>Ga0247807_10000038_pt1 | contig 237210 bp, 198 predicted proteins | sample UWRJL074202C1_FD_179931 | JGI IMG/M metagenome (GOLD analysis project Ga0247807, IMG submission 179931) | Plant litter microbial communities from Arlington Agricultural Research Station in Wisconsin, United States - UWRJ-L074-202C-1 | ecosystem: Environmental > Terrestrial > Plant litter >...
AAAAATTAGGTCTGGTACTTATGATCGCATTTGCCTTTACGGCGTGTAAAAAGGATGATGATCCAACAGTTCCTGAGCAGGATACTGCAGCAAAAGAATATAAATATGTACGCGTGCTGGTGAGTGACGAACTCAGTACACAACTCAGCTTACTGGATCCTTTCGAGGGAAAGGTTGGTACTTTCACTGCTAAATATCCATTGTCAAATCTTTATGGTACAGCATCAAACCGCTATGCTGCGGTATTGTATGGTAGTCAGAATCTGGCAGAAGTATTTGACAGCGGCCTGCTTTCTCATGAGGATCATGTTGATGTAGACCGGACACCACAATGGTCTGCCATTACCGCTACAGGCATCAAGCCAACACATTTTAAAAGCAGCGGAACTGAATCGTTAATCTTTAACGATGGTGACGGTACGCTGAGTGTGGGCAATGATGCTGATTTCAACGTTGCCGGTGCAAAATTTGGCGTGATCAACGCTGGTTTATTGCCTCACCATGGTGCAATGGCCCAGTTTGCTAACGGTACCTATGCGGTTACGGTTGCTGCCACTAGCGGAGCATCGCCAAACCGTGTAAAAGTAATCAATAAGACTGGTGGAGAGGTGCATGCTGCTACATTGGAAATTGGCAGTATTCATGGAAATGCCAGTGACGGAAGCGTAGCTGTTTTTGGTGGCTTTACTTCTGCGTCATCAACGGCAGGAGGGGTATTGGTGGTGAGTGCATCTGGCGAACAACGTCTAATCCCTAACCCGGAAGGCTTTGGTGCATTCCGTTTGGCAAGCATTTATTATGCAGCATCTGCTAAAAAGTTTATTGGTTATGTGGCTACAAAAGGCGCATACATGATAGATATCAGCGGAAATAAAATTACACCCCTCTATGCGGGAAATGATGCTTACCAGTGTAAAGTAGATTATGCGGGTAAAAATCTGCTGATATTAACACTGGATGGCAAATTGCGTATTTATGACCTGCTGACCGGCACGTTAAAAAAAGAGGGTGCCGTGGTTTCTGCTGTGGCTTCAACTGATACTTATAAACCTGTGCTTGAAGCCACTGCCAAGTATGCTTATGTTGCCGTTCCGGCAGCTGGTGAAGTGCAGCAGATCAGTCTTGAAGACTTTAGTAAAGTGACGAAGCATAAAGTTTCATCCAGACCGGTAAGGCTCACTTTGCTGGGATTCGAAAGCAGTGAGGGGCATACGGATTAGATTTTCTGGTTTCAGCCTGAAAGAATAGTCCGGCTTTGCAAGCCCAAATTCGAAGCATTGTCTGATTTAGCGCATTATTTAGTGTACCTTGCAAGAGTTGGTCGCCATAAAAGATCAGCTTTACAATAATCTAAATCAAAAATGGGAAAAGAAACAAATGCAGCAATAGCGACTACGCCAAAAACTAGAATACCTAGAAAGATCAAAAAAGCAATGGTAAAAGTTGCGGCAGCAACACCTGCAGTATAATTCATAAGGATAATTATCCGATTGAGTCTTAACAGCAAAAATGCCTCTAAAGTAAATTTAGAGGCATTTTTGTTTCCATTGTTTGTATCATAAATCTATGTGGGTTCTTAAATTGCTATGTGTTTATGAGGCATTATAGGCCCTGAGGTAAACCTCATTTACAAATTCTTCTGCTGTGGTAGAGGTGGTAGTTGAATCATCTCTTTGTTGATAATTCATGAATCCGGTTTTGATGGCTGTTCCCATTTCAATCAAATTGTCTACAAAATCTGATGAGAACCCGTTCTTTAAAAAGGCTTCTTTTGCCTGGTCCACCGCAAATTGCACGTAGGCCAGTTCGGGTTTGCCGATAACCCCACCGATGATGCCTGTAAACTCCCGCAGACTGTAGTTTCTTGGCCCCATTACGGCCTGGACTACCTTATCCTTGAATTCAAGACTAGATAGATATCCGGCAGCAACTTTGGCGACATCTTGTGTAGCTACCATTGGTATAGCATGATCACCATCTGCTGCTGTCCCGTTAATACCCATGTTTTTAACCACACTGATAGTCCTGAGGAGATTTTCCATGAAATAGGCAGAGCGGAGATGTAACACATTTACATCTGTTAGCTGGTTTAACCTTACTTCCTGCTCACCTGTGCCCGCCATAATGCCAGTGCCTTCATGCATGTGTGCGCCCAGGCTGCTCATATTGACAATATATTTGATGCCCGAATTTTGGATAGCTTCGATCAGCCTGCCCGTCACTTCTCTCTGATAAGCTCTTGTGTTTTCTGCCTTCACGTTATCCGGCATCAGTATAAAAGCACTATCTGCATCTTTAAAAGCATTTGTCAGGGTATCAGCATCGGTGATGTCAGCTGTTACTATTGTTGCACCCAGTTCGCGGTATTTTTCTAACTTTTCTGTGTGCCTCGCAATTAGTGTTACCTGGTGACCTTCGTTCAAAAGGATTGCTGCAATTTTACTGCCTACTGTTCCAGTGGCGCCGAGTATTACAATTTTCTTTTTCATCAGTGTATTTTTTTTGTTAATTTTTATACTGTAAAGGTGGGTTGAAATGGATAGGGAAACTTGTATCAGAACACTGTTCTTAACGGAACCGGTAATTATTTTAGGTTACCGCTGTACATCCCGCCATCAAAATGTGCGGCATTAGTTTGTGTAATGAATAATACAAGATCACTGATTTCGAGTGCGTGAAAAACAGGCTTTTCTTCTTCAATCAACGCACACTCTCCTGTAGAGAGTACTATATTTTTATTGACCTGAACTTTCCCGCTAAATACATAGAAGAGAAAAGTGGTATTTGAATCAGGTTCCCCGGGCAATAAAGTTTCTCTGCCGGTTTCCAGACGCATGTCCTGCACCCAGGTATGGCTTCTTATTTGCAAAGGGTAATCCACGCCCTTGCCTGCCAATTTTCTCCAGTGGTTGATGCTATAACTGTGTGATAATTGATGGAACTGCACCTGTGGCAACAAACCGCTCCTTTCCGGCCTGATGAAAATCTGCAGTCCCTCCAATACGCCTTCGTCTTCCAGTACCAGTTCCTCGTGAGAAAATTTCGCGCCGGCATTCATCATCATCATTGTTTTCTTAGAAATCATGTTGCTGAAACCTGCTGAATCCCGATGCGCTACCCGGCCGCTCCGCAAATAGGTCAATATTTCATCGTCCCGGTGTGAATGCATGGGGATCAGCGTGCCTGGGTTGATCCTGGCATGGTCAATTCTTCCCAGGGTGGAAAATCCACTGTCGTTTAATTCCTTACGGATCAGCCCGGGATAGAGAGTCTGTACACCAAAACCATCGTGTTGTTTACCATACTTAATGGTATTATCAATTTTTGTGATCATAGCTCAATCACTACTTTGCCAATAACACCGCCTTTTTCAGCGTACTGATAGGCTGCTACGGATTGCGTAAACGGAAAGACCTTATTGATTTCAATTTGCAATCCCCTGTTTACAGCATTTAGCAGCACAGTTATATTCTTTGTAGCGGGCTGGGAGAGGATCACCACATGCTTCTTGCGGGTAAATAGATTTTTTAAAAGTGAAATGGGTATTTCAATAGGCTCAGGCGTAGGATTTAAAAACAGGGATTTGGCCTTCATGATGTTTTTAGCACTTTTATAGTCCATTTTGCCCGACAGGTCAATCACGATATCATAAGGTTTCTGTCCGGCAAGAACATCTTCAACGGTATAATCGATTACCGCATCCGCTCCCCATTTTGTTGCAAATTCTACTCCTTTTGCACTGGACACAGCTGTAACATTTGCTCCTTTTTGTTTTAATAATTGCAGTAGAAACATGCCCAGACCACCAGTAGCGCCATTTACGAGAATTTGGGTGTTTGCATTGATATCGCCCATTTTTTCCAGCATGGTAACAGCAGCGGCGCCAGCAATTGGAATAGAAGCAGCCTCAGGAAAGTTGATGGTTGAAGGTTTTTTCCAGACCGATGTTGAAGGGACAGCAACATAGGCTGCTAATGCACCTTCCTTCATCGTGTTTTTTACCACTCCAAAAACTTCGTTTCCTTTCTTAAAATTTGAGTTTCCGGCATCTTCGATCACACCAGCAAACTCAACTCCGGTATGCTTCGGGAATGTTGAACCGGACATCAATTTCATTTCGCCTTTTCTGATTTTCCAATCCATCGGATTGATAGAAACGGCATTTACTTTCACCAATACCTGATTTGACTGAATAACAGGTGTTGGTTCGTCTACGATTTGTAAAACAGCTGTGTTTCCAAATTGGTGATACGCTATTGCTTTCATTTTGCTATCTTTTAATTGTTAACTGATAGCACAAATTTGGCGATAGCTGTCCTAGTAAACTTGTATCAGATCACTGTTATGTTTTAAAGCTGTAGGGGGCATACCAAACATTGCGTACATGTATTTATTCAGTTGCGGCAGATCGTAAAAACCTGTATCATAGGCAATGTCGGTCAGGCGCCGTTCTTTTTCGGAAAGCGTAAGATAAATAGCCTGGCGAAGCCTGGTCCATAGCAGATACTTGGACAAGCTGCTGCCTGTCTGTGCTTTGAACAGCGCAGCCAAACGGGAAGGGGAGAGGAAAACAATATCGGCAAATGTTTGCGGAGTGATATCCTGCTGAGCGGAATTGAATTTGATATAATCAACTATTTTATTTACCCGTTCATCATACTGGACTGGTGGCACTTTTGAAAGTAATCCTTCAATGATGGTATATATATCAAAAGTATCCCTGGTTGTGGCAAAGAATGCATTTGTTTCCGTAGGTGTATGAAAAATAATGACATCCTGACCGGCATCAAATCTGCCTGAAAGCTCTAAACCGATTGTAGAGTAAGGTTCTATGTTTAAAACATTCAATGTTCCCTTTTCGGCCACGCAAAAATGTGGCACATGTGGTTTAATCAAAAAACCATGAATTCTTTCATTTAGTTGCCCTGCAATAGTTGAGGTAAAAGGAGTATCATTCGATAAAACGATTTGATAAGCTGAATGCTGATGAATTTCGACAGTCAAATTATGGGCCTTTATTGCCAGAATGAAAGGGTTTTGAATTTGTTTTTTCATCTTACTGATTTTCTTCTAAATTATAAAATCCTGTTGTCAATTGGTAGATGTAATTATACGGGTATAACCAGCGAAGAAGTAGGGCTGAGCTTCTTAATTCTGTTATAGAAACTGGTGCCGGGCAATCAAATTCAAAGCAGGTATATCATCTTATTATCTTTTTTTAGAATATTTTCATCTTGACGCGTAAAAAATATCTAATATGTGCCCGCCTGGACTAATAAGGCACAGCAAACACAGCAAATGATATCACAATTCAGCAAGATCCTCTTTTCTACCCGAACTATGGGTGCTTTATTACTCTTTTATGCTTTCTCTATGGCTTTGGCCACTTTTGTAGAAAACGATTATGGAACGGCGGTTGCCAAAGCATTGATTTACAACTGCTGGTGGTTTGAACTGGTAATGTTTTTTCTCATCTTAAACTTTATCGGTAACATCAAAAGATACCAGTTGATCTCGCTGAAAAAGCTCCCGCTGCTGGTGTTTCATCTTGCATTCGTAATTATTTTTATCGGAGGCTACGTGACGAGGTATATCAGCTATGAAGGTTCTATGCATATCAGGGAGGGGGAGATGAGCAATGATGTGGTATCTGACGAGACTTTTTTCAAGGTTCAGATTGGTCAGGAACAACAGGCATTGGCTTATGATGATATACCGGCAATCCTCATCTCGAACAACGTACCCTGGTACCTCAAGTCTTTCAAAAAAACATTTGTTGCCAAGTATGATTATAAAGGGGAGAGAGTACAGCTGAAAGTGGTAGATTTCTATGCACGTGCACAGGATTCGCTGGTACTTAACCCGGCAGGGAAACCGGTTTTACACTTGGTGGTGTTAGAAAATGGTAAACGTGTCAATAAATATATTCAGACGGGTAATGTACTCCTGGTGCAGAACATGATCATCAGCTATAACAAACCCACAACCGGTGCGATTAATATCACTGATGGTTTTACGGGTTATCAAATTGCTTCACCCTATGAGGGGAATTATATGATTATGGCTACCCAGGAAAGAAAAGTGGTAACGGCAGATAACAAATCACAGGACTTTCACCTGAGAAGCCTTTATACTTATGGCGGCCTTGCATTTGTTGTTCCTGAGCCTGCCCGCCCGGGCAATATTATCTATTATGAAGGCGATAAACGAACGCATGAACATGACCTGGATTTGGTTAAGGTAGAAGTAACCACAGCCAGTGCAGTTGATACGGTGTCTTTTTATGGGGGCAGGGGCATGACCAATTTTCAGTTTCAAAGTGAGGTAGGGGGCTTGCCGATTGCAATGGCCTACGGCTCAAAAATATATAAAGCGCCATTCTCCCTGAAGCTGGTGGACTTTAAAATGGAGAAGTATCCGGGAAGTAACAGCCCCGCATCTTATTCATCTGATATGATGATTCATGATGGTCACAGTGAACGCCCTTACAAAATATATATGAACCACGTACTTGACCAGGATGGATATCGTTTTTTCCAGTCGAGCTTTGACCAGGATGAACTGGGGACAGTTCTTTCTGTAAACCACGATTACTGGGGTACGAATATTACTTATATAGGTTATACCTTACTCTTTGGTGGTCTTTTTGTCACACTGTTCTGGAAGGGAACCCACTTTTCCAAACTCAACGAACAGCTTAAAACCATATCCCGTTCCAAAACCTTATTGTTGTTACTTGTTTTTCTGCCCGGGGCTGCTGCTTTTAGTCAGGAGATCGATATGCATGGGAAGGATGGTGGAAAGACTGCAGACCATAGTCAGCATGCCCATAGCGGCGACAGTATAGCGGCTCCTGCAACAGATCACAACCATGTGGCAGATATGCAAAGACTGCTTGCAGGACAAACGGTTGATGCAGCGACCTTTGCGGGTACAATACACATCGACCGGGATCATGCGGACAGCTTTGGACGTTTGCTTGTTCAAAATATAGACGGCAGGATCGAACCTGTAAATACCATGGCGCTGGAGATTTTGCGGAAACTGTATCACAAGGATAAGTTTTATACGCTGAATGCCAATCAGTTTTTCCTATCCGTGTCTACGCTGCCATTCGACTGGGTTAACGTTCCCCTGATCAAAGTAGGCAGCAAAGGTGGCCCTGGTCTGCTGGAAACTGTTAAGGCTAATCCGGAAGGGTACACCACTATGGTGAACCTGCTGAGTATAGGTCCGGATGGTGCTATCGATTTTCGTTTGAAGGATGCTTACCTTAAAGCTTTTGCGAAGAAAGCATCTGAGCAGGATGGCTATGATAAAGATCTGATAGAACTGAATGACAAACTGCAGGTCATGCAGCAATTGCTAAACGGACAGTACCTCCGGGTATTTCCTGTGGCAGGTGACGCGAACAATACCTGGGTAACACCACCTATCCCAACGATAGCTGGTGATGCAGCACTGCGCAACCCGGCAACACTTTATCTGACCAGTATTTTTGAAGCCACTAAATCAGGAAACTGGAACGTTCCGGAACAGCAGCTGGAGACCCTTAAACAAGTGCAGTTTCAACTGGGAAAAGCTGTAGTTCCCTCTCTCACTAAGATTGACATGGAAGTTGGTTACAACTCCTGGAATATTTTCCTGAACCTCATGATCACCTATGCTTTATTGGGGACGGTAATTCTTGCGCTGGCTTTTGGAAGCCTGTTCAGCAATGCAAAGGGCTTGCGAAGAGCGATAAATTTTGTGCTGGTACTGATCAGTATTGCTGCGTTGTTACAGCTATTCGGACTGGGAGTACGCTGGTATATTTCTGGTCATGAACCCTGGAGTAATGGCTATGAGGCCGTCATGTTCATCAGCTGGATAGGCGTAATGGCCGGACTACTATTATACCGGAACAGTAATGCTTTTATCCCTGCTGCGGGATGTCTTATTGCTGTAATCCTGATGGGATTTGCACACGGGGGTTCTCAGATGAACCCACAGATTACTCCGCTTGTACCCGTCCTGAAGTCATACTGGCTAATGGTGCATGTGGCTATTATTACTTCCAGTTACGGTTTCTTTGGTTTAAGTGCTTTGCTTGGTACGGTAGTATTGTTGCTGTATATTATTGACCATAAAAAAATCAGTGCCAGGGTAAGGAGCTCAGTGGTAGAATTAACCATTGTAAACGAAATGTCGCTCACTGTCGGGATATTTTTACTTACAGTTGGTACCTTCCTCGGCGGGATCTGGGCAAATGAAAGCTGGGGCCGTTACTGGAGCTGGGATCCTAAAGAAACCTGGGCTTTTATTTCCGTAATTGTCTATGCTTTTGTACTACATGTAAGGCTGATACCTGCCATGAGAAGCAAATATCTTTTTAACTTGTTATCGTTGCTGGCCTTTTCAGTAATTATCATGACCTATTTTGGGGTGAACTACTATCTTACCGGACTGCATTCTTATGCGCAGGGTGATCCCGTTCCAATACCGGCATGGGTTTATGTGACGATCACTATTGTGGCTTTACTGGCTATAGTTTCTTACCGCAGGTATAAAGTAAGGTCTCTGGGAAAATAAGGATAGCGCGGGCAGCTTATTGATATGAGCGATGCCTTTATTTATTTTTAATGCCATACAATATTTAGCTTTTCAGTTCGTCTTTATATGGAGAGCGTTAATTTAAAAAAGCGGGAATGAACGGATGTGTCATTTCCGCTTTTTCTTTATACGCGTTGCCGGCAATACTGATCATTCCAGGTCTTTAATACTTCAATTACAGGCAGGAGACTTTGCCCTAAAAGGCTGAGTTTATATTCTACTCTGGGTGGCGATTCTGCATAGGCATAACGCTCAATAATACCATCACGTTCAAGTTCACGAAGCTGAGTAGTGAGCGTGGCCTGGGCAACATTATCGAGTTCCCGTCTCAGCTCCCCAAACCTTCTGGCGCAATTCTCTGTGATGGCCTCAATGATGGGAAGTTTATATTTTCCGCTCAAAATTTTTAATGCGTTGGTAACCGGACAGCTATTTTTCCCGGGAAGGATATTATTTTCAATTGTATCATGTTGATTATCATCAATAGTTGTTTTTTCCATACCAGGTATCATTTTTATTCCTACTTGAAATGCCGGCTGAATAGCGTCACATTTACAGCCGAAAATAGCGTAAATAAACCTTTTACGCGTAATTGTCCGGACATTTTATGACACAGCAACAGTTTAAATTTATCTTACTTCTCGTTTTATCATCCACCGTATTTCTTTCGGTAATGGACATTTTTATTGTAAACGTAGCGCTCCCCTCTATTCAGAAAGGACTCCTGACCAGCGATGCAGACCTGCAGTTCGTGATTGCAGCATATGTGATTGCTTATGCGATTTTTCTGATTTACGGAAGTAAGGTAGGGGACAAGTTTGGCAGGAAAAAAGTGTTAATTTTCGCTATGCTTGGTTTTACCATCGCCTCATTTTTATGTGGTATTGTACAGTCGCCATTACAATTAAACCTTTCCCGTGCGCTGCAGGGAATTTGTGCCGCATTTATGGTTCCGCAGGGTTTAACTTTAATCCAGACAATTTTTTCCGGGAAAGAAGAACGGACGAAAGCGCTGGGTATCTATGGAAGCATTGCTGGAATTGCTTCCGTGGCAGGGCAGTTTTTGGGTGGTTTACTACCGGTTATTCATATAGATATTGCGCCTTTTGGGGAAATTGATGGTTGGCGTTTGATTTTTCTGATCAATATTCCGATTGGATTTTTCTCGGCTCTGGCCGCGTTTAAGTATTTGCCAGCAGATCAACCCTCCGGGACTGAGCGCTTTGATTACAGGGGACTATTTTTATTGACTGTATTTTTGCTGTCGCTTTTATTTCCCCTGATTCAGGGAAGAGAACTTAGTTGGCCTCTCTGGAGTATACTGCTGCTGCTTTTGTCGGTACCTGTTTTCTGCATGCTGCTCTTTCAACAAAATAGCCGGCTTAAAAAAAACGCAGCGACCTTACTCAATTTAGATTTGTTCAGAGACCACTATTTCAAAAGCGGAATTATAGTTTCATTCTTTTATTTCATTGCTCAGGACTCTTATTTTCTGATTACAGGAATGCTCATGCAGGATGGGTTTCATATTTCGTCTGCCTATGTAGGTCTTTTATTTGTCCTTCAGGGTATCGGGTATGTTGTGGGATCCATAATATCTGCCAGGTTGATAGTGATTTATGGAGATAAAGTGATCATGGCAGCGGTGTTGCTGATGATTTTTTCATTGACCGGACATCTGATTTGTTTAAGGGCTCATCAGCCCGCATATGGGATATTCCTGCTTTTGTTTAGCTACGGTATTGGTTGCGGGAGTGTTCTGCCTTCGCTAATGAGCTTTTCACTGAAAACAATCCCTGCATCATTTGCAGGAAATGCTTCCGGCGTCTATTCTACAGCTCAGCAAACTGCTATTGCAGTGGGTGTTGCGCTTACCGGAGGAGTGTTTTTTTATCGGCTTGAAAATGGTCTGGCTCTTGCTGATTTTGTAGTAGCCTACCGCTGGGCAACTTATCTGAATATGCTGGCTTTAGTGATCGTAATTGTATTACTATGGAGCGTGTCATTCCAAAAAAAGAAGAGCCGGAAAACATAGTTTACCGACCCGTTTGTGATTTATTTATCGCTTTTCGTTGTAGATCTGAAACTCAGCTATAGAGGCCTGATGAGCTGATTTGGCGATCGCCATTCTCACCTTTTCAGCCTTTACGCTGTCAAAACGATGAATTTTGATCTTGTGTTTATTTTCACCCTCAAACAAAGGCTTCCAGCTACCTTTTGCATAATATTCGAGCTTGTAAGTGCTGATATTAGGTTTTTCTTCTGCAATGACAATGGTGTTGAGTGCTGTATTGTGTTTAAAGTCTATTTCGTACCAGGGATTGCTCACCGTAGGATTGGAAATCCAGGAAGAAGTAAAGTCGTCATCATTCGCAAAATCCATAATCGCAGAATCATCACTCCAGCTCGAATTTGATGACTGTTTTTTAGCCAGGTTATGAGAAATGATAGGCGCTTCCAATGGAGGAAGTTTAGCTAGCGGACCTTCATTTTTCCAGATTTTACCGATCTGTTTTAAAGCCGCTAAAGCATTGTCGTCAAATCGTCCCTCACGGTTGGGAGCAACGTTTAAAATGAAATTACAGTTTACATTATTAAAAGGGATAATGTCTTCTCTAACCAGTTTTTCCGGACTTTTAACGGCAACATCGGGATGTTTTAGTTTCCAGAACCAGTTTGCCTGCAATGGCAGACAGGATAATGCCGGCATAAAGTTGTTTTCTTTAGAAATATGCTGACCAGCTCCCTGCTCGTAGGTTTTAATATCTGTATAGTACAATCCTTCTGCCGGATATTTCGCACCATTCAGATCCATGACCAGACAGTTTGGCTGTATAGATTTAACGAGTTTGTAAATTTCTTCAAATGGGACATCATCATAAGAAATTCTTGACCAGGGTGCATCCCAGCCGTCAATGATCAATGCGCCTACTTCACCATAGTTGGTCATCAGTTCTTTGATCTGCGCCTTAACCATGTCTATATGTTTGGGGGTAATACTGTTTGGTCTTAACTGGTGATGGGTATCGAGGATAGAATAGTAGAGGAATACTTTCAATCCGTTTGCTCTGAAAGCATCTGCGTATTCTTTAACCACATCTTTTTTATACGGACTGCTCATCACACTGTAATCAGTAGTTTTAGTATCCCAGATACAGAAACCGCTGTGGTGTTTTGTCGTGATGCATCCGTAAGTCATGTTTGCAGATTTAGCCGCCTTTGCCCATTGGTCGCAATCCAGCTTAGTAGGGTTGAAAATGGCAGGAGAGGCCATTGGGTCTGCCCAGTCCTGATCCATGTAAGTAGGAATATTGAAATGGATAAACATTCCGAATCGGAGGTCTACAAATTCCTGCTGGAGCTGATTCAGACTTTTCGGTGTTTGACTACTCTTTAGTTGTGCATTTAATATACCGGGCATCATTAATAATAGCGCAGTAATTAGGTAAAGCGTTTTTCTCACTGTTTTCTTTATTTAACCTTTAAAAAGGAACCTGTATCTATTAAATATACACAGGTTCCTTCTTCATTTGTTTAGCTCTTTTTTACTTGTAAGTCACTTTCGGGAAATCCGATTGTGCCTGGTTAAATTCTGCTTCTATAGTAGGTGTCCAGTATGCTCCAAAAGCGAATTTGGCCTGCTCTTTTTGATTCTCACCAGTAGCACCACTCCAGAAATGTACAAATTCGCCCAGGTTCATATCTTTATTGCGGGTATACACATTTCCTACTTTAGGATAGTTATTGGCAAGAACCGCGAAATATCTGTTTAGTACTTCACCTTTTCCATATTTGGTATAGATAGGATAGAACCAGTTGATAAACCAGCGGACGCCGGGATATCTTCTTCCCGGGTATTCTTCATAGGGATCTTTGTCTACCATTTGCTGATATACTTTCTGGGCTTCATCTTCGCGGCCAATATTCATCAGCACATCGTAATTGAATATCTCCATGAATTTGCTGTCTCCCCAGATCACGTCGGATGGCGCACCTTGTGAATTGTGACTGGCACCGCAGATAATATGACCAATTTCATGGATTGGGAGTCCGATTTGCTCACCTGTAGGCGTGGTCCAGTTGCCTAAACCGCAATCTAACGTATTCCTGTAATCATGAGAGGCATCAAAATAGGAAGCAGGGTGACCGCCTCCGTAAATGCCCTGGTGAAAAATTACGTACAGCCTGGTAGAGTCTCCAAAGGAACCGTAAGTTTTTTTACAGTAAGACCATACATCTGACATTGCTTTGAAAGGCCAGGTAACGGATTTATCTACGTTTGTATCATAGTAGAAGGCAACATTGTCGTCGTAATACACGCGGTCAACCACACGGTCATGTTCAAACCAGTGTTCTTTCCATGTTTTTGGCGGGGCACCAGCTTTTTCAACATTAGTTTTAAAGGGTGGTGCTACGCGTTGCTTGCTGCATGAAATGGTTAAGGCCATCACAAAAGATGCAGCCAGTATTATATATCTGTTCAGGTTCATTTTTTTTATGTTTTTCTTATCAATTATTTATTACCAGCCCGTGTTCTGTACCATTTGCTTATCACTGTTTACATCGTTTTGCGGGATAGGGAACAGGTAATGTCTTTTCTGGAATACACGTGTTTCTACACGAACGATATTGAAAAACGAAGGCGGATCTGCAGTTACATTTAAACCGTAGATCGGACCATTGTCTGTCTGCTCTGCAATTTTCCAGCGGCGTACATCAAAGAACCGCACGTTTTCAAAGGCAAGCTCTACTCTGCGCTCTTTGCGGATCGCAAGGCGCATTGCTGCCTGATCTGCTGGTGCAGCCAGTTGTGCTGAACCATATTGTGGTATGCCAGCTCTTTCACGAATCATATTCAGGTAAGTCAACACATTTGCGTTTCCTGGCTCTGCCTCGTTTAATGCTTCTGCATAATCCAGGAATATTTGTGCTAAACGCAACATCACCAATGACCTGCCGCCATTGTACCAGGTACCAGTAGTTACGTTTTTACGTACCATATAGCCAGTGGTAGAGTAATCGTTACCGCCGGTTTCTTTACCGGAATTACCGTGATTGAAAGTGTAGGTAATCACATCGCCCGAATTGGTATTCAGCCATCTGCTGCCATTGTAAGTAATACCTACATAAAACCTTGGTTCCCTGTTAGCCCAGGAATTCCAGATACCACGAATAGTGTTATCACCAGGCGCCTGGTAGCCGGTATAGTTTGTTGCCACATAACCTGAAGCCGGATCATCAATAGAACGACCATTAGCTGTAAAATAAGCGTCTACCATATTTTGTGTAGCCCCTAATCCACCACTGGCCGAAACTTCACTGCTGTAACCCTGATGATAAGGTACACGCTCATACTGCAGACCCGGGATATTGTTATTATTACGGGAAAGAATAACTTCGTTATTCCAGTCATCCAGCATTACGTCCCGGCAGGATAGATAAGCACTGTAGTTGCCGTTTTCATCGTTTTTGCGGTATAAAGAAAAGGTTCCCGGAACAAACTGATCTATAAATGATTTGGCAGCATCGGCTGCTTTTTTCCATTTTGTCACATCTGCAGTCTGATTCATCAATTGCTTACCATCGAGGTTTTTCATTGCTGCATAATCCGTATTCCCGTTAAATAAAGGACTTGCGGCGTATAATAAGAGCTCGGTTTTATAAGCCAGGATAATTGGTTTGGTAATGCGACCCTTATTGTCATTATTTGTCGTTACAGGTAAAGCACCTGCTGCGGCATCCATTTCTGCACTCACATAGTCTACACATTCATCAAATGAATTCCGCGGTAGTTGTATATCCTCATAACCAGCATCTGCGGGAATTGCGGCATCACCGGTAATTACTACAGGACCATATAGACGCATCATCAGGAAATAATACATTGCACGTAATGCTCTCGCTTCTGCTTTATACTGGGATTTTAAATTGGCTGGCAGATCCGGCACTTTATCTATATTATAGATAAATATTCCAGCCGAGCGGATAGCTTTATAGTATTTTTGCCAATAGGTACCGGTTACACCACTGGTGGCATCGTATGAACCGGTATTGATCGTATTACTTGGCGCAAAACCCCAGACAAAGTCTGCTTCGTCACTGCCAGCAGTCCATGGCACTGCAAAGCGCTGTTCGCCTTCGTCAGGGATATCACTATAAATGTTTGCTAAGAACTTTTCAGCGCCACTGCGACTGCCGAAGGTTTCATCAAGGGTAAGCCTGTCGTCAGGTACCTGATCCAGATAGCCTTTCTTGCAGGAAAAGTTTAAACTAGTCAGGAGAACCATTACCAGTATAGCTATTTTTTTCATCGTTGTCTAATTTGATTGATCTTTAAAATTGTGCTGTCATTCCTACAGATATTGTTCTTACATTGGGATAGGTTGTACCGTTACCGGTATTGATTTCTGCATCCCAGAGTTTAAATTTGCTGAGGGTAAACAGGTTATTTCCCATCATATAAATGCGTGCATTCCTCATACCTAATTTCTGGAAGGTAGATTTAGGCAGTGTATAACCCAGATCGGCAGTTTTTAGCCTGAGGAAACTCACATCTTTTATCCACCATGAACTGGTTTGGGTATTGTTCGAGTTTGCAGCATCACCATAAGCAAGACGGGGATAGAAAGCATCCTGATCCGGACTATCTTCTGTCCATCTGTCTGTTGCGATGGCAAATGCATTACTGATACCGCCGTTAGTAGAAAATGGCTGAATGGCATTGCCCGAAATATAACGTTGTGCCATGGCCGTACCCTGCATGAAAACACCCAGGTTAAAGTTTTTGTAAGCAATATTAAATCCGAAACCATAAACGATAGCCGGAACATCACCACGACCAATACGGGTAACGTCATAAGCATTGATCTGTCCGTCACCGTTTAAATCGCGGTATTTAATATCTCCGGGTCTAACATTTTCTCTCACTCCCGGAACAGCGCTGCTGGCAATTTCCTGATCGCTGGTAAACAAACCGTCAGCAATATATCCGTATTGTGCCAATACGTTTGAACCTCTTCTATCCATCCATGGGTAGGTTGATGGCGACTGGTCATTTTCTATCACATTATCTTTGTTGTAAGTGAATGTCCCCCTGATGGATAAGGCAACGCGGCCAATGTTCATGTTGTTTTCCAGTGTTCCCTCGATACCCTTATTGTCTACAATACCGAGATTTCCAAATGGTGCATTAACCAAACCTACGAAAGCAGGAATAGCACCCCTGCGCAGGAATATCCCAGTACGGTGTTCTTTAAAAAGGTCTACCGTAAGTGATAACTTGTCTTTTAAGGTTTTGATCTCAAAGCCCAGGTCCTGTTTATGTGATTTTGCCCAGGTCACGTTAACTGCATAATCACTGATGTTAATACCAGAGATTCCGGTTTGCTGGGTAGTACCATAATTATAACCAGCAGCACCTTCGCTCAATACGTCGATATAGGCAAATCTTCTGCCGTCTAATACATCATCACCCGCATAGCCGTTGGTATAGCGGACTTTAAAGAAAGTAATTGCGTTTTTAAGTGGTTCAAAGAATTTCTCTCCCGAAAGCAGCCAGCCTATACCAAATGCAGGGAAGAATCCGTATCTCTTTTTAGGTGCAAAGTTTTCCGAACCGTTATAACCTACGTTGACCTCTGCAAAGTAGCGGTCGTTGTAAGAGTAGGTAGCTCTACCTGCAACACCTCTCAAACGGTAGGGGATGGAGGAAGTGAAATCACTAGCTGCTGCATTAGTACGGTCTTCCTGATTATATAAGATTAGTCCGCCTATTCTGTGTTTATTAAAGCTGCGGTCGTAATTTAAAGAGGTTTCAGTATAGTATTTTCTACCCTGAAAACTGCTGCCTTCAAATTTCAGGTAATTGCCATCTCCAGTAAAGGTTTGCACCAGGTTCAGGGTACCATCGGCGTTATAGGGTTGCTCAGCACTAGGGAAGAAAGTAGGTTCCCTTTTCTTTCTGGTAATATTACGACTGCTCGTTACATCGACAGAGAACATGGTGGTCAGGCTCAATCCGTTTACCAGACGTCCCAGATCCTGTGTAAGCCTGATATTAGAAAAAATCTGGTTGTCAAACTCATTTCTGTATCCTCTGCGGGTCAGGTCTGCATAAGGGTTACGCTGATCGCCATTGGAACTGCGGCCAGGAATAAAATTGCCGGGGTAGCTAACCGGAAATTCTACAGGCGGAACGGTCATGGCTTGCTGAAATATATCACCACTGGTGGTGGCCGGATAATTTCCATTAGAAATAAAGCCCTGAATACCTAAATCAAGTTTGGTACTTTTGGTGATGTCCAGATTCAGATTACTGGTAAAGTTATAGCGTGAATATTTTATAGCCGAATTGTATTTTGCCAGATCGTCTGTTTTCAATAAACCGCTTTCTTCCTGGTAGCCTGCAGAAACATAGTATTTGGCTAACTGTGCACCGCCGTTAATGTTCACATTGGCATGTCGTATAGATCCGTATTTATTGAAGACTTCATCAAACCAGTCTACATTAGGGTAGAGCAGTGGATCAATATGATTAGCTGTTTTATTGATATAATCCTGAGCATATTTTGCAGGCATATCTCTTGTAGTTGTTGCCTCATTGACCAGGTTCATATAGGTGACTCCATCAGCCATCTCTGGTATTTTGGTAAACGAACCAGCACCTTCGTAGTAGTTCACACTAATAGAAGGTTTTTGTACTTTTCCTTTTTTGGTCTGGATCAGGATTACTCCGTTTGCTCCTCTGACACCGTATACTGCTGTGGCGGAAGCATCTTTTAGTACCGTAAAAGACTCAATATCTTCAGGATCGATATTGTTGATCAGCGATGCACCACTTACACCGTCACCTCTGGTTACTCCATCAACCAAGATGAGCGGTCCCCTTGGTGAAAATGAAGCCATACCCCGGATCCAGATGTCTGCCTGTGTATTTCCAGGTTCACCGGATCTCTGCACGGCTACAACACCGGCAAGGCGACCAGCAAGCGAATTGGTTATGTTGCTTACGGGCTGTTTCAATTCGGACACGCTAACAGTAGAGAGTGCACCAACTACACTTACTTTTCGCTGGGTACCAAAAGCAACTACCGCAACTTCTTTCAGTTCGTTTTCAGGATTAGGTTCCAGTTGTACGGTAATATTGTTTTGATCGCCCACAGTAAGTTTTTTAGTCTTATAACCTATATAAGAATACACCAATATGTCTGTAGCATCATTGATCTGGATTTCGTATTTACCATTCGCATCGGTAATTGCACCCCGGTTTGTGCCTTCAACTTTCACAGATACGCCCGGAATTCCCAAACCCTTTTCGTCAATTACTTTTCCGGTGAGGATACGTTGCACTGCATTATTCAGCTGTTTCTTCTCTCCGTCATAACTGATCAGAATTTCATCGTCGATTGCACTATATTTAAAGGGCGTTGATTTTAGTACATTATCTAAGACCGTACCCAGTGCTGTCAGGTTTGCACTGGCGTTTACTTTGGTACGACTTTTAATGACGGATCCGTTATAAGTGAATTTTACTCCGGAAACTTTGGCAATTTCTTCCAGCGCGTCACTAATAAAGATTCTTTTGATGTTTATGGTAATACGTTTTTTTAATATCTCCTGGCCATCTGCGGAGCCTGCAACTACTGTTGCTGCAGTACTACAAAGTATGGCCAATATGTAGGTACTCAATCTCATAAAAAGCACTAGTTTGCCTCCCTTTTTAAGGGATACATTAATTTTCATATCTTTATTGGATTAAATGTTTAGGATTGCTTTTGCGACATCGGTACCACCCTCAATTCGCATCAGCGCTATTTTTTTTATGCATTTGACAGACCTTCAATCTTTTCTGTTCAAGCAGTTGAGTTGAAGGTTTTTTTATAGAAAGTAGTCCTTATATCATCTACAGCCTCCTCCCTTAATTAAGTAGCTTTCGCCATTTTTAGTGACTGTAGCATTTACAACTATGCCCATCTTTTTCAGGAACTTTTCGACGCTTTCATCTTTTTTGATCCTTCCGTAAAACAGGCATTTATTTACTCCACCTTTGATATTGATTTTAATATTGAAATTCCTTTTAAGATCTTCAGCGATATCTTCCACATTTACATTAAAGTACTGGTATTCCCCATCTTTGCGTGCAAGGATGACTTCGGCATTATTAAACTGTACTTTACTGATCGCGGCTGCATTTCTGTTATAGATCGCCTTCTGGTTGGGTTCAAGTGAAACTGTAGATTGACCGGCACTAAACGTCACCTTTCCGGTAAGTAAGGCTACTTCTATATTTTTTTGCTCTCTATAGGCTTTGATGCTGAAGGATGTTCCCAGAACACGGGTATTTGTTTTACCTGTATGTACAATAAAGGGATGCCTGGCATCTTTTGCGATATCAAAAAAGGCTTCTCCTTCAAAAGTGATTTCCCGGGTTTGCTGCTCAAACTTGTCCGGGTAAGACATACTGCTGCCGGGGCCCAGCCAAACGGTGGATCCGTCAGCCAGTGTGATTGATTTGTGTACACCATAAGCCGTGCTTACGGTCAGCTGTTTTGCCGGATAAAAAATCCTGTGTATAATGTCTGATTGACTGAACAGGAAGATACCGGCAATCAGTACCGCAGCTGCTGCTATGTTAAGGTAGTTGAAGTATCTTGGGGCTGAAGCAGGTTTTATTGAACCAGATTGTTCTTCACGGATTTGTTCCTTCAATTTACCAAACAATTGTCGCTTGGCCGCATATTCTTCCTCAAGACTGCTAAAGGGCCAGTCGACAGGCATTTTACTCGTGTCCCTATACCATTGATTTAATTGCTCTATTTCTTCAGCGGTAGCAAGACCGTCTACATATTTTTGAATTAAAGCTTCTATTTGATGTCTCTCCATTAATCTATGACTCGATTTATAATGAAGTAAGATAACTCAGCTAATACCCTTGTTTGATTTAGGAAAAATTGTAAATATTTTTTATTTCACAGGAATGTTGTCGAAAATCATCCGAAAAATGACATGGAATTACTTTGGTAGTAATTTCAAAAGCACAATGAATAATAATCCTTGTTCTTTTACGCTTAACCGAAGCGTTTTTAATACTTTGGTGAGGTGGCCTTCCACAGTTTTTTGAGAAATCCGCATTTCTCTGGCAATTTCTGCATTGCTTAATCCTTTTTTGCGACTGTAATTATATACAAGTCGTGATTTTTCGGGCAATTGTTCAACAATGCCATCAATATAATCCTGTAAAAATTTAGCGTTAATTTTATCTTCCAGTAAATCATTACCCGAAACCACATAGTTGAGGTCCATAATTTCGGAATGACGCTTTTCCAGCTTGATCTGGTTGAAAATAGTAAACTTTACTGCCGTTGCCAGATAGGCATTTAAGGAATTAATATTGAGCTGATTTTTTCTTTTCCACAGACTGAAGAAAACTTCCTGTACAATATCTTCAGCTGCGCATCTATCCTTTGTATGGTTCAGTGCCATTCCCATTAAAATTTTCCAATATCGCTCATAAATCATGGAAAAAGCATCTTCATCTCCTTCAATAAGCAGATTCAGGAGCTCAATATCACTATATGTGGTGTATAAGGTCAAATTGGTTCAGGATTTCGTCACAAGTTAATCATAATTAGCAATTTCAGTCTAAACTTATTGCTAAAAGGTATTAACAATTGCTATTTCTATTTTTAAAATGATGGTTTGACTGGCAGTATAGGATTATACCCGGGAATGGATATTATTTTAGCTGATCAGCTCCGGTTGTTGGATCACGTTTCAAATAGAATTTCATTATCCGAACATTTGGCTCTTTTCTCTGTTCATGTATTTATTACAATCACAATCCGATGAACAATCAACTCCAGCACCTTTTAGAAAGCGCAACAACTATTAATACCGGCATTCTCCAGCAGATTGAAAACTGCCTGGTGATAGCGCCACACCCGGATGATGAGTCATTAGGCTGTGGAGGATTGATTTCAAGCCTCCGCGAGGCAGGAATAACTGTGGATGTGGTATTTACTACAGACGGTACAATGTCGCATCCCAATTCTCAGAATACAAATACATCCGGACGTTGTGTTATGCGCGAAAAAGAAGCCATTAATGCACTCGAAGTTTTAGGTGTAGCAGAGCAAAATGTTACTTTTTTAAGAGGAAAAGATAGTGCGCTGCCCGCTGAAGGTGAAGAAGGTTTTCCTGGTTTTGTAGCTCAACTTGCGACTTTAATAGCGCGCATCAGGCCGGGGCTGGTTTTGGTTCCTTATGAATTTGACCCGCACAGAGACCATCGTGCCAGCTGGCAAATTACCATGAAGGCCCTGGCTGCCTATCCGGAGGTAGAGGTCTGGCAGTATCTAATCTGGTTATATACACTTGGTAAGGATCGGGATGTGGCACCCCTGACCAATATTCCGGGTGGGATTCAGTACTTACCCGTTAATCAACACAGGGAGCTGAAGAAAAAAGCGATTGCACAACATCAATCCCAGTTAGATCTGCAGGTTTTCGATGATCCTGAGGGATTTATTTTAAAAGATGAAGTGCTGCAAAACTTTTACGGAGAAAAGGAATTTTATATCAAACAATGAATGAGCAGATGAAAAACGATACCATAGATAAAAAGTATTTTGATGATATGTATTTCGTATCAAATGATCCCTGGAATTTTACCGGCAGTCCCTACGAACAGGAAAAGTATAACCATACCATCAGCGCGCTGAATGGAAAGCAATTCAACAATGGGCTGGAGATTGGCTGTTCTATCGGGGTATTGACGAATTTACTTTCTGCGCACTGTACTGCAGTTTTGGGAGTGGACATCAGCGAAAAACCAATCGCTGTAGCGAGAGAACGTATGATTGACCGTAAAGCTGTGCAGTTTGAAGTGCTGGATATTCCAAGGCAATACCCGGATGGAAAATTTGACCTGATTGTGGTGAGTGAGGTAGCGTATTACCTCAGTAGGGAAGATCTCGTTTTAACGAAAGAACTGATCCTGGATTCATTAACAGCAGGGGGGACGCTGTGCCTGGTGCACTGGCGTCCGCAGATTGAGGGTTGTGTGTTTAACGGGGATGAGGTGAATGAATACTTTCTGGAAGATCAGACGCTTGTTCAAAGCTATCAGCATATCAATACGAAATACAGGATCGACGTTATTGAAAAACAGGCAGCATTGCCGCAAACTGATCTTCATAGGCTGTAAGCATTTTTTCTATCCCAAAGGACTGCTCAGCATGTGCTCTGCAGTCTGAACGGTTTTTAGCCATCGCCTGCTGAATCGCTGCAGCTAAAGCGGGAACATCACCTGGTGCTGCCAGGGATCCCGCCGGATCGGCCACTAATTGCGGTAAAGCACCAGTGGCAAAACCGGCAACAGGTGTGCCGCATGCCAGTGACTCTGCTACCACTAAACCAAAAGGCTCTTCCCAGACAGGCGTGATCAGGCTGACCAGGGCATTCCCTATCAAGGTATTCAAATCAGCATGGTTTTTATGTCCCACATAGATTGCCGTACTATCCAGAAGAGGCTCAACCTGAGTTTTGAAATATTTTTCATCTGCTATCGTTCCGGCAATTTTAAGCGGTACACCTGCCATTTTCGCTGCCTGGATAGCTAAATGCGTACCTTTATCAGGATGGATCCTGCCAAACCAGATTGCATAGTCACCTTTGGGTGCAGGATTACAGGTCCATTCTTCCATATCAATCCCATTTGCAATCACCGTACAATTATTAGTAAACGAACTCCAGTTTTCTGCATTCCTGGCAGAAACAGTGGTATATCTGATATTTCCCTCTTTCGCTTCCAGTTTTACTGCATTTTTTAACTCAAAAAATGGCGGCGTGTGTAAAACTGTAAGCATAGGTGTTTTTAATAATCCTGCCATCGTAATCGGAACATAGTGGAGACTGTTATTAAAAATAATATCCAGTTCCATCGTATCAATGTGCTGCATCAGCTCCATATAAGCGTGATGTTCTGCCATATATTCTGAGGAAAGATTCGGACTTTTCTCCCGGTAACCTGTCGTGTCATTATAATGGTCATCATTCAGTATCGGATGTACATTTAATGCAGTATCGGATTTTGATGATGCAAAGAGTATGACCTCATGTCCCCTTTTTTGCAAACGTTTGCAGATATCGAAAGTAAAAGCCTCCAGACCGCCATAGAAAGGTGCCCGGATAGGATGTTTTAAATGTGCAATGATGCCTATCTTCATTTTTGATTGTTTATTATGATGCAGCCATCATTGAGGTTTCATTTATAGGAGGGTTTAAGCCCAGGCAATGTTCAATAGGCTGATCGGTATGGATCAGGTAATTTGCTGCATTTTGCAGGGTGGCGTCTGGTGCGGGTTGTCGCAGGTAAAAGGCCAGATCACGGTGCCAGCGTTCTAAATCTCCCGGTGCCATTAAACCTTTGGCGCCAACACATAGCGTAGAGAGCTGCAGCACTTCGAGACAAATGCCTTCAACGGTTAACCTTGTCATGTTTGCATAAGCGACCAGGCGTTCATTCAAGTCTGTCTTGTTTTTCCAGTCATCAAAATTCTGACCAGCGTTTTTGGTCCACAGCTGTCCCGAATGCAGAGCCATGGCCATTTTTCCGATCCTCATTTTTTGGAAGGGGTCTTCCAGACGATGGAGGCCGCGCAGGAAATCAAGTGTTTTATTGTAGACGGATTCTGCCATGCCGAGTTGTACAGCAGCGAACCTGATTGCGCCGCCGAGGAAGTAAGGCGACTTCAGGTAATCTCCAGGCTGACCAAGCAAAGCGCTGTGGCCGACTTCAATTCCGGAGAAATCAATAGTATAACTTACAGAAGCCTTCATGCCCAGCGGTTCCCATGATTTGCGGTCTATCCGGAATTCTTCCACCTGTTGCATCGGTACAATCACCATTTGCCAGTCGGACGTACCCGAAAACTGATCAGTTTTTCCCCCGATCAATGCGAAATCTACCAGGTCTGCACCCGAGCAAAAGCCTTTTGCACCATCAATGATTACCTGTTCAGGGCTAACTTTAAAGGTAATGCCTACCGTACTATCCGTATTCCATACACCAAAGAATTTTCTCTTCCTTCTTACCTGATCGTACCAGTATCCTTTTTGTGCTGCAGTGCCATATAAGTGAATCAGGAACAGCGTGTTGATATGACCCTCATATATTCTTCCGATAGCACCGTTACTTCTGCCTACATCTTTTAAGTGAGCGAGTAAGGCTGCGGTATTATCCTGTTCAAAATCAAGTGCTTCACCGGGTAAAACGATATCCAGGAGGCTGCTGTTTTTGATTAAAAGTATTTCTTCAGCCGGCATCCCTCCAGCTTGCTCTGTATGTATGGCCAACTGGCTGAGCTGTTGGTAAATTGTTGAATAATCTGTCATTAAATAGAATAATTATGCAGGTTGTTTAGCGTATAATAAATTTCTCAAATGTCCAATCGCAGTGTCTATATGTACTCCGGGATGTCTTTCTTCCCATTTCTGAGCTTTCAGTGCATGCTCAGTTTCCTCCCATAAAGCCCCAAAATAAGTGGCGGTGGTGATTTTGAGCTGTAGCCATTCCTCCTCCAGGAAGAGGCTGCCTGCCAGTTGGCGGAGCTGCAGCAGGTTGAGCTGACGGTTGTGTATGTAATTGGTAAATATCTCTCTTAAGGTTTTTTTAGCATTGAACTTGATAATAAGCGAACCTGCAGATTCTACAAAGATCTTTTTCCCATCCTTATTCATTTTTGTCCATTCGTTCAGTTGTATAGAGAAACCAAAGTCTACCTTTCCGGTTTCGCGGCTGGAGGTATAAACCTTTACTCGTGGAGAACGCCTGATGCGTGCATCAATCCTGATCAGGGCCTTACGAAAATTCTCGTCTTCAAGGAAAGGCAGGATAGGTAGTCTGCCCGCTTTTTCATAGATACTGCATTTGACTGCCGTACTCGGACCAAAACACTGAAAATGCCTTGGCCATGGGTCAAAAGGTGAGGGATCAATGGAAGATTCCAGGTGGCTGACCAGGTAACGGTAGCCAATATCTTGTAAATGGTATTTGCGTGAAGGACTATCGCTGTATTCTGAAATAATCCTGCCGCCAACCACATCACATCCCTGATCAAATTCTGCAAAAATATAATGCAGCCAGCAGGCGTCTACCCTGGAATCTCCATCAGTAGAGATGATGACTCCATCAGGATTTTCCAGCAGCTGAAATCTCTGATACGCTTCGTCCATCAGCAGCCTTCTTACCGTACCAATATGGGCTTCTTTTTTCTCCAGTTCGATCTCTGCAAGGTGCAGGTTGAAGTCCGGATGTTCCAGCTGATATCTTTGGGCAAGGGCAAAAGATTGATCCCTGCAGTTATTTGCCAGTAACAATACTTCGTAAACATTGCTTTCTATGGGTTTGCCCCAGGGGTCTACCTGTAGTCTTAATGCATCAAGCAGATCAAAAATATTAGCTTCCTCATCCTTCACAGGTACTATAATGATAGCTTTAAGATTTGGTACCGGAATACTGGTAAAAAGTGTCTGCATTTTGCTGTTTTTTATTGTAAACATGGCTGGCCCTAAAATGTTTTTTGTATTAATTGAGGACGGATGCCTCAAAACAATAGGCTTTGCTATCAGTTATCATAACAATGAATCAACATACCATCACCTCTCCACCCTATTTAGGCTTCTATATACATCACCATGGTTCAGGCCATGTCATGAGGGCTATTACGATTGCCGGTTCTCTTACAGGTTACACTGTATGCTTTATGGGGAGTAATCTCAGGCCTTATCTTAATCAGATACCTGAACATATAAAATGTATACACCTTCCCTTGGATCTTCCGGTTGACAATGATATTCAAACACAGCAGGGTGCCTTAAGTTTCCTACACTATGCACCTCTCGGCGTTGCAGGGATCAGAGCGCGTAACGTCGTATTAACAGCAACATTTGAACGGTATTATCCAATGCTGCTGATCGTCGATGTTTCCGTTGAAGTGACACTGCTGGCTCGTTTAAGTGGCATTCCTACTGTTGTTATCAGGCAACACGGAAAGAGGACTGATATGCCTCATCTGCATGCTTATGAAAGTGCGGAATTACTGATTGCACCTTATGCTGAAACATTTGCTTTAACAGATGAGCAAGACTGGATCAAAGCAAAAACAATTTATGCAGGTGGGTTTTCCAAGTATAGTGACAATAATGCGGGGAGTAATGCACAGGAGCAGCCGGGGCATGTTGCCATTTTATTAGGTCAGGGAGGTACCTCTCTCGATACGGAATTTATTAGTCAACTTGCTGCTATCTGTGAAGATTATACTTTCCATATCATTGGAAAAGGTAGGGATGTTCATGACCTTTCAGCACCCAATCTAATCTGGCATGGCCAGTTGACAGATCCGAAAGTATTGCTGGATCAATGCGAGATAGTGATTGGTAACGCGGGTCACAATACGGTGATGGAAATGGCTGACCTGAACAAACGTTTTATCTGTATCCCTGAAGAAAGACCTTTCGACGAGCAATTGCAAAAGGCTGATTTGCTGGCAGCAAACGGATATGCTAGAGTGATCTATGCAGGCGACTTAGACACTGTAAACTGGCCTGATGAGCTGGAAAATGCAGGTTTAACTTGCCCTGAATGGGATGGGATGATTCATCCGGATGCGCTACAGCACATTGCCTTCGCAATTAAAGATACGATGAGCACCGTTTTTGGCAATGATTACCAACAGAGATAGTCTTATTTGAGGTATTGCTCAATAACGGATTTTTCGGGAAGTGTTAATATGTGGATTTTATCATTGTTCCATGTGATATAACCCAGGTGTACAAATTTTTTCAGCCAGCCTTCCATCGGCCATAGCTTCCATTTTTTATAAAATGTCTGTGCATTGTTTACAATATCTTCGAGGTGATTGAGTGGTGGGTCATAACTGGCATGAGGCTGATGATAAGCCATGGCATTGATCAGCTCAAGAGGTATTCCCTGAGCTTTTGCCATGAATGCAAAGTCAGTATCTTCAGCGCCGTATCCTTTGTAACTTTCGTCAAAACCACCGATTTTCCTAAACACGGTTTTGGTACAAGCAAAGTTGAGCGACCAGAACAATTCATAGGGCAGCGTCTCTAATTTCCCCCTTACGGGGTCGGTTATACTTTTAACTTCCAGATCGGCAGCATCCAGTTCAGGTGAAAAATCAGGTGTCAGATAACGAACCTGTCCGGACCATAACTGATCTTCACGATTAAATGCATCAGCATATATCTGGATAAGATTAGGAGCTGGGATACAATCAACATCGAGGAAAATGCAATGTTCCACACTGCTCTCTGCTAAAGCACAATTCCGTGCGCCGGCCAGTGGTAATTTTGCATGATCATAATGACTGATCGCGCGGATTGGGAAAGGAGATGGGGGCAGGGAATAGGTATCCTCATTCATGTGCACTATAATCAATTCATCTGGTAAAGTCGTATTCAGCGATAATCCCCTGATTAAGTTCATCAATGCTATTCTGCGGCCGCTGACAACAGTGAGGACAGCTATTTTTATATTCATATCTGATTAAACGCGGATCAACTGAAATAGTTTAAGCTATAGATGCGAATAAAAATTAACTTTGAAATTCAATACTCATTTAATGACAACAGTTAGAATTTTATGCATCGGGATAGCTTTTTTAATTTCAGCTTGTACAAGCAAGGAAGCGAAGCACGACCAGGTCAAAAAACTTTATTATTCTGTCAATAAAAGTGATACTGCTCAGCTTAATATTGTTCTGAATGAAAAGGAATTTTATGGTCAGTATGAAATTAATTACGGGGGACTTTACAAAGATTCCGGAGATGTGAGCGGAGTGCTTAAAGGAGATACCTTAAAGGGCACCTATCGGTATCAGCATTACGGCACCGAAGCATGGCATAGAATCCCAATCTCTTTACTCAAAAAAGAGAATAAGCTCATTATGGGAATTGGTGTAATGGAAATTTATATGAATATGACCTTTTTCAAGAAAACAGTGCCTATAGATTATCAAAATCCAAAGTTTGTATTTGAACAGCAGCATTAATGCCTGTCCTGAGTTGCGGTCAATTCCAGCTCATCTAATGTGCCTTTGGTATTGTTAAGCTCCCTAATTTGCTTTTCGAGCTGTTCAAATGCCTGTTGGTCTCTATCCTTCCATGCAGATTTAGCCAGATCATAGCTGATGTCATCAACAGTAAGCTGGTCCGCATAAACCTCCACTTTCAAATGATATTTTTCGGGATCAGTAATAGGATATTTCATACTACTCCAGTTCATTTCTGGTGTTTCGCTCATGGAAAAATCACTGATTTCAGCATCCGCCTGTAACACATCACCAGGCATCACTGTGCCTACACCGCTAAAAGACCTGCTGGCGGAAGTAATTACTTCTCCCGAGTCTGTTCTGGCCACAATGCTATAACTGTATTGATCAAACATTTTAGCTGAAACATTTTTAAAGTCGGCAAAAATATATGGATGACCGTCTTTCAAATCGATTTTGATGAACCGGCCTTTAAGGAGATCAAGCTTTTTTTTCAGTGCATCATACCCTGTTTTATTCTTTTTCATCGCAGCCAGCTCTTTTTCCAGCTCAGCTTTTTTAATCGCATTGGTTTGCTGTAAATGCGTCTCCGCCATTTCTACCAGCTCATTGAATGTTTTACCATTTACGCGATCCAGCATCATCTGATCAAATGATTTTCCTTCAAACTGATCGGGTTGATTGAATTTATCTCTCATGGCCGAAAGCAGTATAACCCGCATTGCCTTCTCGTAAGTATCTTTTTTTTGACCGCTCAGTTCCTTTTTCATTTCTTCGGCAGAAACTTTGAATTTTTCAGGCGATGAACCGTTTAACCGTTTTCCTGTGCAGGAGCTGAAGATTAATACAATGATAAGGCAAAAAAGAGGAGTTAATTTCATGATGAGCTATCAGCAAATTTGTGTCCATAATTTTTTTCTGATCCTTAGCTAGGCAGACTGGGTAAGGCAGGCGGAACAAGTGCTGGTAGCGTAATAACTGTATTTATAGTAGGCGAAGGCAGTTTTCCTTCCTTGCTTTCTGCGTATTTACCAAATTTTTTCAGCATAGTCAGATGCGAACGCAGTGCAGCAGCAAAAGTTTTACTTTCGATGTAAGGAAGGTGATGCTCGAAGGCTGTCGCCTTTACAATTTTGGAAATCGCTCCATAGTGAATGTGACACACCTTTGGGAATAAGTGATGCTCAATTTGACGGTTAAGTCCCCCTAAAAAGAACGCTGCTATTCTATTATCTGTGGCGAAGTTTGCAGTGGTGTGCATTTGATGGACTGCCCACACCTCTTCTATAGTGCCCTGTTCATTCGGCCTTGGGAATTGAGTACCTTCCACGACATGCGCAAGTTGAAAAACAAGTCCCATGGTTAATCCCTGGGCAAAATGCAGCACTAAAAATCCGGCTATGAACTGTATCCAGGATATGTCAAGCACTACCAGAGGCAGTACAATAAAGAGCACATAGTATATGAGTTTATAAAAGAACAGCTTGAAATACTCTATTTTCGGATGTTTTACGGTATGTTCTCCAATTTTAGACTGAAAGAATTTCTTGAAATCTTTTCTGAATACCCAGGAAAGTGAGGCCAGGCTGTACAATGGAAGCGCATACCAATGCTGAAATCTTTGCAGGGCGTTGACTTCCTCTTCATTATTGATGCGGATTAACCCTGGTGCCACTTCTATATCTTCATCATGGTCTGGAATATTAGTATAGGTATGGTGTACGATATTATGGGTAATATTCCATACATATGGATTTGCACCGACCAGGTTAAAGGTAAAACTGAATAATTTATTGATCTTTTTATCACTTGAAAGGGATCCATGAATGGCATCATGACAAATATTGAAACCTACAAATGCACAAAACATACCCAATAGCGCAGCAAGGGGCAACATTAATAGTGGTCTGACGGAGCCTGAGATGATCAGCAGGTATAATCCGGCAACACCACCGAGGAAAAATAAGGTCTTGATCCACATCTGACCGTTTGCGTTGCGGCTTAACTTATTGAGGCGGAAATACTCATCTACCCTCCCTCTAAGGGTAGCGTAAAAAAAAGACTCGGCAGGATTTGAAAATTTGATTTTTTTGGACATAGCATATTATTGGCCCTGGCAGGGGCGGGAAGAATTATTGGATGGAATTAAATTATAAAGAGTCCTGTTTACGCTCTTCAACCTGATTTTTCGATAAAAGGTTTCTCATTATAAGTACAATCACAAAAACAGCTAAAAAGACAATCATCATTTCGGACAGGCCGAACTTGAATCCAAACATAACAAAGGCAAAGTTCATAGTTTTTGTGGGGGATAAGTTGGTGAAATATTTTACAGCGTTCTTGTTTTGCTGTTGGGTATGGGTAAGCAGGGATATATACTAAATATCGTATACCCAATAATGGTGCCCCGAATTTGATTGATAACAAATCAGAGGCTTTGGGAATACGAATTCTTCAATAAGTGATTTGCGAAGCTCAGCTATCAGTTAAGTAGCAAAAACAATTTATTCATCTTAAAAACTGGTGGTGATCATTAATTGAAAAACATTAGAGTTCAGCCCACCATCCTCTTCTCTTTGCAGCCATCGCATATATCCCGTCTCCATATCTATATGTTTATTGTATCTATAGCCGATGGCGACATAAGGCCTGTTTTGATCCAGCAAACTGCTGTTTACGTTTTCCTTATGCTGAACGTTAAGAAAAATCTCATCCTGAATTTTAGCATATAGCCCTTTAGAGAATTCATCATTGGCTAACAGGGGAATCTGGACACTGATCAATGCACGTAAGCGCTGCGAAAACTCATATTTTTCTTCCTTCACAAAACGTTGCTCCAACCGGCCCCGTAAATTAAACTCCATTCTTTCTGCTTCAAAATTGTAGGTGTATTGTTCATAGACACGGTGTTCTCTGGTATGTTTTTCTCCTGTATCTTCTTTATCCCAATCGTTTTTATTGGCATACCCCAATGCTATAGCCTGTTTTTTACTGAAATTATAATTGACTGCTGTTCTCCATAACCGTGTATTTAACGTCATGAATTGATCGCCCGTTCTCCATTGTACATCTGCCAGTACATCGACTTTGCTGCTTACTTTTTGCGTATGTGATAAAAACAGCCAACCTGTATGCGGAGTTTGTTGCGCTAGTACAGGTGTAATAAAAACGAGGAAAATAAACAGGAGGTAGAGGTTTAATTTTTGCATATGTTGTAACCTTAACCCCTTTACCCTTTATTATGTTTAATTTATTATTCGTTGTGCATTATAGACGGTAACTATTTAACATAGATATAATTGATTGTGATTAGTGAATTCAATACCATAAATTTATATTGATTTACAATCACCAGGCACGTCGTTAATCAATATATAAACATATAAAAATGGAAAAAGAATCAAATGACATCAGTAAATGCCCATTCCATAATGGCAGCATGAAACATAATGTTGGCGGTGGCGGTACCCGTAACAATGACTGGTGGCCAAACCAGTTAAAGTTGAATATCTTGCGTCAGCATTCCTCTTTATCAAATCCAATGGGCGAAGACTTTAATTATGCTGATGCCTTTAACAGCCTGGATCTGGAAGCGGTAAAAAGAGATCTTCATGCACTGATGACTGACTCGCAGGAGTGGTGGCCGGCCGACTTTGGTCACTATGGTGGTCTGTTCATCCGGATGGCATGGCATAGTGCAGGAACCTACCGCGTAGGGGATGGACGTGGTGGTGCTGGTGCCGGACTGCAGCGTTTTGCTCCGCTTAACAGCTGGCCTGACAATGTGAGCCTCGATAAAGCACGTCGTTTGCTCTGGCCGATTAAACAAAAATATGGTAATAATATTTCATGGGCCGATCTGATGATCCTTACCGGTAATATCGCATTGGAGTCGATGGGTTTCAAAACTTTTGGTTTCGCCGGCGGGCGTGAAGATGTATGGGAAGCAGATGAATCTGTTTACTGGGGTGCTGAAACAACCTGGCTGGGTGGCGATTTGCGTTATGCACATGGTTCACCTGGTGTAAATGGAGGAGGCGTACTGGTGTCTGATGATGACGCCGATGGTGATATTCACTCCCGCAACCTCGAAAAACCACTCGCAGCCGTGCAAATGGGATTGATCTACGTGAATCCTGAAGGTCCTGATGGGAATCCGGATCCTCTTCTTGCAGCGAAAGATATCCGTGATACTTTCGGCAGGATGGCCATGAACGATGAAGAAACTGTTGCTTTAATAGCCGGAGGACACAGTTTTGGAAAGACCCATGGTGCTGCTTCTTCAGATCATGTGGGCAAGGAGCCGGAGGCAGTAGATGTAGAAATGCAGGGCTTAGGCTGGAACAACAGTTATGGTTCTGGTAAAGGTCCGGATACCATTACAAGCGGACTGGAAGTAACCTGGACTAAAACGCCAACGCAGTGGAGCAATAATTTCTTTGAAAACCTGTTCGGCTTTGAATGGGAACTCAGTAAAAGTCCGGCAGGAGCACAACAGTGGGTGGCAAAAGATGCAGAAGCTATTATTCCTGACGCCTATGACAGTTCAAAAAAACATTTGCCAACCATGTTGACTACCGACCTTGCTTTGAGGTTTGATCCTGCATATGAAAAAGTATCAAGACGCTTTTTTGAAAATCCGGATGAGTTTGCAGATGCTTTTGCGCGTGCCTGGTTTAAACTAACGCATCGCGATATGGGACCTCTTGCACGTTATCTTGGTCCGGATATCCCACAGGAAGAACTGATATGGCAGGATCCTATTCCTGCAGTTGATCACGTACTGATCAACGAAAATGATATTGCTTTACTGAAAGCTAAAGTTTTAGAATCAGGACTAAGCATCTCCGAACTGGTTGCAACCAGCTGGGCCTCCGCTTCTACTTTCCGTGGTTCGGACAAACGTGGTGGTGCCAATGGTGCGCGAATTCGTCTTGCGCCGCAGAAACATTGGGAGGTGAATAACCCGATACAGTTGCAAAAAGTATTGAACACACTGGAAAAAATTCAGCAAGAATTTAATAATGCAGAAGAAACTGGTAAAAAGGTTTCACTGGCAGATTTAATTGTGCTGGCTGGTAGCGCAGCCGTAGAACAAGCTGCAGCAGCTGCAGGACAGGTGATCACAGTGCCTTTTACACCCGGCCGTATGGATGCAGCACAGGAGCAGACGGATGAGGAATCATTCAGCTACCTGGAGCCCGCTGCAGATGGTTTCCGAAACTACCGCAAATCAAAAATCCAGGTGTCTACAGAAGAGTTGCTGATAGACAAGGCCAATTTGCTTACCCTCACTGCGCCTGAACTGACTGTGTTATTAGGTGGATTGCGTGTGTTGAATACCAATTTTGATGAGTCTAAACATGGCCTTTTTACGACAAGACTGGGTGTACTTAGTAATGATTTCTTTGTGAACCTGCTGGATATGAATATTGCCTGGAAAGCAGTATCTGAAGATAAAGAGGTTTATCTGGGCAGTGACCGCGCTACTGGTGAAATCAAATGGACTGGTACCCGTGCAGATCTGGTTTTCGGATCAAACTCGGAGTTAAGAGCTGTTGCCGAAATTTATGCAAGCGCAGGATCTCAGGACAAATTCACTAAAGACTTTGTGGCTGCCTGGAGTAAAGTAATGAACCTTGACAGGTTTGATTTAAAGTAATGTCAATGCACTTGTCGGGTGCCTGTTCTATACAATTAAAAAGGCTTCTGAATTTCTTAGAAGCCTTTTTAATTGTATTAATTTCCATTCTTTAATTTCTGTTCCTGGAGTTGCCTGTATTTATCTGCGGCCTGTTTGTTTCCGGCCCGCTCATACAATTTTATCAAGGTGTTATAATTATCATCATCATCCATCACATCAAGTTTCACTTTTGGAAGTGATTCCAGTACATGAGCAGCAGCGGTTAACACCGTTTTATCTTTACAAAATTGCATCATGTATTGGATATACTGGTAAACAATATTGGTTGAAGTCCCCACTGCACCTATCTTGTGATAAAACTTCAGGGAAGTTACTAAATCACTCCATTTGCCCGCAAAAGCCAGATCATGCACATAAAATAGTGCTTTAATGGTTTCTGTATGTTTAAATTGATCAGGATTGGCAAGATATCCTAATAAGATGGCCTGCTTTTTTGGATCAGCTCTCAAAGTGATTTTGTTACCATTTTCCTGAGGATTAACCAGCTCATTAGTGGCCGTTTGTATCCCGGTCCGCAGCTGGAACTCCAGCACGCCTAAATCAGTAGTTTTCTTCTGCCAGAAATCCCAATAGTTTTTAACTACACGGGCAAAAACAGGACTGTAAGGGTCGGTTACCGCCCTTCCGACCAATGCCCACATCGCGGGGTCTGACATTTCTTCGTCGGTTAGCCTGTTCAGTATGGTATTACTGAGCCCTTCAGTTTCCTCACGGAGAAAACCATCCTCCATGATTTTTTTATACTGCCTTACAAAAGCGACCGACTTTTCACCTGCCTTTAAGCGGCTGCGCATCGCACTGAGACTAGTGCCATTCAATGCCGCCTTCATTTTAGTCAGCAGTGAATCTGCCTCATGGTAACCACCCATTTTATGGATCATATTGCCGTCCTTGTCTAAAAGAATAAGAGAAGGGAAGCCGGTAATGACATCATTGTATTTTGCACGTACCCTTTCTCCCTCAGGTTCTTCCAGATCGTATTTTACGTTGATGAAATTGCTATTGAAGTAGTCGCCCACACTTTGCAGCGGGAATACTTTATTGTCCAGTTCCTTACAAGGCACACAACTTTTTGTATATCCATCTATAAAGATAATTTTGTTTTGCTGCTTTGCCAAGCTGAGAACTTTATCAAGTGGCTCATCTTGTAAAAATTGTATTCCCTGGGCAGATACATGAATTGCAGGCACCAATAAAATACTGCAGAGGAGATATTGTATTATTGTTGTTTTCATCATTAACAATTGATTTGATTAAATTATAATAAAGGCTTTTGAAGACTATTCCTTAAAAACTGAAATACGATAGTAGCGGGGAGGGCAAGGGTAGAGGTACGACTAATTCTGGCGATATTGATCCCGCAGAACCGCCCGTTAAGGTCAAACACCGGTCCGCCACATTCCTCAGGTCTCACTCTGCTGTCGTGAACAAAAACATTACTAAAACCTTCGTTCCTTAGACTCATGCCCCCGTCAAAAGTGTCAGCAACATGTTTATTCATTATTTTCGGCAGCTTTTGAAAAACACTATTGATGTGCAGTTTTTTATTCCCCCTGGTTACCCAATACTCCGCAGCGTCGCCCGCTTTTCTGTCCTTTATGTAGCTGGCCAGCTGTTTTGCAGAAGTAACTGCCACACCATTCAGCGAATCTATAATATCATCAACCGCTAAACCATAGCGTTCCACAATACTTACAGAAAACCCTAATATTTTGACTGTATTGGTGTCAGGCGAAATGCACATCAAACCCAGCACTGGTCTGGTCCATACTTTTACCTCAACCGAGTTATTTCCCAGAATGCCCACACGTAAACTATCCCTGTAAGATGGCGATACCATAAATGCGCCTTCATGGTTTAGCAGCAGATCAGGATCACCTTTTCCCAATACTATCCCGTTGGTCAGTCCATCAGTCGCTAGTAATACCAGGTCATTCTGCTCATCTCGTTTCACAATTTGTGCTGGCAGATTTTTAAGCCCGGCGGTGGTAATTACAGGATGATCACCAACGATGGAACTTTTACTTACCACATAAACGTTTTCCTCATTTTTAAGGGAAACAACGGTGCCCCAAGCCAGCATATTCACTTCGCCCAGGCCGCTTTTGATCATTACGCTGCTGCGGTTACGGTACTTATTTCTGAATGATTTTAGTACCTGTGCTGACGGGATTGCTGAGGGTAATTGCAGCAGTCGCTTTTCCAGTGGATCCTGACCTACTTTTTCGGGATCAGGGTACTCATCATCCCGATAGTCTTTTTTTTCCTTTAAAACTGTCCAGTATTTACGGTAGTTATCAATCGGATTTTCCAGGTTTATATCCAGATCGCCTTCAATTTTGCTATGCAGCGCTATTACTCTTCCATAGAAATCAAATACAGGTCCGCCCGAATCTCCCGGTTCCATCAGGCAGGTACTCTGCATTTTTCCTTCAGGAGTAATGGTGCGGACAATATAACCCAGGCGTGAAACCGGGTTTTTCAATTCATTTAATGAAGCGGGATAGGCTACGCTTAAACAGGGCTGGTTAACTTTCAGATTATAAGACCAGCCCAGCTCGCAATGCGGAAATATGTTATAAGCGGTATCTATTTTAATCATGGCCGCATCTACTGCCTTGATACGTCCTAATGCAGTGCCCATAAATTTTCTTCCATCAGGAAATTCAACCAGATAAGCTCCCCCGGTAATGGTGGCATGTGCAGCGGTCAGGATATAACCATCTGCAGTTACCACTACACCACTAAAACTACCAAAACGTCTGTAGCCCGTGCTGTCATACTGCGAAATCCTTACACAGGCAGGACTTACGCTGGCAATTACCTGCTCCGTTTTTTGTTGAAAAGTTGCCGGATCTGAAACTTGTCCCCTGGCCACAAATGTGTTGAGGCAGCATAAAAGGAAAAAAGCAAAATGCTGGTATGGTTTAATGAGTATATACATGTGTGTTATCTGTGTAAAAGCCTGAATACATCTATTCAGGCTTCATTTTTTATCAGCTCTTATTAAATAAAGTAGCAAGCTTTACATCCAGTTTAGCCGGATCAACTGCACCTGCATTGTTTCCCTGAGGATCGATCAATATCATTGCAGGCATTTGTGAAACGCCGTAATATTCCGCAATTGGATCATCACCGCCTTTTAAAGAAGATACCTGTATACCGCTGATACCATGTTTCTGCAGCGCTGAAATCCAGTCTTCGCGTTTTGTGTCCAGAGAAATGGCAATGATTTCGAAACCTTTTGCACGGTAGGTATCATACAACTGCTTAACATAAGGAGCCATACGCAGGCAGGGAACGCAGGTAGACGACCAGAAGTCGAGCAATACATATTTCCCTCTGTAGTCAGCCAGCTTAATCTGCTTTTTATCGCTGGTCATTGCCGAGAACTGAAAGGCAGGCTGACCCACTTCCCTTTGAACCATACTGGTGATCGCTTTTTTGGCTGCAACTCCATAGACCCCCTTTTTAACCCTGTCAGATAAACTGTTATACTCTCTGTTTCTTTCTTCCACGGATAAAGAAGGTGCCCTTTTAGTCAGCATAAATCCGGCAATATCTTTATCACTGTATTTGGTGGAAATATAATCCTGCACATGCAATAAGCTGTCGAAAGTAGGTTTGTAAAAAGCCATAATCGAATCTTTCTTCAACTTTACATCCCCGGCCGCTTTCAAGGCCTTCATGCGTTCAAAATTAGCGGCCAGTCCGGTCATGAATATTTTATTGTATTCCTGAAACAGATCCTGCTCATAACCCCCTTTAATACTTAAGGTACTGTTAACGTCAGATCCAGCTGAGTTATTGATTTCGATATTCACTGTGCCGGGGTATGCCAGCAGTTCCTGAACATAAGCCTGGTTAACCCCTAAGTAAACTGCACTGTACTGTTCTGCGGTGGCGGCATTGAGTACCGCTTTACCATGGAGCACGCGGACAGAGTCCAGTGTGATATTGTTTCCATTGCGATTGGTAGTTAAGGTAAGCAACTTACCATCACCATCCGGCCAGTTAACCTGCACGTTGAAAACCTTGCTTTGTGCCAACACCGCAAAGGGGGCGCACAGGCCAAGGGCGATAATGGGCAGAACGAAACTCTTTTTTAAAATTCTCATATTGTTGTGTGTATTGTGTGCTACGCTATTGCGCATGGTTTTTAGCTGTTAGTGAATCAGTCTGGCCAGGCTTTTTTGTAATTCTTCGCCCCGCAGGTTTTTCGCAATGATTTTTCCGTTTGGATCAATCAGGAAGTTCTGTGGAATGGCGCTGATATTATATAAAAGTGCGGCCTGATTGCTGCCGCCCGGTTCGTCACAAAGCTGTATCCAGTCCAGCTGATCCTCTTTCACTGCTGCCAGCCATTTAGCCCTGGCCTCAGGTGCGTCTATAGATACAGATACGACCGTGAATTTCTTGTTTTTGAAATTGGCATAAGCCGCTTTTACAGTGGGGTTTTCCTTACGGCAGGGGATGCACCAGCTTGCCCAGAAATCGAGCAGTACGTATTTACCCCTGAATGACGCAAGGGAGACCGATTGGTTATGCACATCTTTCAGCGTGAAACCCGGTGCCTGGCCTCCCACTTCCCTGTTCTTTAACACCTGTATCGAGCCGTTCAGTGATTTGCCCAGTGCCGAACTTTGCAGGCTTTTAGACAGTGCAGCCAGTTGCTTTTCCAGCTGCGGTACCGGCGCAGTAGAGATGGAATTGGCAATCATGTACAGACTTAAATAAGAGGCAGGGTGACTGCTGATATATAAGGAATCCTTTATTGCTGATGCGTTCATTGCTGCTTTCATCACGATCATGTGTGCTTTTAAATATTCCGGTGATTTCCTTTCTTCCTCACTGGCCTTGGCCACTTTCTCTGAGGCAGCCATAATTTTATCCCTTTCAGGCGCCTTGCTGGCTTCCAGTTGCTGATAAGCTGAATTCAGTGTTCCACCGGTAATTACCGGTTCTGCAGTTGCATCAATTGCACTTAACTGTAAATTTCCTTTTTCCAGCCATATCGGCGCATTGAAAAGCATTGGCTCGTTAATTTTTGCACCCGCTTTGCGGATCGCGAGGCGCGCGAGTGCTGGTTCTTTGATACTACCTTTAAAATGATAGGCGCCGTCTTTTAACAGGGCGGAATCTGCCATGAGTTTATCCCCTGTCTGATAGTTCAGGTAGGCTGTTCCCGGATTCATCAATTTTCCAATCTTCACCTGAACGGTGTAAGGCTGCTGGGCAAATGTGAGCATAGGGGCTCCCAATAAGAACCAGAATACTGATCTTTTAATATGCATACAGAGCTGTGTTTTAAATTTTGGTTAAATCAAATCCAAGTGTGGTTATTGCCTCTTTTAAAAGATTATATTTACTCATTACCAGTGGGTAATTACCATAGACTGCTTCAAAATCTGCCTGGCTAACAGTTAAAACTTTAGTCAGGAATTGTGTCAGGTCATTGAATTCAGTGGGGGTGCTATAACCATATTCCGACTCATATCCGTCTAAAATGAAACCATACTCCCTTTTGTCTTTGAACTCCAGGTAAAAATCGTTGTTTACAGCTCCGGGATAAGCATATTTACTATAGAATCCGGCAGATGCCGAAGAGAAATCCTTCAATAAACCAGATGAGTTTAAAGGATTGGTTAGTAAACTGATAAAAATATCAGCCTTGTAAGTCACCAGCTCCGCAGGAGTCATTGTCGCTATTCTCGGTATCCCGGCTATGCCAAAAGTAGTCAGCCCCGGTAAAACATTATAATTTGTGGTAAAACTATAATCCGGACTGTAAACGATAACAGTTTTCACGGAGTCCAGCAGTGAAAAGGAATAAGGCTTGAGTTTTGGGCCGAGTGCTGGCAAGAGTTGGTTTTTTACAAAAGCAATTCCATTTAGCAGATCTGCTTTCTTTTTAGCATAAGTATAGATATAACTGCTTTTCGGACCAGCCAGTTGATAATTCAGGTTGACTACATTCAGTGGATTTGTACTGATGGTATCTGAATAAAAAACCGGCACATTGGTTTCCTGATAAAAAAGGTAAATCTGGTGATCGACTTCATCGTAAGCATTGTCCTTACGTGCATAGTTATTTAGAACCGGCTCTGATGCCTCAGGCATGCTGTCCTTTTTACAAGCTGTCAATACTGCACAAAGCAGCACAACGGAATATTTTAGATATGTTTTCATGTCTGTCTGAATTAAAACTTACGGTCTGGTCTTTCTGGATTTTGTACTAAACTGCCCCTGTTAAATTCCATAGCCGGATCAGGAATAGGGATCAGGTAGGCAGCGTCATTTGGCAATAAGATTAAAGTCGCCTGTACTGCAGCCGTACCGCTACCCGCCAGCGAGTAGGGGTGTGAAATGCTTTTGCTGAAAGGATATTTTGTATTCGCTGCATAACGTTTCAAATCAAACCAACGGTGGCCTTCAAAACACATTTCCCTTCTGCGCTCGTCGCGGATAAAACTTATCAAAGCTGCTGCCGTTAAATTTACGGGCTGATAGTCTGCTGCCAGAAATCTCGCCTGGCGTAAGGTATTCAATGCAGTACTGGCCTGCGCATCGTTTCCAAGCATAGCTGCTGCTTCGGCAAGGTTCAGATAGGCTTCGGCATTACGCATGAAGAAGTTGTCTGAATAATAGCCTTCAGGACTGGTATTCGTCAATGAGGAGCGATAAACCTTAGTATAACGGTATTTGCCCCTGCTGTCAACTTCGAAAAATGTAGTCCTTCTCAAATCATTCTGTGCATAAAGCCCCATCAGTTCATCCGTTGGTTTGAAAGTGCTGAAACCATTTTCATACTGCAGGTAAACCATGGAATTTGTACCCTGATTAAACAATGCCTCCGGCGATTTAACAGTGTAAAAGCTGGTTTTCGGCTGGTAAGTTGCCAGATTGTACAAACGGGGCTTGCGGCTGATCACCTTGTTGGCGGCCTCTGCACTGGCAGTCCAGTTCTGCATATACAAGTATATTCTGCTTTGTAAAAGATTTACTGCGTTTACATCTGCATGGTAGATTGATTTGGCGGTCACGCCTGTCAGGTCCTGTTCGGCCTCATTTAAATCGGCAATGATCTGCTGGTAAACCGCATCCACACTGGCGCGTACAGATAAGGCCGTTTCTACGAATTCTGTCGTTTTCAAAGGTACACCCGGATCTGTAGTTGCGGTAGCCGGATGATAGGCTTTGGCATACAGGTTTACCATATAAAAGTAGTAACCTGCACGTAAAAATAAAGCCTCACCTCTGATCCTTTTCAACTGTGCAGGATTATCAGTCATTTCTGTTGCTTTTTTTGAAATGATATTCGTGGCATTGATATGTTTATAAAACCTTATCCAGGTATCATCCTGTACCGGTGAATACAAGGCATTGGTAAAGGGTTTACTTTGCCAGGTATACATGCCGAAAACCTGATCACGCGTATCCGGATAAGACCTGAACATTACAGCTTCAGTGATGTCATCATCCATGACATTTAACCAGGGCAGGTACTTTCCAGTAGTATTGGCGGGAAAACTATTGTCGTTCGCCATATAAGCTTCTCCTACCAGCAGTTCATCCAGTTGCGTATAACTGGTTACATACTGTAAGGTCTGTGATCTTTCTTCAAGGAACTTTTTACAACCTGCTGAAACACTCAGCAACACTAGCAAAAAGATAATATGTTTAAGTTTAATTGAGCTCATGTCTGCAGAATTTAAAGTGAGATATCTATACCCATAGAAAAGGAAGGGCGGATAGGTAATTGGTTAGTCGTCGTAAAACCTGTTTGTTCCGGATCCTGACCGCGTAAATCTTTGCTCGCAAGCGTAAATAAGTTAGTGCCTGCCAGGGATATGGAAGCCATTTTAAGTCCTGCTTTCTTACAGAAGGCATCAGACATGGCATAACGGAATGACCAGGTTTTAATTCTCAGGAAGTTTCCGCTTGCAGTCCTTACATCCGAAGCATCATACATCTGCCAGATATTAGTGGCATAAGCATAACTCTGGCCCGAAGAAAAATGTGTTCTGGAATAAGCATAGTCGGTCGGATTCAATAAACCAGGGATATTCGTGAAGGCTTCATCGCCGGGCTTTCTCCATCTGTTTAACAATTGTGTATTTACATTATCTTCCGGCATTGCCGCCATGGTACTGATACTTGCGTTTGGACCGTAGTTATTTTCAAATAACCTGTTCAGGCGCAGTTTGGAGCCTAGGCTATATGAGATATTGAAACTCAAAGAGAAGCTTTTATAAGCGAAATAATTGCTCAATCCACCTTGTAATGTTGGAATTCTGTTGCCTGATGGCACCATGACATATTGATACAGCTGGTCTGAAGTTAAACCTTTTAGTTTCAGGATGTTTTCTGGCGTATTCTGATCATTATTAAAAAGCGGTGCCCCGTTTACCGGGTTTAAACCAGCAAAAGAATAGGAGTAGAAGGAATTGATGGATTTCCCGTCAATCACCTGAGATCCATTTAAATAATTGATATAGGTATTACTGTTAACAGTAGCCGTATTAAAGCTTTTACTGTTGACCAGGGAATTGATGGCCTGTCCGATTTCAGGATCTATCCGCCATACAAAACCTTTGCCGCCGTTGAGGGCGTTATTGATTGGCGTGAAACTCAGGGCGATTTCAATACCACGATTCGTTACAGTACCTGCATTTACCACATAAGAATCCAGTCCGTTTACATCACTCACTGCGGCATTCACAAATGCATTATCTGTTTTTTTGTAATAATATGAGAAGGATCCGTTTACTTTGTTTCCGAATAATGAGAAATCCAGGGCGCCGTTAAACTGTCCTGTTTTTTCCCATTTCAGGTTAGGGTTGGGATAATAAGCAATAGTTGAACTGTATTCTCCCGTTACCGGATTTAATCCCCCGTTCTTCATGATCAGCTCAGGAGTTTGTCCTGGAAGCATGTTCCCTTGTATACCATAAGATCCCCTGAATGCCAGCATATTGATCGCTTGCGAGTTCCTGAAGAAATCCTGTGCTACATCCCATCTTCCCGAAACGGAATAGGAAGGCAAAAACTTCTCATTGCTGCGGGATCCGAAGTTGTTCGAATAATCTGTACGGGTATTGAAGTTGATGGTATATTTATGTTTAAATGTATAACTGGTAGTAAAGTAACCAGATAATAAATTGGTGAGCTGGTCTGTAATTTTTATAGGATTTTCCAATGCCCAAACCGCATAGGCGGGGTAGGTAAGTGGATTCACTGTAGCAAAGATACCACCGCGTTCGGGCAGGTAACCACGGTTTACGATCGCCGATCCATCATATTTTGTGGAAGACAATTCACCCCCGATAGTAGCTACCAGCTCATGTTCCAGATTTTTACCAAAAGTTTTGTTGTAGTCAAACTGAGGACGAATCAGATAGTTGTAGTTGCGGGTAATGTTCGACTGCAGCTCGCCGCCAAAGGGCATTACTGTTTTTGAAGGATCAGGAGTTACACCTGCATTACTGCGTCTCAACTGAGCCGAATACCAGGTGTTTTCACCATAACTGATTCGCTGATCGGTATTGTTCAGGGCATAAGAAAAGATCAGGGCAGCTTTTAAATCAGGACTGATCTTGTAACCAAAAGAGTTGGTCAGGTTGATGCCTGATAAATTACTGATATCGCGCGACTGATCAATTTCATTTAATATGTTGAAATTCAAATAATCAACGCCATATTTCTGGTAATAATTCAGTGAGCCATCTTCGTTATAGGCGGATATTGCCCTGTTCGTGTTATAAGCATAATCAATCGCATTGACATTGGTTGCCACGAAGTTTTTCTTGCTCACATTGGCCCTGAAATTCATATCCCAGGTAAGGTTGTTTGATAACCTGGAATTCAGTTTAATAAATGCAGTATACTGATTGATGCGGTCACCTTTCACATTACCGGTCTGATTTGCGGCCCCTAGTGAACCGTAATAACGCATTTTATCAGTACCGCCAGAAATGCTGATATCGTTTTGAGTGGAAATGGCATCCTGAGCAATTAAACCAAACCAGTCTGTGTTACGGGTTTCCATCGCTGAAACCTGCTGCTGAAACTGATCAAAACTAATCGCGTTTGTATATAAATCGTGCAGCGCACCTTCGTAACCCACATAATTGATATTGGCGGGATAGGCAACATTATTGTTGATCAGGTCCCTCGAATAATCAACCCGCTGTCTCGAATCCATGATATTGATATTTTTATCTGTATATCTTGGTCGCGGGCTAAACGTAGTGGCGCTTGAGAAGTTAATGATCGGTTCACCAATATGTCCTTTTTTAGTAGTAATCACAATTACTCCATTTGCAGCACGAACTCCGTACAGTGCGGTGGCAGATGCATCTTTCAGGATGGTAATGGTTTCCACATCAAAGGGCTTTAAACCAGAAATGGAGTTGCCCAAACGGTTCACAAAATCCAGGTCATTGATGGTGGAGGGATCTATATTTACCGGATCATTGACTACCACACCGTCCACTACCCATAAGGGTTCATGGTTACCGAGTACTGTAGAGGTACCACGGATCCTGATTTTCGGCACTGTACCTATATCACCGGAAGTGTTCATCACCGTTAAACCCGCCACACGTCCTTCCAGCGCCTGGTCTATACTGAACATGCCCGGTACCACTACATCCTTCGCTTTCAGTACATCTATTGCGCTTGATAAGTTTTTAGTTTCAATCTCCTGATAACCATTGGTAACCTTGATTTCGTCCAGCATTTTATTTTCTGCCCTTAACACAATGGTTCTTACCCCCTGTGATACTTTTACATCTTTGGTGGTATAACCCAGATAAGAAACCTGTATTGTGCCATCCAGGGGAACATCCTCCATGCGGAAAAAACCCTGTCTGTCTGTTGTGACTCTTTTGGAACTGCCTTTGAGTCTGATAGTGGCACCAGGAAGAGATACACCAAGCGAGTCTACTACGGTACCTTCTATATCGACATTTGTAAATACAGCAATGACTTTGTCCAAAATGGAAGTTTCTTTCCTGGAGACTACAACTGACTTATTTCTGATCGTATAAGTGAGGGGCTGATCTTCAAAAATCTTTTTCAATACCGATTCCAGCTCCTGATTTTTTACGACGATATCAACAGGCTTAGCATTGGTGATCATGGCCCTTGTCACTAGAAAATCATAACCAGTCTGTTTGCTGATCTGATCGAAAATCTTATTGATAGGGGCATTTTTTTCCGACAGGGAAATTTTTTGGGCTATACTCGCAGCAGTTACATGCATTAAGGACACCATCAATATCAGGGCGGTTAACCTCATATATAGTAGTATTTTATGGATACGAGGATATCGCGCACCAAGTTTAGTAGTATAAATTTTATACATTTGTTTGGTTTGGTTGATGCAGCATACCTTTTAGTTTCGAAGCCTGAGGTATCTGCTGTTAATGAGTTGATAATTATATTATAAGCTGTGCCAAACTCGACCAGGTTCCGATAGCATTCGGGGTCTGGTTGTTTGTTTTTTAGAGTAGTTATTTAATCACTAAAATCCTCCTTCCTTCAATTTTAAAGTGAACCGTATTGGTGGAACTCAGCATGTCCAGCACCTGGGCTATGTTTTTAAATCTGGAGATTTTTCCATTGTATTCTTCCTGAGATATTTCTCCCTTAAATTCTACCTCCACATCATACCAGCGGGCTATTTTTCGCATGATGCTTTCGATTTTTTCATCGTTGAACCTGAAATAGCCATTTTTCCAGGCCATTACTTCTTCTACATTAACCGCAGTGGTTTGTATGCCCCTGATATCTGCTATTGCCTGCTCTCCGGGTTTGATGATTTTCTCTGTTCCTGTTTTTGAAACACGAACACTCCCTTCCAGTAAGGTGGTCAGGGTAGCCGGTTCATCTGAATAAGAACTAATATTGAAATGAGTCCCCAGCACCTGTACTTCCTGTTTATCAGTCCTTACGATAAATGGATGTGCTGGCTCTTTTGTTACCTCAAAATAAGCTTCACCTGTAAGCGTAACCATCCTGTTTTTTGCAGCAGTAAATGAAACCGGATATTTAAGGGATGATCCTGCATTCAGCCAAACCTTGGACTCATCTGGCAGTATGAGCATGTATTGAGCACCTTTGGGCGTTTCAATTGTATTTTGTTCATTTGAAGTCCTTGCTCCTTGAGTAACCCTGTAAACAATTCCCTCCTTTGTTTTTGAAATCTGAACGCCTCCCTGTGTGGCGAGTTCACCACTTGCCGCATCATCCAGCGTGATATGATTGCCATTACCCAACGTTAATATGGCCTTATTTTTACCAGGTTGCAGATCTGCGACTGCTGCCTGCTTTTCTAGTGAGTCTTCTTTGGTAAAATAAATAAGCGACCCGAAGATCAAAACTGCGGCTGCGGCACTGGAGAGCCAGGTATATAATTTTCTCTGGAAAGGTCTTACCGGTATTTGTTGTTTCAGCTTAATGCCAGTAAGAATCTTTTGTAAGCTTTGATCTTCCTGTTCATTGTTTTCTGCGATTGCGATAGGTTCAAACAATACACCGGAAGTCAACTGATTCAGGTCCTGTTCAGAAATATCTGCAAGGCTGATCAATAAGTTTCTGATCTCTTCCGCGGATAATTGATTGTCGATATACTTCCCGTAAAGCAGTTGTAGTTCTCCGTTTTCTTTCAAAATGTATCTATTTATATAAGTTATACGTTTGAAAAATGAAGATCCTCTATGTGAACTGAAAAAAAAGATGAATTATTTTAATTTTATTAGTGCTTATGCTGAAACAGGTACATTGCGATAAGTAAAAAGCCTTTTTTCTGAGTGAAAAAGTATATTTTTATACTTTTTGTAGCCTTTACAATGTGATTGCTGATGGTAGAAGTTGAGATGCCCAGTAGTTTACTTACTTCTTCGTAGCTTTTTCCTTCGATTTTGCACATCTGAAATACCAGTTTTTGCTGAGAAGGCAGACTGTCGATTGCCTGATCCATCAGCTCTTTACTTTCTTTGTAATAAATCTGCTCTTCTGTTGGATTATATAACTCGGTACTTGCTGCAATTATTTCATCCTGCAGCTTTCTGTCCCTCGCCGCCTTGCGGTAAAAATCGTTGACGATATTGTTGGTTAAGGTTAAAAGGTAATAGCGGAATGGCTGGTCGATGGTAATGACCTCACGCTTGTTCCATACTTTAACAAATACATCTTGTGTTAGTTCCTCGGCCAGCGTAACATTTTTGACCATTTTAACTAATTTGCTATAGATTTCCCTGCTGTAATTTTGATACAACGATTCAAAAGCCAGCTGATCTCCCGATTGCAACCTTTTAAGAAGTTCGTATTCGTTATCAAAATCAAGTTTCATCAGCTAAAACGATAGTATTTTATTGTGCCTGGTGTGTGCGCAATTGAAGAATGTGTTATTACATACAAATAAAATAAAATATTTCGGATAATATCCCTCTTTGCTGCAATACTATATTACAATGTAGAAGTATACTGCTCTTTTTATAGAAAAAATGGAAAAAAAAGGAATAGTTCATTGAATTCATGCAATCGTCCATTGCCAGTACGGGCAATTTCAATGTACTTAGCTGTTATACCAAATAAGAACGATACGGATCAATATGCTTCGAATTTTTATCTCCATAATGCTGCTTTTACAGAGTATTCTAATCAGAGCGCAGGAAGTTTTGCCTTTAAATCCTGTCCAATTAGCAAAAAAACATAGTATCAAATATGCTAAACCCGCCACAGATTTTTTTGAGGGCGCATTATTAGGTAACGGTGCGATGGGAGCAGTAGTTACGACCAGACCTGATGCAATAGTGATCAGGTTTGGCCATAATAATGTATGGGATATCAGGATAGCGGAAAAAAACCGTGAGGCATTAGGTACTTTTAAATCGGTATTTGATAAGGTAGACCAGATTCCAGCTGAGTTGTCCAATTTAACGGATGACGAATGGTATAACAAATACAATAAGATGTCGGCAGAAAACTACGCTAAACCTTATCCACGACCTTTTCCCTGCGGATCGTTACTGCTTGGTTTTGACCGGCGAAAAATCCAGCTAATTGGTCATGCACTGGACATCTCTAATGGTCTGTGCAGGGTCGAACTGTTAACAGCCGATAAAAAACACTTGTTCCTGTCCATTTTCACAGCTATGTCGGTCGACAGACTATGGATGGAGCTGGTAGATGAGATGGGGCAGCCCCATGCCAATCTCTTTAACCGGATCAAAATAATCCCGGATCCCTCCACGCCACAGGAATTTCCTGCTTATCAATCTGTAGAAAATCTGAGTGGAGGGACAATGGAGTTCCGGCAGGTGTTACCTCAACAGGAATCCGGGCAAGTGACAAGCGATCAAAGCCACTCAAAAGATAAAGCATTCAGCTTATGTGTATCCACAAATCAGGTGTTATCCAAAAAACAAAGAATGAGCTGGAACGGGAACCCTGAAACTATGAGCCTGCTGGAGGCGGCACTGGATGAAAGCCAGCCTTTTTTAGCTTGTGTTTCCCTGAAAGAGGGACCCGACATTCAGCTTGCAGCAGCAACTGCGGCAAGTCAGGCCATCTCATACGCACAACTCAAGGCTGTTTTCGACAGGAATGTTCTTTTATGGAATGCCTATTGGAATAAATCGGCCGTCCAATTGGGGGACGAATTCCTTGAAAAGATATGGTATACCAATCTTTATTTTTTCAACTGTGCCACCAGACCAGAGGCTACCTGTCCCGGCCTGTTTGCGAACTGGAGCTATAATCAAATCGGTACCTCCTGGCATGGCGATTACCATATGAATTACAATACCCAGCAGCCTTTCTGGCTTTGTTTTTCCAGTAACCATCTGGAAAAGAATTTAGCTTATGTGAATCTGGTTGAATCCCTCATGCCTGTCAGCCGTAAATGGGCCAGGGAATATTATGAACTGCCTGGTGCTTATTTTCCGCATTCTGCTTATCCGGTGGAGATGAGTATGAATCCTTATCCTATACCTGACTGGGGATGGGAGGTAAGTGAAACACCCTGGGCGGTGCAGGGACTGTGGTGGCATTATCTGTATTCCGGTGATAAGGACTTCCTCAGGAAAAGAGCTTATGAACCCATTAAAGCAGCAGTTGAATTTCTGGTGGCCTATATGCAGCGCCCCGAAAGTCATGGTGATAAACGCTGGAAAGATGATAAATACCATATTTTTCCCAGTGTGCCGCCTGAACTTTACGGACTCAGACCGGGCTTCAAGTATAACTATGACGGTGCTGTAGACCTCAGCTTAACTAAATTTATTTTCAAAGCATTTAAACAAGCTGTTAAAGTATTGGGGACCACTGCTGCGGATAAAAAACTGGTAGCTGCTATTGATGAAATCTTTTCTGCCTTTCCGGTATATCCAACGGCAAATAGTGATAAATATGGTACAGTGCTGGTTTCCGTACCAGAAGAGCATGACCAGGTTGTTTACAATGTACCCGGTGCATTGTTTACGGTGTTCCCGGGAGAAGATTACGGTCTGCACAGTGATAAAAAAACAATGGAAATGCTAACCGGCACCTACCACAATCAGCAAAATGAAGGCGGTAATGATCTGGTCTTTATGAACCTGCAGGCAGCAAGAATAGGTCAGCTTGACCTTGAACAGTTTAAAAGGCAGATCAATTATTGTTTGTTGCCTAACGGAACCGCCACAGATATGGTGATGCAGACAGGAGGTCGTTATGGAGACCAGACCGACTTTGCCTATATGTCTAAAATGGGTGTCTGGTTTGAGAATTTCGCCCTGCCGGCGGTCATCAATGAATGTCTGTTGCAAGGTTATAATGGCACTTTAAGCGTATTTCCCAACTGGCCGAAAGACAAGGATGCTGCTTTTAACAATCTTCGCTGCGCAGGAGCGTTTTTGGTTAGTGCTGCACAACAGAAAGGAGAGGTGATGGAAATTAAAGTGCTCAGTGAAAAAGGTCAGGATCTGCACATCATCTTACCATGGGACCATAGTTATGTAATCACTGGCAAAGGAAAGAAGGAAATAAACGGGAGGGATTTCCGTATTAAAACCAAGCCGGGAGAAATACTGCGTTTTATTTCATTTGCTGTTCGGTAATATGGTTTCACTAAGTCATCATGAATTTACGCTATATCGTTATCGTATTTTTTCGATGATTCTTATAACTATCTGATTGTTAGTTGATTATTATTTGGACGATTTTTTGGATATATAGGTTTAAAGGCTATAAACCCAGCCTCAATTGCTTCACCTTAAAATCTTTGTGTAATGACAAATCATAACCTGAATGAAAATCTGAAAATGCTGCCCCAGGCAAGACATGTATTCAGAGCTGACGAAATTAGCAAAATAAGGTTCCTGGTGAGCCAGATGGCGAAGGACATAAAATCCCTCAATACAGAGCTGATCAGGCTCTCTGAAAAGTTAAAAAGAAACTAGAATAATAAATTATAATATATGAAAAATCCAGAAGACAACCAGGAAGTAGATGATGCTCAAAATTCTGAGGCTGAAGATCAGCAAAGCCAGAAAGATATTCATTCCAATGGATATGATATTACTCCAGAAAATCTTGAAAACAGGCAGGAAGATATAGATATGCTCAATCAGGCATATGAAGCTTCAGAATCTTCTTATACACTTGGCGAATAGGGTGGTATTTAGCCGAAACTAACCAATGAATAGTCACAAAACGTGTAGCATCCAATTTTGCTACACGTTTTCTTTTTAAGGCATTCAGTACCATTAAGCCAATCATGGTACTAAATCATTTTCCGTGGATCTACAATGTGATCGAACTGTTCTGCATTAATAAAACCGCTTGTCAAAGCGGCCTCCCGCAAGGTCAGTTTTTTATCCATCGCAGTATGTGCAATTGCTGATGCTTTGTCGTATCCGATTACCGGACTAAGCGCTGTAACCAGCATCAGTGACCTGTTTAAAAACTCTTCTATCTTCGGCAATTGAGCTGCGTACCTTCAACTGAATAAGACCTGAATTTATCTGAGCCGTCTGCTAATATGGTAGCAGCATGTAAAAAATTGTTAATGACAATAGGGCGCATGGCATTCAGTTCAAAGTTGCCCTGACTTCCGGCAAAAGCTACGGCAGTATCTTCTCCGATAACTTGTATACAGATCATGATGATGGCTTCGCACTGTGTTGGATTTACTTTGCCGGGCATAATGCTGGAACCGGGTTCGTTTGACGGGAGAATAAGTTCGCCAATACCACAACGCGGACCTGAGGCAAGCCAGCGCATATCATTTGCAATCTTCATCAATGCGACAGCAACGCCCCTTAGTGCTGCCATCGCAGCCACCATCGCATCTAATGATCCCTGTGCAGCGAATTTATTCGGCGCTGTAATAAAAGGTTTTCCGGTTAGTTCGGCCAGCTTCGCCGCAAATTTTTCCGCGAAGCCAGCCGGTGCGTTTAATCCTGTGCCGACAGCTGTACCACCTGCTGCAATCTCGAAAAGTTTAGTCCTGCTGGCTTTTACGCGCGCAATCGCGTCATTTAGCTGTGCAGCATATCCGGACCATTCCTGTCCTACAATGAGTGGCACCGCATCCTGAAGGTGTGTGCGACCAATTTTTACCACGTCTTTCCATTCGCGCGACTTATCAGTAATCGTCTGTTCAAGTTTTTCAAGTGCAGGCACCAGCTGATGATCAATTGTCAAAATTGCGGCGATGTGCATGGCCGTAGGAAAACTATCATTTGATGACTGTCCCAGATTGACATGGTCATTTGGGTGGACTGGTGTTTTACTACCTAATTCCCCGCCAAGAAGCTGAATTGACCGGTTGGAAATCACTTCATTCACATTCATATTAGATTGCGTTCCCGAACCCGTCTGCCAAACGTATAATGGAAATTCGGAGTCGAGTTTTTTTTCGATTACCTCGTTGGCCACTGTAATGATAGTCCCGGCAATTTCACCGGAAAGTCTGCCGTCATTTTCATTCACTATTGCCGCGGCTTTTTTAACGTAGCCATAGGCATAATATACTTCTTTTGGCATTTTGTCATTTCCAATAGAAAAATGCAGGAGACTACGTTGTGTCTGGGCTCCCCAATACCGTTCTGCAGGTACCTCAATTGTTCCCATTGAATCACTCTCGATTCGCATACCGGTTTTTCCGGTTCCTATGGGTAATGAAATTTTGTTTTCCATGTGGTGTGTTTTAATCAATCAGCAGCTGCTATTCCTCATCAGGAACAAAATGCGTATCCTCATTTTCCTTAAAAATAACGTAAACACGTTTCCATGGGTCTTCATTGAGTAAACGCCATTTATGACCAGTACCTGTATGATCTGTAGCGAGCAGGACATCACCCGGATAGATGGTAAATGACTCGCCTGTTTTTGTCGTAAACTCTAAAATTCCCGATAAAGTGATCACATATTGCGGAATGGGATCATTGTGCCAGTCGAAAGAAGAATTTGCAGCCGTTTCCTTAAAAAGCGTATGGTCTGCTTTTACCAGGGCGCCTTCGCTGATACTGCCGCGTTTGAAATGTGAATTACCGTCAGCACCGGTGTAAAGAAGATATGCTCTGATCATGATTATATATTTTTAATGTGTAGTACCTCTGCTGTTTTTTTTCTGATTTCCAGGCAAAGCGAGGGGTTATCTATTAATGACTGTCCATATGAGGGAATCATTTCTTTCAGTTTTGGCGTCCACATGCCGTCTTTGATCTGATCGCCAAAACATTTTTCAAGCACATCGACCATGATAGCTACTGCTGTTGATGCACCTGGAGAGGCACCCAGCATAGCGATTATACTATGGTCGGCCGAGCCCACCAGTTCTGTTCCAAACTGTAGGATTCCACCATGAACATCATCTTTTTTGATAATCTGTACCCGCTGACCAGCCACTTCCAGTCGCCAGTCTTCCTCTTTCACCCCGGGGAAAAATTCCCTGAGAGCAGCGAACTTTTCTTCCTGAGATTCGAGCACCTGACCTATCAGATATTTGGTGAGGGCCATATTGTCTCTGCCAACAGCTAGCAAGGGCAATATATTGTCTGTATCAATCGAGCCAAAAAGATCCAGATAAGATCCATGTTTCAGGAACTTTGTCGAAAACCCTGCATATGGTCCGAAAAGGAGGGCGGTTTTTCCTTCAACGTGTCGCTGATCAAGGTGTGGAACCGACATAGGAGGTGAACCCACAGCGGCTTTTCCGTAAACCTTTGCATGATGACGTAAGGCAAGCTCTTCTTTATCACATCTTAACCACACGCCACTCACGGGAAAGCCGGCATAACCATGGGCTTCAGGTATTCCTGATTTTTGTAAAAGAGGTAACGAACCACCTCCGGCGCCAATAAATACGAAAGGGGCAGTGGTATGGTGATGCTCTCCCGTGTTTTCATTGCGAATCTCTGCTTCCCATCCGCTACCCTCACGTTTGAGATCATGCACACGATGACTATAGTGGATAAAAACATTGTCCTTGTCACGCAGAGAATCAAGCAGAATGCGTGTCAGCGCCCCATAGTCTACATCTGTTCCGGTCTGCATCCTGGTTGCTGCAATCAGCTCAGCAGGATCCCTGCCTTCCATCACTAATGGGATCCATTCTTCAATTACTTTTTTATCATCTGAAAATTCCATCCCATAATAGCAGGGATTTGCAGTGAGCGCCTCGTAACGTTTTTTAAGAAAAGCCACATTTTCTGCACCGGTTACAAAACTTATATGTGGGACAGCATTAATAAATGCCTGGGGATTTTTTATAATGCCATTGGTCACCAGGTATGACCATAACTGGCGGGAAAGATCAAACTCGGTATTTACCTGCAGTGCCTTAGCAATTTCGATACTTCCATCAGCTTTTTCGGGTGTATAGTTGAGTTCACATAGTGCTGCATGGCCTGTCCCTGCATTATTCCATGCATTGGAACTTTCCTGTGCAGGTTCGTCAAGAACTTCATAAATTCTGATTTTCAGTTCAGGATCAAGCTGATTAAGGATCACAGCTAATGTGGCGGACATGATTCCCGCTCCGATAAGTATGACGTCAGGATTGCGATTGGATTTTTTCATGGTTCTGGTCTTTTTAAGTTCATCCCAGGAATTACAATGATTCCTGCCGTAAAATTATTGCGGAAGGCTGTATTTCTATTTTCTAATCGTTGAAAAGGCAGAATCAGTCGTTGACCGGCCATTATGTTCAATATGTTGATCTTGTCATTTTAAACGATAATTCATTCGTAAATTAACGAAATAAAGTAATTTCTAGAGCTGTGTTTGTCTGTTAATTTGCTGTTTTATAGGTGATTATGCATAGGTATTATTGTTGCGTAAAAGTGGTCAATAGTGTAATTATTCAGATTTACCTGCGACTCAATGATACCGACCGGACAAAAAATTAGCTGCATCATTGTTGATGATAATCCAATAGCAAGGGAGAGTATGGTAATGCTTGCCAGCCAGATTGATGATCTTGATGTGGTAAAAGTATGTGAAAATGCATTTCTCGCTTATAACTATTTGCAGCACAATGATGTTGATCTGATCTTGCTGGATATTGAGATGCCGGAGATGACAGGCATCGAACTGACTAAAAATCTCAGCGGGAAAAAAAATCTCATTATATATACCACTTCAAACAAAGATTATGCTATTGAGGCTTTCGATCTTAATGTATCAGATTACCTTGTTAAACCATTTTCTTCACAACGTTTTTTGAAAGCTATTGATAAAGCCAGAGAGACCTTATCAGGTAAAGCCGGAGAAACAGAAATAACAAATGATGAATTTATCTTTGTAAGAGATAGCAGTATAGTGCGCCGTCTCCGTATAAATGATATTCTGTTTGCGGAGGCGATGGGGGATTTCGTTAAGTTCCACACCGGTGACAAACTTTTTGTTATCCATACCAGGTTAAAGTCTGTTGAAGAGCGGCTTCCGAAAAGCAAATTTATCCGCATCCATCGCTCTTACATTGTTTCCCTGCAGCATATTGATACACTACAGGAAGGCGGGATGGTAATTCAGGGTAATTTTCTGCCAATAGCAGACAGCTACAGAAAAAATCTAAATCGGGTAATCAACATTATTTAAATTTAAAATCTAACCAGCACCATTCTCCGCTCATAAAAATATATGGAAAATAATAAATCCTTTATGCCTGACAGCAAATTCAACTACCTGATCTTCTCTGCATTTGTGGTTGGAATGGCTTTGCTCATTATGATTCAGTACAGCTCATCCGGAAATATGGAAACCCTTATTGAGGGTAATAAGGAATTACTGGAAGAATTGCGGACAAGTAATCATTTACGTGAAATCGACCGGGATATCCTTGGTATAGAAAGCAGGATCCGTGGCGCTATTGCAACGGATGATACTTCCCATCTGGAAGGTGTGGAAGCCAAGATACAGGCGGTAAGGATGTATCTTGATTCCATTGATGATGGGAGTGAGGACCCTTATGTTAAAAAATACCTGGACAGGCTTAATTTTCTGGCTCAGGAAAAAGTAAATACTAAAAATCATCTGATCGATCTTTTTAACCGTACCGGTAAAATGGATGATACCACTTCAATTGGTAACCCTCAGGCCAGAATTACCTCTGATGAGATTACCAGCACTACCCGCAAAATCTATAACAGCAGACAAATGCGGATGCAAAAACTGATCAAACAGATCAATGATAGCGGATTGAAGGCAAAAGCCTATGGGAATATCCTGATCGCCTTATTGTTTTTAAGTGGTGGTGCATTGTGCTGGTTTATCTCACGTCAGTTCAGAAACAGGACTTTGCTGATTGATCAGCTGGATAATTCTGAACGTAAATCCAGAGAGTCGCTTGGAATTAAAGAAAACTTCCTGGCCAATATGAGCCATGAAATCAGGACCCCACTCAATTCTATCCTTGGTTTTACTACTTTGTTACAGAGACAGGATGTCGACCGTCAGTCGCAGCACTACATCAACTCTATACAGCAGGCCGGGGAAAATCTCCTTTCGATCATTAACGATATTTTAGATATTTCGAAGATTGAAGCGGGTATGATGCGGATTGTAAATAAACCTTTCAGCATCCGTGGATTGCTGCATTCTGTTGAAGTTCTTTTTTCTGAAAGGGTGCGTGCTAAAGGCCTGGGATATATTACTGAGATTGATGATGACGTACCGGAGACTTTGATTGGTGATGCCACCCGTTTAACCCAGATCATGGTTAATCTGCTGGGGAATGCACTGAAATTCAGCGAGAAGGGATCATTAAAAATTACTGTTTCAATTGGCGCAGTGGATGGAAACATGATTACCCTGAAATTCAGGGTGGCCGATCAGGGTATTGGTATAAAAGATGAAAAACTGGAACGTATCTTCGAAAGATTTAATCAGGCTGATGATTCCATCACCCGTAATTACGGCGGAACAGGTCTCGGTTTATCTATTGTTAAAGATTTACTGGAAATTCAAAAAGGCACGATAGATGTCAGCAGCAAAGCCGGAGTGGGTACAGAATTTATTTTCGAAATTCCTTACCTCATATCTGACGAGGAGCAAACAGGAGAGATCGTTCACCATCAGGTGATGGAACCCAATACGATCAGTCGTTCCGCACATATCCTTATTGTAGATGATAATACGATGAATCAGGATTTGATGGCCAATATACTGGCTTACTGGGGATTCTCTTTTGCGATCGCCTCTAACGGAAAAGAAGCTATTGAAAAAGTGAAAATCGGTTATTTCGATTTGGTGCTGATGGATATTCAAATGCCGGAAATGGATGGGTATTCTGCTACAATTGAAATCAGGTCTAAGCTTAAATCTGATATTCCCATTATTGCTATGACCGCCCATGCGATGTCTGGCGAGCGCGAGAAATGTATCAGCATAGGTATGAATGACTATATCTCAAAACCGGTAAACGAGCAGGAACTACTGGGGCTGATAGAAAAATTGACTGTTCCTAATCTGATCGTTGAAGATGTAGTTCAGCCTTTTATTTATCTGGATCTGGATTACCTTAAAGATATGGGCAAGGGAAATGTGGATTATGAGCGGAAGATTACCAATCATTTTATCCATAGAATACCTGAAGATATGCAGACACTCCATACTGCATTAAAAGCAGGAAATTATGAACAGATTAAAAAAACAGCACACAGTTTGAGAACAACCCTGGCCATCATGGGTGTGTTGCAAAAAACAGTTCATATGCTGGACGACCTTGAGTTCTCAGGTGATCAAAGAAATTTCGGACAGTTGATATACGGTTTGGAAGTCATTTGTAATGAGGCAGTCAAAGAGGCACAGGTTTATCTCAAAAGCCTGCAAAACAAATAATGATATAATTAAACAAGCTTGAATAACCTTTAAACGACAACACCGCATGAATAAACTTAAACTTTATGGTAAACCAGATTCTCCGGAGGTATTGCCAATTAAAGATTTTTTAGAACGCAGCCAGATGAGTTACGAATGGATAGATATCAGCAATGATAATCTGGGTTGGGGACAGGGAATTACTTCATTTAATAACACTGATAAACATGCAGTGGTGGAATTTCCTGATGGCAGAATCCTGATTAATCCCAGCCTGGAGCAGATTATTAGTCACTTATAGCTGCTTTATCTGTAAATAATTAAGATAATTTGGCTGGCCACACTGTAAATCCTGAAGAGAATATATTGCACGGGAGCATGCTGAAAAAAAATAACTGGTTTCTCCAGGATCCTGAAAATGTGCTTTGTCACACCTGCGATAATGATTTCTTTAAATGCTTCCATCCTGATTTTTTTTTAAGGTTTTATACTGTTTATTCATCAAAAGTATAGCAGAGCGCAAGGAAAACCTTCCCTATATCGTTGAACTCATGATATTGATCGTTGAAAAGCTTAAATCAGCCTGTGATCCATTTAATTCAGTACAATACCTGTGATTTGTAGAAAAAAATCAGACAATCAACGTTTTTAAGAAGAATATTAAAAACGTATAGATCGGCCTGACTATGTTGGAATAGGAGATGTAGCAGATGGGGGCCTTAGTTTGTTTTTAATTTCGGATTATCTATCATTTCAATAGTATTGATGCTCGCTACAGGCACTATTTTAATATTTGAACTTCCTTTTGTTACATAAAAATAAAAGGAACTATTAGAGTCGAATACATAAATCTCCTCAAATTTACCGGAGTTGAAATTAACTTTATAATTATAGGTGTAGTCACTTTTGATGATCTTTTTTGATAACATCTTACCACCTGCTAATCCATATCCAACAAATAGTGACAATAGTTCAATTGCAATCAGGAGGACAAAGACCGGTAAAAGTACTTTCTGCATCTCCTTTTTGCTGGTTTCTGGTGCCAATTCAAATCTATGCAGTATTTTTTGACTCCATCTGCTGTTTCTGTAGCTAATCAGAAAAGTTTGTATGCCATATAAAATTAAACAGATTATGATCAGAGCTATAATCAATTCAACCTTTGAAACCAGGTCTGCTATTGGGCTGATCAGGATATCCGTAATTGAGGAGTAATTCAATATATTTATTCCTAAAGGATAATAGAGCAGAGATTCTTTCAACAGGCCCAAAACAATAAGATATAAATAACCTAATGGCAGCAGGGTTTGAATTTTCTCCAGATATTTCATTCAGGTAATATTTTTTTTCGTCTGATTGATATGTTTAATTCCTTTATTATAAGGCTATCAAATATACTCAAATAGGTTTAATTCTGAAATGAGAGAAGAACAATATTTCATTTACGCGATAAAAATCGGCAGATTCTGCGCGCAGACTACACATTGGAAAGATGAAGATTGAATTATATTTCAATTACTGACTCCGGGCTACCTGATCGGTAGCCCGGAGTCAGTCTAACCTGATTATTATTTGTTTTTCGTCGCCGAACTTAACCAGCTCAGCAGGATCTTAACGGTATCCGTAAAAAAGAGTTTATAGGTATCATGAGTGACAAAACCGATATGCGGAGTAGCCAAAACGTTTGGTAGGTTTCTAAAAGGATGGCTCTCATCCAGCGGTTCTTTGTCAAATACATCAATCGCAGCACCTGCTATTCTTTTCTCAGTCAGTACTTTTATTAATGCGTCCTCATCTATGAGTGGTCCTCTGGAAGTATTAATAATATAAGCTGTTGGTTTCATGCTGTCCAGATCCTTTGCACTTACGATTCCTTTACTCCGTTCGCTGAGTACCATCAATATGGTCAGATAATCTGATTCCCTGAAAAGCGTTTCCTTATCCACATATTTCACTCCATTTGCCACAGCTTTTTCGGGCGTAAGATTCTGGCTCCAGGCGATCACGTTCATGTCGAACACCTGTGCAACTTTCGCTATCTTCAGGCCAAGATTCCCCAGTCCTAATATACCCAAGGTTTTTCCTCTGAGATCATTACCAACCAATGTCTGCCATCCTCCGGATCTCAGGCTCGCATTTTCCTGAGGGATATGTTTGGCAATTGCCATCAGTAATGCCCATGTATGTTCAAGTGCACCATGATCCATATAACCCGTATTGATGACTTCAATACCTAATTTCGAAGCGGCTTCAGTATCAATAGATAAATTACGCAGACCTGTAGAAACAACTAGCTTCAAGTTAGTTAATCTGGAGAATACTTCAGCAGTCAGCGGCGTACGTTCTCTCATTACGCAGATAATATCAAAGGGTAATAAACGGTTCACCAGTTCATCAGTATGATGCAGGTGATCGGAAAATACTTCCAGATCTGCATATTCCAGTATCGGTGTCCAGTCAGCAAAAGATTTGGCAACATTCTGGTAATCATCAAGTACAGCAATTTTGTAAGGTGTCATATGGATTTTTTATAACAATTATTTAGTTCAGTAACGGATAGCTGAAAATAGCGGTTTTCATTTGCAGTTGGGTAATCACTATATCCTTTTTTTTAAATGCGGACGCCATATTCATCCTATTCTTCGTCCTTCTATCAGTACTTACGACGTCGTTAAAACCACTATTAAATGTTTAAAATCAGCTTTTGGGACATTAAGAGCGAGATTTTAAAATAAATTATTAAATAAACTATAAAATCTATGAAATTAGTATACATTTGTATGAGCAGAAAATTTCTGCATGACTTATCCAGAAAGACTGAGGGAATAGGCCCTATGATGTCTTAGCAACCTGTTGCCAAATAAGGTGCTAAATCCTTCCTCTTTTATAGAGGATAGATAAGAGAGATTTCCTTCGGAAAATCTGAATAAGTTTTATGTATTTAAAAATTATCAATAATTAAATGAAAACCGATCGCCCAAAAACCACCCTGTTCAGTGCCCGTTCCATCCCATGCATCCTATTTTGTGATCAAAACCTGTGTCTTGATTTGCCCATGCAAATCAGCTAGTATCTCCTGATATTTTTATAAAGCCTAAACGCGGTCTTATCAGGGCCATGGAATTGTCATGCCTAATTTTTAAACCAGAATTATTATGAAAAAAATCTTACCTAACTTTATTTTGTTACTTATTGTTTTCTCTACAAGGCTGTTAGCGCAGGATCGGGAGATCAGGGGGACGGTGCGCGACGCGGAATCTGGTGGGCCACTACCCGGCGTGATTATTAAAACAGCACAAAGTGGCAGATCTGTAGTCACCAGGTCAAACGGTCAGTTTTCTATTACAGTGACGCCCGCTGATCAATCACTGGTATTTAGTTATGTGGGTTACAATACCCTCACGAAACCCTCCGGCTCATCCTTCAGCGATATCAGACTGGCTCCTTCAAATACCAATCTTAAAGATGTGGTAGTGGTAGGATATGGTACACAGAGCAAAAAGGAATTTACAGGTTCAGCTTCAAGAATTTCTGCTGAAGCGTTAAAAGATATTCCTGTGCAAAGTTTTGAACAGGGACTGATAGGAAAAGCATCCGGTGTGAATATTTCCAATCCAAGTGGTGTACTGAATGATCCTCCGGTTATCCGTATCCGCGGGATTAACTCTATCTCACTCAATTCATCTCCTTTAGTGGTAGTAGATGGTATTCCGGTAAATACTGGTGATATCTCCTCCACCAATTCGGTGGCGAACAATCCGCTGTCAGATATCAATCCTGCCGATATAGAATCAGTAGATGTGTTAAAAGATGCAGCATCAACTTCAATCTACGGTTCACGTGCCGCAGGCGGTGTGATTCTGATTACTACGAAAAAAGGAAAGCAGGGAACAGCAAAAGTGTCTTATGATGCCTGGGTAGGTATCACAAATGCAGTAAGGTTGCCGGACCTGCTGAATAGTGAGCAATATGTGCAGCTGAAAAATGAAGCTGTATTAAACAGTAAAATATTAAGTGGAAACCAGGATAATGCTGCTGTAGCTGCGGCACTTTTCTTTCCTTCTCAAAATGCAGATGGTTCTCAGGTGGATACAAAATGGTATAAAGAAGTGTACAGGGAAGCGGTATCGCATAACCACCACATCAGCATCGCCGGTGGTAATGAGGCTACGAAATACTATTTTTCTTCTAATTATTCTAAACAGCAGGGCATTACGCAGGATAATAGTTTTGAAAGAAGAGGCGTTCGCTTCAATATTGATCATGACGTAAGAAAATGGTTCAAGCTGAGCGGAAACTTCTCTTATAATAATACCTTAAACAGATCTCAGAATACAGGTTCATTAAATAGCAGTGGTTTACTGCTGATCGGTGCAGGGCGATTAGCACTTGTATTGCCGCCTAATGTCTCACCTTATAATGCTGACGGATCTTATAATTTGAGTTCCACCGGTACCGTCGGTGCCGGAAATAATCTGTTTACCAATACATTGTGGCACCCCGGAGCATTGTTCGATAACAGTACTTACAAAACATCAAACGACCATGTAGTAGGAAATATACATGCATCCATTAAACTGGCAGAGGGACTGAAATTTGAAAGTAATTATGCTTTGGATCGTCTGAGATCAGAAAACATCACCTATTTAAGTCCGATATTAGGTTCATCAGCTTTTGCTACGGGTGGCTCCGCCACCAATGTTTCCGCATTGCGCAATAACTATAACTTTACCAATAGCCTGAATTTCGACAGACGTTTTAACGATAAACACCATGTTTCTGCGCTGGCGGGTTATGATGTGCAGAAATTCGACTACTCTTCCTGGGGAGCAAATCAGACTACGTCATCAGATCCTTTCTTTGAAAACTATCAGGGTACCTGGGGAAATATAAGATCTTCGGGCAACTTCTTGTCAGAAACGCTCTACCTGTCTTCCTTTTTCAGGCTTTCTTATGATTTTGCCGGTAAGTATTTCATAACTGCAAACTTTAGAAAAGATGGAAACTCTGCCCTGGGCGAGGAGAATAAATACGGTAATTTCGGTGGGGTATCTGCCGGATGGTCATTAAGCGAAGAATCTTTTTACAAGAACTCTAAACTGAGTGAAGTAGTGAATGCCATTAAGGTGAAAGGAAGCTGGGGTAAGGTAGGTAATGGCAACCTGTCATCATCTTATGCCTCATTAAATCTTTTCAGCTCTTCTATCTACGGTACAGCCCCAACGTGGGCACTTTCCCAGGCAGGTAATTCAGCATTGGGCTGGGAAACGAGTGAGCAGACAAATGTTGGTTTAGAAGCAGGATTATGGAATGACAGGCTACAGTTTACGGCCGATTATTTTAATAACGATGTGAATGGACTGATCTTAAGCAGTCCGCAATCGCCCTCAAAAGGTCTCCCGAACAATGCTATTCTTGCCAATGTGGGATCGATGTACAATAGGGGAATAGAACTTGGATTATCAGGTTCACTGATCCGTTCTGAAGATTTCCAATGGAAAGCTTCGGTCAATTATACCCACGTGAAAAACAAAGTTACGGCATTAGCCGAAGGCAATAGTGATATCATTGGTTATACGCAGACGACTACAGAGGCTAATAATGTTACCCGTGTCGGCTATTCAGCGGGAAGCCTTTATGGAGCAGTAACGGATGGGGTAAATCCAGATAACGGCAGGCGTATATTCATCAATAGAAACGGTGAAAAAGTACAGTACAGTGCTGCTGTGGGTTCCGGACAGAATAACTGGACTTACCTGGATGGCACTACTGCAGCTGCAATAACGGTAGCAGATTACCAGGTATTAGGCAATGCATTGCCAACCTGGTATGGTGGTTTAACCAATACTTTCCAGTACAAGGCTTTCGACCTGAGCGTAAACTTTACCTACTCGGGTGGAAATAAAGTGATGAACGGAACAAGAGGCACGCTGCTGGATCAGCGTTTTTACAACAATTCTACGGAGGCGCTGGACAGGTGGACGACTCCGGGACAAGTGACCGCTGTGCCAAGACTGGTCTACAATGATGTAATCTCAAATGGTTCAAGTGGTTTTTCTATCTCTGATAATGCTGAAAAAGCAGATTTTCTACGCCTGCAACAACTGGTATTAGGTTACTCGTTACCCAAAAAGTTACTCTCTAAAATTGATGTTTCTGGTCTGAGAGTGTATGCACAGGCTTCTAATCTGTTCCTGCTTACCGGTTATACGGGTTCCGATCCCGAAACTTCTACGAATGGTTCTTCTGCAACATCCATGGGAATAGAAAAGAACTCTGTTGGTCAGGGAAGGACATTTACACTCGGTATTAATCTCAGTTTTTAGCAAATAGAATAAGACAACATGAAAAAATATTTAAGCATCACCATAAAATATAAAATCGCCGTATTGCTGCTGTCTTCAGCTGCCATCATCAGTTCATGCGAAAAGAATGAAGACCTCAGGATTGCCCCGGAAACTACCTTGTCAGACGCTGATATCTTTAAGACACCAGCACGTATAGAGGGTTTGGTAAATGGGATATATAAGGCCCTGAAAGGAGCCAGCTTATATGGCGGGCGTTATCTTTTATACCAGGATGTAAGGGGGGAAGACTTGATCAACCTGACGGCAAATACCTACACCGGCTATGAAAGCTGGAATAATTCTTACAGTTCTGGCTCAAATGATATCAATAATCTTTGGTCGGCCGGCTACGTTACCATCAACAATGCCAACACTGTAATTGCCGGACTGGCAGCTAATCCAGGTGTGGTGACTGAGCAGAAAGCAAAAGAATATATTGCAGAAGCTAAATTCCTGCGTGCCCTGGCTTATTATAGTCTGGTGATCACTTATGGTCAGCCTTACAATAAAGATGCCGGAGCATCAAAAGGTCTTCCCCTGCGTTTAAATGCTGAAGCTGGCCCGGAGAATAACAACCTGGCCAGAAGCACGGTGGCGGAGATTTACGCACAAATATTAAAAGACCTTGATGAGGCAGAAGCTGCACTTCCGCAGAATTATACCAGCAATGAACTGAATACGACCAGGGCGCATACCAGTACGGCGATCGCATTGAAGACCAGGGTTTACCTGTCGATGAACCAATGGCAGAAAGTAATTGATGAGGCTGTTAAACTGGTGCCTCAGACACAAGCCCCCTTCAGCACTACGGCTACAGCAGTTAAACATGTGTTGCAGCCCGGTATTGCCGCAATCTTTTCATCTGATTATACTACGCTGGAATCAATTTTCAGCATTCCGATGAGTACACTGGATTCTTACACAGGTCAGTCTTCAATTGCTTATATTTATAATACCAACCTGGAGTATTACATGAATCCATCAGGAATTCTGGGTGATGCACAGTGGGGCACAAGTGATAGTCGCAGGACGTTATTAAAAACAGTTAGCGGGAAGCAGTATTTGAGAAAGTATGCTAAACCTTCTCCGTTTCTGGATTACATTCCTGTGATCAGGTATGCAGAAATACTGCTCAATTATGCGGAAGCTGCAGCAAAGACAGGCAATCTGGTACTAGCGCAAAACCTGTTGAAAGCTGTTCACCAGCGTTCTGATGCCAGTTATGTGTTTCCCGCTCTTGCAACCGCTACTCAGCAGGCGCTGGTGGAAACGATCTGGAAAGAACGGAGAATTGAATTATTGGGAGAGGGTTTCCGGGGAAGTGATTTGTTAAGAAATCTGCAGCCGATACCCGCTAAAGGCGATGGAAATCTTCAGACACCTTCGGTAGCGATATCAGCTGATAACTATATTTTCCCACCTGCAAATACAGAATTGGCTACAAATAAAATCTATTAACAATTTATATATCATTAAATAAATAAAATTATGAAAAAGATACTCTTATCAATCACTATGCTGCTGTGTTTAGGTCTTGCTGTTAAAGCTCAGGAAAAAAAGAATGAAAATCCTCCCAAAGATGACAGGGGATATCTGGTAAAAGTTGGTGATCAGGCGCCGGATGATTTTGAGCTTGTACTTCAGGATGGGACGAAAACTAATCTCAAGGCACTCATGGGAAAGATTGTGGTGCTTCAGTTCACCGCATCCTGGTGCAAAGTATGCCGCGAAGAGATGCCATACCTAGAGAAAGATCTCTGGCAAGCATATAAAGACAAAAATGTAGTACTTATTGGTGTTGACAGAGATGAACCGCTCGAAAAGGTGCAACAGTTTCATAAAGATATGAAAATCACTTATCCATTGGCTCTGGATCCGGGTGCAGCAATTTTTTACCGTTTCGCAGCACCAAAGGCGGGCGTTACACGTAACGTTATCATAGATGAAACAGGGAAAATTCAATACCTGACCAGGCTGTATGACAAAGAGGAATTTGCTGCCATGATCAGCGCGATCGATCGACTTGCAAAGAAGTAATTACCACAAAATTCAATGATGATGACAAAATCGATATTGCTTGTTGCCGCTTTTCTGAATGTTTTAAGTGTCAGTGCACAACAGAAAAGTGAACTGAACCTCAAAGGAGTTGTTGCGGATACTGTTGTTAGCCAGGTTTACCTGCAGCAATTTCATAATAAGGTATTTACCACCGTAGATTCTGCAAAGGTCACTAATGGTGCTTTCAGGTTCAACTCTGGTATAGTTCTTCCTGAGCTTTATGGATTGAGTGTGGATACTTCCCGTACGCCGCTCTACGTGTTCCTTGATAAAGGCGAAATCGCCGTAAAGTTAAATCCGTCAAGAGGTTACAGTCTTTCTACTGTTACAGGTTCTGCACCGCAGGATCTTTTCAATAGTTACCGGGAAGCTAAAAATATAGAGATCAGCAAATTTATTACAGCTCATCCATCCTCCATCGTTTCGGCATATGTGCTTTATCGCAATTGGGCCTACAGACTTACGCCAGACCAGATCACCAGTAACATTGCGTTGCTGGACAAAAGTTTGTCGCAGGTAACTTATGTGAAAGAACTGCAGCAACTGGTAGCAGTTCTTGATGGTCTTGCTGTGGGTAAAAAGGCGCCGGACTTTTCTGCTCCTGATCCCTCGGGAAAAACACTGCGTCTTTCTGACCACCATAAAGGATATACTCTGATAGATTTCTGGGCCTCATGGTGTGTACCCTGCAGGAAAGAGAATCCAAATGTGGTTGCTGCCTTTGAAAAATATAAAGACAAAGGGTTCACTGTATTTGGCGTTTCCCTGGATAAAGATAAAGAGAGCTGGGTGAAGGGAATCGGTGATGACCAGCTCAACTGGCCACAGGTGTCGGAACTGGTGTATTGGAAAAGTGAAATTGCCAAAACTTACGGTATAAGAGCGATTCCAGCAAACTATCTGATAGATTCAAATGGGATCATAGTGGCTAAAAACCTGCGCGGTGAACAGCTGCATTTAAAATTGAAAGAACTTTTAGACAAATAAACCCCGTCAATGCAGTCTATCCCCTAAGGAAGAATGCAATTGGTAGCTAAGTATAAATATCTACAGATGAAGTTAAGGTTGATTTTTTTTAATGTTGTGGTACTCTTTAATGTTGCCCTTGCCCAGAATAAACCCGTATTCAAAGGTCAGGATCCTATCAAAGGAGTATCAACAGTAACCCGCCCCGTGGAAAAACAATGGAAAGGGATTTTCAATACCAATAATGATGATGTTTCTTTTCGGAATGATTTCCAGGGGGCACGTTTGAATGGTGTCGACAAGGTGAATGATAGCCTGTACAGCATCCGGATCACTCCCGAGAATGTGCCCATCAATGGTAGTCCCTGGTATGCTTTTAAAGTGTGGTCAAAAACAAAAAAGGAGATCCTGATCCGTTTTAACTATCCTGCAGGAGTAAAACACCGCTACGACGCAAAATACAGCAGAGATGGCAAATATTGGTCGCCCGCCCAGATTGGCTTTTTCAGCAAAAACAGTGTGGATTCAAACTACATGCTGAAACTAAGGGTGGGACCTGATACCTCCTGGATTGCGGCGCAGGAGCTGATTACATCAGCAAGTATCAAAAGATGGATCACTGAGCTAAAGAAAAACAGCTTTATCACCGCTGCTTCAATTGGCAGGACTGTAGAATTGCGCTCCATACCGCAAATCACTATTGGCAATACTGCCAGCAAGAAGGTAATCCTGATCACGGGGCGGAACCATCCGCCAGAGGTTACGGGCCATTATGCTTTACAGGCTTTTGTAGAAACGATCAGCGGAAATACGGACCTGGCTAGGAAATTCAGAAAACAGTTTCTGGTATATGTTGTCCCGCTACTTAATCCGGATGGGGTTGATGGTGGATTCTGGCGTCATAATTCAGGGGGGATTGACCTGAACAGAGACTGGTCGGAATTCAATCAGCCAGAATCAAGAGCTGTAAGGGATTTCCTTGCGGGCAAAATAAATGACAAGAAAAAACTGTTATTCGGTATTGATTTCCACTCCACCTGGGACGATATCTATTATACCGTGGATCCGGAACTGAAAGGCAATCTGCCCGGTTTTGTGCCCGACTGGCTCGAAAAAGTTAAAGAAGGTATTCCAGGTTATACACCACATATCAAGCCTTTATATTTTAAACCACCAACTTTTACTTTATTCAGCTATCTCTTTGAAAAGTATAAAACTGAAGCACTGGTTTACGAAATAGGCGATAATACCCCAAAAGATTTTATCATCAAAAAGGGAAAGGTCTCAGCCTCAGCATTTATGAGACTGATGTTATTACGAGCGGGAAACAAATAAATTTTAAGCACATGATCAATCAGATAAAACGAATAATAAGTACTGCATTACTGTTGCAAATAGCGGTGATCGCTTATGGGCAGCGCATCAAAGAGCCCATACAGGTAACTGACATGCTGAAAATAAAAACAGTAGCTGATGTTAACCTGAACAGGGACAGTAAACTGGTGGTTTTTACGGTAAAAAGTATTGTCCAGAATGCTGAAAATAAGCTGGATTACGATTATAATACCCAGATTTGGATGGTGAATACTACGGGGAATGGCGCTCCAAGACAACTGACCTCCGGTAAAGAAAGTGCTACTCAGCCTGTATTTAGTCCTGATGGAAAACAAATTGTCTTTGTCCGCACTGTAAAGGGTAAACCCCAGTTATTTCTTTTACGAGTAAATGAAGGTGGTGAAGCCATTCAGCTAACCGATGCCAAATATGGCGCTAACGATCCCAGATGGAGTCCTGATGGTAAACAGCTGCTATTCACTGCGCAAATGTTACTTCATGATCTTTTGAAAGATTCTCTGCTGAATCCCGAAAAAAAACTTCCGCTCTGGGCTTTTGAAAAACCTGGTTTCAAAGAAAACCAAAAATTTACAGCGAACACTACTCAGGCCAATCCAGACGGTAATCTGGAAGCCATAAGAGCCTACCTGGAAATTAATGAAAAAGATAAAAAGGCTAAAGTAATAAATAAACTACAATTTCAGACCGAGACAGCTATCAGCAGCGAACAGCGTTTTGCTCATATTTATATCATTGATGCCAAGCCAGGCGCAAAGGAAAGACCCATTACAAAGGGGTTTTATGCCTTTAACAATCCCCGGTTTCTACCTTCAGCCAAAGTTGTATTTAGCGGTAATATCGGGGAGTCCAGACATCCCGACCGTGTGCTGGAAAATAAGATTTACGTGGCAAATATAGATGGATCTGGAATACAGGAATTATTAGGAGCAGACAGTACTGTTTTTCAGCTTTTGGCAGTATCACCATCGGGTAAATTATTAGCTTACCAGGAGAGTGTGATCAACAAACTTTCGGTACCTGTATTGAAAATCATCAATCTGGAAGATCCGTCAAAAAACAGGATCATTACCTACGACAGGAACAACAGTGATGTTAAATTCGCTAAGGATGAAAAACAGGTTTATTTTACTTCTTCAAGCAATGGAGGATATACCTTAAACAGTGCTTCTTTAAGTACTGGTAAAGTGACCACCCTCAGTTCTGTAGATGCTGGAATTACAGATTATGACATAAATGGCGGTTTGCTGGCTTTTGCAAAAACCGAGGTAAACAATCCATCGGAATTATATGTATCTGATTCGCGACTGGGTAAACAACATTTATTATCAGATTTTAATGCCAGCTGGTTACAATACAAAAATATCAGCTTACCGCAAAAAGGTAAGTTTACCAATGACAAAGGGCTGGAAGTGGAATACTGGGTAATGAAACCGATCAATTTTGAACAGGGCAGAAAATACAGTTTAATCACTGAAATTCATGGCGGCCCCGCTTCAATGTTTGGTCCGGGAGATGTTAGCATGTGGCTGGAATATCAATATTTCTGTGCCCGTGGTTATGGTGTAATGTACAGCAATCCCAGAGGTTCTTCGGGTTATGGAGAGCAATTTCTGCGTGCAAACATGAACGACTGGGGTACCGGTCCGGCCAGCGATGTAATCACTGCGCTTGATAAAACGGTAGCTCAGGGATGGGCTGACACCAGCAAACTTTTCATTACCGGAGGTTCTTATGCAGGTTATCTGACCTGCTGGATTATCAGTCATGATCAGCGTTTTAAAGCTGCATCAAGTCAGCGGGGAGTATATGACCTCGGCACTTTCTTTGGTGAAGGAAATGTATGGCGGATGGTGCCAAGGTATTTTGGCGGTTATCCCTGGGAGGAGAAAACCAAAGCAATCCTGGAACGCGAATCGCCCATCAATTATATACAGTCAATTCATACTCCTTACCTGATTTTTCATGGCGATGATGATCACCGTACAGGTGTTACCCAAAGCGAGAGGTTGTACAAAAGCCTCAAAGTTTTAGGTAAATCCGTAGAATATGTAAGGCAGCATGGTGCCAGTCATGAATTAACCAGAAGCGGAGATAACAGGCAGCGGATAGATCAGCTGCTGCGGACCTACGAATTCTTTGAAAGGTTCAATAATTAATGGGGAAGAGTGGCTGTACCTTGATTCAGCCACTCTTTCACTAACCTTGTACAGTTGCCAACAGATCATGTGGATAGCCTAAAGATATTGCTGTCAGCTGATTAAGCTGGCTTAGGTGATCAGTACCTAGCTGAACAGATGTGGCTTGCAAAGCATCATTAAGATGATGAATTTTGCGTGCGCCAACAATAGGGAAAGCATTTTTTGATAAAACCCATGCAAAAGCTACCTGACCAGGTGTAACGTTTAATTCTGCAGCGATGGTAAAAAGCTGATTGATTACCTTCCTTGTCTGCTCATCTTCATTATAATCAGCCGTTGAACCCAAGTTTAGTCTGCCGTGCTCACCTTTACGGTATTTTCCTGTCAGCAAGCCGCCCGCTAATGGTGAATACATCATCGTCGCTAAACCAAATTGTGTAGCCATGGGGATAAATTCACGATCTGCGGTGCGCTGTAATAAGTTGTATTCAATTTGGATTGCTGTTAGATGTGTGGAATTTGCAATAGCAGAAGCCTTCCATGCAGGAAAGTTTGCCAGACCTGTATATAGTACTTTTCCGGCACTTACCAAATCTTCCAGTCCACGTATAATTTCCTCCAGAGGGGTTATTCCATCATCATAATGCGGCATGTAAATATCGATATAATCTGTTTTTAGTCGCTTTAAACTGGCTTCTACCGCTTGTCTCATTGCCTTGCGGTGATTTCCGGAATTACTGATGGCAGGATCAGTTTCGCTGCTTTGCGTATATTTGGAGCAAATGATAAAGTTACTCCGCTGATGTTCAATGAATTTACCCACAAGTTCTTCTGATTCGCCCAGTTGATAGCGATCTGACGTATCTATAAAGTTTCCGCCTGCCTCTGCATAAGCGGCTAATATCTGCATCGTATCTTCCGGATTTGCTCCATAACCTTTTCTTGTTCCCAGCATAGCAGTACCTAATATGATTTCACTAGCGTATAAGCCCGTTTTTGTTCCAATTAATTTGTACTTCATGATCTCGATTTTATTGGACAAAATTGGGTATACAGACCATCAGGTGCAAGTACGGCGAAATTTATCTATACCAGATATTATATTGGTATGACTTATATTTGGCGATCAAATCAACTGCTGATGTACAAAAAAAAGATACCTGTTTCCTTAGATTGCGGATTACATCTGTTTCTGGAAGTAATCAATGGAAAATGGAAGATCAGTCTGATCTGGTGTATTTACTCGGGCATAAAACGTCCGGGTGAATTGCAGCGAAAATTGCCCAAAGCCTCCAGAAGGGTTCTTGATACGCAGCTTAAACAGCTTACAGATCATGGTATCCTGTCCAAAATCATTTACGATGAACTTCCTTTAAAAGTAGAATACGAATTGACTGTTTTAGGAAAAACCCTGATACCCGTAATTAGTGCTACTGCCCAATGGGGAGAAGATCATCGTAATGAATTAGAGGAACTGATCCGGTTATAGCTATTTAAAAACCTTCGCTCAGTACAACATCCCCTTCAGGAATTATTGCTTTTTTATCTGCCGTTTTTCTTTTCACCAATTTGTCAACCCGCATCATTAACAGGATACTGATGGTGGAGATTCCGACGATGGTATATCCTACGATATTGTAATGTTCCAGCGGTGTACCTTTACCTTTTTGTGTGACGATCATGCCCGCAACTGCTGCGGCTACACCACCGGCAATTTGCTGTAATGACGAGTTGATACTCATATAGGCGCCACGGTCCGACATTTCCGGGACGGCACTGGTTAATGCAGACGACGGGATCATACGACTCATAATTCCGATCATCATCAGAACGTTTAGTACCATGACAAGAATAAGCGGAGTAACGCTTAGATTGGTATAAACCACACACATGATGAGCATCCAGACAGACGCTACCGTAAAAATCTTAAACTTATCTATTTTATCACTCAGCCTGCCTATAAATGGCATAATAATTAAAGAACTGATGCCAGACACCATGAACAGCATAGGTAATTGTGCATTCGTCAATCCGAGGTTATTAATCGCAAAGGAACTTCCGAAAGGCATCATCATAAAACCACCAATTGATAGTAATGCCGTTGCTGTAAAACCTATACGGTAGTTGCCTTTAGCAAGCGTGTGCCATAAATGTTTAAATGCTGATTTATCATTTTGTATAGCCAGATGTTGTGTAACCGGTTGCAGACGTGCCGCAATCAGCAGTGCAATCAGCACACTTAAACCTGCAACCATCCAGAATGGTGCTTCCCAGCCCCAGAAGTTAGCCAGGTATAATCCTATAGGTACGCCTAAAACCTGGCTGGCACCAAAACCCATTTGTACATAACCCATTACGCGACCACGTTGCTGTAACGTAAAAAGGTCTGTAATGATAGCCATTGATATCGAACTAATTACACCACCGAATAAACCTGTTACAATTCTGGCAGCAACCAAAACAGGATAGGTATGTGCCAGTCCGCAGAAAACGGTGCCGACAATAAAACCGATGTAAAAGAAAAGGAGCAATTTTTTACGGTCAAACCTGTCTGCAAATCCTGCAGTCAGTAAGCCGGATATTCCCGCGCTGAAGGCATAAGCAGACACGGCGAAGCCGAAGGCCTGAGGTTTTAGTGAAAGCGATTTCATTAGCATATCACCAAGAGGGGACATGACCATGAAATCCAGTATCACTGTGAACTGGGTAATGGCGAGTATAAATATTACAAATTTTTGGTAGCCGGAAAATGGTGTAGTTTTTTGTGCCTGCATTTTGTTTCTGTTAACTCACGTCAATAATAATCGTGATTGTCAATTCAATTATTTTTTCATTTTTTTAAAGCCTTTATTACCAGATCAAAGGTTTTCCAAAGCACTTCGTCGGTCATGTGGTAAGGCTTGCCATTTAAAGATTTTCCTTCATTATCAAAACGTGCCAATGCATAAAGAGGAGCAAAGGCTATCGCCCAATAAGTCTCGAAGGTCATCTCTTCTATTTCACCGCGATCCATTACATTTTGCATAAATTTGCCCATTACCAGTTTAAATTCCTTTAAAAAGCCAGAAAGAAACTCTTCCTGATAACTTGAGCTGCGCAACTGATCAAAAAACAGGTTTAGCCCCGGATGATCAGTCATAAACTTATACCTGTTTTTCCATTGCTGCCTTAATCCCTCTTCAAGACTTAACTCAGGGTCAAAATCCTTAATAATGGTATCACTCATCAGTTTGCCACTTTCCATCGCAATGTTTAGGATAAGGTCATCCCGATCCTTGTAATAGATGTATAGCGTGGCTACAGAAATATTGCAGGCCTTGGCCAGTTTATTCATGCTAAATCCTTCTAATCCATTTTTTACAATCAGCTTGATAGCTGTTTGTTTTACCAGATCTTCCTTATCCGTGTCCCTTTTACGCATCCGTTTGTTTTAGTTTACAAATATAAGTGAATATTCATTCATTTATATGATATGTGCTGTTTTTTATTCTTAAAGCCATAAAATATAGCGGAGAGAGGTAGAATTGTTTGTTGCTTCATGCAAATATAAGTCTATCAGTGTTTTGTGTGTTTTTATAAATTATATGATGTTTTTTAAGTTGATGTACTTGTATGAATAATGATTATTCAATGTAAATAGTTAACAGGTAATTTTGTTGAGGTAAAAATATACTATAATATGTTAATATGTTGCAGGTTAAGTAGAGGACTGATCATTATATTTGATTAAGCGTCGAATACACATTTAATAATCAGCATATTTTAAATCGTAATCACATCTTTCATTAAACCTACAACTATGAAAAGAACGTTATCAATTGCACTTGTAAGTGCATTGCTCTGTTTGTCATTTAACAGCTGCAGAAAATTCGAAATTAAGGAAGTAGAAACTACGCTCTCCAGTCAGGCCCTGGTAGGAGATCCTTTTTCATGGCCGGTTTATTCTCCTGGCATCAGTTATGACTTCACCAGTGAGTACCCTGCATTGAACCCGCCAACCCAGGTACTTAACGACTGTGCTAATGTTGCCGGTACACTTACGGGAGACTGGTGGTGTTTCAGATGGGGGCCTAATGCCAATTCCCTGGTCACTCCCGCAGCGATACAGCCGATGCTTGATTATTTTGATTCAGAATTCAGCTATTTCCGTGATACGATGGGCTGGCCGATGGATAAGCGTGCAAGGAATGGTTACTACTCATCCATATATCTTTACGGTTCCGGACTATGTACCGATAATGCTCCTAATACAGCACTTGGCGGCTGGCAGAGCGCGGTAAACCATAACGGGCAGAACTGGCCTATTGTTCTGGCATCATATTATCCGGTTTATTCATTTGATCCTGCCTGTCCTTATCCCGATGCTGCCAATCAGCGTTCAGCGATGATCCATGAAGGTATCCATGCATTACTGGCAGATTATGAAGGGTTGAAAAATGCAGCATGGTTCCATGAAGGTGGAAACGTTTGGTTTCAGCAAACAGCAGATGCGGCAAGGAACGGAGATTATAGTACGCTCGGGTGGTTAGGTGCTGGTGATGCTATAGCCCCTTTTATGCCAATCGAATGTTATTCCGGCTGGTTGCTTGATGGAAGTTTTGGAGGTCCGTCTGCAGAAGGTGTAAATTTATTCAACGGAAATCAGCAGGTATGCACCTGGCGAAGGTTACTCGGCGGTAAACAGTACAGTAGTGTTTTTCCTACATTTCTTGGTTTGAGACTAGGGAATAAAGCAGTGCCATGGCTATGGCGGTACTCTCAGAAACGTGTGCTGGAAGGACTCTCTGAAGGGATAGGAGCGGCGCAGACCCGAAGACTGATTACCGAATACAGGGCAAAACAGGCTACAGTTGATATGGGGGAATGGAGTGCTGCATATACAGCCCTTATTGATAATAACTTTGGAAGTTCGATCGCAGAAGAATGGGAGCCTGCTTTACAGCATGTTACTCCCTGGATTGTTACGCCCTATGCAAAAACTACAAACACTAACAATGTGCTCAAACCTGATACCGTAACGTTGCCGGGCTGGTCGGGCGCCAACCAGATTCCTTTGACCGTCCAAAACGGAGCTACCCAGGTTAAAGTGAACTTTCAGCCGATCGGACAACATATGACCTGCCAGCTGGTTTACCGTTCAACAACCGGTAATGCAGTTTACAGTGCATATGTATCTCAAGGTGAATGTGTACTGAATTTAACTGCTCCACCTGCGAACGGAGTTGTTGTTGCAGTGATCACCAATAATGATTTTCTTTATACTGGAGAGGCGACCAGGAAGGCGAAATTTAGCTACCGTTTACGCTTAGTCAATGGCGTGTCTGGTGCTGCAAGCGTAAACACGAAATGGTACAAGTGGAATTCAATCAATACCAATGCAAATATGATCGGCACTATGGCTGCACAAAAAACCGGGATGGACTGGTCTCAATACTGTCGCAGACCAATACCGAAGACCTAATCTTAAACTAGCCATTGACTAGGCGTCTTACCGAACTTCTTTTTAAAAGAATGCGAGAAATGAGAAAGGCTTTCAAAACCCAGATCCAGGTATATTGCAGAAGGTTTTTTATGCTTTTTTTCGATCAGGTGTCTGGCTTCAGTCAGCCTTATTTCCTGCAGCCAGGCCCGTGGAGCCATGTTGAAAATTTTTTGGAAGTCTCGCTTAAATCCGGCGAGACTTCTTCCTGTAAGACGTGCAAATTTCTCGATGGGGATATTGAAATGGTAATTACTTAGCATGAATTTTTCCAGATCGATTTTATAAGGCTCGGAAAAATCAAACAGAAAATCCTTGAGATCGGGCAGGGTATGGAGCAGCAATAGTACAGCCTCCTTCACTTTCAGCATACCCACCGAATTGGTTACGTTTTGCTCTGAATGACGTACATAGGGGATTACCGATTTGAAAAAAGCATCCAGGAAATCATTTCCAGGAATAATGATATTATTAGGGCCTGTGTATTTTTTTTCGGTTTCTATTTGTTCCTCCAGTGCAATCTGCCTAAGCAAATCTTCTTTCAGGCAAATGACGATGGTTTGATAACCCTCGTCATTTAATGGTGTTTTAGTAAGTTCTCCCAATTGATTTCTGCGAATCAATAACATCTCTCCCCGCTCCATAGAGAACTTCTCGCTGGCAGTTTCCATTGTAAAACGACCTGAAACCTGTAATACCAGCATGTTATGCTCCAAAAATGCTACTTTCTCCTTCCTCAGCGAAGAGTAATAGGAATAAAAGAGTACGCCGGGAATAATTTCAGACGGATTGATCATCAGGTAAAGATATAAAATTCAGGGGCTGCAGATGAAGCCCCTGACTATTAACGTTGAAGGTATGTGCCACCCAGTATTGATCCTGAAGCAAAATTTGTGTTCAGGATATCCAATTCATCAGCAGTAAATACGATTTCCATTGCCTGTATGTTTTCCGGTAAGCGCGATCTGCGGCTCATGCTTACCAAAGGCATGATGTGATCTCCCTGCGCATTTACCCAGGCAATCGCTAATTGTGTCGGGGTATATCCTTTTGCTTTTGCCAGGGCTTTTAAGACTTCTACTTTCTCCAGATTCTTCAGCAGATTATCTCCCTGAAAACGTGAGAAATGGTTGTGGTAGTCATTTTCCGCAAGGGGAGATTTCATCTCACCCGTCAGTAATCCTTCTGCAGTGTTGGCGAAAGCAACTACACTTATGCCCAGTTCTTTAGCAGCAGGAAGCAGATCAGCTTCTATCTGGCGATCAGCTAATGAATAACCTATTTCCAGGGCCGTCACAGGATGAATGCTATTTGCTTTTCGCAATTGTTCTTCATTAATTTCAGAGACACCAAGATAGCGCACTTTCCCTTCTTTGATCAGATCAGCAACAGTGCCAATTATATCTTCTACCGGAACGCTGTTATCCATTCTGCAGGGCTGATAAAGATCAATGGTATCAATTCCCAGGCGTACTAAAGAATAGTTGATGAAGTTTTTTATCGCAATGGGGCGAAGATCAAGCCCAATCCATTGACCATTGTAGAAGATTGCACCAAACTTGACGCTGATAAAAGCGTCGTCTCTGCGACCTTTGATGGCTTTGCTGATCAGTAATTCATTGTGTCCGTTCCCGTAGAAGTCTCCGGTGTTCAGGAAATTAATGCCGCTATCTAATGCTGCCTGAATGGTAGCGATACTTTCGCTTTCATCATTTACTGGACTACCCCAGACTGTAGACATGCGCATGCAGCCTAATCCGAGTTTGGATACAAGTGGGCCATCTTTACCGAGCTTTATTTGTTCTATTTTTGTCATTGCTTTGTTTTAGATTATTAACAATTCAAATTTCAGCTTTATATAGCGTGACAGCTTTCTTTCATGGCTCAATTTAGTTGTCTGAGTAGCTCAGGGTTTATGGTTAACAGCCATAGTGCTATAACAACATCTATTATATATTTCGTGAATTAGTTGCAGGATAAAAATCCGCATGGTCGTTATTTAAACTATTTGTCCTTTTTAGTTATATTTTTGTTGTGTAGTCTACAATTATAATGAAACCACCACGAGCATGCAGCTCACTAACAGCAATGAAAATGAGCGTGGTAGCTTCATCACGATTCAACCGCCGCAGGCAGCTGGAGGACATTTAATAAACAATAAATACTATTGATAAAACAATTATTTACTAATGAAAAAAAATACTACTTGTAATCTGGATTCCTGTTTCATGTGCCGGCTCTCTTTAAAGGAGTGGCATCCTGCAATCGCCGCTCACAAGAAAAACTTTATTGCCAAAAAAGGTGAAGTGATTATCAAGGAAGGCGATCCGGTAAGTGGTGTTTATTTTGTGACGTCCGGAAATGTAAAGGTTCATAAACAGTGGGGGGATAGAGAACTGATACTGCGCTTTGCTAATGATGGTGCCATTTTTGGTCACAGAGGAATCAGCAGTACGATCTCTACTTATCCAATCTCTGCGACTGCATTGGAAAATACACAGTTGTGTTTTGTGGATATAGCGTTTTTTAAAGCCACCTTAAAAGTTAACCATGAATTTGCTTACGGTATGTTAATGTTTTATGCCGATGAACTGCACAATTCGGAGAAACGGATGAGAGAGCTGGCACTGATGTCTGTTAAAAGCAGATTAGCCGAAGCCATCTTAGATTTAAGAGCTCAATTCGGGTTAAACACCGAAGGTTTTCTAAGTTTAGAGCTGAGCAGACAAGATCTGGCGGCTTTTACCGGAACAACTTACGAAACGGTTTTTAGAATCATGAATGAGTTACTTGGGGAGAATCTGATCAGGGTTAAAGGAAAAATGATTGGGATTGTTGACGAAGCGGGGTTGCAGGAATTAAGCACCGGATAAAAAGAAAATTTATGTTGGGAATCATTTTATGTGGCGGACAAAGCTTGCGGATGGGGACCGATAAAGGTTTGTTGACTTATAAAGATAAAACCTGGGCTCAGTTGGCGGTCGATAAATTGCGTAAACTGGAAATTCCGGTTAAAATATCCGTCAACACAGCACAGCAGGCCATTTATACAAAGCATTTTAGCGGGGAAGAACTCATAGCAGATGAGCCTGCAATTGCTATCAGAGGGCCGCTTTTAGGTACATTATCCGCGCATATGTCGGCTCCGGAAGAAGATCTGTTCTTGCTGGCCTGCGATCTGCCATTAATAACAAACCGTTTACTGAAGATCCTATGTGATTCCTGTAAGACCTTTCGCGATTATGATGTCTATATTTTCAATCATGCCGGCAAGCAGGAGCCGCTCTGTGGGATTTATAAATCCCGGGGGCTAAAAAAGATTCTGCTGATGTTTCAAAACAATGAAATTGAAAAGCCAAGTATGAAATTTGTACTGCGCCAGTTAAATGTCCTGGAAATCACGCTAAGTGCAGCTGATGAACAATTATTTAGTAATTTCAATTCCCCTGCTGAAATGAGTCAGTTAGGATAATGTAATGCCGCCAGACTAATTTCACTGAAATTTGCCTTTTCACCTTCGCAAAGCGGACATTGATAACTCTCCGGTAAATCTTTAAATTCAGTACCGGGCTCAATATTATTTTCGGTTTCCCCAATTAGTTCATTGTACACTGTCAGACAGTTACAACATTGATAAAGGTGTTGATCGTCTGTTTTCGTTTTTTCTTCCAGATTGAACTGATCATTTTCTGCCGTCTTGTTTATGACAGACAGGCGATGTTTGTAGAATTTAACTATTGCACGCCTGAGCTGCTCAGGCAAGATAAAGAGCGGGTTACCACTACTGAATATTTCACCTGTCCGCTGATTAGGATTAAAATCTTTTGCACATAAAATATCATATACAGGAAATAAACACAGTCCCATGATATTGATCAGGTGGCGTTTTCTGATGAGTATGCTGCTGAAAATTTCACTTTTTTTACGGGTTTTAATTCCGAAGCAGATTCCAAAAGTTCTGGTGTCATCTATACTCAGGTGTTTTACGAGGAAATTTTTAAGCGTTAAGCCTGCTGTGCAATTGTCTTCTACCTGAAAATTAAGTTCATTAGCAGCATGCCGCATATTTACCTGGAATTCTTCCAGCAAAGTATTCCATTGATTTTTGTCTTTCTCCTCAATCCCTTTGATGATGATAGTTTTCCAGGAGGTACAGCAGAGCTGTCCCAGCTTGGTGTCGAGACAAAGCTGGCATAACTTCATCAGGAAAGAGACATTAAACAATTCATCTCTGCAATAAATTCCTAACCAATACTTGTTATTGTACCTGTTTAATCCTTCATAGTAAGGCAGGTTGAACGCGGATAAAGATAGGCCATGATCCGCAGGGCGAAGTATATAAGGTTCCTGATCCAGCAAGCTAAAGAGCATATCACCCTTCGCACTTTCATTGTCAATAAACTTTTCGGGATTATTTTTAACAATCCGCTCTATTTCCTTAGTGAGATTGGCAATGTGATTCGTGTAACATAACTGGTTCCATTCATAGGTTACATTGGTTTTAGGGAAGCGTATAATTAAATGCCAGTAGTGTTCGCATGTTGAAGAGGCAATCCAGTTGATATTTCCCGTTAACATAGGTGTAAAACTTTGGTGGCTATCACAAATATTAACCTTTAGCGTGGGTTTAAAATCAATATCATCAAAAATATCTTTGTACACACCCGCGGTGAGCCAGGTTTTTTGAATGAATATTTCTTCAGCAGGATAGGAGCTGATGATGTTTGGAAAGGTATTGCCCCCATAATGATAAGTTATCCCCAGGTAATCAAGTTCGGCTGTAAAAAGATCAAAATTATATGTTGCTGTATCCACTAATAACTGCTGGCGGAGTCCAAAACGAATGAATTGAATTCTTGCTTTTGCTGCTGCATTCAGTATGCTGTACAGGTCGCCTGGTGAAATAATCCCGCCCGGAAAGTTGATGATAACAGTCTGATACATATTAATGCTTTAAGAGTCCGAATTCTGCCACGGCTTTCGGGAAATTCTCATTCTCATGTCCGGGTCTGCATAGTTTTAATAAGGCAAAACGTTGAATTGCACTGAGGTTCTGCCATTGGCCAGGCAGGATACATAAATTAATTTCCTTTGATTTTTCTTTGAGTACAGACGGAATTTGTCTTGAATTTTCCCAGGCCGGATGCAGATCAATCGCCAGCAAAGTAGGCTGGTTGCCGGTATGTGTTTGAATCAGGCCACACAGGTACATACGGTATATGTCTGTTTCCTGTTGGGTTGAGGTTGGTAAAAGCGCTAATCTAACTCTTTCAGAAGAGTGGAATTTGCTCCATTCGGCTAACTTGAGTTTTATCCCTGCCAGATCCATTTTAAAACGGACAATCATGGGGATACACCTGAGGTTGTCTTCCATAAAATCTTCTTCGAAATCAAAATATTCAATCCCCTGCAGGTTTTTGAATTCTGAGGGAACAGTTTTCTCTATTGTCATGAGATTCGGTTTAGTAATTTTTCTTCCATTGGTGTTTTTAACACATTGACAAATGAATCCAGTAAGGCTTTAACTTCTGGTTTGCAACTACCGCAACCCATTCCTGCACCTGTTAACTGGCATAACTGCAGGTGATCCTTACAACCTTCTTTAATCTTATCTATAAGGTTGCCTTCGCCAACACTATTGCAGCTGCAAACAATTTTGCCAATAACAGGTTCTGTTGTTTTGCCACTTCTTAAAAGCTGGAGCCTTTTTTCACTCAGCTCCATTTTGTTCTCTATCAGGTTACGGAATTCCAGAAACTCACTCTTATCTCCAATTAGTATGGCACCTACAAGTCTATCATTATGAACAATGCATTTTTTGTAGTAACGTTTGGCCTTATCGATAAATACGATTTCTTCATAGGTAGGGTCTTCAGCTGGTATTTCAGCCAAACCCAATGAGCATAATTCCAGGCTATGCATTTTAAGTATATTCATCAGCAGACTGCCCTGATAAAATTTTGAGATGTCTCCGCAGAGAAATCTCGCTATAATTTCTGCCTGTTGTTCTGCCGCTGCGGTAATACCATATAACTGCCCCTTAAATTCCGCTATTTCACCTAAAGCGTAAATATCTCTTTCGTTTGTTCTCAGGTATTCATCAACGATTACTCCTCTTTTACAGTCGATTCCTGCGTCTTTTATGAGTTCTATATTGGGAACAGTTCCTATTGCAATTACTAAAGTATTGCAGGCTATCAGTAAACCACTTTTTAAACGGAGACCAGTTATATTTTTCTCGCCGATAATACGGTCTACTTCATCATTATAAAGGATGTCTATGCCCTTGTTCAGTAATTCTTCATGTAATAACTGGCTGCCTAACTGATCTAACTGCCGACCCATTAATCTTGATATCCGCTGGATAATGGTCACTTGAGATCCGGTCTCCGCTAATGACGCAGCGAGCTCTATTCCCAGTAAACCACCGCCTACAATGGTTACTTTTCCACCGGTTTTTTGCGAATGCGCTTTAAATTGATCTGCATCGTTGCGGCTGCGCATGGTAAAGATTCCTTTCATGTCAGGCAGATCTTTCAGCATAAAGGGCCTGCTTCCTGTAGCAATCAATAGCACGTCATACGTATGGGTTTTCCCATTACTGTCAATAACCGTTTTGCTGTCTTTATCTATTCTTTCAATGCTTATGCCTCTGTGTAATCTGATATTATACTTCACTTCCTCGTCATCGCTCATTTTAATCAGGTTTTGCCAGGGCAGAGCTCCGATAATATAATCAGGTAAGAGCACCCTGTTGTAAAAAGGATAATTTTCTTTACTGAATACCTCAATCTCGTCTTCGATATTAAGTGCCCTGTAGCTTTTAACAAAACCGCAGGCACCTGCACCTGCGCCAATAACAATGATTTTCTGCTTGTTTTTTTTGTACAATTTTACCTGTACTGCGCTGAACTTAAAATCAGGTTCTTTACTGAGTGGGTCAACTAAGTTATTGGTCAGATTATTGACCCTGTTTAAATCGCTGTTTACAATCAGACCCCAGTGCATTGGCATAAAAACCACCCCCGGTTTGATGGATGCAGTGAATTTCGCTTTCACACGCACATCTCCGCGCAAACTGGTTATTGCTACAATATCGTTGTCTTTGATGTTTCTTGAAATAGCATCAACAGGATTTATCTCTAAAAATGATTCACTAATGTGCTGGTTCAGTTTATTGACTTTACCCGTTTTACTTCTGGTATGCCATTGGTCCCTGATCCTCCCGGTGGTTAAAATAAGGGGATGTTCGGTTGTTAAGGGCTCAGATTGATTCTTGTCCTGAAAGGAAATGATATTCGCTTTTTTGTCCGGCGTATAAAATTGGTGGTCAGTGAATAACCTGGCTGTACCCATTGATTTTTCATGCTGCGGGTAGGGCCACTGCACTGCTCTTTTTTCTTTCAGCAGTTCATAATTCAATCCGCTGATATCAATATTTGTTCCTTCTGTAAGTGCCGCATGTTCATCATATATTGCGGATGCGTCCTTAAAATCAAACCCGTGATAACCCATTTTTTTAGCGAAGCGGCAAATAATTTCAGCATCTGCCAGAGCTTCTCCCGGTGCTTCCGTTACCTTGCTCAGGTGTGAAATATAGCGGCCTGCATTGGTCATAGTGCCCTCTTTTTCTGCCCATGCAGCTGCGGGCAATACTACATCGGCATATTTTAAGGTCTCTGTTTTATTGCTGATATCCTGAACCACTACAAATCTGGCTTTCTTTAGTCCCGCGCTGGCTACTCTGACATCAGGCAAACTGATTAAGGGGTTAGTGCATAAGATCCATATGGCTTTCAGTTTTCCTGTATTCAGCTCATCAAACATTTCCGTTGCAGTTAGTCCGGGTTTTGGTTGTATGGTGCCTAGCGGAATATTCCAGAACTTTTCTACTGCATTGCGATGACTTTCGTCAGCCAGAATGCGGTGTGCCGGGAGTAAGTTGCTTAGCCCGCCTACTTCTCTTCCGCCCATCGCGTTAGGCTGACCTGTGAGGGAAAATGGTCCGCTGCCAGGTTTACCAATATGTCCGGTAATCAGGTTCAGGTTAATTAGCGAGAGATTTTTATGGGTGCCTATCACACTTTGGTTAAGACCCATTGTCCACATGCTGATAAAGCCTTTCGCATTTCCGATGCAGGATGCCGCTAAACGAATATCAGCTTCCTCAATTCCGCAGATAGCTGCTGCCTCGGCTACAGTGGTTTGATAAATAACAGCGCAGTACTCTTCATATCCGTTTGTGTTATTTTTAATAAAGTCCGCATCTGTTTTTCCTTCTTCAATTAAACATCTTCCAATAGCATGATGCAGCGTAATGTCTGTGCCCGGATTAAGTTGCAGGTGAATAGTAGCAATCGAGCAGGTTTGTGTTTCCCGCGGGTCACTTACAATGATCTTCAGGTCTGGATTTTTTTCTTTTGCAGCTTCAATTCTGCGCCATAGAATGGGATGGCACCAGGCAGGATTTGCACCTGCAACAAATATACAATCTGCTATTTCCAAATCGTCATAACTAATGGGCACAGCATCCTCACCCAGACTCATTTTATAACCAACAACCGCACTGCTCATGCATAAACGACTATTGGTGTCTATATTATTACTGCCTATAAAACCTTTGATCAGTTTGTTTACGACATAATATTCTTCTGTCAGGCATTGTCCGCTTGCATAAAAAGCAACGCTATCAGGACCATATTTATTAATCAGGGCCTTAAATACTGCGGCGGTTCTGTTTAGTGCTTCCTCCCAGCTTACCCGCTGCAATGGCATACTTTTATTGTAACGCATCTCAGGATAGAGGAGACGGTCGCTTGTATCATTGACCGTATAATGCAGGTTCATGCCCTTGCTGCAAAGCATTCCCTTGTTTACAGGATGACTTTTATCTCCATCAACTGCAATTTTACCATGACTATCTTTGGATAATACGATGCCACAGCCCACGCCGCAATAACAGCAGGTACTTGTTTTGTTTGGCGCTATATCTTTTTTGTTTCTCAATGTCTGTTTACTTACCTGTACTCAGTATCAGTTCTTCCATACCTGTTCTTTTTTGCGCCATGACTGTCCTGAAAATAAATACAGCGACACCAATGCCCAGGATGATAAATCCCAGCAAAGTAAAGGCACCAGTATAATCGATCAGGTCTTTTTGGACAGTCAATCCATTTTCTATTACATTTTTAGTAGAATGGACAGCTTTGGCTTTAAACATAAAAGCAATCAGCATGGCTCCGATATTTCCACCAGCACCCACTATACCAGCTACACTACCTACTGCCAGCGGATTAATGAAGGGAACCAGACTGTAGGTCGCACCATTAGCCATTTTCAGGCTTAAGCCAAACACAAACATCATACATATGGAGAGGCCAATGCTACCGGATTTTGCGAAATAGATTAATCCTATTCCTTCTGCCAACAGCAGTGCGGCCAGCAAAAATGTTTTACCATTAAAGCCCCAGGTTTTACCAATTTTATCAGCCACAATGCCACCCAAAGGCCGGGCGAAAATGTTGATCCATCCAAAAATCCCTGCTACTAATCCTGCTACTGCAATGGTGGCACCAAATGAATCTGTAAAAAAGATAGGCGCAAAATTATCTACGGTAATTTCTACACCGAAACAAGCTGCATAGGCAATGGTCAGTATCCATGTACGGTAATCTCTTGCTGCCAGTAGAAAAGTATTTTTATTGCTCTTTACAGTTCCGTCTTCCAGATTTTTAAAATCTCCCTGCGGACTGTCCAGTGTATACCTATGGTACAAAAAAGCACAAACCAACAGCATGACACCCGGAACGATCATGGCATAACGCCAGCTATCTGCCGTACTGCATAGTCCCAAACCAGTAAAACCAGCGGCAATCAGTGGCATAAATACATTGGCGGCGCCACCTCCGGCATTACCAAAACCTCCGGCTGTGGCATTGGCCGTGCCCTTGATGTTGGGCGCAAACATGATGGAGGTGTGAAACTGAGTGATCACAAAGGATGCGCCAATCACACCGATGGCCAGGCGGAAAAGTAAAAATGAAACATAAGAGTGGCTGGTTCCAATAAGCAGGACTGGAATAGCACAGAGTATCAATAACCAGGTATATATCAATTTGGGTCCGTATCTGTCAATTAATCTTCCAATTAACAGGCGGGCTACTATCGTTGCTGATACCGATGCGATCTGGATATTGCCCACCTGATCTTTGGTCAGGTGTAGCTGCTCCCTGGCAATTTTCATTAAAGGCGCCATCCCAAACCAGGCAAAAAAGCAAAAGAAGAAGGTAAGCCAGGTGATATGGAAGGTTTTCATCTGAACGCCCTTCAGGGAGAATATGTTCAGTTTGTCAAGCGGAGTTGTAGTAAAATAGTTTGCCATAAGAATTGATTAAGCGTAATACATCAGTAGTGGTTCTTAAAATTTATAGCCTAAACCAATCCCTGGGTTCCATTTGCCATTTCTGGTTGCTGTTTTTGCATTATAATAAAATGGGAGCTGTAAAGCGAGATGATGGAATGCTGCGGTAATGCCAAATCCAAGATTGGGTGTAACTGCAGCATTTTTTGTTAACCCGGTAACAACTTTATCCTCTTTAATTCTTAGACTTGGTAACAGGCCAAATAAGATGGAGTATGGTTTTTTGTTAAATTTGATACCCGGACCGGTGCAGTTGATAAAAGCACCGTGATCTACATATCCCGTAACGACATAGCCGTCGAACAAGATGGCTTTGGTCTGTGATCTGGCCGCTGATGTGCAGACAGTGATTGCCAGGCAGCCGAATAAGGCGGCATAAATTACTTTGCTCATGCGTTGATTTTTTGAGAGGGTTTAACTTAAAAATTTGCCTTGGTGCCAATGTAGACCGTGCCGTTCTCTACCTTAACCGGATAGGTTTTAATAGCACATTCATCTCCGTTCAGACATTCACCTGTATGAAGGGAAAAGGTCTTCTTGTGGAACGGACAAGCTATCTTGGGTTCATCGGTCAGTGAACCTAACATACCCCGGCTCAGGGCCATTTGTTTCCGGTGCGGACACTCGTTCTGCGTGGCAAACCACTCATTTCTTCTTGTAAAGTAAAAGAGCGCAATCTGATCTTTACCGTTTTTTACGCAGACGCCGCCATTTTCTACGGCGTCTTCAACTCTGCAGGCTGCTAGCCAGTCGTTTGGGCTTTCTGTCATCATTTCTGTAGTTTAGGTTTGGTAAGGTGTTCATTGATTTTTATTTGGTTAGACTATTTCCATTCTGCGGTTTTTTTCTGTCCGCGCATTTCTACAAATTCAATTGTTGGATCTTTTTCTTCCGGGGCATTTACAAAATGGGAGAACCTTCTTCTTATAGCAGGATTCTCTACGGCTTCTTTCCATTCACACTGGTAGGAACTGATTAATTTCTCAATTTCCTGTTCCCAGGTTAGTCCCATTTCGAGACTGTCGTTGACTACCACATTCCGCAGATAATCTATTCCGCCTTCCATTTTATTTAACCAGGTTGCTGTTCGGGTTAGCGGATCAGCTGTACGGATGTAAAACATTAAAAAGCGGTCGATATATTTGATACAGGTGTCGCTATCCAGGTCAGTTGCCAACAAGAGGGCGTGCTGAGGTTTGCTTCCACCATTTCCGCATACATATAAATTCCATCCTTTTTCAGTTGCAATGATGCCGAAATCCTTACTTTGAGCTTCTGCACATTCCCTTATACAACCGCTAACGGCCGATTTAAATTTGTGCGGGGCACGTATGCCTCTGTACCGCTCTTCAATTCTGATCGCAAAACTCACGCTATCGTGTAAACCAAATCTGCACCACGTGCTGCCTACGCAACTTTTAACGGTTCTTAAACCTTTACCATAGGCATGTCCGCTTTCAAAACCTGCAGCTATGAGTTCTTCCCAGATAAAGGGCAGGTCGTTCAGGTGAGCACCAAAAAGGTCAATGCGCTGGCCACCAGTAATTTTTGTATATAAATTGTATTTTTTGCCTACTTCACCAATAACGATCAGTTTTTCGGGAGTTATTTCTCCTCCGGGAATCCTTGGTACCACGGAATAGGATCCTCCTTTTTGTATGTTCGCGAGAAACCGGTCATTACTGTCCTGCGCCACATCATTTCCTTTTTTGAGGATCATTTCGTTCCATAGACTTGCAAGGAGGGAGGATACTAATGGTTTACATACTTCACAACCATCGTTTTTGCCAAGCGTATCCAATACTGCATCATAACTCTTAAGTTCATGAATATGAATAAGATCAAATAATTCCTGTCTGCTATAATTAAAGTGTTCACATATGACATTCTTGATATACTTGCCCTGGGATTTTAAGGTGTCGTTCATCAGGTCCTTCACCATTGGTAAACAACCACCGCAGCCAGTTCCTGCTTTAGTGCACTTTTTCAGGTCATCTATATTGTCGCAACTCCCATCCGCAACTACTGAACAGATATCACCTTTGGTCACGCCCTCGCAGCTACAGATCAAAGCTGTATCTGGTAATTTTGTAATTGCCGCTCCTGACGATCCTTCATTGCCATCGCGACTGCCCAGAATGAGGTCTTCGGGGTTTTCTGACAATATCATTTTGTTGCTGGAGGTTTGCAACAGCAGGTTATATGCTGTTGCATCTCCGATTAAAATACCTCCTAAAAGGTACTGCCCGTCATTACTGATATTAATGCGTTTATAAATTCCTTTATGTTTGTTTTCAAAGGTGATGGTGCGGCAGTCTGGCTCCGTGATGAAATTATCCCCAAAACTGGCCACATCTACGCCAATCAGTTTCAGTTTAGTGCTCATGTCAAACCCTCTAAACGATTTATTGCCATCCGTTAAATTAGTAGCAAGTACTTCGGCCATTTCATAACCCGGAGCAACAAGTCCGTAGATCATTCCTTCATAAAGCGCACATTCTCCTATTGCAAATATGGAAGGGTCATTTGTTTGCATATTGTGATCTACAATTATCCCGCCTCTCACACCAACGTCAATTCCACAAGCTTTTGCCAGTTCATCCCTTGGTTTTATGCCAGCGGAGATCACCAGCATATCGATATGGATACTTGAATCGTCACTGAAACTTAATCCGGTAATATGTTCAGCACCATCAATGCTTGTCGTGTTTTTGTTTAAATGAATCTTAAGGCCCAGCTCCCCTAATTTGAATTTTAGCATTTCACTGCCCGCGGTATCAATTTGCCTTGGCATTAGCCGCGGTGCAAATTCAACAATACTTGTCTCTTCAATACCTAAATCTATTAGCGCTTTTGCAGCCTCTAATCCGAGTAAGCCACCGCCAATCACTGCTGCAGTATTTGCTTTTTTAGCATAATTGCGAATCATGTCTAAATCTTCCAGCGTTCGGTATACAAAAACACCATCTTTCTCAATTCCGGGAATTTGGGGTACAAATGCACCTGAACCCGTAGCAAAAACAAGCACATCATATGCATAATGTAATCCATTGGATGCAGAAACCTTTTTATGGATGCGGTCTATTTCAATTACCGTAGTATTTAAAAACAATTCGATATTATTTTCCTGATACCAATCTTCTGTAGAAAGAGAAAGATTTTCTGCTGTTTTACCATTAAAGTATTCACTCAGGTGAACACGATCATATGCACTTCGCGGTTCTTCTCCAAAAACAATAAGATGAGATGCAGTTGATTTCGATTTTATCTTCTCACAGAATTTATATCCTACCATTCCGTTTCCAATCACTATTATTTTTGGATTTTTCATAAATATTGAGGTGTTTTTGAGTTTTTGTGATGTTTTATTTATTTATTTTTAGTTTTATGGTGCTTTTTATTGATTTTATCATGATTATTTTTCGGTATTTATAGTGTTTTATTATTTTTAGTATGATAAATGATATTCAAATGTAACATAATAAATGATAAAATGACAAATAGTATGATAAATATCATAAAATATTGTAATTATTCAAATTAATTGATCAACTTTAGAGTATTGTATCTTAATAAATGGAATTATGAATCAAAAAAATGACGATTTTACACTTTTCCTTATCGGCTGTGGTCCCGGAGACCCGGAATTATTGACGATGAAGGCCTATAACGTACTTAAGAATGCAGAAGTCATTTTATATGATAACTTATGCAGTGAAGAAATTTTAGAAATTGCCCCAAAGGCATGTAAAATGATATATGTAGGTAAACGACCGTATGATCATTGTACGTCACAGGATGATATTAACGACTTGATTGTAAATTATGCCAGTACCTATAAAACAGTTATACGTTTAAAAGGAGGAGATCCATTTATTTTTGGAAGGGGCTTTGAAGAACTGATGTTCGCTGAAGCTAATGGTATCAAAGCGAAATATATTCCCGGGATCAGTAGTATGCAGGGAGCCGGACTTGCCGGTATTCCATTAACTCATAGGGGTATCAGCGAGAGCTTATGGCTCATTACAGGAACTAAAAAAGATGGAAGTTTATCAAAAGACCTGAAATGTGCAATGCAGAGCACTGCAACTGTAGTGATCTATATGGGTATGAAGAAAATGGTTGAAATATCTACTATTTACCTGGAGGCTGGTCTGGGGTCAACTCCTGCTGCAATTATTCAGCATGTGTCACTTCCGCACCAAAAACATGTTGTTTGTGAAGTTAAAGACCTGCAAAAGTCGGCGCTAAAAGAAGGTTTAAGTAATCCGGCAATTATCATTATCGGTGATGTGGTAAAAGCCAGGGAGATTTGTTATTTATACAATCATAATAAATTAGTGGGGTAGGGTACTGATCAGGAATTTAGCCTAATTGACATGTTCATTGTTTCACTCATTTAACCAGGTGGAGCGTGTGGCAGGGTCTTCCATTTGTATACCCCAATCATACATTGCCTTTAAAATTGGTATCAGCGTTTTTCCTAATTCGCTTAATTCATATTCTACACGCGGAGGTTTCTCGGCATAACTGTGACGGAGAATCAGCCCATCTTCCTGCAATTCTCTCAATTGCTGGGTTAAAATCTTTCGGGATATATCTGGCATCTGAACGGCAAGTTTTCCAAAACGTACACTTCCGTTGATTAACCTGATCAGGATGATCGGTTTCCATTTTCCCCCTATATAACCAACCGTACGTACTACTGCACAATTGTAGGGATTGTCTCTTTCTCTCTTCATTAGTTACCTTTATGTTACCGCTATTTTCCTTTAGTTACCATTTTGAAACCAGTAATTTAGCTTGCCATTAAGCAGCTGTTTAGTCCTTTTAGTTTCTTTGTGAAACAAAAGTAAATGAAATGAAAATGGAAAACGAACAGAAATTAAATAAAGACCTTGAAGGAAAAATTGCACTGGTAACTGGTGGGACTCAGGGTATCGGAAGAGCCATTGCTGATAAATTAGCCGGGGCAGGGGCGAGAGTAATTGTAACTGCAAGAAATCATCCCGGTGAAATAACTATGAATCATCATTTTATTGCTGCAGATTTATCCCTTGCCGGAAATGTTGCCCAATTAGCCAATGAGATCATTGAACAATTTGGAGGAGTAGATATACTGGTCAACAATATGGGCGCAAACACCTTTCCCGGTGGAGGATTCAGTACGCTGAAAGATGAGGACTGGGATCAGGCACTACAGGTAAATCTACTGTCTTCCGTACGTTTAGACAGGGCTTTATTGCCTGCAATGCTGGAACAAAAAAGCGGAGTTATTATACATATCTCCACAACCAGCAGCAAATTTCCAATCTGGGAATCTACAATGGCTTATACTGCTGCAAAGGCTGCGCTGAATGCCTACAGTAAAGCGTTAGCCACCGAAGTTGCCGCTCAGGGAGTTAGAGTCGTAACTGTTTCTCCGGGATTGAATAAAACTCAGGCAATGGCGACTTTCTTAGCTGATTTAGCTAAAAATGCAGGCATCACCGTAGAAGAGATGACCAATAATCTAATGGCGAGACTGGGTGGTATACCGATGGGAAGAATGGCCGAGCCAGAAGAGACAGCAGAACTGGTTTACTTCCTGGTTTCTCCAAGGGCCTCTTTCATCACAGGGGCAAACTATCATATCGATGGCGGTAACTTTCCGGTTGTATAGGTAACAGGTAAGGGCTATAAATAAATCCTCGTTACACTTATATATTGAAGATTTATTTATAGCCTTAACCTGCCTAATGTTTCTAAATTCATTCGGTAAACTCGTTATTAAGCTTAGTGTTTTAGTTTGTAATGTAATAAGTGGCCAAATCAATTGAAGAGAGCTGCGTAAAGTTGGCCTGACGCAAAAGGGTTACTAATTGTCCGCGGTGATAGGTAGAGTGGTTAACGATATGGGAAATTGTCTGCCAAAATTCCATCTGACCTTCTCCACCTCTCGGGTAGCTGAAACTGACTTGTTCCATATATTTATCCTCAGGATATTTATCAATGAAATCTTTTAAACCTGCTGATGATTTTTTCCAGATTTCTATTAAATCATCTTTACTGCCTTTGAATTCAACCGATAAATATACCGGATCAGGTACTTTTGTCCAGAAGTCGATCCAGACTTTTTCAGCACTGGCTATATGAATTGCAGTTTCTTTAATGCTGCTAAAACTACTGATGTGAATTTGGTTCCATTGATCTTCATTGATTTGATTTAACCAGTCCATAGCGATATGGTCTGCCCAGTAATTGTATTGCGCAAGTGCTTCAAAATATTTTTTATTCATCATGATATAATTTTTTCTGCCTGATATTGTCATATCAAAGGTAGGCCGGATTATTCCGTTTAAGGGTCGGATAACGTTCAAAAAGTGTTGCTAAACGTTCAGTTTGATAACTGATACTGCTTTGGTGTTATACCATGAATTTGTTTGAAAGACTGGATAAAACTTGACAAGTTCTCATAGCCAAGCTCAAGATAGATCTCGCTTGCTTTACGGTCGCCTTCTTTAAGTAACCGGGCCGCTCTCTGCATTCGTTTTTCTAGCAGCCATTTATTTGGCGAGGTCATATAGATTTTAGAGAAACGTCTTTTAAAGGTTGACAAGCTCATATGACATAAAAATGCCAGCTCCTCTACAGTCATAACATTATAGATATTCGCGGTGATTGCCTGGCGGATCACTAAATCTCCATCAACTTCATAATTGAAATTGCGAAGCTGCTGAATTTTTTCAGGATAGTGCTCACTAATGTAAAGCAACAATTCTTCCAGTTTCACTTTTCTCATTTCAGCTGATAGCGGTCGGTCAGTAATCAGCATAAAACCAAGTGAGTCAATGAAATTGGCTAGAAACGCATCTTTTTCAAATACTAAAAAAGGATTATCATTGTTTTTCTTCCTTTTGGTATGATGTGATAAAGGATGACGGATGAAGAAATCTGCTAATATCTCATTGTCAAACGAAATCAGGATACTCCTGTAACGACCACCTGCAGCAGCAATTTTCTCACTCATCAGACAATTACCAGATGAAAGCAGTAAAAACTGATTCGGGTCAATCTTAATCTGTGCCTCTGCATAGCTGACACTTTTGTTGCCTTCCAATAAAAAACTAAATAAATTTTGACGCAGTTCGACCCTCGAATTTATAGTCACCATATCAGAGTGATACGAAAAGATTGATATAGGATCAATTTCCTTTTGTAAATCAGCAGCCTGACGACTGGTCGCTAATACAGACTTTTTCATAGAGGAGTTTTCACACTAATAGATAACGACACGAAGTTACTGTATTTTCGGATTAAGTCATTGGAGCTAAAAAATGTAAAATTGAGTTCATGTAGATTCAGTGATCAAAAGTTAATTTTTCTTACGCATCTTTTCCTGTGCAGTTTCTGCAGTTAAGTTTCTGTCCCAAATCACTTCAGACTGGTAGGTTTTTTTGAGTAAGCTTATATAGTCATCCATTGGAGGTAGTCCCATACCTCTTCTTCGTATATCCAGACCCTCGGAGTCTTCTATAGGCCAGATGGTTACCGTGTTGCCTACTTTAAACGTCTGGGTTCCAAACAACTGCTTTTGCCCTCTTTTGAGCATCATACGGTCCTGCAGAGTGGCTAGATCATTTTTAGCTACTATACCGAGATCTGCCTGTGTCTGTAGCAAAGGAAAGTAACGGGTCATAAATGCAGTGTCTGCATGGTCAATCACTAAAAAAATAGTATTATTTTCTAAAATACTTAGTCCTTTTGGCCAACCACATTTATCTAACAGTGAGCCGATAAAAAGCTGGTTCTGCTGATCACTAACTTTCATCTCTAAGGCGATTTTTTTCATAGCTACCGGATCTTTGTAAGTCATCCCCCGGATCACTTTAGCTCTGATCTCCTGATCATTTTGCCTTATAGCTTTTAGCTGCTGACTAATAAAAGTACTATCATTACAGCGAATGTCCTGAGAGTAGGAGGTGCCGGCGGTGAGGAATAGAATAAAAAAAGTTAGAAAGTGTTTTTGCATGGTTTGAAAAGTTAATGATTTAGTTGCTTGCAATAATTATTCTCGCTGATTCAAATTAACTAAATCCCTTTTTTAATACGAAATATTTCGTATATTTATTTTATTCGAATCTCTTTGCCTATCTGCACGACAGGATATGTTATTTTTAGGGAAGACCACAGAAGTATGGTTACCCGTTTGACGATCAAGGTATTTATCCCCTGGAAAATAAGGCAGAGATGATTCGTCTTCGTAAAGAGTCACGATTGAAAGCATTAAATCCGGAACTGATTGTCGAGTATAAGGCTTCAGCTGAGCTTGTGGATTTACACCCGGATATCAACGCATTTAATCATTGGCGACATAGTGTTGGATGGATATGAACTGAGATTTTTCCGCTTTTATTCATCTTGTACCAGATTACAATTCTCTATACTCTTTTCCAGTTACCGGATTGATATAAAACTCGGTCCACTTATCTGTACCAAAAATTCCTGCTTTTCCATCTGTATCCAAAGTATTATAAATAGGGGGAACGGTGATCTTACCAGTATGGAGATCAATTAATCCATACTTTTTCTTTTTATAATCTGTTTCGTTTTCTTGCTCAAACTTCCAGATGCATGGATGGGCTTTCATTTCTGCCAAACTGCTATATGCAAGAGGTAATACCCACCTTTTATTTGCACTATCAAAAATTCCGGAAAGTGGAAGGGCTTCTGGCTTATTCATTCCGGAGACAGAGAACCAGTTTTTATTGAACATTGTGCGTTCGATCCTTCTTACCTCAAAGGTTTTGGGAAGGAAAGCATTTATGCCCAAATCATCAATAGAAGGATACATCACATTACCACTATTGGATCTAACGATAAAATCTTTTGTTCTGGTGCTGTCACTTTCCCAGGAGCCATTTTGATTGAGGATATAAAACCCTTTTCGATTATTAATGATGCTGTAAATGAGGAAATAATCAGTATTTGGTACGGAACAGATCATTTGTGCATTGCTGATAATATCAGATGCATCAGTGCTATTGTCGAAATATGTGCTGATCTGGTCAGGGAATATTTTATTCAAATCAGGATAGATATAAATATGGGCATGCTGATCTTCCATAAAATCAAACTTTACCTTAACTCCGGAAATCATGCTTGTTGTTTTCAATTCCTGTATATTATTACTCACTTTCATCGTGATCTGCTCAGGAACTTTGAAAATAACATTGCCCTGAGGTTTTAGATCTGAACCTATTATTTGATATGAATTCCCACTCTTACGTAATAGTGTGGAGTCCCTCAGGAATCCTTTAAACACTCCGGACAGCTGTTTAACATGACCCTTATCAATGAGGTATAACTGTTCGTTAATTAGTATTTTACGATTAAAGTACCTGATATTGGAAGTATCATAGGGATACTCATTAGGTCTGTGTGCTGAACTGATAAACGTCTGTTTGCTGCTGAGTAAGATCACTTCCCATTGCATTCTATTGACATCAGTATCAAACAATCTTTTATCCCTGGTACTGCCCATGATCGAAAAACCGGGAAATAGTTTCCATTGACTTACTTTCCACCATGCATTATAGCTTCTCCTGGTGATAGCAAGAGTTTCATCTCCTGCAGCAGCCAATTGTATTTCATCATACTGGCAATCCAAGGTAATTGAGCCATCTCTGCCAATTACTCCTTTACGGCCTTCTTTTTCTATCACTGCAAATTGATTGGTGAAAAGACTGGCATTTTCAAACTGAGGTTGAATTTTTAATTGACCGTCCTGATTACTGAAACCTATCAGGCCAGACTTGCTTTTCCATGGGTAAAACGTTTCTACCTGTAATTGTTGTGCTGTTGCCATAAAAGCTTGAGACATAAGAAATAGGAATAAGCTAATTTTCGAAATAGGGAAGTGCATGTATATAGTATCAAACATTCTTGAACTACATTACCAAAAATATGCCATTTATGCTTTATGGTAACATTCAATGCTGTTGCGAGAAAGCAGTAATCCTTTCTAAGCCAATACGGTCACCGTCCCTAAATATGCTGTAGGGGAAACCAGCTTGCCGTTAGCAGAAGCTACAAACATATAGCAATGCAATAGCTTACCTACATCTTTATTATTTAATGTGCGGTTAAAGACTAAAGCATCTCTTAATGGAATTGTACAAGGATAAAAATGATGGTTATCCTCATGGTACAATTGGATAACCACCTGATCATCTAACCTTGTACTTTTTTGAGGATAAGGATTAAGTTCCCACGTTACAGTAATCTGCTTATTTGCAGTTGCTATCAGACTGGGTTTCCATACATTTTGAGTAGCCCATATAGAATGACTTATTTTAATCTTGGCAGGATCAATACGCGGATTTTGCGGATCACCCACAACAGCATTTAACATGTGATAGGACACTGCAGCATTCCTAGGCGTCATAACCGTATTTTTTTGCTGCTGATAACCCATTTTAATGGCAGACTCTATTTGGTAAAGAGTTGCAGTGACCAGTCTGAAAATATTAATCTGCTTGCGCTGCTTTGGAGAAATTTTATTTTTATCCTTGAATCTTAAGCGTTGTCTGATCACTGTTAAACTCCGCCATTTATAGATAGTGTCATCCCCAACACTTCCTTTAATTTCTCCTAGTGCAGACTTGCTTGTTTGGATCGCCATAACTACCAGTTTAATTTACCCAGATGAATACTATTAGAAATACACTTACGGTCTGCTGAAATGAAAGCGATGTACACCTCTGCTTCATATCCTTTTGCAATACCATTCAGATTCAGTACATCATTTCCTACATGTCGTTCTGCTCCGCCGGCAATAAATCTTACTTCGTTTAATGCGCTGAAATAAGCGATCATCATTACCTGGTCACTGTGATGGGCAGGAGGAGAGGTATTTACCGCATTCCAGCCGAAAGCAAAGCCATTAGTGGTTAAGCTGACAGTCAAATCATCTGATGCAGGTAAGGTGCCTTTAGTCATTAAAACTTTTGTATAGTCAACAACCCGTTGAGGATAAATTCCCTGGATCGCATGGAGTCTGTTATAACCAGCCATTGCATTGTAGCCATTTGTAAGTTTAAGGTCTGCCTCTAATTCAAAACCTATCGTGGCAAAATTCTTCAAAGGAGACATGAATACATTGATGATCCGTGTGTCGTCTTTCACTACCTCTTGACCAATTGTAGGTGGCTTGCTGCTCTTACTGTTTTTCCTCTTCATTATTGTTCTGCCCCACTTATCCTGATAATAAGTGTTGCCGCCAAAAGTTCCTGTTACGCCCAGGAAAGGGCCGGATGTAATAAGTGCCATGATTTACTGATTTAGGCGAATAATTAAACAATTTAAAAGAAATCATTGGTAGCTGATCGGGTACTTAGTGCGATTTTTTAATTGCTAAATGATCAGAAACATAAAATCTTTGTACTATATAGATAAACTACATCATACAAGATAATGAATAATTTTAAATATCTATATATCAGTATGTTAAAATTTGAAAATATTTTTAATTTCTATTTGAGGTGCTGCTGACAAATGGATGATGCATACAAAGCATGAGCTGGGTATAACCTAAAGGTAATATCAGGATGCTGAAAAGCTGTTTTATGCCGATATTTACGCTGCCAGCTGCTTTAAGATGTGTAGCTCTTCTGTACTCCAATCGTACCTCAGGTTTACTTAATTGGTACAGATAAGGTATGATTAAAGTACAGATAGGGTATGGATAGGGTACACATTATAGGGAGAAATATAGGTTAATAATAGGCTCAATGCAAAAATACAACAGTTTGAAGGTAGGTTGAACTATGATTCTGATGAGTATTAAAGGATCTTCAGGTGGAAAGAAATGGGAATTATATTGCAATTCTCTCCCCATAGCAATGAAAATGACCAGCATATTTGAATAGAAGAAGGTGCTGTATGTTAATGAACCTCTTGCAAAGACGGCATGTTCACCATCTTCTCCAGGTAGTCTTCTACCACTTGCAGATAGTTCTCCGGAATTCCGGTACATTCCCTGTTTTCCAAGGGATGCTGACCAGTATTGGAGCGCTCAATAAAAATACCATCATGCTGGTTGTATTTCAGATATCCCAGGTTGAAATACCTTTCCTGCACATAAAAAGAGTCATCTCTCGATTTTAGCGACAGTGAACTGATACTCATATCTGATTTCTGCAACAGCAGCCATTCATAACTTTTCCCGTAGGCCGGAGCTGATTGCACAGGTCTTGCAATTTCAAAAATGCATAGATTATTATTATCTAAAAAGCAGAGGCAGTCAAAACTTTTTTGCATAGTTGTAGGGAATGGCGTTTTTTATAGTATACCTGAGTATATACAGCAATTGTGCCAATTTTTGCCTGTGATCAAAAATCTTTAATATGGAAGCAGTAATCTACTATTGAGCTGGTTAAAATGCCCTTTAAATTACGCCCGTAATTTAAAAATCCATATCATTGTTAGGTTATTCCCCCTACATGGCAGATTATAGTGCATATTCCGATATAGATTTAGCTGGTTTATTAAAATCCGGCGATCAGAGGGCCTTTGCTGAAATCTATAACCGCTATAAGTTTGTGCTGCATCATCATGCCTGGAATAAAATACGGGACAAAGAAGAAGCACAGGATACTATTCAGGAAGTTTTCTCCATGATCTGGACCAAACGCGAAACGATCCACATTGGCACCAATTTATCGGGCTATCTATATAGTTGTGTCCGCAACCATATCTTAAATGTGATTGTACGCAAGGATGTACAGCAGAAGTATATCGCATCGATCCAGGATTTTGCGGGGGGCGGGGTGGTAACGACTGATCATAGGGTGAGGGAAAGTCTGTTCAGGGAGCTGATCGACAAGGAAATTGCCGGATTGCCGCCGAGAATGCGCGAAGTGTTTGAGCTAAGCCGTAAAAAACATTTGAGTCACCGGGAAATTGCCGAACTGATGGGAACCACCGAGCAGACAGTCAAAAAGCAGATGACCAATGCATTAAAAGTGCTGCGTAGCAAGATCGGCCTGCCTTTATTTATCATTTATTATCTCTTTTACCACTGATTGTGAGCTATTTCTAATCATTTTATTTTTCCAGTACCTCCTGGGACTGCTTTGTCTTGTCTTACTGTTATCAATCAAAAACCAGACGAAATTGAAGAACAGCATTGTAAGAATAGAACATCTATCCCACCGGTACAGTAAGGACTGGGCGATCCGTGATATTAACTTTGAAATAGAGCAGAACGGTATATTAGGTTTACTGGGCTCTAATGGTGCAGGGAAATCCACTACTATGAATATCCTATGCGGCGTATTGAACCAGACCGAAGGGCAGGTGTACATCGACGGAATTAACCTGCGTCAGGATCCTGAAAAGGCAAAAAGATTATTAGGTTTTCTGCCACAGAATGCTCCTTTGCATCTTGACCTTACCGTAGATGAATACCTGACCTATTGTGCGAACATTCGGGATATTAAACCTGCGCAGATCAAACAGGCTGTAGCAGCAGTGAAGGAAAAATGCGGCATTACACATTTTAGCAAAAGGCTGATCAGTAATCTTTCCGGCGGATATAAACAGCGTGTAGGTATTGCACAGGCGATTATACACAAACCAAAACTGGTGGTGCTGGATGAGCCGACGAATGGCCTTGATCCGAACCAGATCCTTGCTGTGCGGGAACTGATTAAGGAAGTGGCAGAAGAAAGAGCAGTTATTTTCTCCACGCATATTTTATCCGAAGTGCAGGCTACATGCAAGGATATCCGGATGATAGAAGGCGGCAGGATGGTATTTGCTGATACGATGGAAGCATTTAATAACTATATCCTGCCCAATTCCATGCTGTTGTTTATGGACAATCCGCCAGAGCTGGATGTGCTGATGGCCATCCCGGAAATTACGGGAGCAGAGTTATTGCATGATGGCAGCATCAGATTACGCTTTGCGGCTTCTGCCACGATCTCCAAAAAGATCATTGAGCGCAGTGTGCTGAATGACTGGCAGCTGAGTGAGATTTTATTAGAGAAAAGCTCACTGGATGAGATTTTTGCACAGCTTTCTGGTAAACAAAAGAAATTATAACATGAGAAAAATATTTAAAATAGCGGTACTGGAACTAAGCATTCTTTTTTATTCACCTGTGGCCTGGCTGGTGCTGGTTATCTTTATTATCCAGAATGGCATGGCTTTTTTAGGGATGATTTCGGCCTATCAGGAAGTGATTGCGATGGGCAACAAGGTGGACAACTTAACGGTAACCCTTTTTCCTGCAATGAATGGACTGTTTGACAGGGTGCAACAAACGATTTACTTATATATTCCTTTGCTGACAATGGGATTGATGAGTCGTGAAATCAGCAGCGGATCAATTAAATTACTACTGTCATCGCCGGTAAAGATTACAGAGATTATCCTGGGAAAATACCTGGCAATTGTTGGTTATGGATTACTAATGATGGCAGTGCTGGGCTTGTATGCACTGGTAGGAATTGCCGTGATTAAGGATGCTGATGTCATGCTGATCATATCCGGACTCAGCGGTATCTTTCTGCTGATCTGTACTTATGCGGCAATAGGCCTGTTTATGTCGAGCTTAACCTCTTACCAGGTCGTCGCAGCCATCAGTACGCTGGCCGTATTTGGTGTTTTGCAGTTTATAGGAACGGTGGGGCAGGATATCAATTTTGTGCGCGACCTTACTTACTTCCTTTCAATTTCGGGAAGAGCGAATGATCTGTTAAATGGCTTGATCACTACTAAGGATGTGCTTTATTTCGTACTCATTATTATGCTGTTTTTATGCTTGTGTATTTTCCGGTTGCAGGCAGGAAGAGAGTCGAGAAGCTGGACTTTCCAGACGGGTAAATATGCTTTACTGATTTTGGCGGTGATGCTGATTGGCTATGTGAGCTCGCGACCAGGTTTGGTAGCTTACAAGGACATGACGGCTATGCAGTCGCGAACGCTGACACAGGTAAGCAGGGAAGCAATTAAAAAGATAGATGGAGCGCTCAAGATCACTACCTATGTAAACTTGCTGGACCAGAATGTTTATCTGGGATTACCCGGATCAAGAAACAGTGATCTGAAGCAATTTGAACAGTATCAGCGATATATCCCGGGCTTAAAAATGGATTACGTATATTATTATGATGCAACGGATCTTAAAAACAATCCCAATATGGTGTATCAGGGAGATCTTACCGGTTTAAGCACAAAGCAGATTGCGGAAAAAGTGGCGGATAATATGGGACTGGATCTTGATCAGTTTATACCGCCTGCAGAAATACGGAAACGGATCAATTTGACGCCTGAAAGTAATAACCTGGTGCGCGTGCTGGAATATAAAGGTAAAAAAAGCTGGCTGCGGTTTTATAATGAAGTGAACCAGTTTGCGGATGAGGCGGAAATTACAGCGGCAATTAAGCGTTTAACCATAAAAGTGCCTAAGCTGGTTTTTATTACAGGGAACAATGAACGCAGTGCAGATAAAAAAGGGGACAGGAATTATGAACTGATTACTAACGCCAGAAAAAACCGGACCGCATTGATTAACCAGGGATTTGATGTGGCGAATGTTAATCTGGATAAGGAAGATATTCCTGAGGATGCTGCGGTGCTGATACTGGCTGATCCTACCACAGAATTGACGATGCTGGCACAGCAGAAAATAAAGGGATACCTGAATGATGGCGGTAATATGATGGTTACCGGGGAGCCTGGGCGACAAACGCTGGTCAATCCTGTGCTGGAAAATGTGGGCGTCCGGATGCAGGAAGGGATGCTGGTTAATTCATCAAAGGATTATACGCCGGATCAGATTTTTGCAGCGTCGAAGGATGGAGGAATGCATGTGTTTACACCCACGGCATCGGCACTGATATATAATAATGCTGCAGGTTTCAAAGCTTATAGTTTATTGGTGAGTCCGGCTCAGGGATGGAACAAGCAGGGGATTGTGGACCTGACCTCTACTGATGTAAAATATAACGAGCTGGCAGGGGATAAAAAAGGAGTGTTTCCTGTAGTGCTGACTTTAAGGAGAGGGATTAATGGCAAAGAACAACGCATTCTGGTTTCCGGTGATGCAGATTTTATGAGCAATGCAACTTTAATAGCCGGTAAGGGTGCGAATAAGAATTTTGTTAAAAGTATCTTTAAGTGGTTTAGTGGTAATGAATTCCCGATAGATGTCAGTCGCCCGCGCAACACCGACGATGCTGTTTTACTGAAAAGGAAGGAAATATCGACCTTGAAAATGGTACTTTTAGGGGGAATACCGGGACTTATCATTGCGCTTGGCGCCTTTATCCTGATCAGCAGAAAAAGAAACTAATTATTTTTATTTTACCTATACCTCCTGTACAGGTCATATCTTGTCTTAACATTATAAAGGTAGCCCATCAGCGTTCCTATGGAAATAAAAGAAGTAAAAGTACTATTAGATAAACATGAAGCAGGAACGGCTACGCCAGAAGAAAGGGCGCTGCTGGAAAGCTGGTACCTGAATTACGAGGAAGCGGGAACAGCAGAAAGCCTGTCTATGGAAGAGCGGGTGAAAGCGGTGGACAAGGTATGGGCAAACCTGGAAGACAAACATGGGCTGAGGAAAAAGATCAGCTTATGGCCACGCATTGCTGTGGCAGCTTCAGTATTGGTCGCATTGACGATAGGATTATATTTCATTGGATACAAGGGAAAACAAGGTCTGGAGGGCGAAAGACTGGCAAATACACCGGCAGATATTGCTCCCGGAGGAAATAAAGCGGTGCTGACCTACGGAAATGGGAAAACAATAGATTTGAGCGCAAATAAAGCAGGTGTGGTCATCAATACGAGCAGGCTTACTTATAGTGACGGAACAGTGGTAGATCAATCTGCTGTTGCGGCCTCGGAAGAGCTGAGTTTGAATACGCCTAAAGGCGGAACTTATCAGGTGGTACTGCCGGATGGAACTAAAGTATGGCTCAATGCTTCATCATCATTGGTATTTCCTTCGTCTTTCACAGGTGCCGCGGCACGCGATGTACTGCTGAAAGGGGAGGCCTATTTTGAAGTCGCCCGCAACAAAAAACAGCCTTTCCGTGTAAATACACAAGGACAGCTGGTAGAAGTGCTGGGCACACATTTTAACATCAGCAGTTATAAAGATGAGCCTGAGCAGAAAACAACTTTATTGGAAGGCAGTATCCGTATCGGCAACTTGCTGCTTAAACCAGGGGAACAGGCGGTGCTGACCGCCAGCCGTACTACAATCGCTAAGGCCGATATAGAAGAGACTATGGGCTGGAAAAACGGCTATTTCATCTTTGAAGATGAGGGGATACAATCGATCATGCGCAAGATTGCCAGGTGGTATAATGTGGATGTGGTATATGAGGGAGAGGTTCCTGACGCTACTTTTGGGGGCAGGGTAAGCAGGGCCGGTTATGTGTCTGAAATATTGAAAACCCTTGAATTAACAGATAAAGTTCATTTTAAAGTTGAAGGAAGGAGGATTACTGTGATTAAATAATTCTACTTCAAATCAGCTGTAATCCATTAAAAAAAATGCCAGAAGTGCTTGCAACACAACTGGCAAAAATATCCGGGTTACATCAATAAATTTCTCATCGTATCAACTTAACCAGACAAACAAATGTATAAAAATTATACTAAGAACATTGGTATGCCTCATCGGCACCTCCAAAAATTCATGTTAATTATGCGCTTAACCACCGTTATATTAATAGCAACCATGATGCAGGTGAGCGCCGCAGGCTTCGCCCAGAAAATCACTTTGGCCGAAAAAAAGGCTACACTGAAACAACTGTTCACTAAGATACAGGAGCAAAGTAACTATGATTTCGTGTATACAATGGAGCTGTTGAAGAAAGCAAAACCAGTAGATATCAATATTAAAGCGGCGGAACTGAAAGATGTGCTCGATCAGATCTTAAAAGGACAATCCTTAACCTATACTATTTATGGCAAAAATATCATCATAAAAGAAGAAGATCAGTCGCTTTTTGGCCGGCTGAAAGCATACATGTCTTCAGTAAATATCTCCGGGCAGGTTTATAATGAAAAGCGGGAACCGCTGGCAGGAGCTTTTGTACGGATTGAGGCGACAAAACAGCGGACACTGACCAATGCAGAGGGAAAGTTTTTCTTACAGAATGCACCGAATGAAGGTAACCTCATCATTTCTTATGTGGGTTACAGAACGGACACGATTGCGATCAGGGGAAATAAGGATATTTCGATTATCATGATGCCTGAACTGAATATGATTCAGGAAGTAAGCATCGTTTCTACCGGGTATCAGGATGTGCCTAAAGAGCGCGCAACAGGATCATTTGAGGTGATTACGAAAGAACAGTTACAGCATAGTACGGATCCAAACCTGTTGAAACGTTTGGAAGGGATTACGACCAGTATGGATTTCAGGAATGACCTGAGAACAGTCAATTCCAGTCAGCGGAACGCTAAAAACTCGCCACTGGCCGATCTTACCATCCGTGGAAAAAATACCTTGAATTATAACAGTCAGAATGCCAGCGGACAAGTATTGGTCGTGATCGACGGTATTGCAAGTCCTTATTCTATCGATAAAGTAAACCCGAACGATGTGGAGAGCATCACGGTATTGAAAGATGCGGCGGCAGCATCAATCTGGGGTTCCAGAGCCGCAAACGGTGTTATTGTCGTGAAAACTAAAAAAGGAGCTTATAACAGACCTGCGCAGATCTCTTTTAACAGCAGTTTGAATGTTTCTGATAAAATTGATTATTCCTATATTAAAACAATGAGCATCTCTGATTTTGTAGATGCCCAAGTGCAGCAATTTACGGCGAATAATAGAATTTTACCAGAAATTACCCTGGGTTCTGTATTCGATCAGGAGCCCTTTTCTCCTGTTGCAGAAATCATGGATGCCTGGAAAAACAAGAATACACTCACCGAGACTCAGGCGCAAACACAGCTGAATGCCTTACGTGGTAACGATATACGGAACGATTACGAAAAATACTTTATGCGGAAATCTGTTCGCCAGAGTTACTCATTGGCAGTAGATGGTGGTTCGCAATTATACAATTACCGCTTATCAGCCGGATACGATAAATCTATCAATAACACTAAAAATTCGAGTCTTGATCGTATTGCATTGAATTACAGTGCTTCAGTAAGACCTGTTAAAAATTTAGAACTACAGGGAAATATCAGTTATAATGTGCAAAATAACGACGATCAGGCGGCGGAAAACCTGATTACAGGGGTAACAAATTCTACTTTTTATCCTTATACACGATTGGCAGATGAGCAGGGGAATCCGCTGGAACTGACTAAAACTTACCGTTCAGGTCTGGTAAATCTGCTGGAAAGCAATTATGGGAACAAATTATTGAGCATGCGTTACAAACCACTTGAGGATATCAATGAGGGCTATAACAAGATTAAATCGCAGAATATTAACCTGAATTTCAGTGCAAACTACAAGTTTTTCGAAGGTCTTTCTGCTCAGTTGTCTTATAACTACAACTCAGGCAGGGATGAAGACAACACGTTATACCGACAGAATTCCTTCTACATGCGGAACCTCATCAATTATTTTACTACTTCGCCATTTTCTACTGACCCGAGGACAGGTAATGATGTGGAAGATTTTGTTCGCGGTGTGCCACTCGGAGGAGCATATAGTACTAATCTGACAACGACCAGCAACCAGACTTTGCGCGGACAGCTCAACTTTGATCATACCTGGAAAGAGAAACATCAGGTATCAGCAATTGCAGGTATTGACGTGGCACAGTCCTACAGCCTCGCAAAAGGTGACGGTTATTATGGGTATAATGAAAATACGCTGCAGACGAATACACTGATTAACTATTCTACCTTAATTCCTATTCTTTTTGAGCAGGATTTTAATGGGTATAATTCTCAGTATGTACCCCGCCTGAATACAGGATTTGTGGATACTAAAATCAGAACCTATAGCTGGTACTCTAATGCTGCTTATACCTATGATAGAAAATATACTTTATCAGCAAGTGTTCGTCGGGATTTGTCCAGTGAATTTGGTCAGGGTACCAATAACAAAAGCACTCCATTTTACTCTTTTGGAGGTAGCTGGAATATCAATAATGAGCCATTTTACAATTTTCCGTTAGTACCCCTGCTTAAGTTGAGAGCTACTTTCGGTTATAATGGTAATGTGAATCCGCTTGTATTTGCGAGTCCGCTGATTACCTATATTGATTACGAAAACAATGGCGTGCCCTACTCAAAAGTAGAAACGAGTGGTTCTGTTTCCAATCCGTTCCTGAGACCAGAAAAAACAGGTATCTGGAACTTCGGATTAGATTTTGGGCTGAGAGGAAATCGTATTTCAGGAAGTATAGAGTATTACAATAAAAAAACAACCGATCTGCTGGCTAACGGCACACTTGATCCAAGCAGTGGTTATACGAATGCGATTTATAATACAGGTAACCTGACTGGTCATGGTGTTGATATCACCCTGAACTCATTGAACCTGCAATCTGGCAGGTTCAGATGGAACAGTAATTTCCTGTTCAGTTATAACAGGGTAAAAGTGACTAAACTTTTTGCTTCCACAACAAATACTGCAGACGGCGTGGTAACGGGCAGTACGGGATCATATAATGAAGGTTATGACCTTTCCAGGTTTTTCGGCTATAAATGGGCAGGTCTGGATCCTGCTACGGGCGATCCGAGAGGATATCTTGACGGGCAGGCTGTAAGTATCAGCAATGATGCTGAGGGCAGTGCAAATTATCGGGCAATTCAGAATGCCCCAACTTCATCTGCTGTATATTTTGGCTCTGCGGTACCGGTATTTTATGGTTCATTCAGGAATACTTTTACTTATGGCGCTTTCTCTGCTTCGGCAAACATCATGTATAAACTGGGCTATTTTGTAAGAAGACCAATTTCTAACGTAGTGAGTTACTCGAGTTTGTTCTCGGGCAACGGAACTTTACAAGGCGCAGAATATAACCAGAGATGGCAGCAGCCTGGTGATGAGTTGATCACAAATGTGCCTTCGGCAGTTTACACCTCTAACGACCAGTCAAGGGACAGGTTTTACTATTTCTCAGAAACCAATGTACTGAAAGGCGACCACATTCGCTTGCAGGAAGTAAATCTCGCTTATTCTTTCTCTGCTAAAAAGAACTGGTTCATCAAGAATCCGAGAGTATTTGCCAATGTGACCAACCTGGGGATCCTCTGGAAGGCGAATGATCAGGGGATAGACCCTGAGGTGTTCGACTACCCGAACCCGCGTACGTACAGTCTTGGTTTTTCTGCTAACTTTTAATTCTGATCATCATGAACAAACTTAAATATATACTCGCCCTACTGTTTTGCATGGTACTGTTTTCCTGCAAGAAATTTGTGGATATTAAAAAAAGCAGCCTGCTTTCACAAATTGAAACAGCGAATGATTGCCAGCTGATCATGGACAATTATACACTTTTTAATGCGAATTATCCTTCGGATGGGGAGACCTCTGCTGCAGATTATTACATTGATAATTTTACTTATACTGATGGGAATACCAGTATTGAAGACAAGAGTATTTACAACTGGGAGCCCCAGGCGATCCGCGCAGGCGGGCAGCAATGGGTAAAGTCTTACAACAAGATTTACAATACCAACCTGGTACTGGAAGCACTGGCGAAACTGGAAGGAAAAGAAAACCCTGCAGTGTTAACTCACCTGAAGGGAACTGCTTTGTTTTTACGCGCTTATGCACTGTGGAACCTTGCACAGTTATATGCAAAACCATATGGTGTTACTGCTGCTGAGGATGCAGGTTTGCCGATACGGCTGATTTCTGATGTGAATGAAACACCGGGCAGGGGAACGGTAAAGGATACATATGACCGTATTATTCAGGATTTGAAAGATGCTGCGGCGATGATGAATGTGACTGCTGATATACCTTCAAGGCCGACAAAAATTGCCGCACTGGCAATGCTTGCTCGTGTTTACTTGTCTATGGAAGATTATACGAATGCATCAGCGAATGCCTCAGCAGCTTTGGAATTGAAAAGTGATTTGCTTGATTTCAATACTTTCGATGAGGAGAATCCTTTTCCTTTTACGCGTTACAATAAGGAAGTGATTTTCCACTCTATTTTAGAATCAAGCGCTCTTTTAGCGGCAGGTTCTGCGGAATCCAACTTTGCTAAAATAGACAATAATCTGGTTGCGTCTTATGCCAATAACGACCTGAGGAAAACATTCTTTTATAAAGCGAATTCTGGTCAGAATGAAGGTTCTTTCCGCTTTACGGGTAATTACGAGCCATCTTCCAGTTCAACGCTATTTAATGGTCTGGCTGTAGATGAATTGTACCTGATCAGGGCAGAATGTTTTGCACGTGCAAATAATGCCGCAGGGGCAATAGCCGATCTGAATACCTTGCTGCGCACGCGATATGTAGCGGGCACATATGTTGCTTTGCCGGTAAGTACAGCCGATGCTGCTTTATCTACTGTTTTAACGGAAAGACGTAAGGAATTGGTGATGCGCGGACAGCGGTGGACAGACCTTCGCCGATTAAATAAGGATTCCCGTTTTGCAGTGACCATTTCGCGTTCGGGAGGCGGAGTTGTGCGTACACTGCCTGCAAATGATATCAGATATACTTTACTAATTCCACAGGAGGTGATTACCTATTCTACGATAGGCCAAAATCCGAGATAATATTTAATATAAATTTATCGCTCTAAAACCTAAAAGCTCATCTTCATTTGAAGGTGAGCTTTTAGGTTTTAGAGCGAATTATGTTTCCTGATGAATCGAATTTTAGACCTGAACAGCAATATGGTTTGATTATTGTTAAAGGCATCATCTGAATTGATGTTATCACTTATATATTTATCGCCTTAAAAATGGAGCTGCTGCACAACTGTCTTTTTTACTTCGGAATCTTTATTATTATTGCTTCGGTTATCCCTTTTATCAGACATGATTTCTGGATCTTCCGTGTTTTTGAATATCCCAGACTACAAAAGCTTACACTTAATTTTGTAGTGCTTATTTTATATCTATCAGCCTATGCGCTGTTTGAGCTGAAGGATTGTATCGTATTCGGTCTGCTGTTAATCAACCTGATCTATCTGTGCTGGCTGATATTTCCTTTTACCGTACTGGCTAAAAAGCAGATCGTTCAGAGTACCAAAACTGCGGGCGACCGCAATATTAAACTGCTGATTGCGAATGTTTTTCAGGACAATAAAAAGCAGGAAGAATATCATGAACTGATTTCCCGCTGTAATCCTGATTTAATTTTGATGGTCGAAACAAACCAGTGGTGGCAGGATAAAATGGACAGCATAGGGAATAATTACCCGCACCAAATCAAGGTTCCTTTGGAAAACACGTATGGCATGTTATTGTATTCTAAGCTGGAATTGGTTGATGGTGGTGTAAAGTATCTAGTAGAAGATGATATCCCTTCGATAGAAGTGAAAGTGAAACTGGATTCCGGGGAGTTAATTAAGCTGTATTGCCTGCATCCGCGTCCGCCTGTTCCGCAGGAAAATCCGAGGTCTACAGAAAGGGATAAGGAAATTCTGCTGGTTGCGAAAAAAGCAAAGGAAAGCGAGTTGCCGGTTATAGTCATCGGCGACCTCAACGACGTAGCCTGGAGTTATACCACGGAACTGTTTTCTAAAATCAGTGAGCTGCTGGATCCCAGAAAGGGCAGGGGCTTCTTTAATAGTTTTAATGCTAAATATTTCTTTCTGAGGTTTCCGCTGGATCATGTTTTTTGCTCTGCTGATTTCAGTTTAACGCATATAGAGAGAATGAAGAGCTGCGGTTCTGATCATTTTCCTATGTTTATTAATCTGCAGTACGATCCTAAAGCAGTCGTTAAAAATGAGATTCCTGAAGCCGATGCTGAGGATATCGAAACCTTTAAAGAGAAAGTAACGGCATCAGTCGACTAATTGAAAAGCTTTTTCATGATGCAGTTGTCCGTTGTCTATAAAAAAAGGGGTGCGAAAATTTAAGCCAGTGGCAGGTTAAAGTAAAAAGTGGATCCTTTACCCAGTTCACTTTCTACCCATATTTTTCCATTATGGCGTTCAATAATTTCTGCACTCAGATACAGACCTATACCAAATCCGGAGATAGTATGGTTATTTTCTACGCGGTAATAGCGTTCAAAAAGTTTCTCTGTATCCTCAGGATTGATGCCCATACCTTCATCTCTCACACTAATTAGTGCTGTGTGATCTGCTATCTGACAAGTTACTTCAATGTCTTTACTATTAGGCGCATATTTTATCGCATTGCTGAGCAGGTTGGATATCACATTGCTGATTTTATCATAATCTGCAAAAATTTCTATCGCATCTACCCTGGTAAAGCTAATGCTATGGTCAGAATCCATTACCACCGCCTCCTCTACAGTGCTTCTCAGCAGCTCATCCAGTCTGAAAGTACTTTTGTTTAAAATTATCTTCCCGGATTCCAATCGTGATATATTCAGAAATCCATTGATCATACTGGTCATTTTTTTGACCTGTTTGCCTGCAATTTCCAATGCACCGGAGGTGAAAGTGTCGTTCGACTTTTTCGCTTTATTCTGCAATAACTGCAGGTAACCATTAAGAGAGGTTAGAGGAGTCTTTAATTCATGACTCACCATTCCGATAAAATCATTTTTCCGTTCTTCATCTTTTTTGCTTTCTGTTACGTCCATCACAAAACCAGAAAAAGTACTAAAATCTCCATTTTCGTCTTTAGTGACTTTCCCCAGCGATCTTAGCCAGATCAGTTCTCCATCGTTGAACCTGCGCTGTGAATAGGTGATATCATAATCTCCCCTTCCGGAAATTGCCTTTTGTATTTCGTCATTAATGACATCACGATAGTCTTCCGTAACCTGTGCAATGGCCTGTTCGTAGGACATATTTTCTTCTCCCTGGTAACCAAATATATCAGCCAGGGTAGTATTGTAAATCAATGCATTGGTTTCAGTGTTGATATGCCAGACACCCAATTTAGCTGCATCAATGGCAAAGCGCATGATTTCTTCCGCTTTTTGAACTTCAAGTCTCGCTTTTACTTGCGCAGTTACTTCTGTTACAACTTGTAAAACACTTATAATTTCGCCACTGTCGTCTTTTACAGGCTGACAAATGAAATTGAAGTAGCCGTCAGTCAGTTCACCATCACGTATAATTGCAGCCTTACTTTCATAGGCAAACAAAGTTTCACCTGTAGTGAATATATCTGTTAAGATAGGGATGAATGGCTGACCTATTAACTCCGGCATGGCTATAGCCAATGGCTTGCCCTTAATGTCAGCTGTTTTACCCCATATCTGGAGCATCTGGTCGTTCACAATCTCTATAAGCAGATCGGTTGATTTGAAAAGTGCTATCGCTACCGGTGATTGCTCTACTAATGAACGGAACCTGCTTTCACTCTCTGCCAGCAAATATATCTTTCTGTTGAGTCTCTCCTGCACCATGGCCAGTTCCTCGTTTGTGGACAGCAACTCTTCATTGGAAGCCGTCATCTCCTCATTTATCGTAGAGAGTTCATCATTGAGTCTTAGTTGCGACTCATTCAATGCCAGTTCTCTTTCGAGTCCATCAGCAAGATCCTTTGTCCGTATTTCTATTCTTCTCTCCAGTTCTTCGTTGAGTTGACTCAGACTCTCCTGAATTTGCAGGTATTCTTCATTGATGGCAGCAAGTTCTTCATTTGAAGCAGCAAGTTCTTCGTTTAAAGCCTGCTCTCTTTCAAGGGCTTCTTCCTTTTCTCTCATCCTGATCAACGCTTCTTTGCCCATGAAACGATCAGTTACATCCGTTGCCGTATGTAAAATACAGATTGTCTTACCGTCTTCATCCTTTATTGCACGGTACTCGAAATCGAAATAAACAGTAGTAATTTTACCATCTATAATGAGATCTGCAGGAGTATCTTTTCCGGAAATTGTGAGCCCTTCATTCCATACCCTCTTAAACATGTCTATAAAGGGTTGTCCTTTTAATTCCGGAAGTGCATCTGCCAGGGATTTGCCGATTACACTCCTGTCTTTATCCCAGACCTGGAGCATCGCATCATTAGCAGTTTGTATAATAGCATCTTCAGTTACGTGTATGGCTGTAGCAGTTTTTGTTAAGTTGAAAACTGCTAATAGCTGCTCATTGCTTAAAAAGGACATCTGGTGACTCATTCTTGAATAATAGATTGCTTTATCTGTGCTTCCAAATTTGCAACAAATATTCGAAGTGACAGAATTTTCAATGTTAAAATGCTAGCAAATTAACATTGTTTGCTATTGGGTAGAAATAATATTTATTCTACGCACAGCATTCTTTTTCAGAACGGCAGAATTATTGGAAATATTTCTCTGCGATCAGCTAAAACCAAAGCGGGTAGCAATTGTTACATCATAATTAAAAGACAATTCTACATTTTTACCCTTTAAGATATTGAAAGATAACAAGCACATAGCTATTCTTGGCGGTGGACCAAGCGGGCTGTTTATGTATAAAAGATTAGTTGAATCCGGCAGGACTGATCTCACAATAGATATATTTGAACGGAAGAAACAATTGGGTGTGGGTATGCCCTACAGTACAGAAGGTGCAAGTGATGAGCATATCACGAATGTATCAGGTAATGAAATACCTGATCTGGTGACGCCTATTGCCGACTGGATCCATACGGTACCTGAAAAAACACTGGCAAGGTATAAGATTGATCCTTCGAAGTTTAACGATTATAAAGTCTTGCCGCGACTGCTATTTGGACAATATCTGGCAGCACAGTTTGATCTGCTGTTGGCAAAGGCAAAGGAAACTGGCTTAAAAACTACAGTCCATTTTGATAGTCCGGTTACTGATGTCATAGATTATCCGACTCAGGAATTAATTGTTGTTGAGGTAGCGGAGAAATTACATTTTGAGTTCGATCATATTATTATATGTACAGGTCACAACTGGCCCCGAAGGCATGAGGGAACGGTGCCGGGATATTTTGATTCACCTTATCCACCTGCTAAATTGGCTATCAAAGTCAATCAACCCGTAGCTATAAAAGGCTCATCGCTGACCGCCATCGATGCGATCAGAACGTTGGGTAGACACAATGGAACTTTCAGCATGGGCAGCCAGGGCAGGCTTTTGTATCAACTGGCAGCAGGTAGTGAGAATTTTAAACTGATGATGCATTCCCGAAGCGGATTATTGCCGGCCATCAGGTTTCACCTGGAGGATCCGCATTTATTGAAGGATGCAGTATTGAGCCATGAAGTGGTTAACAAGAACAGGGAAGAAAACAATGGTTTTCTTTCGCTTGATTTTGTATTTGAGAAAAATTTTAAAGAACTGTTCCAGGATAAGGATCCTGAATTTTATGCACAGGTGAAGGATATGGATCTGGAGGAGTTCGTCACCATGATGATGGAATTGCGTGAGCACCTGGAACCATTTACCTTATTTAAGGCGGAATATACAGAAGCTGAAAAGTCTATCAAACGCAGGGAGTCTGTATACTGGAAAGAGATGCTGGCGGTGTTAAGCTTTGCAATGAACTATCCTGCAAAGTACTTTTCAGCTGAAGATATGCAAAGACTTCAGAAAGTATTAATGCCGTTAATTTCTATTGTTATCGCATTTGTACCGCAGAGCTCTGTGGAAGAAATGCTGGCACTGCATGAAGCAGGGGTACTGGAAATCATTCCTGTGGGTGAGGACAGTTATACAGAACCAGCTGCCGGGGGAGGAGTAATTTATCACTATACTGAGGAGACGGGAGAAGAAAAGACAGTTCATTTTAATACCTATGTGGACTGCGTTGGTCAGCCTCACCTGAGTTATGAAGATTTTCCCTACAAAGGTTTGCTGGAAGGGAAGAGCATAAGTCCGGCGCGATTACTGTTTAAAGATGCAGCAACAGGCTTGAAAGCGTTAGCAGATGGCGACAAAAACGTTGAAATGGATAACAACGGCCATTACTTTCTCAGGGTTCCGGGAATAACTATTAATGATAGTTTTCAGGCTATTGACGATTACGGTGCTTTGAACGAGCGTATTTATATTATGGCAGTACCTTATATCGGCGGTTACAATCCGGATTATTCGGGGCTGGATTTTTGCGAGGCAGCATCTGCTGCTATTATTAAAAGTATCGAATTATATGAACCAATTACCACAGACAGTACAGATGCCTAAACTTTTTATGTTATTACTTGGCTCAAAAGCCCCAAAAAGAAATGTAGAACAGCATGATTATTTCTTTGGTATTGCGAATTCACTGAAAGAGCTGGTTCCACAGATTAAAGCTTTCTGGCCTGAAGCAGGAAACAGTATTCATATTGACGGATGGAGGGAAGTGAACAGGGTTGATGATTACGAGATCAGGGTAGTTTCGAAATCTGATGGGGCAGCTGTCGTAACAGATGATGCCGACCTCACAATTGATGCCGACTCCACTAAGGAATTTATCCCTGTGGTCAAAAAATTGTTTTTCATCAACCTGGGAGGTTATCAGGCCAACAAATTGGAGGAACAGCACTATGTAATTTTAACTGTTCAGGATGACAGGGCGCAGGCAGTGCAGAGTTCGAAAAAAACAGTCTTTTTTAAAACGAATTCTATTAAAGGAGCCAATTCTCATATTGATGAAAAGTATGGAATTGATGTAGATGATATTTACAGGATTGAAGAGATTCTGGATGAGTCGCAAAAAGAACTTTATAGCATCGAGATTACGCCATCTTCCGCATTGCCGGAAGACGAAATACATCTGGGTTATTTTAAACTGGATAAATTGTAGTCCGCCACCCAGATATTCACTTGTCTTTGGTTTTGTTGTCAGGAGAATAAGGAAGAACCGCAGTACTTACAAAAAGCAGCGTCGGCATCGTGGCCTTCCCGGCTGCAGGCGGGGCAGGACTCCAGTACTTCCTTCTTCTTCCGGGCAGCAATGGCCAGATCATGCGTGATGATACCTGTTGGAACGGCTATGATGGCATAACCAATCAGCATTACCAGCGCAGCAAGCATTTTTCCGATTGGTGTAACGGGTGAAATATCTCCATAACCGACCGTAGTGATAGTTACGATGGCCCAGTAAATACTTTCCGGAATATTGGAAAAACCATTTTCGCGCTGCTCTACAAGGTACATGATGGAACCTAAAATTACCGCAAGCATAAATACTGTCATCAGGAAAATACTGATTTTTCTGATACTGCCCTTGATGGCTACCGTAAGAAAGTTGATCTCTGTTAAAAAATGACCCAGTTTAAAGATGCGGAATACGCGGAGGAGTCGCAGGGCCCGGAATACCAATAGCGACTGTGCACCTATAAAGAAGATGCTGAGGTAAGTGGGGATCAGTGCAATCAGATCTATGATCCCCAGGAAACTGAATACATATTTAGCTGGTCGCCGGATACTGATTAGTCTCAATATATATTCTAAGGTAAACAGCGCCGAGAATATCCATTCAATAGTATAGAACAGTCCTCCATAATGTTTGTGAAGGCTTTGTACACTATCCAGCATGACGATGATGATGCTGGTAAAAATAGCAAAGAGGAGGGCTACGTCAAATGCTTTTCCTGCAGGGGTATTCGATTCATATATCACTTCATGTAAAGCGAAGCGCCAGTCTTTTTTTATCGGTGATGCCATTTAATCCGTTGGTGATTGCTAAATCTAAATATATTATTTAATAACAGGGCCAATTACTTTTTGTGTGGCTGTTTCATTTCTTATCACAGATCAAGAGCCATTCATTTTGTTATCTCTACTTTTACAACATCAAAGAAGAAATTATCATATAAAATATAATCATGTCAAAGATATTAAACATCATTTCAAGCCCGAGAGGCGAAGCGTCTAACAGCATCAAATTAGCGAATGCGATTATAGAAAGATTAAAGGAACAGGATCCGGGAGCTGCCGTTAAGACGCATGACCTTGCTACGCAACCTTTTCCTCATTTGGAAGAAGCGCATTTGAATGCATTTTTTACGCCGGTAGAGCAACATACTGATGCAAACAAAGCAGCCATCCGTCATTCTAACGAAGCTATTCAGGAAATTATGGATGCAGACGTTTTGGTAATTGGTGCTCCGATGTATAACTTCAGTATCCCATCGGTTTTGAAATCGTGGTTTGACCATATTGCACGTGCGGGCATCACTTTTAAATACACTGCTAATGGTCCTGAAGGTTTGATCACTGGTAAAAAAGCATATGTAGCAGTAGCTACAGGTGGTGTATACAGTTCTGGGGATGCTGTGGCTTATGATTTTGTAGTTCCTTATATCAAAACGATGTTAGGTTTTATAGGTATCACTGATGTAACTATCGTAAGAGCTGAAGGTTTTGCCGTAGCGGATCTGCAGGGTGCTGCTTTAGACAAAGCTATTGATAGTATTGTATTGTAGTCATTGTATTTATAATTTGTTAGCAAAAAAGGTTACTGGCTTTGCCGGTAACCTTTTTTTATTTGGTTTGCTAGAGATTAATCTTCAAACAGGTAACCGCTATAGGCAAGTCCTTTTGCTACACTCGTAAAGTTATCACCTGAAGTGACTGAAATATGAGGAAATTTTGTTTTAAATAAGTGCTGTACGCCACTCACCAATGACGATCCGCCGGTAAGGAACAAACTGTCGATTTCCTCAGGCTTGATCTCATTTTTGGCCATAAACTCATCCAGGTAAACACTTATTTTATTGATGTCTTTTTGAATGATCGTATTGTATTGAGGAAGGGAAATTTGTTCGTCAATTTCTATTTCCATATTGGAATAGGCGAATGGTGAGATTTCCTGTTCGGATAATTCTATTTTTGTTTTTTCAATTGCCTGAAATACCGAGTATCCAAGGTTATTGTCAATCAGTGTGATCAGGTTTTTGAATTTCCTGTCTTGTTTTGAATAATGATAATAGTTCTCCATATCTTTTTTGATACGGAGACCATTGAAAAAGTTCATCTGATCCCAGGAGCATATATTAGCAAAAAGGGATATGGGGACAGTCAGCACTTTCCCTGGAGTAGCTTCATATTTGGTGTTTTTACCAAAATGAGGAGTACCCTGATCCCACATAAATGCAGAATCAAAACTATCACCACCAATATAGATACCGCCAGAGGCGATCATGTCTTCTTTCCTGTTTTTATTGCCCGACTTTGCCGGATCCAGAATTAAATAAGTGAAATCTGTAGTTCCACCGCCAAGATCGGCTACCAGCACTTTTTCTTTTTTTGTAATCGTTTTTTCGTAGGCGAATGCGGCACCGATGGGCTCAAACTGAAATCGTACATCTGTAAATCCGGCAAGTGCAGCAGCTTTGCTTAATCTTGTTTGTGCTAATGTATCTTTTGCAGTGCTATCGTCATCAAAAAATACTGGTCGCCCGATAATCGCTTTTTTGCAGTCATAGCCAACTATATCGTCAGCTTTAGCTTTCAGATCCTTTAATATCAGTGCAACAAGATCTGAAGCATTATATCTTTTGTGATGGATCTTTGTCTCTATAAAACTGGATCTGGATAGAATTTGCTTGATTGATTTAATAAAGCGACCTTTCATACCATCTTCCAGATAGGATGTGATCGCATGTTCGCCTACAACATAATTCAGTTCTTCGGATGCAGCACTTTGTTCTTTCAGGAAATATAAAAGAGAAGGAACCTTGATCGTGTTTATGATCTCTTTTTTGTCTTCGTCATAAATGGATAGTGCTGAATTGGTTGTTCCAAAATCAATACCATATAGAAACTTACTCATTGTAAAAGGGGAATATTATTTATCAATTATTTATTGCCTCGTTCTGCGGGGGTACAAAGTTAAGGCAATAATTGATTTATACAGGAGATTTCTTTGAAAATGGTGTAAGCAGATAGGGTTTATTGTATTTGTTTAACACCTAGTTCATTGGTGTACAGATTTCGATTAAAAATCCGTCGATATCTTTGATGTAAGCTACGCATTGTCCCCATGGTTTTATTTTTAGTTCTTCCACTGGAATTGCACCAGCTGTGATTGCGTTGTCAAAAGTGAGTTGTACATCGTCAGTAGTAAAGCCTAATTCTATGCCAAATGGTTTGGCTTCAGGCTTACTTTCCATAAATCCAGCGGATAAATTGCTCTTAGCTAATTCGATGGAGGCGAAAGATATGGTCGTATCGCCGGTAATCAATTCTCCATAGTTGTTTTCCGGAGTAATGAATTTACGGATGAAACCAAATGCCTCTTCATAAAAAGTAATTGATCTGGTTACATCCCGAACGTAAAGGATAGTGTAATTGAATTTTACCATTTTCTTGTTTTGTATGTATTGGAGGATGATAGAAACTTGTTTTTTAACAAATGTATCATGTTAATTGTAATGCCTGTTTGTAAAAATGCGACAAAATAATGGTTTGATATATTCCTATATAGAGGAGGGAATTACTCCGGTATATTTCTTTATTTCATTAGTAAGATGAGCATGATCATAATAACCATGTTCCAGTGCTATTTGAAGTAAAGTTGAATTCGTAGAGTTGTTCCTGATCCTTTTGAAAGCAAACTGGTAACGAGTCAGGTTAACAAACTCTTTAGGACTGGTACCGATATGAAATTTAAAATGCCTTTCCAGTTGCTTAACGGTTGTAAAATGCCGTTTAGCAATATCTGCGACTTTGATTTGCCCTTTGTTTAATCGTATATCAGCTACGACCGGCATGAGCATATGGGAGGGGGGAGAGAGTTTGCTAAGAAAAAAGCAATTGAGATAGGTGTCGCCATACTTCATCGCCTGCTGTATATCAGGTGACAGACCTTTTTCAAATTCTATGTTACGATCTGTGAATTCATGCAGGGAAGAGAACTGATAAAAAACGGAAAATGAAGCTGGTTTAAAGCGTATGCCCAATAACCTGGTTTCAGGTCCTATCGTACTACTGCCAGAACGGGTCATCGTACCAATAAGATATGCTGTTTCACTTTTCATTGAAACGGAACCGTCCTCTAACCGGCAATCCGCTTTTAAATTCAGAATGATATCTACACATCCATCAGGTAAGATATTTTCTTTATGAATTAAATTTTCCCGGCCTTCCGCTACCCAATACGCATCTATATAGGGTGATAGTGCAGGATGTGGTTTTGTTTCTGAATACGACATATGAATGTAAATATAATATTCTGAGCTGCAGTTTAAACAACCTTCATTACAAACGATTTATTCTTTTTTATAATTTAGGACAGGAAACAACTTCCAAATCACCTAAAAATGAAAATATGAGTAATCAGAATAGTTCTTCGATAACTAGTGAACCAATAACGCATAACATATACTTCGATGGTAAAGTCAGCAGTCTGGGCTTGCATACAGATAAAGGTAAGGCTACAGTAGGTGTGATGAAAGCGGGGAGTTATACATTTTCGACATCTTCGCCTGAAAAAATGGTCATCATTGCCGGTATGCTTGAAGTTAAGTTAGATGACGGTGATTACAAAACCTATCAGCAATCTGAAGAATTTGATATCGCCTCCGGGGTCTCTTTTGATGTGAAATGCGATTCAGACGTTGCTTATATATGTTATTACGGATAGCTTTAACTCTTCAATATGTCGAAATTACAACTAGTTCTTCCCGCGTCAAGCCTTGAATTTCTGAGATCATTGCAGGAGAACAATGACCGCGAATGGTTTAATGCACATAAAGATGAGTATGCGTTACAAAAAGAAATCATGGAGCATTTTGCCGAAAGATTACTGACGGAGTTGAATAAGCATGATGTTATTGAAACTTCTTCCGGAAAAAAGAGTTTGCATCGTATTTATAAAGACACTCGTTTTTCTAAAGTGAAGATTCCTTATAAAAATAACTGGGGTGGCAATTTTACACGAGCGACGAAACAGCGCAGGGGTGGATATTACTATCATATTGAACCCGGAAACAGCTTCATTGGTGGTGGATTTCAGGGACCTTCTGCGGAGGACTTAAAACGCCTGCGTGACGAATTCAGTGCTGATCCTGTACCATTGAGAAAGATCTTAGCGGATAAATCATTTGTAGAGACTTTTGGAAAAATTAGGGGGGAACGGTTAAAAACAACACCTAAAGGTTTTTCTTCAGATGACGAAGCGATAGACCTGTTGCGTTATAAACAGTTTCTAGTCTTCAAAAGATTTACTGATGAAGAAGTGTTATCTCCGTCTTTTTTAGAGGAGGCAAATCAGGTATTTAAAAAGATGCGCCCGTTTTTTGATTATATGAGTGAGGTGCTGACGACGGATGTGAATGGAACTGTCATCAAATAATTTTAAATGAAAACGGCCTCTAAATATTTAGAGGCCGTTTTCATTTAGTACACCCAATAGGATTCGAACCTATGACCTACGGTTTAGAAAACCGTTGCTCTATCCAGCTGAGCTATGGATGCGTATTCCCTTTCAGGAGCGCCAAAGATAGAATTTCTATACAATATCAGCAAATCTATTTTGAATTATTTTTAAGAATTATGCTGTTTTTGGGAACTCCAGCCTCTTATCGGGATGTGTTTCTGCATAGCCAAGAATCATATTCAGGATATAATCATTTGATGGATAAGGTACTATACAAGACTTCAAAGTTTCGAGATCGGATACATCTGTGTGAAAAGAAATATATCCCATTCCATGAAATTTTCCTTCTTCGACCCATAAACAGCTCTGTTCTTCTCCATTTCTGCCAGAATCTATGAGTGCAAAGGACGGTAAAGCCGACTTTAAATGTGCAATTGCTGCTTTAACCCGGAGGTTATAACTGTATGGATGTTCCAAACCGAGACAGGCACCGTGGCAGTTTTCTGTTTCATATGCGGTACAGGCAGACCTGTCCTTCTGAATGAAACATAACTTTTCACATAAGGTGTGTTCCGAGATCAGACCACGTAACATGCTATGTGCCGATAATAAACTATTGAAAGCATATAGTGCGTTGCTGTTTTTCTTGTATTTATCAATACCTATCCTGAGATATCCTTTCTGGTCTTCGAAAGCGTACATCGCATATTTCTGCTCAAACTTCTTCAATGCACGGTTATTCTCCGGCCAGTACTTCTGGATCTCAGTAGCTTCAAGAATCAGTGCCATCAGTTCTGTCCCGCAGATAGTGAAATCTATCTGGTAAACATTTCTCATGAAATCCTGTCTTTGTTTGTTTATTTTGGTTCCGGCAAAGTGGGAGCAGACCCTTTTTTTGATATCTATTGCCTTTCCAATGTATATGATTGTACCTTTCTGGTCTTTAAAATAATATACTCCGGGAGCAGATGGCAGTGCGTCTATTTGTGATTTTGAAAGATTAGGAGGCAAAACCTGTTCTTTAGAAGCCTTGTGAAGCGACTGATGAATAACACCTTCCGTATCCTTTTCGAGTAACATCGTTAAAAGAACTGCTGTGGCTGCGGCATCTCCTCCGGCCCGGTGCCTGTTATTTAAATTAATTTTCAATGCGGTACATAGTTTACCCAGGCTATACGATGCATGCCCTGGTAATAGTTTCCTGCTCATTCTCACAGTACATAACTTTTTACTTTGCAGTTGGTAGCCGGATAGCGCAAGCTGATGTTTAAGGAAAGAAAAGTCGAAATTCACATTATGCGCTACAAATATTTTATCATGCAGCATATCGTATATTGTGGAAGCTACTTCAGAAAAAAGCGGTGCATCTTCCACCATCTCATTGCTGATACCGGTTAGCGCTTCTATATAATCAGGAATGTGCTGATCAGGATTGATTAATGTTTCATATTCATCTATAACTTTTAGCCCATCATGAACCAGGATGGAAATCTCGGTGATGCCATTACCTGAGGGCTGACCTCCGGTGGTTTCAATATCTACTACAGCATATAACATGATCGATTCAGATAAGATTACAAAAGTGCTAATTATTTTAGTAATAAATACTGATTATAATAATTTTTATGTATGGCATGCTAATCGCATAATGCTTTTTGAAATGAAGGGGAAATAATGTTTAAGAAAATACTGGCAGTGGATGATGATAGCGATATCTTGGATGTTATCAAAATCATATTAGAGGACGAGGGCTATGAAGTTACCACGTTAATAGACGGAAGAAAGGTGTTTGAGGTCATCGATGAGAACCAACCTGATCTTATCTTATTGGACGTAATGCTGGGTGGACTGGACGGAAGGGATATCTGTAAAGCATTGAAGTCGCATTCAACTTTTAAAAATATCCCTGTTGTCATGATTTCCGCCAGTCATAATTTAGATAAATCTTTATTATCTCCAGGCTCACCTAATGATTTTCTGGCCAAACCATTCGATATTGATCATTTGATTAATATGGTTAAAGCACAGTTGGTTGCCTAAATCACTGTACTAATTACAGTATATAACGTACTAAATTTTATATCGGTTATAGCAGATTTGATTTGATGCTAATAGGATTAGACAAAATTTTATGAATCGGACACTTGTCTGCTATCTCCAGTAGCCTGTCCCGTTCTGCGGCGGTTAAATCACCTATGAATTCTATCTGGCGTGATATATTTGTATCCTTATTCAGTTCTTCTTCTTTATGATCAATTGATAGATGAATTTTAATAGCTTCTAAAGGCATCTCTTTCCTGTCTGCATACATTCTGATGGTAATCGCTGTACAGCTGCCCAGGCTCGCTAAAAGTAATGCTGCCGGGGTCATTCCTTCATCTGTCCCGCCAAGATCTGCCGGTTCGTCTGAATAAATAAAATGTCCGCCTGCATAAACTTTAGTACGGTAGTGTGACCTGTCTAATTCTGTGATTGCAGTAACGTTATTTTCTGCCATTTGGTGTTTTGTTTTTATAAATTTACAACTATATATTGCTACATATGGAACAATCTGAATCAGATAAACGTTTGAATTTTTTGAGGTCACTGACAGGAAAAGAAATGGCCGGCTCACCTTCCCCCTATATGGACTGGTTAAAACCTATTGTCATCAGTGCGGAAGCGGGCGCGTTGAAGTTCAGTTATCTCATCAGAAAAGAAATGACTAATCCTATGGGGACGCTCCATGGAGGGGTTACCGCGGGATTAATTGATGATATCATCGGTGCTACGGTTTATTCGCTAGGTTTGGCCGACCATTTTACTACGGTGAACAATGTAATTGATTACTTCGCTACTGCAAAAGAGGGCGATTTGATTGTCGCAGAAACATCGATCGTTAAAAGAGGAAGGACGGTTATTAACTTGCAATGTGAGGTGATTTTGCCTGCTAAGGGAAGATTAATTGCGAAGGGATATTCCAATATGCTTAACATTGGCTAAGCTCTGTGCTGAAAACTTAACAAAGTGGTATTGTCAATTTAAAATTCGATAAACTTTTTAATCCTAAATTTGTTATCTTAGGTAACTAACCAGGTATGAATATGTTAAGTAATTATCTCAACTTTCAGTTTGATGTACAGGGCAAGCCTGTCAAAGGGTTTTGTATGAGGATCCATGATGATTTTCACGAAACTTATGCAGTGGTAATGGATGGTTATCATTCATTTTGTGTCTGGCTTGATCAGCCGACATCCACTTGGAAGTCTTCAAAATACACTAATATAGAACCGGGTGTTCTGGAGAAAATAATCAGCTATCTGAATGTGAATACGAATGAAGTAGCTACCACTTAGCGGTTCGGATTGGAATTAACAGCCCCTTTTGAGCGATCAGAAGGGGCTGTCTTATTTTCAAGGAATTAAGATGAATGGAACACCATCATTGATTTAATGAAAAAACAGGTAAGCTACAAATACAGCTGCTATGATCCCTGCCAGGTCTGCTATCAGACCAAAAGGAATCGCATAGCGGGTACGTTTGATACCTACGGAACCGAAATACAGCGCTACAATGTAAAAAGTGGTATCTGCTGAGCCATTGAAAATACAGGAAAGGCGACCAACAAATGAATCAGGACCATACGTTTTCATGGTATCCACCATCATTGCTTTTGCACCACTGCCACTCAATGGTTTGATTAGTGCAGTTGGCAGGGCAGGGGTGAAGTCAGTATTCACACCTATCTGGACAAAACACCAGCTGAAACCATCTACAATATATCCCAATACTCCAGAATTACGCAGCACGCCAATGGCAACGATCATCCCTACCAAATAAGGGATAATAGTAATACAAGTTGTAAATCCTCCTTTTGCGCCTTCAATAAAGGCATCATACACGTTTACTTTTTTACGGATTGCGCCTAGAATAAAAGCAATAATGATAAAAAACAGGATAAAATTGGATGATACTTTGGATACGATTTCGATTTGCTCTTTGTTGAGATAATTGGTGAAATAGTAAATCATGCCGGCAATGAAGAGGGTGATGCCGCCTAGCCAGGCAATTACGACTGAATTGAAAAGATTGATACGTTGTTTAATCGCTACTGCAATGAGTCCGACCAATGTTGCTACATAAGTAGCTATCATACAAGGAATAAAAATATCTGAAGGATCACCCGCTCCCAGGATGGAGCGTTGAGCCATAATACTCAATGGGATCAATGTAAGACCTGAGGTATGCAACACTAAAAACATGATCTGGGCATTACTGGCTGTTTCTTTATCGGGATTTATTTCCTGCAGACTTTGCATGGCTTTTAATCCGAATGGTGTTGCAGCGTTATCTAATCCTAAAAGATTTGCTGAAAAATTCATTACCATATGTCCTGTTGCAGGATGGTTTTTAGGAACTTCAGGGAAAATACGATGGAAGAATGGTCCGATAATGCGGGAAAGAAAGTTGATGGCTCCTGCTTTCTCACCGATATTCATGATACCTAACCAGAGGGTCATAATACCTATCAGCGGCAGGGCAATGTCCATTACTGCTAATTTTGCAGAGTCAAAGGTACCGTCTACGATGAGTTTAAAGATTTCGGTATCACCAAAAAATATAAGTCTGATAAGGGCCACTATAAAAGCGACAATAAAAAAAGCAATCCAGAGATAGTTTAATGCCATTTAGGTGTTTTAATTTGAAGCTATGAAAGTAGATAAAAATCGGCATAAACAGAAAAGCCGCCTGAGCAGGCGGCTTTTCTGTTAGATGAAATCTAATTATGGCTTTTGATCTGTCAGTTCAAAGCCCCAGGTTCTTCCCTTGTCTGTAGCAGGAATTCCGCCTGCCATCCATACTGGTGCTTTTGTACCTTTAAGGTAGTAGTCGAAGAATTGCTGTTCACGGATCTGGATATCCTTTCTGTTCTGGCGCTGAACGAGATTGTGTGCTTCGTTGTTATAGTTTAATAACCATACAGGTTTGCCTAATCTTTTCAGTCCGGTAAACATTTCTATTCCCTGATACCATGGCACTGCTCCATCTGCGTCATTAGACATAATCACGACAGGCGTAGTTACTTTTGGTAAGGAGAATAATGGAGAGTTTTCTATGTACAGCTCTGGTTTTTCCCATAGGGTTGCACCAATTCTGCTTTGTGTTTTTTCATACTGAAATTGTCTGTTCATTCCTGATTCCCAGCGGATACCGCCATATGCGGAAGTCATATTGACTACAGGTGCCCCTGCCCATGCTGCTGCATACATATTGGTTGCTGTAATTAAATGGGCTACCTGATAACCTCCCCAGCTTTGTCCCTGGATCCCGATCTTTGTGCCATCTACCCAGCTGTTTTTCTTTAACGATTCTACACCGGAATTGATAAATTCTTCAGCTGATTTGCCTGGATGACCAGTTTCATAGCTAATGTCTGGTGCAAAAACCAGATAGCCATTGCTTACAAAGTAGGAGATGTTTAATCTTGATGGCGTTGGCGCAGGTGCGTTGTAACTGTATAATCCGTCTGAAAGTTTCTCGTAAAAGTAAGCGATCATCGGGTATTTTTTTGCAGGGTCGAAGTTCTCCGGTTTATAAAGGATACCTTCTGCTTTATAACCTTTCGGTGTTGTCCATTTTACCAGTTCTGCAGTTCCCCAGTTGTAGTTTTGTTGTTGCGGGTTGGTATTGCTGAGTTTAGTTTCCGATTTTAAATCTGTAGATACATAAACGTTTGGTGAAGTAGTATAATTCCCTTTGTCGTAGATGTAACGTTCTGCAGATTTTGCTTTCACTAATGCTGAATACTTGAATTTAGCCATAATGATAAGGTCTGGATTTTTACTGCTGCCTGCATTTGTGCGGTAAAATCCATTTTCTTTGGTCAGGTTATTAAACGTTTCCAGCCAGATGTCATCTTTTTTGGTGATAAAATGCGCTTCAGGATCTACTTGTGCGTACCGGAATGTAAGGTTGTTTTGTCGTCCGAATCCGTTCGTTACATTTTTTGCTGCACCTTTTCCATCTGGTGAAAAGCTCCAGATATCATATTTGTCATAGATCAGTACTTGTTTGTCCTCTTCTGTCCATCCGGCTAAACCATAGGCTGATGGTTCGTCTGGTACATCATTGTCTTCATCAGCAAATTTAATAGGACTGTTGGTATTTAGTGCTACGATTTTTCCTGTAGCCATAACATAAGATGACCAGATACCTGTCTTTTTATCAAAGTAAACCAGGTAACTTCCATTCGGCGAAGGGAATGCATAGCCTGATAAACCAGAAAGTATTTTTTTCCTTGCACCTGTTTTGACATCTACTGTATAGTAATCGCGGATAGTTCCGCCGCTCCACTGTGCTTGTAACCTGTTACCATAGTCGGTAGACGAAATCACAAAGCTGGCATCACCCTCTTTTACAATTGTTGTTTCGGGTAATTTAAGATCAGCCAGAGGAACTATTTTTGGATCACTGCTGAAAATTTCAATCACTGCCAGGTAGCTTCTCTTTAATTCTTTTTCGGCATTTTTTAATTGCATAGGCTGCAAATAATCGTCTTTATATCCCCAGATATCAAGTTTGGCATTTTCAAAGTCTACCAGGGTAGTGTCTTTAGCTATCTTTACAGGAGCAATACCGAAGAACAGTTTATTGCCATCTTTACTGAAGGTGAGCTTACCATCGCCACTTACTGCCCATTTTGCTGGCATACCATCGATTTCTGCATCTACTAAAGCCTGTGCAGTATCTAGTGTAAGCGAATTATAATAGATGCTGTAGTCTTTGATCTCTTGTTTTTCAGGTGTGGTCTCTCCTAAAAATGCGACCTGTTCTCCATCATCATCAAAGACGAAACCTTTGAAGTTGCCTTTAACATTCACCAGCGTTTTTAACGTTCCTTTTTCAGTATTTAAAATGAATACTCCTGGTTTGGCTGTTTTGTCCTTTTTTGATGCGGTAGTACTGAACACCAGCTGTTTTCCATTTTTACTGAAACTGTAGTCGTTCACATACTTAAATGTTCTTTCTACTCCAGTGATCAGATTTCTCAATATCAGATCTGAACCTTCTTTTTTATCCTTACCCGGCTCTTCATCTGCAAACAGGAAATCTTCGCTATCTTTTTTCTGTTCACCCGCTTCAGATTTTGCTTTTTTAGCTGTGTCTACTAGGGCTTCTTTATGGTAAGCCAGGTAGTCGCCTTCATTTTCAGGAATCCTGAAAGATTTTACACGTGGTATTTTTGTAATGGCAGAGGTGGTCAGATTGATAAATCCGAGAGAGTCTTTTGATAGCTCTTCTGTTTTTTTCTTTTTAATCTTTTCCTGGCGTGTGAGGCTGTATGGAGGTTTAATCTGGAAAGCGGCATACTTTGAATCTCCGCTAAACTGCAGCATTCCTGCTCTGTGTATATTTAGCTTAACATTGCTGTTCAAATTTTGAAGGTATAGATTGGCATCGCCTTCCTGCTGCAGGATAGAGTATGCTGCCCATTGTCCGTTTACAGACAATTGTTTTACACCTACACTTTCCCATGTATCATAAACTTTATGATCAAGCGGTTTTTTTTGGGCAAATGTAACCGAAGCAAAAAATAAAAGTAGTAGCGTAAGTTTTTTGTGCATTTTAAGGTTGAATTTTAAATGTTTTATTCTTCAACTCTAAAAATTGCAAATTTTTATGAATAATCCATGTATGTATATCAAATTTTACACAAATACAGGGGGAATTAATAGATTTAGCGAAACAGAAAAGCCCGCCTCCCAATAAGGGGCGGGCTTTTCTGTTATAAAAAATACTTACTTGTTGTTTTTCTTTTCCTGCGTTTTAACTTGTTGCTGCTGGCGCATATAGTCGTCTAAACGTGTCTGGAATTTATTCTTTTTCTTTAACTCCTCTGGTTTTTTCTTGTTTTCTTTAAGGATGTTATGGATTTTTTCGTCGTTAACCATTGATTTGATCAGGAATTGCTGACCGAATGTCATCATGTTAGCTAAGAAATAGTAATAGTTTAATCCTGCAGGATAACTGTTCAGTACACCTAAGAAAATGATCGGCATGATATAACCGATATATTTCATCTGGCCTGTAGCTCCTGAAACCTGGTTGTTGAAATAGGTATAGATCAACGTAGAGATCGTCATCAGGATACACATTAAACTTAAATGGTCGCCAATAAACGGAATTGTAAATCCAAATTTCACGAAATCATCATAAGTAGAAAGGTCATGCATCCATAAAAAGCTCTGACCTCTCAGTTCGAATAAATTCGGAAAGAAGAAGAAGAAAGCCATTACAATTGGCAATTGCAATAACATCGGTAAACATCCGCCTAATGGATTTACACCTACCTGTTTATATAATTTCAGATATTCCTGTTGTAATAGCGTCGCATTATCTTCACCAACTTTAGCTTTAATCTCGTCCATTTCTGGTTTCAGGATTCTCATTTTAGCCATTGAGATGTATGATTTATACGTTAATGGCGATAAAACAAGCTTTAAGGCAATTGTTAATACCAGGATAATTAAACCATAATTCCATCCGAAACCTTCCAGGAAGTTAAACACAGGCAACACAACAAATCTGTTGATGTATTTTAATGGCCAGTAACCCATCTCTACCAGCTTTTCAAGCTCTTGTCCCTGTGCTTTTAAAACTTTAAACTGGTTGGTACCAAAATAGAATTTCATCGCATAGTTCTGCGTAGCCAATTGGTTGAATGGTAAGGCTAAATTAGCGGCGTAACCTTTTACCTCACCAGGTGTGGTCAGGATTTTTACTTCCAGATTTGCTTTGTCGAAAGGCACAGCTGGAATCAATACTGCAGAGAAGAAGTGCTGCTTGAAAGCAACCCATTCGATCTTATCTTTGATTAATTCTTCTTTCTCATCTTTGGCAACGCTTAAATGATCCGGATTTTTCTCTACATATTTATAATATGGAGCAGAATACTGCTGTTCATTTTTAAGCGATTTCTCCTGCTGTAACAACACCGTCTCCCAGTTCAGCGAAATGCTGTTGTTCTGGATGATTTGATTCATGCCGTTCAGATTGATGTTAAATGCTACATCATGTGAAGCAGCCTTCAGGCTGTAAACAAATTCAATGTATTTATCTGCGCTGTAATTTGCACGCATTGCCATTGAATTATTCGATTTAACAGCTGTAAAATACAGGTCGTTCGTATTGATGAGTTTTCCGCCAATATTTAAGTTCAGGCCAAATTTATTTTGCTCACCGTTGAACAGCACCACAGGTTTGTCCAGATAAGTTTTTTCACCTTTAACTTCAACAGACAGGATTTTACCACCTTTATTGGTAAAAGTTAATTTTAAAACTTCGTTTTCAAGTACAGTTGTAGTCGCTGTGCCTGAGATATTTGTTCCAAACGGGCCTTTTAATGCCGCAGAGTCTACTGCCGGAGCAGTGACAGCCGAATCCTGAGCTAAAGCAACAGGCGCTTTATTTGCAGCAGCTTTATTTGTAGAGTCAAGTGCAATCCTTTCGCGTTCTTTCTTCATTTCAGCCTCACTGGGCTTGAAAAAGTAGAATGAACCTGCCAAAACGATCATGATCAGGAACAGTCCTGTGAATGTATTTCTATCCATTATTGTTATTTAAACGCGTATTAATTTGTTTTCTTTTTCGCAAACTCCATCGCAGCCGCGACAAATTTAACAAAAAGTGGGTGAGGATTAGCAACTGTTGATTTTAATTCCGGATGAAATTGTCCCCCAACAAAAAATGGGTGATTTTTAAGCTCTATAATTTCAACCAGGTGACTGTCGGGATTTGTACCTGAAGCGATCATACCTGCTTCTTCATATTGCTTTAAATACGCGTTGTTAAACTCGTAACGATGTCTGTGACGCTCATTGATATGTGGCTTTCCGTAAGCAGCAAAAGCTTTAGTGCCTTTTTTCACATCACATGGATAAGATCCCAAACGCATTGTACCACCTTTATTGGTTACTGTTTTCTGATCTTCCATCATATTAATAACAGGGTCAGCAGTTTCCTGGTCAATTTCTGTAGTATTTGCAGCTGCCAGACCCAGCACATTACGACCAAATTCGATTACTGCGCATTGCATGCCCAGACAGATACCGAAAAACGGTACATCATTTTCACGTACGTAACGGATAGAGTCAATCTTTCCTTCAATACCGCGGCTTCCAAATCCAGGAGCCACAAGTACGCCGTCTAAATGCTGTAATTTCTCTTTTGCGTTATCAGGATAGATCTCTTCAGAATGTATATATTCTATTCTGACCTTACATTCGTTTTTAGCACCTGCGTGGATAAACGATTCTATAATTGATTTGTAGGCATCAGGCAATTCAACATATTTACCAATCAAACCGATCCTCACTTCTGCTGTAGGATTTTTTAAACGGCCAAGGAAGTCTTTCCAGCTTTCCATATCCGGCTCATTTTTCTGAGGAAGTTTAAGTTTGCTTAAAACTGTCTTATCCAGTTGTTCTTTCATCATCAATAAAGGAACAGAATAAATAGAAGAAGCATCCATAGACTCAATAACCGCATTTACGTTTACATTACAGAATAACGCGATTTTTTTACGAATATCCATGTTGATATGGTGTTCGGTACGGCATACCAGGATATCCGGCTGTATACCATATTCAAGCAACATTTTTACGGAGTGCTGTGTTGGTTTTGTTTTTAATTCTCCTGCTGCGGCAAGATAAGGAACTAATGTTAAGTGGATAACGATTGCATTATTAGCTCCTGCTTCCCACTTAAATTGTCTTACTGCTTCAATAAAAGGTAAAGACTCAATATCTCCTACAGTACCGCCAAGTTCAGTAATAACAATATCAAATTCTCCAGTTTCACCGAGGATACGCATGTTGCGTTTGATTTCATCTGTGATATGCGGAACAACCTGCACTGTTTTTCCAAGATATTCTCCCTGACGCTCTTTATTGATTACATTTTGATAAATACGACCAGTAGTAATATTGTTAGCCTGTGAAGTGGGTACGTTTAAGAAACGTTCGTAATGACCAAGGTCCAGATCTGTTTCTGCGCCGTCTTCGGTTACAAAACATTCACCATGTTCGTATGGATTTAATGTTCCCGGGTCAATGTTAATGTAAGGGTCAAATTTCTGAATGGTTACACGGTAACCTCTTGCTTGTAAAAGTTTGGCTAATGAAGCGGAGATGATGCCCTTCCCTAAAGAGGAAGTAACACCGCCCGTAACAAAAATATACTTAGTCATGTTTGTGAGTTTGTGAAATAAAAGCAGTTTTTGATACTGTTTTATTGTTTTTGTACGGGATACAAAGCTACAGAAATATTGTCGTACTCAATAAAAAATGAAGATATTTTTAATGCTGATGTTTGTTCGTCGTTTTTCCGGGAGGCCTGAACAAAAAAAAAGACCTGGTGAATTACCTGGCCTTTTTCTCTATAATATATTTGGTTAGAATATGTTTGGTTGATTAGTGCTAAAACATTCTGCTGTAACACTAAGGTAAATCTAGTATTAATTTTAAAATATATTATGTATGATGCATAATATATTAGAAATAAAAGATAACTATCTGATATACAGATATAATAATTACAAGTGTAACTGAATAGTTACAGTAATTTTAGATTATTTTATTTGAAAAGTCGTTCTTTTTTATAAGCGTTTAGATGACATTTATTTATAATCATTAGTGTAATACGTACACTAAGGTGTGCTTGTTTTGCCAATCATTTTTAAAGATTAACCAGCTATTTCTGACAACACTGGTAATAAACTTTCGTCTTTTTTTCTTTATTTGACCAGGCAATATATACTTTGCTTTCTTTTCCAAGCCGGTATTTAAAGCCATTGAGGCCAGAACTTTTGAGTTCAGCAAAAAAGTTTTTATCCGGTGTATTCTGATCGGGTTCTTCTGTGTCAGTCACAGCTGGTTCGAGGAAGTTTTCGTCTTCAAAAAACAAATCCATTTCCTGTTGTACAAACTCAAATTGCTTTTTCTCTTTCGCTAAATCGAGTGTCTCCTTGTAATTGTCAAGCAGATCTTTGGCTTTCAGTATTTTAGTATAAACAGGAGATGCCCCGGCCGGAGTAATGGTGAATACCATTTCCATGTTTTTAGGCTTATCGCCATTGAGCACAATTTTAAAAGTGTCCAGTTTGGAGGTATCCGTGAAAGAACGAAGTTCGGTTTTTACTTTAGAAGTGATAATTTTTGATGTCTGGTCATTATTGCAGGCTGAAAAGAATAACGAAATTGAGGCAAGGCCAATAAATATTTTTGTCATCACAGGGCGTTTTAACCCCTAAGATAGGCAATTAATTACCCTTCAGCCTAATGATTTTTTCAAGATCCTGTGGCGTGTCTATGGCAATGGTCTCCATATCAGTCACTTTAGTTTGAATGACATATCCATTTTCTACCCATCTTAATTGCTCCAGACTCTCCGCAAGTTCAAGCGCAGATGGTTTTAAGGTGGTGATTTCGAGTAAAGTTGTAGTCGTGTATCCGTAAATGCCAATATGTTTATAAAACTGGTGTGCTGTTAGCCAGTTTTCTTCGGTAGTACTTCTGATGCAGGGAATCGTATGGCGACTAAAATAGATTGCTTCTTGTCTGGAATTGATCACCACTTTTGGAATATTTTGGTTAAATAATTCCTCATTGGTATCAATTTTTTTAATCAATGTGGCCAGCTTTACTGATGGATCATTGAAACATGAACTCAAAAGATCAATCTGTATGGGGTCAATATAGGGTTCGTCACCCTGTATATTGATCACGATATCGAAACCCGGGCGCTGAAGGGCGACCTCAGCACAACGGTCTGTACCACTTTGGTGGTCTGTACGTGTTAGTGCAAATTCTCCACCAAACCTTTTCACCTCTTCAATAATCCGTTCATCGTCTGTAGCAATGACTACACTATCCAGCCTCGAAGAGCTGCACGCTTGTTCATAAACCCTTTGGATCATGCTTTTGCCATAAATGTCTATCAATGGTTTTCCGGGGAATCTTGTCGAAGCATACCGGGCGGGAATAATTCCAAGCGTTTTCATATTAAAAAAGTCCGTGTATTTCAGCTTCAATAGATTGGATCACAGCACCAAGATCTTCCGGATTATTAGTGAAGTCTAACTTGTCTTTATCCAGTATCAGCAATTTCCCTAAGGAATAGTCTTTGATCCAGGCTTCATATTTTTCGTTCAGCTTTGATAAATAGTCGAGGCGGATGCTGGCTTCATAATCTCTGCCGCGACGCTGGATATTGTTGACCAGTGTGGGTACAGATGCACGAAGATAAACCAATAGATCGGGAGGTTTAATGAAAGATGTAATGTTATCAAAAATATCTCTGTAGTTCTGGTGATCTCTGCTGGTCATTAAACCCATTTCATGTAGATTCTCTGCAAATATATGCGCGTCTTCATAGATCGTACGGTCTTGTATCACATTCCTTTTATGCGTTTCTATATCTACAATTTGCTGAAAACGGCTGTTCAGGAAATAGATTTGAAGGTTGAAACTCCAGCGTTTCATATCGCTGTAAAAGTCCTCAAGGTAGGGATTATTGTCCACAGCCTCATACAAGGCTTCCCATCCGTAATTTTTTGCAAGTAAACTTGTTAAAGTAGTTTTTCCTGCACCTATGTTGCCAACTATTGCTATATGCATATATTTTGTCTGATGAGCTTAAGATAGTAATTTTAACGGTTATTGGTCTGTGCGTCACTAAAAGGGTTTGAAACCAATCAGTTCTCTCACTTCTTTTATTGTCTTTCTTGCACTTTCTCTTGCTTTCTCTGCGCCGTGATTGGCTACCTTACGCAGGTAGTCATTATCTTTTGATATTTCTTCAATCTTCTCGCGGATAGGAGAGTTGAAAATGATCATGTCTTCCGCAAGTTGCTTTTTGAAATCACCATAACGGATGGCACATTTATTATACAGTTCATCAAAATGTGCCAGTGTATCTGTCGAGGAAACGATTTTCATCAGATCGAACAAGTTCTGTATCGCATCTGGCTTAGGCTGATTTTCTTGTGTTGGACCGCCGTCAGAAACTGCTTTCGCTACTTTCTTGCGGATAATCTCAGGACTATCTGCCAGGTAAATACAATTTGCATCACCTTCAGATTTTCCCATTTTTCCTTTACCATCCAGCCCGGGTACCTTTACCAGGTTGGCCGCATAGTTAAAAGCAAATGCTTCAGGAAAGTATTCAGCATCATACAGTCGGTTGAAACGGTTACCAAAGGTACGCGTCATTTCCAGGTGTTGTTCCTGATCTTTCCCCACTGGTACTTTTGTGGCTTTATGAATAAGAATATCAGCGGCCATTAATGAAGGATAGGTCAATAGTCCGGCATTAACATTGTCTGGCTGTGAACGTACCTTATCCTTAAAAGAAGTGCTTCTTTCCAGCTCTCCCATGTAAGCATTCATGTTCAGGTAAAGATATAATTCGGTTACTTCCGGAACGTCCGATTGGATATAAATGGTAGTAGCTTCGGGATCAATCCCACAGGCAAGGTATTCTACTAAAACGTGTTTTACGTATCCATGCAGGTCGCCCGGCGTAGGATGGGTAGTCAATGAATGTAAATCAGCTATAAAAAAATAACAATTGTATTCATGCTGCATCTTTACAAAATTGCTGACTGCACCAAAATAATTGCCCAGATGTAACTTACCTGTCGGGCGTATACCACTAACTACTACTTCTTTCATTAAAATACTTTTATATCAATTATGGTTGTAATTATTCAAACTATTTAATTATTATTTCTATTCCTTTAGGAATAATTAGAGCGCTCGTAAACACTCCAATTACCAATATATTGATATTAATATCAATACACTGATCATTAGAAAGGCCAAAATTAGCAAAAAAGAGTCATTCGTCACTGTTATATTTATCATAACGTTTGTTACAATCTGTTTAATAGCTATATACGATTGGGTCGGCAGTTATTTAATTTCTATTTCATTTTTTTGTAGTTTTGGATTCCATGATCAATATTTTAAGGCAAATTCACCGTTATTACGCGCTCTTTATCATTTTTCTATTTTTCATTCTCTTTTATCCACTGTATTTTGTTGCAGCAAAAAAAGAGAAATGGTACGGTTTGCTGAACAAATTAAGAACTGCAAACAGCCTGCTCTGCAGTGTTTTTATTGGTATTTTCTTTCGGTTTACTTATGAAGAGGAGCTGGACAGCAACCAGACCTATGTGATCTGTGGTAACCACACCTCAAATCTGGATATTATGATTTTTTGCTTTATTGCCAAAGGTCGTTTTCATTATATGGGTAAGGAAGAATTGCTGAAGAATCCGGTGCTGAAGATATTTTTTAGCACGATAGACATTCCAGTAAACAGAGATAGTAAGATGTCCGCATTCAGGGCTTTTAAACGGGCAGGAGAGAATCTTCAAAAAGGAATGAGCCTGGTTATATTCCCGGAGGGAAAGATAGATGAAGATCAGTACCCGCCTTTGCTTGCTCCATTTAAAAATGGGCCATTCAGACTTGCAATTGATAATAAAGTGCCATTGGTAGCAGTTACTGTAAGTGATGCCTGGAAAAAAATGTGGGATGATGGTGCTAAGTATGGTACAAGACCAGGAATTTGCGATATTTACATCCATGCGCCCATCCCTACGTCGGATTTGACGGCCTCAGATGCAGATTTACTGAAAGATCAGGTATTTGATTTAATAAAAACTAAGTTAGTGTCATGAATATTGATAAAGAAACGATTTATAAAGTAGCCGATCTGGCAAGGATAGAAATCAAGGAAAGTGAAGTGGAAGAGCTGCAGTCTGATATGAGTAAGATCCTGACATTTATGGAAAAGCTGAATGAACTGGATACAACAAATGTGGAGCCTTTGGTTTATATGAATCCGGAAGTAAACGTTTGGCGTGAGGATGTGGTGAAACAGGACCTTACGGTAGAGGAGGGGCTTAAGAATGCAGCTTTGCATAATGAAGACTTCTTTTTTGTACCTAAAATCCTTGAAAAATAAAGATTGTAACAATATCCGGTACCAGAAATCTAAGATAAAAAACAACACAATGGAAAATGCGCTAATCAATATCAAGGAAATAGGCCGTAAATACGTTATAGGTACTGAAGTTATTCATGCATTAAAGTCTGTTTCGCTGGATATTTTTAAGGGTGAATTTGTTGCTTTGATGGGTCCTTCGGGATCCGGGAAATCTACGCTGATGAATATTTTAGGTTGTCTGGATACCCCGAGCAAAGGTGAGTATGTGCTGAACGGGATCAATGTAAGTCAGATGACCGATGATGCACTTGCAGAAGTGAGGAATAAAGAAATTGGCTTCGTTTTCCAGACATTTAACCTGTTGCCACGTTCTACATCGCTGGACAATGTAGCCTTACCATTGATCTATGCGGGTGCGAGTAAAAAAGAACGCGAAGAACGTGCTCAGGCTGCCCTGGAGAACGTTGGATTAGGAAATCGGGTTACACACAAGCCAAATGAATTATCAGGCGGACAACGCCAGCGTGTGGCTGTAGCAAGAGCATTGATCAATAACCCCTCTATTATCCTTGCAGATGAGCCAACAGGTAATCTGGATACAAAGACTTCCATAGAAATAATGGGTCTGTTAGAGGAGATTCATAGTAAAGGAAACACTATTATCCTGGTAACGCATGAGGAAGATATTGCTCAACATGCACACAGAATTGTAAGGATGCGTGACGGTTTAATTGAGAAAGATTATCTGAATACTGATATTAAGACTGTTTCTCCGCGATTAAGCAAGCTGGAGGCCAGTGGAGACGATTTTGAGGCTATAGGAAAGAACTAAATGAAGATATATACCAAAACAGGTGATAAGGGAGAGACTTCACTAATTGGTGGGACAAGAGTCCCAAAATTCCATTTGAGGATTGAATGTTATGGTACAGTAGATGAGTTGAATTCATATATCGGACTCATCCAGTGTCAGGATATTGCAACACATCATCAGATAATACTAAAAGAAATTCAGGACCGTTTATTCACCATTGGTTCGTCTCTGGCGGCAGATCCTGAAAAATCACGTATGAAAATTCCGGATCTTTTGGCTACAGATATTACCTTACTTGAAAAGGAAATGGACGATATGAATGCCAGTTTACCAGATCTGAAGCATTTTGTGCTGCCTGGTGGCAATACGATTGTTTCCTGGTGTCATGTGGCAAGGTGTATCTGCCGGAGAGCGGAACGGCTGACTGTACATTTGGCAACCGAGAGTTTTGTGGATGAAAACGTAACAATTTACCTGAACCGACTGAGCGATTATTTGTTCGTTCTTGGACGTAAGGTTGGTTTTGATACGCAAACTCCCGAAAACGTCTGGATACCAAGGATATAAAACGTGGAAAAAAAAGTTTGTTTTCGTCAACTTTTTTAATATACTTTTGCAAAATAATAAGAAACAAAAAATAGTATAGGAATATGTATTGGACATTAGAACTAGCATCGCATTTGGAGGACGCTCCATGGCCTGCAACAAAAGACGAACTGATTGATTACGGTATCAGATCAGGAGCACCAGTAGAGGTGATCGAAAATCTACAAGCTTTAGAAGATGATGGTGAGCCATACGAAACGATTGAAGAGATTTGGCCGGACTATCCAACTAAAGACGATTTCTTCTTTAATGAAGACGAATATTAAAAGAATCATATTAAGCTCCGTTTAACGGAGCTTTTTTTTTGGAACGATGATTGTTTATGAAATGTCAGGAGTCGTCTACGCTCCTTAATTATTTAATTAACAAATCAAATTTTAAAAATTAAAACTATGGGAAATCTACTTTATTTAGTCGCAGTAATACTTATCTTATTATGGGTATTTGGCTTTTTCTTTCAAGGGTTTGGTCCAAATGCAGGCGGACTGATTCACATCTTACTTGTAATTGCAATCATTGCTATTATCCTAAAAGTTATCAATAGAGCAGCTTAATATATTTACAAGATATAATATATTTAACAGGCTTCTGATCCGATCAGAGGCCTGTTTTGCTTAACAGGAAGGAGGCAAGTTCCAGATCCTGCGGATAAGTAATTTTAATATTACTTCTTTCTCCCTCTACCAGGTTTATAGTAAAACCAGCTTTTTCCACTACTGAGGCATCATCAGTAAAATCATTCCTAAACACCTGTAAATAAGCCTTTCTAAGCTGACTGATCTGAAAGGTCTGTGGAGTTTGAATCAGGAAAAGTTCATCCCTGTTTATTGCTTCCGTTGCATTACTTATTGTCTTCCGTCTTACTGAATCTACCGGTTGTATAGCTGCAATGGCGTTACCATTTTGCGCTGCCATTTGAAAAGTATGGAGAATAAGTGAGGCCGATACCAACGGTCTTACTGCATCATGAACTGCCACGATACCGTCGTCTTTAATCCTGTCCAGTCCATTTTTTACGGAATCAAAACGTTCCTTCCCGCCATCAATCAGTAAATGCGGAATATTAAAATTATAGGTGTCACATAACTCTTTCCAATACGCTTGCTGGTGTATATTCATGACTAAAATGATGTCAGGATTTAGTACACATTTATGAAATGCTTCCAGCGTATGCATCAAAACAGGACGATTTTCGATTAATAAAAATTGTTTTGCAACAGTATTTTGCATTCTGTTTCCTGTTCCGCCGGCAACTACAATAGCATAGTATCTCATTTTATTTTTTTTATAGATAAAAAAAATAGGAGCGATCAATAAAGATGCTCCTATTTCTATTCAGTGATTTTAAATTAGATGATCAGCATTGCATCACCATAACTATAGAATCTGTATTTTTCTTTCAATGCCACTTCATAAGCATTTCTTACATAGTCATAACCACCAAATGCACTTACCATCATCAATAAAGTAGATTCAGGTGTATGGAAGTTGGTAATCATTGAATTCGCTATACTGAAATCATATGGGGGAAAAATGAATTTACTTGTCCAGTCGTTTGCTGGTTTCAGCATTCTTCCTGAGGAAACCGCAGATTCAATTGCACGCATAGAAGTCGTTCCAACAGCACAGATACGTCTCTTTTCGTTTAATGCTTTGTTTACAACATTGGCCTGGCTTTCTTCAATAATGAATTGCTCAGAGTCCATTTTATGTTTTGTTAAGTCCTCAACTTCAACAGATCTGAATGTACCTAAACCAACATGCAACGTTACCTCAGCAAAGTTGATACCTTTCAATTCAAGGCGTTTCATTAACTCACGGCTAAAGTGCATACCTGCTGTAGGAGCAGCAACAGCGCCTTCATGTTTAGCGAAGATCGTCTGGTAACGCTCTTTATCCTGTGCAGTAGCTTTACGTTTGATATATTTAGGAAGCGGTGTTTCACCTAAAATCTCTATGTTTTTTCTGAATTCTTCATCAGTACCATCAAATAAGAAACGGATGGTACGTCCACGTGAAGTAGTATTATCTACAACTTCAGCTACCAGCAAATCGTCATCACCAAAATAAAGCTTATTTCCTACACGGATTTTACGTGCCGGATCTACCAGAACATCCCATAAACGTAATTCTTTATTCAGTTCACGCAATAAAAATACTTCAATTGTTGCACCAGTTTTCTCTTTATTTCCATATAAACGGGCAGGGAAAACTTTAGTGTTATTCAAGATCATTACATCCTGATCATCAAAATATTCTAATACATCTTTAAAGATTTTATGTTCAATTTTGCCACTATCTTTATGCAGAACCATTAAACGGGCTTCGTCCCTTTGTTCTGAAGGATTATTGGCAACTAATGATTCAGGCAGATTAAACTTAAATTGAGATAACTTCATGTTTTTGGATAAAAATTATTAAGGGTGCAAATTTACGAATTAAAATGTGTATTAGTATATATTTATTTATATAGCTAAGAACGGATAAAATATAGACGATATTGCTGTAACCTTTTTACCTACTTTTGGTCTAAACTGCAATTATGATTATAATCAGACTAATAGGGGAAAGCTTCAGGTTCGCCGCTGATGCACTCCGCCAGAATAAATTGCGCACCATGTTGTCTCTATTGGGGATTACCATCGGTATCTTCACTATTATAGCAGTCTTTTCTGGCGTAGATACGCTGAGAAACAAACTGCAGGAAAGTGTAGATAAACTGGGATCAAGTACTTTATTTGTACAAAAATGGCCATGGGGAGGGTTCGGCGATTATCCATGGTGGAAATACCAGAACAGGCCTGATCCATCTTTGCGCGATTATCAGGCACTGAAAGAGCGTTTAGATCATGTTGATGGGATTTCATATGAAGTGGCTGCAAGCGGAAGAACCGTGAAATACAGAAGTAATTCTGTCGAGGGGGCCACTTTACATGCCGCGACCCAAGATTATGATAAAACATGGACGCTTGATTATGAAGAAGGCAGGTATTTCACAGATAATGAAGGCAGGTCCGGCGCTCCGGTAGTTATCCTGGGGGCAGAGATTGCCAACGGATTATTTAACGGGGAACCTGCTGTAGGTAAGAAGATAAAAGTAATGGGCAGGCGACTTACAGTAGTCGGTGTCTTTAAGAAAGAAGGGGAGGATACCTTTGGCATGTCTCAGGATAATAACTTATTGATACCATTGAACTATGCGAAGGGATTATTCGACGTTCAGAATGGCAATTATGGTCCGCAGATTACTGTTAGAGGTAAAGAGAATATTGCTTTGGAAGAAGTTGAAAGTGAACTGCAGGGGGCTATGCGTTCCATACACCGGATCAGACCAGGTGTTGAGGATGATTTTGCCATGAATAAAACCACTATCATTACCAACCAGCTGGATGTGATGTTCAAAATGGTTAAGATTGCAGGCTGGGTAATTGGAGGATTCTCCATCCTGGTAGGCGGTTTTGGAATCGCAAACATCATGTTCGTCTCTGTAAAGGAAAGAACAAATATTATTGGTATTCAGAAGTCCTTGGGAGCAAAAAACTACTTTATATTATTACAGTTTATGTTTGAAGCAGTTGCACTCTGCGTAATGGGCGGCATATTAGGCCTGTTGCTGGTTTACGGATTAACATTGATATTTACCTATGTAATGGAGGTTAAAATAGTGCTATACCTCAGTAATATTATATTGGGTGTCGGGATTTCAGTGATTATCGGTACAATTTCAGGATTCTGGCCTGCATATTCTGCATCAAGACTGGATCCTGTAGAGGCTATTCGTTCTTAGGACACTTTAAAAAACATGGTGTGTTATTTTAGCCTGCCAAACGCGGAAATACGTTTGAAGGTCTAAAATAACACACCATGTTTTTTAAAAGATTTCCCATCAACACCAACCGAGGGATTTTCCTATGCGTGCTGTAAAGGGATAATCTTTCAAAAAGAAGCTATATTCATTCAAATCTCTGGACAATTACAACCCATGGAGATTTCTCTGGTATTTCTTAATGCGTCATGCTACCGGATAATCTTTCAAAAAAAGGGTAATTACATTCAAAGCCTTCAGACGTATTTCCGCGTCTGGCAGCTTTGAATGTAATCACCCTTTTTTTAAGCGAAGCCAGAAAATTCCAAAAAAAATCCCCGGCCTAAAGACCAGGGACCAAAAAATGTATAATCTCTTAACTCAATTTAGCTAATGATGCTGCAATTCTCTCCGCTGCTTTAACCAATTGGTCTTCAGCCGCTGCATAAGAAAGACGGATACAATCTTCATTTCCAAATGCTTCACCAGTTACTGTAGAGACATTCGCATCATTTAGCAAGTAAAGACAAAGTTCTTCAGCATTGCTGATCGTTTCACCTTCAGTTGTCTTTTTACCAAAAAACGATTTAACTTCCGGAAAGAAATAAAATGCGCCATCAGGCAGGTTGATTTTAATACCCGGAATCTCTTTCAGCAAACCATAAAACAGATCCCTGCGTTTTTTGAATTCATCTTTCATGGCTACAACTGTTTCCAGTCCGTTTTGATAAGCTGCCAATGCTGCACGTTGTGAGATAGAAGAAGTACCCGAGGTAATCTGTCCCTGTAATTTATCACATGCATTAGCAATCTCCTTGTTTGAAGCCATATAACCAACTCTCCAACCCGTCATTGCATAAGCTTTAGAGAAACCATTGATGATGATTACACGGTCTTTAATCGAATCAAACGAAGCTATCGACGCATGTTTGTCTACAAAGTTAATGTGCTCATAAATCTCATCTGAAATAATATATATCTGAGGGTGTTTCTCAAATACTGCAGCGAGGCTGGCCAGTTCTTCATAGCTGTAAACTGATCCCGTAGGATTACATGGAGAAGAGAACATGAACAGTTTCGTATTCGGCGTAATTGCTGCTTCCAGTTGTTCTGCGGTGATCTTAAAGTTGTTCTCAACAGTTGCATTGATGAACACAGTTTCACCCTCTGCCAGTTTGATCATTTCTGAGTAAGATACCCAGTATGGTGTAGGAACGATTACTTCCTGTCCCGGATCTACCAAACACATTACCGCATTAGCTAATGATTGTTTTGCGCCAGTAGAGACTACAATCTGATCAAAAGTATAAGTTAATCCATTTTCATTCTTCAACTTCTCTACCACAGCCTTTCTTAATTCAGGATATCCCGATACAGGAGTATAATAAGAATAGTTCTCGTCTATTGCCTTCTTCGCTGCTTCCTTAACATGTTCTGGCGTAAAAAAGTCTGGTTCCCCAAAACTTAAATTAATTACGTCAATCCCTTTAGCGGTGAGCTCTCTGCCCAGCTTGGCCATTTTAATGGTCTGTGATTCTGATAGGTTATTGATTCTTTTAGATAAAAATGTCATGATTGTCTTATAAGAAAGCAAATATAAAAACCTAAGGATATTTTCAACTAAAAAAAATACTTTTTAATGTAATATGATGCCGAAAGCGTATTTTTGTCCCCTAATTACATACTTTGCAACCCAGGAAAAAAGCCATATTAGTCGCATTGTGCATAAGTATCATTCTTATGCTGGCCAAATTCGGCGCATATTTTATCACACATTCCAATGCAGTTTTAACGGATGCTGCAGAGAGTATCGTTAATGTACTCGCCAGCAGCTTTGCCTTTTACAGTATATATCTGGCTACTTTACCAAAAGATGAAAACCATCCTTACGGGCATGGAAAGGTGGAGTTTTTTTCAGCTTTTGTAGAAGGAGTCCTGATTGGAATTGCGGGACTAATCATTATTTTTAAATCATCTTATGATCTGATCTTTCCGCGGGAAATTGCGCAGCTCTTTGAAGGTGCAGTGATTATCGGCGCTACAGGTGTTGTTAATTTACTAGTGGGTTACTACCTCATCAATGTAGGCAAAAAACACCAGTCGCTCACATTAGAAGCCGATGGTAAACATTTAATCACTGATGCAGTGACAAGCGCAGGTTTAGTTGTTGGATTATTGCTGATTAAGATGACATCACTTAGCTGGCTGGATAGTGTGATTTCTATTTTGCTGGGGATATATATTGTTTATAATGGCTATAAGCTCACCAGAAAATCTGTTGGCGGATTGATGGATGAAAGCAATGTAGAACTCGTGAAAACGATTGTTGGTATTTTACAGAATAACCGTCAGGATGCCTGGATTGACGTACATAATCTCAGGGCGCAGCAATATGGGGCTGATTTGCATATTGATTGCCACATTACACTGCCCTGGTATTATGATTTAAATAAAGTACATACTGAGATCTCAGATATAGATAAAATGATCAATGGGAATGCCGAGCGTACTACCGAACTTTTCATTCACGCAGATCCGTGCTTGCCGGAATGCTGTAATTACTGCAAGCTGCAAAATTGTCCAGTAAGGCAGGAAGCTTTCCGCGGAGAAATCCAATGGACGGTGGAGAACGCCACTAAAAATAAAAAACATTTTCAATGAGTTATTTCAATGTAAGAGTCTACGGTTTATTAATCAATGGCAACAATCAGATTTTAATTAGTGATGAACAATCTGGCGGCAGAAGTTTTAGTAAATTCCCTGGCGGCGGACTGGAATATGGTGAAGGCCTGATTGATGCACTGAAGAGAGAATTTGTAGAGGAATGCAATGCAGAAATTGAAGTGCTGAACCATTTTTATACCACTGATTTCTTTGAAAAATCTTCATTTAATGACAGCCAGATTTTAAGTGTATACTACCTTGTAAAAGAAGTAAAACCTTTAGAAATGGCTTTTAAAACGGTAGCACTTGATTTTGACGAAGCTTCATTACAGTCTTTTCGCTGGGTATCGCTAGATGAGCTTAAAGAAGATGACGTTACTTTTAGAACAGATAAAACTGTAGTCAACCAATTACTGGCTTTACTGGCGCAGGTAGACTAAACGGCGACCACCTTTGTTGGTGTAATCGCATAAAACTGATCACCCTCTTCTGTTTTGATCTTACTCAATCCTGTGAACAAACTGAAAGCTGGTAAAATGGCACAGTGGGCGCCAAAGTAAAAACATGGCAGTCTCAGTCTTTGTCTGGATTTGCCATAAACTGTAATGCCAGGATGGATATGACCGGTAATATTGTAATATTCATCCGCTTTTTCAGGTTGCTCATGCACAAAGCGAAAAGGAAAACACAATAGTTCTTTAGGGTGGATTTCTATATCTAGTCCAGCATAGTCGGCCGCCTTTAAAATATCGTGATTCCCTTTGATCAGGATGATTTTTAGCAGCGGATATTGTGTTCTCCAGTTTTTAAAGCTGTCGATGTCGCTATTGATTTTATGGTGAAACATATCACCCGTAACCAATAATATTTCCGGAGAAAATTCTGCCAGTACCGCGGATAATTTCTGCAGATCATTATCACTAATGGTGGATGGCACCTGTATTCCCGCCTGTCGAAACGTGGCAGATTTACCCAGATGCAAATCGCTGATGATCAGCATTTTTTTTGAGGCCCAGTAAATTGCCCTGTCCTTACTTAATATTAATGTTTCTCCTTTACAATTGATGGTCATTCTTTCTTCTCCTGCTCCCTGGCTTTGCATCTGCTTTTTCTGCTTCTGCCGTCATCCTCGCTATTCTTTCTCCTAATTCTTCTGTACTCATATTTTCCCTTAAGCTGTCTACCTTGATCGGGAAACATAAGGGGGTATAACTCTCGGCTTTTACGATGATAACCTTACTGGCCTGAATCCTGTGCAAGGCTGCTGCCAGCCTTGGTTCTTCTATCTGCTGATAAAAAGCCTCATCATAGGCCTGCCGCAATAATAAGTTATGTTTATCATAATCACTAAAAACATTGAAAAATAATCCTGATGAAGATTGCAGGTGCCGGTTCGCCACATACTTGCCAGGATATCCCTGAAATACCAGCCCTGAAATACAGGCTATATCCCGGAATTTCCGTCGCGCCATTTCTGTAGAATTGATACTCGCAACAATGTCCTCCCCAAGATTAACCGGACTGAAAAGATCTTTGATATTTTCTTCATCCAGCGGAATTGGCTGTTCACTCAGCAATTCAAATCCATAGTCATTCATCGCAATAGAAAAGGTAATCGGTTTAAGACGCCCCAGACGATAAGCGATCAGTGCAGCCAGCACTTCATGTACCTGCCTGCCTTCAAAAGGGTAGGCAAAAAAATGATGACCATCTCTGGTCTTGATCAGTTCGATCAGGAATTCATCATCTTTGGGCACGTGAGAAACCTTGGCTTGCCGTTCAAATAATGGTAAAACGATATCCAGCTCTTCATCCTGATGGTTTTTATCTAAGGTTTCATTGTATTTTTTTCGCAATATGACCCCAAGATTAGCCGATAATGACATCCTGCCGCCCATCCAGCTGGGGGTGATGGCACTTTTGAGTTTACTTTTCCGTACCAGTACTGTCATTTCCTTGACCATTACAAATTCAAGCACCCTGCCTGCCAGTGTAAAGCTATTGCCAGGTTTGATCTTAGAAATGAATGATTCTTCCAGCATACCTACATATCCACCGGTCAGGTATTTTACTTTGACCATGGCATCACTTACTATCGTACCTATGTGTAAGCGGTGTCGCATAGCAATTTGTCTGCTCTTCACTTTCCACAGGCCGTCTTCCAGCTCTACTTTGTTAAATTCATTATAAGCTGTCAGGCTATCCCCACCAGTAGTAATGAATTGCATCATCCAGCTCCATTCTGCGGGTTCAAGCTCACGGAAGGCATGGGTTTCTTTTACTTCTGCATAAATCTTTTTATCATCAAAACCATCTCCGACAGCCAGCGTAACCAGGTATTGGATCAGGGTGTCGAATGCCATTATTACTGGCTCACGACTCTCTATATTGTTTGTTTTTGCTGCCTCTTTAATGGCTGCTGCTTCCACCAGTTCCAGTGCATGTGTAGGCAGAAAGTATATTTTGGAGGTTTCGTGGGGGGAGTGTCCACTACGACCGGCACGTTGCAGAAACCTGGCAACACCCTTTGGTGAGCCGATCTGAACTACTGTATCTACCGGTTTAAAGTCGACCCCGAGATCTAATGAAGAAGTGCTGATTACTGCTTTCAGTACACCTGTATGGATCGCATCTTCAATCCAGTTGCGCAATTCATAATCTATAGATCCATGGTGAATGGCGATCTGGCCAGCCAGATTTTCATCCAGCTTTAACAGGTTTTGATACCAGAGTTCCGCCTGTCCCCGCGTATTGCAAAAGATCAATGTGGTTTTGCTCTTGGCAATGATCGGCAGTAGTTTGTGCGCCAGTTTATGACCCAGGTGACCTGCCCAGGGGAGCATATCAATATGATCAGGCAGGATAGACCTGATCTCTATTTTCTTTTCAATATCTGCTACAACGATTGTCTTAAGTACATCAGGATAAGGAACCAAGACATCCAGTGCCTGTTCCATATTGCCTATTGTTGCCGATATTCCCCAGATTCTTAGTAATCTTTCCGGATGTTTTTCGTACACCAGGCCTTTGATTCTGGAAATTGCCAGCTCTGCCATCACACCTCTTTTGCTGCCTAAAAGCTCATGCCATTCATCTGCTACAATACATTGTAATTCGTCAAAATAGTCGGATGTATTTTTTTGTGCCAGCAATAAGTGCATACTTTCCGGAGTAATAATCAGCACTTCAGGCATTTGTTTTTTCTGTTTTAATTTTTCGCTCTGTGCAGTATCACCATTTCTGACCCCCACATGCCAATCCAGCTCCAGTTCTGTGCACACCTCGGTCATTGCTCTGGCTAAATCTTTAGCAAGAGAACGCAAGGGGGTAATCCAGATTAATTTTAATCCATATACTTTTTTATTTTTTGCAACTGGGGTTTTACTGTTTTTTATTGTTTTTGAATCTTTTTTCTGATCTGCGCGACTATTTAGTTCATCTATCAGCACTGCTAGAAACATGGAAAAGGTCTTTCCAAATCCTGTTGGCGCATTTACCAGTCCGCTATATCCTTCTGCATAATATGCCCATGCATCAGTTTGAAATTTAAAAGGCTTTTTTTTACTGCTTTTCAGCCATTTGATCACCTGCTTATAACCCTTACTTTGCTCTAAATCCATATGTTTGTTTTTAAAGGGTAGAAGCCAGCAGCTGTCTTAAATCATCCAGTGTATTTATTTCTGCTGCTTTTTTATCTTTTCGCCAGCGGGCAATACGTGGGAAACGCAGTGCTAAACCTGCTTTATGTCTTTTACTCTCAGCGATTCCTTCAAATGCAATTTCAAAAACCAATTCCGGTTTTACCGTACGCACGGGACCAAACTTTTCAATGGCGTTCTTTTTGACAAAAGAGTCTACCTCTTTAATTTCTTTATCTGTTAATCCCGAATAGGCTTTTGCAATGGTGATCAGATGTTCACCATCCCGAACCGCAAAGGTATAATCTGTGAAGAAGTTGGCTCTTCTTCCGCTTCCTTTTTGTGCGTAGATCATCACAGTATCCACCGTATAGGGATTGATCTTCCATTTCCACCAGTCGCCCCTTTTCCTGCCGCTATGATATAAAGAATCCAGCTTTTTGAGCATAATGCCCTCACTGTTATTTTCTCTCGATCCTTTCCTGATTTCTGCCAGCTCATCCCAATCTGAAAATGTGATAACAGGCGAGAGTATGGCTACATCTTTATTACCTAAGCCGGACATGATCACTTCCAGCAAACGTCTCCGCTCTGCCATAGTTTCGCCCCTTAAATCTCTTCCCTGGTACTCTAGTAAGTCGTAGGTAAAGAAGCCGATTGGTGCATCGTTCAATTGTGACTTATTAATGGTCTTTCTGTTTAGGCGTTGTTGCAGAATACTAAAAGCCTGTACATTTCCATCTTTTACGGAAAGTATTTCTCCGTCCAGCACTGTTCCATCGGGCAGGTCGTTCTGCAGGAAATGCAGTTCCGGAAACTGATCTGTGACCAGCTCTTCGCCGCGCGACCAAATGAAGAGTTCTCCATTGCGCTTTACAATTTGTCCGCGGATACCGTCCCATTTCCATTCCGCCTGCCATGCAGCAGGTTCACCTAAACTAAGGGGTTCACTTTCCAATGCATAGGCTAAACAAAAAGGGTAGGGCCAGGAGTTATCGGTATTCACATGTGCACCGGCAATCAATTCCTGATAGGTAATTTCCTCAGGTTTCCATTTTCCCATGATGCTGTGCATGATCTTATTGCTTTCCGTATCGCTTTGTTTGGAAATAGCATTGACCAGCATTTTATTCGATACACCGATCCTGAAATTACCGGATATTAATTTATTAAAGATGAAACGTTCCTGTGTATCCAGGCTATCCCATGCTTTCAAGATATATTCTTTTTTGGCGGCATCATCCTTGCCATTGAGTGCCGCCAGCTCATTGATCCATTCGTGAAGTTTTCTATCTGAAGTGTATCTTGGGGGTGGCAGCACCAAAGCTATGGTTTCGCTTAAATCACCCACACTATGGTAACTTTCAGCGAACAACCATGCCGGAACTGCACTGAGCTCAATTGCCCATTCTTTGATCAGTGCTGTTGTGACTGGTCTGCGGGGCTTTTTACCGGTGAACATGGCAATCACAAAGGGCTTGTCCTGCTCATCCGCCGTACTGAAATAATCAACAAGCGCAGCGATTTTATCGTTTGTCTTGTTACTCATTTCCAGCTGCTGTATCAATTCTGTGAACCTTTTCAAATTACGCTTCTTTAGTTAGTATTTCTTTCTCTTCCTCTTCTTCATTGCCATAACGTGTCACTACTTCCTCGGAAGCAATACCAATCTCATTCAGGTATTTGGAGAAGGTCGATACAAAACCGTGGGTGACAAATACTTTTTCTGCTTCGGTTGCTTTGATAGCAGAAAGCAGACCGGGCCAGTCTGCATGGTCGCTCAGTGCAAAACCAGCATCGGCAGAACGCCATCTTCTGCTTGCCCTTACCTGCATCCAGCCAGAGCATACACCTGTCGCCGCACTTTGCAGGCTTTTCATCCACTTCCCATCTGCCAGTGCGGGTGGAACAATAACTATCCCTTTTTGCAATTCTTCTTTTTTAAGCTCCGGAGTGATGCGGATCGTCTCCGGTAAATCCACCCCGGCCCTGATGAATCCTTCATTGAGGTTAGCAATAGAATTATGTACATATATAGGTACGTCACCAGCCAGATTTTTGATCAGCCGCTGTGCCTTGCCGAGGCTATAGGCCACCAATACACTGGTTTTTAGTTTGTCGTGGTTATCAGACACCCAATCGCGGATCTGCTGAAATACAATGTCCTGAGGAAGCCATTTATAGATAGGTAGTCCAAATGTGCTTTCAGAAACGAAAGTATGGCATTTTACGGGCTCAAATTCAGTGCTGATACCGTCATATTCAACTTTATAATCGCCCGAAATTACGCAGATTTCGCCTTTATATTCGAGCCTGATCTGTGATGAACCAATTACATGTCCTGCAGGGAAAAGGCTTACTTTAACACCATTGATGCTGAGTTCCTCATTATAAGGCAAGGTTTGAATAGTCAGATCTGCACCAAGCCGCTGATTAAGTATAGGTTTGGTCAAATCGTGACACAGGTATGCTTTGTTGCCCCATTTTACATGGTCAGCATGTCCGTGTGTGGTTACAGCCAAGTCCACTGGTCGCCATGGATCGATATAAAAATCGCCCTGTTTACAATAAATACCCTTATTAGTGAATGTTATCAATGCCATCGCAGGATACAACAATAGTATTGTAAATAAAGTTTGAACCTATATTTTTAGTAACAGAATAGTAGATGAAAGGCATCAAATCAAACATAAAATGTATTTGCAGGTTTCTTATGATATATGATCAAAAAACCAAAGTATTTACCAATTGAAGATTATGGGGTGATCGGCAATATGAAAACAGTGGCCCTGATTTCTATGCTGGGGTCGGTCGACTTCATGTGTTTTCCTGATTTCGATTCTCCATCTATTTTTGCTAGTCTCCTGGATCAGCAAAATGGCGGTAGTTTCTCCATCACTCCACAGCTTGACGCTTTTAAAACTAAACAACTTTATCTCCCGGGCACTGCGGTGCTGTTAACGAGATTCTTTTCAGATGACGGCATTGCCGAGCTTACTGATTATATGCCTGTGAAAGGGATGGACGAAAATAGTATCTGTGCAATTGTGCGCAGGATAAAAACTATTCGTGGTCATGTGACTTATAAAATCAATTGCGCGCCGAGATTTGACTATGGCAAGGCAACACATGAAATAGAAAAAAATGCTAAGAATGACTTGCGCTTTACAGCGATTAATGATGGCGACACGATGGTGCGACTCATAGCTGATTTTCCATTGAAATTTACTGAGCAGGATGGCCATGCAGAAATCACTATAAAAGAAGGGGAAGAACATTGGATTGTACTGGAGTCTGTCAAAAAAGGAGAGACGGATAACCTGAGAGATATTGAGTTTTACAAGAACTGTACTTATCAGGAGACGGTAGAATACTGGAAGGGATGGAGTAGTAAATCAACCTACAAAGGCAGGTGGCCGGATCTGGTATCACGTTCTGCGATTACGCTGAAGTTGCTCACCTCGGCATCGCATGGTTCTATGGTCGCTGCGGCTACGTTTAGCGTACCGGAAACATTAACGGGCGACAGAAACTGGGATTATCGCTTTACCTGGATCCGTGATGCCGCTTTCACAATGTACGCTTTTCTTAGATTGGGTTTCAAAGAGGAAGCTGCCCGTTTTTTACACTGGATTCATGAAAGGTCGGGCGAAGACATGTTACGCCTGATGTACGCCATTGATGGGAAATCGGTAATCGAGGAAGAGGAACTCAAACATCTGGAAGGGTATATGGGCGCTGGTCCGGTTCGTATTGGTAACGCGGCTAAAGATCAGCTGCAGCTGGATATTTACGGTGAACTGATCGATACGATCTATATCTATAATAAGAACTATGCTAAGATTAACTATGAACTTTGGCAGACGGTCCAAAAGCATATTACTTGCGTAGTAGATAACTGGGAAAAACCGGATCATGGCATATGGGAGTTCAGAAATGGTAAAAAACATTTTCTCCATACGCGGTTAATGTGCTGGGTAGCGATAGACAGGGCGATCAAGATTGCAGCCGACCGTTCTTTTCCTTATCCGGAGCAGGAATGGAAAGAGGTACGTGATCAGATCTATAAGGATATCTATGAGAATTTCTGGAATGAGAAATTAGGTGCCTGGGAACAGTATAAGGGATCTGATAGTGTGGATGCATCAGCCTTACTGATGCCTTTGGTTCATTTTATCACGCCAGATGAACCCCGGTGGATAGCGACATTAAAAGTGATCGAAGAGAAGCTGAGCACTGATGTGCTGATCTACAGATACGACAATACGGAAGATCAGGATGGTTTAAGCGGAGAAGAGGGAACGTTCAATATGTGTTCTTTCTGGTTCATTGAGGCGTTGGCGAAAAATAAAGAAACAGATAAAGCGCTGGAATATTTTGAAAAGATGACGGGTTATGCCAACCATCTCGGTCTGTTCAGCGAACAGATAGGAAAAAAGGGGGAGCATCTGGGAAATTTTCCACAAGCATTTACTCACCTGGCACTGATCAGCGCTGCACTGGAACTAGACAAACAATTGGATAGACTATAAATAATATGATATATGAAAAAGCTGGAAAATAAAACTGCTTTGGTGACGGGATCTGATTCAGGAATCGGCCTGGCAATAGCATTGGAATTTGCAAAGAATGGGGCAAACGTAATTGTTTGTTACCACAGCAAGGAAGAACGAGCGAAGGACGCGTTTGAACAGGTAAAGGCAGTGGGTAGTAAAGTAAAGCTGATTAATCTTGACGTCAGTTCAGAAAAAGATGTAGAGAAAAAACTGGATCAGGTAATAAAAGAATTCTCTGGTATCGATATACTGGTGAATAACTCAGGGGTGAATGGCTCTGGTATTCCGATTGATGAAATGGACACGAAAACATTTGATACTACCATCCGTACTAATTTGTATGGTACCTTTTTTTGCAGCCGAAAATTTGTTCAGCATAGAAAGTCTGAGGGAAAGCCTGGAAAGATTATTAATATCTCGTCTGTGCATGAAGAAATTACAGCACCTGGAAATGGCGACTACAATGCTTCGAAAGCGGGGATCAGAAACCTGATGCGTACGCTGGCACTGGAAGTGGCTCCTTTTGGGATCAATGTAAATAATATTGCTCCTGGAATGATTTTGACACCGATGAACCAGAAAGCGGTTGATGATGATAAAATCAGGAAAAAGGCGGAGAAGAATATTCCTTTAGGAAGAGCAGGGCGTGCTGAAGAGATTGGATACCTGGCTTTATTTCTGGCTTCTGCAGAGGCAGATTATGTGACGGGGAGTACTTATGTAATGGATGGGGGCTTGATGATTAACATTGGACAGGGGGCTTGAAAAAATGGAAGGATGTTTTTCGACTGCCTGTCTTTTGCTGCGCAAAACATAGGAGGCCGAAAAACATCCTTCCATTTTTTTTCTAAACCAAGCCTGTACAATGTAAATCTGAGGGGGGATAGACAGGGGACAGACGGCCCAAAACAATCCTCTTTTCTTTACTTAATGTAGCCTTTCTACTGTAAATCTGAGGGGGATATACCGGGATATTTAAAAAAAACACGCAGGTAAGGGGGGTAAAATTTAATATCTCATGGGTAATGCTGTTTTCTTAATATTTATGATACGATCATAAATGTTTTTTATAAACTAATATTATTTTGGTTATTTTACTATATTGTAAATAATCAAAAGCGCTCGTTTATGAGGAGATTATTATCCTTTGTCATTCTTGTATTAAGTCTTTCAGTTTGTTATGCACAAAAAGATGCAGTACGTAGTCTGAAGCGGCAAATTTCTCACATTAAAGATAGTTTACGTTATGTTGATGCACTGAACAGGCTGGGAATGTTATTGTATGAAAAGAATGTAGATAGTCTTTTTCATTACACGATGAAAGCCAGGGAAATTGCAACTCGTTTAGGTTATAAGAAAGGAATTGCAGATGCTGTCAACAACCTGGGGATCGTTTATGATATGCAGGGCGATCTTCAGTTATCACTTCGCTATTACAATGAGGCATACATCCATTATAAACATCTTCGGGATTCGTCCAATATTGTACAGACGAAAATGAACATTGCTACGGTTTATGGTGAGCTGGGGAAACGGGATAAATCTCTGAGCAACTTTAAAGAAGCATTTCTGGTGGGTAAAACGTTGAAGCATGATTCCATTATGGCGCTGGTGATTTATAATTACCTGTTGGTTTTTCCAAAGCTGGTTTCCAATGATTCTACACTAATATTGATCAATAAGGCAAGTGCTATTTCAGTCAAATACAAGGATGTTCGGTTGCAACTGGCAATTGACCAGCTGCGTGCTGATTATATGATCAAAAATGGCGAAGAGCGGAAGGGTATACTGAAGATGCAGGAGACCGTCCGGAGCACGCTGGCCAATGAGCTTTATTATTTAAGCATGGATATGCTGATTAATCTGGGCAATAATTTTACGGGAATTGATTCTGCGAAGGCTGTGAATTACTTCCGTCAGGGATTAGCTATAGCTCAGGAAAAAAGATATCATGTTTATTCTATTGAATTTGTTAAAAAGCTTTATGATTTTTATGGGGCAAAAAAAGATGCGGCAAATACTTTAAAGTATAGCCGGCAACTGGTAGAATTGTATGAAGAAAAGGACAGAATAAACAGAGATTCAGGGGTTGATTACATTGAGTATGCTTTAAAAGACCAGCAGCTGCAATCGGTACGTTCGCAATCCAAATACCAATGGGGGTTTTTAGCACTGGCTATAACTGTGTGCCTGATGACGATTATCATTATTATTATCTTATGGAGGGACTGGAAAAATTCACAACGGACTGCTGAGGCACTGCGGTTGCAGTTTAAACATACAGAATCAACCATGCAGCAGCTTGACCATATGAATAAGGATTATGCAAGGCTGATTAAGATCGTGGCGCATGACTTGCGTAATCCAATCGGGGCAATAGGCTCACTGACGTCGCTCATTACTCCGGATGCAATGGCAAAAGATGAGAAAGAGATTCTTGGATTGATAAAAAGCTCCAGCAAGAATTGCCTGGAACTGATAAACGAACTAATGAAAACCGACTTTACGCATCAGCAGTCTATTGTTAAAGAGGAGTTAGATATCAATGAATTACTTCATCAATGTGTTTTATTATTGGGCTTCAGGGCAAAAGAAAAAGATCAGCTATTACTGTTGCAGACTGCAATAAGGGGATTAGTCAAAGCAGACAAGGAGAAACTACTGAGGGTGTTGAATAATATCGTAAGCAATGCGATGAAGTTTAGTGAGACGGATTGTACTATTCAAATCAGCAGTATACAGTCAGACAATGAAATTATTATAAATGTGAAAGATACGGGGATGGGCATTCCTCTGGAACTGCAGGATAATATCTTTGATCCTTTTACCACCTCTAAACGTACCGGGACAAGTGGTGAACAACCTTTCGGCCTGGGTTTGTATATCAGTAAACAAATTATTGAAGCGCATGGGGGGAGAATATGGTTTGAAACCGAGACCAATGTAGGAACTACATTTTACATTTCTATTCCGATATAAAAAAAGCGGGCTACCTGTTGGGCGCCCGCTTTTGATAAGCAAATGCAGAAATCTTATTTTCCTCCAGGAGGGCAGTTCTGCTGTAAAAATTTAGTGTAGGTAAGCGCTAAATGCTCACTTGTGCCAGCTCCCTCGTTGATGGAGTGGGTACGGTTAGGATAAGCCATCATTTGAAATACTTTCCTGTTTTTTACCAGCTCATTGATCAGCAGTTCTGCGTTTTGATAATGAACATTGTCATCGCCTGTTCCATGGATGTAAAGTAAGTTTCCAACCAGGTTTTTGGCATAAGTAATAGGCGATCCTTTCATATAAACATCTGTGGTCTTCAAAGGAGATCCCATATAACGTTCCTGATAAATATTGTCATAAGTAAGTTGATTGCTGATTCCTGCTATGGCAATACCGGTTTTATAAATCTGCGGATATTGGAACATCAGATTCAATGTGGAAGAACCACCACCGCTCCAACCCCATACAGCAACTCTGTCTTTATCTACAAATGGCCACTCGATGATCTGCCTGGCAGCGTCTGCCTGATCCCTGATATTCAGTAAACCAATGTTCTTATAAATACTTTTACGGAATTCACGACCTTTTGGCGCTGGCGCACCCCGATTTTCTATGGAAATATAGATATAACCATCTCTGGACATGTCGCCCGCATATAAACGGTTATAACCTGTGCCATAGGTATCGGTTACTGTCTGACTTGCTGGTTCACCGTAAACATAAAATACTACAGGATATTTTTTGGTCTGATCAAAATTTTCAGGCTTTTTCATCCAGCCATCCAATTCTACACCATCCTGCGTTTTTATTTTAAAGAATTCTATTTTGTTTTTTGGAGGACGCACTCTCGCCAGCTGATTAGTGATACTGCCCTCCATGGTGAAAGGATTGCCGGTCTCCATTTTCATCCATTCAGCAATTTGCATCACATTTACATTTGTGTAACTGTGGAAGGCAAAGATTCCATTTGGAGAAATGTCGTAATTGTGTGTGCCTGGTAAAACTGAAGGGGTCACCATTTCCAGTTTACCACTACCATCTAATTTAGTTTTATAAAGATACTGCTGAGTAGCGTTTGTGGGTGATGCCATAAAATAAAACGTATTGTTCTTCTCATCTACCAGGCTGCTTTCGATAACGTCAAAGTTACCTTTGGTAATTAGTTTTTCTTTTTTGCCGTCTTTGCTGATCCTGTAAGTATGTCTCCATCCGTCTTTTTCACTTTCCCAGATAAATTCTTTACCGTTGTTCAGCCATTGCCACCCTGGTGCTGCGTCGATCCAGGCCTTATCAGTTTCGGTGTAAATATTTTTTACCGTGCCAGATGCTGCATTTGCTACATATAGCTTACTCACATTTTGCTCCCTGTTTAATTGCTGCAGAATGATATCACTGGTATTGGGTATCCAGTCCATCCTTGGAATATAGTTCTGAATCTGATCTCCGGGAACTTTTACCCATGAGGTCTGTGCAGTGCTTACATTTACTATTCCGATTTTGCAGGCAGAAGGATCCTGTCCCACTTTAGGGTATTCTACGGGAATAGTGTAAGGGTAAATGGAGTCTGTATTGTTAATCATCAGGAAGTTTTTAATCTTCCTTGCATCGATTTGCCAGTAGGCGATTGAAGTGCCATCAGGACTCCAGCGGAAACCATCCCTGCAATCGAACTCTTCTTCATAAACCCAGTCGAACGTTCCATTGATTAAACGGTCGGTACCGTCTGTAGTCAGTGCCTTAACTGCGCCCGATGCAATATCTTCTACATATAAATTATGGCCACTCACATAAGCAACCTTGCTTGCATCGGGGGAGATTTTCGCAAACATCAGTGACGATGCTGGTCTGTCTTTCCCAATTTGAATAAGTTTATTTGCTGATATATCTGCCAGCCAGTAATCTCCCCTCGTCTCATAACGCCAAACCTTCTTGCTATTGGTATAAATTAATGCTTTTGTTCCGTCTGCCGAAAGCACGAAACTTTTAACATTTAAAGGATAAGTACCTTTTGGCGTTAACAGATTTCTGCTCACGACTGTTTTGCGCTCATTTTTCGGGAGCGTAACCATTACGATATCGCCGTTTGAGATTTCGTAATAACCAGTGCCATCTTTAGTCCAGTTGATATCGCCGTTACGTTGTGCATAGGTCGTTGCACACCAGGAGCTGATCAGGATAACTAATGTGAGTTTAAAAATAAAGTGCTTCAGTTTCATTTGTCTTCGTTTTTTTGTTTTGCTTTCTTCCAGCAGGTGTAGGTGAAAGAAACGGTTTAGAGTTGAATAAATTGCTGATAAATGGTCTGCAGGTAAGCCTTACCATTTTTGGTCAGCGTTTCGGTATGTGTTACATCTTTTGGATTGTCATTATATAAAACCAGCTTACCTACGTTATCAAATGTAACACATTGTTTGTTATCTATAAAGCCCATTCCATTATCCCAGCTAAAAAAAGCAAATGGTTTGGTATATGGATTCAGTAAATTTTTGCTCCATTGAAAAGATTTGCTGTCCAGATCCAACTGATGCAAAAGGGTAGAAGCGATGTCAACCTGGCTGCCTACCTGGTCAAATTTCTTTCCCCGGTATTCTTCTTTGATCACGTCGCCAAAAAACAACAGGGGAATATGGTAACGCTGCGGAATATAGACCTCGCCTCTTCCTTTAGGATAGATATGCCCATGATCTGCTACAAAAATAAACAGGGTGTTTTTATACCAGGGTTTGCGCTTCGCCTTGTTGAGAAAATCATTCAAACAGGAATCTGTATAATAGGCTGTGCTTTTGAAACGCTGTATATTATCCTTCGTGCCGAATTTATAGTTTCCCGGAACCTCAAAGGGCTCATGGTTAGTCAGCGTCATCTGGGTAGAGAAAAAAGGTTCTTTTTCCTGATTCAGCGTTTGCAGCTGGCGGTTAAATACTGTGCCGTCATAAGCGCCCCATTTCGAATTCATGTCTTTGCTGGCGAAGCTGCTTTTATCTACCAGTAATTGGTAATCATGGCTTACAATAAAAGCTTTATAGTTCTCGAATTCAGATTGTCCGCCATAAAAGAACGACGTACGATAACCAATTTTAAACAAGCTTTGTGAAATGCTAGGGATCTTCTCCAGTTTATCAGGCCACTTCATGATACTCCCCGATGCCAGGCTGGGAAAACCTGCAAGTGTACCAATAATACCTTTGTCAGTCCTGTTTCCTGTGGAGTAAATTTGGCTGAACAGTACACCATGATTGATCAGACTGTCAAATTTAGGGGTTATCCCGTCTTCATTACCCAATGTTTTTGTCAGATCGGCCGTAAAGCTTTCCATAATAATAACGACTACATTGGGTCTTTTCGTTTTTAAGAGCTGAAGGGTGGAATCTTTTTCTACAGCATAGAGATCGCGTACAATTTCGGCTGATACTTGTGCAGGATAATAAAGATTTGGATTTTTGTTTACATGTTTCTCTGCAAGAATACTGGATATCAGATTCCATTCTGTATTCACTGCAGCATGATTTAGTGTTTGTACATCAGAATAATAAGCCATACTCTGGTTATTGGGCGAAACACCCCAGCCACCACGAATCAGCAGAAAAGTAAATGCTAACAGAAAAAAGGAAAAAACAAGTTTCATTGCCATATTCGCAGATGGCACCCCGGTATCTTTTTTAACCAACCATTTACTTAAAAAATAGCCACCAACCATCAACAGGATTAAAATCGCAAGACTCAATAAAACGGGAGAAGATGCACTTGATGCCAAAGCTTCATTAGGAGAGCTGACGGCAAAGCCTAATGCCTTAGCGTTAATCTTGCTTCCCCATTCCCGGTAGATATTGATATTGGCCATGCCGATAATGCTAAACAGAACGATCAGTACCGTATTATAAATAGCCAGCCAGCCAAATGGTATTTTGTTTTTCTTAACCACCAGTATATAACCAGTATAAAATAGGAGAGGTATCACGGCAATATAGGCTGTCATTGATAAATCAAGTCGTAAACCATGATAAGTTGCTGCAAGAACTTCGAGTATTGGGGCTGATTTTAGGTCAGTGAAATTAACAGCTAAAAAAATGAGTCTGTCCAGCAAAAAGAATAACAGCCAGAACAGGAAAAAACGGGCAAAAAAAATCAGGTTTTTTAACATGATAGCAAACCTAATAAAAAAGGGCTATGTTAAAAAACCTGATAATGTAAATTTATTTCACTTATTGTCCGCCGCCCATTGCTCTTAAAGCGTCCATAGTGGTCACTTCATAAGCAGCTGGTACGTCTAGTGTGATAGGGCCTACTTTTTCTTCTTTTACCTCTTTAATGGTAACTACTGATTTGAAACCGTTCTGTGTACGTGTAAATTTAATTGGTGTACCTTTAACTGCTGCAAATTCAGCACCGATAATTCCTGCTGGTAGTTGAACATCGGTTGTTGCCCATAATTCATAAGCCGCATTTTTATCATCTTTGTAGGTATACTTTTCTGCATTGTACATGCCGATTTTTTGTTTCTCGCCAGTCGCTTTGAAATCGCTCAGTACAGGAGTCGGACCCATCGTCTGCTCAGCTTCTGCTTTGGTCGTTTTAACGGCATATTGTTTTTGCATCATTGGGACGTCTACAAGTACTAAACCATCTTTCTTCAGTCCGTCCGACAGGATAGTGATTTTTGCCGGTCCCTGTTCCATTTCTATTTTCAGGATGTCACCATTGAATTTAACTTTTGTTTCAGTAGGCAACTGTGAGGCCATCGACTGTTGTTCTGGTGTCAGCTCATAGGTCATGCCGTATGTAATAGTGCCTTCGCTAACTTTTTTCTGTGCATTTGCGATGATAGCAGTACTGATTAATATCGCTGCTACAACAGTCGTTTTAATAGATTTGAACATATTCTTTAGTTTAATAATTTACCAGTTAATTTTCTCTTTGCTGATAAAGGCAGCAATACCTTTTTTGAAATCTTCACTCTCTCTTACCCTCGCATTAATCTGTACTGCCAAACTAAGACTTTTTTCCAGTCCGGGATTGGTAGTTTGTCCGATCAGTTGTTTTGTGACCATCAACGCATTTCCTGAGGCTTCATTACACAACTTATGGGCAAATTCCAGGACTGTGTGACTAATCTCTTCTTTATTTGTTACATAAGTAATCAAATTATAGGCCAATGCCTGTTCGGCGGAAAACAAATCTCCGGTAAGCAGTATTTTTTTGGCAATTGTCTCGCTCGTTTTACGCATCAGAAAACAGGAAACTATAGCCGGTACAAAGCCAAGCATTACTTCTGTATAACCGAAACTCGCTTCCGGAACGGCAAAAATGATATCACACACTGTAGCCAAACCACAACCTCCTGCAACTGCATGTCCCTCAACCTGAGCAATCACGACTTTAGGAAGATAGTATATAGTGGTGTACAGGTTTTTCAGATTCTCGCTGTCGGCCACATTTTCCTCATGCGTGTTCTGCTGCAATTGCTGCAGATAGGCAAGATCGGCCCCCGCACTAAAAGTATTACCAGTGGCCTTTAAAATAATAACTTTTACGTCATCATCATCAGATGCCATTAATAGCGTTTCGGTAAGGAGGCTGACGAGTTCAGGGTTCAGTGCATTTCGTTTTTCAGGACGGTTAAGGGAGATCGTGGCAATACGGTCTGTCACGGAATATAAAACCAAAGGTGCAGTCATACAAGTTTGATGGATTGATTTAATGAATCAAATATGCTGTATTTACCGGTAAAATTTAAAATTATGTTTTCTTTTAAAGGCAGTATTGCAGTTCAGCGATAACATTTCAATGCTTTGCAATGAAAGGGAAAGCTTTGAAGCCTTTTTGGAGCGGAGGACTGCTCTTAGACCCTTGTAGGTCTTTCCATTCTGGAGCATGTGCTGAACCAGTGTGGAACTATAAGGGTTGAACTATTATTTTGCTTATGGCTTCACTATGGGGTCATTTACTATCCTCTAACCAACTGCCTATGGCTGTCGCGTAGCCTGTCTCCTTAATGAATGGATAGGGATATCCAGTTGCCTGGCTTCTTCTTCATACATCTTTGAGGTGTGATGATTGCTAGTCCCGTCAATCCATAGTGTTTTGAAATTTACCTGTTGTTGTAAATCAATGATTTTTATTGAGGGCGAGTCCTGTAGCCAGATCACATCGAAAGTCGGTTGGTTCATGAACTTTTGTTTATTAAATGATTGATCAAGCACCAGAATATTCATCTTTTTCCACATCAGCTGATGGCTCCTGATTTCCAGACCATGCAGCAGTGTGTCTTTTTTTAAAGAGATACAGCTAGGGCTTGAAACTTTCAGCTGATCAAGAGCAGGTTGTACCGCAGATGTAAATGTCTTGTCTGTGGTAGTGAGATTAGTAACCACTACAGCAGTATCTGCCGAAATAAATGCTGCTGCATAGTTATTGCCGAGTTGGAAAAGTACAATTTTCTCCTGTTTTCTGGATAATATTCGATCGTAGACGAGGCAGCACTGCAAACAAATAAGCAGTATAAATGACAATAAAAAATACCTTTTCTGCCGATGGATCAAACCAATAGTAAGCAAAATCATCCATAAACATAAAAGCAGGAACTCTGTTTTGCTGATCCAGATTCCGCTCAGGCTAGAGTAGGGGAGATGCGAGATGAATTTCAATCCCCGGTTGGTGAAGAGGATCAACGCTTCAAAAGGAACAACCAGCCAATCTAATCTGATCAGTAATATAGCTATTCCCAGATACATCAGAACAGCAATAGGTAAAGTGATAAACAGATTACTGATAATAAAATAAACAGGGAATTGGTGAAAGTAATAAATGCTCAGAGGGAAAGTGGTTATCTGAGCAGCTAACGAAAGAGAAACCATGCTCCATAGCCTGGTTAGCCAGGTCGATTTAAAAAAGAACCAGCTGTTAATTACAGGCTGTAAATAAATAAGCCCCAACACCGCTAGATAGGAAAGCTGAAAGCCAACATCCCAGATTAAAAAAGGGTCGTATAAAAGTAGGCAGAAAGCTGAAAATGCCAATATATTATAGCTGTTGGTATTTCTGCGGAGTGCTTTCGCTGTTATAAATACAGAGAGCATAATAGCGGATCGTAATACGGAGGCAGAACAGCCAGTGAGCAGGGTATAAAACCAGATCAGCACAAGCACAAAAATCACTTTGATAATTCTCCATGATTTCCTCCTGTTTAGAAAGCTTAGCGCCCATTCTATCACCATATAGATGATTCCCACATGCATCCCTGAAACGGAAAGGGCATGAATGGTTCCTGTCGGGGAATAAGCCGCTAAGGTCTCCGGACTTAGATCTGCTCTGTAACCCAGGATGAGCGTAGAGGCAACAGCAAAAGCCTCGTTATCTTTTAGCAGTTTCCGGTAATAAGTAATTTGCTGTTGCCGCAGTTTAAGAGAGAAGTGGATGATTTGATTCCCCTTGTTTTGCGAAAGGTTCAGTAACTGATTTTTTCTAAGGAAGATCTGATGGTAGATATTCTTGTGCGCGAGCCAGGATCTGAAATCGAATTCCCCCGGGTTAACCGGAGAAGTGACTTCGGTATAAATAGCGGGGATCAGAAAAATATCGCCGTAACTGATTGCTGTTTTTTTTACAGCATCTGCCTGGAGCACGACTAACAACCTGCCAGCAGACTGATATTTTTTATTTCCATCTGATACCTCCAAAACTGAAGCGGTGAACCTTAACAGGCGGTGACTTTGCTCTGGTTCGTTGTCCACTTTTATCTTCAAAAACCGACCTGACGTATTGGCAAAATAATTGATTTTTCCAGGGGAATAGAAATGTATACTATGTAATCCTCCTAGCAAAAACAACAGAAGGTAAAGCAGTAAGCCAATAATGTACTTGTGATGATAAACTTTAATTGATGTATATAAATATCTGATTATAAATAATGAAAGAAATACAGCGGTTGTGATAAAACTCCAGACAAAATATAATTCTGTAAAATCGAATCCGTAACAAATCAAAATTCCGGCAGTAAAAGGGCCAAGAATGAGTACGAAAATCAGTTCTGCACGATAGGTCATCAGCTCAAAATTGATAACGTAATTGGAGCTTGATCTCAGACTTTTTATTACCCGAAATTTCATCCAGACCTGTACCTGTGGTTAACTGACCGGGATAATAATAGACCGCAATTTTGCTCCAAAAATAGAGTCGCCTTGTCAGGCGATATTTGAGATTTAGATAAGTCCGGAATCCTTCTCCACTATAAAGTCCGGATCCGGATGCATAAAGTACATCGTCTTCATAGGCGTAGATTCTTGTATTATAAGACGGTGTACTGAACCACGCTAAGCGAAAGTTTGCAGAGAGGGCAGCAGACATCACCTTGTATTCCATGTCCTGATAAATCAGGATTCCATATTCTTTTGCCGAGGGAGATTTGCGGTATCGGCTTACTTCAATTCGCGATTGCAGATTGATCTTTCTGTTTAGCTTTCCACTCATGTCGATCCTGTAATTGCCTTTATACACCTCTTCCAGTGCGTTGAAGGGAAGTTCTGCCACGGTGTTTTGTTCTGACACTGTCGTTTTTAGCCTCAACTGCAGTTTTAATGTCTTTTTCGGAGAATAGCTAAGTTGTCCGCTCAACTCAGTTCCATAAGACGCCGCATCTACCCTGTACCTGAGCCAGGGATGTTGATAGGTATCAAGGTATAGAGATGCATTCCATGCCCGGCTGGGGTTGATGTTGATTCCGGCGTAAAAGCCTTTTTCATTGTTTCCATCGGAATTTTTACCAGGTGCCTGGGCATAAAAGCTGATATGGTCCTTTGCGTAATTTCTATAGAGGACTACAGCAGACAGGCGGGATGATAAACTGGCCATAATTCCGGTCACTGTAGCAATTCCTCCGGGGAGACTCATAGAAGTTTCGCCAAAAAGGTAGGTGTTGCTGATGGTGTAATTGTAATGCATTCCCAGGTTAGTCAATTGTGTTCCGCTGAATCCAAATCTGTTGTAAAGCTGATTTCCTGTAATGAACTCATTTCGGTAAATGGAATGGGTCGCAATTAATCCTGCACTAAAATTGCTGTGGTCTAACTGTAAAACACTCCCATAAAAGTATTGGCTGACGCTGCCCTTGTTTCTGATTTCAGCCTGCGTACGGTGGAGTCCGCTAACGTTCAGTGTGCTGAGCGTCTGATTTCCTTTGTCATCTGCAGTTAAACTTCCATCTAATTTTCTCAATGATATAAATGAGGTTAAATCAATGATTTTAAATATTTTAATTTTTGAAGCTACTCCTCTAAAAAAGGCATACTCACTGGAAGATGTATATGGTTTAAGCCCGGTATCCTTTTTTGCAACCCCCGCTACATCTGCGCCTCTCCCGAACGAAAGGCCTGTCCAGAGTGTTAAGCCCTGGCCGAACTGTAGGCTGTAGTCGCCCACCACCAGCGTTTTGATTGCTCCAATTTTATGCAAAGCAATATGACCCGAAATGAAATCAAAACCACTTTTACTGGCTCCGCCAAAAAGACGCTCTCCTGCGTCTTTTTTCATCAACAACGCGGCTGAAGCAATATTGCCAAGCGTATAGCGGTATTTCATGAGTAGTTTTTCTGGTCCGCCCATGTACCTGCTGCCTGGCAAACTGGTATACCCTTTCTGCTTTTCCAATAGCTGCGCATATCTCCAGATGAGGATATTATTGCCCTTCTCTCTGATATTTTTCAATTTAAACTGCTCAGGCCCTGATATGGTATTTAGCGCAACAAACGGCATAATTTTCTCTACTGTAGCATTATCAAATCCCGGAACAGCTTGCAGCTCTAAAAGATCCAATAATTTCCCACTGATCATAATGTGATTCATTAGATTATTGATTTGCAGTATAGATAATAGATTTATCTCTTTTAGTTGTTCAGATGAAGCACTATTTAAGTCTAACGGATGTTTTTTATAATAAGCCAGTTTTTCAATGATTTCGGTAAAGTCCTGCTCTTCCGGCTGAGCATCGCTAAAGTCTTCAATGATGGCTTTTGCAGCCTCCTCTTCCTGGGCGTGCAGCGGAGGTGCTGTCATTAACAGCAGCAGAATTAACAGCACAATTTCACCACGCATAACTGATGTCCAATTGCGGCTGATAGCCTGTGTGTACATTCGATGAAACGGCAAAATCAAAAACCAATCGGTGGTGGATAAATCCGAATCCCGCGAAATGGTGGGCGGATTGGAGGGAGGCTCCTCCCCTTAAAATGAAACGCTTGTCAGGTTTGTATTCCAGGCCGACCCTGAAATCCGTTTGCACCTGAATCTCTTTCGCCAGCATGGCTGTAAACGTTACCTGGTCCGCTGCATGCCAGGAGATGCCGGTGCCCCAAAAACCTGGGGTGTTGTAATTCAGTTTATCGCTACCGTATTTAAGTTGCGCAGGGTTGTCAATATAAGCTCCCACAAGGACTTTCGGAGTTAAAGTGAACATAATCCCAATGTCGATACTAAAGCCGCTTATAGCGCCGTAATTTGTGGCATTAACCTGCGCATAATTTGATCGCAACGCAATGCTTAGCCGCTCACCGAATTTTTTACCATAAACAAATCCAGCATTTATCGTATAGAACCCCGGCAGTCCGTAACGCTGTAGCCCGATAGCGAGCCTATTCCTGCCGGCAGGATAAAGCAGCGCGAAAGATTGAGTGCTGATTTCCGGCGTAAGCGGAGAGGAGGCATAACCAAGAAATGCGGAGGGTTGTAATGAGAAAGTGATACCAGCCGGATTGCCGTAAATAGCTGCTAAGCCAGTGGCAGTTGCTGTAGTTTTCCCCATAGCAGTAACTCTTGCTCCCGGATTGGGCTGACCGCAGGTAATACTGCTATGGAATAAAAGAAAGGTAAATGTGATGATGAACTCTGGCGCCATGTGGCCAAAGTAATATGGATTTAGTAAATAAAGTTAATTTATTAAAAATTAAATCTCGTCATTCAATTTAAGTAAAAAGTCTTTTAACTTTTCAAGCGATGCAATGATTTTCTGATTTTCTTTTACATCACCACTGTTGTTTTTTAAATGTTCTTTTGCACCTTTCAGTGTAAAACCTTTATCATCTGTAAGGTGAAAAATGATTTTTAGATTTTCAATATCCTCAGGGGTAAAAAGGCGGTTCCCTTTCTTGTTTTTCTTTGGCTGAATGATGTCAAATTCCTTTTCGTAAAAACGGATTTGGGAAGCATTTACACCAAACATTTCAGTTACCTCACCCATCGTGTAATACATTTTATTAATCTCCCTCTCTTTGTAAGGCATAATTTGTGTTGATTGTTAGTGGTTTATGGCTTTTATTTGAAGCACTCAAATGTAAAGGGATTTTAGTAGAATACCGCAATAAAATTTTAATTTTGTCGGATAATTTTCTACCAGGTATGACAGCTAAAGAAATAAGACAAGCATTTCTAGAATTTTTTGAATCGAAGCAACATCATATTGTTTCCTCCGCACCAATCGTCGTGAAAAACGACCCTACTCTGATGTTTACCAATGCCGGTATGAATCAGTTCAAGGATCTGTTTCTTGGCGAAGCGCCGATTGTATATCCGAGAGTAACCGATACCCAACGCTGCCTGCGTGTTTCAGGTAAACACAATGATCTGGAAGAAGTAGGGATAGATACCTATCACCATACCATGTTCGAAATGCTGGGTAACTGGAGTTTCGGCGATTATTTCAAGAAAGAAGCGATTGAATGGAGCTGGGAGCTGCTCACCGAGGTATATAAAATTCCTAAAGACAAACTCTATGTTTCGATCTTTGAAGGGGATGATAAAGAGGGGTTACCCAGAGATAATGAGGCTTACGAATTATGGAAAAAGTTCGTTCCTGAAGACCGGATCATTCTTGGAAATAAAAAAGATAATTTCTGGGAAATGGGCGATACCGGACCATGCGGACCGTGTTCTGAAATCCATGTGGACTGCCGCCCTGCGCATGAGCGTGCAGCCGTTTCAGGTAAAGACCTGGTGAATGCAGATCATCCTCAGGTGATTGAAATCTGGAACAATGTATTTATGCAGTTCAACAGGTTAAAGGATGGTTCATTACAGCCTTTGCCTGCCCAACATGTGGATACAGGAATGGGTTTTGAACGTTTAGTTCGCGTTTTGCAGGAAAAAGAATCAAACTATGACACGGATGTTTTTCAGCCGCTAATCCAGTTCATCGCCGAAAAAGCGGGAATTGTTTACGGTGCAGAAGAGAAAACGGACATCGCCATGCGTGTAATGGCCGATCATATCCGTGCGATATCATTTGTAATAGCAGACGGGCAGTTGCCTGCAAATAATAAAGCGGGTTACGTGATCCGCCGCATTTTAAGAAGAGCAGTACGTTATGCCTACACTTTCCTTAACCTGAAAGAGCCTTTCCTGAATCAGCTGGTACCGATACTGGCAAATCAGTTCAAAGGGGTTTTCGACGAGTTGGCTATGCAGCAGGATTTCGTACAAAAGGTAGTGCTGGAAGAGGAAGTATCTTTCCTGAGGACTTTGGCAACGGGTATTCAGCGTTTTGAGAACTACACCAGGAAACAGGCAGAATTCCTGATGTCGGAGAATGCCATAGAGCTGGAAAAACCTTTTGAGGATGCCTGGGTATATAGCATACTGAAAGATCAGATGGTTATTTCAGGGGAATTTGCTTTTGAATTGCAGGATACTTATGGTTTCCCGATCGATCTGACTGATTTAATGGCAAGGGAGAAAAAATGGACGGTTGATATGGACGAGTATCAAAAGAGTCTGCAGATTCAGAAATCACGCTCAAGAGCTGCAACAGCAATTGATACGGGAGACTGGATTACTGTAAATGATTATCCCGAAACCGAATTTGTAGGTTATGATCTGCTGGAGATTGAGACTAAAATATTAAAATACAGACAGGTTACCGCAAAAGGTAAAGAGCAATACCAGATTGTACTGCAAAAAACGCCATTTTATGGCGAGAGTGGTGGTCAGGTAGGTGATACTGGTCGTCTGGAAGATCATTCGCGACTTTTCTTTGTGGATATTACTGATACCAAAAAGGAAAACGGCGTGATTGTTCATTACACGGATACTTTGCCGGAAGATCTTGAAGGACAGTTCTGGGCTGTTGTTGATGAAGATAAACGTACACAGATCAATAATAATCACTCTGCTACTCACTTATTGCATGCAGCCCTGAAAACTGTTCTGGGTAATCATGTGAATCAGAAAGGATCTTTGGTTAATTCAGAATACCTGCGTTTCGATTTTTCTCATTTTGCAAGGATTACTGATGAAGAACTGGCACAGATTGAGCATTTAGTCAACAAAAAAATAAGAGAAAACCTGAAATTAAAGGAACAGAGAGATGTGCCTTATGACGATGCTTTGTCCAGCGGAGTGACGGCTTTATTCGGGGAGAAATATGGGGACTTCGTAAGAATTATCACTTTTGATGATAATTACTCAAAAGAACTTTGCGGTGGAACGCACGTAGCAGCAACAGGCCAGATCGGATACCTTAAAATCCTCTCTGAAAGTGCTGTAGCGGCAGGAGTGCGTAGGATTGAAGCAATTACTGCAGATGCTGCAGAAGCTTTTATCATCAATCAGAATCAGGAAATCAATCAGTTAAAGTCGCTGCTTAAAGGGAATAAAGACCTGACAGGCGCTGTAACGGCCTTGCTCGAAGAGAACAATAGGTTGAAGAAAGATGCAGAAAAGGCAGTGCTGGCACGTTCGGGAGATTTGAAACACGAAATTGTGCACCATATGAAAACAATTAATGGCATTAACCTGATTGCTGTTCATGTAGACCTGCCCAATGCAGATGCGGTCAAAAATCTGGCTTTTTCCGTAAAAGACCTGGTTGATAACTTGTTTTTGGTGTTTACGACTTTGATTGATGATAAACCTGGAATCAGTGTGATGTTATCTGAAAATTTAGTTGCAGAACGTGGATTAAATGCTTCAAATATCGTGCGGGAACTTGCTAAAGATATCCAGGGTGGTGGTGGCGGTCAGCCTTTCTACGCTACTGCGGGAGGTAAGAATAAAGATGGCCTGGCTAAGGTATTGGAAAAAGCAGCCTCCTTGATCACTGTATAAAGAGAGGAGGCAGCTGTTCAATCCGCTTCCTGTTCAACATTAAAAAAGCTCCCTTTTCAAACGAAAAGGGAGCTTTTTTAAGAAAGGACCTAACCTCTTTCTTAAAACTCAGTATAAATTAGTGATGTCCTCTGCCGCCTTTGTTACCTCCATGGTCATGGTGTCCATGATCGCCCCGGTTGTTTTGCGCCCTGAACTGATCACGACCTCTGTGGTTATCCCTGCGGCTAAAGCTTTCTCTTCTGTAGTTATTGCTTCGGTAATTATTTCTGACTACTACTCTTGCCGGTCTGCTATATCCATAACTTGCTCTTCCATACTCCGTACGGTAATTGTTATGGTGCAGATAGGGACGTGGTGAATTGATCACAACTTTTCTTCCCCTGTATAAATCATATCCTCTGTAACGTGAAGGCAGATTGCGTGCATGTACCCACCTGTTACCGCTATAGTAAACAAACTGCCTCGTCGGCACATAATAATAACTCTCCACTTCCGGCAGATAATAATAATCTACGTGATCGTAACCCGTAGGTCCCCATTGTGGCTGGGTGCCGATGTTGACACTTAAACTAACTTGTGCCTTTGCTGGTGCTGCAGCTATCAGGGAACCTATCCCCAGAGTAGCTAATAAAAGTAGTTTTCTCATTTTGTTTCAGATTTGTGTGTTATAACATTACTTCCAAATTATGTGCCACTATTTAAAATGTGTGTTTGAACCAGTGGCATAAACTAATTTGGTTATATTTGTGAGACAGCATTTCAATAAAATGGTTTAATATATTGCCTTTAAATGAGTACAGCAACTGCAGTTACAGCAACAGAATTTGAATTAGTATCAGGCCTGGAAATTCATGTTCAGTTAAATACTGCTTCAAAGATATTTTCTTCAGACAGCGCCACATTCGGCGCAAAACCGAATGCGCACATCTCGGCCGTTTCCCTGGCTCTGCCTGGTGCCTTACCTAAATTGAATAGGGAGGTAGTGGAAAAAGCGATTAAAATGGGACTGGCTTTAAATTGTGAAATCAATCAGGTCAACTATTTTGACAGAAAAAACTACTTCTATGCGGATCTTCCGAAGGGATATCAGATCACACAGGACAATCAGCCGATTTGCAGGAATGGATATATTGATCTGGTATTGAGTGATGGTACAGAAAAACGGATCGGCATCAACAGGATTCACCTGGAAGAAGATGCCGGTAAAAGTCTGCACGATCAGGATGATCACTATTCTTATGTAGACCTGAACCGTGCGGGTGTACCCTTAATAGAAATTGTTACTGAACCAGATATTCGCTCGGCAGAAGAGGCCTCTGTCTTGCTTACAGAAATGAGGAAGCTGGTAAGGCATCTGGGGGTGAGCGATGGTAATATGGAAGAGGGTAGTTTGCGTTGTGATGCGAATATCTCTATCCGTGAACCTGGTACTGCAGCATTCGGAACACGGTGCGAGGTTAAAAACCTGAATTCTATCCGGAACGTGCGCCGGGCAATGGAATTTGAATTTAAACGCCAGCAGGAAGTAGTGAATGACGGGGGCAGAATTATCCAGAGTACATTAACCTTTGATGCAGATGCAGGTACGACAGCACCTATGCGTACCAAGGAAATGGCAAACGATTACCGTTATTTTCCCGATCCGGATCTTCCTCCTGTACATATTTCGGATGAATGGCTGGCTGCAATCAGAAACGCGATGCCGGCATTACCTAGAGAAATTACCGATAAACTGGTGTCTGATTTTGGTATCAGCAATGCTGAAGCGGTGATCTTTGCAGAGGATAAGGCGCTGCTGGATTATTTCCACGCTGCATTAAAAGCGATCAGCAATCCCAAAAGCCTGATCAACTGGTTAACAGGATCTGTCCGTGCTTTATTGAATGAGCAGGCAGTAACTATTAGTGATTTCAGGGTAAAGCCCTTACAACTTGCTGCGGTGATTAACCTGGTAGATGATAAAAAAATTACACAGCAAATTGCTTTACAGCAGCTGATTCCCGCTATACAATCAAATGAAAATGCCAATGTATTACAGCTTGCCGCTGAAATGAACCTGCTGATTGTTGAAAATAGTGATGAGCTCTCAGGATTTGTAGACCAGGTGCTGGAAAAATTCAATCCACAGGTACAGGCTTATAAAAAGGGCAAAAAGGGAGTACTCGGACTCTTTGTCGGTGAAGTGATGAAACTGGCGAAAGGCAAAGCCGATGCACAAAAAGTAAATGAACTATTACAGGATAAATTAAAATAGGAGCGTGTGCAGAAGCACTACGCATATCGTAAACACACAGGTGAATGAAACCATCAATGAATACACACATTAAAAAAGCATTCTTTTTATTCGCATTATGCGTTGTTTTTGTCGCATGTAAAGACAAAAGTAAATTTGAAATCAGTGGAAAGTTTGAGAATGCGAAACCAAAAACGCAGGTATACTTATATAGTATTGAACGTGCAAATGAGACTGCGGTAGATTCTACGGTATTATCTGACAAAGGCGAATTCCAGTTTTCTCACAGTACACCGGAAGTGGATTTCTTCAAGGTAAAGATTGATCACAGTGAATATATTGTCATTGCTAAGAATGGCGATCATATTAAATTACAGGCAGATTTGTCTGATAATACACTAGCCTATACCTTATCAGGTGCTGAAGAGGCAGACAAGCTGGAGGAGCTGAACAAGCAAAAAAACATGCATATCGCTAAACAGGCAGCTATGCAGGCACAGTTTGAAGAAAATGTAAGCAGTCAGCCCCAAAATAGGGAGGCGATTGCCAACCAGATGCGCCCTGCACTGATCAAGGAGAATGAAGATTTTATCAATTATATCATCAAGTTTGCGATGGACAATACCAGCTCGCTGACCAGTTTCTATGCAATTAATTCTTTGAGTCAGAACGACTACGAACAGGAATTACTGACCTACGCAGAGAAGATCAAAAGTAATTTCAACAAAAACCAGGCGGTAACGGACTTTCTTGTTAGAATGGCGAAACTGAGAACGGTGCAGATCGGGCAAACTGCCCCTGATTTTACCATGGCTACGATTGATGATAAAACGGTGAAACTATCAAGCCTGAGAGGTAAATATGTACTGCTCGATTTCTGGGCTTCCTGGTGTCAGCCCTGCAGACAGGAAAATCCGAATGTAGTGCGTGTATATAATAAATATAAAGACCGTAAATTTACAGTACTGGGCGTTTCGCTTGATAAGGATCCTATCGCATGGAAACAAGCGGTTATCGCCGATGGTTTAACATGGACGCATGCAAGTGAACTAAAGGACTTTGAAAGCCCGACTGTAAGGTTATATCAAATAGAAGCTATTCCAAGTTCGTTCATCATTGATCCTGATGGTAAAATCATTGCTAAAAACCTGCGTGGAGAAGAACTGGACTCCTTTTTAAATAAAACTTTACGCTAACCCTAAATGCATGTTAATATAACAGGCGCTATTAACAATTTGTTAACCTCACTTTAACCTTATAGTATAATTGATTCGTTAATTTCGTAACAAATATTTAAAGAACATGAGCACCGTAAAACAAAAGATACTGATTATTGATGACGAACCGGATATTTTAGAGTTAATTGAATATAACCTAAAAAAAGAAGGCTATCAGGTGTATCTGGCAAGTAACGGCCAGGATGGTATCACATTGGCAAAAAAGGTACATCCGGATCTGATTATTCTGGATATCATGATGCCTAAAATGGATGGTATTGAGGCATGCCGTTTAATGCGTGCAATTCCTGAGTTCAAAAATACTTTTATGGTGTTCTTAACTGCGCGTAGTGAAGAATATTCAGAGATCGCAGGTTTCAATGTAGGTGCTGATGATTATATTGCTAAACCTATTAAACCAAGAGCTTTGGTTAGTCGCATCAATGCCATCCTGAGAAGGAATGTAAGCAGTGATGAAGTATCTGATAACAAAGTTGAAATAGGAGACCTGGTAATTGACAGGGAAGCTTACCTGGTGTTCCAGGGAGGACAGAAAGTAGTACTTGCGAAAAAGGAATTCGAATTATTATACCTGTTGGCATCGAAGCCGGGTAAAGTTTATACAAGAGAGTCAATCCTGAAAAATATCTGGGAAGATTCAGTAGTGGTGACTAACCGTACGATCGACGTGCATATCCGTAAACTGAGAGAGAAACTGGGAGAAACTTACGTAGCTACAGTGAAAGGTGTAGGCTATAAATTTGAACTTTCTTAATCATTTACATTCTTATTCCATATGGTACGGTATAGATTTGTACTTTTGTACAGTTTTATAAATCCATACCATTGAAATATCCTTCATTTAAAGACCTCATTCTATTCGAAGACGATAACCATATCGTTGTAAATAAGCCGCCATTTGTTGCCTCACTGGATGAGCGTGGCGGCTCAGGCGAAGTAAACATCCTTCGCCTTGCCAGACAATATTCCCCGGACGCACAGGTTTGTCACCGTCTGGATAAGGAAACATCAGGTGCAATCATCATTGCTAAAAATCCTGAAGCCTACCGCTCCGTATCTATGCAGTTTGAAAAACGTAAAGTGAAAAAGACGTACCATGCTGTAGTAGACGGACAAGTTACTTTCAATGAGTTATTTATCGACCTTCCGATTCTTAATGACGGAAACAAGAGTGTAACGATAGACCGTAAAGAGGGCAAACGTGCAGAAACGATTTTCAATTCTATCAAGTTTTACAAACATTATACACTGGTAGAATGTAAACCCATCACGGGCCGTATGCACCAGATCAGGATTCATCTGGCTACACAGCGTGCCGCAATCTGCGGAGACACGATGTATAAAGGCAAGCCTGTGTATTTATCCAGCATGAAAAAGGGATACCGGATTGCAAAAGACGACGAGGAGCAACCGATCATGAAACGTTTTGCATTGCATGCCAGACACCTTGTTTTTAAAGGACTGGATGATCAGGACATCGTGATCGAAGCCCCATATCCAAAAGACTACGCTACGCTCATCAAATTATTAGATAAGTTCGATTTATAATAAGAAGAATAATGTATGTAAGAATGGTGAATTATGTTGATGCCATAAATCAATACCGTAAATCAAAAATCTCCAACAGAAATTTCCTGGTATTCGCTGCTCTTGTGGTAGGTATTCTTGCCGGACTGGCAGCCGCGTTACTGAAAACGCTGACGCATCATATTGAAGATTTCCTTCAGGACGGCTTTCACTGGCAATATAAGTATTACCTGTTCCTGGTATTTCCCACAATTGGTATTTTACTTTCAGTGATGTATGTTCGCCGTTTTATCCGCAAGGGTAAATTCGAAACGGGTCTTACCCCATTATTATATACGATCTCAAAAAAATCCAGCCGGGTAGAGCCACATAATATCTATTCCCAAATCATAACTGCTGCATTGACGGTGGGCTTCGGTGGATCAACAGGTCTCGAAGCACCGATTGTGACCAGTGGCGCAGGGATAGGCTCTGTAGTAGGCCGTTTTCTGGGGCTGTCCTACAGAGAGACGACAATGTTATTGGCTTGTGGAGCAGCTGCAGGGATTGCAGGGGCTTTTAACAGCCCGATAGCGGGAATCGTTTTTGCTATAGAAATTCTTTTGCCTGAGTTTACCATTCCTGCTTTTATTCCTCTGCTGCTCGCCTCCGCGACGGCAGCGGTAGTCGCCCGTTTTTTCTATAACGAACAACTGTTCTTTTTGGTAACGGAAGGATGGGTATTTGGCTCCTTAATATGGTATGTTGTGCTGGCCTGTCTGATCGGACTCTTCTCGATCTATTTTAACAAAGCTTATTATTTCAATAAGAAGATGTTCTATAAGATCAAAGGTCCCTATCAAAAAGTATTAGCAGGAGGATTGTTTCTGGGAGCCCTGGTTTTCTTATTTCCTACCTTATATGGTGAGGGATTTATTACGATGAAGAATTTATTGGGTGGTAACTATAGTACGGTCATCACGAATAGTATTTTTGCTGCTTACAGCAATACACAATGGGCAATTATCCTGTTTACTACGGTCACGCTATTTGCTAAGTCGGCCGCCACTCTGATCACACTGGGAGCAGGAGGAAATGGGGGTATTTTCGCACCGAGTCTGATCATGGGGGGACTACTCGGTTTCATTCTTGCTTTCTCTATCAATACCCTTGGCATTGCAAATGTAAACGTCGCCAATTTCATCGTCGCTGGAATGGCTGCATCGCTGAGCGCAATTATGCATGCACCATTAACGGGTATATTCCTGATCGCAGAAATAACAGGTGGATATGTATTAATGGTACCGCTGATGATTACATCAGCAATCGCTTATTTGATCAACAGAAGTAAAAACAAACATTCTATCTATACAAAGCCTCTGGCTGAAAGTGGAGAGCTTATGTCGCTCGAAGACAAAGATTCTACGGTACTGAACATGATGAAGGTGAAGTATCTGGTAGAGCGCGATTACCTGATCCTGCACGATGCAGATATGATCGCTGAAAGGCTGAATGAAATCCTGACTTCCAAAAGGAATATCTTTCCGGTAATTGCGGAAGACAATACTTTTAAGGGGCTGATTTATGTGGAAGATATACTGAAAAAAGGGATAAATAATCCTAATATCACGCAACTCACAGTGAAAGATATGATGCAGCCTTCTCCGGAGATTATATTTATCGATGAATCGCTGAAAATAGTGATGAAGAAAATGGAGAAAGAGAATGCCTGGTTGTTACCTGTAGTGAACGCGCAGGAAGAATATATAGGTTTTGTATCGAAGACTGCTGTTTTTAATAAGTATAGGGCGCTGTTGAGCAGGCAGGCGGATTACATGGAGTAAGTAAAGGGGGGATTCTTTCTTTAAAAAAGTACTGATACATTTTAGCCTGCCTAAATTCGCTGCGCAAACTTAGAAGGTCTAAAATGTATCAGTACTTTTTTTTGGATGCGTATCCTGGGGGGGAGGGTCCGGTAGGGAGCAGAAAGAGTATGAAGCAGAAATGGTTTATAGATATAAGAGGCTACATGTTAAGCGCTTAAAGGGTTAAAATTAGTAGCGCTAAGAGTAAGTTAGATGACTTTTTAGAGCAGAAGTGGGCACGAAGAACTGAAAGGTGAAGGTTGAAAGATTAATTTAAAAGTCTGCTTTAAAAGCTGTATGGGTGAGATAACTTGCTAAACAAGCATTGAATTGCGTATAGAAGGCAGGGTGTAAAAACAACTAAAAACTATGTTGCTGGACTTGTAGATTTACCTGCGGATGAGGTTTAACACATTGGCAAGTAGATAAATCCTGAAGAATAGTATTAAAAAAGAAGAAGCTGGGTTTCGGCCTACTCAATTTGCATCGCAAACTTAGGCAGTCGAAACTCAGCTTCTCTTTTTTAAATTCTTCAGGGGTTATTCCGAGACTCTTTTTAAACCGAATTTTTCGATTTTACTATAGAGGTGACTTCTTTGGATATCAATGTCATCTGCTGTTTTGGATACATTCCAGTTGTTTTTCTCCAGTTTAAACTTGATAAACTCACGCTCAGCATGGTCTTTGTAGTCCTGGAAGTTATTGAATTTATCGTAGTTGGTGCCGACAGCAGCAGTACCATTCACCGGTGCAGAACCCGTAGCGCCAATATTGGTGCCTCCACCTGGATTGGCAAATGCCGCAACATCATTGTCGGTAATTACCTTATCACTTAATATAATCAGACGCTCAATCATGTTGTGCAGCTCACGCACATTACCTGTCCATGGTAAGTTCTGCAATGCAGTCATACCTGCATCACTGATTTTTTTAGCAGGCATGCCATAATCTTTACAGATTTCTTCAAGGAAGCTCATGGCAATTTCAGGGATATCCTCTCTTCTTTCTGTTAGGTGAGGCACATGGATATTGATCACGTTTAAGCGGTGGTACAAGTCCATTCTGAAGTTACCGTCTTCGATTTCCTTCATCAGATCCTTGTTAGTTGCCGCAATTACACGTACGTTCACTTCAAATTCTTTTTCTCCGCCAACACGGGTGATTTTGTGCTCTTGTAAAGCGCGCAGTACTTTTGCCTGTGCAGAGATACTCATATCCCCGATCTCATCGAGGAAGAGCGTACCGCCATTAGCCAGTTCAAATTTACCGATACGTTGTTTCACAGCAGAAGTAAATGAGCCTTTCTCGTGACCGAACAATTCACTTTCAATCAGTTCTGATGGGATAGCAGCACAGTTAACCTCGATTAAGGGATTGTCTGCGCGTGCAGATTTCTCATGTAACCAGCGGGCAACCAGCTCCTTACCACTGCCATTTGCACCTGTAATCAGTACGCGGGCCTCAGTAGGGGCAACACGTTCTATGGTTTCTTTGATTTTAGTGATGTTGTCTGAGCTTCCAAGGATGTCTCTTGTTTTACTTACTTTTCTTTTCAGGACCTTAGTTTCAGTAACCAGGTTTCCTCTGTCCAGTGCGTTTCTTACCGTAATCAGTAAACGGTTTAAATCTGGTGGTTTAGAGATAAAGTCGAATGCTCCTTTTTTACTTGCCTCGATGGCTGTTTCCACAGTACCGTGACCAGAGATCATGATAAAAGGAAGATCAGGACTGTAGGCTAATGCTTGTTCAAGCACCTCCATACCATCCATCTTGTTCATCTTTATATCACATAAAACAAGGTCGTATTTTTTCTTTTTAATCAAATCAAGACCGTCAACGCCATTATCAATATCATCTACTTCGTAATTCTCATACTCTAAGATTTCTCGCAATGTGCTTCTTATTGCACGCTCATCATCAATTATTAATAATTTTGCCATAGGTTTCAGTCGTCTTCTTTTCTAGGATACGAATATATTTACTAATTATCAATATATACTGATAAAATAGCTGATAATTATAAAAAAATGCAAGCCTGTAAGCCGGGTTCTGTACCCTGATAAATCAGGGCTTCTACCATTAATCTACTATAAATGTCACCATTTATCTCTAACGACCTACCCACTAACATCGGACGAGCAGCCCTACGTGCGTTAGCCTATTTGGTCTTTCAACTCCCGGGGTTTACCAAATCTCCGGTTGCCCGAAAATATCGTGAGCTCTTACCTCACGTTTTCAACCTTACCTGTGCCTTTGCAGGCCATCGGCGGTGTGCTTTCTGCGGCACTTTCCATAATTCAGGTTTTCAATCCTAAACCTCTTCCCGTTAGGAAGCGGGATGCTCTGCGTTGCCCGGACTTTCCTCTCGACTCCCGCTTACGCATTCATCCAGCGATAGAACAGCTTGCATTTTGCGCAAAGATATAAATAAATTGCTATTTACACTTTTTCAGATCAGCTGCTATCTGTTCGGTGCTGTACATGCCCTGTTTATTGCCAAAGCTATTGGTGATATATACAATTACCTGTGCAAGGTCGATATCAGCCATATTCAGATCCGGCATCTTACCTTCATAGACTTTGCCATGAACGGTTACAGGAGCAGACAATCCATTTTTGATAAAACAGGCCAGTTGAGTTTTGTTCTCTTTCAAATAAACTGTGTCCGTTAAAGGAGGAGCCAGCTCCCCCAAACCTTCGCCATTTGCGCCATGGCAATTCTGGCAATGTTTAATATATAAGTCCCTGCCGTTTACATAATAGGCATCCTGCTGAATGCGCTCTGCAGTCTGGCAGGAGTAGAATATGCCGGTTAATGTCGACAGGAACAAGAGGGTAATAATCGATTTTCGCATGTTTTATTTCTTATCCGCTTTGTTATCCTCCGCAAGTAAAACAGGAATATCCTTCATTAACTGTGCTACCTGTTCCGGATTGGTACCATCATAAGCGCCACGGATTTTCTTATCCTTATCTATCAATACCAGGAAACCCTGATGTACATATCCATCCCTGTTCGTGCTGTCCTGCATCACTGCTACCAGATAGCTTTTTTCTGCTAGTGTATATACAGTATCTTTCGGTCCATATACAAATTGCCATTTCGGTCCATCCACACCGAGCTTCTTCGCATACTTTTTAAGTACAGAAGGAGTATCATACTTAAAATCTATAGTGTGCGATAAAAATAGGACATCCGGATTGTCCTGGAACTTGTCATATATCGTTTTCAGATTTCTATGCATAATGGGGCAGATGCTGGTGCAGGAAGTGAAAAAGAAATCTGCAATATATATTTTACCTTTAAAATGATCGTTAGTGATGTAAACACTATCCTGGTTTAGTAATTTAAAGGCTGGTATAGTCTGATAAATGGTATCAACTCCCGCAGAACCATCAGCATTTTTAATCGTTTTAGTCTCCCTTAAGCCATAAACAGGTAATTTTTTGTTTTCTTTACAAGAGGTGAGGAACAGGGCAGACGATACCAATAGTGCGCATGCGGCCGAATACAAATGTTTCATAGTTGATTGAATTGTGGTGCAAAGGTACAGTACTATAAAAATAAAGTGTAACGTAGCTGTAAATATTTCTTAGTTTTGCGGCCAAGATTTTTAATACTTAATGAGAAAAAGATATAATGCTGCCATCACAGCTTTAGGCGGGTATGTTCCTGATACGGTTTTATCTAACCACGATCTGGAAAAAATGGTGGATACCAACAATGAATGGATTATTTCCAGAACGGGAATTGAGGAGAGAAGGATATTAAATGATGATTCACTCGCGACTTCTGATTTGGCCACTATGGCTGTAAAAAGACTTCTTGAAGACAGTAACATTGATCCTGATGAAATTGAATGTGTAATCGTAGCCACTGCAACGCCGGATTATATCATGGTTTCAACAGCAAGTATAGTATGTGAAAAAGCAGGACTGAAAAACGCATGGGGAGTAGACAGTAATGCTGCCTGCAGTGGTTTTCTGTATGCTTTAACACTTGGTGCAAGTTTAATTGAAAGCAACAGGTATAAAAATGTAATCGTTATCGGGGCTGATGCAAACAGCTCTATCGTAAATTATACAGATAGAAATACCTGCATACTCTTTGGTGATGGTGCAGGTGCAGTATTACTGGAGCAAACAGAGGCTGAAGTTGGTGTGGTTGACAATATCTTTAGAACCGATGGTGTGGGTAAAGAGCACCTGATCGTAACGGCTGGAGGTTCATTAAATCCATCTTCGGCAGATACGCTGGATAAAAAGCTGAACTATATCTCTCAGAATGGCAGAATCGTATTCAAAGCAGCAATCGAGGGCATGACTCAGAGTTGTACAGAAGTGATGGAGCGTAACGAACTGTCGACTAAAGACATCAACTGGTTAATCCCGCATCAGGCAAACCTGAGGATTATTCAGTCGGTAGGTGAAAAACTGGGACTTACGATGGACCAGGTTAAAGTAAACATCCAGCGCTACGGCAATACAACCGCTGCAACAATTCCATTGTGCATGTGGGAATTCAAAAACGATTTCAAAGAAAATGATAACCTCTTGTTAACAGCCTTTGGTGCAGGATTTTCATGGGGTGCTACCTATTTAAAGTGGGGTAAACTAAGAAGTTAACATGTTTGGACGCTTAATAGCCATATTGCTTTTAATCAGTTCAGTTTCCATGAACCTGTCGCCGCTTTTTGTGATAGCAGGATTTGAGCTGAACCAGAACTATATCGCGGCAGAATTATGCGTTAATAAAGACAAGCCACAGCTGCACTGTAATGGTAAATGTTACCTGATGAAGAAACTGAAGCAGGCAGAAGAAAAAGAGCAGAAACAAGAGCGTCAGCTTCAAAAAGTACAATTACAGGAGCCTGTGTATTACACTCCTGTACAATTCCAGCAATACGATTTCACAGAGATACAATTGCATATACCCGTTTCAACGGGAATGCCTTTATCAATGGTGAACAGCATTTTCCATCCTCCACGATTCTGCTAATCTATATTTGCCGCTGCTGTGATCTACGGCAGCAGCTATTCACGTATTAATTTTTATTGTTATCACCACATAAAGGCTATTTGTGCTTTTATGTCTGTCCTTATTTTATATGAAATATTTAGTAGTCGCCCTCCTGTGTGCCGGCCTCAGCAGCTCCTGCACGCAACAGGCAAATTATAAAACCGAAAGAGAAGAAGTTATGAAATTCCATGATGTCCTCATGGAAGATAACAGCACACTTGTCAATAACGGTATGAAGATCGATTCATTAATGAAAAACCTGCCCGCTTTAAAGTCTGCCTTCAAAGAACTGGATACGCTTAAAGAAAAAGAGGTGATGCTGGCCATGGTAGCAAGGTTGAATAAAGCCGAAGAGCTGATGAACAACTGGATGCATACTTTTGAACCTGATATTACAGGCAAAACCAATGAACAGGCCATAACTTACTTCAAAGCAGAACGGATCAAGATAGGTAAGATAGACAGCCTGTATAAACAGGAAATTAAATCGTCCACCGATTACCTTTTAAAATTCAGGAGATAATGCGCAAGATCATCATTTATTCTCTGATGCTTCTTGCCGGAGCAACAGGGTGGACAGCTTGTACAAATCAAGCTAAACATCTCCCTTATTTACAGCAGGAAATTACTGGTACAGATACGACTTACCGGACAATTCCTGCTTTTCGTTTTCTGAATCAGGACAGTGTGCCGGTTACAGGAAAGGATTTTGAGGGTAAAATCTATGTGGCTGATTTTTTCTTTACCTCCTGTCCAACCATCTGTCCAACCATGCACAGGAACCTGCTAAAGGTATACAGGAAGTACCTGAATCACCCGGAAGTGAAATTTGCTTCACATACGATTGATGTGAAATACGATACGCCTTCGAGAATGAAAGCCTATGCTACTAAATTAGGGATCAAAGGAACACAATGGGAATTCTTATGGGGAACAAGAGATTCAGTTTATGCCATTGCAGAGCGGAACTACCTGGTATCTGTAGGGGAAGACGGTAAAGCTGCGGGAGGTTTTGTTCATCAGGGTTACTTAGTGCTGGTTGATAAAGATAGACGCATCAGAGGAGCTTATGATGGCACAGAGGATAAGCAGGTGCAGCAGCTAATGGACGATATGGATGTTTTACTCGCCGAATACAAAAAGTAACATGGAGGAGAAAGCAATGACCCTAAGTCAGAAAAAAGGCATTACACAAATCATAAAGCGCAATATGTATAAATGGCACCGGATACTGGGAATCTTAACAGTGATTCCGGTGATCTTGTGGACCTGCTCCGGATTGAGTCATCCTATCATTGCACATTGGTTTAAACTGACTATTGCGCATGAATACAGCAAGCCGGCCCCTCTAAAAGTAGAAGAGATTAAACTGTCACTGAACGAGGTACTCAGCAAAAACGGTATTTATTTACTGAAAAACTTCAGGTTGATCAGTTTTAATGGCAAAACTTATTATCAGGTCAAAAACCGTAAAAATGAATTGACTTATTATGCTGTGGCTGATGGGAAGCTGCTGCCGGATAGCGAACGTTTATATGCAGTCTGGCTGGCGCGTTATTTTTTGGGCGACAGTACCTCGAAGGTGACGTCAGTAAGTCAAATCACTTCTTTCACGGATGAATATAAATATGTAAACCGTTACCTGCCGGTATGGAAGGTAAGTTTCGACAGGAAAGATGGGATGGATATGTATGTGGAGACCGGACATAGTCGGCTGGCAAATTATAATGATACCAACAGAAAGGTATTTCTCTGGGTTTTCAGTAACTTCCATAGTTATGAATTCCTGGCTAAAATCACGAATAATACCTTCAGGTATATCATTATCCTGATCTTTTCTTCAATTGTTATCTTTTCCACATTGAGCGGAATAGTGATTTATGGCTTTTTATGGAAAAAATTCAAAAAACCTGTGGGGGGGCAGCGACTCAGCTTTTTGCGCAGAAATCACAGAAGCATCGGTATCGCTACCGCGTTGGTTACAGTCACTTTTATGGGGTCTGGTGCTTATCATGCAACGCGGAAATTCAAACCAGATGACAGGATTAACTATGTATTTGAACCGGAGATCATGGTGAAAGATTTACGGATCGCACCCAACCTACTCCCGTTAAACTGGGCAGAAGTTAGCAATCTTTCCTTAACGCGCTTCAATGATAAAACTTATTACCAGGTTTACACCCTTAAAAAGGAGAATGATAGCTGGAAGAAACAGCAGGTAGCTCAGGCGGAAACGATGTTCAAAGGAAAAGATAAACAGATGAAGCCGGAGCTGGAGTATTATGACGCGGCAACAGGGAAATTGCTGCAGAATGGTGCGATGGAACATAGTTACAGTCTGGTGAAACATTTCGTAGCGCAGAGCGCTGCGGATGGCGATGCGGCATGTTGTGAGATGATGGCCAATGCGCAGGCAGATCAGTCGGCTCCGCTCATCATCTCTTCTTCGGCATATTTGAGTAAATTTGATACGGAATATGGCTTTATTAATAAAAGGTTGCCAGTGATCAAAATTGCTCTCAGTACGCCGGAACACCTTACATATTATCTGGAACCTGCTACGGGCATGATGGCGGCTAAAATACAGGATGGTGACAGGAGGGAAGGGCTCAGCTTTGCTGTATTCCATAAATTCCTGCTGGTAGATTTTGCCGGCAAAAACTTCCGCGACTTTTTTACGGCAATGGCTGCTTTCGGAGTGCTGGTGGTTAGCTTAATGGGATTAGTGCTGTTTATACGGATGAAATAAAACAAATATTGTTTACAATCGTTTTAAATACACAACACAATAAGCAATTACTATGAAACTATTTAAAAGTATTTTACCCGTGATCCTGTTGTTGACAGGTACACAAATGGTTAACGCCCAGTTCAAACTTGCTCCATTACCTTATGCTTATAATGCACTCGAGCCAGCTATAGATAAAGAAACAATGGAAATCCATTATACCAAACATCACCAGGCCTATGTAACTAATCTCAATGCTGCTGTAAAAGGGAATGCTGCGGAAGGTAAGACATTGGCTGAGCTGCTTACTGGTGTTTCTGCTTATCCGGCGGTAATTCGCAACAATGCCGGCGGACATTTTAACCATAGCTTGTTCTGGCAATTGATGGCGCCGAAACCAAAACCGGCATCTGCAGCTTTCCTGAAGGAGATCACGACTACCTTCGGCTCTATGGAGAAGTTTAAAACTACTTTCGCAGATAGCGCAGCCAAACGTTTTGGTTCGGGCTGGGCATGGCTGATCGTTCAGAATGGTAAACTTAAGATCACGACTACCGCAAATCAGGATAATCCTTTAATGGACGTTGTTGCTCAAAAAGGTGCACCTATTTTAGCACTTGATGTATGGGAACATGCTTATTATCTGAAATATCAGAATAAACGCCCTGATTACATCACTGCATGGTGGACAGTAGTCAACTGGCCTGAAGTAGAAAGAAGATACAACGAAGCAGTAAAAAAATAACAGCTATCATATCAAAAACATAAATTGATATAATGTGATAAAAAAGCTGTCCGTACGGGCAGCTTTTTTAGTTTTGTAAGAGGTTAAACGCATAATAACACATGATGAAAGTATTTGTAACCAGGATCCTTCCCGAAGCCGGTTTAAAGTTGCTTCAGGCAGCAGGACTGGAAGTTAAACAGTGGGAAGAGAAAAGAAAGCTGACACAGGAAGAAATGATTGAATATTGCCGTGATGCAGATGCGTTATTATCTGCTGGCCAGCAGTTGAATGCTGAATTTTTAACAGCCAGCAAACACCTTAAAGTGATTGCATTACACTCTGTTGGTTATGATAACGTAGATATAGAAACTGCAACGAGTCTTCATATTCCTATCGGCAATACGCCCGGCGTTTTAAGTGACGCTACCGCAGATACCGCGTTTTTACTGATGCTGGCTACTTCCCGCAATGCATTTTATATGCATCAGCAGATTATCAACGGCGAATGGGGATTTTTTGAGCCTACAGCTAATTTAGGCAGGGAGCTGAGAGGATGTACATTGGGGATCTTCGGCCTCGGTAAAATAGGTATCGAGATGGCCAAACGCAGTGCTGCAGCTTACGATATGAAAATTATCTATCATAACAGAAGTAGAAATGAGCAGGCGGAAGAGGAGTTGAATGCTACTTATGTCTCTTTTGAAGAGCTGTTAAAGCAGAGCGATGTGATCAGTGTGCATACAGCATTGACACCGGAAACAGAAGGCAAATTTAATATGGCCGCTTTCAAGCAAATGAAGGCAAGTGCAATCTTTGTCAATACAGCCAGGGGGGCAATCCATAACGAAACAGATCTCACTAAGGCGCTACAGGATAAGGTCATCTGGGGCGCGGGACTTGATGTGACTAATCCAGAACCGATGTCGCCCGCGAATCCATTGCTTAAGATGCCTAACGTAAGTGTGCTTCCCCATATAGGATCTGCCACTGAAGGTACAAGAAATGCAATGGCCCGTCTTGCCGCAGAAAATATCATTGCCGCTTTAAAGGGTGAAAAGTTGCCTCACATCGTGAATCCGGAAATATATAGCAAATAAACCATCAGGCAGCAGCATATTAATCGTGAGGTGGTTTGTGCAGGTGGACCTGATTGCGCAGTTCAAGGATTTCCTGCTGCATCAATCTTACTTTTTGCAGCAGATGCATAATCGCATCAATTCCTTCAACATTAATATCCATATCATAATGGAAATGGATAAAACGTTCCATTTCCATTAATTGTTCCTCGCGGATGAACTTGTTATTGCCAATTACAGTCAGTGCGATGAGTCCGGTTTCCTCCAGCAGACCTATAAAAGAAGGGTCAATTGCACAATTGTTACAATACTCGGTTATAGTGATTAATTCTGTTTTCATGGATGATGAAATTAGATTATTATCCCGCCATTTCTTTCAATTCAGTAAATAATTTAGTCTCTTGTTCGGTTAAGCTAGTTGGTATTTTTACAGTATAAGTCACAAAAAGGTTGCCTGCTTCCCCCTCTTTTTTGTAGACAGGAAATCCTTTGCTTTTCAAACGTATTTTGCTGCCGTTTTGTGTTCCTGCCGGTACCTTTAATTTTACTTTTCCATCCAGCGTATCTACGGTAACTTCCCCGCCCAGAATAGCCGTGTACAAGTCAATCTCTTTATTCAGGTAAAGGTCGTCATTTAACCTCTTAAAAATAGGATCTTCCAAGACAGTAATGGTAATCAGCAGGTCGCCCGCAGGTCCGCCATTCGTACCCGCACCACCTTGTCCCTTCAGCTTAATCACCTGACCGTTAGCAATTCCGGCAGGTATAGATATTCTCAGGCTTTTACCATTAACGGTAACTGTAGGTTTATGTGTTTGCGCTGCTTCCCTCAAAGATATTTTTAGTTCTGCCTGCAAATCCTGACCTTTGAAACGGGCATTATTTCGCGAGCGGCTTCCGCCACCACCACCGAACATCGATTCAAAGAAATCAGAAAAGTCACCCCCTCCAAAACCACCGCCAAAACCTTCAGAACCACCGCCACCATAACTGCTGCGGCCGCCACCAAATGGGTTTCTGGATTGGCCAGATTGCTGAAACTGGTCTGCATGTTTCCAGTTTTCTCCATATTCGTCGTATTTCTTGCGCTTATCCGGATCACTTAATGCCTCATTCGCTTCATTAATCTGCTGGAATTGTTTATTCGCTTCTTTATCATCAGGGTTAAGATCAGGATGATATTTACGTGCAAGCTTTCTATATGCTTTTTTAATATCATCCTGTGATGCGCTTTTATCTACGCCCAGAACTTTATAGTAATCAATGTATGCCATATTCAGATTTGATGATAGGCGAATTTACGGTTTATTCTGGTTAGATACCAGTATAAACAGCTATGCTAATATAATTTTGAGGTAATTATTGAATAAAAGAGGAACGCCATGCTTAAGCCTCAATACTGTATTGTTAGAATTCTTTTAAGAAATTCGCTCTTTCCACACAATAAATAAGTAATTTTATCATTATACTTAAACAGTGGAGTAGTCCCCATTCCGTAAGAGACGCAGATGTGAAAAAAAAATTGATCATCAGACAGTGCAGACTGTTTTATTATTAATTTTTATTTCTCTAGCTTGGCAGCGTATAATAACCAAATAAATAAATGAGCCAATGTAATTGAGTGTTTTTCAATATGATGAGCACAATTCATTAACCTCTTTTGAACAACAACAGGCATTAAAAAATTAACAGATGAAACCGCTTTCCATAAAGGACATTGCCAAAAAGGCTAATGTATCTATCACCACTGTATCTTTTATATTGAATGGCAAAGCCGAAAAAATGCGGATCAGTCAGGATATGATCACTAAAGTTCAGACTATTATCAAGGATCTGGGATTCAGACCTAACCAGGTAGCGCGGAGTTTACGAACAGGAAACTCTAAAACTATCGGTCTGATTGTTGAAGATATTTCCAATCCATTTTTTGCCTCTATAGCCCGCCTAATTGAAGATAAAGCTTATAAACATGGATATAAGATCATCTACTCCAGTACAGAAAACGATATAGATAAAGCTAAGGGACTTTTCCGCATGTTTAAATCCAGACAGGTTGATGGTTATATTATTGCACCGATGCTGGGGATGGAAGAAGATATCAAAGAGTTGATCAGTGACAATATTCCTGTGGTGCTGTTTGACCGTAACCTTCCGGATCTTGACGTGAATTGTGTCCTGGTAGATAATAAAGGAGGCACATTTGCCGCTACCGAATTCCTGATTAATAAGGGGAAGAAGAAAATCGCTTTTGTAACTGTCGACATTGAAGTGCAGCAAATCAAAGACCGTCAGCGCGGATATGAAGATGCATTAAAGCTGAATAAATTAAAGCCGATTAAAAAATTGTGCATTCAGATTCCATTTACCAATTCGGCTGCTGAGACTACTACAGAACTCATCCGGTTTTTTACAGATAATCCGGATATTGAGGCCGTATTGTTCTCCACTAATTACCTGGCCGTAAGAGGACTATTCTGTTTCAGGGATATGGGTAAAAAGATTGATGAGAATTTTCAGGTGGTTGCTTATGATGATCACGATATATTTGAACTGCACTGTCCTCCAATCAGCGTTGTGGATCAACCTATAGAGCAAATCGCCGACAATGTGATTGACCTGATTCTTAAAGAGATGGTTAAGGTGAACAATTATGGTGAGAAAGAAGAAAGAAGCAATGTAATCCTCGATGCAAGTTTCATAGAACGTTAGTCTAACCTGATCTCATAAAAAAGGAGCTGTCCACATAGGGCAGCTCCTTTTTACGTAAATAGGAAGAACCTACGCTTGCAGGTCTTCCATTAATGATTTTATTTTATTTCCTAATGCAAGGTCAGCTTCCTTGAAAGAGGCTTTGTCTGCCAGAGGAGCATTCACACTGCAATAGAACTTGATTTTAGGCTCTGTGCCGGACGGTCTCGCAGAGACGATGCTTCCATCTTCAGTAATGAACTGCAGTACGTCAGATTTAGGGAAGTCCAGTTGTGATTTCTCGTTAGACAGCAAATCCGTTTCCACACCCAACTCATAATCTTTCAAAGTTTTCACCTTAGAACCACCCAACGTCAATGGAGGATTACTTCTGAATTTCTCCATCATTTCCTTAATCTCTTCAGCACCTGTTTTTCCTTTTTTAGTCAGGGAAACCAGTTCTTCTTTATATAAGCCGTACTCTACATACATGTCCAGTAAAGCCTCATATAAACTCGTGCCTTTATCTTTGTAGAAAGCAGTCATTTCAGCGATAAATGCACATGAAATAATTGCATCCTTATCCCTTACCAGTTCACCGATCAAATAACCATAACTTTCCTCACCGCCACCAATAAACGTTTTCTTGCCTTGCAGGCTTGTAATCAATTGTCCGATGAATTTGAAACCTGTGAGGGTATTGTAGTATTTTACTTTTTTCTTATCAGCAATAGCTTCAATCAGGTTAGAGGTCACAATTGTTTTCACAATGTACTGGTCGCCGTCAAGTTTACCTTTTTCTTCCCATGCAGTAAGCAGGTAATTGATCAGCAAACTACCTGTCTGATTACCATTCAGTAATACAAACTCACCATCTGTATTCTTCACCGCAATACCAACCCTGTCAGCATCCGGATCCGTCGCCATCACCAGGTCGGCATCAATTTCTTTCGCTTTAGCCAGTGCCAGCGTTAAGGCTTCTTTTTCCTCAGGGTTCGGATAAACTACCGTTGGAAAGTTACCATCCGGTGTACTCTGCTCTTCAACCAGCGTCAGGTTCTCAAATCCAAACTGGGCTAATGCCTGTGGTACCAATGTAATTCCTGTTCCGTGGATAGGAGAGTAGACTATTTTTAAATCTTTCTGTCTTTTAATCGCTTCAGGGGAAACAGACAGCTCAGTGATTTTATCTAGATATAACTGATCGATTTCTTCACCGATAATTTCTACATTACTATCTATGCGGTCAAACTTAACCTCGTCAATGCTTTTAATTTTAGCCACCTCATCCATCACCATCTGATCGTCAGGAGCAGTAAACTGTCCGCCATCTGCGCCATAAGCTTTATAACCGTTGTATTCTTTCGGGTTATGAGAAGCCGTCAGCATCACTCCGCTACGGCAGCCCAAATGTCTTACCGCAAAGGAAAGCTCCGGTGTAGGGCGCAAAGCTTTAAAGAAGTAAACATGAATGCCGTTAGCTGAAAATACGTCGGCAGTAATTTTAGAAAACACGTCAGAGTTATTTCTGCTGTCGTGCGCAATCGCTACTTTGATCTTTTCTCCAGGATATTTATGGAGCAGATAATTACTCAAACCCTGGGTTGCCGTACCAATTGTATATTTATTGATCCTGTTTGATCCTGCACCCATAATCCCGCGCAATCCGCCTGTACCGAATTCCAGGCTCCTGTAAAAAGAGTCAGTCAGCTCAGTAAAAGCTTCTTTATCTAATAGTTGCTGAATTTCCTGTTTGGTTTGCTCATCGTAATTGCCGTTAAGCCACTCGTTAATGGTGTTTAGTGTAGATGCTTCTAATTGCATGTTTTCTATATAAGTATTTGATATTTTCCAATTGATAAACAAAATATGAAGGGGCATGTTTGGCCTATTGAAATAAATAAGCGGAGATTCCCGAATTTTATTTTGCTGATATCGTAATTATTAGGACTGTTTTATTTAATTTCACGCCCCAATACAATTATATACCAAATAAATTGAATTAAAAATACCTGTTAATAATTAATTGTTGCACAACAGGGAACCACGTGTAGCGCATAAACAAGAACAACTAAAACCAATAAAGAAAAATGAAGATATTAAAGTTTGGCGGAACTTCTGTCGGAAGCCCTGAGCGGATGACCAAATTGCTGGATATCATTAATCCTGCAGAAGCACAAATTGTAGTTTTATCGGCCGTGTCTGGTACAACAAATAGTTTAGTAGAAATTTCGGGCAAACTTTTAAAGGAAGATAAACAGGAGGCGTTAACTTTGATTAACGCGCTGAACCAAAAATACAATGATTTTGTGGCTGAACTTTTACCTGCAGCGGAATTCCGTGAGCAGGGGCAGGAAGTGGTAGATTACCATTTTGGGTTTTTAGCTTCGCTGGCAAATGATATCTTTACACTGATAGAAGATAAGGTTGTGCTAGCGCAAGGCGAATTGCTGTCGACTACCCTGTACCATATCTATTTGAAATCTATAGGTGTGCCATCAGTATTACTGCCGGCACTTGATTTCATGAAAACAGATGAGGATAATGAGCCTGATATTCCATATTCTACAGCACACCTTCAGCCTTTACTGGATCAGCACCCTGATAATAAACTCTTTATTACGCAAGGATTTATCTGCCGCAACAGCTTTGGTGAAGTAGATAACCTGAGACGCGGAGGAAGTGATTATACCGCTTCGCTGATTGGTGCTGCTATTCTTGCAGAGGAAGTGCAGATCTGGACGGATATTGACGGAATGCATAATAATGATCCGAGGATCGTAAAAAACACTAAACCGATTTCTCATTTATCTTTTGATGAAGCGGCAGAGCTTGCCTATTTCGGCGCTAAAATCCTGCATCCGCAATCGGTATTTCCTGCACAGAAATATAAAATTCCTGTGAGGTTATTAAACACAATGGAGCCTGCTGCAATGGGTACCTTAATCTCAAGCGAAAGCGAAAAAGGCAAGATTAAATCCATCGCTGCCAAAGATGGCATCACGGCAATCAAAATACAGTCTAGCAGAATGTTGCTGGCCTACGGTTTCCTAAGGAGAATCTTCGAAATCTTTGAGCGCTATAAAACGCCGATTGATATGATCACCACTTCTGAAGTTGCCGTTTCCTTAACGATCGATTTTACGGATAACCTGGATCAGATTGTAGAAGAGCTGCATGCTTTCGGTTCTGTAGAACTGGATAAGGAGATGTCGATTATCTGTGTGGTGGGTGATTTTGGTGCGGAGAAACATGGTTTCGCTGCGCGTGTGCTGGACGCTATGAAACATATTCCCATCCGTATGATTTCTTACGGTGGCAGTAACTATAATATCTCTTTATTAGTACATACAGAGGATAAAACGGAAAGTCTGAAAAGTTTACACAACCGTATTTTTGAATAAATACAAGGTGCTTATCTTTTTTTAAGGTAAGTAAGGATAGCTATAATGATAAATAAGAGTACGATGAAGAACCTGATTCTTCTTTCGTATTCTTTTCTGCTGATTTTCTGACGCTGGAGATCAAAATAGTTACCCATGTAAATGAGGACCATTCCAACTAAACAAAATACAATAAGATATTTAAACATTATGTTTTCTAACAAAGATATAGCGCAATTTGCAAATTTAGAAACACCTTTCTATTATTATGACCTGAGTTTATTACAGGATACACTGGGGACCTGTGCAAGCGCAGCTAAAGTGTATGGTTTTCATGTGCATTATGCGATGAAAGCGAATTTTAATGAGGTGTTGTTAAAAAAGATTAAGGAAACTGGTTTTGGTGCGGACTGTGTAAGTGGGAATGAAGTGAAAAAAGCAGTGGAAGTAGGTTTTTCTAATGCACAGATCGTATTCGCTGGTGTAGGGAAGTCGGACAGGGAGATTAATGAAGCACTGGATCAGGATATTTTCTGTTTCAACGTGGAATCGATCCAGGAGCTGGAAGTAATTAATGAACTTGCAGCAAAAAAGAATAAAACAGCAAAAGTAGCGATCCGCATCAATCCAAATGTGGATGCACATACGCATCATAATATCACAACAGGCCTGGATGAGAATAAGTTCGGGATTAATTCCTGGGATCTGCCTGCTTGTGCGGATATGTTAAAACAATGTCCACAGCTGGAATTTGTAGGGATACATTTCCATATCGGCTCTCAAATCACCAATCTGGATGTATATAAAAACCTTTGTGTGCGTGTAAACGAATTTGCGCAATGGTTTGAAGAACGTGGATTCATCGTAAGGATTTTAAATGTTGGCGGCGGATTAGGAATCAATTACCATCAGCCTGAAGCGCAGATTCCTGACTTTGAGGCTTATTTTAAGATTTTTAATGATTTTCTTGAGGTAAGGTCTAATCAGGAAGTGCATTTTGAACTGGGCAGAGCACTGGTAGGACAGTCTTCATCGTTGATCAGTAAAGTGCTTTATGTTAAAAATGGCAAGAAGAAAAACTTTATTATCCTTGATGCGGGTATGACGGAACTGATGCGTCCTGCATTATATCAGGCGTATCACCAGATAGAGAATCTGAGCAAAAGGGAAGAAGGGATTGCGACAAAGTATGATGTTGTAGGGCCTATATGTGAGAGCACGGATTGTTTTGGGAAGGAAGTGGAGATGCAGGAGACGAGCAGGGGGGACCTGATTGCGATACGGAGTACCGGGGCTTATGGAGAGGTCATGGCCTCGCATTATAATCTCAGAGAAAATGTGCGTGTTGCTTATAGTGAGTTGTAAGAGAACTATCTATAAAAAGCGGACAGCTCATTGCTGACTCAACATTTTACTGAAGGGTAAAATCTTGCAGGTCAGCAATGAGCTGTTCGCTTTTTATACGTATCCATCTCCTGTATCGCGAATAAGCAATACGCAGGATTTTTTGCTGAGGCAGGTTGCGTATACATCACCCAAGGGGAGGATGGGATATAAATTAGCGGATTTATTGTAATATAAATTGGATTGATATTAAAAAAGCTCATTTCTGGATTGAGATGAGCTTTTTGTTTTTTTACGTGTTTAAAAGGATAAGCTGATTAGCTTTATATTCTAGTTATTTTTCTTTGAGGTAACGAGGATAATAATTCCTGCGAGCAGTACAATGCCGCCTGCATAGGGTGACCAGTTTACACTTTTTTCGCGGTCTGCAGAGATTTCTATTGGACCGGCATCGATTATTTTTTCTTTTTTAGTGTATGTAAAGCCTGTCCATATTAATAGGACGGCACCAATAACGATAAGTAATAGTCCGACGTTTTTCATAGATTTTGATAGGTTGAGCTGTTATGCACAATGCATGAACAGGTTATGGTTTTTATTCCTCTTCAAAGAAATCAGCTAAACCGCCAAGGTAGTGTTCTGTAATTCCTGCAGTGAAATCATCATAATCTTCATCAGGGATATTTGTTTGTACAAATTCCAATGAAGTACCTTTTTTATCAGGGTGCAGTTTTATAGTAACGATAGACGGTTCATTGTCTTCTCCGAAGTACCATTGTTGTACAATTCTTTTGCCAAAGTCGAACTCTATGTTTTTCCCTACAATATCACCCTCCCAGAAGGAAAACTCTGTGCCGGCTTCTTCTGTAAATTCTACTTCAGCACCTGTCCATAGCTGGATACTTTGAGCCTTTGTCAGGGCCAGATAGACTTCTTCAGGACTTGCAGGCAGGGGCAGGTATTTTTTAAACGTTTTCATTGTTGTTGTGTTTTAAATCTTCTTCAGTGGTAACGGGCGACTAGCGTCCGGCCCCTTCAAAGATAACTAAAGCTTATTTATATCAGTAAAATTCTCCGAAGAGAGTCGTTGTATAGGAGAGAGCCTTAATTATTGTAATTGTATCTTATTTAAATGCGTTTAATCCGGTCACATCCATACCTGTGATCAGTAAATGTATATCATGTGTGCCTTCATAAGTCACTACAGATTCCAGGTTCATCATATGGCGCATGATGGAATATTCGCCCGTAATGCCCATTCCGCCTAACATCTGTCTGGCATTTCTCGCCACATCCAGCGCTATTTCCACGCTATTTCTTTTGGCCATAGAGATTTGTTCTGCTGTAGCCCTGTTTTCACTTTTCAGCACACCCAGTCGCCATACCAATAGCTGACCTTTAGTAATTTCAGTAATCATTTCTGCCAGTTTCTTTTGCTGTAGCTGAAAGCCGCCAATTGGTTTACCAAACTGTACGCGTTCTTTTGCATATCGGAGTGCGGTGTCATAGCAGTCCATTGCCGCACCTAATGCCCCCCAGGCAATCCCGTAACGTGCCTGGTTCAGGCAGCCCAGCGGACCTTTTAAGCCTGATATCTCAGGGAAAATATTTTCTTTCGGAACTTTCACATTGTCAAATACCAGTTCTCCTGTAGCAGAAGCTCTTAAACTCCATTTGTTATGCGTTTCCGGTGTAGTAAATCCTTCCATACCACGTTCCACTACCATGCCTCTGATTTTTCCAGCTTCATCCTTTGCCCAAACCACTGCAATATCAGCAAAAGGTGCGTTCGAAATCCACATCTTCGCACCATTCAAAATGTAGTGGTCACCCGCATCTTTAATGTTCGTTACCATTCCACCCGGATTAGATCCATGATCAGGCTCCGTTAAACCGAAACAGCCCATCATTTCACCAGTCGCCAGTTTAGGCAGATACTTTTTACGTTGCTCTTCAGATCCGTACGCATAAATTGGGTACATCACCAGGGAGCCTTGCACTGAAGCCGTAGAACGGATACCCGAATCGCCCCGCTCCAGTTCCTGCATGATAATACCATAGGCGATATAATCCAGTCCGGCGCCGCCATATTCCACCGGGATTGTCGGCCCGAAAGCACCTATTTCTCCCAAACCTTTGATTAAATGTTTAGGAAACTCTGCTTTTTGCGCATATTCCTCAATTACAGGACTAATCTCTTTCTTCACCCAATCACGTGCTGCCGTACGGATCAGTTTATGTTCGTCTGACAATAATTCGTCGAGCAAATAATAATCAGGTGCTTCGTAAAGGTCTTTCTTTCCAGATTTATTCATAGTTATCAGCTATATTTGGGTAGTATTTCAAAGGTAATAAATTCGGTTAATGGCTGGTTAAAACCCGGTAAAAAATTAAATTTGTTACTCATTTCAAGCATTTCCTTATTTAAATACCTTATGTACCTGCAGACAGTCGCCCTTAATGATGTTAAATGTTTTTCTTTTCATGGTTATTATCCTGAAGAACAGCTTACTGGAACAGAGTTCCTGGTGAGTATGGAAGTGACTTTTTATCCTTCAGGCGATACGGAAGATCTGGAGCGAACAGTAAATTACGAAGTACTCAATACCATTATTCGTGAAGAAATGGCCAGTACCAAGCAATTGCTTGAAACGGTAGTCAGGCAAATCCTGGACAGGGTAGTGTCTTCTTTTCCATTCGTACTGACTGCTGTAGCGGGAATTAAAAAAATGCATCCGCCAATGCCGGGAGAAATCAACCATTCCTTTGTGCAATTGTCTTATTCCTCAGAAAAAAAGAACCATAACCAGGTTTAACCATAAATATGTCAGCACCTACGCCCTATACTAAAATTACTACCGCTCTATTACAACAAATTGTTGTTGCAGTAGGGGAGAAAAATGTATTTACAGACCAGGCTATACTGGAAGATTATAGTCACGATGAAACCGAAGACCTCCGTTACAATCCGGAAGTAGTGGTTAAGCCGATCGATACAGCTGCGGTTTCCGCCTTGTTGAAACTTTGCAATGAAAATCATGTTCCTGTTACGCCCCGTGGTGGTGGTACAGGTTTAAGCGGTGCTGCATTGCCAATTTTTGGTGGCGTATTGTTATCTATGGAGAAGTTCAAATCCATTATATCCATTGATACTGAGAATTTGCAGGCAACTGTAGAGCCAGGCGTGATTACAGAGGAGTTTATGAATGCAGTGGAGGAACATGGTTTATTGTATCCTGTAGATCCATCCAGTAAAGGTTCTTGTTTTATTGGTGGTAATGTGGCTCACGGATCAGGCGGACCGCGTGTAGTAAAATACGGCACTATCAGAGAGTATATCCTTAATCTGGAAGTCGTGCTCCCCACGGGTGAAATCATCTGGACAGGCGCCAATACCTTAAAATATGCATCAGGATATAATCTTACCCAACTCATGATCGGGTCGGAAGGTACCCTGGCGGTAGTCACTAAGATCGTGACCAAACTTATTCCAAAACCACCATTGAGCGTACTGATGCTGGGTTCATTCCCGGAGAATGAACAGGCTTGTGCCGCGGTATCAGCAATTTTTAGAGCCGGGGTAATTCCTTCTGCTTTAGAATTCATGGAAAGAAGAGGCGTAGAATGGGTCGTGCAGTATGATCAGATTAAGTTCGATCTGGAAGAAGGGATTAACGCTTATCTCATGATTGAGTTTGATGGAAATGATCTTGACGTGATTTATAAGGATTGTGAAAAGGTAAATGCCGTGTTAGAAGCTTATGGCTGTACGAATGTACTTTTAGCGGATACTGCTGGCCAGAAGGAAGAGTTGTGGCGTATGCGCAGAACCATGGCCGAATCGGTGAAATCCAATTCTGTATATAAAGAGGAAGATACAGTAGTGCCGAGAGCCGCTTTGCCGAAGCTGATTAATGGAATAAAAGAGATTGGTTCCAGGTATGGCTTTGAAAGTGTGTGTTATGGCCATGCGGGCGATGGTAACCTGCACATCAATATTATTAAAGCGGGGATGAGTGATGAGGACTGGAAAAATAAGCTGAAAGACGGGATCAGGGAATTGTTCCAGCTTACAGCCGATCTTGGAGGTACAATTTCCGGAGAGCATGGAATCGGACTGGTTCAGAAAGAATTCATGCCGATCAAGTACAGTGAAGTTCATCTCGGACTCATGCGCAGTATTAAAAAGGTGTTTGATCCCAATATTATACTTAATCCGGGCAAAATCTTTTAATCATCTTTCTGATAAATAGGGTTCACCTTCCGGCAGCTGCTATAGCTGCTCGAAGGTGAGCATTTTCTGTTTCTCGGTAACAGGAATTGCAGCGGGTCTTTTAGCGGCATAATCGAATGCTACACATACGCTTTTTCCTTTTGCACATACTTCTTCCTTGCCATTTACATGTTTCACAAGTAAGTATTCCAGGTCGAAACTGGTATTGCCTATTCTGGAAGTGCGCACATACATGCTGATCTGATCCTTGAGGAATACAGGTAATACGTAATCAAGTGAGGCCTGTGCAATCACCACGCCGGTCTTTTCCCAATCCCATGATATTGCATGTTTCCAGTACTTGGTACGGGCAATTTCCATGTAGGTAAAATACACGGCGTTATTCACATGACCCATCATATCGAAATCTGCAAATCTGGTTTCTATGGTGGTCTTATATTTAAAACTGTCTAAATTATTGATGATTTCTGCCTTTTTGTCTGTTTGTTTTTCTTTCTTATGCCAAAGTGTCTTAAAAATCATAAATATTTGGGTTGGTACGGGAGTTGAATAGGTGGTTGTAATTAATAGATATTAAAAAAATTAAAGGAGAACATACAATGACACTAGTAAAATTTAACAATCGTACAAGAAACACTGCACCTTACTTTAACAATGTTTTTGATTCTTTGTTTAGTGAAGCATTGAATAAAAACTATTCGGTAAGCAAAGTACCTGGGGTAAACATCCTGGAAAGTGCTACTGATTATACAATTGAATTGGCTGCACCTGGTTTGCTGAAAGAAGATTTCCAGATTAATGTTAAAAAAGATACGCTCTCAGTATGGGCAGAGAAAAAAGCTGAAGACGGCGCAGTAGCGAAAGATTACAGCAGAAAAGAATTTGATTATTTATCATTTGCAAGGTCGTTTACTTTACCAGAAAGTGTAGATGCTGATAAAATTGCTGCAGAATATGTGAATGGTATTTTGACGATTACATTGGGGAAAAGGGTTGATGTGCAACCAGAGATCAAAGAGATAAAGGTTTCTTAAGTGCTGCTGATTTCGGGAGAGTGATCCTGAGGTTGGACGAATAAAAAATGACCTGCTGTTTTCCGGCTACCTAATTTGCGATGCAAATTGAGAAGGCTGGAAAACAGCAGGTCATTTTTTATTTTTAAGCAATGGACGGGATTTTGGACCATGCAATTTTCCAAAATCAGATGCAGTCAAGAAATATCCGGGGTCATCCGGGAGGGGGTAGATAGCTGGGAGCAGAATTTCGTGAGCAGGTTGCTAGATCTTTGTGTTAGGAGGATGCATAATCTTGGTGTTAGCAGGTTGCAAGATCTTTATGTTAGCGGGTGGCAAAATCTATTGCGTTAGCTGCTGTAAACAAAAATGCCCCGTAAATTTGTGATTTACGGGGCATTGTATTTTGATGAGGCTGTTATCCTAAGTGTAACCCAGGATTTTCAGCACTTGTTTACTGTTTTGCTCTTCTCCGAAAACTTCAAAGTTGAAGGTCTCATCGCGGTTACGGCGAATGATGACGTGTTTAGGGCTTGGTAATAAGCAGTGATGGATGCCACCGTAGCCGCTTAATACTTCCTGGTAAGCACCGGTGTTGAAGAAACCGAGGTATTGTACTTTACGCGTTTTAGGCATAAATACCGAGTTCATATGTGCTTCCTGGTTGTAATAATCCTGTCCGTCGCAGGTAATACCGCCGAGGTTGACCCGCTCATATTCGGCATCCCAGTTATTGATAGGCAGGAGAATATATTTTTGGTTTAATGCCCAAACATCCGGAAGGTTGGTAATAAACGATCCGTCCAGCATTAACCATTTTTCACGGTCGTTTTGTTGTTTACGACCTAATACTTTGTAGAGGATACCCGAAGCTTCAGCAACAGTATATTTTCCGAATTCAGTGATGATATCTGGTTCTACTACGTCGTGTTCAGCACAAATCTCTTTGATACGTTTTACGATCTCGTTTACCATGTATTCATAATCGAAATCAAATACCAGTGAGTCTTTAAATGGCATACCACCACCGATATCTAAAGTATCGAGCTCAGGGTTGATTTTTTTGAATTTGCAATAAAGGGTTACATATTTCTCCAGCTCATTCCAGTAGTACGGTGAATCCGTGATACCAGAGTTGATGAAGAAGTGCAGCAATTTAACGCGGAAGTTCGGGTTCGCAGAAATCTTGTTGTTATAGAACTCGATTACATCTTCCATACGTACACCGAGGCGGGAAGTATAGAATTGCGAATCTGGTTGTTCTTCTGCAGCGATACGGATACCCAGGTTACATGGGGTGTCCAGTTCTACCTCGTCATCAAAAAGGTTGAATTCCTCTTTGTTGTCCAGTACGGGGATGATGTTTTTATAACCATCATGCAACATATCAATGATATATTGTTTGTACTGGTAGGTTTTAAATCCGTTACAGATTACCGTAATGTCTTTGGTCAGGGCACCTTTTTTCTCCAGAGCTTCAATCATCGGCATGTCAAATGCAGACGAAGTTTCCAGGTGGATTCCGTTCTTTAAGGCCTCTTCAACGATGTGTTTGAAGTGGGAGCTTTTCGTACAATAACAGTACTTATAATCTCCGCGGTAATTGTTCTTGATGATAGCAGTCTGAAACAGCAATTTTGCCTGCTGGATCTTTTTAGTGATCATCGGAAGGTAAGTGAAACGTAATGGCGTACCATAAGTTTCAATCATTTCCATGAGGTTTAGATCTTGAAAATACAATTCGTCATCTATAACGCTGAAGCCTTCCTGAGGGAAGCCAACACTTAGATCAAGAAATTCGGAGTAACTCTGCATTTATGGTCATTAAATAATTTTTGCAAAAATGTAATTTTAAATTGAGAAACAGCTTTTATAAATGAAAATACTGTCATCAATACGTATTATTTATCTTTTATCCAGGTGAATCTCCGCAAGCATACAGCGTGCACTTCCTCCGCCGTTTTTTTCTATGGTATATAAAGGGGCGTAAATCAGCCTGCTGTACTTTTCCAATGCGGTTATTTGTGCTTTCGTGAGGGATAAATACGCTTGTTCAGACATTACCAGTAAAGCTTCTCCCGAACCGCTTTTAACTTGGAGCATATTGCCGGCAAAATGATTCATCTGATCGAGTGAAATCTCTACAAGTTCTTTTCCTGTTTGGTGGAAACTCAGGATTAATTTTTCTCTGTCATTTGCGTCTTTAACAGAGTCCATACAGGTTACTGCAAAATGGTCGCCAATACACATCATCACATTGGTATGGTAGATCGGGAAACCACTGCTGTCTGTTGCATCAAAGATAACCGCCGTATAACCGGATTTAGCACAGAAATCGTCCAGCACCTGTTGATCTGTTCTTAAAGATAAACAGGCATAAGCTATTTGGTGTTCACGGTCTAGGACCATGCTGCCCGTACCTTCAAGGAAGCTTTTTTTAGCCTCGTAACCGGAGAGGTCAGTGATTTTGCTGATATTAAAAGCTGCACTCAGGGTTGTAAGGATATCCTCACGGCGTTCCTGTCTCCGGTTTTCCGAAAACATAGGGTAGAGGAATACCTCTGCATTGTTATGGAAAGATACCCAGTTGTTTGGGAAAATGGAATCAGGTGTTTCCGGCTGCAGCGTGTCGTCAATTACTGTTACGTCGACATCGTTTTTGCGGAGGAGGTTGACAAAGCCGTCAAACTCCTGCAGGGCCTGCGACTGAACCTTACTTTCCTCCAGACTTCCGTCCGATGACTGCTGAAACTTATTATTCCCTGCCGTCTGCTCATTAAATTTGAAGTCGACCGGCCTGATCATCAATATCTGATTAGTGGTTTGCATAATGTAATCTTAAGGTCGCTTAATTATTTTGCAGTTCATCCCTCAACAATGGTAAGCTCATGCAGTGGAATCCGCCTCTGGCTCTCGAAAGTTCTGCCGATGGCATCAAGATCAGCGTATCCGTAATGGCGTCTGCACTTACTTTCCCGCTTTCCAGATCGTTGATCAGGTCTTTTACCTTGACCACATCGAAACCATTGCTTTTAAACGCTTCAATAGTTTTATCGTTTCGGTCATATCCCAAAACCACGCCTTCTTTGATGGCAAGCAGGTTACATGAATCTGTCCATTGCTCCCTTGCATCATAAGGGAAATTACCGTTTCCGCTGTAGATGAATCTGGTTTTTTCCTTACTGCCCAGTTCATTCACACTGATGTCATCCAGCAAAGCTTCTATGCTTTCAAAGATGAGCGGTTTAGCTTCACCCTTTTTGAACTGCAGGATCTCTGTAATATCTTTTGTGTCTGGTTCAATCAGGAAGTTGATCGGTTCTGCCGGATTGTTGACCTGGTTTTTTGAGATCGAACTCAGCAGTGTCCATACATTTCTTTTCACTTGCGTGAATACGGTATCGATATGCATAAAATCCCTTTTATTAGGAATTCGTACTACCGTCACTTTATTCACCACATTATTGTCGAACAGCAATTTAATCGCCTCATTTGCACCATACGCAGATGTACGTTCACTGCAGCCAATCAATACGTGATTTTCACTCACCATCATCACATCGCCACCTTCCAATGTAGTCCGGTGCTCTTCTTCTTCACCAGGACGCAGAAAATGTTGTGCCGCATCAGGAATCTCCAGGATATTATCCGTGTAATCTGCAAACAGCGGATGGTTGAAAAAGATATAGCGCATCAGTAATGTTTCACGACTCCTTGCTTTTTTTGCCGGTTTGTTCAGCAGAATATGTTTATTGATCGTGATCCCCACATCACGCGTAAAAATCAGGTTGGGGATAGGGGCAAAGATCATCAGGTCATCCGCCATGCTGCCCGAGATAAATATTTTAGCCAGCTCCTTTGCATCGGTCTGGATCATTTGCAGCTGTAAGCGATACGTACAGCCTTCAATGGCACAAACAGATGCTGTCAGTTTTCTCTTGATAGAAACATCTTCCAGTATGTCCGACAATAGATTTTGAATCTCTATGACCGCCTCCGAATGATGAAAACCAGGGTCATCCGGTTTGAAAAACTCTCTGTTTGCCTCTTCAGCATCAATTTCTTTCAGTTTGCCCTTAATTTTACCAGGATCAAGGAAGTACATCAGCAGTTTGACATAATAATCATACTCATCTTTACGGATGGTTTCCAGGTGTACAATGTCTTCAAAAAGCCAGTCCTGTGCCTTCGACGGCACAACCTTACCTAAACCGCTATCAGGGCTATGAATTAACAGCTTGCGCAGTCGCCCTATTTCTGTACTCACATTTACTTCGAAATTCTTGTTTTGCTCGCTCATATATTTTGGTGTAGGGCAAATCTATCTAAATATTTTTAAATTATATTATTCGCTCATTATTGCTTATTTGGTTATTTTTGGCCATGAATTTTATTATTACCGAAGTAGTGAAAGGCATTAAGCAACTTTATAATGAAGAGGTTGCGGAAAGTCTGATCAGTATACAAGATACACGTAAAGAGTTTGAAGGGCAGGCAACGATAGTAGTTTTTCCAATTGTACGTTTTTCTAAGAAATCACCAGAGCAGACGGCGAACGACCTCGGCGCGTACCTTGTGGATAATTTAAAAGAAGTGACTGCATTTAATGTGGTGAAGGGGTTCCTGAACCTGAATATTGCGAATTACTATTGGCTGGATTTATTTAATAACACCCTGCTGCAACCAGATTTCGGCGTGATTCCATCCAACGGAAGAAAAGTGATGGTAGAATATTCATCACCTAATACCAATAAACCATTACACTTAGGTCACGTTAGAAATAACTTATTAGGTTATTCCGTGTCGGAATTGCTGAAAGCCGATGGCGCAGAAGTATATAAAGTGAACCTGGTGAATGACAGGGGAATTCACATCTGTAAATCTATGCTGGCCTGGCAGAAATGGGGCAATGGCGAAACACCTGATAGTTCAGGACTGAAAGGTGATCACCTGGTAGGGAAATATTATGTGATTTTTGATAAAGAATACAAAAAGGAAATAGAAGCTTTAAAAGCTGAAGGCCAGACGGAAGACGAAGCTAAAAAGAATGCTCCCCTGATCAAAGAAGCGCAAGCCATGCTGTTGGCCTGGGAAGCCGGCGATGCAGCTGTGATTGGCCTGTGGAAAACCATGAACGGATGGGTGTATGAAGGTTTTGCCATCAGTTACAAAAACCTTGGGGTTGATTTTGATAAGTTCTATTATGAAAGTAATACCTATTTATTAGGAAAAGATACGGTAGAAGAAGGTCTTGCTAAAGGCGTTTTCTTTAAAAAAGAAGATGGCTCTGTTTGGATTGATCTTACGGCTGATGGTCTGGATCAGAAGCTGGTATTGCGTGCTGATGGGACTTCCGTATACATTACACAAGATCTGGGTACTGCGCAGATGAAATATGACGATTTCAAAATGAACGAGTCTATCTATGTAGTCGGAAATGAGCAGGATTACCATTTCAAGGTATTGTTCCTGATTTTAGATAAGTTAGGTAAGAGCTGGGCAAAAGGTTTATACCACTTGTCTTATGGCATGGTAGATCTTCCAAGCGGTAAAATGAAATCACGTGAAGGTACTGTGGTGGATGCTGACGATCTGATTGCCGAAATGGTAGCTACAGCAAAACAAAAAACAGAAGCCTTAGGTAAAGTAGACCATTTTAGTGAAGAAGAAAGAGAAACCCTCTATTATAATATAGGGATGGGTGCTTTGAAATACTTCCTTTTGAAAGTAGAACCTAAGAAACGTTTACTATTTGATCCTGCTGAGTCGATCGACTTCCAGGGAAACACCGGCCCGTTTATACAATATACACACGCAAGGATAAAATCATTATTGCTGAAAGCTAATTATACATCCGGTGTTTTCATCAGCAATCAGGTAGCTTTATCGGAAACTGAACTGGATATGATCATCCTATTAGCTAAATATCCTTCAGAAATCTCTGCCGCTGCAAAAACATTTAGTCCTGCTAGTTTAGCGAACTATATTTATGAGGTGGCAAAAATGTTCAATAAATTCTATCACGAAATTCCACCCATCGTTAAAGAAGAAGATGAGCAGCTAAAACGACTGAGGTTAAGTTTAAGTGATGTTACCGCTGGAATTTTGAAATCAGGTATGCGGATTTTAGGTATAGAAGTACCAGAAAGAATGTAAATATTTGCGCAAAGTTTGGGATATCTTTACAGTATTTTACACGGTTTTGTAAAGAATGTTTATAAATATAAGCGAGTTTGTCTATTTTGATAAATTTTGTTTATTAATTCAAAATATTAATATATCTTTACAGAAATATAAGCTGTGAAAATATTTTGACATTTATGTAAGTTTCACGGATGTATCCCAAACAAGCAAACACAATACACACCAAATAGAGGAGGGCACCCCGAAAAGTGCCCTTTCTTACTAATCAGCTAGTATTCTTTTATTTACCTTCCACTCCTTCTTTTGTTGTTACAGCAGCCTTCTTTCTGAAAACAGGGAAGGTCATCGGGCTTCTTGCTGGTCGTTCGTCCCCGAATAATGCACCCCATTGTTTAAACATCTCAGTCCGGTCGAACACTACTTTAAGCACTGCGATAATTGGCATCGATAAGAACATCCCCGATACCCCGGCAATACTTCCACCTACAATTACTCCAAGAATAGCCATCAATGCATTGATCTTAATTTTAGAACCAACAATTCTTGGCATCAGGATATTGTTGTCCAGGAACTGTACGCCAGCAATTACAGCCAGTACTGTAATGATGGGTCCCAGGGTAGTCGCGGCAGTAAGGGTCAGCAATACACCTATAATGTTCCCCAATAGCGCCCCAACGTAAGGAATAAGGTTTAGAATCGCGAAAATTACGCCAATCAGCAATGCATGTTTAATCCCTAACAATAGTAAAATGCCACCTAGTAATATGGTCATATAGGTTACCTGAATCAGTAAACCTACTAAGTAGCTTTTAATAATTGATTCGGTTTCATAGATCGCGTCTTTAACTTTAGGGTGGTGATCTTTATTGAACCACATAAAAATGAAGCGCAACAGGATATCCTTATAGAAAAGCATCAGGTAAATGTAGATCGGCAGTAATCCGACAAACACAAATACCGAACTCAGTGTAACTGCTGCTCCACTCGCCATATTCCCGGCCATTGCCAGCAGATCGTTACTTTTCTTGTTGATGAAGTTGATCTGTTCCGTTGTTGAATAATGACTCACGCTGCTTACCCAGGTGCTTAACGACTGTAAATGCAGAGACACATTTTTCTTGATCTGTGGAAAATCTGCTACCAGCATTCCTACCTGCGCAGTGAAAAACCAGACGATTAATCCTACAAAGATGGCAACCAGTAATATTGGTAAAATAATAGCTGCAACTTCAGGGAACTTATATTTTCTTAGAAATCTATAGATAGGCACCAGCATAATGCTGATGAAAAAGGCCATGATTACTGGCATGATGATATCACTACCAATCACAAAGACAGCCCCAACCAAAACAAGACCCAGCAATTCAATAGACCGTTTAACGGTGAGCGGTAATTCTTTCATTGTAATTCTTCTGTTAAATTTACATGAACTAACAGGAGATAGACCGAAATGTTTGGGTAGTTTTGCGTATTCTTATAATCAAACGATAGTACCCATGATGTCAAATGAAACAATAGTAGCCTTATCCACCCCTCCAGGCGCGGGCGCCATAGGCGTAATCCGTTTATCAGGAAAAGATGCTATTGCCATCACCAATTCTGTTTTTAAAGGTAAAGACTTGCTCAGCCAGGCTACACATACCCTGCATTTTGGATTAATTAAAGATGGTGACGTAGTAATAGATGAAGTGGTTGTCAGCCTATTTATAGGCCCTAAATCTTACACCAAAGAAAACGTGGTAGAAATCTCCTGTCATGGTTCAAACTATATCATCCAGCAAATCATAAATTTATTGATAAAAAAGGGGGCATCTGCCGCGAAACCGGGAGAATTTACATTACGTGCATTTTTGAACGGTGCAATGGATCTTTCCCAGGCAGAAGCTGTGGCCGATTTGATTTCTTCCGATTCACAAGCTGCACACAGTGTAGCCATGAACCAGCTGAGAGGCGGATTCAGTACAGAGCTCAACGTATTGCGCGAGCAACTGATCCATTTTGCTTCGATGATTGAGCTGGAGCTTGATTTCTCCGAAGAAGATGTGGAGTTTGCCAACAGGGATCAATTACAGGAACTGATTAACAAGATTACGCTGGTATTGAATAAGCTGATCCGCTCATTCGAATTAGGTAATGTGATCAAAGAAGGCATTAATACAGTTATTGCTGGCCGCCCTAACGCAGGGAAATCCACTCTGCTGAATGCCTTGTTAAATGAAGACCGCGCAATTGTTAGCGAGATCGCAGGAACCACCAGGGATACCATAGAAGAAGTTTTAAATATTAACGGTATCAACTTCCGTTTAATTGATACAGCGGGCATACGTGAAGCGACGGACACTATTGAGGCAATAGGAGTGGAAAAGACCATGCAGAAGATTAGCCAGTCGGCCGTTCTTGTTTACCTTTTTGATGTAGTGAACCTGACTTCTGCTGAAATCAGGGAAGATATTGCAAGTTTGCATAAACCAGGAATAGCCTTTGTTGCTGTAGCCAACAAGATGGACCTGACCTATACTGACAGGATTAAAGAGTTGAATTTGCCTTCAGATATACAGTTCATTTCGATCTCTGCCAAAGAGAATAACAATATTGAAGAATTGAAAGAATTGCTCTATGAAACTGCAGTAGGAGATAAACTTTCTGAAAGCCACACGATGGTGACTAATATCAGGCATGTAGAAGCATTAAGAAGAACTCAGGAATCATTGAGTAGTGTTAGTGAAGGTTTAATTAACCCGGTAACGTCAGAGTTTCTGGCGATTGATATCAAGCAGGCGCTTTATTACCTGGGCGAGATTACTGGTGCAGTATCAAATGACGACTTGCTGGCGAATATCTTTAGTAAGTTCTGTATCGGGAAGTAAATTGGGTTTTCTTTAATTCTATAGTAACTTTTAATTGATCATCAGGGCTTAAGTGTAGCAGCTCCTTTTTTTTACCCCCTTAATTGCTATCTTCATCATACTGCTGTAAACCTTTCAATCAAAAGATGTACGCATGTACACCCTCGCTAGCATACATAAAATTAACTGTATATTCCCGGTATTAGTAGTACATCAGATAAAGCATAAGGTAACTATGGTAGCACATATAGAAATTAGCAAATCAGCAATTGAAACCACTCAGCATCTTGATCATAACAGGCCTGATATTGCTCCGGTTAATGGTTTAGAACCTGAACAGTCTTTAACATCTCGTGGATATTTAAAGACAGTAGCCTGGGAAGATGTAGTTAACAAACCTGATCCACCTGTTACCGGATTCCCATATAAATTCAGTCCGTCAATAACCTGGGGAGATGAATTTAACTACACAGGTTCTCCTGATCCAAAGAAATGGAATATGAGTACCGGTAATGGATACTATGGTTGGGGTAACCATGAACTGCAGCATTACACTGACAGATCAAAAAATTTGAAAGTGGAAGATGGTAAATTGAAGATTGTCGCATTAAGTGAATCATACAATGGTTTCGATTATACATCAGGAAAAATTGTTTCCAACAAAAATCAACGTTACGGCAGGTATATTATTAAAGCAAAAATGCCATTAGGTGCCGGGCTTTGGCCGGCAATTTTTGGGTTCGGCGAGCGTCACAAAGCTTATGATCTGAAAACATGGCCCCATTGCGGTGAAATTGACATTGTTGAAATTAAAGGACAAAATGATCGTCAGGTAAACTATAATGTACATTCGGTTAAATCCTCTGGTGTATCAAATATGGTTACACTGCCAACTTCTGTTACGCTGAACCAGTTCAATGAATACAGAATCGACTGGACACCAGATGATATCAAATGGTACTTTAATGATACACTGATGCGTACATTCCACAACAATCGGAATGGATATGATGGATGGCCTTTCAATGATTACTTTGATCTTAATATTTGCCTGAGCGTGGGGGGGGCTTTTGTTGGGAATAATATTAACAGAACTGCTATGCCAGCCACTATGGAAATAGAATATGTACGATACTATGCATTGATCAATATGAATAAAAAGAGGCAGTATGTGCAAAATCCAATTCAACCCCGTGTTTCCCCTGCATCGGCACAGATCGCAAAAGGCGGATCGCAAACCTTTAGCGTGACCAATGTACCTGCCAATACCACCGTACATTGGTATGCCTCAGGGAATGACCTGAGGGCTTTTGGATTATCAGGCTCTAAGATTACCATTACCTCAGCCATGTTGAAAGCAGGTGGTTTTACATCAGGCGCAGCTCTTGAATTTTTCGTGGATTTTATTGATGCAAATGGAGTATCCAGTAAAGCAACAAGGGGCACTTTAACGATTCAATAACCAGTACTTTAACATCTGAGTAGTTATTGGAAATACCACATCAGGATGAAAAAGCATACGGGAGATGTTTTTAGCTGATCTTCAATATGGAGACTCCTTATTCGCGGCCGTCATATACTTAAACATCTGGATTGAAAAATTCAGTTAACGCCAGCCTAATCCAGGTGCAACATGTTCCAAAATCGAAGACAAAACATGTACGTTATAATCAATACCTAAGGTATTCGGTATGGTTAAAAGTACTGTATCTGCTTCCTGTAAGGCTTCGTCTGCTGCCAGTTCTTTGATGAGTTGATCCGGTTCAGCGGCATAGCTTCTCCCAAATATGGCACGTTTGTCACTTTCAATATATCCGATCTTGTCAGACTGGCCAGCTTCACGACCGAATAAATACCGGTCCTGATCATTGACCAGTGCAAAAATGGAACGGCTTACCGAAACTCTTGGCTCACCCTCATGTCCTGCTTTTTTCCAGGCCTCCTTATACAATCTGATTTGTTCCGCCTGTTGTACATGGAAAGGTTTACCATTTTCATCAAATTTCAACGTAGAGCTTTGCAGGTGCATGCCATTTTCAGCTGCCCATACGGCTGTTGCGTTAGAAGCAGCACCCCACCAGATCCGTTCCCGCAATCCTTTAGAAAAAGGTTCTAAACGTAATAGTCCCGGCGGATTGGGAAACATAGGAGAGGGGTTGGGCTCAGCAAAGCCTTTACCGCTCAGCTTATCCAAAAATTCCAATGTCTTACGACGTCCCATGTCGGCATCTGTTTCTCCATCTGCGGGTTGGTAGCCGAAATTGCGCCAACCTGCTATGACTTGTTCCGGTGATCCTCTGCTGAGCCCTAATTGCAGGCGACTGCCTGAAATCAGGTCAGCTGCTCCGGCGTCCTCAACCATGTATAATGGATTTTCGTAACGCATATCAATTACACCGGTGCCTATTTCTATTTGAGTTGTTTTGGCACCGATAGCCGATAACAACGGGAATGGTGAAGCTAACTGAGCTGCGAAATGGTGTACCCTGAAATACGCGCCATCTACGCCAATCTCTTCTGCAGCAACAGCCAGGTCTATCGACTGAAGTAGTGTGTCACTTGCCGTACGGGCCTGGTATCCTGGATGATCAGCCCAATGTCCGAAGGATAAAAATCCTATTTTCTTCATAAATTCGGTGATAAATTACAATGGTAAATATAGGAATCACCACTTAATGGATGTGTTCGGGGAAAGTCATATTCGGATTGTTGAGCATTGCCTTTGCAAAACAATCCGCACCACAATTCGTTGTCTCTAAAGGAAACGATTAACAAAATTTTTATGCAGGAAGGTAATTTTCTTTGGTGGCACCGCGCGATTATCTATCAGATTTATCCACGTTCATTTCAGGATAGCAATGCTGATGGCATAGGCGATCTGATTGGTATTGTTCAACGGTTGGATTACCTTCAGCAATTGGGCATAGAGGCCATTTGGCTTTCGCCGGTCTTCCCATCGCCTATGGCAGATTTTGGTTATGATGTAGCGGACTATGTCGATATACATCCCATATTTGGTACAATGGAAGACTTTGACCACTTGTTGCAACAAGCACATCAACGTGGTATAAAAATATTGCTCGATCTGGTACCAAACCATAGCTCGAGTGAACACCCATGGTTCAGGGAATCGAGATCTTCCAGGGATAGTGCAAAACGAGACTGGTACATTTGGAAAGACGCAGGTGAAGATGGTTCGGTGCCAAACAATTGGCTGAGTGTATTTGGCGGAAGCGCCTGGGAATGGGATGAGGCCACTTCTCAATATTATTATCATGGCTTTTTAAAAGAACAGCCGGATCTTAACTGGAGAAACGAAGAGTTAGTGGAAGCCATGCTCGGCGTGATGCGCTTCTGGCTGGATAAAGGTGTGGATGGTTTCAGAATAGATGTATTGTGGCATATCATTAAGAGCGAAAGTTTCGCAGATAATCCACCCAACCCGGGGTTTGCGCCACATATGCCGGGCTATGATAGCCTGCTGACTGTAAATTCAACCGATCAGCCTGAAGTGCTGGACATCGTCAAACACATGCGTAACCTGACTGATGCTTACAAAGATAGGGTGCTGATCGGCGAGATCTATCTGCCATATGAAAAGCTGATGACTTATTACGGTAGGAATAATGATGGCATACATCTTCCTTTCAATTTTACGCTACTGGGAATCAACTGGGATGCACCAACGATTGCCTCATCGATTATGGCTTATGAGAAAGCATTACCACCAAATGCATGGCCTAATTGGGTATTGAGCAACCATGATCGTCCACGCATTTCCACCAGAATCGGGGAGGCGCAGGCGCGCGTGGCAGCCATGTTGTTGCTAACGCTCAGGGGTACGCCGACTTTATACTATGGAGATGAAATAGGAATGAAGGATGTATACATCCCTTTAGATGAACAGCAGGATCCGCAGGGCTTGAATATGCCAGAGCTGGACATCAGTCGTGATCCTGCACGTACGCCTATGCAGTGGGATTCAACTGCACAGGCTGGTTTCACCAGGGGAAAGCCCTGGTTGCGCATAGCTAATGATTATCCTGACCATAATGTGGAAAGGCAAAAGCAGGCGGACAATTCTATATTTTCGCTGTACAAAAAGGTGATCAAATTGCGACAAAATTCACCGGCTCTCTTGTACGGTACATACAAACAGGTGTACAATGATCAAAAACTGCTGGTCTATGCCAGGGAATTACAGGATCATGATGGATTTTTAATTGTGCTCAACTTCAGTCATGAACCGGCCACTTTTGATATCCCGGCTGAGTTTGGTGGCAAAGTGGTTCTTTCCAGTACAGGCAGCGTCTATGACTGGAAAGCCGGCTTGCTGAAATTGCCCGCAGATGAGGGATTAGTTATTCATACTTCAACGCATCTACAGGATTAGCCTTAGCTACCTTGAAACTTTGCATACTGATGGTAAGAACTGCTATAGCCATTGAAACTCCTGCCGCTAATAGATACGGCCATAAGCCTGTGCTTACTTTATAATCATAGGTTTTAAGCCAGTTGGTTAACAAAGCATAGGCGATAGGGATGGCAATGACATTAGCGATCAAAACCAATTTGATAAAGTCTTTATTCAGCAATACAAGAATGCTTTTTAAATCTGCACCCAGCACCTTTCTGATACTAATTTCACGTTTACGCTGCTCAGCCATATATAATGCTAATCCGAGCAGTCCCAGACAGGAGATCAAAATTGCGAAGCTGCCGAAAATATTGGAAAGTACACCTAATAATTTTTCAGATTTTAGCTTTTGTTCCATACCTTCAGTAATATATTTCATTGCAGGTGGGTAAGCAGGATTCAACTGCTGACTAATCCTGTTAATTGTTTGAACAGCAGCGCTTAGTGGTTGGTCAGGATTCAGTCTCAGCAATAAAGCGCTGCTCTCTTTAGGCGCATAATAGAAAACAGTAGGCTCTGACTTACTTCCAACGGTTGCATTATTATAATCATTTACTATACCTATGATATGCTTTTTTGCATCACCCCAGGTTATAGTGGTGCCAACAGGATGCTGCAATGCCATCAGTTTCGCAGCCGCCTCATTTAGAATAACACCGCTAGCAGTATCTGATGATAGCTGATGTGAAAAGTCGGTTCCATGAATCATTTTAGCACCAATTGTGCGGATAAAATCAAATCCGACACTCCGGTAACTGATAATATAATCATCTTTCACATTTTTACCAGGCCAGCTGAAATCGCCAGTAATCGAGCCCCCATTAGCGGTAAAATCCGCTGCGTATTCGGTTCCTGATACAATTGCATTTTCTTTTTTTAGCGCTGCTTTCAGGATCTCCACCTTACACGGGTGAGTAAATTCTCCTTCGAGGGCGAGTTGAACCAGATTGTTTTTATCAAAACCCAGCGGTTTATTCTTCATGTACTGAATTTGACAATAAACTATTGTCGCACCGATAATCATCACTATGGACAGACTGAACTGAAAGACAACCAGCAATTTTCTGATAGAGAGCGAACCTTTGCCAGAATTGGAAAACCCTTTTAACACTTTCACCGGTGTGAAAGATGAAAGGTAAAAAGCAGGATAACAGCCGGCAAGGAATCCGGTAATGAATACCAGGGAGATCATAGTACACCAGAATAACGGAGATCTATAGTTAATCATAATGACGATATCCAGCAGATGATTAAAGTAAGGCAGTGTCAATTCGATCAGTGCAAAAGCAATAAGCATGGCTAAGAAAGACAATAACAGGGATTCCATCAGGAACTGGCTGATCAGAGAATTTCTGCTTGAACCCAGTGCTTTCCTGACACCAACTTCCCTTGCGCGTTTTTCTGATCTTGCGGTAGAAAGATTCATGTAATTGATACTGGCAATCAGTAATACGCAAAAGGCAAGAAAAAAGAAAAGTCGTACCTGATCAATTCTGCCACCAGCAACTTTTCCATTTTCAAAATGGTCATATAATTGATATTTGCTGAAAGGGAAAAGAAAAACTTCCATCTGCGTTTCGTTATGATGACCCTTAACCAGTTTCCTCATGGAAACATCAGCTGCGTTAAAATCTGCGTTCTTTTTTAATTTAAATAGCGTTGAACAATTGATCGTGCCCCAGCCATCATTGACATGATCGGGATATTCCTGATCATGAAAAGCCCAGGTTTGCAATGCTTCAAACTGGAAACTTTGGTTTTTAGGCAGGTCTGCAATTACCGCTGTTACCACCACCGGCTTGCGGTTATCCCACATCAGGCTTTTTCCCACAGGCTCTTCACTGCCAAATAACTTTTTAGCAGTACTTGCAGTAAGTATCACCGAATTAGGCTGTTTTAATGCTGTTAAGGGGTTTCCTTTAAGGAAAGCATAATTGAATATTTTTAGAAATGCAGGGTCTACATAATTAAAATCTAATTTGATCTTATTTTGGTTATAAGTAAAGAGCTTGTTTTCTACGCCGCTTATCCTCGATGCAAACTCAATCCCCGGGATCTCCTGAGCTGCTGCATTGGCAAGCTTAATAGGCGTAGCTTGTAAAGTAATGACATTACCGCCCAGCTTTAAGTTGAGCTGCGCAAAATATATCCGGTCAATGTCCCTGAACTGTTTATCATAATTCCACTCGTAATTAACATACAGCAATAACATCAGACAAGAGGCAAGTCCAACTGCCAAACCGCCGATATTGATAAGGGAAAAGCCTGGATTTTTACCAATGTTCCTTAATGCTATTTTAAAGTTGAGTGCGAGCATATATTCCTTTTTGTCGGCTTTTGCGAATAGCATGCCAAATAATTAATGATTTATATATCGCTTAAAATAAGTGAAATACATAAATAATTTGGACTGTATGTTCGATACTGAACAGCTATTGTACGGTAATGCACAGTGTTTCAACAGAGCTTCGTCGTGGTGCCATACCAGGAAAAATTAACTTGCTGACGAGGAACCTGAACTTTAGATTTTTACTTTACCGGGTGATACAGCAAATTTCTTTCGGAACGCCGTACTAAAATGCTGTACTGAGGAATAATTCAGTTCAAAGGCAATAGCCTTTATAGCTTTACCATCTAACAGCATTTCTTTGGCATGATTCAGTTTATAATCACTCAGATAACCAAATATACTATTGTCAAATAATCTCTTGAAACCTTGCTTAAGTTTGAACTCATTGGTGCCGCATATTTTGGCCAGCTCTGCAATTGACGGGGGCTGCTGAATGTTTTGGATCAGAAAATCCCTGGCATGATAAATACATTCCTGTTCATAGGCAGATTTCAAAGTATTGTCCTTTATGCTGATCCTTGCAGATTCAAACGCTTCGGCTTGAAGAACAAGTAACTCCAGACATTTTGACTGGAGGAAGATCAATTTTAAACCTCCTGTATAATTACAGTTGATAATACTCCTTATGCATTCATGCATCGCGAGTGAAATGGGCAGGTTTTGTTCTCCGATCTGCACATAATGTCCAGCGTCTACATGGCCGGCCAATACTTTTAGCGACGTGCAGGAGTTTTCAGCGAGTTGCAGAAACTTTTCCTTTGCAAAGTGGACCTCAAAGAAACTATAGTTATGTCCGGTATCGTAATTACCTGTTCCATCCAGTTCCGGCATATAAATGATGTTTTGCTGGTTCGAATTAAAAAGATAGGTCTGTTGGTTTACCTGATTGTATATCGTACCACTACCTGATAAGGTAAATCGCAGTTTAACCATATCCGGTACATCATAAGTGGGCCGGAAGTACATCTGTTCCTGTTTAAACCTGATGTCTCCATAAACGATATAAATATCCGGGATAGTGATTTGTACCAGTTCTGCATCACTAAATGAAAAATTATACTTTTCCCGCTTTTCTTTTACCAGGTTTCCATCCAGGGGAGCCTGTTCAAATCTTCCGCCTACTTTTTTCCAGCTCCCGTAATCCTTACCCACGTTGATTCCCATAGTGGCAATGATGGGAAAAAAAAATAACAAATCTGAAAGGATTTGAAAAAAATCCTTTTAGTGTAAAAGAAAATCCCCGCAGTGTAAATACATGCTTCAGTCATTCCCTCAACTTTGTTGGAATTTTAAATACAACGGGATTAGATTAATCATGGATAAGCAGATAGATTTTAAAACGACAGATCATAAACAGGTACGTTCTTATTTTAAGGTGCTGAATAAAGACCAGAATAGTGATCTTTTTAAGGCTACTGACTTGCTGGTTTTCGAGACAGCTGATCATTCAAAACTACTAGTTGATGCTTATGGAACAGGAATACTGGATTTTCATACTAATTCCTTTAATGGCTGTATCACCACAAATTCAATCTATTTCTGGGAAGATCCGGTGCAACAGTTGATGGAAATCCATCGTGTGCTTAGGCCGGGCAAAAAACTTACCCTTGCTTTTATCGAGAAACAAGCCGGAGAAAAATTTCCCTGGACTTTACCCGATTTCACCTTTTATACCATTCACCAGGTGGAACAACTATTTCAGAATGCTGGATTTGTAAATATTCAGGTGAAGCACCAGACAAAAGGAGTTGTTAATCGACTCACTCAGGGATCAACAACTCCTTTTGTCATCATCTCCGGTCAGAAGCAAATTGTATGAGTTAAGATTTTATTTTTAGGAGTCACTTGATTTCATCAAAAAAGTCCAGCATAAATTGAAGGTTATTTTCTGAAAGCATACCATCTACCAGCTCTAAAGCTTCTACAGTTACTTCCGAACTTCTCTCCAGCATTTTCTTTTCATAAGATGCGATGGCTTCCTGTACTGTACCAAAGTTTTCCAGGCAAAGTGCTTCATACAATTCCACCGCGTCAAGCATCGCCTGGTTCACTCCATCTCCAGAGGGCGGTGTCTGATGTGCTGCATCACCCAGCATGGTCAGGTTTGGATGCGTTTCCCAGGATTGATCCGTGGGAAAATAATATTGCGGACGATGAACAAAATAAGAATCGTCCGTTTTAAAGATTTCATGCCAGTCTGCACTCCAGTCCGAAAAGCGTCGTTTAAACCAGCTAAAAACTTCCTCCTTTTCGGAAAAATTAATACCAGGTGAATTTACCCAGACTTCATTCTCCTTAGTCAGCGTATAAAATGACAGTGAGCCTTCTCCTTTTGCACTCAGCACAATTGCCTTGTTTTTCCAATGCGCGAAGATCTTGCCGCCGTTGGTTATTTTCCATAAGCCGGGTGCATTGATGGCTGCGTTATAGATATTGCCTTCAACAATGGTAGTACCCGAATAAATACGTTCAATAGCGGTAAGGTATTTCCTGATTTTACTGTTTGCACCGTCTGCTGCAATGACCAGGTCTGCATAAGCTGTAATTCCGTTTTCAAATAGCAGATTCCAGCCTTCGCCGTTTTTTTGAAGTTCAGAGAACTTTGAATTCCATACGATTGTATCTTCATTTAAGGAATTAATAAGGAGATCACGAAGTGGTCCGCGGTCAATCTCAGGCCGGGCATATTCGCTATCCAGGTCTTCCAGCGGCGCGTTATGAGATTCTGTATAATGCGCAACTGCATTATTATCCGTAATAGTGACTCTTTCTGCGCCGGAACGGTAATGCTTTTTAAATTCTTCCATCAATCCGGCTGTGCTTAGTGCTTTCAGGCCTGAATCGTAATGCAGGTCAAGCGTTGCACCTTGCTGACGGAAATACCGATCAGCATCACGTTCATATACGCTCACTTTCATACCCTTTTGCTGTAAAAGCCTGGCTAGTGTTAAACCACCGGGACCACCGCCGACGATGGCTATTTTTTTATTTTCTGCTAACATATTTTTTTTAGATGAGTTATGATTGATTATGCTTACAAAATTCTGCATACCTTTAAGAATAAAATAGCCCAATACACAAATAAAATAGTCTTAAATGAAAATATCGGTTACAGATAAAGGATCTGGCATCACCAGGGAATTTGCAAGGGCAATAGGAGCCATCATAGATGGAAGGTTTATACATATTCCTGAAAGCAAAGGTGCAGGATACCTGACCGGATTCTCCTGGGGAAAGGACTTGCGCATGATGATCCGGAATTACTACCTCAAAGAAGAGGTTTATGTGGAGCGTACAAATGAAATGGCGGACGGGCAGGACGATATCATATTTCTATTGAGCGGAGTTTTACCGTCAGCGCTAAGGCCGGATGAAGAATTACTCCCTGAACAGGCAAATATCATGATCTGCCGGTATGCCGTCTCCAGCGTTATTGCTATGCCTTCAAACACACTATTCGGCAGTGTAACGATAGCGGTTTCCAGACAGTATCTGCATCAGTTATTCGGACAGGTAGATCATCCTGTGGTTCGCGGCGTCCTGGAAGCCAGAGATAATTTTATACTGGAATCCGGTATATCTTCCCCAATCATTAATACCGCCAGTGAGATGCTTCAACAGCTTGTTCCCGGGATTTTGGAAAGCCAATATTACAAGTTAAAATGTGAAGAGTTGTTATTTCATATTTTTGCCGTATTAATGCAGCGGGACGCTGTGCCTAGTGGTGCGATGCATGTAGAGGATATCAAAGCGGTATATGTGGTTAAATCCAGGTTACAGTTGCTGATGGACGAGCCACCCAATATTGCTGCGCTGGCAAAGGATGCGGGGATGAGTGAACCTAAACTGCGCAAACTTTTCCGGCAAACATTTGGAAAAGGTGTTTTTGAGTATTACCAGTTTTGGAGAATACAGAAAGCTGCTCAATTACTCAGAGAAGGGCGACTGACCGTTTCCGAAGTGGGCTACAGGCTTGGGTTTACGAATCTGAGTCATTTTTCCAGAGTTTTTGAGCAGCTGATGGGTATCAAACCGAAGAAATATTCCAGTGCGCATTAAAGGAAAGGACCATCTATTTTCCCAGGCTATTACGTGTTTCGATTTTTTCTGCGGTTTCGGGCAAGACGAATGACATGCCATCGTAAACGGTTGCCTGCAACTGATCAACAACCGGGCGGAAGGTTTCCCCATATACTTTAAATGCGGTCTCATAGTTATCATTTTCAGCCATGGCATCGGCCAAAACTGTAGCACCATGCATAGCCAGCGTACTGCCCATACCTGTCGGAAATGCGGGTGCATATCCTGCATCACCTATTAAAGCTACTCTGCCTGTAGTCCAGGCCGGCATTTTGATCTGACAGCCCTGATCGAGATAAAAGGTGTCTGCTTGTTTTAATGCGTCCAGTAGCTGAGGTACTTTCCAACCAATTCCCGCAAAGGCGTCGATTACGATTTGCTTCTGTTCCGCAACATTGTAGCGATCAAAGATGACTTTATCCGGAGCCCTGAAGGCTAAAAGCGCATCAGCTGAATCCGCATTATAAAAGTATACGGTAGCCATCGTATCTGGCGTATTGTACATATGTGCATAGTTTTGCTCTCCCAGACTGCCATCTACCGTAAATACAGAGAAATAAAAATTCAGAAAGTGGGTATATTGCTCCTCCTGACCAAAGGCTAACTTCCTCACACCTGAGTGAATACCATCTGCGCCAATTACGAAATCGAATATGCCTGTGGTGTTGTCCATAAAAGTAACTTTCACATTTGCTGCATTATGCTCCAGTTGAATAATTCGATTGCTAAATTTATAGCTAACCGAATGCTTAACTGTAGCGTATAAAATATCCACCAGGTCATCCCTCCGGATTTCTGTATCCTCAGGTGATATGGCTCCGATTTCCTCTACCAGCATGCGGCCCTGTACCTCATTCCGGGCATTCATGAACTTCAAACCTTTCGTCGGCAGTTTGGCTTTTTTGATAGCATCCAAAATTCCCATACGTTTAGCACAGTCCAGCGATTCGCCACGGACATCAATGGGTGTACCGCCCCGCCTTGGTTCGGACCCAATCTCTACTACGGTTACATCATAGCCATAATAATGCATCCAATATGCCATAGTCAATCCTGCAATACTTGCTCCGGATATTAAAACTGATTTTCTTATTGTTGTCATTGATCTTTTGTTTAAATAAATTGTTAACCCTATCTAATGCCATTGAGCCTGTTTCCAAACCTCTTTTGGCGCCAGACAGTATTGCTTAAAAAAAATATTCACCAAAGTACCCGGTTCATCAGGAGTAAAATAGCTATATTTGACCAAATTTTAGTCGTGAAAGCTCAAGTCATAGAATTAAATGTTAGTGAATCGCACAATGTATTGGATAAGTTGGCGGAAGTATTGGACACTACCTGTGAAAATGGTTATTTGAAAGTCCCGGAGAATAAAGGCAACGGCTATCTCAGAGCTTTCTCTTTGGGCAATTCAATTGGAATGATGATCCGTGACTGTGAATTCAATAGTGATCTTCTCATCAGAAGAAACTTCAGTCTTAATTCACATGAAAGAGTATTGCTGTCTTTCAATAATATCCTTCCTCCTAAAAATAACAAGGCAGATCGGGCAGATTTTCAAAATCTTCCATCGGTCCAGATTGGAAAAGGGAAGTTGAACCTCGAGATGTTCTATCCCAGCCATACGAATTTCAGCTCTATTTTGGTTGCGATATACACATCAGATTTAAAGACCTTGCTAGGCCCTCAAATCGAAAATTCAATCCTAAGCACCATATTGGCGGATGATCAACCCGTAATTTTTGAGGAAGTGATAACGCCGGATATTCAGAAAATAGCTTTGGAGGTTACGGATAACAACATACCCGAAATGTTGTACCACTTATATTACCGGCTAAAAGCAGAGGAGCTGATATGCCTAGTATTTGCAGAACTCCTGAAAAGAGAAAATACACCCATACAAGCTGTTAATGAAATTGATGCGGAAAAAGTATATCTGGTCAGAGCTAAAATACTACAGGAGCTTTCTACATCCCCTGTATTAGCAAATCTTGCAGAGGAGGCAGGAATGAGTAAATCCAAACTAAAGCGCTTATTTAAACAGATCTTTGGTGAAAGTATTTTTAATTATTACCAAAGCTTTCGGATGAAGGAAGCCGCGAGACTGCTCAAAGAGCGCAGACTCACGGTATCTGAGGTGGGTTATCAGCTGGGATTTTCCAACCTGGGGCATTTTACCCGTGTGTTCGAAGCGCATATGGGCATGAAACCGAAAAAGTTCTCGTTGCAATGAATGAATGGAACAGGTTTCTGTAGGCTTTCTCTAGATTTGCTATGCCAAGTTCACGCCATATGATGCCATACAGGTATTTTTTGTCGTAGGTATGCAAATTACGTCATTCCGTGATGTATGTTTGCTGGCGAAGACACAATAGGCCAATGTCAAATGAAATCAATTAACAGATTAATTCACAAATTAAAAATAGATATAATGAAACCACTACGAGCATACCCCGCACAAAGCGCAATGAAAATGATCGTGGTAGCTGCATAGCAAGTAAAAAACAAATATTTACTGAGGAAAGAAAATATAACAATTAACTCCCTGATTCAAATTGTAAGCTGCTTAAGTACTTGTACAATCCCTGCTCGCTTTTAATCAATTCCTGGTGAGTGCCAGATTCGAGAATCTGCCCTTTCTCCAATACAATGATCTTGTCTGCCTCGCGAATGGTCGATAACCGGTGTGCGATAATTATGGAAGTACGGCCCTTCATCAATTCTTCCAGAGCTTCCTGTACCAAACGTTCCGATTCAGAGTCCAGCGAAGAAGTCGCCTCATCCAAAATCAATATAGATGGGTTTTTGAGCAAAGCGCGGGCAATAGCAATACGCTGACGTTGGCCGCCTGATAGTTTTACCCCACGTTCCCCAACTACAGTATCATAAGATTCAGGAAATGAAGTGATAAACTGATGTGCGTTTGCTCTTTGTGCAGCCTGAATAATTTCCTCTTTGGTTGCGGTTAACTTGCCATAAGCGATGTTTTCCAGTATTGTACCGCCAAACAACATGACATCCTGCGGAACGATTGCTACCTGGTTCCTGATGTCAGTCAATGAATATTTACTGGCTGTTTTGCCATCGAACAAGATTTCGCCGCTTTGCGGATGGTAAAACTGTAAGATCAATCCGGCGGTGGTGGATTTTCCTGAGCCACTGGGACCTACTATAGCGACCTTCTGCCCGGCTATCGCCTCAAAGGAAACATGTTGTAATACTGCTATATCAGGTCGTGAGGGATAGGCGAAATTGACGTTATTGAATGATAAATTTCCCTCGATTTTTTGCTGTGTAAGGTTATCCTTTTCATTGATGGATACCTCTTCACCTTGTTCCGCCAATATTTCGAGCACTCTTTCACTGGCACCAACAGTTTTTTGTACATTGGCAAACAGCTCGGGAAAACTGCCGAGCGCGCTGCCTAAAAACATCGCGTAAAGGGAAAATTTCAATAGTTCGCCAAAGGTGATTTCGTGTTGACTCACTAGCACACAACCATAACCAACCACTGCCAAAATACCACCGAAAACGCACAGCACAATAAAGGAAACGAACATACCTCTGAATTTTGCGCCTTTAATAGCGATGTTGGCCACATCGCGGATGGTGTTACTGTAACGATTGGCCTCGAATGATTCGTTTACAAAAGCTTTTACATTGGCTATGCCTAACAGGGTTTCTTCCACGATGGTATTGGATTCAGCCATTTTATCCTGCGCCTGGCGCGAAATCTTTTTGATAAATCTGCCAAAGAAAACAGCAAAGACAATCATCACAGGTAAAACCAGGAGTAAAGCAAATACCAGTTTTTTCGAAATGACCGCCATAAAAACGATCCCGCCTACTAATAATATGGCCTGCCTCAACATCTCAGCAATGGTGGTGGTGAGCGTATCCTGAACCTGTGATAAATCGGCAGATATTCTGCTGTTGAGTTCACCCACTCTGCGGTTAGAGAAAAAGTTCATCGGCAGCGTGATCAGCTTGAAGTAAGTATCGCGCCTGATGTCTGCTAAGGAATGTTCGGCTACAGTAACGAACCATGATATCCTGAAAAATGATACCACTGCCTGCAGGACAAGTACGATAAAAGCCAATATCAAGATACCTTGTATGGTGTTTGGTAAATAATTACTGCTATGTTTTCCTTGTGCGGTATCTATAAGCGCACCTATGAATGCTGGAAAGGCAAGCCCAACCAAACTGGATAAGAGCAGAAAGAATAATGCCGCGATGAATTTACCGCGATATGGTTTTAAATAGGTTAGTAAACGTGCAACATGAGTTAAAGTCTCCTTGTTAATCTTTGCTTTTGATAATTCAATGCCTGATGCGTTACCGCTGTTTAATCGTTCTCTTGCCATTATTTTGTTTAGTATACGGCAATCAAAACCGCAGTTGAAAGGTTATTTGTCAGTTTCGCTCCTGACCTGCAATTCATTCGCCAGAGCTGATCATAATAGCTTAGACGAATCAGAATAAAAAAAAATCTAAATTTTTCTAAATACCTAAGCTTTTAATTGAAATCCGGTTACAAACTTAGTAAAAGACAATCATAGTTTAATTTACTTCTGCTTGTGCTTAAAGGGGCCTTCACGGCCTCTTGAAAACAAAATAATACCCTACTTAAATCAGGTTAAATTCGCTTTTAATGGTTAAGGACAATGATTAAACACTTAACATTTTATCCTTCAGAAATTATTAACATTATATTAAGTTATCAGAACATTTGGCATATTTATAGCTGTTTGATTAACTTGCATTCATATCTAAGCTAACCTCTATGAAAATTTACCAATTCTGCATTACAGGGCTCTTTGCCTGTCTTTTTTCTGTCTCATCAAGCTATGCTCAATTTGGAGATCTGGGCAAAAAGCTTTTCGATAAAGGTACCGACATGGTAGGGAATGGTTCCCTTAACAGGTTATTAAAACAACCTCAGGCTATCACTACCAGCTTTAAAGACGTTGATAAGACAGGTTCAAAGCCACCTTCATTTACGGATGGACAAAAGGCTCAACCGTTGTATCTGTTGCCAAAAGCAACAAATGGCGGATACAAACTTTGTGCAGGTTTTTTTGAAATGACAAATAAGAGCTATTGCCTGCATGCCGGTACCCGTGGGCCAAGCAAAGGCGATGGATATATGCTGGCTCCTGTTTTAGGACCCAAAAAGGACGTAGTGATCAGGATACTTAAAAGTGCGGAGCAACATGCAAACGTACAGCAACGTGATATCCAGGTTTTGTTATGGGCTATTATCTCTCGTACCAAATTTGCAGACATGAATACAAATATCAAATTAACGGCAAGCACCCTGTTATCACCTCAGGAACTGTTAATGCTGCAGGGTGGTGCATTAGGCGTTTTACCTGCAAACTTGGTGGAGAAAGCGAAAGGGCAACTTCCAAATAGTTTACAGAGTGTTTTCGAAGCAGAAAATTCAATACGGAGACTGGCAGCATCAGGTACTTCTTCATACGAGGATATGGAAAAGTATGCAATTTTAGCCGGACTTGCACCACAGCCTGATCCGGATGTCCCAGCGGGTATTTGGTCATTGCATCCGGATGGATACTATATCCGTTTCATGCCCCAGGGATATTCGGTTACCAAGGTGCAAATATATGTTCCGAAGGAACTGATTAACACACAAACCAATCTGGTTTATGATGGCACAAATGGAATAGCCTGCCCTGCAAATGTAGGCGCACAACGTCTTGCCCAAACAAACGAACCTTTAAATCCAGATTACTCAAAGAAATTAGCAACTATTTGTTATCCAAAATAATTCTTTATTTGTTTCGATCACCTTTTACTTTAAGTTCATATTCATCCAAACTCTTATCCAAATCCTGCCCTTTATTGTGTATACTCTCGCAAAAAGCTTTACAGGCTGCAGGATCTTCGCTATCGTCACATTGTGTCTCACAACTAGTTAGGGTATTTCGGGGCATTAGGTTATACATATGGGTAACTGTAAAGCCTACAGCTATAAAGGTAGCTACCACAGCAGCGAAAAACCACTTGGGAAATTTATTATCCTGTATTGAAGGCTTTGCCGGCGGAGTATTGAAGGGTAATATAAATTTGATTCTGTCGTAATTCCAACATAATAGATACACACATGCAATTACCATTAATGGCGCGGTTAGCAATGATCCTTCAAATCTGACGGCAAGCGATAAAATGCAGATGTTTAATATAACAGGCAGGTAAAGCAAGGTGCCTAATACGACGGTGCGGGGTAGCAGCAGTAAAATTGCAGCTAAGATTTGAACATAGCCAATAAAACTGTAGTAGTAGCCTGTATGGTGTAAGGCTTCCAGGTAATGCCCCATAGGCTGATTATTGTGCAGGTCGGTAAAGCGTTCGCCTATTATCTTTACATATCCGGGAGGTAAAAATCCCGCAACAAGCGCCAGGCGGGTAAATGTGGTAAAATACCGCATCCATTTATTGCTGCTTACTTCTGCATGCCACGTATCTAATTTATCTGATAAGTTCATATTGATAAAGTACTTAGTGTACACAATATAAATATTGAAATATGATCTGCAAAATTATTTGATACAGGTGCTTTGGAAGACGTTTCTAGCGTCCTGCTCCGGTCGCTTTCAGGATGTGAACAGAAGACTCATGTTCCTGTCTGATTTTCCAGCTATTTTCAGTTTTCAGCAGCACAGCCGTATATATTAACTTCGTAGTATCGCTTTGTTCTTTCTGGTGCCAGTGAATAACTGCATTTACCATAGCGCTGCTATCTCCCAGAAAATCAACATGAACATCCTCGAAACGAAAATCACTTTCAGGCATTGGATTTTTAAGATATAGCGCCTTAATTGAATCCAGTGAAAGGTTCATTATATGACCCTGACTGATGATTACGGCTCCACGATTGCTGTAAAGCTCAGCTACATGTTTGTAATCAGCATTGGCAATAGCCTTCCCGTATTGTGCGTAAAATATTTTAATGTCATCAGCATCATGGATTTTCTCCACAATTCCCCTGGGTTGTTTGCAGGCCAGATTGGAAATGCTTAGGCCAAGTAGTATGATTTTTAATAGTGATATTTTCATAATAGATGATCGGTTAATTGCAAACTTGGAAATCCACTAGCAGCATATCCTTCTTTTTCCATTTTACCCAGCCTTCCACAGGCGAATACTTACTTTCCTCGCCGCCACAATCAGCAGACGACTTTATTTTAATTCGGTCGTCATTCACGTCCTTTACATCAAATACGAGATCCTGACCGCCGTTAGGTACATTTTTTATCCGATTGCAAGGTTTTAGTGCAACAGACTGCTGTTTGATATATTCATTCCAGCTATGGTAACTGTATTTGGCTTCCGCTTTTTTTACTTTTTTCTTTTCTCCGTTAGCATAGATCAACAGGTAATCCTGGCTGCTGTGCTCTTCTTCAGCATCAAAATCAAAAGCTGCAAAATCGAACTCGGGTATTACTTTTCTTGCCACCAGTTTCTTAGGCATTTGAGTAATAAAAAAAGTCTGATCCTCATTCAATACGAGATATCCGAATTCAGAGTCATCTTCATTGTAAATGTTTAAGCGATCGTTTATGTTCAACTCAAATGAGATCACACCTGCTCCGCGAATTTTATCTTCGGTGTAGGAACTGAATCCATCTTTACCATACAGCAGCTTTTCCTGGTTACTGCAATCCTTTTGCACCTTTGTGTCCACGGTAGTTGGTTCAGTAACCGCACGCTGCACTGGCTTCTTTGTTTCGATGCAAGCTCCGAGCGAGATGATCACTGTCAATAAAAATATAACTTTGTTTTTCAGCCTTCCCATTTGACCTAAAAATAATTAATTAAAGGGACTTAAATACATATCTTTTCTCCTGACCCTAATTTTTAATCCTCCCTTTCTCCTCATCAGCTCCTGAAGGTCTGGTATTAGGCGCTTTAATCTGCTTACGACCAAAGTTATATTTCAAACTGACATTAAACTGCCGACTTTCATATCCGCCGTTACCTTTAATTTGTAGTCCTCCGTACTGGGAAGTACCGGACCAGTTACCGGTATAAAGGATGTCTGATACCGCCATCTTCAGGCTGAACCTGTTTTTTGCAAATGTTTTCTGCATCGCTACATCGAGTGAACCGATGCTATTGGTTTTGTAACTGCCAGACCATACCGAGGGGCTACTGTACCAGCCAGACACTTCTGCACTGTAACCCCTGGGCAACGTAAAGGAATTAGATGCATAAATACTAAGGGTGCTCCGGGTAATTGGGACAAACTTAGCATTCACCGACTTATAATAGCTCCGGAAAGCGTTTATGCTGGTGTAAATGCTCCACCATTTAGTAACATTCACCGGATAACTTACGCCGACATTAATAACTTGCTGGTTAGCAAGATTCTGTGGGGAGATAAAATTACGGTTATTACCAATAGTATCAGTAATTTGTGCAAAGAAGTCGCTGATAAAACTATAGGCAAGCGAAGTAGTCAACGTGTAATTATAAGTATTGCTCAATTTTAGTGCCTGGGTGTATTGCGGTTTTAAAAAGGGATTTCCTTTACTGAAAGACAACTCATCTATGTTGTATTCAAATGGATTTAGGGAGCGGTAATCCGGACGGTCTACGCGACGGCTGTAACTTAAGGTAAGGTTATCTTTCGCACTCAACGAATAGGTGATCCCGCTGCTGGGGAAAAGATTGGTGTAATTACGCTTTACACTATTGTTCTGATTTTGCTGCAGCGTACTTAATTCGCCATCGGATATAGTTTGTTCTGCGCGCAAGCCTATGGTCACACTTATTTTTTTCCAGCTTCGGCTGAGGTTAAAATAAGCGGCATGGATATCTTCTGCATAAGTAAAGATATTACTGCGATCCTGACGAAACACTCCGGAGGAGTAATAATCAAAAACATTGTCGGTTTTTACCTGCGAGGATTTGAGGCCTATGGCTAATTTCGCTTTTCCTAGCGACTGGCTATAATCTGCTTTCAATGAAAAAAGATGGATATCGACGGGGCTAAACATTTGGTAACTGGTTTCAGTTTGCGTGACCCCCTCACTGGAATATACATTAGACTGTGTCTGACTACGATCGGACTGGAAATATCCATAATCTCCGTCAAGGCTAAGCTCATAGCCTTTTGGCGTCTGATAATGATAATTGATGTTTGCAGACAGATTCTTACTGCTCCGGCTGGAGAATCCGCTCGCCAGCAGTAGTTGCTGTTCAATTCCTCTTAATCTGATTGGTGTGCGTGAATTATTAAGATCATCAGCTCCTCTGAAAACCCCATTGACTAATAAACCTAAGGTGCTGTTTTTGTTAAGGTTGTAATCCATTCCTACACGGACATTATGGCTGTTATCTTCAATGATATCATAGGAACGGTTATCATATTCGTAACCGTTTTGAATCCGGTTAAGATTTAGATAACTGCGGTTTTTGTTAGAGCTATTGCTGTAACTGCTAAATAAGCTCAGCTTTTCCATACGATTGTTTAGCGTAAAAGCACTGTTGTATTTGCTGTAACGGCCAATTGCATAACCGAGCAGTGCTGATCCGTTGGTGCCGAAACTTTTGTTTTTGACCAGTCGGATATTAATGATACCCGCACTGCCTGCCGCATCATATTTCGATGAAGGCTGAGTGATGATCTCGAGCGACCCAACGTCTGACGATTGTACTGCTTTCAAATAGTTGGTTAAATCATCTCCACTTAATATGGATCGTTTCCCATCAATAAAGATACTGACCCCGGTTTTCCCTTCTAAAATAAGGTTGTTCTGATTGTCTACAATAACTCCCGGAGCTTTGCGAAGTAAATCAAAGGCGGAAAGACCTGTTGCCGTTAACAGGTTTTGAACATTCAGCACAGTTTTATCTGGAAATACTTCTATTAACCGTTTTTTTCCTACAATGCTTACATCGTCAAGGTTGCTGGTGCGCTGAAACAGGATGATTATTGGCAGATCAAGATCGGCGTTAAGCATATAAATGGGCGACCTGTAACTTTGATAGCCGATGCCGGAGCAGACCAGATAATATTTGCCTGTACTGATGGCGGGCAAAATGAATTTTCCGTAGCGATCTGCAATAGCGGCCTTCATGATAACCGAATCAGAACTACGGTACAGTGTGAGCGTTACTGACGGAACATTAACAGTTCCGCTTATCTTAAATGTTTGTGCGTTTATTTTTCCGGTAAATAGTATCAGCACGATCAGGAGTTTTTTCATAACGCAATTTGCATCTTGCAGTAGCCCTATGAAAGCGGTATCCGACGGGTTACGATATAGTTCGGTCATTGACAGCTATGCAACTCAGCGGTTTATTTGGGCACTCGCCGAAATTCCCTGAATTATCTCTTATATTCTTGCTAGTTTAGTTCTCTGAACTATGAAAGGCACATCAAAGGATAAATTTATTGGAGTCAGTACCTGGGAAATTGTATTTTATATTAGTTTTTTTGTTTTCTCTGCCTCCTTTTATTACACAGCGCTCTGGTTAAATCATGGTGGTTTACACCTGAAAAATGATCCCTTTTTTAACTTCAGGGGATTTCTGAATTGGGGTGGAATCGACTATTTTCTTAAATTATTGCTGAGTATCCCGGTATGGTGGCTTATTTTCGTTAAACTGCGCAGGGTAACACTATACAAACGGTTGCTGATACATCTCGTTATTCTTCCCTTATTCGTAATCGCCTGGATCAAATTATATTACCTGCTGCTCGACGCACTAAAGATGATTCATCTCAGGGATTGGGGGAGTATATGGGATCTTTACTTGCCGGCCTTATTTTATATCATGCAGTTTGGAATTATACACGCCTATGTTTATTTCAAACAGAATCAGGAAAATCAGAAGATAGAATCAGCTTTGCGTGAGGCTGCGCTGAAAAGTGAATTGTCATCGCTCAAGGCACAGTTAAATCCTCACTTTTTATATAATGTATTTAATACCATCAGCGCATCAATACCTTCCGAACTGGAGAATACACGTCAGATGATTGCTGAATTAGCGGATCTGTTTCGTTACCAGCTTCAGGCATCAAGATCGGAATTAGTGCCTTTGCGTGATGAGATAGATTTTACGCAAAAATATCTTGATCTCGAAAAGGCCAGGTTTCAGGAGCGATTGCAAATAAGTATAGCGGTGGAGGAGGAATTGATGGATGAGCTTATTCCTCCAATGATTTTACAGCCTTTGGCAGAAAATGCTGTAAAACATGGTATTTCGCCGTTAATTAATGGCGGTAAAATTGCCATACAGGTAAAAAGGAAAGAGGGGGAAATCGAGTTTTTAATTGCTGATACCGGAGTGGGAGTAAAGGACAAATCTCAATTAATTGGAGGAGGAGTAGGGCTAACCAATACCGCTTTGCGTCTTGAAAAAATGTACGGAGCAAAGTTGTCTTTTACAGACACTGTTCCCAGCGGACTGACTATAAAATTTAAGATAGGATGATTAAAGTAATAGTGATAGATGATGAGGCTCCTGGACGAAAACTGATCATAGAATACATGTCATTTTATCCCGAACTGGTTCTTGTAGGGGAAGCTAACAACGGAGTGGATGCTGTAAGACTGATTAACGAATATAAACCTGATCTGATTTTTTTGGATGTTCAGATGCCTGGAATGAATGGTTTCGAGATCTTACCTCACCTGGAAGAGATTCCTCGAATCATTTTTTCAACTGCCTATGATCAGTTTGCTTTGAAAGCTTTTGAAGTCCATGCTCTGGATTATTTACTAAAGCCCTATACACAATCCCGTTTCCGGCAGGCGGTAGACCGTCTCAGCGGCTCGGCTGCTGTAAATAAAATTCAGCCGCTGGCCGAAAAGCTGATTATGGAGCAAGTGCAATATCCAGAGAGAATTTTGGTACATGCCAATAAAAAACTAATCACCGTTTCCACCGCGGACATTGTCTGGGTAGAGGCTTATGGTGACTACTCAAAATTATACACGTTAAATCATATTTACATCAGTAATTTCGGCATCAGTGCATTAGAAGAAAAACTCAATCCAGCTATCTTTATTCGCGTGCACCGCTCTTCTATTATCAATCTTAATTTTATCAAAGAAGTAAACCGGTATCCGGGAAGTTATGATATTTTGATGCAAACTGATGCCAAAGTTACTGTGAGCCGTAGTTATATGGACAATCTGAGGAAATTGATATTTTGATCTGAGTTCAGAATAAATTATTTGATGTGCTATAGTATAAGTATCTAACAACAGGATCGATGTTGGGGGATAGCTTGATAATAAAGAGCAAAAAATAAAATCACATTTAATTGATTTTCGTAATTTGTCAAATGGTCGGATTAGAAACTATAGATGATTTTTACAAAGGGCAGTTCACTGCAATTCCAGATCGCTTCAAAGCAGAGATAGGTCATTTTAACGTGTTCAAGTTCGATGCAGTGAAAGACTGTGGTTTAAAACCAGTCCCTTATAATATCAGGGCGTATTTCAAGATTTGTTTCATCGTTGGAAAAAATACCGTCCATTCTTCTGATAAAATAATAAACATCGAAAAACAGGGATTACTGTTCGGTAATCCGCAGGTTCCGTATAGCTGGCAGCATCTGAGCGAAGAGCAGTATGGTTACTTCTGCATTTTTACTCCCCATTTCTTCCACCATTTTGGTAACCCGAGTGAATATGCCGTGTTTAAACCCGGCTCAGTACCAGTGATGGAACTGAATGATGAGCAGGCACAGAAAGCGGAGCAGTTGTTTGCAGAGATGTATGCGGACTGGAATAGTGATTATTTGTATAAATATGACAGGATGCGTGCGCTGGTGTATGAACTTTTACATCTGGCCATTAAAACACAACCTGTTAAAAGTTGCCAGCGAAATTTTTCCAGTGCTTCGGAAAAAATCGCCACACAGTTTCTGGAACTGCTGGAACAGCAGTTCCCTTTAGCGGATAATGGTATTCCGCTACGCCTGCGTTCTTCGTCTCACTTCGCCGGGCAACTTGCTGTTCATGTAAATCACCTCAATAAGGTGTCTCAGGAGGTATTGCATAAACCGACTTCAGTGATTATCCAGGAAAGGATTTTGCTGGAAGCTAAGATCTTGTTGAAACATACAACTAAAGCTGTTTCCGAAATAGCTTTTGATTTAGGCTTCAAAGAGAAGACCCACTTTAATAATTTTTTTAAAAAATATACTCAGTTAAGTCCAACGCAGTTCCGGATGATTTGATTTTTGTAACAACAGCATTGTATTTCGTTACCGCTGTGCGCTTTTGGCGGCGACATTTGCTTTATAATTTTTAATACAGCAAATAGAATGGAAAATACTCAAAATTACAACCAGGACCTGACCGGAAAAAGAGCGCTGGTAACAGGAGGAACAAAAGGTATAGGCAAGGCAATTGCAGACAGGTTAGCGCAGGCAGGTGCCCAGGTCATTGTCACCGCCAGAAATATTCCAGCGGACAGCGACAATAAACATCATTTTATCGCAGCGGATTTAACACAGCCAGTACAGGTTTTAAAATTGACGCAGGAGATTGACGAACAGTTTGGTGGAATTGATATCCTGATCAATAATGTTGGGGGATTGACTACTCCCGGCGGTGGCTTCAGTGCCTTAAGTGATCAGGATTGGGAGAATGAATTGCAACTGAATTTGATTGCGGGCATTCGGTTGGACAGACTATTGTTGCCAAAAATGCTAGAACAGAAAAACGGTGTAATCATCCACATTTCTTCAGTAGCTGGTAAACAGCCTTTATGGAACCTGAATATGGCTTATGCGGTTTCGAAAGCAGCCGTGAATAGCTATAGCAAAGCATTGGCATCAGAACTGGCCAGCAAAGGGGTACGTGTTTTAACCGTATCTCCGGGAGCGACAAAAACGCCACCGATGGAACAATTTGTTCAGGATTTCGCTACCTCCACAGGGATCACTGTTGAACAAGCGTTTGAGCAATTGTTATATCAAACAGGTGGTATTCCGATGGGTAGAATGGCTGAACCTGAGGAGGTGGCTTCACTTGTTCATTTCCTGGTATCGCCAGCTGCAGCTTATCTGACAGGTACAAACTATGCGATAGACGGTGGTTCATTGCCGGTGGTATAAAAAATATAGGTGAACTAAATTAGTTTCTGCCAAATAATCCTGTTGTATTGGAAAGGATTTTTCAAATACAACAGGATTATTCCTAAACTTCCAATAAAGGATTTTTAGCTTTTACACGGCTTTTTGCCCGATCCACGTCTGGACTGCGATATAAATCCTCGTGTATTGATGATAGGGTCGAACTATGAACCTGTTCTCCCAGACCATAGAATTGCTGAAAACTCATGATGAGCGGTCGCCATTTATTCGGGTCAACCCGGTTTGAATTTCCCTCCATCAAGATGAATTCATCAAGATAAACACGTTGAATGCGTAGTTCCATAGTAACTAGTTGCCCACGTTGCTGATCATCTTCATCTGCAATTCCGTGCCATTGTTCCATCACAGCTTCCATCTGTACAGGGCATTCTGCCACTCTAGGTGGGTTAACTGCTTCAGATGGTGCAGGAGTGAGCTGGGCACGACCAAATTTATCAGCCTCATAAGTATAGCCTTTCTGCGCTTTTCCCGGCGGAACCGGAAAAGAACCGGTCTTAAGAGCCAGGCGATTCACGGCAGCGGCCTGGTGAATGGAAGGCAGGTTTAAAACGCATTCGCCAGTGCGACGGATATTTTCCGTCGTTTTAGAGAAATTGGAGATGCCTATGATAGCACGCCAGCCGAGCCAAAAGATAGACGAAATGGGTGCAATGTTATAGGTCCCATCGCTGTTGGTTGTGGTAATCAACACTACTGGTGTGCCGAAATAAAGAATTGAGGGTTCAGTAATTTTGTGCATATACATATGGATTTATATGCAAACCTAGCATATTGGTATAGCCCGTTATACCCGATTCTTGCGGTATTATTTTGGACAGCTATCAATATTAGGGGCCATCAGAAACACTATAGCATCGACTGTGTTAATGGTAAAGGCTGGATCAATATGGAAAAAAAGTATAAGGTATTAAGATTGCTATTAGGCGATCAGCTCAATTTGCAGCATTCCTGGTTTGTACATCAGGATTCATCGGTTTTATATGTGATGATGGAAGTACGTACCGAAACAGATTATGTATGGCACCACATCCAGAAAGCCTGCGCTTTTTTTGCCGCTATGGAAGACTTTGTGGAAACGTTAAAAAATGACGGGCATGATATTTTATATATCAAATTGGATAATCCTTCCAACCAGCAAAGTTTTGCCGCAAACTGCGATGTGCTGATAAAAAAATATGCTATCGGGAAATTTGAATATCAGCTACCTGATGAATACAGACTGGATGAAGAGCTGAAAGCATACTGCAAAAAGCAGATAATTCCCTCTCAGGCCATAGATACCGAACATTTTTATACAACTAGGGATGAATTAGGAACATTTTTTTCGGGTAAAAAAGGACTGCTGATGGAGAATTTTTACCGTGAGATGCGGAAAAAACATGAAATACTGATGGTAGGTAAGGAGCCTGTAGACGGTAAATGGAATTTTGACGAAGAGAACCGAAATAAACTACCGAAGAACCATAAACCTTATGCACCCTTATTATTTAGTAATAATGTAAAGTCACCATATGATCGCATCGTAGCAGCAGGACTGAAGACTATTGGAGTGATAGATCCTAAAAACTTTTACTGGCCGGTCAATCGTAAGCAGGCGCTGGAATTGCTGAAATATTTTACTGATTACTGTCTGCCACTTTTCGGTACTTTCCAGGATGCAATGCACACAGAAGAGTGGTCGGTTTACCACTCCCGGCTGTCTTTCGCGATGAACACAAAAATGCTTTCTCCAAAGGAAGTGATCACCGCTGCTTTGGTAGCCTGGAAACAGGATAATAAAGTCATCTCGATCAATCAGCTGGAAGGTTTTATCAGGCAGATCCTGGGTTGGAGGGAATACATGCGAGGCATTTACTGGCTAAAGATGCCGGAATTTGAAACCATGAATTATTTTGATCATCAGCGGAAACTGCCAGATTGGTATTGGACAGGGAAGACGAAGATGAACTGCCTGAAACATAGCATTGGTCAATCGCTGGAACATGCTTACGCGCACCATATCCAGCGACTCATGGTGACGGGTAATTTCGCTTTGCTGGCAGGAATCAAACCTGATGAGGTCGATTTCTGGTACCTTGGAATTTATATTGACGCAATTCAATGGGTAGAGATCACCAATACAAGAGGGATGAGCCAGTTTGCTGACGGAGGAATCATTGGGTCAAAACCTTATTCCGGAAGTGCCAACTACATCCATAAACAGAGTAATTATTGCGATAAATGCCATTACGACCGCAACACAAAAACTGAACAGAACTCTTGCCCTTTTAATAGCCTCTACTGGGACTTCCATGACCGCCATCGCGAAAAATTGAGTTTTAACCACAGGCTTTCTATGGTATACAAGATATGGGATAAAATGGCTCCGCAAGCTCGCGAAGCTGTTTTGCTGCGGGCAAATTATTGCCTGGAACATTTGGAGGAATTATAATTTTTTCAAACCATAAATCAATACCAATTGAATTAGCTTTGTTTATCCTAACCAAGCTGCTGCATGAAAACACGTTTACTTTTTGTCTTATTTGTCTTATTTTTTCCCTACTATACATTTTCATCTGTTCCTGCTGATAGTCTGCTGCAAGTGCTCAAAGTAGAACTTGCACGCAAAGACATCTATGACCGGAAAATGGAAGGCAAAATATCCAACCTACGACAAGCCTATGGTAATTTGCCAGTATCGGCGCTGAAAGAAAAATACAACATCACCTTGGCACTGTTTGACTTGTACAAAGATTACCGCTTTGATTCTACTTTTTATTATGCACAACGACTGGTCGAATTAAGTACCAGCTTGGGTGATGACAGAAAACTGGCAGAAAACCGGCTAAGATTAGGGAAAACGCTGATTAGTTCGGGTATGTTTAAAGAGACGTTCGATAATCTGAGGGCAACTAATGCGCATTTGTTGGATCTCAACGCAAAGAAATCCTATTACATACTCTATTCCTGGGCCTATTCTGACTTGGCCAAATACAATAGCGATCGCTTTTATGCACCTCAGGATCTGGTTAAAAAGTTTCTTTACCTGGACTCGGCGATTGCATTGACACAAGCGGGCAGCTTTGAACGGCTGATCCTGGAAGCACAGCGAAAAGAAGGGACTTTACCACATCCTTCGGTATACTACAATACACTTTACAAAAGAAAACTCTCACTGCATGAAGAAGCAATGGTCGCTACGGGTTTGAGCAGGTACCGGCATGGGAATGAGAAAATCCGGTTACTGGCTATTGCGGCAATTAATGACCTGCGGACTTCCACCTATCGGGCAGAGGCCATGTTTTCTTTAGGGAAAGCATTGTATGAAGAAGGGAAAATTGAAGAAGCCTACTATTTTTTGAAGCAGGCCATGGTACAGGCCAATACATTTGGTTCGCGGATGCAGCAGTATCAGGTGGCACATATGCTGCCTAAAGTTGCGGCAGAGCGGGATAGGATAGCTGAACGGGAACGTGAGCGCTTTCTGATCTACACAGTGTGTATCCTGGTTGTAGCGGTGATTGCAGCACTGATTGGTTTTATCATCTTTGTACAGCTCAAAAAAGTGCGGGCTGCACAGCGGGTGATAAAAGAAAATAACGAAATGCTGGCGGATAAGAATAAACAATTGTGGGAGGCAGGGAAGATCAGGGAAGAGTATATCGGCTATTTTTTCAGCGAGTTGTCGCGCTATATTGTAAAACTGGATAAATTGAAAAGAAATGTACATCGAAGGGTAAAATCGGGCAATATAGAAGAGACCTTTACCATATTGGATAAAGTAAATATCAGTCAGGAACGGAGCGAACTTTTTAAGACCTTCGACCAGATCTTTCTTAAACTCTTTCCGGATTTTGTAGATGCAGTGAACTCCATGTTCGAAGAGAAAGATCAAATGAAGCCCAGAGCTGCCGGAGCACTAAGTCCACAGCTGCGCATCTTTGCCCTGATGCGTTTAGGCATCAGCAAAAATGAAACGATCGCAGCGATATTGGAGTATACTGTAAATACTGTTTACACCTACCGTTTCAGGGCAAAGACGAAAGCGCTGGTATCTGGCGGAGATTTTGAACAGCATATTATGGGCATTCAGCTCAATGCTGATGGCCACTTAACTTAGATTTTTCAGTGCATATTATTTTTTAATATACTTTAAATCAGTTTATTGCGATTTTATTGACTTAGATTTTTAATCACGCCAAGGTGAATCTCTTGCAATTGAGCCTTTAGCAGGCTTATTTGCGTGATCATTAATCTGTGCGCAGATGTACTTCTGCTGCCTGAATCTTATCTATCAAGTCAACCAAATTAAACAAGTATGTACAAGAAAATTTTACCTTATCTAAGTATAATGGTACTTTTCCTGATGCCGGTGGTTACTGTCTTTGCACAAACCAGAACGGTCAGCGGTAAAGTGACGGAAGCGGGCACTGGATTACCAATCGGGGGAGTAAGCGTAACGGTCACAGGCACAGGCTCCGGCACCACCACCAATGCCAGTGGTCAGTATAGCATCGCGGTGCCGGCGACTGCTAAAAACCTCACATTCACTTTTATCGGTTTCGCCTCAAGGACGATGGATCTTCCTGCGGGAGCTACATTGAACATTTCGCTGAGTGAAGCGAGTAACGACCTGAAGGAGGTAGTAGTGGTCAGCGTAGGTTATGGTACGCTCGACCGGCGGGAAGTGTCCAGTGCCATCACGCATGTCTCGGCAAAAGATTTATTGCAGGTGGCAGGGAATAATCCATTGATGTCGCTCCAGGGAAAAGTCGCTGGGTTAACGATCAGCAATACTGCAACCGGAGATCCAAATTCCAGTCCAAGTATACAGCTCAGGGGAGTGTCCTCACGTAATGCCGGACTCGGACCACTGTATGTCATCAATGGTGTTCCGGGCGGAAATATTGATAACATCAATCAGAATGATATCGAAAGTATCGATGTATTAAAAGGTGGTGCTGCTTCTGCCATCTATGGTACAAGGGGCGGAAACGGAGTAATCATTATTACAACCAAAAAAGGCGGAACGCAGTCACGTATGTTCTATGATGGTTATGCCAGTTTCGACTATGTTACTAACCGGCTGGAGAATTTGTCAACAGAAGAGTTTATCGCAAACCGCGTGCAAAACGGCAAAGGACAGAATTATGGTGGAAATACCAACTGGCTGGATGCGGTGACTAAATCTCCGGCTTTCGCTCAAAAACATACCCTGCAATTGTCGGGCGGCTCTGCAAAAACG
>Ga0247807_10000039_pt1 | contig 226498 bp, 176 predicted proteins | sample UWRJL074202C1_FD_179931 | JGI IMG/M metagenome (GOLD analysis project Ga0247807, IMG submission 179931) | Plant litter microbial communities from Arlington Agricultural Research Station in Wisconsin, United States - UWRJ-L074-202C-1 | ecosystem: Environmental > Terrestrial > Plant litter >...
CCAGACTGAAGAAGGGCTGGCCCGTAAAAGCGGGTCAAATTATGTGTATGAATATAACCTGAGTGATCATCTGGGGAACAACCGTTTAACTTTTGATGTGTATAACCATACGGCCAGAGCAATACAGCATGATCAGTATTACCCGTTTGGAAAAACGTTTAATAGTTATACACTTGGAACAAGAAATAATTATCTTTATAACGGGAAGGAGTTGCAGGATGGGTTAGGTCAGTATGATTATGGCGCTAGGTTCTATGATCCGGTGATTGGAAGGTGGAATGTGGTGGATCCTCTTTCTGAATTGAATAGAATTTCGTCACCTTATGTGTATGGTAGAAATAACCCATTGATATTTGTCGATCCAGATGGAAGGTTTGATGAATATTTTAATTCTTATGGAAAAAAAATTGGTGAAGATGAAAAGGGCGTAAATGGAATCGTAAGAGTTGTTACGGACGAAAAAGAGATAAGCAAGATTAAATCTAACACTAAAGAAGGTAAGATTACTGAATCTAGCGCTATTACCTCAGGTTTTTCTACTGATAAAACAGTTTTGTCTGAATCTTTGAATGTACTGAATCGAACTGTTGGTTTAAGTGAAGAAGCTTCCACAGTAAGTAATGATGGAACTATAAATAGGATGGCATCGGGTAGTGGAGAACCAGAAGTAATAAATGGTATAAAAGTAGCTTCTGTAGATATTACAATTCCTAAAGGAGATAATAATACATCAATACACTCGCATCCTATGGATTTACTAAAAACTCCAAATGGGCAAGAATTTGGAGTTAGTGCATCAAAACCTGGTCCTAATGATCCATCTATCTTTAGACATTTTAGCTTGAATATAATTGTTGGTAGCTTAGAATTACCACACTACAATAGTGAAGGGAATTTAGTAAAACCTGCTAATGGAGCTGTATTTTATGATCGTAATGCAAAACCAATCGGTAACATTACCAAAGATGTATTACAAAGAATTATCAAACCTTAAGCATAATGAAAAGTAAAGTTTTATTAATGTTGTTTTTTGTTTTTACAAACTTGCAACTATTCTCACAAGATGAAATTAAACGGTTGAATTTTATACTTTTAATTGATAGTAAAATTCCTATATCAAATATCTCTGATAGTTTTTTTATTATTCAAGATAGCGTTGGTAAAGTTATGGAGAAAGTACCTTTTAATTATAAAGTTGGCTGGCTAGAATTTAATAAGTCCGACTTTGAAAAAATCTCTTTTTTTAGTAATAAGTATTCATTGTTAATGAGGTTTAAATTCACAGCATCAAACATTCAATTTTCCCAGCATTTTTATCAAAGTACTATATGGTTGAGTAAAGATTATATGATCATGAATATCTATAACAAATCTAAAAGAGAGAATTTTGAAAAGTTTGAATTTGGTAAGGAAGATTATATAGTTCATATTGAAACCTCATATTTCAACTCGATACCCCATTATCGGACTGAGTGGCTTCAAAGACATAGATCAGAAATAAACTAATTTGTATAACGCTAATGACTTGCAAAGCGGTTTAGAACAGTATGACTACGGGGCAAGGTTCTATGATCCGGTGATTGGGCGTTTTAGTGCAATGGATCCATTAAGTGAGATCTCCAGAAGAAACAGTCCTTATAACTATGCTTTAAATAATCCTATACGTTTCATTGATGTTGACGGGATGTATACTGCAAGTCCAATTTTTGATCAAGATGGAAATTTCTTAGGAACTGATGATGAGGGATTGAGAGGAAAGGATATTGTTATGAAAAGTGAAGATTTCAAACAAGGAATGAGTCATAAAGAAGCAGTTAAAAAAGATCTAGGAGTTGAAAATTTGGATTTAGAAGCGACACGAAATTGGTATTCCTTTTCTAAAACAATCGAGTCAAGACCTGATTATGATGGATTTGTTAGTATAGGGGAAGGGGTTGATTGGGCGAAATCTAATCCTGGAGCATTGCAGAACCCTACCCCCGAAAACACACTTTATATAGATGCTTCCAAACTTAATTTTGGAAACATAGTTGCTTCTGATTTAAAAAATGGAGTAGGCAAATCATCTCCAGTAAATCTAAATAATGCTGGAAACTTTTTTGCATCATCAAAAAATGTAACACTAGCATCAACGATCTATGCTCTAGGACGTGTTGATTTAACATTGCTCAATAATAGCGGTAGCGTAAAAGTTGTCAACAATTCAGCAACAGATTATGATTGGAATACTGGCGGAAGTGCTGTTAGATCTAGCCTCATAGGCTTTGAAAGATGGAGAGCCCAATTGAATAATAATAATGGATTTAAAACTTTCTACTATGGTACTGGTCATTTAAGAAGGTAAATGTGAATATGTTATAATTAAATAATTTAAAATGAATTTAATCAGAACAAAATGTACGCGGAAAATTGTCTATTTCAATATTTTTATTTTTTTATTTATTTCTTCTTGCGGTGAATGGTCTAATTATTCCTTGGGTAATAACCTTTCAATATGGGAGGGGGATAAAAAAGAAGATAGGGCTATTATTTATTGTGAAGGAAATTGCCATGGTGGAATTTATGTTATTCCAACTTACAAGCGTCACTATGATAGCAGTGGCAATTATGCGGAATATGTAAAAGAGGTTCTATCCAATAAAGGATGGGTAATTGTAAAAACGATTTTATTAAAAGAGAAAAAAGAAAATTATTGGATCATAAGTAAGGATTTTAATATTGAAAATTTAGATTGTGCCAAAGCTAATTGCGATAGTATTTTACAATCAAATGTTTTTGGCCCGTTCAATTACCATGGATTTAGAGAGAAAAATAAAGAACTTAGGACAAACTTAAAATTCGAATAATAAAGAATTTTCCGCTTTCAGTATGATTACGGAGCCAGGTTCTATGATCCTATTGTTGGAAGGTGGAATGTGATTGATCCAATGGCAGAAAAGATCATGGCGTGGGCACCATATAGTTATGCGTTCAATAATCCAATTCGATTTATTGATATCGGAGGAATGATACCTTATCCCATTACTATCCGATCTTTTGCTCCATTCAATACTTTTGGACGTGTTTTTCATGGAGATGGGTTAAATAGAGGATTTACTACAAGTACAGATGCAAGTGCGCGAGTTCATCAAAGAATAAATTTTGATACAGATAAGACAAGTATTTCAGCAAAAGTATGGAGCTTTCCAACTTCTCATATTCTAGTTCCTGGTAGCTTAACTGAAGTTCCTTCTGTTAACTTTACCGGATCGAAATTATCTTCTAGTGGAGATGGTAAAACATTTGAATTTGGAACTCATGCTGCAGGTGCTAACCCTATGGTTCCAGGATCACCTTCGATAGATGTATTTTCAGATTTTTCAATAACTGAAAATAAGAAAGCCCATACTTTATCAATAAGCGGAAAGCTAACAGGAGATAATTTTCCTAGTACCGAGGCCTTTATTACCGATCCAAACGGCAAGAGTGCATTTATTGGCGTTGGCGCATATGAAGGTAATGTATTTAAAAGTCTAGATGGTGAGAATAAGCGTGATATAACTAGTTTTAAGCTTAGTATTACTACGGATAGCAAAGGTAATTTTACAGGAGTGAAATCAGGTTGTAAAACCTACAAACTCGAAGAGTGGAATAAGATGTTTATAGAGAAGAATACACATAAAGAATAAAGGCTATGAAGAAAATTATTATATACTTGCTTTTGGGATTTTTATTTATGCTTATTATTCTATACTTACTTTCTTGGGGCGATTTAATTGCCAATAAGATGCTGACAGAAGATGTCTCGGAGAATATTTCAAGATCCTTTAAAGATTACTTAGCAAGCCTTTATTACTTTCGATATATTATTTTTATTGGTTCAATAATATTAGCACTGCTCTTTTACTGGATCAAAATAATCATTCTGAAGTTAAGGAAATAAGAAAAGCCAGGCACTGCCTGGCTTTTCTTATTTAATGTGAATATGCTTTTCCTGTTTTTGCATCCCTGATGATGGCATTGGCCAGGAACAGGAGTTTATCTTTAATAGAGGGTTCGAGTTCTTCGATCTCATCAGTAAGCTTAAGTGTTTTCTTGTCAAAGCCTGTTTTATTACCATCTCCGGCGAGGTAATCAAGTGAGACCTCTAGTGTATCAGCAATCTTTTTGGCCACCTCCCCTGAAGGAGAAACTTCATTGCGTTCATAACGCGCGATGATTTACCGGGATACCCCTGCTGCTTTGGCGAACTCTGCCTGTGACATCTTTATAGTCTTACGTAATGCGCTTATTTTGTCTCCTATGTTCATTATTATGCACAAAAGGATGCTTAATCCAGTTGAATAGATCAAATTTAGAGAACAAAAGTTAATAAATAAAATGATACTTCTCTTGCTTAAAGTCCACTTGCAGAATGCTAAGTTTTACTGATGCTCCTGGCAATTATAGATTACCATCAGGAGATTGGATACAATATTATTAATTTAAAACTTCTTTCTATTCTGATGGTTAAACCTCAAAATATTATAGGAGATTTTTTTATGAATGATGAAAATAAAATTAGCAGACGCAAAGCAATTGGAGGTTTAGGATTAGGTTTAGCAACTGTTGCGGCTACACCTGTTTTTGGTGCAGCCGGCCTTTCAGATGGATATTCTTTTGCCCCATTAAATCTCGAAGATCCAGTAGGTAAATACCCAAAACCACCTTTTAAAGGCCAGTTCCAGCCTTGGCCAGGGTTATCCAGTAAAATGGATCCAAAACCAGATCATGGAGAGGCCAGCTACAAAGGCAGTGGCAGGTTAGCAGGAAGAAAAGCTTTAATTACAGGTGGAGATTCAGGAATGGGCCGTGCTGCTGCAATTGCTTATGCAAGAGAAGGTGCAGATGTAGCCATTAATTACTTGCCTGCTGAAGAGCCGGATGCGAAAGAAGTAATTGCATTAATAAAAGCTGAAGGGCGCAAAGCGATTGCCATTCCTGGTGATCTGCGTGAAGAGTCTTTTTGTAAACGATTGGTAGAAGAAGCGGTTAAAGGCCTTGGCGGATTAGATATTGTTGTCAGTAACGCGGCCAGGCAGCAAGTACATGAGTCTATCCTTGATCTCAGTACAGAACAGTTTGACTGGACAATGAAAACAAATATTTACGCACCTTTCTGGATAATTAAGGCAGCATTGCCACACTTACAGCCTGGATCATCTATTATCGGTACTACTTCTGTACAGGCCTATGATCCATCACCGGATTTGTATGATTATGCACAAACTAAAGCGGCTACCACCAGTTTTGTAAAATCACTTGCTAAACAGCTTGGCCCAAAAGGGATCCGCGTTAATGGAGTAGCGCCTGGCCCTATTTGGACACCGCTACAAGTGAGCGGGGGAGCTACTCAGGAGAAATTAAAAAGCTTTGGCCAGGATACACCTTTTGGCAGACCGGGGCAGCCTGCAGAATTAGGTTCTATTTATGTTCAGCTTGCAGCTAACGATGCAAGCTTTTCTACCGGGCAAGTTTATGGTGCTGCTGGAGGCAGCGGACAACCTTAATCATATACTGATTTACGGCAGCTTATTAACTAAAAACTCCTTTTTTATGGTTAGTAAGCTGCTTTGTAATTTGATTCCCGCAAAAACTGCGTAAAAATCTTTATCGTAAAACATTATCACTAAATGTTAGTTATAACGCAATGGAAAATTCTACCAGCAGCGTTTTGCAACCTCGAACTATTAAATTATATCCTTACCAGGAGAATGATATCGCTATATTATTTGATAAACTAGCCCATCAGCCAGCTAATTACCGGCTGCTGTATCAATTGCCCACTGGCGGGGGTAAAACTGTCGTCTTTTCTCAGATCGCCAAACGCTTCATTCATCAATACAATAAAAAAGTGCTGGTGCTTACCCATCGCGTAGAATTGTGCAGACAAACTTCTGCTGCATTGAAAATTGCCGGTATAAAAAATAAAGTGGTCAACAGCACAGTTAAAAGAGTGCAGGCAAAAGAAGGCTATAATTGTTACGTGGGGATGGTAGAAACACTTAAAAACAGGATTAAAGATGGCCGGATAGATATAGATAAGATAGGTTTGGTGATTATTGATGAAGCGCATCATAATTCCTTTCATAAATTGTTGGATAAATTTAAAAATGCGGCTGTTATTGGGGTAACTGCTACACCTTTGAGTTCTGATATAAATTTGCCATTGCGTAAAAATTATGCAGAACTGGTGATAGGTGCAGGTATAGGCTCATTAATTGAACAGGGGTTTTTGGCTAAACCAGCTAACTGGCGGTATGATGTAGAGCTAAATACATTAAAAACTGGATTGAATGGTGATTTTAGTGTGCGTACTTCTGATGAGCTGTATTCATCTCCAGCCATGCTGGATTTACTTTTGCATGCTTATGAAGCACATGCAAAGCATAAGAAGACGCTCATTTTTAATAATGGAATCTTCACCTCTAAAAAGGTATGCGAATTTTTTAATGCCGCTGGATATCCTGCCAGGCATCTGGATAATAAAACCCCTTTAGCAGAAAGGATAGAGATTTTAAAGTGGCTAAAGAAAACAAAAGGGGCAATTCTAACTTCTGTCTCTATTTTAACTACTGGTTTTGATGAGCCTTCTATACAAACTGTTATCATTAACAGAGCTACAAATTCATTAACATTGTATCACCAGATGATAGGCAGGGGAGCCAGAAGATTACCTGGAAAGAAGACTTTTTCAATTATAGATCTGGGTAATAATACAGACCGCTTTGGCGAATGGAACGCCCCGCTAGACTGGAATCATGTGTTTGAAAATCCGGAGGCTTATCACGGCCAGATCAATAGTCATTGCGGAGAGGAAATCCATAAATTACCTTCTGAAATGCGTACTAAGTTTCCAAATACCCTAGAAATATCATTTGATATACAACAAGCTTACGCGGATACTGTTGCTAATGGATTGAAGCCTAAGATAGTGATGAGGGATGCGATTAGGCAGCATGCTTTGATGTGCGCAGATAATAGTGAAAGTATTCCTGATGCATTATGTTTAACGGAAGAGCTGTCTAAAGAAATTGACTGGAGGGTAAAACAGTACGCGAAGTGTCTGGGGAACGTAACTAAGAATTACACAGAATGGTTAAAGGAAGATTATAAAGCAAAACTGAAGATTCTTGTGCAAAAGATCATGCGGCGCAGGGAGTTGCTTAAAGTTGCGGTGTAGAAATAGGTAATATTGCGTGTAAAGACTGAAATTCAAACTGATTCTCTGATCACCAGCTAAAAAAAATGCTCAATCGGAGCAGGAGATAAAAATAATGGGAAAGCCTGATTAAGATTACCGTACCCAAAATAATAACTGGTTTTGGGTACGGTAATCTTAATCAGGCTCACAAAAGGTTTGTAATTGAAATTATTTAACGTTCAACTACAGTTTAGAAGCAGCGTTTATTTAAATAACCAAATTGGGGTGTTTAACTCATCTGGTCCCTGGCTAGCTACAACAGCATTGTAATTTGCCCTGTTTAAACTTGGTTCATCATTGGAATAACCTTGTCTAACAGGAATTTGACCACCTATATTAAAGGCATACGCTGATGGTCTAAGTACAGGGAAGCCTGTTCTTCTAAAATCAGACCATGCTTCAAAGCCATATCCCATATAATTGGCAATCCATTTTTGTGTGATGATTTGCTCTCTTCCTGTAGCCGGATTGTAAGCAACCCCAGCTTGGGTAAAATATGTAACAGGTGCAGTAACGCCATTTAGCTCCATAGAAGCAGCGATTCCTGCCAGATAGGTAGTTGCAGCTAGTCCATCATCTGGCGCACCGGTGATCCATCCTAATTTATAAGCTTCAGCCCTGCTAAAAAGTACTTCAGGATAAGTAAAAATCCTTACTGGTGAGTCTTGAGATCTGAAGGCCTTACCAATTAACGAAACATTACCTTTTACATTAACATTTCCTACCGTATAGTCAGAAGCTAATTCCTGGCTTAATCCATACGGCATTCCTACGTAAGTGCCTGCAGCTGTTGGATCTGCGTACACTGGTAATCTTGGGTCAGTATAAGAAGCAAGCTTATTTACCATGATATCACTTATTGCATAATCGTAACGTCTTGCTACTTCGTAATTATAATAGATATTATTTGCGTTAGTAGACTCTGCTAAGAATTTATAAACAATATTATCAGCATTTGAATTGATTACACCAGCTGCCAATGCAAGGTTGAATTCTGTTCTCCCAGTTGCAGGATCAGCTTTTGACATTCTCAAAGCCATATTCATACGAATGGTTGCTGCAAACATTTTCCATCTGGCAATACTTCCGTTAAAAAGGATGTCACCCACAGGAAGGTCGCCGTTATCAAATTGTGCTGCGGCTTCTTTTAACTCTTTAAAAAGAGAAGTGTAAATATCTTGCTGCTTATCAAATTTTGGTGTTAACAATGACTTGCCTTTTAGCGCTTCTGTATAAGGTATATCTCCCCATCTATCTGTCATATTCTGAAAATAGAAAGCCCTTAGAATACGTGCAACAGCAATTTGATTGGCCGGAGAACCATATTGATTCACATTAGGCCCGTTTTGCGTTTCAGGATTTGTATTTAAGTCAATAATCGTATTTAGATCTATTAGGGGATTATTATAAATGTTAGAATAATCGTAAATTTTCAGGTTATAAGTAGATTCATTGGTGTAAAGCGTCTCTGAAATTTGTTGTACAAATAGTTTAGGTGCATATGCATTAATTACTCCCGGAGCAGTTGCAGTGGAGGTAACCAGTGTAGAACGGCCTAAAAAACGCTCTGCATTGGTTAGCATTAGAGAAGTAACAGGTTTTGTTGGGGAATTTGGGCTTACATTAAGATCTCCGAAATCCCCGGGTTTACATCCACTAATCAAGGTTATCGTGGTGGCTATAAACAAAAGATTGAATATGTTTTTTTTCATTTTAGTCAATTTTAGAATGATACTTTAAGATTTACTCCGATTGTTCTGGTTCCAGGTAATTGTGCACCCTCTACCCAGTTACCAGCAGATTCTGATGGGTCAATCCCTGGTACAGCTGTATAGATTAACCATGGGTTACGGGCAACTAAAGAAACCGAAGCTCTCTGTGCTTTAAATTTGGCCGCGAATTTTGCAGGTAAGGTATAACCAAGAGAAAGCTCTCTTAATTTTACATAAGTTGCTTTATAAGTTTGCTCTTCCCAGGCATAAGGGATATAACCTTCATAGTAATCCCGTACGTTAATGTAGGTTCCATTAGGCTGTCCATCTGATACACGGGTGCCTGGGATCAGGATACCACCACCATTTGCCGGATCATCTCTTTTTGGGTTTCCTTTATCATTTAAACCAGCAGTTTCTTCTGCCAGTCCTGAACCGAATGTATTACCACGGCTAACAGAAAATAATCTGCCACCAATCTGGAAGTCCATACTTGCACCAAATGAAAATTGTTTATAAGTTAACAAGGAGGTAAAACCACCTGTTAAATCAGGAACAAAGCTACCTAAGTTATGACCAGATTCTATAATTGGGTAACCATCATCATCAATTTGTGCAACACCGTTAGCATCGCGTTTTATCCCCTGGCTAACCAATTCGCCCCAGGGACGGTCAACTCTTCGTTCAACCACAATGGTTGGCGTACCATTATATCCAAATGAGCCAAACTGGAAGTTGTCTAAGCCAGGATATAATTCCACGATTTTATTTCTACCCCTGGCAAAATTTGCATTAATATCCCAAGTCACATTTTTAGTTCTGATTGGCGTACCTCCAAGGCTAAATTCAATACCATTACTTTTTATTTCGCCGGCATTCACTAATGAACTGGAGAATCCAGATGCTGATGGAATACTTACTGCAATGATTTGATCTTTTGATGATCTGTTATAATAATTGAAATTGAACCTTAATCTATCTTTGATAAACCTAAGTTCTACACCTGCTTCATAAGAATCAGATAATGCAGGCTTTAATAATTCATTAGGAATTTGATTTGGAATTGTGAGTGATGGGTTTGTTCCATAAAATCCATTTACCTGGTAAGTCTGGTAAATTTTATAAGGATCAATGTCTGAACCTGTACGGCCTGCAGATACATTAACCTTACCAAATGAGAGTATATTTTTTTTGTTGATCAGATCACTGAATACAAAAGATAGAGAAGCACCACCGTATAGATAAGAATTATTATCTACTGGAAGAGAAGAAGACCAGTCATTCCTAATATTTAAATCTAAAAATAATAGGTTCTTATAGCCAGTAGAAACAAATCCATATACACTTCTTACTTTCTTTTCAAATAAGTTGTTACTTACTACTGCTCTGTCTCTTGAATTGCCAACGTTATAGAAATCTGGCACAACAAATCCACCAGCTGTAGTTGAATTTAATTCTGTATCCTTATTTATCCTTAATTCACCATATGCAGCAGCACTTAAAGAAATATCACCTAATGATTTCTTGTAAGTTGCGTCTAATACAAAGTTGTTCTCCCTGGTACGGAATTGATTATTTGTATATTTTTCTTGGTTCAGTGTACCGGATGCCACTCTTGATTCATCAATAACACTACCGTAATTTCCTCTTGCAGTGAAATCGATACTGATTTCAGGAATAATTTTATAACTCGCAGCCATAAACCCAAATACTCTTGAACTATTAGTTTTAGCTGTATTTTCATAAGCTTCTACATAAGGATTGTCCCAGTATTTAGGTGCATTATCTCTCACACCACTAATATTCCAAGTCGTAAATGTTCCATCAGGATTTCTATAGTTCTTTAATTTTTCAAGATTAGTATCCCTGTGAAACCACTGACTAAAAGATCCTGCAGTTTGTGTACCGTATCCTTCTAATGGTCTGTTGAAATAGTTAATGACATTGAAATTTATATTGGAAGTAATAGTTAGGTTGTCAATAGGTTTATACATATTATTTAAACTCACCCTGTTCTGATCCATTTGTGTATTGGGTGATACCCCGGATTGATTCACATTGGTATAAGATAACCTTCCGCTATATTTATCACCTGATTGTGAAATAGCAATGTTACTGTTGTTTTGAACGCCTGTTTTGTAAAAATCTCTTACATTATCAGGGTTAGCTACGTAAGGTTGCTGTTTTGCATAATCGGAATCAAACTGATTCCAGGCATAAAATGGCGCATATGGCTGGCCGTCATATTTTGGCCCCCAACTTTCATCTACAGAATAGTTATAGTATCTGGCTCCATCCATAGCTGCCAATGCAGGTGCATCTGTAGCTGGATTGTATCTGAAAATACTAAATGTCTGAGAAGAACCACCGCCATATTCATTTTGGTATTTAGGTAAAGTAGCTACTTGCTCTAGCGTAGTACTATGGTTAACATCAATCCCCAATCCATTTTTGCTGGCACCTTTAGATCTGATCACGACCACACCCGCATCTCCGCGCTGCCCGTATAATGAGGATGCGGCCGGACCTTTTAAAACTGTAAGTTCTTCTACATCATCCATGTTTATACTGGTAGAAGGAACAACAACACCATCTACAACAAATAAAGGGTCACGTCCGCCATCAATACTGCTAATTCCCCTAACTCTAATCCTGGCCTCGCCAAACTTAGCGCCAGAACCACCCAGGATCTGCACACCGGCAATTTTACCTGCCAGCGCTGTACCTAAATCTACTTGTTTTGTTTGTGTCAGGTCACTGCCTTTTACAGATTGCTGTGCAGTACCTATAGAACGTTCTGTTCTTGTGATACCAAGGGCTGAAACTATAGTTACTTCAGCAAGTGACTGAGAATCTCCCGTTAAGGATACATTCACAACATTTGAGCTGCCAACGGTTACGGATTGGGTCAGATAACCCAGGTAAGAAATGTCAAGAATGGTTGAGCCAGGTGGTAAACTGATGGCAAAAGTACCATTTGAACTGGTTGTAGTTCCGGCATTTGTGCCCTTAACTTTAATAGTTACTCCGGGCAGCGGTAAGCCGTCCTCTTTTGCGGTTATTGTACCAGTTACTGTTCGGTTTTGAGCCATTACATTTACTGCAAAGCTTAAAAACAGGAACAAACTTAGTATAAGTTTTTTCATAGGTTTTGAAATAGTAGGTTGATAATTAGTTAACAATACAATATAGATAGTTTTTTCATTAAAATCAAAATATCTATTTTTTATTATATCTAAAGTGTAATTATGTGACTTATATTGTAATATTTACATTAATTTAATTTTTATATCACTATTTGTATAAAATTTGTTTCATTTTATTTCTTTTAATGTTATTTTTCCATTTTTTTAATATAAAAATGATATAAATTGTATTTTGATCCCTTTATGTTATTATTAGTGTATTATTTCTTATTTGGGATGAAATAATTAAACTTATTAAACAATTTAATGTGTTTTTTTTATTTTGTTTAATGTTTGCTGAAGGTGCTTTTTTCCATTTATCTTTTGAAAATGACATGAAATACAAAAAAATTAATTTGAAATATTTAATAATATTTATTTTTAATTAATTATAACCAAGAGTAGGTTTCCAGAATAGTTAATTCTACACAAGCCTGCAGTATATACATTTTGCTGTACAGCGATATCAACTGCAATCTTTTAAATCGGGTAATTTAATTTGATAAGCATATTTAATTTGCTTGCCATCAAACAAAAATGTGTTCTTCTTGCTTATAATAAACTGATCACAATACACAGCTTATCATCCTTATAATTTGAAAAATAAAAAACACATTGCCATTCTTGGGGGAGGTCCAAGCGGCTTATTTATGTATAAAAGATTAATAGATTCTGGCCAGTTAGATCTTGTTGTAGATATATTTGAAAAGAAGAAACAGTTGGGGGTAGGCATGCCCTATAGTACAGAAGGGGCAAATGATGAGCACATTACTAATGTGTCTGCAAATGAAATACCTGATCTGGTTACCTCTATTGCCGAATGGATACTGACCGTACCACAGGAAATGCTGGACCGTTTTAAAATTGATCCCTTAAAATTTAATGATTATCGTGTATTGCCCCGGTTATTATTTGGTAAGTATTTATCTGCACAGTTTGATATGCTGCATGAAAAAGCGGATAAACTAGGAATACAAACCCATATACATCTGGACACCCTGGTCACTGATATCGTTGATCAGCCAAAACAAAATAGGGTTTTGATAGTGGTGAATGGAGCTTTGGATAACAACACCAATAAGTTAGCATATGATCAGGTCATTGTATGTACCGGCCACAATTGGCCAGTAAAATATGAAGGTATAGTGCCAGGATATTTTGATTCTCCTTATCCACCAGCTAAGCTAGCCATTAAAATTAACCATACGGTAGCTATTAAGGGTTCTTCCCTTACCGCCATTGATGCGCTGAGAACCCTGGCCCGGCATAACGGTAATTTTTCAAAAGATAAAGATGGAAAACTGATTTATACTTTAGCAGACGATAGTCCTGAATTTAAACTATTAATGCATTCCAGAAATGGTTTATTACCTGCCATCAGATTCCACCTGGAAGATTCCCATTTACAAAAAGATGCTGTATTAAGCCATGAAGAGGTAAGTAGCAAAAGAGCTTCAAATAATGGTTTTCTGCCTCTTGATTTTGTTTTTGAAGCGAACTTTAAAGAATTACTTAAAGACAAAGAACCTGTTTTTTATGAGCGGATTAAAGAGATGCGTATGGAAGATTTTGTCGCATCGATGATGGACCAGCGGGAGCGGAGGCCACCTTTTCAACTGTTAAAAGCTGAATATACAGAGGCTGATAAATCTATAAAACGCAAAGAATCGGTCTATTGGAAAGAAATGCTAGCCGTACTTAGTTTCGCGATGAATTATCCTGCTAAGTATTTATCAGCAGAAGATATGCAAAGATTACAAAAAGTATTAATGCCATTGATCTCTATTGTAATTGCTTTTGTACCACAAAGCTCCGTGGAAGAAATGATTGCCTTATATGATGCAGGTGTATTGGATATTGTGAGTGTAGGTGAGGATAGTTATACAGAACCGGGAGAAAAATCTGGTGTAGTTTATCATTATACTGACGAAATGGGTGCAGGACAATCGACTTATTTTGCAACTTTTGTAGATTGTGTTGGGCAGCCACATTTATCTTATGAAGATTTTCCTTATCAGAGCTTGCGGATAGATAAAACTATTAGTCCTGCATTATTGAAGTTTAATGATCCTGATAAAGGAAAAGAAATGATGGAACAGGGAGATAAAAAAGTTCAAACAGATGATAAAGGTGAGTATTATCTGCAAGTCCCTGGGATTAGTATCAATGATAATTTCCAGGTATTAGATGCTTATAATGCGTTTAATGAAAGAATTTATATGATGGCAGTACCTTATATAGGGGGCTTTAATCCAGATTATTCAGGACTTGATTTTTGTGAGGCGGCTTCGGCAACGATCATTAAAAGTATCAGGAAATCCTGGTTGGCATATGAATTGCAATAATTAATAAGGTATGGAAATTAAAAATACAAAAGGAGAGACTGAAGGTGGATACAAGCTTTATATGTTATTATTGGGATCTAAAGCACCCAAAAGAAATGTAGAACAGCACGATTACTTTTTTGGAATTGCAAGATCATTAAAAGAACTGGTCCCACATATAAAAGCGTTTTGGCCAGAAGCAGGGGCGAGTATCCATATAGATGGATGGCGGGAGGTAAATAAAGTTGACGGGTATAGGATTAATGTTGTTTTAAAGACAGAAGCTCATACGATTTCTGCTAAGAAGTTATTTTTTATCAACCTGGGTGGCTATCAGCAGAATAAATTAGAAGAACAGCATTATATTGTATTAACGGTTCAGGATGACAGGGCCCTTGCTATAAAAGACGCTAAAAGTACAGTGTTTTTTAAATCGAACTCCATTAAAGGTGCAAATTCTCACATTGACGAGAAATATGGTATTGATGTAGATGATATCTACAAAATTGAAGAGATTTTATCACCTGCACAAAAAGAAACATTCCATATTGAAATTACTGAATTGTCTAACAATTCATCAAATAGTGAGCTAACCAAAGTAGATTTGGCAGACAGCGTATGGGAACAAAGCAGTGTATCCGATCATAAAGAATTACCAGATATCCATGGGTTGCAGGCCGAAGATGAGATCCATTTAGGCTACTTCAAACTTGATAAATTGTAAAATTAACGCTAGTCTCAGGAAGGTCGTTTAGATGATAAGTTCCTGTTTGATAGGTGTATTAAAAACAGAATTACCCATAATATATATAACAGGCTGTATCATAGATTGATTGAACCCAAAAATTTTTTGTCCAAATTTGGGGTTCAATCAATTTATGATACAGCCTCTTTTTCTGAATTATTTATCTGCTCGCTACAGCAATTGGTACAGGTTGCTGAATTAACGCGGCACGTTGTGGTGTTCTGCTACACTGGCCTAAGGCTACATAAATAAGTACAAAGATTAAAATGGTTGATAGACATCCGCCACCTAGTTTTTTGGCACCCCAGCCCGCTATGATCGTTTTGAAAAATGAGTTCATGTTTTTAAATTTAAGTAGAGTAACAAGTTTTTTTTGAATTAGTTTGGGGCAGATTATAATAATTGATTAAATAATCAGTTTGATACTATTGTCCTCTTCTTAAGATTAACGCTTGTTTTTTGCCATCCTCAGATCAATATTACAAAGATCAATATTACAAATGGCTAATGATCTTTAAAGTTTTCTCATCTTGTTCACCACCAAAAAATTTATCTAGCACAGATTGAAAAACAGTATGCGTGTTAGCTACCATAGCAAATAAAGTCATGGAAGATTTTAACTTTAAATAATCAGGGTTCCCAAATATTTTTACTGCATCAGTTTCTTCCAGTTTGAGCAGTTCATTAGAGATGAGCACAATTCTAACTCCCAATATTGGATGATCAAGATATTCTTCTGCTTCCTGCATATCCCTTATCGCGTAAAACCTGGAAGTATCACTAAAACCAAGGCCTTGTATCTGAGGAAAAATATACCACATCCAGTGACCCTGTTTTTTACCCTGTTTAATTTCTGAAAAAGCAATTTGGTAATCTGATTGCTGCGCATTGATAAATCTTTGCAAAGTTTTTTCACTCGTCATCATCATTTTATAACTAAGCAGAGACAAAAAATGTTTTAGCGGTCTTCAGGAACCCTTATTTTCAATACGATAGAAATAGTCCGGGTTGTTTTATCTGTAACCGGGTTAACAGGCAGGGGGATTGTGTTTCAGGATAGATGAAGCTTCCTTATATGAAGAATTTAGAACTTGTCTATATAGTTAATATTCTAACTTTTTGTCAAACAATAAGCATTCAAATCGAATTATAGCAAAGAACATCAATTGATATTATCATGAAAACAGAACTGCTTACCAGACCAGCTCCGCAATATTCCGGCACCTCCCGTTCCATTACCTTAACCATTAATGGAATCTCAAAAACGCTGGAAGTATTGCCATACGTTACACTTTTAGATGCGTTGCGGGAATACCTGGATTTAACGGGAACTAAAAAAGGTTGTGACCACGGCCAGTGTGGCGCATGTACAGTTTTATGTGATGATAAACGAATATTAAGCTGCTTAACCTTAGCTGTGAGTAAAGAAGGAACTGAGATTACGACCATAGAAGGAATTGCAGCCATAGAAAAACTACATCCTTTACAACAAGCTTTTATTGACCATGATGCTTTTCAATGCGGATATTGTACACCAGGGCAAATCTGTAGTGCCATTGGTTTACTAAAAGAAGGAAAAGCTAAGACCAGGGAAGAGGTAAAAGAACTGATGAGTGGTAATTTATGCCGTTGTGGTGCTAATACCCAAATCATTGATGCAATTATGCAAGTTAAAGACGGAGGTGGTGATGAATAATTTCGATTATGAAAAGGCAATTGATGTGCAGGAAGCTGTAAGCCAGGTAACTGAAAGTGTTCAGAATAAGTTTTTGGCGGGTGGAACAAACCTGATTGACTTATTAAAGTATAATCTTGATACTGCTGATAAACTAATTGACATTAACACGATTTCAAGCAATCACGATATAGAAGAACAAGCAGATGGTGGTATTTACCTGGGTGCATTAATGACTAATGCAGATACAGCTTATCATCCGCTAGTAGAGACCAGGTATCCTTTATTAACTAAAGCAATTTTGGCTGGTGCTTCTGCGCAGATTCGCAATATGGCCACTAATGGTGGTAATTTATTACAGCGCACCCGTTGTTATTATTTTTATGATGCTGCATCACCTTGTAATAAACGCGTACCAGGTTCTGGCTGCGCGGCAATTCCCGGATATAACCGGATTATGGCAATTTTAGGTGCAAGTGAGCATTGTATTGCTGTTTTTCCTTCTGATATGTGTGTTGCCCTAGCCGCATTAAATGCAATGGTCCATATCACTGGCCCAGAAGGTGACCGTACACTCGATTTTGCAGATTTCCACCGGTTGCCAGGGGATACTCCACACTTGGATAATAATTTGCAACATGGCGAATTGATTACCGGTATTTCCTTACCAGCAAAAGGTTTTGAAAAAAACTATTCATACTTAAAACTGCGTGACCGCAATTCTTATGCTTTTGCCTTGGTATCGGTGGCTACCGGCCTGGAACTAGAGGACGGGATTATAAAAGAAGCAAGGATTGCATTAGGCGGATTGGCACATAAACCATGGCGGGTGCAAGAAGCGGAATCTTGGCTAGTGGATAAAACGGCTACGCGTGAAAACTTTGCAAAAGCAGCTGATATCATCCTTAAAGGTGCTATAGGCTATGAATTTAACAGCTTTAAAATAGAACTGGCAAAACGGGCAATTGTACGCAATTGTATGATGGCACTACATCCTGAAAGTCAGTTGCCTGGTGCAAAACCTTCTGTTTAATTAAATCATCAACCTGTTAAGAAAAACGCTGAGCCATGCTTAAAACATCTGAAATAAATAATACACCAATAATAAATACGACCCCCCAAGTAAATAAAGGAGTCAAAAATGGCATTGCTGATCCGCAAAAACCTGCGATCGGGCAATCATTGAGTCGGTTAGAAGGATCTCTAAAAGTAACTGGGGCCGCTAAATATGCTGGAGAATATAACGTGCCAGACTTGTTGTATGGTTATGTGGTATGCAGTACAATTACTAAAGGTAAAATTGCAAATATCCATGATAAAGAAGTGCTGTCCATACCCGGTGTTACCGCCATATTCACGCACAAAAACCGTCCTTCCCTAGCCTGGTTTAGTATGCAATATGCAGATATGGATGCGCCTCCTGGTACACCTTATCGCCCATTAAATGATGATCAGGTAAGATATAATGGTCAGCCAGTGGCTTTAATTGTTGCCAATACATTTGAACAGGCACGATACGCTGCTTCTATCCTGAGGATCGATTATATAGAAGAAGATTTTAAAACGAGCTTACAAGATCATTTGGACGAAGCAAGAGATCCGAAAATTGGCTTAGCTTCTGCTTTGAAACCACCTCCGCCTAAACCGACCGGAGATTTTGAAAAAGCTTATGCTGAGGCAGAATTTAAAGCCGCTGGAGAATTTATCCATGGTACAGAACACCATAATCCAATGGAGCTTTTTACCACCACCACACTATATGAAGGAAAAGGAAAGCTAACTATTTACGATAAAACACAGGGTACAGTAAATAGCCAGCTCTATGTAGCTAATGTATTTGGGTTACACTATAAAGATGTAAAAGTGGTTTCACCCTATGTAGGAGGAGGTTTTGGCGCCGGTTTACGTCCGCAATATCAGTTGTTTATGTCTGTTATGGCTGCGCTGGAATTAAAACGCCATGTGCGGGTGACACTAGACCGGAGCCAGATGTATACATTTGGCCACCGTCCGCCAACTATACAAAATACCCGTTTCGGGGCAAATGCCGATGGAAAAGTAACCGCTTTAAACCACGCTGCATTAGCAGAAACTTCTCGTTTTGAAGATTATACTGAAATCGTAGTGAGCTGGTCTCCTAAACTATATCCTGCTGCAAACACTTTGCTGGAATACCAATTGGTACCGCTGGATGTATATACTCCCTTAGATATGCGTGCCCCAGGAGGGAGTACCGGCATGCATGCTATTGAAATTACGATGGATGATCTGGCGCATCAGCTTCAGATCGATCCTTTAGAATTGCGGTTAATCAATTATACCACTACAGACATTACCGAGAAAAAACCTTATACGAGTAAAGAGCTAAAAGCTTGTTATTTACAGGGAGCAGAAAAGTTTGGCTGGTCCAAACGTAATCCTGTACCACGCAGTATGAAACGTGGAAATAAGCTGGTTGGTTATGGGATGGCTACCGGAATCTGGGATGCGATGCAGTTACCGGCAAGGGCCGAAGCAATCATTACTGCTGATGGAAAACTGCATGTTAAAAGTGCTGTAACTGATATCGGTACGGGTACGTTTACCATTATGACTCAAATTGCAGCAGATGAACTAGGCATGGCTATGGAAGATGTGACCTTTTCTTATGGAAGCAGTAAAATGCCATTTGCACCCATACAAGGTGGTTCTTTTACTACATCTACCGTAGGATCAGCCATTAAAGCTGCAGGAAAAGCATTACGTAAAAAGTTGTTCAGGGTGGCAAAGGGAATAAAAGATTCTCCATTTGCGAATGCAGATCTGGAATCGGTCAGTTTTAAAAATGGTCAAATATTTTTAACTACCGATCCTTCAGTTACTATATCTTTTATGACCCTTATTGATGCCCATAAAGGGAAGCCAATAAGAACAATAAATATGGGTTATCCTGCGCTATTGAAGTTGCGAAAATATTCAAAAGCGGCCCATAGTGCAGTTTTTGTAGAGGTGGAGGTAGATGAAGAATTAGGCACAATTGAGGTGACCCGCGCAGTTACTGCCGTGGCAGCTGGCAAGATTATTAATCCTAAAACAGCAAGGAGCCAGATTCTTGGAGGAATGATATGGGGAATTAGTAAAGCCTTAAGAGAGGAAACAATTCTGGATAACAACCTGGGTAAATATATGAATCAAAACCTTGGAGAATATCATATTCCTGTACATGCTGATATACATGAGCTGGATGTGATTTTTGTGGAAGAGAAAGATGAAATTATCAATGAACTCGGTACCAAAGGAATAGGAGAGGTAGGGTTGGTAGGGATGCCACCTGCAATTGCAAACGCAATATTTAATGCAACCGGTAAAAGATTGAATAATTTACCCATACATTTTGATAGTTTATTGTAATATCTGTTTGAAAAAACAGTCACAACTGAAATAAGGATGGTTTGTGAAAATAAAAGACCTTCCTGTTAAATCCCCAATCGTATTGAATTTGGAGAGATAGCAGGAAGGCCTTTTATTGATTAACTGTTAAATTTTGAGATTTTGTAAAAGATTATATAATTTCTCCTTTATCTAAACCATCCCGCCCCGCAGGGTTACGCGTATACCCTTTGTCATCAAAATGGGTATGTGCATAGAAATCATCCGGATGGCGGCTTTCTACGACTACAGTAATATTGCCAGCCAGGTTACCGGTTAATACCTCCCTGATCTGTACTTCTGTAGCAGGGGTAATATTTCCTTTTTCATATAAGGGCAGAAAACCGATATTCGCTGCCACAGCTTCTTTAAGTAAGACTTCATCTTCACTTTCATGAAGCGTGACCAATCCAATAGGGATAAGTACTTGCTTATTATTCTTATTTTCAGCGCCGGTAGTCAGATCTTCCAGGTTCTCTAAGCTGGCAATAATGTACCTCACTTTTAAGGAGTCCTTATCAAAGATCAGGTCATCAACATCCCCTATATAATCTCCTTCTGCATCAAATATTTCCCAGCCTGTAATATTTGGCTGATGATCTGCAATTTCAAAATCACTACCGCTCAATTCCTCAAGCCTGTCACTTTTATTTTCTTCGTAAGCCATTTTAAATCAATTTATAATGAACTAATTTGTTTTTTATTAATTACGCTCAGCTAAGGCAACTATTTGTACGCTTCTATTTAATTCTTTTCCTTTTGCAGTTGCATTGGTCGCTACGGGATCAGATTCTCCTTTAGACTTAACGGTAATTTTATCTTCATCGATATCATTTGCAATCAGCCAGTTTCTAACTGCCTTAGCACGATCTGCTCCAAGTTTCTGATTATGTGATGCAGTTCCAGTATTGTCGGTACTGCCGTAAACTGCCAGATCTGCATCATCAAAACGCTTTTTTAAAGAAGCTGTAATTTGTTTTAACTGTGCATCAGCACCAGGCTGAATGGTGCTTTCATCTTTAGCAAAGAGGATATTCTCTCCAATTCCATAAATGGTATACTTATCATTTCCACGTAAGGCAATCTCTTTATCTGTTATTTCTTGATAAGAAGTTGCCGGAGCATTAAAATCAACTTGGTCCCAATCTGCCACGGTAGTGGCTAAAGTGTCTTTTTTAACGGTATCCGACGTACTTAAAGGTTTAGTGTCGCTACATCCCCTGATCAGGAAAAATAACAGGGCTAAAGCTATAATCGCTAAGATGATCCATAAAACTGGACTATTTTTTTTGGGTTGTACATTCAGTTCTGCCATGTCTTTAGATATTTGGTTTTAATTTGATTTGAATAACTAAAATTTAGCGCAATAGTTTTCAGAATTTTCAGTTTGGGACAAACATCCACCAGTAAAATTATGAGTATAGCCAGCTTTGCTGAAATACGAAAAATCAATAACCAGGTATTGTGATAAATCCATACAATAAATAGCTGCTAGAGACATTGGGGGTTATATTAATTGCTAAATCCTTATAATTGAAAAAAAACAAAACACATATTTATTACGGTTGTTTAAACATCATATTATTACTAATCTATTTTCCCTAAGTTTTTAATAGATAGGAGCTTAAACCCATTTAAGGTTTTAAACCATAAAACAACATCATATTTATGATCAAGAGTGCGCCAAATGTTAATATTCTAATAGTAGATGATAGCATTGATAACTTAATGGTACTAGAAGCATCTTTAGAAAAAGACGGACTCGAAATCTTTACGACCAGTTCTCCTAAAGAAGTTATCAGTATCTGCCTGGAGAAAGATATATCTATTGCTCTGATTGATATTAAAATGCCTGAGCTCAGTGGTTTTGAATTGCTTAACCTGATTAAAAGAAATCCATTGACTAACAAAATTATGGTAATTTTAATCACTGGTTACTCTATGGCCTCAGCAGATGTAGTAAAAGGCTTAAACAGTGGTGCCGTTGATTATTTATTTAAGCCTCTTGATCTCTATATTACTATTGCAAAGGTAAACTCGCTGGTTGCTATAGTCAACTATCAAAGAGAGATCCAGAAGAAAAACATAGAGCTGGAAAATTACCAGGGCGAATTATTTAAAGCCATTGAGCAGGCCGAAAAAAACAAAGCAGTGAAAGAAAACTTTCTGGCTAACATGAGCCATGAAATCCGGACTCCACTCAATGCTATTATCGGTATTACCCATTTACTGGAAGAATCTAAAGTGGACGAAGATCAGCAGCAAATGTTGAAATTGATGGACTACTCTTCAAAATCTTTGTTAGGAATTGTGAACGATGTGCTTGAAAGTTCACAGATGGACGCTGGAAAAATTACGATTCATCCTGCAAAAACCAATATTGCTGATTTACTGCAGACAATTTGCGATCTGACAGCACCAATGGCCATAGAAAAAGGCCTTAAATTAATCTGTAATATTGATGAGGATGTTCCGGTAATGATCATGGGGGATGCACTGCGTTTAAACCAGATTATCATAAACCTGATCAATAATGCGATAAAATTTACTTCTACCGGTAAAATTGAAGTAACCCTTAAATTATTGGATAAGAACAATGAAAATGTGTTTTTAGAATTTAAAGTAAAAGATACTGGAGTTGGATTATCTGCCGAATCACTGGATAAAATATTTGATCGTTTTGAACAAATAGAAGATAAAACCTGGCAAAAATTTGGCGGTACTGGTTTAGGGCTTTCCATTGTAAAGCGGTTAATTGAGCTGATGAATGGAGTAATCAGCGTAGAAAGTCAACCTGGAATGGGTACAACATTTACTTTTAGAAACAGGTTTGTAATTGCTGAAGGAAGAATAACGGCTAACTACCTTGCAGAACCATTGTCCTTGCTTTCTAAATTTAATGATATTTGTATTTTAATGGCAGAAGATAATCCCATCAATCAGTTCGTGGCAATTAAGATCTTAAAAAGCTGGAACATTACTGTCGATGTAGCAGAAAATGGTTTAGAAGCTTTTGAAATGCTCCAGCAGAAAGACTATAATTTAATACTAATGGATACGCATATGCCTGTAATGAATGGCATTGAAGCGACCAGGAAAATTAGAAATGAACTGTTTTCACCTAAAAAAGATATTCCAATCATATCATTTTCTGCTTCTGTAATTGATTATGAAAAAAATGAAGCGCTTAGTGCAGGTGTGAATGATTTTATTGAAAAGCCTTTTGATCCAACAGTCTTACATGATAAAATCTATAAACTGATTGTAAAAACTGCTGTTTAAACAGCCTTACAACCAATCTATAGATTAAGCGGCAATAGGAGGTGTGTGTTAATGCATTTCTATAATTGCCGCATGTTGATGATAGAGATGTACACCTAATTTTCTTAACAAATCCAATACGACAGCAAATTCTTCCTGCGTATAATCTATCTCCAGAAAATGTGTGTATGGATGATTTTCATCAAATGATTGTTCTAAATCTGCTTCGCCAGTAATGATCAGTACAAATAGCCAGTTGATTACATTGATCAGCGATAATGCATAAAGATCAAGCGTGTCATCGTAGCTGATACGATCCTCTTCTTCTGAATATATAGGAATCCCATCAATTGTAGTGCGGTAATAAAAATCTGCTGCGATGACCGAGATGCTTTCATTTCGTCCAATATCTTCAGATTTAACGGTATATAAATTTGCAATCAGCTTTTTAGTTAACTCAAATTGCCCTATGCTTTCAGTCATGAGCAACAGAATTGGATCATCTAATGATTTTAAAAAAATAAGATCTGTTTCCTCAACAGTATGAATGTTGATCATTCCTTTTAAATCTGGGCAATGATATTTTATTGCTAACCTAAAAGCAATGTTAGTATAACACCAGCTACAGTAGTCAAGAACGTTGAGCACGGTAGAGATGAGATTCTCAGGTTTGTATGTCAAAGTTGCCATAATCTTGCTGTTTATTATTTAAAATTACTGCTAATGAATTTTACTATAAGTGTAAAAACCACTGATCTAGAAAGGGATAATACGCGAAATATTTATATTTTTCTTTGAAGTACAATACGATTATATCTCCAGTTGAAGAAGTTTTTGGAGAAAAACGACCTTAATATTATTTAAATTTTCTACTTTTAGTTATTTTATGAGTTTTTGTACTTATCACAATAATGTATGGTTAGCACGATCAAAAAGCCACATAGCGCAACAAAGTTAAAAAGAGAAGCCTCTAAAATAGAGGAGCAAAATAAGCCATTTTCTATTGTGGGGATGGGTGGTTCTGCCGGCGCATTTCCTTCTTTTGAAAAGTTTTTTTTACAAATGCCAGCAGATAGTGGATTGGCATTTGTTGTGGTGATGCACCTGGATCCACATTATAAAAGCCAGCTATCCGGAGTGATACAGCAGTATACCGATATGGAAGTATTGGAAGCTACGGATGGATTGACCATTTTGAAAAATAAAGTTTATATTATTCCTCCCAATAAAGATATGGGTATGCTAAATGGTAAACTGCTCTTACTGAGCCCTTCAAAACCAAAAGGTATCCGTCAGCCCATAGATTACTTTTTGCAAAGCATGGCAGAGGATCAGTGGAACAGAGCGTTCGCAATTATTTTTTCCGGAATGGGATCTGATGGCGAAACAGGTGTTCGGATGATTAAAGAAAAACTAGGGTTAACCATGGTACAAGACCCAGAGACGGCAGAATACAGCAGTATGCCCCTTGCTTCTATAGGGACTAACCTCGTAGATTATGTACTGGCACCAGAAGAAATGCCTCTAAAATTAATCCAGTATATCAATCATCCGGTAATTGCAGAAGAAACCTCTGATAAAGTAAGATCTGCTATTCAAAGTACAAATGCAATCCAAAAAATATTAATGTTGCTGAGAAGCCATACCGGGAATGATTTTGCGCTGTATAAAAAAAGTACGGTTACACGCAGGATCGATCGGCGCATTGCTTTTCATCAATTAAATGATTATTCGCAATATGTTCAATATTTGAAAGAAAATACGCAAGAAATAGATGTTTTATTTAATGAATTGCTGATTGGGGTAACCAAGTTTTTTAGGGATGCAGAAGCCTTCGATTCGATTAAAGATAACCTGCTTGAATTAGTGAAGCAGCGTAAAACCACTGAGCCAATCCGGGTCTGGGTAACAGGATGTTCTACAGGGGAAGAGGCTTATTCTGTTGCCATGTTATTGGTGGAATGTTTGGGGACATTGAAACGTACAAATTTACCCAGGATACAGATTTATGCAACGGATTTGGATGCCGATGCATTAGATCATGCACGGGCAGGTGTTTATAACGGCAATATTGTAGCTGATGTATCTCCGGAACGCATGGAAAGATTCTTTGTTAAAAAGGATCAGCAGTTTGCAGTGAAGAAAGAATTGCGGGAAATGATCGTTTTTGCACAGCACAGCTTGATTAAGGATGCTCCTTTTATCAAACTAGACCTTTTATGCTGCCGCAATATGCTGATCTATTTTACGGCAGAGCTGCAGCGAAAAATTATTCCTTTGTTTTATTATGCGATTAATCCTGGCGGAACGATGTTTATGGGGCCAGCAGAGACTATCGGTGGATTTACAGATATGTTTAGCCCAATAGATCCCAAATGGAAATTGTTTAAAAGAAAGGAAGGGAATGTACAAATGAGTAAAGTTATTAACTTTCCATTTCAAAATACACAACAGCCTATCAATATCACTAAGTTAGAAGAAGTGGAAAGACCTGAAATTCAAAAACCTATTGCTGAAATATTCAATAATATACTTACTGATAAATTTACGCCTGCCTCGGTATTGGTAAATGAGAAAGGGGATATCTTATACAGTAACGGAAAAAGCGGGAAATATCTGGAGCTGCCAAATGGTATCGCCCAGATGAATATTTATAAAATGGCAAAAGAAGAGCTGCGTTATGCCATTGCAAATAGTATTCACGAAGCTTTTTTAAACCATAGCACAGTGAGTATTGATCATATCAAAATAAAAGAAAATGATCAGATACGGCTAATCAATTTAAAAGCTGCTTCTATTAAAGAGCCTGGTACAGCGCAATTGGTATTGGTGGTGTTTGAAGACCAGGGCTTATTTAAAAAAAGCAGGAACCGGAATGTGCAACAGGTAAATCTGGATGATAACCCGGCTGTGGAAGAATTGGAGAAGGAACTGGTCTATACAAAGTTAAGGCTTAATAGTACAATCGAACAGATGGAATCTTCTCTTGAAGCATTAAAATCTACAAATGAGGAGCTGCAAAGTACCAACGAAGAATTGCAAAGTACCAATGAAGAGTCTTTGACTACAAAAGAGGAAATGCAATCTTTAAACGAAGAATTGATGACCATGAATTCTCAGTATCAGTCTAAAGGTGATGAGCTCACCAGGTTAAATAATGATATGAAAAACCTGTTAGATTCTACAGAGATTGGGACTATATTTTTAGATAACAATTTGGATATTGTGCGCTATACGCCACAGGTACGAAACCTGTTTAACTTAATTCCAACGGATGTAGGCCGGCCAATTAGCCATGTGGTATCAAATTTTGAGCAGCCATTTAATGAAGATGATATTAGTGAAGTAATTGATAAACTATCTAATAAAGAGATTGATGTTCGTACAAAAAATAAGGAGTGGTACCGGGTGCGGATCATGCCTTACCGTACCCTGGATAATTTTATATCGGGTGCCGTACTTACCTTCACCTTAATAACGGATTATAAGGAAATGGAATCTAGATTGCGGGTGCTTAAGGATTATGCTGCTGGATTAATGAATGCCATGACGGATGCGGTTTGTCAGCTCAACAAGGATTTAGAGGTGACCCAGGTAAATGACCATTTCCTGAAGTTATTTGAGATAAAAGAAGAACATATCATCGCTAAGAAACTAGGTGATTTCTTAACGGAGCGCTGGCATACTGATATACCCGAACAGTTGTTGAAAACTTGTCTGGAGGAGCTTAAAGAAGTCACAGGCTTGGTTCCTGTATTAAAAAACAATTATAAATTCATTGCAAGTCCTTTTTTTGAAGAAACAAACACTACACCTTTAATTGTAATTAAATTACATGAAGAAGCCATCTCCAGTTAAAAAAATATCAAAAGATATACCTGCTGAAAGCAATCAGGAGGAAAAAGAATATGCCGCTGCGGGTAAAGGGAAGGAGACAGACTTTAAAGCAGCGAGCGTAGAAAAACTTTTACAAGAACTACAGCTGCACCAGGTAGAACTGGAGATGCAGAATGATGAGTTAAGAATAGCAAATGAGCAACTAGAGCATCAGCAAATCAAATTTTCTGGCATTTATGATCTGGCACCGATTGGGTATTTTATATTGGATAAAACAGGGGTGATTAATGAAGTGAATGATGCCGGAACCGGTATTTTAGAGACAGGAAAAGGAAGTATCCTCAAATATAGTTTGCAGAGTTTTGTCACACCTGATTATTCGGATACTTATCACCGGTTTTATCGCGCTATGATAAATACAGGGCTGAGGCAGAGCTGCCAGTTAAAAATGCGGTCTAAAAAAGGGAAGGAATTTCATGTGCAAGTAGAGGGGATCGCTATTACTCCCAGCCCGGCCCATCCTTTACAATGTGATATTGCTGTAATAGATATTAGTGAAAGGGTAGAAGCAGAGGTCAGCCTGGCAAAAACTAAAGAGCGGCTGGAACTTGCTCTAGATGCTGCTGCCGCAGGAACCTGGGAGCTTGAACTAGATACTATGAATTTCCAGATGGATGAATTTAACTATCAGTTTTTTGCAATCACTGGTAGTAATTTTGATGGACGTTATCAATCGTTTATCCGGCTCATTTATTACAAAGACCGCGAAATGGTAGATCAGCATTTTCGTACCTCATTAAATAATCAAAAAGAGATAGATGTAGAGTGCCGTTTTATCAATGAGAATGGGAATATTAGTTATATAAGTATAAGAGGGCATGTAATTACTGAATTAAAGCAATCGAAACGCTTTGTGGGGATCATGATGGATATCACAGAAAAAAAGCGGATAGAAGCAGAATCTGCCCGGTTAAAAGATGATCATCAAAAATTGATTGCGCTAGCTACCTTAAGTGCTGAAAATAATGAGCGGCAACGGATCAGTGATGCATTACATGATGGGGTAAGTCAATTATTATATGGAATCCGAATTAAATTGGGAGCATTGGAACAGAATAATGCTAAAGATACGATGCGTGATCTAAATAATTTGCTGGATATGGCTATTCAGGAAACCAGGAACATATCTTTTGAGCTGGCACCTTCTATCCTGAATGATTTTGGGTTACCTGCTACGATAGAAGATCTGGCAAAGCGGTTATCTACCGCTGAGATGAAAATTAAAACCCATATTCTCAGTTTTAATGAGCGGCTTGATCTTCCCCTGGAGATTAGTATATTTAGAATTATACAAGAATTAATTAATAATTGTATGAAGCATTCTGCCGCTAACTTAATCATTGTCGAATTGAAATTAAATAAATTTATTGAGATTTGTGTAAAAGATAATGGAGCTGGATTTGATACCGGTCTGCAAGATGTGCTTCCTTCTGGGTCTGGTTTTAGCAGTATTAAGAACCGGATTAGTGTTTATAATGGAAGTATGCAGGTGGATTCTACCCCAGGTTTAGGAACCGTAGTGAAAATTAAATTAAATTATAAATCCTAAAGCGATGATTAAAATTATCCTGGCCGAAGACCACCTTATCGTTCGTGGAGGAGTGAAATCACTACTGGAAAAGGAAGCTGATTTTTCTGTCATTGGCGAAGCTTCGAATGGGCTTGAAGTGATTGAAATGTTAGAAAGCGGGCTACTTCCGGATATTATCCTGGCAGACATGAACATGCCTGAGATGGGCGGACTGGAATTAACCGCAGTGGTTAAAGATAGATTTAAAGCATCAAGGATAATCATTTTAAGTGCACATGATCATGAAAAATATGTAGTTAAAGCATTTCAGTCAGGTGCAAGTGGATATTTGTTGAAAAGTGTGAGTCCGGATGAATTGATTTTTGCAATTAAACACACGTTTCAGTATACACAATACATTTGTTCTGAACTTTCAAAACGGTTTCTGAACCGTTTGCTAACGCTTCCGGAACCTGTTAGCTTTGAACATGTTAAAAGTCTGGATTTTACGGATAGGGATATCGAGATTTTAAGCTTAATTTCTAATGGATATACCAATCAGGAAATTGCAGATAAGTTGTTTAGCAGCAGGCGTACTATTGAAAATCACCGGCAAACCATGCTGGATAAAACAGGAGCTAGAAATATTATAGCCTTAGTTAGGTTTGCGATTATCAACGGGATTATTTGATACCTTAAGGGTTATTTAAAACAAAATACTATAAAATAAATGCTAAATAGAAAATGAAAAATCAGATCATAGTCTTTTAAGTACCCAGATTAACGAAAACAAAACATATTAACGAAAACAAAACGAGCCTGATCATAATTTACAGGCCCGTTAAAATCTGAATAGCGCGTTTAGCAATCCGTAATATCTTAATCTACAACAACATGAACAAATGCAATCAGGCGTTCCTCAAATAGAGGAAGATCATAAGCAACATCAGTTTTATCAATTAAAACTTCCTGACCTGCAAATGTGATAGAGTAGTTACCTTTATCTTTGATAGCAGGCTGACTAATGATCACTGTATCTGCAACATGGGTAAATTCGAATACCAATTTTGTATGTAAATAATCATTGATAAAATCGCTGAAAGTTGATTTTGCCGTTGCAAAAAATATATTTGAGGTTATTTTTTTAGGGTTTTGTATTGTAATCATATTTAAATTGTTTGTTAAGTTTCAACAAACTTTTTATAGCAATGTTTTCAGTTTTTCGAGATTAAATAAAATCTAAAGCTGTCATCAGCTCCTTAAACCTAAGGTCTTGTCAACTTATTTTAATGGCAAACTAAAATAAAATCTGGAACCTTTCCCTGGTTCACTTTCTGCCCATATTTTTCCATTATGCCGCTCTACAATTTCGGCGCTTAAATATAATCCGATACCAAAGCCAGATATCGTATTATTGCTCTCTACGCGATAATAACGGTCAAATAATAGTGCCAGGTCCTCTTGTTTGATCCCCATACCTTCATCCTTCACACAAACTACTGCCATTCCACCGGTTAAGGAGCAATGCACTTCGATATTTTTATTATTTGGTGCATATTTCACTGCATTGCTGAGCAGGTTGGATAAAACACTGCCAATTTTATCCTCATCAGCAAAAAGCTCGATAGGTTCATCGGCTTTATAGGTTATGTGATGGTTTAAATCAACAAACCTGGATTCTTCTACAATGCTCTTTACCAGTTCATCCAGCCTGAAATTACTTTTGTTGAGTACAATTTTACCAGATTCTAAACGTGATACATTCAGGAACCCGTTAATCATAGCTGTCATTTTTTTTACCTGTTTATTTGCAGTATCTAAGGCATTTGTACTGAAGTCATCATCATTCTTTTTTGCCTTACGCTGGAGCAATTGTAAATAGCCATTTAATGAGGTTAACGGCGTCTTTAATTCATGACTTACCATGCCGATAAAATCATTTTTGCGCTGCTCATCTTTTTTAAGCTCGTTAATATCTGCGCAAGAACTTACATAGCCGGCAAAAGTACCATCAGATCTAAACCTTGGATTTCCATTCTCTAGTAACCAATGATATTCATTTTCATTATTTAATAACCTAAATTCAGTTGTATAGCTTATTTTATCTCTTAGGGCTAAAATATATGCATCTTGATAACGTTCCAGATCATCAGGATGTATCAAGTCTTCCCAGCCATCTGAAAGCAATTTATTTAGCAGACGTCCGGTAAATTCTACCCAGGCTTTGCTATAGTAAATATCAATACCAAATTCATCAGTTACGGTGATTAATATTCCTGAGCCCTCTGCCATTGTACGAAAGCGTTCTTCACTTTCAGAAAGATCCTTTGTCCGTCTTTCTACCCGCGCTTCTAATTGGTAATTAAGTTCATGAAGGTTCTCCTGGGTTTGCTGAAGTTCTTCATTGGTAGCGGCTAATTCTTCATTCATTACTGCGAGTTCTTCGTTCGTAAGACCAAGCTCCTGGTTAGATGTAGCCAGTTCAGCGGTACGTATAGTCACTCTTTCTTCCAGCTGCCCATTCATTTCCATGACTTTCTGCTGAATTAGCTGCAATTCTTCGTTGGTAGCAACTAGCTCTTCGTTAGCAGAACTTTCTTCTTCAATTGCAGCAGCAAGTTCATCGTTTAACCGCTGAAGCTCCTGGATTGAATTTTTTTGATCGGTAACATCCATTACTACCCCTGTAAAAGAAGCAATAGTATCAGATTTATCATAAATGATGGTACCAATTGTCTTTATCCAGCGTATTTTCTGATCATGATATCCTTTTATAGTATAAGTAAGATCATATTTTACGCCTGTTTTTATGGTGTTTTCTATCGTTGAAGCAACTATTTCCCGATATTCTTCAGTAACCTGTGCGATTACATTCGATAAGGTCATCTCCTGTTCAGGATAAAAGTCGAAAAGCTCCTTTACCCTTGCAGATACAGTCAGCTTTTTTGTGATAGGATTCATATTCCAGGTACCTACATTTCCAGCTTCAATAGCTAGCCTTAACGTTAATTCGGCCAATTCTACTTTTTTGCGGGCTTTTACTTGTGTAGTTACGTCTGTAGCTACTACTAAAATGGCATCTGTAGAACCATCAAAGTCTTTTATAGGCTCATAGACAAAATCAGCAAATACGGTTTCTTCTACTCCATTACGCATCAAAATGATTTCATGTTCTTTTGCATAATAAGTTTCGCCTGTTAAAACTACATTGTCTGTAATGGGCTCATAAATTGGTGCCGCTTCTGGTATGGCGCCCCAGTAAGATTGATTATCAAAATCTTCCTGTTTTCTTCCGATTAATTCTAAAAAATTATCATTCACAACTTGTACCTGTAGTGGTGAGCCTTTTAAAATACAAATTCCAACCGGTGCCTGTTTTACGATGTTATATAAGATTTGCTTGCTTTCGACTGCATTTATTCTTGCCCGTTCTACTTCCGTAACATCCGTTGCAAAGCAAATCACATCAGTAACTTTGCCCTGCCCATCAAATAGCGGTTGATACGTGAAACTAAAATAATAAGTCCGTGTAGCTCCTTCAACTAGCATATCTGCCCGCTCATTGCCAGAAGTATAAGGTATGCCCGTTTGATAAACGTTTTGTAATAATTTCAAAAATGGCTGATCAGCCAGTTCTGGCAGCGCTTCAATAAAGGGCTTCCCAATTACAGAATGATCTTTATCCCAAGCCTTTAATGTTGCCGGATTCGCTATGGTAACCACAAAATTCTCCCCGGAACAGAGGTAGACAGGGTATGGGGATGCCTCTATTATGTTTTTATAAATATCCTCAGTAGGTAATAAGCTCAAGGTAGTATAGTGATTTATGTATTAAATGATATAAACGATAATATTTGAAGATAAAGTATGCCCAATAATTGATGATAAGAAATCTATATCTAATTTTTATGAATCAATCTGCAGGAGTAAAGCATTATTTTTTTAACATATTAAGGACAGCTCCGGTAACTAGTGCCCCAAATAAATAGTAAGCAACTGTTAATACTTTTACTTCATCATTTTTGGCAACAGGAGTTTCATCCAGTCCCATTGGTTTAGGTAAAGTAACTGCACCAATTCCGGCAGTTAAGCCAAAGAACACTGCTTTGGGCCAGATATATGCAGATTTATCTGCGCCAATTAAGCTATAATATAAAGTGTTTCCTATGATATCACCAGCAAGTGTTGCTTTATACAGATCATCTTTATGATCAATCTTACCACCAAAATACTTGAGCGTTTTTTGTAGCGCATCTTCTCCAAGCAGGTCAACCCTTGGCATATTACTGTCTTTATTTTTTAGCGTTTCATGTAGAATATTTAAGGCCACTGCTCCGGCAAGGCCTGCAATGAGGTTCTTCAATTTGCTCATGGTATATCTTTTATTGCTTTATCAAATAACCCGCAATGCAGGTGTAAGTTGTCCAGATAACAAGTGTTATAGAATGAATGTTTTTAATAAGATGATATTGGTGTAAGAAGAAGGTACTTAATACCTTGCTGAGATTATTTGAGGAGATCGCAGTATCATTAATTAGCTGTATACGCAAAAACCCCTGGTCAATTTCCGTTTTGATCAGGAAATTTACCAGGGGTTTAAAAAAACGGTAAGCTAACTGTTATGGTTTTGTTTCTGGCGCTTTACCGATCAAATCCATAAATTGATCTAATTTAGGCGTGATAATGATTTGCGTACGCCTGTTTTTAGTTTTACCTGCATCAGTATCGTTACTGGCAATTGGGTTGTATTCTCCTCTACCACCTGCTGTAAGACGTTTTGGATCAACAGCATACGTAGTTTGCAATGCTTGAACTACTGATGAAGCCCTTAATGCACTTAAGTCCCAGTTGTTCCTGATATTAGGCATTGTAATAGGTACTGCATCGGTATTACCTTCAATCAGTACATCGTAATCCTTGTAATCTTTAATAATCTTAGCGATTTTATTCAGTGTTTGTCCTGATTTATCTGAGATTTCATAGCTTCCGGATTTATACAACATGTTGTCTGATAAGGAAATATAAACTACTCCTTTTAATACTTGCACATCAACATCGCTCATTTCCTCTCTGCTCAAAGAACGGGTCAGGTTATTAGTTAATACTAAATTAAGTGAGTCGCTCTTGTTTTTTGTATTTACAAGATGCTGAATATATTTATTGGATGCATTAATCTCATCTACTAGCTTAGAGATATTTACATTGCCCTGCCCGCTAGAGGTAAGACATTTATCTAATGCAGCCTGTAAAGCAGTAACATTGGAGCGTTCTGCAGTAAGTTGCTCTTCTAAACTTTTTACGCGTGTGGTAGAAGCGGATAGTCCTTGCTGGCCTTGCTGATATTGTTTGTCTAGCTCACTCTGTTTTAATTGTAATGCATCATAGCTAGATTGCAGATCTTTAAACTTTTTAGTACTTACACAACCTTGGGACAGCAATACAACTGCTATCAAGGCTACCGGCAATATTGAAAATTTCATAATTCTGGGTTTATTTAAATAAAGAACTAGTATACCTGGCTTTTATTGCACAGATCGTGCCACAGAAATTTGTAATGGAGGGACAAATGAATCAACATTTACTGGTTTAAAGGTCTAGTAGTAAGATTTGACAAAGTATTAAGATTGAAATTTGAGAAATGATTTAACAAAAATTAACATGGTTCAGTTATCTCCTGTTCATTTTAGCATGTTGCTGCCTCCTGTAATTTTATGTATTGCTTAATGCAGAATGTTCAGCAATTTTAAATTGCTGAACTTGTCGTGTGGTTCCTGTTTTTTAAAGGCAATCAGTTTTCTGCTTTGCCTTTTATACCTTCTGCTTTTTTCAAAGGCCACACCTTTTAGTACTCCCTTTTTACCAGTCGCTGCTCTACTATTAAAATGCAAAAGAACAGGCAAATTACGCACAGCAGCATCCACTTAAATTTTATCACCAAGTTTAAGACCAGATCCGCTGTAGCCTGACTGATGAGCTGCAATAACCCATAACCTAATATCAGGCTTAGAGTGAAAATGGTTACGGCCAGTATATTAAACCGGAAATCGCTTTTTCGGTTAAGGCGCTCCTGAAGTTTCCGTCTTACATTTGCTGCAAAGCTAAAGGGCAATCCCTGTACCGGTGCTGTATCAAGAGCTTTAAATAAATCCTGATAGGCTAAAAGATCACTAACCTGTTTGTTGCTATAGTTCTGATCACCAGCTATATTACCTCCGCTGCTTAATAAATCCTGCAGTTTATCGTCATTTAACTCTTCCATGTGTTTTCCTGTTTAAGATCTTTTTCAATTTTCTCTTTCAATAATTTACGGGCCCTAAAAAGATAGCTTTTGACCGTGCCTTCTGGTATTCCTGTTATTTCATTTATTTCAGCTAATGAAAATTCATTCAGGTGATATAAGGTTAATACCGTTTTATACTGATGTGGCATTTGTTCAATAAGATGATTAACATAATCCGAAGTATTCTTTTTTATCAATTCCTTTTCTGGATTTTCATCTGTAAAATGGTAATTGTCAATATTTTCCGGGTATTCATTTGGCGACCTGTTTTTTGTGTTTTTAACGTAGTTCACAGCAGTTAGATAAGCTATCCTTGCGATCCAGGTAGATAATTTTGATTGAAACCGAAACGAAGGCAAGCCATGATGTATTTTAATAAATACTTCCTGACAGATGTCCTCCTTATTTTGTTTGTCTTGAACCAACCGGTGGATTACAAAGAAAACAAGCTTTTCATATTGTTTAACCAATAATTCAAATGCCCGTAAATCTTTCTTTAATATCCTTTTTACAATTTCGTTCTCATCAAACATATAACAGTAGTCAAGATATGTACATTTGTGGTTGCAAAATAGAGAAATAAAATATTTATTAAATAATTGCAACCGGGATGGCAGATGTGCTGACTACTGTAGCAAATAACTTAATCAAAACATCATGAAACAATTAATGCCATTCTTCGTCATCATCGTATTTTTTGTACTTATCGCCATATTCATCCTTGCCTTATATAACTACAGGTTGAAAAAACGAATTATTGATGCAGGCCCCCTGGACGAAACCGGCCTTAAATTTTTAACCCAATTATCTGGCTCAGGCAATGAAGCCGTAAAATGGGGCTTGCTTTTACTATCGGCCGGTATTGGTTTTATCGTTCTGGAATTTGTACCCTTCAACGCACAGGATTCGCCCGTACCCTATGGCATTGAAATGATCTTTATCGGTGCTGGATTCCTGCTGTACTATCTATTTTTAAAGAAACAAAAGAATAGCGATACCCTATAGTTTTCCGGCCAGAACAACAAAATAATCATTCTTCATCTATCAAATTTTAAAGGACAAATACTCCTGCAGGGATTGTTATGCCTAAAAAATGCCCCCCTAATCTAACCCTCATGAAATTTAAACACGTTATCTTCCATCTGATCATCATCAGTGTCCTATTATTTACCCAACAGACCTTTAGCCAAACTTTAGTAAGCTGCCGTATCAAAGGCACCGTAGCCGATTCAGTAACAAAAAAACCATTGCAGATGGTCACGGTAAGACTTAAAAAGATAAATAACGAGACTATTCAAGTTATAGTTAGCCAGGAGGATGGATCTTTTAAATTTCCTGCAGTAATCCCTGCATCATATTTACTTTCTGTTGAAGCCATGGGTTATGCCCTCAAAACAATCCCGGTTGACTCGATCACATTTAAATCGCAAACCTTAGATCTGAAGTCTATTTATTTGGCAAACAGAATGGTGGGTTTAAAAGAAGTAGCCATTATTGCAGACAGGCCCGTCATCCGGCGGAAAGCCGATAGAATAATTTATGATCTGAAAGCTGATCCGGTAAGTAAAAGTAATAATTTACTTACCATGATGCGAAAAATACCCTACCTATCTGTAGATGGCGATGATAATTTGCTGATGAAAGGTAATTCTAGCTTTAAAGTGCTCATTAACGGCAAACCATCAATCAGCCTGGAAGGCAATCTTAAAGCAGTATTGAAAACCATTCCGGCATCTACCATAGAACGAATAGAAGTGATTACCATTCCGCCAGCGAAGTACGATGCAGAAGGATTAGCCGGTATCATTAATATTATCACTAATAAAAAAATCAGCAATGGGTATAATGGTTCGTTAAACCTAAATGAAAGTTTCCCGGTTGGGGGCCCTGGTACTGGTGGTTCATTTACAGCCAAAAGCGGTAAGTTTGGTCTTTCAGCTTTCGGGGGCGGAAGTATTAATCATTCACCCAAAACTTTTAATACGAATAAACGGGTTGATGCCGGTGGGATATTCCTGGATCAGCAGGGCAATCAGCGTTCTACAAGTAAGACCGCATATTTAGGAACAGAACTGAGTTACCTGGCAGATAGCTTAAACTTATTTACGGCCCAATTAAATAATAATGGCAGCCGGGTAAATGATCAATCCGCACAAATATCCGAACTAGCAGGGGCAAATGGACTTTTACAGCAATATGGGTTTGAAAATGAGAACAAAGCAACAGGTTATGGTATAGATGCGGGCATCAATTATGAAATGGGTTTTAAGGCGATGAAAAATAGGCTGCTTACCTTCTCTTACCTTTTTGGTACAAACCGGAATGATAAAAACGGGAATGTTGCTTTTGATAATCGTGTAAATTTTACTACACCGGATTTTCTGCAAACGGATCATCAGCGGTCTAAAGAGCATACCTTCCAGGTAGATTTTGTGACACCGGTTAAAAAACTGAACATTGAAGCTGGATTAAAAGGGATACTGCGGAAAAACAGCAGTGATTTTGATTATAGCTCATTAAATACCGCATTAGGATTTTACGAAACGGATTTGGAACGCTCTAATTCTTATATCAATACACAAAACGTTTTCAGCGCTTATAATTCCTATCAGCTGAATTTAAATAGCTGGAATATAAATGCGGGGGTAAGGCTTGAAAAAACCGTCATACGTGCCAATTTCTTAAGTACAGCTTCAGTTGCTGATCAAAATTATTTTCATGTTATCCCCTCTGTAGCTGTAGGTAAAGATTTTAAAAATGGAAGCAGTATTAATTTTGGCTTTTCGCAAAGGATCAGGAGGCCAGGTATTTTCAGGCTAAATCCGTTTTTGGACCGTTCAAACCCAAATTATGAAGTTACAGGTAATCCTGACCTGAAGCCGGTGTTGCTAAATGATATTCAGTTTGGATACAGCAGCAACAAAAAGCTATCGGTTAATATTGGGCTTGATTATTCATTTATGAACAACCTGGATATGAAGGTGGTTAATTTTAATCCAGCAACGCAGATCACCCGGATAACTTATGCCAATACCGGGAAATCAAGTAGTGCCGGAGGGAATTTTAATCTGGGCTACCCGGTAACCAGCAGCTATACTACTAGCCTGAATGGAAATGTGATGTACCTTTGGCTCAACGGGGAGGATAATGGACAGCCTATAGATAATAAACTGCTCATGTATGCTGTTACCTTATCAAATGTTGTACGCTTAAGCCATGGCTGGGCTTTAAATGCAGATATGGGTTTAAACAGCCGTAATCCAACAGGTCTTCAAGGATATACAAATGGATTTTTTTCTACTGCGTTTAATTTTAATAAGGATGTGATCAAAGATAAATTCAGTATTGGTGGCGGAGTTAAAAACCCGTTTACCAAATACCGCAACAGTATAAATACGAATTTTGGTCCGCAATTCAGTCAGGTATATGAAAGCCGTAATTATTTCAGGTCGTTCAGTATCAGCTTAAATTACAATTTCGGTAGCTTAAAGGAACGGATTAATAAAAACAAGGTGGGGATCCAAAATAATGATGTAGCCCACTAATTGTCCGAATTTATATTCCTCCTTATTTGGACGATTTATTTCAAATAGGGAGGGATATCCTGACTATTAATAACGATAGCTAAAAAAATTCTCCAAAATGCAAGAGTATTCCAGATGGATCATGCAGAAAACATTCCCGGCCCCAGTTTTCTACCCGGATTGATGTTAACTTAACATCCTGGTATTTTCGTGTCAGTTCCATAGAAACCAATTCATCCCAGACATACTTTACATTTTCAACCTCAAAAAATATCATGGTATTATCTACCCAATCCTTTACATAAGCGTTCTGTAGATAAAAACCCAATTCACCCCATCTGAATAATGACAGTACAGGACTCAAAATGGTTTCACTGAATCCAATATCCAGATAAAAACTTCTGGAATGTTCAAAATTTTTGGCGCCGATAAAAGGTCGAACGGAAATTGCGTTTTGCTTCATTGACAATGTTTTTAAATAATTCAGTGTTTAAAATCAAATTAAGATATAATATCCTTGATCTATTGTTGTACCTATACTGATAGTTGAATTGACTTATCGCATTCGTATTAACTTCCTTCAGTAACCTTTTATAAATATATCAAAGATCATATGAATCAGGTTAACGATTACTCGTCTTTTTTAAAACTTCTTCTATAATTATTTTTTGAACTTGTTCTGCTTCTTCGGTTAACACAGAATGTCCTGCATTTTTAAATGTAAATATGTTTTTTTTCGGCGCTTTTAAAATCTTAAAGTAGGCTGTAGCAAGGCCAAAATTCGTTTGTAAATCTTTTTCCCCTAAAAAGAAATACACCGGACAACTGATCTTGGGCAGGGTTATAAAAAGATTTTTCTGAATTGCTTCATTCCATGTTAGCATCCATGTTTTTGACCAATCTTCAATATATTGCTTCAAACCTGTAGTGTCTTTATCGGCAAATGGATGCCCGTCATAATTAAACATCCATTTTCTAGAGTAATAGATTTGTTTATAATTGTCAAAAGGAATTTTAACAGTACTCAATTCATTTTTAGCTTGAATATTACCTTTCTCAACGGCATCAATTTTTAATTTTTCAAGCAATATTTGTTCGCTTTTTAACTGGTTCACCATTGGGCTAAACGCGATATAGGCATTTAATAGCTCAGGATGTTTTTCTGCCATTTTAAAGCCCAGGGCCGTTCCCCAGGATTCACCAACGAGGTACAATTTCTTATGGTTGAATTTTTTTAATAGTATTTTTATTAATTCATAAGTGTCATTTTCCATTAATTGTACCGTAATGGGGATTGGGGATTTGTTCAAAGCAAGTGTTCTGCCTGCCTCTCTTTGATCCCATTGTACTACCATGAAATGTTTTTGCAGAATGTTAGAGAAAACAGGTGCCTGTTTCATTCTTGAACTTCCGGGGCCTCCATGCAAAAACAACAAGAGTGGTAAGTCTTTATTTCCGTTATAAGAGATTACCTGTTTAATATTTCCAACAGATACCGTGTCATAATCAGGCTGAGATTGTGCAAATAAATTACTGCTAAATGATACAATAATAAATAAGCTAAGGATTATACTTTTCATCTTTTATTATCTTTTGCTTTACATGTTAAACTTATAGGTTTACCGCTGCCACCAATTTTAAATGCAATATTTTTTCTTCCAATTAGCGAATAGAAGATGTAAAAAGATGCCTTAAAAATTGAATGAATACATTTTTAGACCTTTCATCCTGCTAGGTAATCCATGATGAACAAGATAACTAAAAAATCAGATAACTGAAATTTAAAAATAGTTTAAATAAATTTTATTTCTAATAGTTCATGATAGTTGTGGTTTTTTATAAAAATAGAGCTTAAATCAATTTTTGTACAGATCAACCCTATCCATATTATAATAGAAAATATGGTCATGCTCCAAAATAATATCTCTATTCCTAAAAACTATATGGATAGTTTTTTTAAAGCTGTAATGAACAATTAGGTAGGTTTATAAGAAAGACTAACCTGCTAATGACTTTCGTTTGCAATAGTTTTACTTATTAAAATCTGATCTATTTTGCAATTCTTTGATGCAAATAGGTGAGAAGGGATGCGTGAATATTGTTTAAATCACATGAACTAACCCAATTGGATGCTCAACTTACATGACGGGTAACTGAATAATTACTGTCATTCTTAACCCGGTTAGCATAGGGTAAATAGCATGGAAAAACTGTGGCTGATATGGTTTGACTTTTTTAACGAATTGAAATAAACTTTAACAGCTGGTTGTTAAAAAAGTATAGGCTGATTTCTCAGCCTATACAATCAACGTTATTTACCTAAAAAAATCTTTCACCGTGACAACCTATTACCAGTAGGTTGCTGATTCAAATCTGCATATAGAATTTTAAAGTTTTTATGGATTAGTGTACTTCAGTATATTTTTCTTTCCATCCGGTTTTTTTATAATAAAATTTTGATAATGATGATGGATGAAGGGATTGGCAAAATAAAATTCTACCCTGCGATGTTAAATATACGCGTGTGAACAGGTTTCAAAAAGATATCTTTTTCCTGCTTCCAGGAGATAACATTTCATAGAAAGCACAATTAGGGAAGGTTTTTTTAAACATTCACCATTAATTTCAGTTTAAGCAATGGATCGGCCCAATTCTTTATTATGAATTGTACATAAGATTAACATTGACTTAATATTAGCTTCTTACTTTTGATGAATCCTATGGAGATCACGTTTTACCTCTTATGAATCCACGACGGGCATCCGGCTCAAAAAAGCAATGAAAATGGTCATGTGGGTTCATCAATGATAAAACAAATATTTACTGATAAATACCCGCTGAGAAATGGATAAGTTAACATATCAATATCTTAATGATTGGATAAGTGGTGACGATCGGGCTTTTAAACAATTGTTTGATCACTATCTCCCTAAATTGATCAGGTTCTCTTTCAAATCACTAAAAAGCATGGAAGATGCCGAAGAGCTTTCGTTAAACGTGATGCTGAATATCTGGAATTATAAATCCAATTTAAGCACGATTATCAATTTTGAAGACTATCTATATGGCATTTTGCGCAACCAGATTTCCCGGCATTACCGTAAAAAACTATTACTCACCACAGAATTAGACTTGGTTCCACTGCAAAACCTGGGCAGTATAGACCATCCTGAATTTTCTATGAAAGAGTTACAGCAATGTTATGAAAATGCTTTAAATAAGCTCCCGGTTAAACAGCGCGAAATCTTTTTGATGAGCAGGGAGAAGGGCCTGAGCCAAAAACAAATTGCAGAACAAAAAGGACTTTCTGTCCATACGGTAAATAATCACATCAGCACTTCTTTAAAATTTCTTAGAAAAGAGTTCATTGACTATCCAGAGGCATTATCTGTAGTCGTTTTTATCAGTACAACGACTATTTTAACCCAATAATCACCTGTTGCTGTGTTAAGCTAAAGTTAGCTAAATATAAAGTTTTTCACGGGCCTAGTTGTATCCTTTATTTTATGGCATCTGTTATATAAAGGCTATTTATATATGGAAAGACCAGGTGAAGATACACTTGTAAAATATTTTATGGGTGATTGCAATGATGCTGAGCAAGAGGTTGTTGAAATTTACCTGTCGATGGGGATTGACCCTGATTATGTAACTGCCTGTATCAGGGAAGCTGCGCTTAAAACGGATCTTCAGGACAATAAGATCGCTGGCCAGGCAAATTCTTATCCTGCAAACGATCAGCAGCAATCCGCCTGGGATAAATTTCAATTCTTAAAATCTTCTTTCACTAATTCAGCACAACCTATCCATAAAAAAATGTGGCCCTGGAAAGGTGCAGTTGCTGCGGCAGCCCTATTGATTTGTCTTTCTATAGGCGTATTATCTATAAAATCTTATCATACCAAAGAATACCGGGTAGCTAAAGTGCCCCAGAAAGTTCTGCAAGATCATGCACCAGGCGGCAACAAAGCCGTACTTGTACTTTCTAACGGTAGAAAAATCAATCTTAATGATGCACAGCGTGGTACGCTAGCGATGGAAGGGGAAACCCAAATCCTTAAAACTGCCGAAGGTGAACTGATCTATGATGACCAGCTTGATCCGCAGCAGTCAAATATTGCTGTAGCCTTAAATACGCTGATCGTACCCAGAGGTGGCCAGTATGAATTAAATCTGCCTGATGGTAGTAAAGTTTGGTTAAACGCAGCCTCGTCCATACAGTTTCCAGCTAGGTTTACAGGCAGCAAACGAGAAGTAACCCTACAAGGAGAAGCATATTTTGAAATCGCTAAAAATGCCAAAATGCCTTTTACTGTGAAGCTAGACAAGATGCAGGTAGAAGTGCTGGGTACGCATTTTAATATTATGGCTTATGCCGATGAACCCGTGGTGAAAACTACCCTGTTAGAGGGAGCAGTAAAACTGAGTAGCCGCAATGGGCAGCAGTTACTTAAACCAGGTCAGGAAGGGATATTATCTGGTACCAATAAGTTCGTTGTGAAAACCGCGAATATAGAGCAGGTGATGGCCTGGAAAAACGGCCAGTTTATTTTCAATGATGAAGACCTGGCATCGATTTCCAGAAAACTTTCCAGATGGTACGATATCAATATTACAGATCTGCGAAAAGATAAGAACCTAACCTATACAGGAGCCATTTCTAAGTTTAAATATGTATCAGAAGTATTGAAGATGCTGGAGCTGACAGGCACAATGCATTATAAAATAGCCGATAAGAAGGTCACGGTTACCTCACCTTAATCAAGCTATCAAAAGAGAAACAAACACCACCAATTAACCCAATTTTATAAACAAACTCTACAAACTTATCAAGAATGAAATTTACAAAATCCATGTCTTGCGCAATAGCCAGGATCATGAAACTTACATTTTTATTCCTACTGGTGCTCAGTTTACAGGTAAGTGCCGTGGCCAGGGCACAGCAGATTAACCTCAATGAAAACCAGGTTTCTATGGAAAGCGTGCTGCTTAAAATTAAAGCACAATCTGCTGTTAAATTTCTGTTTAACAACCAAATGCTTGCCGAAACCCGGCCGGTTACCGTGTTGCTTAAAGGAGCTTCGCTTAGAGAAGCATTGGATGCTTGCTTTAAAAATCAGCCACTTACGTATGACCTGATTAACAATACAGTGGTATTGAAGCGTAAAGTAATCAGCAGTAAACCTGTTACCGGGAAAGTTATTGACACCTCTGGTCAGCCAGTTGCCGGGGCAAGTGTCTATATAGAAAGAGAGAGAAAAGTAGTATCTACTGATCAAAACGGTGCTTTTTCATTACAGGCAGAGATAGGCGATAAATTGATCGTAAAAATGATTGGGTATGAAGATTATACTGTTATAATTTCTAACCCGTCCAACTATCAAATTATACTTAAAGAGTCTAATGAACAGCTAAATGAAGTAGTCGTTACGGCGCTGGGTATTAAAAGAGAACAACGCGCTTTAGGTTACTCCGTATCTACCTTAAAATCAGAAGATTTAACAAATGCAATATCTAATAACTGGACCAATTCCTTATCAGGTAAAGTAGCCGGCTTAAACCTAATTAAATCTGGTGGCGGGCCAGCGGGTTCAAACAAGATCATCTTGCGTGGTGAAAATTCTCTGGACGGCCAAAGTGAAGCTTTAATCGTCATTGATGGAATGATTACCAGTGGCAGCAGCGGACGTTCTACCGGTGGTGGCAGTAATGCCTATTTATCTGCAGATTCTCCGGCAGATTTTGGGAATAGTTTAGCGGATATCAACCCGGATGATATAGAATCGGTTACTGTATTAAAAGGTCCGGCCGCTTCAGCTTTATATGGTTCAAGAGGTGGAAACGGAGCTGTGATGATCACTACCAAATCTGGTAAACTCAACCAGAAAGGAATTGGGGTATCCATTAATTCAAACACATCACTGGAAACTATATCACGCTGGCCAGATTATCAATATGAATATGGACAGGGAGATGCAGGTCAGGATCTTTACTACTCTTACCTGGCTACTGCCGATGGGGCAAGTACCAGAAGTACCAGTTCTGCATGGGGGGCAAAATTTGATGGTCAGTCTTATTATCAATATGACCCAGTTACGCGCACTACCAGTACAGAGCGCTTGCCATGGGTACCTTATCCAAATAACCACAAAGATTTTTTTAACACTGGGGTTACATTTTTAAATAGTATAGCACTGGATGGTGGCAATGCCACTACTTCTGCACGTTTATCAATTACCAATTTAAAAAACGAGTGGATTATCCCTAATACCGGCTATACCAGGAATACAGTTTCTTTGTCGCTAAACCATAAAGTAAATGACAAATTGCAGATTGCTGCTAAAGTTAATTATACCAATAAGGCTTCAGATAATTTACCTTCTACAGGATATAACAATCAATCTATCATGTACTTTATCAGGGGGTTAACTCCTAATATGGATATCAATTGGTTTAAAGATTACTGGTTACCAGGACAAGTAGGGATTGCGCAGAACAGGCCATTTAGTAGTTTGCTGGATAACCCTTATCTAATTGCTAATGAAATGCTTAATCAATCCAATCGTAATAACGTGGTGGGTAATGTAAGCGCTACTTACAACTTTAGCAAGAACTTAAGTTTGATGCTCAGAACAGCGATGGACTTTTCTTATGAAGCCAGGTCTCAGCAGCGTCCTTTTAATACCAATAAATATGCTAACGGGATGTACCGTACACAAAACATCTTTAACCAGGAGATCAACAGTGATTTCTTGCTCCGTTATCAGAATACCATCCTGAAAAAATTTGAATATAGTATTACTGCCGGGGGCAGCCAGATGCAAAACAGGTATCAGCGGGATGAGGTTAGAGCAGATCAGCTGCTTTATCCAAATGTATTCACGTTTGCAAATGCTAAGAATACCTTAGTTGCTTTGCCTTACAAGAGCCGTTATGGGGTAAATAGTGTGTACGCCTTAGGGTCTTTAAGCTATGATAATTTCTTGTATATGGATTTAACATTCAGGAATGATTGGGCCAGTACTTTAGCTACACCAATATCTACAGACAATGTTTCTATTGCCTACCCATCTTTAGCGCTGAGTGCTATTTTATCTGAAAAGCTAAAATTACCAGATGCAATCTCTTACCTAAAATTGAGGGGATCTTTAGCCAGTGTAGGCAGCGGTGGTACTAATCCTTATTATACGGCTTATGCTTATGATGCGACGGCTTTTCCAGGAGGTTTACGAAACCCATCTTTTATTGCTAATGAAGGTTTAAAACCATTACGTACCAATACCATTGAGTTAGGAGCAGATATTAAAATGTTTAATAACCGTCTTTCTTTTGATGTAGCAGTATATAAGAATAGAACATTTAACCAGATCTTTAATTCTCCGCTAGACCGTTCTTCTGGGTATAACACGCTGGTTGTTAATGCGGGTGAAATTTCTAATAAAGGATTAGAGCTGACCCTGAGCGGAACGCCTTTGAAAACCAAATCAGGCTTAAACATAAATATTTATGGAACGTTTTCTACCAATCAAAATAAGGTAGTAGAATTAACAGATAGCGCAAGTACTTTAGTCATCTCTTCTGGACCGCGAGGTACAATTGAAGCGAGAGCAGGTGGCAGTATGGGTGATATTTATGGTTTAGGATATTTAAGATCTCCAGAAGGTAAGATCGTTTATTCTGGCGGATATCCTGTATTGGACCAAACTACTAAATATCTGGGTAATTCTACGGCACGTTACAAAGCCAGTATCGGTACCAATATTACCTACAAAAACTTTAACCTGAACGTGCTATTTGATGCCCAGTTTGGTGGAAAAGCATATTCTTTAACCCATGCCGTATTGTCTGAAGAAGGGAAGCTGAAAAATACATTACCAGGCAGATATAACGGGATTATTGGCGATGGTGTAGTGCTTAATGGCGATGGAAGCTATAGCCCAAACACGGTGGTGGCTACGAGTGCTGCGGCTTATTATAAAGCCCATTTTGGCCGGGATAACGTAGAATCTAACGTATTTAGTACAGATTATATCAAATTCAGAGAAGCACGTTTGGACTATACTTTTAAACCAAGGTTGTTGAGCAGATTAGGGTTACAGCGGGCTACCATTGGCGTATATGGACGTGACTTGTTTCAATTTACCAACTGGCCAGCTTTTGATCCGGAATTTGGTACCATTGGCGCAAATGGAGAAATATCTGCAGGTTTTGAAAGTGCACAATTCCCATCTACCCGGACATTTGGTTTAAACATTACCATTGGTATTTAATTACGATCGCCTGTTGGTGGTTCATTATAAAAAATATATACAGATGAAAACAAAATTCAATTCCTTCATTCTACTTTTTGCTGCCGCAATTGTATTGGCAACGGGTTGTAAAAAGGACTTCAAAGCGATCAATACAGATCCAAATAAGAGTACAGATGCTTTACCTGAGGCTTTGCTAACCCCTGCTTTATGGGATGTGGTGACAAGAAATAATACCAGGGCATTGCGCCTAACAAATGAGCTGATGCAAGATCACGTGTCGGTTTCAGATGGCGATGAAGTTCATCGTTTTGTGTTACGTCCCGGAGAGTCTGATTACATGTGGAATAACTGGTATTTGCAGTTAACAAATTTCAGGGATATGTATATCCGGTCTAAACAGCTAAATAAAACTACCCATATGGGGATGGCATTGATCTGTGATGTATATGTGAGTTCTTTGATTACCGATACTTTTGGTGATGTCCCTTATAGTGAGGCGGTAAGAGGCCGCGATGGGATTTATCAGCCTAAGTTTGATAAGCAAGAAGCGATTTATGCAGACTTGTTTGAAAAATTAGAAGAGGCAAATACGTTATTGGCAACAGGTACTGCATTGAATGTAGAACAGCTTGCCTACGACCCTGTTTATGGTAGAAATGGGACTACTTCTCCTGTAACGATCGCAAACTGGAGAAAATTTGGCAATAGCTTATATCTGCGTTTATTATTAAGAGCTTCCGGCAGGGCAGAATCTGGTGCGATAGCCAAGATGGCAGAAATAGTAAATACCAATAGTGCAAATTACCCAGTCTTTACCAGTAATGCAGAATCTGCGGTGTTACGCTATACCACTACACCGCCTTATACTTCTGCTTTTAATACTTACCGCCCATTTGATTTTAATGGCGATAATGGTTTATCTGAGTTTTTTATCAATACACTAAATAACTGGAATGACCCGCGCCGTCCGTTATGGGCTACCGTGGCAAGTGGTACTTATGCAGGCATCCCAAGCGGCTATGTAAGGGGGCAAGTTCCAGAGCGTCAGTCTGCTTACAATCCAGCATTAATTAATGAACCGCTTTTAGGAAATATCATCAATTATCCGGAGCTCCAGTTTATTCTGGCAGAGGCGGCATTGAAAGGATACATTGCTGGCGATCCAAAGGTTTATTATGATAACGGGGTAACTAACGCGATTACTTTTTGGGGGGCTACTGTACCTGCAAATTATTTAAATAATCCTGTTCTGGCCTGGAACCCTGCGGATGTTACAGATTTTAAACTAGAAAAAATTCACCTTCAAAAGTATTATACTTTGTTCTTTACTGATTTTCAGCAATGGTTTGAATACAGGCGTACCGGGCATCCTAATTTGCCTAAAGGGGCTGGTTTGCAAAATGGAGGATTAATGCCGGTTCGTTTAAGATATCCTGTGTTTGTGCAATCTGCTAATGGGGCAAATTATACTGCTGCGGTTGCTGCTTTTGGAGCGGATGATCTGAATACTAAAATGTGGTGGAACAAATAAAAATACAGAAACATATGATTATGAAAAGAATATTTTCAATGATCATTACTCTTTTTATCGGGGTAATGATTCTAAATTCCTGTAAAAAGGATAGCAACCCTGCAACGGGTACACTCAATCCGTTTGCCTCTATTTATGTTTTAAAAAGTGCCTACAAAGGAGCAGATGTGAATTTAACAGCAGACCTGCTTTCTGGTGCTAAATTTACCAGTGGTATCGTGATTGCCAGTGCGGAAGGAAATAATTTACCAGTAGGGTCTTTTGTGTTACAGAATAGTGCGCGTGGCCTGACCCGTGGAATTTTAGTAGACCTGGGTACAGCTCCGGTTACCTATGCCGCGGGAGATTCTGTGGTGATTGACCTGACTGGTGCTGTGCTAGCTAAAGTGGGTAGCTCTTTACGTTTAAAAGGGATTACTTCAGCACAGATTAATAGAGTTAGTGCAAATAACAAAGTGGCTGCCAGGTCTATTAGTATTGGTGTGCTGAATGAAGATTATAACAGTTATGAAAATACTTTGGTTAAAGTAACTGCAGATACAAAGCCGCTGCCAGAAACTGGTGAAGTATATGCCGGGAGTAAAGTACTGGATGATGGTTCTGGAAGTACGATTATATTACATTCACAAACTGCGGCTGATTTTGCAGCCAATGCGATGCCGGCCAGTGCAACCTATACCGGGGTGCTGGTTTATGGAAATGAACTGGGTGGTTATGGTGATATCCGCCAGTTGCGGATCAGAACTGCTGCTGATGTAGAAAATGCAAGTGGGCCAATCTATCCAAACTGGCCAGAAAGTTTTGAAAGCCCTAATGCGACTGTAAAACCTTCTTATAATATGAATACGCCAGCTGTACCTAATAATAATATTGATCTGAAAACAGGGAACTGGAAATTAGAACAATCTATTCTTGGTAATTTAAATGCCAACCGTGACAGGTTTAATGCGCCGGGTACGCAATGTATCCGCGTGCAGCAGAATTTAGCTGTGCCTGGATATATCCAGATGAATTTTGACTTAAATAATGGAGCTTCCAAAATTACTTTCTGGCAAGGGGCTTATTCTACGGATGTGAGCAGTACTTTCCGTTTAGAGTATTCTACCGATAGTGGTGTAAGCTGGATAGCTGCGGCTCCTGATTATAAAACGATGACTGGTGGTTCTAAACAGGAAACAGTATCCCTTAATATTAAAGGAAAAGTAAGGTTCAGGATCGTGAAATTAGGTTTGGGCGCGAGTAGTGTACCTACCATATTAAATGGTCGTTTATGTATTGAAGATATCGCCATTTATTCTAATTAACTGTAAATAAGATAGATTGTAAAGAGAATGAATAGAAGATTATTTATACAAAGATTTGCGCTGTTGGGCGCGGGCACGCTGGTTAGTTTGCGTGCCTTTCCTTTTTCTTTCCTCAAAAGCAGCAAGACTGTTAAAGGAAGAGTGTTTAGCGGACGCAAAGGTTTGGCGGGGGTAGTGGTTTCTGATGGTTATGAGGTTGTTAAGACTGATAAAAATGGAAATTACCGGATCAATACACATGCCAATTCGACTTCGGTTTGGTTAAGCACACCTGCCGGTTATGAGTTTCTTACAGAAAATAGTATAGCCAGGCAGTATCACACTTTGGGTAATACGAATGTGTATGATTTTGAACTGAAGCGCCTGGGTAAAAGAGAAGAGAAGCATAATTTTATCATTTGGGCAGATCCACAGGTGAGGAATAAAAAAGATGTAAAACAGATGATGGAAACTTCTGTGCCTGATGTGCAGCAATTACTGAAATCACTAGACCCAAAATTACCGGTACATGGGATCTGTGTGGGTGATGTGGTATGGGATAATCATGCTTTGTTTGCAGATTATGATTTGGCAGTCGCACAGATGGGCATACCATTTTTCCAGGCATTAGGTAACCATGATATGGATTACCGGCAGGGTGGGGATGAGACTTCAGATGTAACTTTTAAAAAGGTGTACGGGCCAACTTATTATTCTTTTAACCGGGGTAAAGCGCATTATGTAGTGATGGAGAATGTACGTTATTTAGGTACAGACCGTAATTATGATGGGTATATTACACCTGAGCAACTACAGTGGCTGGAAAAGGATCTTGCTCATGTAGCTAAAGATCAGTTACTGATTATTAGCATGCATATTCCTGTGCATGATGCGGTTAAAAATAGTGCTGATTTTTATGCGTTATTAACCGGGTTTAAGAATGTGCATGTGATGACCGGCCATACGCATTATAACCAGAATGTAATTAAAAATGGGGTGTTTGAACATAACCATGGAACGGTATGTGGTGCCTGGTGGACGGGGCCAATTTGTGAGGATGGAACACCAAGAGGATATGCTGTTTATGAAGTGGATGGCAATAATTTGAAGTGGTATTATAAACCTACCGGTAAAGATAGAACAGAACAGCTGAACATTTATCTATCAGAAGAAGCTGGTGTGAAAAAGATGACGGCTAATGTTTACAATTGGGACCCGCAATGGAAGGTAGAATATTTTCTTGATGACCAGCCAATGGGGGCTTTAAAAAGTGAAATAGGTTTTGATCCGCTGGCCGTTACTTTGTATAAAGGTGATAAATTACCTGCAGGACGCACTTTTCCAGAGCCAAGAATGACAGATCATGTTTTTAATGCAGTAATTGGTAAGGGCGTGAAAAAGCTGAAAGTTGTAGCTACTGACCGTTTTGGGGAAAAGTTTTTTAAAGAGGTTAACGTACCAGGTTAATTTTTCTTAGAAGATTTTTTTAAGCTATTTTAATAGGCTGGCCTTTGCAGGAAGATTGAATATTCTTGCAAAGGCCAGCTTTTTTATAAGTAAAATATTGCGTTTTATTGATTACGAATGGTGGTTAATTATTGTGTTTTATTGATTACGAATAGTGGTTAATATTTCTAATGTTGGCCTGTGCTTCCTGCAACCCCGACCTTCTCCTTGATTAAAAATTTCGGTGAAACATTTTTAGATTGATGATTTTTTAAGAAAAAATACCTTATTTCGCTGCATATATGATCATAACAGCAGCACAAACAATTGCAGTAAAAGGAAATATTGAAGCGAATATAGCGGCTCATGTAAAATTGATTAATCGTGCTGCAGAAATGGGCCCGGATCTAATATTTTTTCCAGAGCTATCTCTAACTGGTTATGAACCTGAACTTTCCAAAGCGCTGGCAATTTCTGTGGATGATGATAGGCTGAGTATATTTAAGGAGCTTTCAGTTTTGCATACACTCATTATTGGTGTGGGTATTCCGCTAAAAGATCCTTCTGGAGTTTTGATCGCGATGATCCTGTTTATGCCAGATGGTTCATCTAAAGTTTATAACAAGCAATACTTACATCCGGGCGAAGAAGAATATTTTGTAGCTAAATCCTCTAATTTGCAATTATCTGTAAAAGGAAAATTGATAAACTTTGCGATCTGTGCAGATTATTCTAATCCTGCTCATGCTCAGCAAGCTTCAGAAATGAATGGTGATATTTACCTGGTCAGTGCATTGATTTCTAAAGCGGGGTTTGATTATGATAGCGGCTTGTTGCGGGGATATGCAGAAAAATATAATATGCGCGTAATCCTATCAAACTATGGAGGAGTCACTGGCGGATATAATTGCGCAGGCCGTAGTTCAAGCTGGTCAGTCACAGGTGTGCTAGAAGACTTTATTATGGGAGATCAGGAAGCATTACTTTCAGTTGAACTGTAAGTATATAATCCGCTTCTTACGCTTTAATAAGAGCAGTGTTTTTTTACTTTAGCAGGGATACAAGTTTATTTTAAATAAAAATATATTTCAAGGAAACCTGCATGAGATTACCTCTTAAAAACTGATCTCCATCTTAAGCAAGTTTTAAAACCCTGGAAACACAAATCAATCTGAATTACCTATTTTCAAAATAGCTATATGTAGGTACTGTAACTGTTTTGTTACGGAAATATCTTTGAAACAATTTAATGTTAACTCAAAGCTCTTAAAAATGAAAAAAAACCTTTACTTTTTAGTGATTGTTCTTCTTGTATCCACTGCACAAGTGAATGCACAAAACTGGCGATCTGCTTTTAGAAGCGGATACATGCGTTTAGGTATAAATACTTTAGGCGATAATCTTGATCCTGCGCTTTCTCCAGTGCAAAATGTTTTTGATGGCCGTTATGGAGCCAGCACTGGTTATGTTTTTGAATTTGGTAAGGTGTTTTATTTTAGGAAAACAACACAGGAAAAACAATTAATTAATTTTGGTTTAGACTGGACTATTTTATCTTTTAATTATAATAAAATGGATAAATGGGATACGTATGCAAGGGAAAGTAATGGGGGTGATTATACTATTGATGGAACTAAAATAGCTGCTGCAATATCCAGTAAACTTGGCCCTGTAGTTTCCTTTAACCCAACAGAGAAAGTAGTCATAGACTTTCGTTTTCAAATTGCCCCTGTATTTCGGTTTTATGACTTGGACTATATTGATCATTATGAGCAGCCTAATGAACGTTATTTCTCTTTTGTAAATTATGAAGCTGAAGAAGGTGATGAAGATTATGATGGAGAAGCCATCAAAAACCGTATTGCCTTTGGCGTAGCTAAATCTTTCGGGATCACCTTACGCCGTAAAGCAATTGGTATTGCACTGGATTATATCTCTGGTGATGTAAAAAGTAATTATGAGTCTGAAACATCTTTTGGTAAAGCAAAGATTCCGGCAAAGAATTTCCAGGTAAAATTGAGCCTTACGCTTTAAGATTCACAAGTAAGATTTTTAAAGCTTACTGCTTTTAATACTTCAAAAGATGATTTATTAGTTTAATATTTTCATTAACGCGACTCTTACGGTCTGGCTGTTTCGCTTTAAGAAATGCCGGGCCGTAAATTTATGATAGTTTTCTGGCTATTTGTTTGATAGTTATAGGTTTAGTTCTGATAAATCATTATCTTGAAATATGAACGCCTCAGAAAATTATTTCCCTGTTAATGAAGATCTTAACGATCCTCCAGTTTCTGATATCATCACCATCGAAGCTAGTGTGTCTAATGTTTCAAATCCGGTGATCACACCCGCTGATTTTAAGTACAATAAAGAAGTAGCTTTAAGCTTTGGATTTGATGATGCTTTGATAAATCAATATTATCATGCTTTTGCGTTATTTGAAGGACACCGGTCTTGCTTAAATGGCAAAACATATCCAGGCCTGAAATATACAGATGGTACTGGAAAAATGATCTCTTTTCGCGGCACACTTGCTATTCCGGCAGCTGGAATGCGTGAACAGGAAAATGCTTCAGAACCAGCCAATTTTAGTGCTAAAGAAGCTAAAGAAATGATCAATGCTGGCTGGGGAATCAGCAACCACAGCTGGAAACATGGTGGCGGGACACAATACTATAACCGTTTAGCTGACGTGAAACAGGCAGAAAAGATTTTCTGGAAAAAACTGGGGATCCGTCCGTTGGTGGGTACTACACCTTCTAATGATGCTGGATTCATGTATACTTTTTTAAATACCGGCTATTTATGTCATTATAGCAATTTCAATGAAGGGAATGGGGAGCTCACTAAGTTTGGACGGATGAGTTCTAAAAGCGTACCCGAAATACCATTTAATCTAGACCGTGCCTTTAGAGGGGATGAGTTTAAGAACGAAGAAATGGCTTATAAAAAATCTTATATTGATGAGATATTTGATGCATCTGTTGATGGAAACAAAGAATTTGGTACTGATTTTACCCATGGGCCAGGGCAGGCAGATAATTTTGATGCTTTTTATACTTATGCATTAAAACATCCTAAAAACACCAATCAGGATAGGTTATGGGTGCCAGGTGTACAAGAGTTCCTGGAATATTTTGCAGTGAAAAGAAACACGGTAATTAAACACGTGATAAAAGGAACAGCACTAACGATCTCCATAGATCAGACGGCTGTACATCATAATATCAGGAACAGGGACATGTCCTTATTATTAACGGGCGTAAATCTAGAAGCGGTAACCCGTTCAACTGGGGCAAACCAGGTTACTTTTAATCCTGCAACCGGCTTAATCAATATTTACGCAATTAATACAGCAAAAGTTACCGATCCTTCTACAGATGTAATGCCGGCACAAATAAAGAGTGTAACCGCTGCGGGTAACAGTGTCAGAATATTATTTGATAAACGGGTTAAACAAACAGAAATTGCAGGATATACCATCAATGGAAAAAAAGCATTAATACTTTCAGGCTTGGGCGAAAGCTGGTATATTAATTTTAATTCTCCTGTAGCTGGATCTAAGCTAAGCTACAGATCTCATGAAGGGAACGCAGTTACAGAAAGTACCGGTTTAAAAGTTTGTGATTACATTGATTACCCTATCCGGTAAATTTATACGGTTCGATAATTGAGAATAGGTTATAATGATAAGCATTAGAAGAGGGATATACCATTATCGTCCTCTTCTAATGCTTATTTATTATTTGCCTGTATCTGCGTTTTGGCTGCTTTTTGAAATCAGCCTTGCGCTCTCTGCCATACTAATAAATTCGGTTCGGTAACCTTCATTATCAAATCCTTTAGCAGCTTTGGCCCTGGTAATAAGACTATTGTAATCCGCTTGCTGCTTAAATGCAGAGCCGCTTAACAACAAGCCAAATTCTGCCACTGCGCTAGAGAACCTAAAATCATTACTTGTTTTTAGAAATGCTATAGGTTGATCACGAAGCGCTACTTGTTTCATTTTACTTTTATTGCCATCAGGACTTTTGTACCTGAACTTTACAGTCACCATTTCATCAGAAGTGTTTAAGAACTGGTTTTGTGTTGCCTTTTGATATTTTAAGGGATCAACACTATTCGCAAAACTATCATTTATAATGCCTGCAGGTATGATTTCATATAATGCGGTAACCGTATGTCCAACCCCCATATCCCCACCCATCTTTTGATCGTCATTAAAATCTTCTTTTTCCAGCAGGCGGTTTTCATAACCCAATAACCTATAGCCTTGTACCTTTGCCGGGTTAAATTCGATTTGCAATTTTACATCTTTTGCGACAGTAAAAAGTGTGGCCCCAAATTCTGTCACTATAGATTTTCTAGCTTCTGCAATGTTATCAATGTAAGCATAGTTACCATGGCCCTTATCTGCCAGGATTTCCATTTTACTATCTTTTAAATTGCCCATTCCAAAGCCTAATACCGATAAGCTTACCCCACTTTTTGACTCCTTAGTAATGATTTGTTCCATATCATCATCACTATAAGCACCAACATTAAAATCACCATCTGTAGCCATCACAATTCTGTTATTACCTCCTTTAATATAGTTCTCTCTGGCTATGCGGTAGGCCAGTTTAATTCCTGCACCGCCTGCTGTGGAACCACCTGCATCTAAGCTTTCTATGGCATCTTTAATTTTCATCTTTTGATTTCCCGGAGTGCTGGGTAATTTTAATCCAGCATTCCCTGCATAGGTAACTATCGCTACATGATCACCTTCTCTAAGCTGGTCCACTAGTAGTTTTATCGCAGATTTTACCAGGGGTAATTTATTATAATCTAACATAGAGCCAGAAACATCAATCAGAAATACAAAGTTTGAAGCAGGTAGTTTATCTGTTTTTATAGATTTAGCTTTAAGTCCTATCCTTAATAAACGATGCTGCGGGTTCCATGGTGCCGAAGAAAGTTCGGTATGAATGGCTACCGGGTCACCATTAACTGGTGCAGGCAGATCATATTGAAAATAGTTAATCATTTCTTCCATCCTTACCGCATTTTTTGGAGGCAATGACCCATTGTTTATAAAACGGCGGACGTTACTATAAGATGCAGCATCCACATCTACTGCAAAGGTAGATAACGGTGTAGTTTTGGGATCAGTAAAACGGTTTTCATTTATTCCTTTATAAGATTCTTCATCTAACTGGCCGGTAAGTGGTCTAACTCCTTTAATTATCATACCAGGAACCCTGCCTTGCAGCTGTGCCGCAGGGCTACTGTATGCGAATGTGCTGCTGCGGGAAGATGCGATTCCTGCAATGGATTTTTTTTGAGATGCCCCATAGCCAACAACCATGATTTCATTGAGGTTAGCAGATAAGGGTTTAAGATAAATGTCTGCTGGTTTTGACCCGCCAATTTTTACCAGCTGATCTGCATATCCTCTTAAATTAAATAACAGCGTAGGTTTAGCCTGTGCTGATGCGATTGAATACTTTCCTTTTTTATCTGTTGTGGTTCTTATCGTGGTACCCTGGATACTTACGGAAACACCGGCTAAAGGGGTTTTAAGATCAGCATCATAAACAGTTCCACTTAGGTTGCGGGGGCTGCGGCTGCTAAATGCGGTTAGCCCGATAAATAGTGCGGTTAAATAAATATATGTTTTCATATGATTGAATTTTTGCAGGGGATGCAGCTTTTGAAAAAATTCCATAAATGATTAAAGAAAATATTTTTACCTTGCCAGCAGATCGCAATGCGCGATGTTTATCAGGCGTTACATAAGAACATAAACCTGGCAAAATACAGCAGATAGCTCCTGCCTTAAAAATGAAACGATCCTGAATGAACAATGAATTGGTTTAAAAACTCCGCAAAGTCAGACCCCGCAAGTGATGAGCAGCTCTTAAAGCGTTATCGTGAAACGGAAGATCTGGCTGTTCTTGGAGAACTATTCCAGGCGCATTCTTCTATGGTATATTTTGTCTGCTATCGCTATTTGCAGGATAGTGAATTGAGTAAAGATGCTGTTATGCAGATCTTTGAAGAGTTAATTGTGAAAGTTAATAAACAAGAAATTGGAAAATTTGCTAGCTGGTTATATGTATTAAGCCGTAATTATTGCCTGATGCAATTGCGTGCCGGAAAAAAAATGCAGTATGTTTCTTTTGATGATGTTGTGGAATTTCCTGCTTCTCTGCATCAGGATGATCAGCAAAGTAAAGAAAGCGTGCTGACTGCACTGGAGTTGTGTGTAGAAAAACTCCCTGATAAGCAAAAACAGAGCATTGACCTGTTTTTTTTGAAAGAAAAATGTTATAAAGAAATAGTTGATTTTACAGGTTATAGCTTAAATGATGTAAAAAGTTATATCCAGAATGGGAAGAGGAATTTGAAAATTTGCATGGACAAAAATCGTGAAGAATAATAAGATTGACATATCATTAATCAGGAAGTACCTGCAAGGGGAGCTTGATGCGCGTGCGATGTACGAGCTGGAAAGGCTTGCCCAGGATGATCCTGCAGTAATGGATGTAATTCTTGGTATGGAGATGGGAAATAGTGATTTGCATGATGCTAACCTGGTGACTATTAATGAGCGGGTCAGCAAAAGGGTACAGGGCAGTAAAATCAAAAAAATGATCCCCTGGAAAACCTGGACTGTTGCTGCTTCGCTGGTTTTTGGTGTTACAATCGCTACATTTTGGATGCTGGGCAAGCCAGGGAACAATGATTTGGTGCAAAATAAAAAAAGTGGCCGGCCAGTTGATAGTACTGCTCTTGCTGCTACGGTAGAATCTGCGGGCCAGGTAAATCCTGATGCAAATGCTCAAAAAATATCTGCTGATCAAGTACTTGCTGCTAATAAAAAAATGAAGCAAAAATCTGCTTTTAGTGCACCTGCTAAACCTATCAATGAAGATTTAGCAGTTAACCAACCTGTTGTTGTCAGCTCTTCCAGACCTTTTGCCCGTAGAAGCGCAGTGGTGATGCAACCGAAGATTGATAATGCAACAGTTGCTGGAGCTGGATTTGGAGCAGAGCAGGCTGCCAGTGATCAAATCTCGAAACAAATCATCAATCCAGAAGCCAGAATTGCAGCTTCGCGATCAAAAGTAATGCTGGATTCTGGTGCAAATGCAATTGCTGCGGTAAGCAACAAAAACATCATGATGAATGATACGCAAACCTTGAATGAAGTGGTTGTAATAGGTTATGGAATGCAGAAAAAGCTAGAATTGAATGCACCTTTGGCTGGTAAAGTTGCCGGGATACAAGTAAAAGGGATTCCTGCTAAAAGTAATGCCATTGAAATAAAAGAGGCTCATCCGGTAAATGGCTGGAAATTGTATAAAAAATATCTGAAGGATAACGCCACTGTACCCGCCGGAAAATCAGGTAAGGTAAGGCTTGCATTTACCATAGATGAACAAGGTAAGCCCCTTGCCATAAGGATAGTGAAAAGTGCAGGGGAAGAAATAGATCAAAAAGCTAAGCGGTTGATTATTGAAGGGGATAAATGGATTAGCGGCAAGGATGAATTGCTTAAAGAGATTGTTTTAGAAATTAGATTTCATCCATAGGATTGAATTGCTGATTTTGGATTAACCTTACATTAATCCTTCATTCATACATTTGGCTACCAGCTCACTGCTACTTTTAACCCCAGATTTTTGAGTAATATTTACCCGGTGCTTTTTTACGGTATGTGCAGAAATATATAATACGTCAGCTATTTTCTGACTGCTTAATCCTTTCGCAATTAATCGGATAATTTCCATTTCCCGTTTACTGAAATTAGCCATGCTGCATTTTGGACTGTGCTGTTTGATCACCTCCAGATGAACGTGCGTTTGAGTACCACCAATACAGGAGATACATGCTTTGTAATTATTGATAGTAGTAAAATGGCTAATGTTAGTATGGATGTTTAATGCTCTGGAAAAACCTCCCAGCTGGTCAGTAGTTAGAATAATTGACTGATGCTGAAAGAGCTGGTAACTCCCGTCTTTTACTTTTAGGCGGAAACAATAGCTGTTTTTATATTTAGTAACCTCATTGCGGCCAATTTTATTGTATAAATAATTCAATACGGTAGCTTCCGCTTCTGCTACATAATTGATGTCATCGGGATGGATTTGTGCAATAATATCATCAAATGTTACCGTTTCAGGGTCTAATCCGGTCACTTCTCGTATGGTCGGACTGACATGTTTTAACTGGCGGTCATAAAAGTCTACTACATAATAATAGTGAGGGCCGGGGCAAAAAATATTTGCCAGCAGGTTATCAATTTTGACTTCTGCTGAAGATACTTCTTGAGTGGTGGCTATATCGGTAGATTGGTTCCATATTGAATGCAATATTTTATTATTTGGATTCATGATAGATTTTTAAAGGTGAGCGTATTGTATTCTATCGCACTGATTTGCAGTTAAATATATACATATAATTATCTTATCACAAAAAATTATACGATAATTATATTCATAAATAATGTTTTTAGAAAATAAAACGATATAGCAATTTGCTGAGTTAAAGCGACAGGTTAATGTACATGGAGTTTATCGGATGTTAAATATGCGGCGATATATCCAGCGACTTCAATAGGGGGAAGCTTAAATAATAGATTATTTATTTAAGCAGGATAATATTTATCAGTAATAAGTGTAGTGGATGGTATGCTTATTGATAGTAAATTGATGATTAATGTAGTATATTTAATATAGCAGATAGGAGTAGGGGTGTTGGGAAAGGGCGATAATTACTTTGAAAATTAATTAGGCAGGTGTGTTATTGAATTTGTGGCCATGTTTTAGAGATGACGGGTAGGGGGCAGATACACTTTACCTACACCGTAAAAGCACCCCAGCATTACCCCTAGCATTACCCCTTGGGTATTGTTGGAGGTGATGATGGGGTGTGAGTGTGGCGTGATTGAGGTTTAGTTAGGATGAACTCAAGCAGGGCGTGTGGTGAAGAGAATGTGGTTTATAGATTTTCTATAGTGTGTTATAGGTTAAAACGAGGTTCTCAGGTGTTTCTACTGTGGTTACTGCGTGTGTAAACCTAAGGAAAAACATGGAGTAACCACGGGAGAGACACGGGAGCAACACGTACTTTCACTAACTACTGTCTTCTCCTGCAATAACTATACGACCTGTCCGATACCGAAAACGGCTGACAGTTTTTGAAATAGTTGAAAATTAAGCAATTGCAACCCTGGTTAGAGTTGTACAAATATAAAAATTCTCAATAAATTTAAACGGATATGGACTGACAGGCAGGGCCTCTGTTGTAGCACTTGTGCAATCAAATTCATTAAAAGTATTCCTGTTTTGAGTTATAACACTTACTGGCACTTTCATTGTCTTCCATACTGAAATATAAAAACGGATATCTGTTTTTGAGACACGCTTGCAAATAATTTTGTTTTATAACCCCTGTCGCCAATGATAAATACAGTCAGAAGGATTCCTGCTCTACGGTATGGTTTGATAGTTTTATTGACCTTAATCCTTTCTATAATTGCATTTTACCTATATATCCATTATACAAAAGCAGAAGCTGTCCGCTACAATTTTAGTAAAGTAATACAATCACGGGGAAACGCTGATTTGATCGATAGCTGCATTCTGGAGCTATTTAAGGCAGAAAATAATAGCAGGTTATATGCCATAACAAAAGATGAGGATTATTACCGGGAATTTTCAAAAGACATTAAGTTTGTAAGTAGTGCGATCCATCGGATAAATGCGAAAGGCAAACATGGATTTGATACGTTTGATCAGAAATTTGAACATCTGTTAACGGAAAAATCCAATAGGACTAATAATTACTTCAAGCTGATCGCAATAACGGACAGTCTTTTAGGAACGGCTAAAAAAATGAATGCCCAGACGCACGAACAGGAGGCTAAAAAGTTAAAAGCAATATTGATCCGTGAAATCTCCTTTAAGATGAAAACGGATAGCATTCAAAAGACACTGGTTACGGTACTTCCAAAGCGAAAGTTTTTCTCCAGGATCTTCTCTGCTTTTTCTAAGAAAAAATCTGCTGAACAATTACTGGTAAATCAATCAAAATCTATGGTTGTGGTGGAGAGAAAAGTAGATTCAATTATCAGGAACACAGCTTTTAACGATCAATCTTTGGCCGTGAATAGTAAAAATTACAAAGAACTTTTTGCGCTAAATCTCCAGATGAAGAGCAATGAACAGGAATTGTTAACGATAAACACGCAGCTAATTAACAGGATCATTATGGATCTGAGGAAGTATAAATTAGAAGAACAAGCGTACATTAACAATAGCAATATTATTTTAGACGGAAACCTTCAAGAGGTATTATATGACTATAAAAAGATTTCTACGCTTTTCTTCCTTTTATTAACCCTGACTGTAATTTTAGTGCTTTATAATGTATGGAAAATCTTTAAAAATGAAGAAAAACTGATGACTTATACGGTAGCCGCTGAAAAGGATTCCATTTCTAAAACTACATTTCTTGCCAATATGAGCCATGAAATACGAACGCCTCTAAACTCTGTTATTGGTTTTTCAGAACAATTAATGGATAGTCAGCTTAATAGGATGCAAGCTGAACAGGTAAAGGCAATTAGCAGTTCTTCTAAAATGCTTTTAGATGTAGTGAATGAAATTCTGGAGTTTTCTAAATATGAAACTGGAAAAATGAATTTTGAATCCAATGAATTTAAACCCTATTCTGCGCTGATGGATGTGTTTTCCAGCATCAGGATCCTGGCAGAGAATAAAGGGCTGATATTAGATCAAAAATTGGATATTAATCATCATCTGCTGGTAAAAGGTGACCAGGTTAGGCTAAAACAAGTAGTAATCAACTTACTCAATAATGCAATTAAGTTTACTTCTAAAGGAACAATAACTTTAAGTGCTGGTACAGTGGTTGGTCATGATGGGTCAATTTTGCTCCGGGTGGAGGTAGAAGACAGCGGTGTAGGGATTGCTAAAGAAAACCTTGCCTATATTTTTGATGAATTTACGCAGGTTGCATCTGCTCAGAAAAGGACCCATCAAAAAGGAACGGGTTTAGGTTTAGCGATCTGTAAACGAATCATTGAGTTACAGGGAGGTGAAATTTCGGTTCGCAGTGAAGCTGGTAAAGGATCAGTTTTCAGATTTGAGCTTGGTTATCAATTAGCTGAATCTACAGAGAAACATGGTTTTATTGATCGGGAATTGCATAAACCTGCGCACCAGTCTCTTGCTGGGAAGCATGTATTGGTGGCAGATGATAATGAGCTTAACTTATTATTAGTCTCTACCATCCTTAGAAAATGGCACATTACTTATGATACTGCAAAAGATGGCAGAGAGGCTTTGTCTTTATTTGAGCAGAATGAATATGATCTTTTATTAACCGATATTGAAATGCCAGTAATGGGCGGTATGGAACTCTCCAGGTTTGTGAGGGCATTTCATGATCATAAATCGCTGATTCCAATTTTGGCGCTTACTGCAAATGCGATGAAAGAAGATACTGAAAAATATGTAACTGCGGGGATGAATGGTGTGATTGTAAAGCCTTTTTCAGAAAGTAATTTTTTACTGCATTTAGAGAAAGCGTTAATTGGCTGATTAGACAGTTAAGTGCGCTACCAGGATTTAAAATAAATTCTTCCAATCGCTTAAATGGCTGCAAACGCGCATTTAGGCCAAGACATTTTACCCGCTTATTTATTGAATAACTGGAGTAGAAATAATCATAAATTATTTTTTTCTTTTTGCGATATATTTAATTAAATTTATATAGAAACTATATTGATTTATAAAACATTAATGTATGGCCAGATTGTTCAAAATAGCCTTTAGTATCAGCATAATTGTTTTTTATACAAGCTGTGCCAGTCTGACCAAAACGCAGCTAAAAGGAATAAATTCTTATGCGCAGGTTTTAGAGAAATTTTCAGATTATCCAGGTACGATTGTTAAAGGTTTTGTCCAGTTAAAATATGAAACAGGGCAGTTAAATACAGGAACTATAGTAAATAATGCCATTGTAACAGAAAGCCTCTGGAAATCTTATTACGGAAAGGATAAAGCTTTAAAGGAGGCAGAGAAGCTAGACCTTTCTATTCAGATCATAGGGGAGTATGCGGCAGCTTTGGCTAAACTATCATCAACTGATCTGAGTGATAGTATTCAAAGCGGATCATTAAGGTTAGGCAGTAATATGAGCCAGTTAATTACTGAATATAATGCCGTTAGCAATGATAAAATTTCTATAAATATTGGTGCATTGGTAGCTAAAAGTATAGCCTTTTTTGGAACCAGGTATACTAAAAATAAACAAGCGAAGGATTTAAAAGCGTTTATTCATGCTGGTGATCCGTTAGTTACACAAATTACAGAAAGTATAAAAAAAGACCTCGAAAAAGTAGTTTTGGAAAAATGGATACCAGGGTTAAAAGATGAATTAAAAACAAGACACCAGAATTTTTTAAGTAATATGCCACCCAAGGCAGAGTACCGCGTTTACCTGGCAAATTCATATAATAAAGAGGTAGCTGAAATCATTGCAAGGATTGATCATTTAGAAAAAATTACCGCTAAAACTATTGCTGCTGTTGACCATATTAGAAAAGCACATAAGGAATTGTTGGTTTGTATTCAGCAAAAAAAGAAATTAAAAGAAGTATTGGTAGAAACGCAGGCTTTTTATGTTTCTGTTAGGGGAATATATAAAGAAGCCAAAATGTAAACAGGTTAAATCATACTAAATGTTGTGTTATGGAAGCCGAAAAATCTAGTGCCTATAAGCTGGTCATTGATACAATGGAAGCAGTGAATGAAAAAAGAACTTATGACACGATAGGTACGCCAGAGCGGGATGTACTGGATAAATTGGTTATTGAGTTAGACGAATTGTCTTACCTGATTATATCAGAAGATATTTCTAATTTAGTAACTACAATAAATGTTAAGCTGGATGAATTGAAAGCTTTGAATGAAAAAATCCTGGCAAGTTATACGCATCTTAAAAATATATCGGACCATGTTAATAAAATTTCTAAAGTAGTAGGGGTACTGGCAAAAGTAATTGCAAAGGCTGGCTCCGGGGGCCTGATTTAAATCAATAGCTACATTCTTTAACCGCTGAGCGATAGCTGCATACTGATGATGCGAAGGTAATTTAGGAGTGCCTGTTTCTTCGGTGTGCTTTTTATTTATAATTTATATAAAATATTTCGTGAAATGAAACTTTGTGCCTATATTGCGGATGCGAAAGCTTTACAATTGAGCGTATGAACAGAATGGATTTGCAGGAGCTATCAAAATTAAGGTCATTAGAAACAGCGGTTTTAATTGATAATAAATCTTTTGACGGTGCTTATTATTTATGTGGGTATAGCGCCGAATTTGGACTTAAAGCATGTATTGCTAAAAGAACACGTGAATTTGATTTCTTCGATAAGAAAACCGCTAATGATAGCTTTACACATGAACTTATGAAATTGGTTAGAGTTGCTGAATTAGAGAAGGATTTATCCTGTGAAATAAGTAATAATGAAGAATTTAGCTTGAACTGGAACTTAGCTAAAGAATGGACTGAGGCAAGCAGGTATGAAAGATGTTCAGAAAGAAAGGCAACACAATTATACAAAGCAATTAATGATAAACAATTTGGGATTATGTCATGGATAAAAAAATACTGGTAGCTTTAGATATTAAGGAAGGTTTGGAACTGATTACATTTTTGAAAGGTACTGAGCTAAGAATGACTAGTGCTTTTTGGTATTATTCATTAAAAATTGAAGAGTGGCAATTGATGATTGTTACTGATATGGTTGAGGCTGAAGGTTCAAAAAAGGCTTACAAAATTGTACTGGACGCTATCAAATATTTTGGTAAAAAAATAGATATTCCTTTTGAATCTATTTATATGGTCAGTCCTGAAAATTCATTGAATAATATCTCAGATTATGCCGAAAATTTCGAACCTCAAGATACAGGGAAGCGATTTTTAGGGAATTTTGTACGCCGGCAATTTTTCCATGATGCATATTTATATAGAGTTTAGTATTTGAGTGGATAGCACCCTGGTTAGAGGACTTCTGCATGATAAGAAATGAAATGATGGCCGGGAATCAGTTTTTGCTAATATATTGCTGGTTTGCACCAATTGAGTCCCATAAATTTATACGGTTAATTATGATTTTTATAAGAAGCTACGAAGAGCGCAAAACTTATTAAATCATATTTATGTATCCGAAACTTTTAAAGTATGTTATTTATGCAGCGTGTATACCATTAAGTGTAACCGCCCAACTTAAAACCGCAACAACTAAAGCGGTCGTCATCACTATTGATGCCAATAAAAAAGCACAGCTGATTGAAAACTTTGGTGCCGCAGGCTGCTGGAATGCAGAAGGAATAGGTAAATATTGGCCTAAAGAAAAGAAAGAGCGAATGGCGGAGCTGCTGTTCAGCCAGGAAAAAGATAAACAGGGAAACCCAAAAGGGATTGGTCTTTCGGCCTGGCGGTTTAATATAGGAGCCGGTACTGCGGAGCAAGGGGATAGTAGTGGAATGCCTGGCTTGACCCGCAGGGTAGAATCTTTTCAAAATGCCGATGGAACATATGATTGGAAAAAACAGGAAGGATATATCTGGTTTGTAAAAAAGGCCAAAGAATATGGAGTTAAAGATCTAATTGCCTTTGTGAACAGTCCGCCTGTCCATATGACTAAAAATGGATTAGGCTATAAAACTGTAGAAGATCTGATTAGTAATTTAAAAACAGATAAATACAATGCTTATGGTGATTTTCTTGCAGATGTGCTTTCTCATTTTGAGCAAGAAGGATTAAAATTTAATTATATCAGTCCGGTAAATGAACCGCAGTGGAAATGGCTTTGTAAGTTTGGAGAAGCAGATCAGGAAGGAAGCCCATACACTAATCAGGAAATTTACCGGGTAATGAAGGTTTTGGATAGCTCGCTTACTGCTAAAAAGCTAACGACCAAGATATTAATGCCAGAAGCTGGAACATTGACCTATTTATATGGTGGGGGACGCAACAATAATATGAAAACGGCTAACCAGATCCAGCAATTCTGGGGAAAAGAAAGTCCTTATTATATGGAGGGTATTTCACATCTGCCGCGTATAATTGGTGCACATAGTTACTTTACTGAAAATGGCGATAGCAGCCTGATTAGCATTCGCAAGAACGTGGCCGATACGGCAAAAAAATATAACGTAGACTATTGGCAAACTGAATATTGTATGCTCGCGGATGGTTTTAGAGAAGGAACAAAAGATAAGCGAAGTGCTATAGATTGTGCACTTTTTCTATCTAAAGTGATTCATTATGATCTAACAGTGGGTAATGCCACTGCCTGGCAGTTCTGGAATGCATTTGAACCGGGTAAACCCGATTTTGATCTTCGTTATTACCTGATTGCTTTGCAGCCTGATAAAGATAACAGGGATGGAAGTTATACGGATGTCAAAACGCTTTGGGCATTGGGTCATTACAGTTTATTTGTAAGACCGGGAATGCATCGTTTACTGACTACACAAAGCGATCACTTAACTGAAATACAGGCTGCACAGAAAATGATGGTATCTTCTTTTTCTAATGATAAAGGCGGGCTTGTAGTAGTGATTAATAATTATAGTAAAGACCAGCAAAACATAAGTCTTGATCTTAAAAACTTTAAAAATAAAAATATATTGACGCGCTATCTGACTACAGAAGATAAAAATGTGAATATGAAGGTATATTTAAATGAAAAAACAGGTAAAAATGTAATATTGCCTGCTAAATCTATTACAACTTTGGTTATTAACTAGTCTTTATTGATTTTTAACATAAAAAATGCTTCTATATGAAGCATTTTTTATGTTAAAAAAATAAATAGTTGAAATATTAGGTTGAAAAATGGATTATTTCCCAATTAACTGTTAACATAGTGTTAAAATATGTTAAATTACAGTTGATATGAAAGCCCTAATCGGCCTATTATTGTATATAACAAAACTGCTACAAAGCGAATTTCTTTAACCAGGAACTTCAGCAAGATCTGCCAAATCGCCAAATAACCTGTAGGGAACAATCTTTTATTTTCAATTAAAATTGAATTGGATCAATCCGGTACGGGGAGCAGTATGCGTCAAAATAAACTAATTAACTAACTAAAAACCTAACAAATGATGAGAAAAATTCTACTACTATTATTGATGCTTGTGACTATTGTCACGAGTATCAGCGCGCAGGAAAGAACGGTTTCCGGAAGGGTGTATGAAGGAAAGACCACCGGTGGATTGCCGGGGGTGAGCGTCCAGGTAAAAGGCACCCAGTTTAGAACCATGACTGACGGTAAAGGTGTTTTTACAATTAAAGTTCCTGCTGGTGCTGCTACATTGGTATTTACTTCAATTGGATATACTACGCAAGAACTACCTGTTACGGGTACTGCAGCGATAAGCGTTAACTTAACGGAAGATTCAAAACTACTGACAGAGGTGGTCGTAACTGCTTTAGGATATAACCGGGAAAAAGAAAAATTACCTTATTCAGTAGGTGTGGTAAGTGGAGAAAGTTTGACGCTGGCTAAGTCTAATGATGTTTCTACTTCATTAGCTGGAAAAGTTTCAGGTATCCAGCTCCAGGGCTCACCAAGTTCTTCCTTTGATAATGGTAACGTAGTAATCCGTGGTGCAAATAGTTTAGGAACAGCTACTTCTACCAATAATCCGTTGTATATTGTAGATGGTACGCCAACTGAGCAGAACAATGTAATTATGGACAATGTGAAGAGCATTTCTGTATTGAAAGGTGCAGCTGCGACAGCATTGTATGGTCAGCGTGCTGCAAATGGAGTAATTATCATCACCAGTAAAAAAGGTAATAAAGGTGCGCCAACGATTGATTTAAATCTATCCGCAGCAATTGAAAACCAAGCCTTATTGTTTCCTACGCAGGAGCAATATGCAGGTGGTTATGCTTCTACAGTGGATAATGCAGGTACCTCTTATGATGCTGAAGGCTTTGTGTTATTTGCTTACAAACCAGGTATTCACCCAGCAAGCTGGGCGGGATTTAACGGGCAGCGGATGTTAGAATATGGTGCAGATGAAAGCTGGGGCCCAAAAATGAACGGTCAATCTTATCGTCCTTATTATTCCTGGTACGGTGGTCAGGATTTTGGACAGCTTGCCCCGCTAGTTTCTCCTACCAATAAAACTTCAGATTTTTGGGAAACCGGGATCAACTTAAATAACAGTATTGGTGTGAGTGGTGGGGGTGATGAATATACCTACCGTTTAACTTATGCCAATCAAAACCGTTCTTTAATTACACCAGGAGCAAAACGTGACCAGCATCAGATTGGTTTAAATACGGCGTATAATATTAGTAAAAAAGTAACCGTATCAGTTGATCTGAGTTATACCTATAACAAAACTAAAGGACAGCCTGGAGAAGGGTATGACCTTACTGGTAACAGTGTAGCGATGAACTTTAACCAGTGGTGGCAACGTCAAAATGATATTGATAAACTAAAAGATTACGAAAATGCAGACGGAACTTTCCAAAGCTGGAATATCGGAAATCCAAATAGTTATGATCCTGCTAATCCAACTGCTTTCTTAAGACCTGCCTATTGGGATTCTCCCTATTTCGCGGTAGAAAAGAATTACAAAACGGAAGAAAATAACCGCCTGGTAGGTAACCTGGGTTTGAACTACAAGATCAATGACCACTTAAGCTGGCAGTCAAATGCAAGGATGAGCTACCGCAATACGAACGGAGATCAGCGTTATGCATTTGGTGGATTTAACCAGAATAAATATGAAATCTATCAAAGCATTTTGAAAGAAATGAACTATGAGACTAATTTCAATTACAAAGAAACTTTTGGTGATATCTCCTTAGATGCGGTAGCGGGTGGTAATATCCGTCATAATTTATACGATCAGCAAAAAATGAACTCTAACGGAGGTTTGTCATTTCCTGATTATTTTGATGTAGGTAGTGGTTCGATTGCAAGACCTACTATTAATAGGGGATATTATCAAAACACAGTAAGAAGTGTTTACGGAAGGTTGTCTTTAGGATATAAGAACTTCCTGTTTATGGATGCTACGCTGCGTAATGATTGGTCTTCTACACTTCCACAAGCGAATAATTCTTTTGCCTATCCATCGGTTGGGGGTAGTTTTGTTTTCTCAGAATTACTGGAAAAAGATAGTTTTATCAGCACCATCATTACGGCAGGTAAGTTGCGTGCTTCATGGGCACAAGTGGGGTCAGACCTTGATCCTTTCAAAGTAAATACGGCCTTAGTTAACCAGCCAATTTATGGTACTACCCCATCTGCTGAAATTGGTGATGAATACCGCTCTGGTAATGTGAAGCCATCTCTAACTACTTCATGGGAAGCAGGTGCAGATTTAAAGTTGTTTAACTTGTTTACTTTAGAATTTACTTATTACCAGGATGATAATAAAGATCAGATCTTAAGTCTGGACCTTGATCCAACTACAGGATTTAATAAATACCAGATTAATGCTGGTAAAATCCAGCGAAAAGGGATTGAATTAAGTTTAGGTGCTTCTCCTTTTAAAGGTGCCTTCAAATGGGATATTACTACATCCTTTGGCCGCAACCGTTCTAAAGTAATTTCATTATCTGATGATTTGGGTACGTATCTGGTTGGTACAGAGCGTGCAAATACACGTTTAGAGCACAGGGTAGGTGAACAATGGGGGATGCTGGTTGGCCAGATGTGGCGCAGGGATGCAGCAGGTCAAGTCTTGATTGATGCAACTGGTCTGCCTTTAATTGATCAGAATAAAGAAGGTGGAACGGTCGCTGCTGATTTTACAGGTGGTTTTTACAACTCGTTCAGCTACAAAAAATTTACTTTGGCTTTCTCAATGGATTTCCAGAAAGGTGGTCAATTCCATTCAAGAACAGCTTTACATGGGGTAGGTGCTGGTCAGCATGAAAGCACTGTAGGGGTAAATGATAAAGGGGTTGACTGGAGGATGTTCCTATCACAAGGTGGTGGTATTCGTGTAGATGGGATTTATGGTCCGGGTGTAGTGATTAACGGGGTTGACGTAAGCGGACAAGCCAATACAACTTATATTGCTGCTTCCAGATATTTCAATTCTGCGCGTCAGGGAGATAACCTGAATACGAATATCCTGTCTGCTACTTATGTTAAACTTCGTGAGGTTCGTGTGGGTTATGATTTACCTAAAACGATTTTAGGAAAAGCTTTCAAAGCTGCTAATATCGGCTTAACAGTAAACAATGCATGGCTGATCTATTCACCAGCAGCACGTGATTATGGAATTGATCCTTCAGAGCTGGAGCAATACTGGAATGAAGGAGGGCAACTGCCTCAGACACGTACTTTTGGCTTAAATCTAAGATTGACTTTATAATGATAAGACACAACTATATGAAAAATATAATCATCGTATTAATAGGGCTGGTGCTTTTTGCCGGATGTAAGCCCACAGATTTCGGAGAAACGAATATCGACCCAAGACTGGTTACGGCAGCACCAACCAGGACATTGTTAACCTTTGCCTTACAGCAAAGCCCCTTTGTGCTATTTGGTTCTCCTGACCGGCAGTTAACAGGGTATGCTAACGTGGATATGAACTTTTATGCGCAATATTTATCAGAAGGACCGTATCCAGGTGGTTCTTTATATTCTACCCGTTTCCAAAATTGGGGCGCATGGTATACCGGGCCACTCTATAACTTAGAGTCTATCATTAACTCTGTCAATGAGGGCAATACACTCGCAGATCCTGGGGCAAATGGATCAGCAAATAACCAGCTAGCAGTAGCCCGGATCATGAAGGCTTATTATTTCTGGTATCTAACCGATAAATATGGTGATATACCTTATTCGGAGGCTTTAAAAGGAAATGTGATTTTGCAGCCTAAGTTTGATAAACAAAAGGATATTTATTATGATTTGTTCAAAGAACTGACTGAAGCACAAGCTCAAATCAATGTTGCTGAAAAAGCGGTGGCAGGAGATATTTTATTAAACGGAAATATGCTTGCCTGGAAAAAAATGGCCAATACGATCCGTTTATTTATGTCATTGCGTTTGGTTAAAAATGATCCTGCAAAAGCGCAAACAGAATACACTGCGGCGCTTGCTGCGGGAGTGCTGACAAGCAATGCGGATAACATTATTTATCAATATATTGGCTCTGATCCAAATAACTGGAATCCATGGTATGAAAATTATATCAATGATAACAGAAATGATTACGCAATTAGCAGCACCATTGGTACTGCGATGATTAATAATGCAGATCCGCGGATCAGGGTTTATGCTGAAATATTAAACGGAGCAGTTAGGCCACTGGCATATGGAAATCAGGGTGCTGTAAGTATCCCTGGTGATTATAGCAGGTTAGGCCCTGCATTACAGGGAGCAGCTGCTCCTGCACCGTTGTTTACCTATGCACAGGTATTATTTGTTCAGGCTGAAGGCGTATTGAAAGGTCTTGCCGCAGGTAATGCTGCACAATTGTATACGGATGGGATTAGATCTTCTATGGTGCAATGGGGCGTTTATACAGATGCGGCTTATGCGGCTTATATTGCCAATGCAAGTGTAGCTTATAATCCTGCTACAGGACTGCAGCAGATTATTACCCAAAAATGGTCTCATCAGTATCTGAATGGTTTTGAAGCTTGGACAGATTGGAGAAGAACTGGTTTTCCGGTACTTACACCCGCTCCTGGTGCTGCACAAGGGGGTGGGATCCCAAGACGTATGGGGTATCCAACTAACACGGTAGCCTTAAATGAGAAGAATTATAAGGCAGCAATTGCAAGCCAGGGAGAGGATAGTAATTATACTAAAATCTGGTGGGATAAATAAAACTTGCTGAACGATTTGATTGATAAAATAATAAAGGCTTTTCCATTTTTGGAGAAGCCTTTATTATTTTGTGATAATATGACAATTGATAATTACAGGGGATGGATTTGCTGAAAAACACATTATAATATGATTTACAGGGTGTTTGCTCTTACTTTAATACAAGTTACGACTGATATTATATTATAATGTTATTCTAATTAATGCCCTATAAATGCCCTCTAACTTATTTTTAACCAAATAAATTGATTAATATTGTCGATGATTATTAAACACCTATTAACTAAGGAGCAGGAAGCCTTTATAAAGAAGCACAAAATCTCGCAAGATTTATTGATTAACGCCAATGGAGAAGGACTAACTGAAGATTTAATAAAGACCATGTATGAGGAGAATAAATTGTTCGCCTACAACACAAATGATTGTACCGATCCGGAACATAGTATCAGAACAATAGCAGGTGATTGCCCTCAAAGTGACCCAACTAGAGTAGCTGCTACTTTAAGAGAATTGAAAGCTGGTTATATCTATATAGCAGGTTCTAAAAAAGGCGGGTTAATTAAAGTTGGTTCTGCAAATGAGACAAAAGCAAGAACCCCTACATTTGATATCTCTAGTGCTAAATACGGCGGTTATGATGATTGGGAAGTTTTATTCCACGCCAGAACAGTTAACATGGGCAGAATTGAAAGATTTTTTCAGGAAAAACTAAGCGAATACAAAACCTCTTACCAATTTGAAAAAGCAGGTAAATTACAAAGCGGTGGTGAGCTTTACAGATGTTCTTATGCTAAAGCTAAAGAAGTAATTCTGGATGAAGAAAATCAACTGCCTGCAGATTTTACTTTGATTAGCGAAAAGAAACACATTATTTCTGAATACCAATTCAAAAACCTGAAGGTTAGAACAGCTGCTGTTGCCGCTGCTTCCAGTGCTCCGGTTGCTGCTGCTACAGAAATAGCAGAGTAATTATGCGCTTAAATATCCATGTTCCTATTACATTATTAGGTTTTATGATCTTGCTGTCTTCCTGTGCAGTTCAAAAGGACAGGAAAGCAGCAGTAAAGGATATTTATAAAGCAGAGGGGTATCATTTAGCCTGGGCTGATGAATTTGATCAGGATGGCCGGCCTGATCCGGCCAGCTGGAAATATGAGCAGGGATTTGTAAGAAACAATGAACTGCAATGGTATCAGCTAGAAAATGCTTTTTGTGCAGATGGCCTGCTGATTATTGAAGCCCGGAAAGAGGAAAAACCAAATCCTGGTTATTTAGCCGGGAGCCGGGATTGGCGAAAGAAAAGAAAGAATATTGATTATACTTCGGCATGCCTGATTACTGAAGGCTTGCAAAGCTTTCAGTACGGCCGTTTTGAAATGCGCGGACGGATTAATGTAAGCAGTGGCCTTTGGCCGGCATTTTGGACTTTAGGTGTAAAAGGCGGCTGGCCTGCAAATGGTGAAATCGATATCATGGAATACTATGAAAACAAGGTTTTAGCCAATATTGCAAGTATGGGGCCTGCAGGGAAACCAAAATGGTTTAGCAACACTCAATCTATCACTTCCTTAGGCGGGCCGCAATGGGCTGATCAGTTCCATGTATGGCGTATGGATTGGGATGCTGAATCTATCAGTTTATTTATTGATCATATCCTGATCAATAAAGTGGCCTTAGATAAACTTCAAAATGAGGATGGATCTAAGATCAATCCTTTCCAGCAGAAACATTATATTTTATTAGATCTGGCTATGGGCGGCATGAACGGCGGAGAACTTGGAGATACGAAATTTCCAAACCGGATGGAAGTTGACTATGTTAGGGTATATCAAAAATAAAGGAAACGTTTACTTAAGCATATCTTTTATTGGAAAATGGCAGCTGTTAAAGTTTGCTGCTCAAATTTAATTTAGTGTACAACTAATTTACAATCAACCATGATTTTCTGGTAATCTTTCATCTCTACTTCATTGTTAATCAGTTTTAAAAGTAGCATGATTGCATTTTCTCCCACAGACTCCGGGTTTTCTTCAATTGACGCGATAGGTGGAGTATCCAGATACCTGATGAAAGAAGTATTCCCAAACCCGATGCATTCAATGGAGTCAAAACCAGGGTACTGAATATTGCGCAGATATTTCATCGCATCAAAGAGTATGAGTTCTTTAAAAGCAACAAATGCAGTGGGTGTATCTTCTTGATTGATAAAGAGATGTTTTATCGCTGTTTCTGTATTTTGTTTGTCGAAATCAGTATGAGCAACTAAGGAAGCATCAAATGGAAGTCCATGATCTTTCAAGGCATTGATATATCCATTAAAGCGGTCATGTGTAAAACTTGTCATTTTTGGCCCGCCCAAATAGGCTATACGCCTATGGCCACGATCAGCTAAATACTTTGTTGCCTGGTATGAACCTTGAAAGGTATTGCCTAAGACTTTATGGCAATTTCTGTTAAAACTTGGATTGCGGGTATAATAAACTACTGGTAAACCCAAGTTCTCAAACTGTTCAAAATGTTTAAAATCTTGTGTGTGTTTAGAGATGGCTACTATTAATCCGTCTACACGCCTTTTCAAAAGCATATTGGCCAATTGTATCTCCTTTTCGGCATTGTCATCAGACTGGCTGATGATTACATTATAACCGGATTGCATGGCAAATTGTTCTACACCAAAAATGCTCCTGGTAAAAAAGTGGTCTAGCAGATTGGGTAAGATAATACCAATGATCTTAGATTTTCTTTCCTTTAAATTTATAGCGGATGTATTTGGTGTAAAATGTAATTCCTTTGCCATTTCCTGCACTCTTTTACGGGTAAACTCATTTACTGTTGGGTAACCGTTAAGTGCCTTAGAAACAGTTGATACTGACATTTTTAGTTTTTCAGCTAAAAACTTAAGTGTAACTGGTGTGTTATTTGCCATGAATCTGCTACTCCTTTATATTTAATAACTCTAAGTTGTGATATATTTCTATTATTACTATTTTTTTTGAAAAACTGTAAATTTCTTTTAGATTACCCTGGTAACATATTCAATTTTACCCTGTTTATCTGTTGAAACTATAAATTATTTCAAACGTTTGAAATAAGGTTACAGCCCCCTTTAGGCTGTTTTATGAGAATTAAAATCAGTCAATTCGATTGTTGTTGGTAATTTTCATCTACTAATCAAAATAACCAAATATAACATGACGGATTACTTAACATTCTCAGGGATGCACCCCTCGCTATTTCTCCGGTATTTAATTATAAATTTTTCAAGCGCCTGAAAAATGCTGCACTATTAGTTCGTCCTTGCCAATAACCTGGGCGGAAATTAGAATCAATTAAATATTAATCCATTGCTTACCGGAAAGCAAATCAATGCTTAATTCCGGTAAATCTAAGCTATAATAAAATATTATGGATAAACTTTACTATTATTTTTCCTGTATCTTTTTGATATGCTGCTCATTTACTGCTTTAGGCCAGTATAAAGTAACTGGTACAGTGAAAGATGCCAGGGGCATAAGTTTGCCTGGGGTGAGTGTTAAAATTAAAAATACAACTGCTGGTGCCATTACCAATAATGAAGGAAAATACAACATATCAACCAGTGAAAATAGCGGTGTAGTTGTTTTTACCTATATCGGCTACCTTTCAAAAGAGCTTTCTTTTAATGGGAACGCTGCGGTGAATGTAACACTTGATGAAGATGCACAGGGCTTAAATGAAGTTGTTGTGGTTGGGTATGGTACCCAGAAAAGAGTGAACCTTACCGGTTCTGTAGCGCAAATTAGCGGAGATGTTTTGGTAAACCGGCCTGTGCCAAATGCATTGGCGGCTATGCAGGGGATTTCTCCTGGAGTAACCATTACCCGCGGAAGTGGAAAGCCAGGTGCCGAAAATTACAATATCCGGATCCGTGGGTTTTCTTCTGCAAATGAGACCAGGGCTTTGGTTCTGGTAGACGGGGTAGAAATGGACCTTGCTTTGATCAATCCTGATGACATTGAAAACATTTCTGTATTAAAAGATGCGGCAGCGGCTTCAATTTATGGAGCAAGGGCTGCCGGTGGTGTGGTTTTAGTAACCACTAAGCGTTCTACTGCTGGTAAAACCCGTGTTACTTTTAGTAATAATTATAGTTTAAATATTACTGCCAGACAGCCTGAAAGACTAGATTCATGGGATGAGCAGGCGCTGATCGATGAAGCCAGGCTTAATGCTACTGGTGCCAAAGAGTATACTGACGAGCAAATTGAATGGCTAAAAAATCCTAATTTTAATTACAGGCCAAACTTAACTTCAGACCGCTGGGAGTATTTCGATAATACTGACTGGATAAAAGAAGGAATGAACAAGGTGAACCCTTCTCAGAATTATGCACTTTCTGTAGGTGGTGGTAAACAAGAACTAAACTACTTGCTGTCTGCTGGATACTACAAACGGGATGGGGTGATGAAATTTGGCCCTGATGATAATTCCAGAAATAACCTGAGGCTATCTGTGAATACGCAACTTAATAAGTATTTGAGTTTAGGCGTAATTGCGGGATATATTAAATCTACCGTAAATGAAAACTCATACAGTACTGGAAATATTATTGATCTCTTATATAGGGTACGTACAAGGCAGTCGCTTTATACCCCTTCAGAAGATGTAACTGGCCAGATCTATAATGGTGATTTGCAGCTTAATCCAATTGATATTCAAAAGAATGCAGGTTTATCAACTTCTTCGTATGAGAATTTTACCGGAAAAGTGAATGTAACTGCAAAGGATTTTATTAAAGGGTTAACACTTGATTTCTCTGCCTCACGTAACCAGGGGAATTATAATTATGAATCTAGTAAAAGGACATTGGTCTGGTATGGCCGCTCTACGGGTACGGTCAGAAATTCGCTGAATACCCCAAATAGGTTCGATATGACAAAAAACAAATCATATCAGGATAACCTGACTGCACAGTTTACTTACGAATTGTCGCTTAACAAACATAATTTCAAGGTATTAGGTGGTACATCTTATGAGCAATACCGTAAAGATGAATTTTCTGCGAGTGCAATCAATATGGTGACTAACGATTTCTTCAGTCTTAATTTTGGTGACCCGGCAACTAAAATAAATAGTGATTTGATAGAAACATGGGCTATTGCCTCTGTATTTGGAAGATTTAACTACGATTATGATGGGAAATATTTATTTGAAGCGGTGGTTAGAAGGGATGGTAGCTCTAGATTGTCTCCTGATAACAGGTTCCAGTTATTTCCTGCATTTTCTGCCGGATGGCGGCTGAGTGAAGAAACATTTTTTAAAGATAAAGTCCCTTTTATCTCGAATTTAAAATTGCGGGGTTCCTGGGGACAGCAGGGCAACAGTGCAGTGGTAGGTTTATATGATTTTCTCCCATTGATTACCAGTGGGCTTACCGTTAATGATCAGCCAAACCTGGTGTTTAACGGAGCAAAGGCTCAATATCTTTTTCAAAGAGAGCTGGCCTCTAAAGATAGAACCTGGGAGACGGTAGAATCTGCTAATATTGGAATAGATGCAGGTTTATTTAAAAATAAACTGAACATTACTGCAGAGTATTATGTGAAATACAATAAAAATATGCTTGCTTATTTAAACTTGCCAAGCATTATCGGTGTAGGTACGCCTGCTACTAATGTAGGTGAGCTGAAAGGCTGGGGCTGGGACTTAGATATCCGCTGGAGGGATGTTTTTAAAAATGGGGATTATCACATTGGTTTAAGTGTAGCGGATAACCAGAATAAGTTACTTAAATATAATGGTAGAAATTCCATTGGAACCGGTGGTGTGGTTTCCTTAATGGAAGGTTATCCTTTAAACACGGTTTGGGGATATAAAACTGATGGTTATTTCCAGACGCAGGCGGAGGCTAATGCCTATAATGCAACGGTTAAATATCCATTCTTTGCCAGTCCGGGGGCAGGTGATGTGAAATATTTAGATCTGGATGGAAACGGGATTATTAATGCTGGTGAAGGAACACCGGATAAACCAGGCGATCTGGTTAATTTGGGTACAACAAACGGCCGTTATACTTATGGACTGGACTTAGGTGCTTCCTGGAAAGGCTTTGATTTTTCTATATTTCTGCAAGGGGTGGCAAAACGGTCCTTCCTGATTAACGAAAATACGCTATCGCCAATTTTAGGGACATCAAATATGCCCTGGACTATACATATGGATCATTGGACACCAGAGAATCCAGATGCTTTCTTTCCAAGAATGTACCAGACCAGTGCGCATAATTTCAGGCCATCCGATAAATGGGTGCAGAATGGAAGTTATGTCCGCTTAAAAAATGTAACACTGGGATACAATTTTAAGGTGAACAAGAAGTATATACAAGGCTTAAAAGTGTATTTCTCCGGACAGGATTTATTTGAAAAAACAGATGTACTCAGCGTGTTTGATCCTGAGGTAGGAAATGATGTTGGTGCGGGTACTTATCCATTTTACCGTTCCGTATCATTTGGTATTAATGTGACTTTATAATTAGCGGATTTTTATGACTATTAAAAATATTCTGATGAACAAATATAATATAGTGCTGACCATGCTTTTATTGATTACATCGATCAATATGGGCTGTAAAAAACTGGATAGGTTTCCAGAAACCCAGCTTGCAGATCTTGATTTCTGGAATACGGAGAATGATTTAATGAATGCTGCCAATAGAATGTACCAGCAGCTGACTGGCTATAGCATTGACAACCGTGCTGATGATAATGTCAATCAGGGTGGTTTAAATTTGATCAGTAATGGAAACAGGAGCATTCCTGCAACAAGTGACGATTGGTCAAGGCCTTATGAACAAATCTATACGGCAAACAATATTCTCGAAAAAGGAGGTAAAGCGCAAGTTACTGATGCGGTTAAGAACCGGTATTTTGCTGAGGCACGCTTTTTTAGGGCATATGCGTATTCTGCTTTAGTGCAGAAGTATGGAGACGTACCATTATTGCTTAAAACGCTGGAAATTAATTCTCCGGAACTGTCTATGCCGCGTACGCCAAGGGCAGCAGTCATCCAGGCTATTTATGACGATTTAGATTATGCAGCGATTTGGTTACCTGCGCGTGCTGCGCTACCAGCTGCACAATATGGCAGGGTAACTAAGAGTGCGGCCTGGGCATTAAAAGCAAGAGTAGGACTGGATGAAGGAACGAGAGGCAAGTTTTATGGAACGCCTGATTATCAGAAAAACCTGCAGGTAGCTATTGATGCTTCTGCTTTAGTGATGGGACAGGGACATACTTTATTTGCTAGTTACCAGGGAATGTTTACCCATGATGGGGAAGGGCCTGCTAATACAGAGAATGTTTTTGTAAAATTATATGGGCTTACGGCTGCTTTGGGATTAACGCATAATACTTCACGTGATTTAGAGAATGGCAGAATTGCACCTACACGTAACTTGATCCGTATGTTCTTGTATAAAGATGGATTGCCAGCGTATAATACCGATAATACACCATCGGCCACTAAATCTCCATTCTTTGTGAATGAGAAAGATGAGCTGAGCTATAATACCATATTAGACAACAGAGACCCAAGAATTACTACCCTGGTTTACAGAAGTGGGGAGCAGTCTTATCAGCGGCCATGGATACCAGGTACTTCTCTAGGATCCAGATCGGCTTTTGCCGGAAAGAAAGGATTTAACACGGCTGACTGGACTTTGAATAATAATGCGACAGTGCACAAGCCGCTGATCCGTTATGCAGAGGTGTTATTAATTAATGCGGAAGCTAAATTTGAATTGAATAATGCAATTAGTGACGCAGAGCTAAACCTAACCATAAATTTATTAAGAACCAGGGCGGGGTTGACAGTGAGATTAACCAATGCATTTGTAACGGGCAATAATTTAAGTATGCGGGAAGAGATCAGGAGGGAAAGAACGGTAGAGTTAGCGCTTGAAGGTTTCCGCTATACTGATTTATTACGCTGGAAAACTGCAGAAACGGTCATGCCAAAAGTATTGCTGGGTGCCAAGTTTAATGCTGCGGAGTGGGTAGGTACCGTTGGTTCTACACTAAACTTGAATGCTGATGGTGTACTGGTTGTGGAAGATGCTGCTAAAAGAACTTTTAGTGCAACAAGGGATTACCTATATCCGGTTCCATTGCAGGAAATTACGCGAAGTGGCAATAATGTCGTACAAAATCCGAATTGGAATTAATATTAAGAAACATGAAAAGAGGATATATAATTTTAACCATTTTAGGGGTTGTTGCTATTAGTTTTACTGCGTGTAAGAAAGATGATGATCCGGTTGGCGTATCAGAATATGAGAATTATTATTATGCAGGTTTTTTACCCTGGAATAATACGGGAACGGAGTCTGTGTTCAGAAACCAAACGAAACTGGTTAAGTTTCCTGTGCAATTCCATTCGGTATATGAGCGTGATTATGATGCAGTAGCCCAATATAGTTTAGTAACTACCGGAATTACTAATCCAGCGGTTGCAGGTCAGGATTTTAATATTGTAGATAAAGATGGAAATACCCTGCAACCTGCAAATGGTGTTTATTCATTAACTTTCCCGAAAGCGAAAGCAAAAATTGATACGATATATGTAAAAGTATTAAATAGTCCGGTTGCCGGAACAAGAAGGATAGAGATCGATTTAATCAAAAATACAACGCCGCAATATACTGCGGGAACTTTTACCCAGGCATTTAAACGATTCCTGGAAGTGAAATAGATACATTTTAAAAGCTGGACAATTAATGGATATTAGCCGATACTTTAAATTATACCTGATACTCTGTGCAATGTTTTGTGGTTTACAAAGCATTGCACAAAATGCACCTGTCAAATCAATCAGCCTGAATGATTCCTGGCAGTTTAGTAAAAATAAGCAGGGCGATTTTGTAAGCCTGAACCTTCCGCATACCTGGAATGCATTTGATGTAATGGATGATAAACCGGGCTATTACCGGGGAGCAGGATGGTACAAAAGGAAACTTAAGTTGAGCCCGCAGTTAAAAGATAAAAAACTGTTTGTCAGTTTTAGCGGCGCTAACCAGGAAACTGAAGTTTATGTGAATGGTCACCTGGCTGGCAGGCATATTGGTGGGTATTCCAAATTCATTATACCGGTAAGCCAGTTTCTAAATTATAAAGATGATGAAATTGAAGTAAAAGTAGATAACCAGTTTAATGAGGATATTGCTCCATTAACGGCTGATTTTACTTTTTTTGGTGGTATTTACCGCAATGTTAATCTGATTGTAGTGCCTGCTGTTCATTTTTCTAAAAATGATCATGGTGGCCCTGGGGTATACTTAACTACACCATCGGTTTCTAAAGAATCGGCTACTGTATTGGTGAGAAGTTTAATTGATAATTTGTCTTCGGGAAATAAAAAGATTACTGTACAAACGGTATTAAAAGATCGTAGTGGAAAGACATTAACTGCTATAGTTAAAGTTTTAGATCTTCCTGCGGGTACACAGCAAGAAGTAACCCAGCAGCTCAAAACTATAAAATCGCCCAAACTATGGGCTCCGGCTGATCCTTATTTATACCGGGTAATCACAACCATACTTGATGCGAAATCTAAGGAGATTATTGAACAGGTTTCTAATCCATTGGGGTTAAGATGGTTTAAGTTTGATGCCGCTAAAGGGTTTTTCTTAAATGGGGAGCCGCTAAAATTGATCGGTGCCAGCCGGCACCAGGATTATGAAGGATTAGGTAATGCTGTGCCTGATGCTTTGCAAGTGCGTGACGTTGAACTTTTAAAAGAAATGGGAGGTAATTTTTTGCGTGTTGCCCATTATCCCCAAGACCAGCTGATCCTGGAAACATGTGACCGGCTTGGTATTTTAGCTTCTGTTGAAATTCCGGTAGTGAATACGATCACTGAATCTGAAGCTTTTACAGCGAACTGCAAGGAGATGCAGATAGAAATGATCCGCCAGAATTTTAACCATCCGAGTGTGGTGATTTGGGCTTATATGAATGAAGTCTTGCTAAGACCTAAGTTTTCTAATGATAAGGTACGGCAGGAGCTTTATTACAAGCATATTGCAGAGCTGGCGCAAACCTTAGATGATCTTACCCGTAAAGAAGATGCTTCCCGGTATACCATGATCGCTAACCATGGTGCCTTTGACCTGTATCATCGCGTTGGTTTAACAAAGATCCCCATGATTGTGGGCTGGAATTTATATTCTGGCTGGTATGGTGGTGAGCTGGAGGATTTTGGGAAGTTTTTAGATCAGCATCATCAGGAACTTCCTGATCAGCCGATGCTGGTTACCGAATATGGGGCAGATGCAGATCCGCGCATCCGCTCTTCTGCACCGGTTAGATTTGATAAGAGCCAGGAATATGCCCTTAAATTTAACCAGGTGTATCTGGATGAGATTTTAAAAAGACCTTTTGTGAGTGGTGCTATGGCTTGGAATTTAGCTGATTTTAGTTCTGAGAGCAGGGAAGAGACGATGCCGCATATGAACAATAAAGGGTTGCTTACTTTAGGCAGGGAGCCGAAGGATAGTTATTTTCTATACCAGGCTTATTTGTTAAAGCGGCCTTTTGTGAAGATTACTTCCAGGCATTGGAAAAACAGAAGTGGAATGGCAGATAGCTTACCATCCTATCGTACACAACCCATCTCGGTGGCTACTAATTTGGCATCTGCAGAGTTATTTTTAAATGGGAAGAGTTTAGGGGTAAAACCTGCGCTTAGCCATTTGTGTGAGTGGCAGGTTCCTTTTAAAGATGGTAAGAACCAGCTGAGTGTGGTAGCAGGAAGCAGCAGGGATGAGATGGAGGTTGATTTTAGCACTTCTTTTAGTACGATTAATGTATTACTTGGTGCTAAAAGATATTATACTGATGAAAAACAGCATCAGTTATGGGTGCCTGACCGGCCTTATCAAAAAGGGTTATGGGGTTTTATAGGAGGTGCACCATTCAGAGGTACAAATAACAGGATGTCTTACGGGAGTGATAAAAATATTTATGATACGGATGATGATCCTGTTTTTCAAACTCAGCAGCAAGGGATTGAGCGATATAGGTTTGATGTTCCAGATGGGGAATACGCACTTACGTTATGTTTTGCAGAATTGCTTGGAGGAACCGCTAAAGAAATATTAGCTTATAACTTAGATAATACCCAGGTTAAAGAAAAAGCAGAGCAACGGATATTTGATGTATCGGTCAATGGGCGTTTATTTCTGGAAAAGCTAAACCTGGCTGCGGATTATGGATATACTGTGGCCGTAAAGAAAAAGACCAGCATTACGGTACAGGATGGAAAAGGAATTTTAATTGAATTTAAAGCCATTGAAGGAAAGCCGGTTTTGAATGCGGTACAGCTGGAGAAAATATATTAGCATCATTTTGCGAAATATTTTTTAAGCAGAATGGAGTTTATGATAAAGCGGATTATAAAATGAATATAAGAAATAGAATAATGCTTAAAGTGTTGCCGGTGGTAATTTTTATCGGTTCTTTTTACCCGGTTCAGTCATTAAAAGCGCAGCAATATCAAAGATTAACATCTGATTGGGAGTTTATCAAACAAGATTTGGGCGGGATTTGGGAAGCTGTCCGGCCGGTTGGAAAGGGTAATCCTGAAAGTGTTCCTTTATGGGAGCAGGTTACACTGCCGCATTGTGTGAATGCGACGGATGCAGTAGATCCTGATGTGAATTATTACCAGGGGCCTTCCTGGTATCGAACAGCATTGGGGTTAAATAATCCTTATAAGAACGGACGGACTTTATTGCATTTTGAGGGGGCAGGGCAGAAGTCTGAAGTGTATGTGTATACCACAAAAGTAGGGTCGCATGTGGGTGGTTATGATGAATGGACTGTTGATATTACAGATGCTGTGGAAGCTTTTAAGAAAACAGCAGTTTATAAGAATCAATTTAAAGGGAAAATCCCGGTTTCTATCCGGACAGATAATTCCAGAGACCTGGAAATGATCCCTTCTGATCTTTCTGATTTTAATGTGTATGGAGGGATTTACAGGTATCTGAATTTGGTTTATGTGCCAGAGGTTTCTTTGGATAAGGTGTTTGCAAAGGCAGAGGTGGATGCTGCTGGTAAAACAGGAAGTCTCCAGGTGAAAGCAAGGTTATATAATCCTGCTGGGCTGAGTACCGGGAAAGTACTGCTTCAATTGATTGACCCTGCCGGAAAAGTGGTCGCTAAAACGCAGAAGATATTAAATGATCTGTCTAATGATCTGCCATGGTGGGATTTAGCTGTTTCTAAGCCCAAATTATGGTCTGCTGATTTACCGCAGTTATATACTTTACAATATGAGATTCAGTCTGTAAACGGAACTTTTAAAGGCAAAGAAAAAATTGGTTTCAGGAACTTTGAATTTGTAGAGAAGGGGCCTTTTATGCTAAATGGTAAACGTTTGCTGTTAAAGGGTACCCACCGCCATGAAGATCATGCTGGTGTAGCTGCGGCAATGACCGAGAATCAGATCAGAAAAGAAATGGCCATGATGAAAGATATGGGCGTTAATTTTATCCGTCTTGCCCATTATCAGCAATCACGTATTGTTTTAAACCTGTGTGATAGTTTGGGGATTATGGTTTGGGAAGAAATTCCATGGTGCAGGGGAGGTTTAGGTGGGGAGGTGTATAAGGAACAGGCACGCCGTATGTTAACCAATATGATTGAGCAGCATTATAACCACAGTTCGGTAATTATCTGGGGATTGGGGAATGAGAATGACTGGCCAGGAGATTTTCCGGAGTTTGATAAAGAGAAGATCAGGGTTTTTATGAAAGAGCTGAATGATCTTTCCCATCAGCTGGACATTTCAAGGCAGACAGCGATTAGAAGATGTGATTTTTGCAGTGATATCGTTGATGTGTATTCTCCGTCTATCTGGGCAGGCTGGTATCGTGGTAATTATACAGATTATAAGAAAGCTTCTGAAGATGAGTTTAAAAAAGTGAAGCGCTTTCTTCATGTGGAGTGGGGAGGGGACAGTCATGCAGGTAGAAATTCGGAAAATCCGGATAAAGCATTGAGCAAGATCAAATCCGGTACAAGTGCAGATGAAAGGGCAGGTGATGCTTCTTTGTTTGGTGGGGCTGCCAGAATCTCTAAAGATGGTGACTGGAGTGAGTCTTACCTGGCTAACCTGGTAGACTGGCATTTGAAAGAGCAGGAGAATATGCCTTGGTTAAGCGGAACTGCATATTGGCCTTTTAAAGACTTTTCTACCCCGGTAAGACCTGATAACCCTGTTCCTTATATGAATCAAAAAGGGGTAGTGGAACGGGATTTTACAAAAAAGGAAGCTTATTATGTTTTTCAATCTTATTGGACCGAGCAACCAATGGTACACATTTATGGACATAACTGGCCGGTACGCTGGGGGGATGACGGGGAAGAGAAAATGGTCAAAGTGTATGCTAATTGTACGGAAGCGGAGCTGTTTTTAAATGGTAAAAGCTATGGTACAAAGAAGAGAAATAGCCAGGATTTTCCTGCAGCTGGATTACGCTGGAACCTTCCCTTTAAGAAGGGTGAAAATGTGGTACGTGTGGTAGCTAAAAAAGGAAAGGCCCTGGTGAAAGATGAAATCAGGTTCAATTACCAAACGGAGAAATGGGGCAAAGTTGCCAAAATGATCCTGACTAAGGTTGACCAGCAAGATGATATCGCTACGGTTGAGGTGAAATTATATGATAGTAAAATGGTGCAGTGCCTGGATGCGGTGAACCTGATCAGCTTTGCTTTGGCAGGAGAAGGAAAGTTGATTGATAACCAGGGTACTTCCTCAGGATCCAGAAAAGTACAGGCTTATAATGGCCGGGCCTTAATCCGCGTAAAATTAAACAAGGGGAAAAGTATGGTGTCAGTGGTATCTGATGGTTTACCTGCTTCATTTGTAGCCCTTTAATTATTTATAAGATTTTAATTCTAAAATTATGAAGAAAATATTATCAATACTGTTTGTAGTTAGCTTGTACACGATTTTACCTGGGTTTTCTAGCGCAAATACAATATCTGGCACAAATACAATTTCTGTAATAAATCCAGTTTCCTTATTATCCTGGTTTTCTGAAAGTGATGAGCTTGAAAAAGCGGCTCAAAGCTTACTTAAAAAGCAGATCCTGGCAGAAGCAAAATGGGCAATGAAACAAAAACCGGTTACGGTTACGGCATCTTTTTCTCCAAGAAGCGCTGGGGGTAAACATGACTTCTTTTCTGAGGCAGATTATTTCTGGCCAGACCCTGCAAACCCAGATGGGCCTTATATTAACCGGGATGGGTTAACGAACCCAGATAATTTTGTAGCACATCGTAAAGCAATGATCACTTTAAGCAAGGTCATTGGAGCTTTAGCTGCTGCGTATCAGTTAACGGGAGATGAAAAGTATGTGAAACAAGCAGTGATTCATATTCATGCCTGGTTTGTGGATCCGGAGACTTTAATGAATCCCAATTTACTTTTTGCCCAAGCAGTTAAAGGAAAATTTACAGGTCGTAACTATGGGATTATAGATACCATACACTTGATGGAAGTGGCACAGGGGATTTTGATCATGCAAAAATCTAAAGCTTTTGACCCGCGTATTGCTACTGTAGCTACAAACTGGTTTGCAGCCTATATTAAATGGTTAAATACCAGTAAACCAGGCTTACAGGAGAAATTGGTTAAAAATAACCATGCTACGTGTTGGGCCATGCAGGTGGCCTCATTTGCGAAATTATGCAATGATCAGGACATGCTGGATTCTCTGCGAATCAGATTTAAAACGGTATTGCTGCCAAATCAAATGCGTACTGATGGAAGCTTTCCATTGGAAATGTCACGCACTAAGCCTTATGGTTATTCTATCTTTAACCTGGATGCAATGACCATGCTTTGCCAGATTTTATCTTCACCAGCAGATAACCTGTGGGATTTTGAAACTACAGATGGTAAATCAATTAAAAAGGGAATTGCTTATCTGTATCCATTTATTGCGGACAAAAGTAAATGGACCTTAAAACCTGATGTAATGTATTGGGATAACTGGCCGGTTGCACAACCTTTTCTTTTATTTGGTGCAGTGGCTTACCAGCAGCAGTCATGGTATGGGACATGGGCCAGTCTGGATCATGATCCAAAAGTAGAAGAGGTGATCAGGAATTTACCTATCCGTCATCCGTTAATCTGGTTGTAACCTTAATAAGCTATTTAGATGTCAATTATCTATTGATATCTGGTTTTAGGTGTCCCTTAAATAAGTTTAATACTTTATCTGTAAATAATTCAGCAAATCATAACACGATAAGATTTAAATATCTTTTGATTAAATAATATGAAATTGAAACTCAACTTAATGGCCATGTTATTCTTGTGCTCAAGTATAACAGCAGTACAGGCGCAAAAGGTAAACGTTAATAAGGCAGTGCAGTCGGCTGAAAAACAGGCAGGGGTAATGCTTGATAACATTGCGGCCATAAAAGGGGAAGCGCCACTGTTGGTTTCTCCGCGTACAGTAGAAAATGGGAAGCTAAAAATGGTAGTGGCGCGTGACTGGACGAGTGGGTTTTTTCCAGGAATGCTATGGTACCTGTATGAATTAACTCAAAATCCTAAATGGTTAGCTGAGGCAAAAAAATATACGCAACATTTAGAAAATCAGCAATTTACTACAACTACACATGATCTGGGATTTATTCTGTATTGCAGCTTTGGAAATGGCTACCGGTTAACAAAAGACACGGCCTATCGTGCTGTGATTATACAATCTGCTAAAAGTCTTTGTAAAAGATTTAGTCCGGCTACTGGTGTGATCCGTTCCTGGGACCATCATGCTGACCGCTGGGCTTTTCCTGTAATTATTGATAACATGATGAACCTGGAACTGCTTTTTGAAGCGACTAAACTAACAGGAGATTCTTCTTATTATAAAATTGCAGTGAGCCATGCAAATACAACAATGAAAAACCATTTCCGCAAAGATTTTAGTTCTTATCATGTCGTAGATTATGATCCGAAAACGGGTGAAGTACAGGCAAAAGCAACTGCCCAGGGATATGCTGATGAATCTTCCTGGGCACGTGGGCAGGCTTGGGCTTTATATGGCTATACCATGTGTTACCGGGAGACGAAAGATCCAGCTTATTTAGCCCAGGCAGACAGTATCGCCAAATTTATCTTTCATCGGGCGGTCAATCTTCCAAAGGACCAGGTTCCGTATTGGGATTTTAATGATCCTAAAATACCTTTATCCCCTAGAGATGCTTCTGCGGCGGCAATTATCGCCTCTGGTTTGTTTGAATTAAGTAAATATAGCAGCAATGGAAAATCATACCATAAAAAAGCAGATCAGATTTTAAATACACTGGCAAAAAAATACACCAGCAAACCTGGAGAAAGTAAAGGGTTTATCCTGGAACATAGTACTGGAAACAAGCCTTCAAATTCGGAAATTGATGTACCGATCATCTATGCTGATTATTATTACCTGGAGGCTTTACTAAGAAGCCGGCAGCTGCGTTAATTATAATTTTTAGAACTTTTGCCGCTAAAAAAATATCAAAAAATGAAATGATATGTATTAAGTTTGTCTTATGACTGATACAAGGCGGGAATTCATAAAGAAAGCAAGTTTGCTAACTGGGGCTGCGGGTTTATTTAGTGTCATGCCGCTTTCTATACAAAGGGCAATGGCAATTGATGCGGCTCCGGGAAGTACGTTTATGGAGGCAGAACATGTGGTTTTCCTCATGCAGGAAAACCGGTCTTTTGATCATTGTTTTGGTACGCTGAAAGGAGTAAGGGGCTTTAATGACCCGCGTGCAATTCGCCTTGCCGATAAAAATCCAGTATGGCTGCAAACTAATGCTGCAGGGTTTACTTATGCTCCTTTTCGTTTAAATATTAAAGACACAAATGCCACCTGGATGAGCTCTCTACCCCATTCCTGGGAGAATCAGGTGGATGCCAGAAATGGTGGTAAACATGATAAATGGCTGGATAGCAAGAAATCTGGTAATAAGCAATTTGCCGAAATGCCATTAACGATGGGGTATTATAACCGGGAAGATATTCCTTTTTACTATGCGCTGGCCGATGCCTTTACTGTATGCGACCAACATTTTAGCTCTGCATTGACTGGAACAAGTCCTAACCGTCTCTTCTTTTTTACAGGTACAGTGCGGGCTAAACAAAATGAACAATCAAAAGCGCATGTATGGAATGGAGAAATTGATCATAAAGATATCTTCTGGACTACTTTTCCAGAGCGTTTGGAAGAAATGGGGATCTCCTGGAAAGTATATCAGAATGAACTGAGTATCCCTGTAGGTTTTAAGGGTGAAGAAGAAGATTGGCTGGCTAATTTTACCGATAATGACCTGGAGTTTTTTAAACAATACCATGTTCGTTTGCATCCTAAACACTTAGAGTTTATGGAGAATCATGGGTTAAAGCTCCAAAAAGAAATTAAAACACTGCAAGCTAAAATAGAGCGTACGCCTGAAGATAGTGTGGCTAAAGATCAGTTAATTAAAGCCCGGAGAAATCTGGACTTACTCAAAAAAGAACAGCAGGAATGGAACCAGGAGAGATTTGACCAGCTGTCTGAAAGAGAGAAGAATATTCATAAAAAAGCTTTTGTAACCAATAAGAATGACCCTGATTATCACCAGTTAGCAGAGATGACTTATGACGATCAGGGAAAGAAACGCGAAATGAAGGTTCCAAAAGGAGATGTGCTGCATCAATTTAGAGCAGATTTAGCTTCTGGAAAACTACCCACAGTCTCTTGGTTAGTACCACCAAGTAATTTTTCTGATCATCCGGGCTCTCCCTGGTATGGTGCCTGGTATATTTCTGAAGTCATGGATATTCTGACTAAAAATAAAGAGGTGTGGAAAAAAACTATCTTTATTATTACTTATGATGAAAATGATGGTTATTTTGATCATGTTCCACCATTTTTACCTCCTAATACTGCCAAGCCTGAAACGGGAAAGGCTTCTGAAGGAATGGATACGCTTGTTGAACACGTAACCATGCAGCAAGAAGCACAGCGCGGAGTTGATAAAAAAGACCGCAGAGAAAGTGCAATTGGTTTGGGATACCGGGTGCCGATGCTGGTAATTTCTCCCTGGACAAAAGGTGGCTGGGTAAATTCGCAGGTATTTGACCATACCTCTGGCTTACAATTTCTGGAACATTTCTTAACTCAGAAAATAGGGAAGAAGATAGTGGAAGATCAAATTAGTGATTGGCGGCGTACGGTTTGTGGTGACCTTACTTCTGTATTCCGGGTAGCCAAAGATGATCAGGTTGTTTCTCCTAAACCCCTGGTAAAAGAGAAGTTTATCCAGGGGATCTATAATGCTAAATTCAAATCACTGCCTGCTGGTTTTAAGTCTCTAAGTAAAGCAGAGCAGCAAAAAGTTCAGGACAACCCACTTTCAACTCCCCTTTTACCTGTACAGGAAAGGGGTATTCGTCATTCTTCTGCCCTTCCATATCAATTGTATGTGAGCGGAAAATATGATAAGGCATCCAGCCTTATCAAGATGAGCTTTGCGTCTGGAACTGATGTGTTTGGAAAAAATACAGCTGGAGTTCCTTTTACTGTTTATTTTCCTGGAAAGACGATGGTAGAAATTGAAGGAGATACGGTATGGGATAAAATGCGCAGCCGCTATTATGCGGTTAAAGCAGGGGATAAAATAAACGATGAATTTGCGTTAAATATGTTTAAAGACCAGCAATATCATATCCAGGTTAATGGGCCAAATGGTTTTTTTAGGGAATTTAAAGGGAATGAAACAGATCCGGATGTGCTGATATCGTGTGAATACCAGGCTGTTAAGGGGCGTAGTGCAAATTTAAGTGGAAATGTAGAACTTAAGATATCAAATCTTAATGCGCACATGGCGTATGAAATCTCTGTTATCGATCATGCTTATCATGCAAAACCGGTTAATTTAGAGCTTGCATATAAACAACTATCTACTATTATAGATCTTAAAACTAGTTATGGGTGGTATGATTTTAGTGTGAAGCTTAAAGGAAATGATGTTTTTGAACAGCGTTTCGCAGGTAGGGTAGAAACAGGGATGCATAGCTATACAGACCCTTTTATGGGAAGAGTATAGCCAACTTACATGACTTTTCTGATCAGTTCTTTAATTAATTGGATTTCTTCTGCATAAACAGGGTTTTTACGGTTTGCAAAGTATAAGGTGTTTTCTAAAATAGTATTTCCTTCCCATATGACTTTTACCTTTTGATCTTCTATTTCTTTTTTACCTAAATGGCTGGGAATTACGGCAAGGCCAGTGCCACCACTCAGGCAGCGGATAATAGAATTGAGGTTGGGAACAATGTAGTTTGCCCTAAAATCAGGGTGTTTATTAAAATTTAACTGCCAGAATCTTCTTAAATGTTCCATATCCCCTGTAGTACCATACCATTTGTGCTTTTTGAGCCATATTAGTGCCCCATTCCTATCACCAAATTTGATTAGCTGATTAAATTCTTCCTGGTCTACGTGAATGCCGCCAAGCAACACAATCCGTTCAGAAGAGAAGGCTTCATGTTCAATATTTGTAGTGGTACCAGTTTGCGGGGTAATAATTAAGTCCAATATCCCTTTATCCAGGTTTTCCAGCATTTCAGGATATTCTCCAAACTGAATGATGAGGTTGAAGGGCAGGGTAGAGACATAGGGTTCCAGGGTAATCTGAAAGGTTTCAAAACACATGCCTACACTAATGGTTGGCGTGTGTTTTTCAGTACTCCGCTGGAAATTTTTTTCTGCTTCTTCCAGTTTTCCCAATGCGTCAATAATAAAATTATAAAACACCTTACCCTTTTCGGTAGGCATCATTTTACGGCCAGTTCTATCAAATAATTTATAGCCCACATAACTTTCTAAAGCACTTAAGTGCAGGCTTACTCCGGGTTGGGAAATAAACAAAGATTGTGCAGCACCCGTAAGCGTTCCTGTTTTATAAATTGCTTTAAAAGTTCTGTACCATTCTAAATTTACCATGAATATTTGTATCCGTATTATAATAACAATAGGCTAAATTAATAATAAAAATGATAACCCTGATTTGTTGTCTTATAGGGATTTTGAAGACATGAAAAAATATTAAATAAAATATACTAATTTAGTAGTCTTTTTTATATCTTTGCTTTTAATATAGTTCTTTAATTTATTTACTTATCCAGAAAGACCGAGGGAAAGGCCCTGAGACGTCTTAGCAACCTGTATTTTACAAGGTGCTACATCCTTCTGCTCCATGAGCAGATAGATAAGATCATTTTCATCCCAGCCTAACTGGATAAGTTTTATTAATCAATTTAATTTTAATGGAAATGAGAATTTACTTAGACAATGCCGCAACAACTCCTTTGAGCATAGATGTATTCAAAGCTATGGAACCTTATTTTTTTGAGAATTTTGGAAATCCATCTTCTACTCATTATCATGGCAGACAAGCTAAAAGTGCTTTAGAAGAATCCAGAAGTACCATCGCAGATTTGCTAAATACTGATCCAGATCATATCATTTTTACTTCAGGTGGTACAGAAGCTGATAATACAGCTATCTTATCTACGATACGCAATCAGCGAATAAAATTAGCTATTACCACGCCATTTGAACACCATGCAGTATTAAATACACTTAAAACCCTGGAGCGGGATGGCGAAATAAGATTAGTTTACCTGGAACATGATCAGCTTGGTAATCTTTCTATCGATCATTTAAAACGTGTACTGGCTACCAGCCAAAAGGCACTTGTTTCTGTAATGCATGGAAATAATGAAATTGGAAATTTGAATGATATAAATGAAATAGGAGAAGTCTGTAGAAAGTACGGAGCGGTATTCCATTCCGATACGGTGCAGACCATGGGGCAATATATATATGATACTAAAACACTAAATGCAGATTTTCTTGTTGGATCTGCACATAAATTTCATGGGCCAAAAGGGGTGGGGTTTTTGTATAAAAAATCACTGGACCTGGTTAGGCCACTAATTAACGGAGGTTCTCAGGAGCGTGCACAGCGCAGCGGAACTGAAAATATAACTGGTATTGTCGGATTAGCCAAAGCATTGGAACTAGCTTATGAAAATAGGGATAATTACCAATCACATATTAAAAGCTTAAAACAGCGGATGATTGATCGCTTAACTGCTAAAATTCCTGCCATCAGATTTAATGGTAATTCTGCTAATCCAGACTTGAGTTTATCTACTATATTAAGTGTATCTGTGCCAGAACCAGTAAATGGAATTTCTCCTTTAATTTATCTTGATCAGCATCAGATCTGTGCTTCTGGCGGCAGTGCGTGCAGCAGCCGGTCTACTACTGGTTCTCATGTGTTAAGTGCGTTAGGGAATGATTTTGAACGCAGTACCATTAGGTTTTCTTTTAGCAGGTATAATACTAATGATGAAATTGACTATGTGTCAGAAAAACTGGCTCATCTATTTAGACAGGATAATCCTGTATTTAATCCAGCACTGGATGATATAAATAAATATGCCTAATCAAATCTCAAGCGGATAGTATGATCTTTATTCATGATCATACTCCTGCCGACCTGCATGATGGATGTGCAGGAATGAAATTGAGGGCTTAAGTTAAGCAGTGTTTTGGTGCAGGTAATGGCCAGTTGTTCAGCTAATTGTTAAAGGAAACAAAAAATGTAGTTCCTTTTTCAAGTTCGCTTTCTGCCCAGATCCTGCCTTTATGTTTATCTACGATACGTTTTACAATGGAAAGACCTACTCCTGAACCTTCAATATCCATGACGTTGTCCATTCGGTTAAATAGTTTGAAAATATGGACCAAGTCTTTAGCTGCAATCCCGATTCCATTGTCTTTAATGGTATAACAGGTTTCCTTTTCACTTTTTATACCATGAATATGTACCTGGGCAGTTTCTGCTTGCTGACTGTATTTAACGGCGTTTCCAATCAAATTAGAAAACACCTGGAAAAGCATGGTGTGATCACCTTGTAACGCTGGAGTGTCTCCAACAGTAATGTTTAGCACTGCTTTGTCATATATCTGATCAAGATCTTTGATAATATCATTGATGAGTGCTCCTGTATCTGTGCTCTTATACTGTACATCAGACCGGCCAATCCTGGAATAATCGAGCACTTCATTAATCATGAGGTTCATTTTTGTAGCCCGGTCTTCTATTCTGTTCAAAAACTCTTGTCCGCGTTCACCAATAGATTTGTCCCTTACCAGTAATTGCGCATAACTTCGGATAACTGCCAGTGGATTTTTAAGATCATGGGAAATGGTATAACTAAAGGTATCCAATTCTTCATATGCCAGTCTCAGTTTTTCGTTCATTGCCCTTATTGCCCCTGCTTTAAGATTAATTGCATAATGGATTTCTTCTTTTAAACGGGTAGCAGATTTGATCTCTTGCTCATGCCACTGATCAGATTTTGCAGCAACCAGTTCTGTCCAGACTTCAAAAGAATGACGGGGTGAAATGTGCTGAAAGCCATCATTATCTATCGTAACTAATTTTTCCGGGTCACCGGCCCAGTTAATTTTTTGTATCTGCTCTGGCTTAAACCAAAATATATATTCTTGTAACTGTTTTGATAAAGTGGAGATGAGCAAACCGCTCGCGATATGCTTATATTCTGCTGCTTCCGGATAAAGGCCTGAGAGGTTGTCCGTAGCATAGATCATTTCCGAAACATGCTCCATTACCCAATTGATCAATCCGTTTAATTGCAGGTCATCCGGGGTAATACCAATTCGGATAACCTTTCCCTCGTAAATAAATACTGCACCAGTTGCATTTGTTACACTTAAAATGTTTACCTCTTCTGCAGTAACAGCCTGTTCTATAAACTCGTTTTGCTGCAAGTATTTTGATATCTTTTCCAGGTTATTATTAAAACCTTCATGTATGTATTGATTTTCTTCATCCTGTCTAAATTCCAGCGCGGATGATAATATCTGTCCAATTAATTTAGCCGATTCCCTGGACTTATAATCAATGAAACGGGGACTATAATTATGACAGGCAATTAATCCCCATAATTCATTTTTATATAACAAGGAAATACTGAAGCTAGAGGCTACACCCATATTCTTAAGATACTGGATATGGATAGGGGATACGGATCTGAGCTGTGAATGTGTAAGGTCTAACGGAGCCTGGCCCGGTTCTGTGATAATTTTAGCAGGTGCTGTGTCTGTATTAGCAATTAGCCTGGTTAGGTTAATCTTATAAAGTTCTCTTGCTTGTTTAGGAATGTCTGATGCGGGATAATGTAAACCCAGCCATGGTGCTAACTCTTCTTGTTTTGCTTCTGCTACCACTTCACCGTGGCCATCTTCGGCAAACCGGTAAATCATGACGCGGTCATATTGGATAATATTTTTTACCTGTTGTACTGTGTTTTTTAATAAGCTATTGAGGTTTTTGTCGCCCAGCATTTCTACGATGGACTTTCCTACCAAGCTTTGTATGTCTAAATTTATTGTAGAGGTTGCAGGTTCAAATTCTAACAGGTAAAATTTAGCTACTGGTGAGATAATTAAATTAAAAGAAGATCCAGAGATACTAAATTCAAAAGGATTGGTTTGCCTGAAGTTATTATTTACCTTTCCGAAATTCATAAGCTGAGTAATGAAATCTGCTTGCTGTACATCTCCAATGATAGATTCCAGGTGATAGAGTGATTGCCCCAGTAAATTTTTTGCAATATCTCCAAGGAAATTAATCGTATTTTCACTAACAAAACGGATCATGTGTTCTTGATCAATGACAATTAAGAAACCATGCGATTGAATTTGGCCTGGTATATGAATTGGCTCACGATCGCAGTTATTAAGATCAACTTGAAAATCTGACATGATTTATAGAATTTACTGTTTTGTAAATATGTGTAAATAAATCGATCGATACTTATTTATTAGTTTATGATCTTGTTATAAGATTAATTTTTGATATGTTTTGTTTATAATAAACATTCAGCTTTCATCAGATGAATCTCCATAAATTTTACATATAATTTATATTCTTGAAAATTACTTAAATAAAAGATGGAGCAATACCGTAACTTTTTTTAAATGCAAAAGAGAAATGAGACAAATCTTCAAACCCTACTTCAAGATAGACTTCTGATGGCTTTCTTCCTTTTTCTTTGATTAGGTAACGTGCTTCTTCTAATCGTTTTTTCTGGAGCCAGCGGTTAGGGCTAAGGTTAAATATTTTAACAAAATCACGTTTAAAGGTAGCCAGGCTTCTACCTGTAAGTATCGCAAACTTTTTCATTTCTACATTAAAACGAAAATTCTCATTCATAAATAATTCCAGGTCTATTTTGCCAGGATCACTAAAATCAAATAAAGAATTTTGAAGTTCAGGGTGCCTGCCCAAAAGTAAAAGGAGCCCTTCTTCTACTTTTAGCTTAATTAGTGATCCTGCTCCCTCAGCTCCTTCGTAAGCTGGTAATGATTCAAAATAGTTTTTGAAAAGTTTGTCGTTTTTAATTAAGCTGAATAGAATAGGAGGAGATAGGGGAGGCTGTACTATCATCTTTTTTTCTGATGCAATTTGCTTAAGGGTTTTTTGCTCAAAAAAGATAGAAATCGATTTAAATTCCCCTCTGATAGATGGATATTTAGTTAATCTGGCTAAAATATTTCGGCGGACATAAAATGCCTCACCCTCTTTGAATATTACTTTTTTATCGGGTAACTGAAATTCTAACCATCCTGATTGTATATAAAACAGACAATGAGCAGCTATGAAATTTTCTCCTGACCTACTTTTTTCATGATAACAGGAGTATAAAATTGCAGAAGGTAGAACAGGTTTCATTGCGCTATTTTTTTTACTAAGATATATTTTATTTCTATATTTAGCTTTGTTGTAAAGGTCATAATTTGAGTTTAAAAGCTTATAGAAAAAACACGATAGCCACTAAAGAAACCAGGAGAGGATATTTTCCTGTTAAATATGCCGGTTAATATATTTTCTGATTTGCAACATTATTCTTCATACAATTGAATATCCTTGATATATGACCTTATTTCCGTGATAAATCAATTTTAATTTCTTAATTAAGTTATCATAGCCTATTTTGCAATTGTATATCTAGAAAACCATTTATGAAACTGACATGTATTGTGATCGATGATGAAATTCATGCAATAGACGGCCTGAAATCATATATCAGTGCATTGCCAAATCTTCAGCTTTTACAAACTTATACTGATCCTTTAATTGCATTAAAGGAAATTAGTTTAGGAGAGCATGTAGATATTATATTTATGGATGTAGACATGCCCAGGATATCAGGTATCGAGTTATCAAAAGCAATTCGTCACAAAACCGATAAACTTATCTTTACCACTGCCCATTCCAAATATGCTTTTGACGCTTTTGAAATAAATGCAAGTGCTTTTTTGCTCAAACCTTACACACTTGTGAAATTTGTAGAAACCATCACCCGTTTTTTTGCGGATGCTGCAAGTTCAGTTCCAGCAGTCGTACAAGAAGACAATGACTATTTTTTTGTACGCAATAAAAACGAAGGAAATAACCTGATCAAGATTCGCTATGCTGAGATTGTAGCCGTAGAAAGTTTGCAAAACTACATTCGGATCTACACTTTATCAGAATCTATTATCACCTATATGACTATATCAGAGATTAAAATGATCCTTAAAGATCATTCTAATTTTATGCAAGCTCACCGTTCATTTATCATTTCTAAAAATCATATCGAAAAGGTAGATGGGAATACCCTTAAAATGAGTAATTCGCTAGCCATCAATATCGGTAATAGCTATAAAGATACTGTGCAGTCATATATTATGGAAAGAACTATTAAAACTAGCCGAAACTAATCCTTGTTCTACAATGAAACCTTTGCCAGATAGGCTATTCCAAACAGACAGCACCTTATTGAAATTCTTTAAAACTTACAGGTATCATGTAATCAGCTGGATAATTTTCATGCTTTTTGAATCCTTCTCTGTAGGAATATTTAATAATCATTTTGCACCAGTATCTACGTATCTGGTATATTATGTGATCAATATTTTCTTTTTTTATGTCCACTTAAACCTAGTCATGGGGCTTGCCATGAAGTATAGAGTCAAAAGCAGGTTTTGGTCAGTTCCTTTTTTTATTTTAATAGAATTAGGTTTTTACCTGTTAGTAATGATTGTATTGAGAATTGTATTGTCAAGATATACCCAGATTTTAGGTGATAAACCATTAACTGTTACTTTTCAATTTCTAGTGGGTAGTATTTTTCGGTGTATCTACTTTATTGGCTTTTCAACAGGATATTACTTTCTTTATCATTTTGGAAAGGAACGGAGAAAGACGATGCAGCTAGAAAATCAGCGCATGAACAGCATCATTCAGTTGGCCAGGTCAGAGAATGCTTATTTAAAAGCGCAGATTAACCCCCATTTTCTATTTAATACACTTGATTTTATTTACCAGCAAGCTAAAGATAAATCACCGGTCGCTGCAGAAACAATCCATTCTTTATCAAATATGATGAGATATGCGGTAGATAGTGGTCAGGCCGGAGAATACGTCTCTTTGGGTGGGGAAATAGATCAGGTAGAAAATTTAATTAACCTGCATCAATTACGTCAAGATCATAGTTTGCATATCCGTTTCTGGTATGATGATGATATTCGCGAAGTAAAGATCATTCCTTTGATATTAATTACCCTGGCAGAGAATATATTTAAACATGCAAATTTGCAATGTGCCTCGGCTCCTGCACAAATTAGTGTGTCTATGGAAAATAGCAGCCTGCTTATAGAAACAAACAATCTGATCAATACGGTACCTAATTCTAAAGGTCTCAGCTCGGGTATGGGCAATATTTCAAAAAGGCTGGAATATGCTTACGGGTCAAATATTAGTTTCGACTATGGCATTGCAGAAGATAATTACTTTAAAGTAAGGCTTATGATCTTTTAAATGGTTGTATTTGTAAATAAGTTAAGCTACGCCATATCCATTCTAATGGCCCAAATAAATAGCTTTTTAGCCAGATAGGACTAATGAATAACTGGATGATCCAGATCGCTGCCACAAAAAAGTATAACTCATAAAACTCTATTTCTGCATAATAATCCAGGCCATAGCCAAAGAAAAATAAGGTGCATAATACAGTCTGCATTATATAATTGGTAAAGGCCATCTGTCCTACAGCAGCCAGGCGTCTAGTCAAATTCCTCCAAAGCCCTGCGCGCAAGATAAGCATGATTAGGCTTGCATGGGCCATCACCAATAAAATACGCTGAAAAGGATAAATTAGGTTATTCCATTGCACCGGATGAGTCTCCATATAGTGCAGTAAAGCTTCAGAACCGGGAGGGATTTTAAAAGCATAGTAATAGTTATATATCACCAATGGTAATCCAATTCCATAACCGATGATTACAGTATATACATAGTTTTTGAGTGGCCATCCATTAGTGAAAAACTTCCATTTATATAAAGCCATACCGAGCATCATTAGCGCGAGTATATCACCTATAACAAAATAGAGATACTTTGTTTGCGCATCCCAGGTAACTGGCCTGATATATTTTGCAACTCCCTGATAGTCTGATTTCATACTGCGCGTATGGTCATCTATTTGTTGCTGATTGGGGATAAATTCTTTTTGAACCTTGTTCCATTCTTCCACAGTTTTCTTTTGTTTGGCAGTTAAAGGCCGATGCTGTTTTTCTATAGCTGCGACTTTTAAATAATCCAATCTTTTACTTCTCATCTGGTGGTAAAACAGAGTGGAGAGAATAAAACTCATCACTGCGACTAGTGGTATTCCCAAAATAAGATACCTCGGCCTCCAGTTACGAAATAAGAATGCTATCATACCAATAATACCGTAGTAATACAAAATATCCCCAGTCCATAAAAGTAAATGGGCATGCATTATACCAAAAAGCACCAGCCATCCCATTCTTCTGAAAAACAACACTTTATACGGCTGTCCGGTTCTTTTTTTTCGTAAAATGAATAGTAAAATCCCAGCACCAAATATCATAGAAAAAAGGGCACGCATTTTTCCTTCAAATAGTATAACAATAATTACATCGGTCCAGAAATCAGGACTTGCTAAATCCTGGTGAAAGGTGTCGGAGAAACGCTCTGGTAAGGCAAAGTAAGGAATGTTCATTAATAGAATCCCTAAAAGTGCAATACCTCTTAAGGTATCAATAGCGCTGATTCGGTCTGCTTGATCCACCGGTCTGGCTCTGTCAGGTATATTAATTAGCATAATTGAGATCGTTAAGTGTTTACTGCTAATATAAGGATTGAAGATTATCTATTTCCTAATAATTTCCAATCCTTGTATTCATCTGCCTCTAAATTGAATAAACTGAGATATACTTTTGAAATGTATAATTTAATACAAATCTCATTTTTTAATGTTTAAAATTCAATCTACTCCTTTTGGCTCTGATTTGTGATAGGGTTTGATTGTAATTATCGTGTTTATTGTATTCTAATTTGATACAAGATTCTTACCTTGCAATAAATAATTCATTTAATAATTGGATAACGCTCAGTCTAAGATCAACACAGATGTTGAAGCTATCAATAAAATTCCTGTAGTAGATCATATACTAGAGGTAATTTGCCGTTCTACAGGAATGGGTTTTGCTGCTATTGCCAGGGTAACATCTGATCAATGGGTCGCCTGTGCGGTGAAAGATGATATTAATTTTGGTCTTGTTCCTGGGGCTGAACTGCGGATAGAGACAACCATCTGTCATGAAATTGAGAGTTCTAAACAGGCGGTAATCATTGATCATGTTAAAAAGGACAAAAGATATGCTCAGCATCATACTCCATTATTATATGGTTTTCAGAGTTATATATCAATGCCGATTATCTTAAAGGATGGTAGTTTTTTTGGAACATTATGTGCAATTGACCCACGTCCTGCCAAGTTAAACAATCCGGAGACCATTGGGATGTTTAAACTATTTACTGATTTAATCTCGTTTCACCTTAATGCCCTGGAGGAGTTATCAATTTCAGAAAGTAACCTTCATGAAGAACAAAAAACAGCTGAATTAAGAGACCAGTTTATTGCTATACTTGGTCATGACCTCAGAAATCCCGTAGGTGCAATTAGAAATAGCGCACAACTTTTATTGAGAGATCCATTAACTGAGCGTGAACTGCGGCTGGTAAATATTATCCAGGACAGTACTTACCGTATTACCGGTTTAATAGAAAATGTATTAGATTTTGCAAGAGGTAGGTTAGGAGGAGGAATTACCTTAAAACGTAATGAAAATGAGCAAATTGAAGCTATCCTTTCCCAGGTAATTACTGAATTAATGGCAATTTGGCCTGACCGGGTTATTGATGTGAAATTCAACCTTAACTTACCCGTAAATTGTGATGGTAAACGTATCGCCCAGCTTTTTTCAAACCTTCTGGGGAATGCATTGAGTTATGGAGCGCCAGAAAAAGCGATCAGGATATATGCATCCAGTAATAACGAAGTATTTGACCTTTGTGTAACTAATGCCGGAAAACAAATTCCTGCTGATAAAATGGCCCGTCTTTTTCAACCTTTCTCACGTAATAACAAAGAACAGCGTACAGAAGGGTTGGGTTTGGGCTTGTATATCTCCTCAGAAATCGCAAAAGCACATAACGGTCAACTTCAGGTAACCTCTAATCAAGAGGAAACCTGCTTTTCTTTTTCTATGCCTTTACTATAGCAGTTAAGCCATTGCTTTGTTTAGTGCGATAATAGAGGTTTTAAAATCTTCCCTCGCCACAAGGAACTGAATATTTACCTTTCTTAAAGCAAACCCTGCACTTTTAATATTAATTCCATTTTCAGTAAAGGCATACGCACTTTTAGCTAATAATCCTGGCTGGTCCATATTAGATCCCAAAAGACAAACCATAGCTACTTTTTCTAAGGTGATTTTTTCAAATTTGTTTTCCAGGTCAGTAATCAGTTTTTTATTAAAATCGCGCTCCCAGATGACAATGGATATACTATTGGCACTGGTTGCTTTAAAAGTATAACTTACATGGTGATTAAAAAATATTTGCATGATCTGAAGATCACTTCCCACATTACCAACCATTAATGGATCATATACATCAATCATCAATAATTTATCAGTTCCGGTAATTAGTTCTACACGTTTGTGCTCACAAACAAATTCACGGGTGATCAGTGTTCCTGGGTGAGCAGGTTCAAAAGTGTTTTTTATGCGTAGATTAATCCCATTAATTTCTAAAGGTTTGGATGCTTTTGGATGAATTGCCTCCATACCTACATCAGCTAGCTGATCAGCGATATCATAATTGGTATAGCCAACTGGTGTACAATTCTCTTTTCCTACCATTGCTGGATCAGCTGTAGAAAGATGATATTCTTTATGAATAATGGCTTCCTGTGGTTTTAAAAATTCTGCGATTTTACTAAAGGTAACTTCAGAATATCCCCTGTCAAATTCCCGCATAATCCCTTCTGTACCTTTTGCATAGCCTGTAACAATGCAGATCGTTTGGGTAAAATCAATTTTTTTAAAAGCATGCTTTATTCGCTGGTCTATAGTGTAAGCCAAATGATCATTGAAGCCGCTCAAATCAATTAAACGTGTATTGATGCCCATATTCTGAAGAATATTGGTAAAGTTAAAAGCAGAATGGCTTTCTCCAATAGAAGCTAATATTTCACGGGCGGCTTGCAAAATTCCTTCACGACTAACATAACCTGATGCTAAGATATTTGCTAAATTCTCCAGATATTTCAATGCTGCATTTACATGCTGCTCAATAAAATGATCGGCTACAGCCAGGTCTAAACCAAGTGATGCGTATTGTTTATTGATTGCTTTTAGATCTACAATTAGTTTTTTTAACGGGCGGTGAAAATCCTGGTGTTTGGCAATGCGGTGATAAACACCAGGTTTTCCGTTTTTTTTATTTTCAAGGAGCATATCTGTTACACCTGAAAATGCAGATACGACAAATATTCGATTATATAACTGATTTCCAGTTCGTTCAAATAAAATTATATTATTGACTACATCTTTTAAAGCACTCATGGAAGTGCCACCTATCTTTTCAACTGTTAACATCGTATAAATGGTATTTTTACTGGATAATGAATTATACCAGTTCTTTTGTTGGGTGCTAAATTATTAATAAAATCATATATTTTAGAAAGTTATTACCTATTTGCTAGTTCATCTTTCTGCAGGGAAAGGATCGCATATAGTAGGGGAGGGATTTTAGTGTTTTATTAAAAGCGTCTACAGTTTGTGTAAATTGCTCAAAATTGTGTAGCGTGCGGTTAGCCTTTAGCTGATCATGTGATGTATACATTCTCTTGCGCATTTCAGCTGCGGTAGAGATTAAGTTTTTTAATTCTTCTATCTGCATTTATGTGGCCATTAAAAAAGGCATTATTACCAGTGTTGTAACAAACAATTCCCGTACCAATTAGAATAAATTGAGTGATTAATCAGGTGATAAGAATTGTCTATTTTACATCAAGATACATTTCATCTATCTTTTGAATGAGCACCCGGATTATGCGGTTAGTCATTGCGCAGCCGAAGGTGTCTTTAACATAAATAAGATCGGGCTTAATTTCTTCCATCAATCTTTTCTTTTCCGTTTTCTTATCCTTTAGCCCGCCCCAAACCCAGGTAATATTCAGGCTGGCATTACCCTGATGGTTGGTCTGAATGTTATTGCCTTCATCTACAATATCTATGGTTATTGCATGAGGAGTTTCGCATTTTTTGAAAGTAAAATGTGCCATACGATTCAATTTAGGAAGTTGAATTTAACTGATTAATTAGTAGAAAAATTGCAGCAGCTGGCTTGTATAATTAGATCCTATACAAAGATTACCAATAATAATTGACAAAACCTTAAATTATCATGGATATTTTAGCCAGATAATACCTGTCGTTTTCAATTTTCCAATCTCTTTGTTTTAACATTTAGAACTTCTTTATTGTAACAATCTATACTAAAGTATCATCTTAGTTTATATTGGTTACTATAAATGCTGCAAATGAAACATTTTCTAAATACTTCCGCACTCTTCCTGATTTGTAATTTCTTGTTTTTGGCTACGGTAAATGCACAAGGCGCTTTACCTGCTCAAGCAAATAATGATCCTATTGATATTTTTATCAGGAAGGTTATGAAAGGAAAAAATATTCCTGGCTTACAGCTGGCTGTTATCCGGCATGGGAAAATTATTAAAGCAACAAATTATGGAATGGCAAATATTGAGCAATCGATTCCTACTGTAGATCAGAGTGTTTTTTCTATCAATTCTGTTACCAAAGCTTTTGTTGGTGTAGCCATCATGCAACTTTCAGAAGATGGAAAACTAAACATTAATGATCCGCTGTCAAAATACATTGATAGTTTGCCCCCGGCGTGGCAAAAAATCACTATTCAGCAAGTTTTAACTAATAGTTCAGGTCTTCCTGATATAATTGATGCGCAAGAGAACGTAATAGGCAATGGCACAGAACAGTCTGCCTGGGAAAAGGTGAAACAATTGCCTATGGAGTTTAAAACTGGCGAAAAATTTAGCTATAACCAAACTGGCTATGTGATTATTGGTAAGATCATCAATCAGCTGAGCGGAATGCATTTTACTCAGTTTATTGAAAGCAGGCAGTTCCAGACTGCCGGTATGCGCAGTACCAGGTTTGGTGATTCCTTCGATATCATTCCAAATGATGCTGGAGCATATTCTACTGTTCACAACGTGAATGGCCGCTGGGTAAATAATGGGCCATTGGGAAAGGCATTTATGAAGTTCCCGGTTTTCTTCCGGACAGCAACCGGCATAATTTCTACTGCATCAGATATGGCAAATTGGATCATTGCCCTCCAGAATGGTAAATTATTAAAAGATAAAATGAGCCTGCAAACCTTGTGGTCACCTGCAAAATTAAATAATGGAAGAACAGGTGGATTTAGTGATGTTCTTAACGGCTATGCATTGGGATTTCCTACCATTGAGAGAGCAGAACACCCAGCGGTGGCGCCGGTAGGCGGTATGCGGTCTGCATTTTTTATTTATCCTAAAGATGATCTGTCTATTATTATTTTAACGAACCTTATGGGGGCTAATCCAGAGTCTTTTACAGATAAAATAGCTGCTTATTATATTCCTGATATGCTGGAGTCTAACGGTTTTGGTTTGAGCCCCTCAGTTAAAATATTAAGATCAGCTTTGATAAAACAAGGTTTTGATCAAGCTGTTGGTATAGCCGCTGTATTGAAAAAGAAAGATGCTGCTTTTGACTTGAAGGAGAATGATTTGAATGCATGGGGATACAGGCTTTTAGGAGAGAAGAAAAATAAAGAAGCAATGGCTATATTTAAACTCAATGTTAGCCTTTATCCAAAAAGTGGCAATACTTATGATAGTCTTGCAGAATTACAGGATAATATGGGAGATAAAGAAAATGCGGTAAAAAATTATAAACATGCAATAGAATTAAACCCTGGTAATAAAAATGCAGTTGAACAGTTAAAGAGGCTGCAAGGTAAATAAGTGTTAAAACAGCTACTTGCAACTTGTTAAGGCTTGATTTAAATGTTCATTATGGAACATACCCTGTTCGGTATTGAACGATTTCGTTTTGTAAGTGCTTGTAATATAAGTATATGTGTTTATGGCACGTTTTTAGACTTACTGCTGTAGGTTTTTAGTAAATATGGAGGGTGGTTCCTCCTAAATTAATTAGTAATAGTTAACAGGGAGACTATTAAAATGGCCTCCCTGTTTTTTACTTATCAATAAATATCTTTTGCAGATGCGTTTGATAAATTCCCATATCACGAGTTACGTCTGCGTTTTTTTCAATATCATGAAAATGCAGGCTTGGTAGCGGAAGCATTCCTGTAAAAGCATTCATCCTGTGGAATCCAAACAGCGGCCCATCATCAACAGAAGTTTCCATGAAAAATTCTCCGGGAATGGTAAAGGCTTCTTCTGGAGCATTCCAGGAAGTGGTAACCATATATTTCTTCCCATGAAGCATCCCGCCGGTTCCGTAATTTCTTGTTGGATTAGCTGATCTGCGGCCATCACTGTGATATATGCCATTTGCATGCCCTTCAGTAAATACAACGTCAATATATTTTTTGAATCCATGTGGTAACTGGAACCACCAGATTGGGGTATGATAGATAACTACATCTGCCCAGGTATAGTTTTCTACTTCTTGCCTGGGATCATAGTCTTGATTGATATTAGTCATTCTCACTTCGAAATCAGGATTGTTATTGAAAAAATTAACAGTGTTATCTGTTATAGTTTCATTAAACCTGCCACCAGAATGACCAAATTTTTGTCCTCCGTTTATTATAAAGATATGTTTCATTATATACATTTAATAAGAGATCGGATATCCTTTCTCTCCAATACATGACAAAGATATCTGGAGATTTGTTACTATTAAAATAGTATAAATCATACTTATGTATTATAAAGATGATAGTTAAAATTGGATTAATTTAGTCATAATATGCCTGTTGCTTCTTTTAGTAATTCTTAACCCATTTCATTTAAATGTAGTTTTTGAGGATTAAAAAAATGATTAAGTGGTCCATGCCCCTGGCCAGTCTTTACCTTACTGCCTTCTTTTATCGCATTAAAAACGTATATTCTGGATAGATAAATAGCTTTTTGAAGATCATAACCTAATGATAAATGGGCAGCAATGGCCGAGGAAAGGGTGCAGCCAGTACCATGAACGTTCTCAGTTTTGATCAAAACAGATTCAAATATTAGTTCCTGACCATTTTTATCCCGGTAAACGTCATATACTAGCGGCCCTTTAAGGTGTCCGCCTTTTAAAAGCACTGCAAAACAACCTGTTTCCAGGATCTCTGTGGCAGCAGCCCTCATATCTGAAAGCTCATTTATGCTTTTGCTGATTAATTTAGCTGCTTCATCCAGATTTGGTGTAAGCAAAGTTGTAATTGGGAATAGTGTTTTCCTAAATGTAGTAAGGGTATCTTCTTCAATAAGCTGCGCTCCACTAGTAGCTACCATTACAGGATCAAAGATAACAGGAACATCCGGATACAATTGTAAGGCTTTGTGTATAGCTAGGGCCAGTGCTGCACTGTGCACCATACCAATTTTAATTGCAGCGGGTTCAATATCATCCATTACCGCTTCAATTTGTGCCTGTACTACCGTGGCAGGAATATGATGAATACTTGTAACGCCCATTGTGTTTTGTACAGTAACGGCAGTAATCGCCGATGTACCATAGCAACCCAATGCAGAAAATGTTTTCAGGTCTGCCTGTATACCTGCCCCGCCGCCACTATCTGAACCAGCAATAGTAAGTACAGAAGGATATTTATAGGATGCCATAGCCGCAAAGTCTCGTTTTGATATGAAAATATTTTACAGCAATCAAGGCTTCTCCAGAAAAGGAGAATAAGAATCTTTTGCTTTTTCCTACGCCGGTACTAACCGGATCAGGTGCAAAGTGTATGATCTCAGTCCGTTAAAGACACCACTAAAGCCAATACAAGAATAGTAAATTTTTATTGTAACAGCAAATGGGTTACCATTTCATAAGCTGCATGACCCTTTTAAATTCATCATGCAAAGTTGCAGTCAGGTGAATTTCTTCTTTAGTAACCGGATGTGTGAAAAATAATTCAGAAGCATGCAATAACATGGTTGTCATTTCCCATTCTTCTTTGAAAAAACGGTTCTGCTTGTTACAGCCATGCTTACGATCAGCAATAATTGGATGAAAAATATGCGCAAAATGTTTTCTTAGCTGATGCATCCTCCCTGTAGTAGGAGTTGCCTCAACTAGTGAGTATCTGGAGGTTGGATGATTTCCTAAAGGGATATCCAGTTCTGCTTTTTTCAAGGTAATAAATGACGTAAAAGCTTCCTGGATAGCTCCGTTTTCTTTAACCAGCGGATAATCTATATCCATCGTATCCGGCGCATACCCCCTTACTACAGCTAGATATTTCTTTTTTACCAATCCTTCCTGAAATTGCTTATGCATGGCAATTTCTACTTCCTTGTCAAAAGCAAAGAGCAATAACCCGCCGGTTTTTCTATCCAAACGATGCACTGGACTTACGTATTTACTGATTTGGTCCCTTAGCATTTGCAGTGCAAATTCCTTTGCATCGGTTGCAATAGAAGACCGGTGTACCAATAATCCATGAGGTTTATTAATGGCAATTAGATGTTCGTCCTGGTAAACAATTTCAAGCATATTATTTTTGGCGAAGATAGCATTTGATTTGAAATATCTTTTTGGTTCAAGATTTGATATAGCATAAACGTTTTAGAATTGATCATATAATGATGTTAATCATATTATTTATAACGATTCTAATAGTATCTTTGAGCCGTGTCTCTATACTCCTAAAAGATTTGATTGGTCATCCAACAATCTTACTAAGATAATTATATAAAATATGACTTTAACTAATATCAAGTTTTCTGAATTTATAAAAGATTTTGAAGACAGACTAAAACAATTATTCCACGAGAAAGAAGACATCGATCAATTAAGCTTAGAACGCGGTTTACCACCTTCTGTTTGGACTGAAATCATGTCCAAAAAACCATTATCTGTGGCAATTTCTGAAGAATTTGGCGGACGCGGAAGTAAGGTAAAGGAATGCTTAGGCCTTTTGGCTGCAGCTTCTTATGAATCACTTTCCCTTTCTTTAACTTTTGGTATCAATATCGCGCTCTTTTTGGAGCCAGTTTCTAAATATGCAAATGAAGTAGTTAAAAAGGGGATTTTTGACCGGTTCCTTGAAAATCAAAATATGGGCGGTTTAATGATCACAGAGCCAGATTATGGCAGTGATGCTTTAAACATGAAAACCATAAACAAAGAAATTGAAGACGCTTATCAAGTTAAAGGAACTAAACATTGGCAAGGATTAACTGGAAAAGCTGATTACTGGATAATCGCTTCCAGGAAAGAAAGTGAAGAAGGAGATTTAGGGCGTGACATCGATTTCTTTATCTGTGATGTGACTCAAAAGAACCAGAAAGTTGTGGTAGAAGAGCTCTATGATAACTTAGGATTATACATGATCCCTTATGGATTAAATAAACTAGATCTTGAGATCCCTGCTGCTTATAAATTACAACCGGAAACCACAGGGATCAAAATGATGCTTGATATTTTACACCGCAGCAGGATGCAGTTTCCGGGTATGGGAATGGGCTTTATAAAAAGAATGCTCGATGAAGCTTTGCTGCATTGCAGAAATAGAATGGTAGGTGCAGGAAATTTACTGGCCATAGATCAGGTACAGTTTCAGTTGTCCAGAATCCAATCTGCTTATACGATCTGTTCTGCCATGTGTACCAGAAGTAGTGCAATTAGTGGCATTGCATACAATTTAGCCTTAGAAGGATTAGAAGCAAATGCAATGAAAGCAGTAGTCACAGATCTAATGCAAGAATCAGCCCAGTTACTTGTACAACTTTCAGGAGCCAGCGGATATAGGCTAAGTCATATTGGTGGACGGGGAATTGTGGATAGCAGGCCTTTCCAGATATTTGAAGGCTCTAACGAAATGCTCTATGGACAGATTGCCGAAATGATTACCCGTTTAATGAAAAAGCAAAAGCAATTACATCTATTTGATTTTTTAAAGGATTTCAAACTCATGTCCGAAGCTTGTCATTACTTCAAAAAAGATCTGAATTTTATCATTAGCACGACACTTTCACAGCGTAAAATGGTAGATCTTGGCAGGATCTTAGGACGTATTATTTCTGTAGGATATGTCTTAGAGTTACAGGATAAAGGATTTAGAAAGGATTTAATAGACAACTGTATTACTACAGTCAGACAAGAAGTATCCGCTCTTTTTGCTTCCTTTAGATTTGATCATTCAATCACTGTTGTAGAAGATTATCAGGATAATAGTGCCTGGCTAAAATTCGTATAATAAGATAAAGATAATCAGGCAGATGGTACATTGATAGCATCTGCCTGATTATCTAATATAAGAGTAAGATCCCGGTTCATTATACCGGATACTTTATCATTATGCTTTCAGCGCATCATAAACAATTACTTTTTCCCAAAGGTGACTGCAGTTTTTAATAAATTCAAGGTGTAAAGGGTGGGTTTGATAAGTAGCCTGTCCTGCTACGTCACTAAAGAACATTAGTTCAGAAACAGCCCAGCTATTATCCACAACATCACGCTTTTCTGTACTAGCCACTACACCTACATGCAGCTCACGGACAGTTTCAATTTTTGACAAAGTTTTAACACCAGCTACAAGTTGGTCACGGTCTTCTTTGGAGTCTGGGTTTTTAAGCCAGAAGAAGACATGATGTACTACAGGATATTTCATTTCTACAGGGGTTAGGGGTACGGCCGATGCAGCAGTTCCTGCGGCAAGTATTGCGGCTGTTCCAATAAATTTTCTTCTCGTTGATTTGCTCATGTTAATTCCCTTACAGGTAAGTAAATTTAAATAAAAGGTAATAATCTTAAATGTAATCATACCAGTTGAATTGTTTGTCTTTTTTCAACAACAATTTCAACTTATAGGTTTTGACAACTGATCTTATGGATTATTTATACTTTCCTTGTTCAAACTAAATCCATACTTGTTAAATTTATGATAAGAATATTGACGTATTCTTACTTTCCATCTGGAAGATTGGCCGGTAGGGGATAGCGTAAATTCCCGCATGTTTTTTTGTGCAGCATAGATACCGGTATGCCCGCTAAAATAATAAGCAGTAAAACAGGCAATTGCAAAAAACAGTACATATTCAGGTCCAAATAGTTCTGCCCCCATCACTGTACAGGCAAGTGGAGTATTGGTTGCGCCAGCAAAAACTGCAATAAAACCTAGTGCTGCAAACAGGCTTACCGGGGCATTTAATAGCACAGATAAAGTGTTTCCCAGGGTTGCGCCAATATAAAAAAGAGGTGTAACCTCTCCACCCTTAAAACCAGTGCCCAAAGTTATCGCCGTATAAACAGTTTTCCATAACCAGCTCCATTGAGCTGAACCACCGGTGTGAAATGCCGATGGAATTGTTGTTGCGCCTGCATATTCAGGATCAATACCTAAACTTAGATAGTCAGGTATACCAATAAGATAAGTTAAACCAATGATTAAAAGCCCTCCAGTTACAGGAATTAACCATTTAATCTTAAAAACACTTTCTGAAATACTTTTAATTTTATGGGTGAGCATAGCAAAGAACATACTGACCAGGCCAAATGCCAATGCTGCTATCATTATTTTTACTGTTAAAAGTACATCTATTGGAAGGTAGCTGGATAAAAAATAGGTGGGCAATGGGAAAATATCAATGTGGTAGGCCGTATGGTGAATACCCCATAAGGATACCGTTTGATCTGCCACATAACTCGCTGCCAATGCTGGGATTACTGCATCATATTTCATGCGGCCCAATGTAAGTACCTCTATGGCAAAGATAGCTCCAGTTACCGGTGTGCCAAACACAGCGCCGAAACCAGCAGCTATTCCTGCAGTAAGTAAAATTCTTCTGTCATCAGCAAGAAGCTTAAACCAGTTGCTGAAAAGGGCTGCTATGCTCCCGCCAATTTGTACCGCTGTTCCTTCGCGGCCGGCTGATCCGCCAAATAAATGAGTGATTACTGTGGTAAGTAATATAATGGGAGCCATTTTTACAGGTACGCCACCACCTGGCTGATGAATTTCTTCGAGGATCAGGTTATTGCCCTTCCCGGTATTTTTACCAATATAATAATAGATTAAATAAATCAATATACCAGCAACTGGTAAGATAAATAATAACCATTTATGCTGGAAACGATAATGGATAGCTGCATTTAACAGGCTTAAAAACAAAGCGACCATGCTGCCTGTGACAATAGAAACTGGCAGTGTCAATAAAATCTGCAGAACACGCTTTTTAAAAGTAAGTATCATGATATATCCAAAAGTAGATAATCCATAAGCAAATCACATAATCAAATGTGTTATAAATCAGGTTTACACTTATAGAATTGATTTTAAATTAATCCTATAAGTGTAAGCCTTCTTGTATATCGCTAAATTAGTTTTGCAGTATGGCGAAAATATTGGTTTGAACATATGTTATATCTAAAGACATAAGAAGTACTATATTTGTTCAATTGTTTAATTTCATGCATCTCAAATCCAAACTTAAAAAGCTTCAGTTAAAACTTGTTGGCAGCTCTGCCGTGTTTTCCCTGGAAGCTCGGATATATCATTCTATTTGTATTGTTGCATTTATTGCATTGGCCTACAATGTTCCGTTTAATTACTTGCTTGGACTAAGATTAGTTGCTTTAATAAGTTTTCTGGCACTTATTGGCTTTGCCGGGTTATATTATGTATCCCGTATCAAGCAATATTTTAAATACAGTATCATAGGTTTAGGAATACTTGGTAATGGCTTTTTTGCCACGGTCTATTTTTTAAATTCAGGCATTGACGGCCCAACTTTAATTCTTTTTACCCTTTTCTTTTATCTTTTAATTTCTACCGCTCCTAAAAAGCAACAAGGTATCTGGTTGCTGGTAAATATTGTCATCGTCATTTTTATACATGCTTTACAATATTTGTCTCCAGCAATGGTTCCTCAAATTTATCCAAATCAAATTAGCCGTTATGCAGATACGACTTCTGCGTACCTGGTCGTTATATTATGTATTTTCTTTTCATTGAGGTACATGAGGGCAAATTATGAGCAAGAAAAGCAATCCGCCATTGATAAAGCGCTGGATATTGAATCAAAGAATATTCAGTTAGCGCTGGTTAATGGCGAAAAGAATAAACTGTTTTCTATCGTTGCGCATGATTTAAGAAGCCCGCTGGCTTCCATTCAAAGTTATCTGGAGTTGCTAACTGCTTACAAGCTAAATGAAAATGAAAAGAAAGAGATTGAGCTCAAGCTCTTGTCACTAACAAAAAACACCTCTAATATGATGACCAATTTATTGTCCTGGTCAAAATCCCAGCTAGAGGGCGTACAGGTTAATTTACAGCCAATCAACTTGCAGAAGATTTTAAAGGATATGTTGCAGGTAGAAAGTAATATTGCCCATGAAAAAGGGATCAACCTTATCTATCAGATTGACGCAGATATTTATGCAATTGCTGACCCAAATATGCTTGTGCTGGTTGTACGGAATTTGATTAATAATGCGATCAAATTTACAGCTAAGGGAGGGATCATTGAGGTAATGGTTGATATACACACGGATTGTATGATTACGATAACAGATTCTGGAAAAGGGATTGATGAAGCAGATCAGGAAAACGTATTCTCTTTAAAAGCTAAATCAACTTTTGGTACTAACAATGAAAAAGGGGTGGGCCTGGGATTAATTTTGTGTAAAGAGTTTGTTGAACTTCAGCATGGAAAAATAAGTTTTGTAAGCATTCCTGGTCAAGGTACTAGTTTTGTGGTTTCTATACCTTTATGGGAAACTACAAATGATTTTTCTGCTGCTTTACAGTAATCCTATATTGCTTATAAAAACCAGAATTACCTTCTTTATACGTATTTGTTCAAACATATTTGGTAATGGGCTGTTACAAAAATAAAAGCAAAATTTATGAAACCATATGATATAGAAGTTGGCACCGGTGGGCTGAGTGTCACTTATAAGGTGAGTTTTGAGCAGGATGGAAAATACGTGATCATGCTTGGAGAAGAAAAAATAGCAGTTATTTTTCCAGAGGTGTTAGATAATGGTGTGGTATGGTATGCAGAGGAGGAGATAGATAATTTATTGCTTAACGAAATTGGGAAAGCAATAGAAGCAGAAGAAATGTAATGTCCAGTTGTTTGTTTTTTATAAACCTTTGGTGTATAACTAATTAATTGTTGAAAAAAAAAGACAAATTTCCCATAAGAAAATTACTATCTTAGTATAACAAAATAATTCAGGTCAATTTATTGATGTAATTCAGCACCCATGAAAAATAATATTGCAGATAATACTGATGCTCCCCTGACTACAGAACCAGAATTGGTTGAAGCTATTGTTGATGTGCTTACCAAAGATATGGAGGCAATCAAACTATTTTTGGAGAGGAAAGACCTTTTTGAAAATAATTAGCGGCAGGTTAAGTTTTAATTTATTCATTAAATGTTTGTGCAAGGCTCAGGGCACAAACTAAAAACGTATTGACTTTTTTTACAATTATCTTATTGAAAGCCACTGCTGGTTAAACAAATATTTATTAATATGATATTTTTTTTGATTTAGTATAGGACATTTGGTGCGTTTTAGCAACAGTATATATAAGGGAAACCTTATTATATCACACACCCATGCTAGCATTAGTCACTCATTCAAACAGATGTGTTAAAAAACCGCCTGACTAAATTTGTGGGACAGCAGCAGGTCAGTTTAGGTTGGTTAATACTCCAGATCTGCTGCTATCCTTTTCATTAGTGTAACGTAATTTGTTTTTTTATTTTAAATAGGATATCATTGAGGTCAAATGGTTTACTAATAAAATCATTCGCACTGCACTGATTAAAAATATTATCAGAATTAGCATGAGCAGACATTACAATAATAGGGATGTCCTTAATATCTTTAGTTGTTCTTATTTCTCTGCAAAGGTCTAATCCGTTTCCATCAGGAAGCATTACATCCAGTAAATAAAGATCCGGGATGTTTTCATTCATCGATGCATGAAAAGACGTCACATCCGGAAAAAGTTTTACTTCATATCCTTCTCCTTCAAGAATTAATTCTATTACCTGTCTAATATCCTGATCATCTTCTACAACATGTATTTGCTTCATCATCTTTTCTAAGGTTGAACCGGTTATAGAAAGGTTCATTTCATATTAACAAACCTTATACCAATTCATCAGGACGAATGAATTGGAAAGGGAATGATTCTGTTTTTATTATCTTTGCCTCCCCTTAATGATAAAGATGACAAAAAGATTATTCATTTTTCTATTTTTTTTAATGGCTAACCAGCTAGCCGGGAATGCACAAACTACAACAGATCTTTCTGGTTATCCTTTGCATGTCCAGTATAAGCAATCTGTCAAACCTATTTTAATTTTCCTTACTGGTGATGGTGGTTGGAATAGTTTTTCTGAAAGTTTAATTAATGAGCTGGGTAAGAATGGTTATTCAACCATTGCCATTGACACACGTAAATATTTCTGGAACCAAAAAACACCGGATCAGCTTGCAAAAGATGTAAAAATTATACTATCTGTATATCTTAAAGCATGGAATAAAGACTCATTTTCTATTGTTGGATATTCTTTTGGTGCAGATGTAGGTGCTTTTTTACCCCGATATCTAGCTTTGGATATTTCTGCTAAACTGAATACCATCGTATTGCTTTCTCCGGGACTGTCAACTGGCTACGTAGTTAAATTAAAGAACTTGCTCAATTTTGGTTCAACAGACAAAGAGAAATATAAAATATATCCAGAATTACAAAGAGCGAAGATACCGGTATGGTGTGTGTTTGGTAAAGAAGAGGATGGTGACTTTTATCCAGTACTGAAAGAAACGGCTAATGTCCATAAACTAGTTATTCCAGGATCACACCGATATAATGATAATATCCCTGTAGTAGCTAAAGCGATTATCAAAGGGTTGTAAAAAATAACTGGGATATATCTCCGACATATCCCAGTTATCTAAATTAACGCTCTCATTTATATAGACGCATATACATTCGCTTTATTGTACAGGTGCCTTTTTTTATTTAAATAATTTAAAAATATATACAGATCATTTTACGATCTTATAAAAAGGGCAGACGCTTTTAAACGCCTGCCCTAACACACACCTCTATGTGGGCCCATTCTCAGGAACCATCTTCTGCACCATCGCGTCTCGTAAACCGCCTGCCGTAAAAATTCCTTTCGTTATAATGGTCATGCTCATAAAAAGTTTGCGAATTATAAACTTCAGGAACACTGTTTTCTTCTTTAAAAACATTGCGGGCTAAAATTTCTGTTTGCAAGCTAACTTCGCCTTTTACATATTCAGGTGCAATAGCTAACTGAGCGATACTTATTCCAGGTAAATAAACATCATCATCCTTCGGATGAAGCTCTGCAAGTCCTATTGGGATCAGTACCCTGCGTTTTTCAACCCCAAATACACGTCCAACCAAGCCTGCTATTAAGTATCTTACCTTACGTGAGGCAGGATTAAATAATAAATCTTCTACTTCCGCTAATTTGATGCCCCGGTTATCTTTAATATCCCATCCTTTAATATCTGGTTCTCCATCAGCAATTTCATAGTTACTATGGTTCAATTCTTCCAGCTGGTGATAATCACTGTTATTTTCATTTTCCATGATTTCTCTTTAATTGATCAATTGTTAGTGATAGATTGGTTATAACCCTTAGCAAAGGCAATTGTTTCAGGCAAAAAAAAAGAGTATTTTTGACCAGTATCCCAATTCTGTTTTATGGCAAATAATGTAAACATCACCTCCAATGGCATCCAGAAAGTGCTTCGTAATTATAATGAAAAGCAGGCAATGGCCGAGTACATCTGGAATGGTTTTGATGCAAACGCGACTAACGTAGAAATTAATTATTCTTCAAATGCATTAGGCTTCATTGACAGTCTGGAGATTTGTGATAATGGATACGGCATTAATTTTAAGACCCTTAAGGTTAAGTTTGATCCTTTTTATGAATCCGAAAAAGCCTTACAATTAGCTGTGAATAAGTATAAATCAGTTATGCATGGTAAAAATGGGGTAGGCAGGCTTACCTTTTTTAAATTTGCCAACGATGCAGAATGGCAAACTACTTTCTTAGAAAATAGCGTGTTAAAAAGCGGAAGGATCAGGATTGGTGTATCAGCATTAAATAATTACCAGGCATCAATGCTGGATATTCCTTTAAATGAAAAGACCGGTACCAGGGTGTTATTTTCTAACCTAAAAATATCTGATGAGAATCTGGAGCAGGAAATTATTCCCTTTCTTAAATCTGAGTTTTGCTGGTTCCTGGAATTGAATAAGAAAAAAGATTACAAGATACTAATCAATGGGAAGCCGCTGGACTATACCGATAATATCCAGGATTACGAAGAAGGGATTACAATTAAATACGCGGAAAGCAATACTGTCTTTAAACTTAAATTTGTACAATGGAAAGATTCACTTCACAAAGAACTTTCCAAAGCATATTTTGTCAATGAGAGGTTTGAGGAAATGCACAAGGAATACACTACGCTTAACAAAAAAGCAGATGAGTATTACCACAGTGTATATATCGAAAGTGAATTTTTTACAGATTTTGATTTCAGCGGGACTGAATTTGATACCCAGGTTAAAATCTATAACCGATCTAAATCATCACCTGAATTTAAGTTCCTTACTAAACAGGTAAATGAATTGCTGCGGGCAAAACGAAAGTTATTTCTGAAAGAATATTCTTCAAAATTATTGGAGCGCTATGAAAAAGAAGGCGTGCTTTCTTTTGTTAAACATCATCCTGCTGATGTCATGCGTGAAAAGAACCTGCATAACACTATAAAAGCTATTTATGAAATCCAGCCCAAACTGTTTAGTAATTTAAGCATAGATCAGAAGAAAACAATCATCGCTTTAATCGATACACTGCTTCATTCCGATCAGCGTCAGCAGGTTTTAGCTATTATAGAAAGTGTAGTAGAATTAGAAGAAGAAGAGCGAACAGAACTTTTAGCTTTATTGAGCTAGTCTTTCTTATCACTTTATCCTTAATCGCTTGTTTTATTTATGAACAGGTAGGTTCACCGTACTTTCTTTAATGAGCTTTTTCCAAAGTTTTGCAGCATCTTTTTTAGATAATATAGAAGCTTTGAAGGTCAGTGGTGATAAAGGCAGATCAGTTTTATCAGTAGGGACGCTGTTGATGGCTTCGGCCACCTCTAGTCCTTCTACAATTTCACCAAACAAAGTATAATCCTGGTCAAGATCAGGTGTGCCGCCAATAGTTTTATAGATCTCCCGCTGCGCTAACGGAAATTTTCTTCCTTTTTTCTTTTCAAGAGCATCAAGTGCTGCATCATTATAAATTTTTCCTGCCACCAGGTAGATTTGGGTATAGTAATCACTTTTTTCAGGGTTATCATTCCTACCTGCACCTAATGCCCCTTTTTTATGAAAAATTGATTCATTTAATTCAGCGGGGATACGCTGAATAGGAGTCTCAGGGTGTAGCTTTTCCCGATCTAAAATGGGGTCATCAAGTTCACCCGCCTGGCTTACAAAAGATTTAATTACCCGGTTAAATTGTGCGTTATTATAAAAACCAGTTTTTATCATCTTCAAAAATGCATCTCTATGCTTTGGTGTTTCATCATATAAAAAGAGGGTAATATCTCCCTTACTTGTATTTAATTTAACAATAGATGGTTGGGCTTTAGCGATCAGTGTAGATAGCGTTAAAAAAAGAGCGGCTAAAAGGAGTTTCATGAATGATTGATTAAAGTTGGAATATTATTTAATTGTTAACCTCGCTTGTGGTTGCTGGCGTTTAACATATAAATGGATGAATAACATCACCATACCAGCCATAATAGAAACATCAGCAAGGTTAAAAATACCTGTTTTAAATAAATAAAGATCAATATGGATAAAATCAGTTACTGATCCATACCTTAACCTGTCATACAAATTACCCAGGCCTCCGCCAATTACAAAACAAATTCCCAATACCAGCAATTTTGGTAAATGACGATGAGTAAGTAGATAATAGATGCCATAACAAAGTGCTAAAAACGGAATTAAAGATAAAAATATGAATTTTACGGAAGTGCCCAGTGAATCTCCTACACTTAAAAATGCACCTGAATTTTCAATTTTAGTAAGAATTAAATGTTTTCCAATTACATCAATGGTTTCATAATAAGCAATGTTTTGACGAGCAGCATGTTTTGATATTTGATCACAACCTGCGTTAGCCAATACAATAATTAAAATACAGATGTTTCTAAAACGATCGTTCATTATATAAATTGGATGCCGGGGCTTGATTTTCCGCTCCGCCCTAAACTTACCCCCTTTTATTTAATATCTCAAATTAAAAATCACTGACCTTTCTTTTTTTACAGCCATACATATTTGCTTCCTGCATAAAATAAGAAAGTATCATCAATGCAATTCGACCTCTGAGAATTGAATATTTAAAAATACGCTTTAAGGGGGGGACAGATAAAAAAGCAAAAACGAGGGTGATCATGATCACCCTCGTTTTATTTTATGCAGGATAATAATTACTCAGCAGCAGCTTGTTCGTTAACAAAGCTTTCTGCGATAGCTTAAAAGAATAAAAACAGAATGCGCGCGCTAATGTTATTGGATTTATAAAATTTTCAAATACTTGTAACTAAATCAGCTAAAATGAATAAATCATGGTTTTATCGTAATGGTTTAACAATTGTATTCTTATCCTTATTTAGTATTACTCTTGTTGCACAAGGGTATACAGGCTGGAAAGAACATAACAAAGAATTAACAGAACAACAAGCTGCAGAAATTCCGCTAAATACCTATTTACAAAGTGGCCATTTTATTTCTGCTACTTTTGAGAATTTCGAAAGCGAGTTTTTACAAATGGCCTTATATGTATTACTAACTGTTGGGCTGAGGCAAAAAGGATCGGCAGAATCAAAATCACTCGATGATGCTGAAGAAGTAGACAGGGAGCCAAAGCCTGCGAAAAAAGCGCCATGGGCGGTAAATAAAGGAGGTTGGATCTTAAAGATTTACAGCAATTCGTTATCTATTTGTTTTTTTTTCTTGTTCTTTTTAAGCTGGGGGCTTCATTTATATGGAAGCTGGCAAGAGCATAATGTATCACAGTTACTGCACCATGAGGCAAAAGATACGGTATTCGCATATTTATCCCAACCCACTTTCTGGTTCGAAACGTTTCAGAACTGGCAAAGCGAATTTCTTTCTGTTGCATCTATTGTGTTCTTTACCATATATCTTCGTCAAAAAGGTTCCCCTGAGTCTAAACCAGTTGATGCGCCAAATATGGAAACAGGAAAATAAGTAAATCAATAAGTATAACAAAACTTTATAAAAATAAAATGGGCCTAACTCATGAAATGAAGTTAGGCCCATTTTATTTTAATCTGGATAATAATTACTCAGCAGCAGCTTGTTCGTTAACAAAGCTTTCTGCGATCTCAGTTAACGCTACATCAGTTGATTTTTCATTATCTAATGTCTGCTGTAACAGTGCAGCAACCTCAGTATGTCCCATATTTTGGGCGAAGGTTTTTAAAGTACCATAAGTAGCAATTTCATAGTGTTCTACCTTTTGTGCAGCAAGGATTAAACCAGCATCCCTGATAAGTGTGCCAGTATCCGTATCACTAATAATGCCATCTGCTTCTTCTAACAATCCAGCCATTGCATCACATTTCTTTGCTACAGGTTTTTCCTCCAGCAAGGCAAATACCTGCTCTAAAGTATCAATGTGAACTTGCGTTTCCTGGGTATGTTTTTCAAAAGCAGCAGCCAGTTCTGGGCTAGTCGATGCTTTTTTCATTTTAGGAAGAGCTTTCACCAGGTGTTTTTCAGCCCAGTAAATATCTTTCAGTTCATCAACAAAAAATTCATGAAATTCAGAATCTTCCATTTTCCCGGTATTTCCAGTTACTTTTTTTGTTGTTTTTGATGCCGGTTTTGTTGCGGTTTTAGCCGTTGTTTTTGTTGCGGTTGTTTTTGATGTAGTTGCCATAGGTTTTTGTTTATTGCTTGTTTTTCAGTAAAATGTTAACCTATAACCGATGATGATTTAAAATGTTTAATTTTTTTTTACGATTGTAATTACAAGGCTTTAAAAAGCTGTTTAGCCATTTTCTGATCATGTCCGTATAGATCTTCTCTAAAATTAAGCAGGCCATCTTTATCTACCCAGCTGGTAAAATAAGTAATAAAAACAGGAACAGTTTTCTTCATCGTTACCCAAGTTTCTTTTTTCCTGTTCATCGCTTTTTCGATTTTATCAGTTGTCCATTCCGGGCGGTCTGCCAACAGATATTCAGCCAGTTTCTTTGGCTGTGCAAGGCGGATACAACCATGACTAAAAGCTCGTTTTTCTTCCGCAAATAATGATTTTGCTGGAGTATCATGTAGATATATATTATAGCTATTTGGAAAAAGGAATTTTACGCGTCCTAAAGAATTAGAATTACCAGGCTTTTGCCGTACCAAAGGCAACCCATCATTATACCCATACTGTTCCATATTCTTTTGCGCCAGATATCCTTTATTTCGGCGCATTGCAGGGAGAATCTCTGCTTTAACAATACTTGGCGGAATATTCCAATACGGGCTAAATACAATATTTTTCAGTTCATTGCTAAATATAACCGTCTTATTTGCCGCTTTACCTACAACAATGCCCATGTTAAGAACTTCCGTTTTAGCCTCAAAAACATGCAGTTTATATTCAGGAATGTTAACCAGGATCAGCCGGTTCTCTGTAAATATCGGTGTCCACCGCATTCTTTCCAGGTTAATCAACATCTGCTGAATGCGTGATTCTACAGGAACATTCAGAGCAGCAATCAAAACACGGTCAGCCCAGCCACTTTGTTTATATCCAAACTGTTTCTGTGCTTTTTTTACGGCAACGGTTAAAGCAGGATCAAAAACCTGCGTAGTATCACCCGCTTTTAAGTCACCGAAATCTATCAGCCTTTGCTTCAATTGCGCAATCACGACACCAGAATCCCCTTCCTTATAGCGTTTAACTTTTCCTAAGTCAAGCTGGATCCAGTTTCCTTTTTTCTGGATCCCGTACCACCGGATAAGCTCTTTATTTAGCGTTCTATAATATTTATTAACAGGTTCCCATTCCTCTATCTCAGTTCCTTTTTTAGCTACCAGCGAGTCCAGTAAAGCCACAGCATCCAGTTTTTTTCTTGGAATATACCACTGTAAAGCAGCCGGATCGAGTTTTCCTGCATACGCATACGTAACAAAATGAAAAAAATGCTCAGTCAATGCAAGTTCCAATTTAATTAATGCTGGATTAACCCCCGTAATCAGCGTATCCTTTGCCATCAGGTCCGTCATTCTTTTTACCAATATTTTGTCAATATTTGTTGTATCTCCAGAAGTTGTTACATAATTTTTATCTAGTTCATAAAATACCTTAGCCTGTTCTGCCAGGCCAGTCTCCGCTAACCAGGCAAACTGAAAATTTCTGCTGTTATAAAAATTTCTAAGACGATTAGCTGCACTATCTTCCAGCTGCTGCCCGCTAATATATTCTTCCATCTGCAGACTATCCACATATAGCCGGGTTACTGCATTCTTTGGGGTAATCGTTCTATCCCGTTCTATTTTCTTTTCCTCCTTTTGCTGGCAATTGGAAAAAAGTAAAATCAGCAGGGCTAACAGGATAATATTCAATTTTGAAAGGAGCGATAGGGGAGGTAGTTTTCTTCTCATTGTTTTGAATGTAGTAAATTTTGGTTGATTTAATACAACCATTTTGTTCATCTTAATAAGATATATTTATTTTGGGATAAAAAAGACATACTCCTATTTTGACAGTTTATTAAGGCAATGTGTAATAATTGTTAATTTTAATTGCATTTTAATGTCTAAAATACACTGACAGACAAATCAAATATTATCTTTGCTGTATCAAATGGAATCTGACCAATATTAATGCAGTCTAAACAAATTACGTGGCAATTTGCCTGGGATTACCCGGCTTTCCGTGTCAAACTCTTTCTGGGAGTTTTTGTAATGGGCCTTATCTTATTTTTTTTACAGGATTTTTTCCTTTTTATACAAGCCAGAAATGGAGTGTTGCTTAATGATTGGGTAATTGACAAATTGCCTGCCTACGATGTTTCTACTTACATATTTTTGATTCTTTACCCCGCATCAGGTTTTCTGTTCTGGAGAATTAAAGGAAACTCTTCCATGTGCATTACATTTTTATGGGGCTATATTTTTCTGTGCCTGGCAAGGATGATTACGATTTCAATGATTCCGCTCGATGCGCCAAAACAATTGATCCATCTGGCAGATCCTTTTTCTATAATATTCTATGGAACAAATGTAATTACCAAAGATTTGTTCTTTTCCGGCCACACGGCCTCCTTATTTCTTGTTGGCTTATGCCTGGAAAAAAAGTCTGAAAAAGCAGTGGTTTTTGCCGCAACAGCAATCTTAGGGGTATTGTTGCTGATTCAGCACGTTCATTATACCGCTGACGTAATTGCTGCACCATTTTTTAGTTACCTATTTTGGTGTCTTGGAAAAAGAGTTGCGAAGATATAAGACGATAATTCTTAATTTCGCCAATTCTTAAACATACCTATTTCATCGGGGCCAGCATATCGCGGGTTCATATATACATACTCATGGAAGTCAGAAATTTAGAGCCCAAAGCACTTTGGAGCAGTTTTGCCAACTTGAACGCCATACCCAGAGCTTCAAAAAAAGAAGAAAAAGTCATTGCTTTTATGATTGATTTCGGTAAAAGTCTGGGATTGGAAACAATTAAAGACCCAATTGGAAACATAGTCATTAAAAAGCCTGCAACCAAGGGGATGGAAGACCGGCAAACAGTAGTTTTGCAATCTCACCTGGATATGGTACACCAGAAAAATAGCGATACGGAATTTGATTTCGAGCTTCAGGGCATTGAAATGGTTATTGCAGAAGATTGGGTAAAAGCAAAAGGTACGACCTTAGGTGCAGATAATGGAATAGGCGTTGCTGCAATTATGGCCCTGCTGCTGGCAACAGACATTAGTCATCCAGCTTTAGAAGCGATGTTTACCATCGACGAAGAAACAGGAATGACAGGAGCAAAAGAATTAGATCCAGCCAATTTCTCAGGAACCATTCTGCTTAACTTAGATACCGAAGAAGATGATGAACTGACTATCGGTTGTGCTGGCGGTGTAGATACCAACACCAGTTATCCATATGAATCAGAACCAGTTAGCGAAGATAGTACTGCTTTCCAGATCGTTGTCAAAGGATTACTTGGCGGACACTCAGGAATGGATATCCATAAAGGCCACGCCAATGCCAATAAACTGATGAACCGCTTTTTTTATACCGTATCTCAAACTGTTAACCTACAATTGCACAGCATTGACGGCGGCAGTTTAAGAAATGCGATTCCCAGAGAATCTACTTCGGTCATTGTAGTTCCAAATGCACAAAAAGAGCTGTTTATTCTATTAGCAAGACAGTTTACCGAATTGTTAAAAGAAGAATTTCTAACGGTAGAACCTTCGCTGACGATCAGCATTACAGAAACAGAAAATCCAGACGAGGTATTAGTAAAATCAGATTTTCAAAAGATCATCAATGCTATCTATGCCCTTCCAAATGGTGTTTTCAGGATGAGCCCGGATATTGAGAACCTGGTAGAAGCATCATCTAATCTGGCCAGGGTGATCGTAAGAGACAATATCTTCATTACACAATCCTTACAGCGGAGTAGTGTAGAAAGCACTAAAGAAGATGTATCCAATGCGGTTCGTGCTTCTTTTGAAAATATAGGTTGTCATGTAAAGCAAGCAGGAGATTACCCTGGCTGGAAACCAAATCCAGATTCCGCTATTTTAAAGCTAATGGTTAATTTGTATAGCAAAACATTTAATAAAGCTCCCCATGTAAATGCCTGTCATGCCGGATTAGAATGTGGTATCCTGGGCGGACATTTACCGGGTATGGATATGATCTCTTTCGGCCCAACGATCAGAGGTGCGCATTCTCCGGATGAGCGTGTACAGATCTCTTCGGTTCAAAAATTCTGGAGTTACCTAATCGCTGTGCTGAAAGAAATTCCAAAAAGCAATAAATAAAAAAAAGATTTGCCTAATTTAGGCCCTCTATAAAGAACACTATATGATTATTGAACCAAAAATACGTGGGTTTATCTGCCTGACTGCTCATCCTAAAGGATGTGAGCAAAACATTGTCAATCAAATCAACTACGTCAAATCAAAAGGAGCTATAGCTGGCCCTAAACGTGTACTGGTTATTGGTGCATCTACAGGATTCGGACTGGCATCAAGAATCACAAGCGCTTTTGGTTCTGACGCATCTACCATAGGTGTGTATTTCGAAAAACCTCCTGCTCCTGGTAAAACCGCATCAGCAGGATGGTATAATACAACAGCATTTGAAACAAAAGCGCATGAAGCTGGTTTGTATGCCAAAAGTATCAACGGAGACGCTTTCTCTGATGAGATTAAACAGAAGACAATAGATTTGATTAAGGCAGACCTTGGTCAGATTGACCTGATCATTTATAGCCTGGCTTCTCCAAAAAGGGTGCATCCAAAAACTGGAGTGGTACACGGTTCGGTATTAAAGCCAATCGGACAGGTATTTACCAATAAAACAGTAGATTTTCATACCGGTATCGTATCTGAAATCTCTATTCAGCCTGCAAACGAAGATGAAATAGCAAACACTGTTGCCGTAATGGGTGGTGAAGACTGGGGTTTCTGGATAGAAGACTTAAAGGCTGCCGGTTTGCTGGCACCAGGCGCTACTACAGTAGCCTATTCTTATATCGGCCCATCTTTAACTGAAGCAGTTTACCGTAAAGGAACTATTGGCCGCGCAAAAGATCATTTGGAAGCTACTGCATTCAAAATTGCTGACCAGTTAAAAGATATCGATGGTAAAGCCTATGTTTCAGTAAATAAAGCATTGGTTACACAAGCAAGTTCTGCGATTCCGGTAATTCCATTATACATCTCTTTATTATATAAAGTGATGAAAAGAGAAGGGATTCATGAAGGATGCATTGAGCAGATGCAGCGTTTATTTCAAGACCGTTTATACAGCGGTGCAGAAATTGCCACTGATGAAAAAGGCAGGATCCGTGTAGACGATTTAGAAATGCGTGAAGACGTACAAGCCGAAGTTTCAGCACTATGGATTGAAGCAAATACAGAAACTCTTCCAGCAGTTGGAGATCTTCCCGGATATAAATCTGACTTCCTTAATTTATTCGGATTTGACGTAGCAGGTGTAGATTACAGTGCTGACGTTGATGAAATGGTGCAGGTACCAGGCTTAGTATAAGCTCGTTATAACTATAAAAAAAGGACGTTAACCATTGGTTAGCGTCCTTTTTCTGTATGTTAGATTATTAAAATACTAAGATTTACTTCTTGCCAGTAATCCTTCAATTTCAACCAGCGCCTCTGCAACACCAGCTCTTTGTTTTTTAAGCAATTCGATATGATCTGCATGATCTACATAATCACTGATGTATTTATCGTAAGTTTCAATTGCAGATTTTTCTCCTGTTACCACAGCCTCTAATACTGCTGCATCTTCCTTGCTGCTTAAAGCTTCTTTAATATCAATCCAGGTACGGTGCAATGCACCTAAAACTCCGCCACTTTCGTTTTCTGCCTCTGCACCATGCACTGCAATATGCGCTCTCAATTCTTCTGCATAAGCAGCACGTTGCGCAGAATATTTTAAGAAAACACCTTTAAGTTCAATATTTTCAGTGGTTTCACTAGAAGATTCATATCCCTCTTTACCATCGTTAACAATTGATAAAAGTTCTTTTAAGTCGCTAATGATTTCTTTATTAGTTTCCATAGGTAATGTTTTTTTAATTAGATAAAATTCTATAGCTAACAACCTGAAAATAATTAAATGGTTTTTTAAATCTGTAAAAATAAAAGAACATAAACAGAAGCGCGCGCTTTAGCATAAAGTATTTTGTTCAAAATTATATTGCGCACAATATAGTGTAAATAGCCGCGTTATAGAATCATGGATTCACTCAAACTAGACGATCAGCTTTGTTTCCCGATTTACGCTTTATCGAGGCAATTTACAGCGATGTACCGTCCATTTCTTGATCAGCTTGACCTTACTTATCCACAGTACCTCGTTATGCTGGTACTTTGGGAAAACGATCAGCTAAGTATTAAAGAAATTGGGGAGCGGCTTTTATTAGATAGCGGAACATTAACCCCATTATTAAAGCGTTTAGAGCAGAAAAATTACTTGTCCAGAACTAGAAGTGAAGAAGATGAAAGATCTGTGCATATTACCCTGACCGGGCAGGGAAAGACACTTAGATCTTCCGCTATAGGTATCCCAGGCGCATTAACCTGTGCAATAGATGTGAAACCAGAAGAATTACTTAACCTCCAGCAAAAACTCATAGAATTACTTAGTAAAATAATACAAAATCATGGATAAAATCGAGAAATTATACACTGCAGAAGCAAGTGCTACCGGTGGTAGGAACGGAAATGTAAAATCATCAGACGGCGTTTTAGACCTTCAAGTTAGGACACCAAAAGAACTAGGTGGGGGCGGTGGTGAATACACTAACCCAGAACAACTTTTTGCAGCAGGTTATGCAGCTTGTTTTGACAGCGCATTAAGCCTGGTGATCAAAACAGAAAAAGCAGAAGCCGGTGAAACTAAAGTAACTGCAAAGGTGAGCATTGGTAAAAATACCTCAGGAGGATTTGGTTTAGCCGTAAAACTAAGCGTTTCCGTTGCCGGAGTGACACCAGAAGTGGCGCAGTCTTTAGTAGAAAAAGCACATCAGATCTGTCCATATTCTAACGCAACACGTGGAAATGTAGAAGTTGAACTGGAAATAGTTTAGTCCGGCAATAATAAACGAGGGTATATCATAAACTAACATTACCCAAAAAGCTGGACAAAAACTTTTTGGGTCATGTTAGTTTTATTCTGGCAGCAGCGGAGCATGGATTTTTTGAGGTTGCGTACTGATAGCTCCCAAAAATAATTCCAGCTGCAAGCGCTCTTCCTTAGTTAAGTTTAGTTTTTTTAGCAGCGGAGAAGGAATAGGCCGCATGCTTTCCTCTACTTTTACACTTCGCTGTATCGGAGCAGGATTACCCCCATTGTAATATTCTATCACATCTCTTAAGGTAGGAAAATTACCATGATGCATCCAGGGACCGGTAATTTTTGTTTCCCTCAGCGATGGTGTTCTGAATGCCCCTACATCTTCCTGTTTCTTACTAAGGTGATAATACCCAAAATCCTGCTGTTTAGATCCATATAAAGTCTGCCCGTCGTTATGGAATTGATTATCAGAAAATAAAGGGGTATTGTGGCAGTTAATACATCTAGCTTTTGTTCTGAACAAATGAAGGCCCAATACTTCATCATCTTTAAGTATTTCTTTATTTCCATTTACAAAAAGATCAAACCTGGAATTTTTGCTCGTTATGGTACGTTCAAAAGTAGCAATTGCTTTTTGTATGCCCGCTAAAGAAACTTCTGAAGAACCAAAAGCATCATTAAAATATTTCCTGTAACCTTTAATTTTTCTAACGTTTTTAACCATCACCTTCAAGCTTTGCGCCATTTCAGCCTTATCCTGTACTGGAAACTGTACCTGGTCTTCTAAGCTAGCTGCCCTTCCGTCCCAAAAAAGACGGTCATAATATGCCGTGTTGAAAATCGTCATCGAGTTTCTTTTTCCATTTTGCCGGTTATGTCCATAAGCCAGATGTTTACCATCTCCCCATCCCAGTTCGGGGTCATGACAAGAAGCGCAGGCAATCTGTTTAGAAAGAGATAACCTGCGGTCAAAGAATAACATCTTACCTAATAGTACTTTCTCTTTTGTAAAAGGGTTGTTTTTAGGAAAAGGTGCTTTTCCAAGAGCCCCAATATCTTTAAACCCTTTAGCTGCTAGGTCATCAATATTTGCTTTAGGCCAGCGTGTTCTATCCCCGGAACTGTAAAGTATTCTCAATTGATCCAGGGTATATTCCTGCTGCTGCCTGCCTATAAAAGCAGTAGCAGCCACAAAAAGAAGAAATAAAGTAAAAATAAGAAAGGTTCTTTTTTTTAGCATAAACTATAAATTAATAACCTGGATTTTGTACCATTTCCGGATTAGACAGATAAGATGTTTCAGGAATAGGTAATAGATAAAGATATGATGGATAAGTTAAATTACAAGTTAGCGCGTTACAATCTTGTCTTACAATATCCTTTTTTCTCCTGCCCAAATCAAATAATAAAAAGCCTTCCATATTAAGCTCTTTGCGGCGTTCCGTTAAAATCGCATTTACCAAAGCCAGTTTATCAGTCAGATTTAGTCTTTCCGCAGTAGCGTCGCCCCTCAACCGGATCACATTCAAATCTTGATTTGCTTGTATCTGGTTATCGAGTTCTGCTGCAGCCTCCGCCCGGATCAGGTACATTTCTGAAAGCCGTATTACCTTTACCCCAGTTGCAGTTGCCGCCGAAGTAGGATATTTTGCGCAAAAATAATAAACAGTTCCTGTTACCGTCTTTGCACTGTGAAAAAATTTCTTTCCCCGTACATCAGTTGCTGTATATAAATTAAACAAGTCATCTGTAGTGGCCATTTGCAAATACGTATTGTTACTCGCTATGTTATAATAACTACCATAACTATTTCCTGCAAAATTTGCAGGCACAGAGATTTCAAATATAGACTCTGTGGTGTTTTTTAATAACCAGGAACCCACATAATTTGCATTCGTAAATAAGGTATAGCTTTTCGTTTCAATCACCGCATTTGCTGCTGTATATGCGTTCTGCCAGTCTCCCTTGCTGAGATAAACTCTTGCCAGCAATGCATTCACTGTATTCTGATTGGTATAATTAACTGGATTACCAGCTGTAAAAACAACCGCGCTATTTGCAAAAAGCAAAGCTGCATCTTTCAAGTCGGCAATCACCGCATCATAAGAAGCTTTCACCGTAGAACGCTTAATTTCTTCGGTATTCAAAAACACAGGTTTCAAATTCACTACAATCCCCGGGTGGCTGGCATCACTGGTATATCCATAAGGCTGTGCGTAAAGTTGCAAGAGATCAAAATGGATCAGCGCACGCAAAACGGTGGCCTCTGCTACCAATCTGTTCCTGGTTAATACAGTACCATCTTCAATTGCAGGGACTTTTTGGATAATATAGTTCAGGTTATTAAGAATGGTATAGAGCTGTGCATAAGTAGCGTTCATTCCACTATTTGCCGCCGTTGCTGCAAGGTTATATTCATCAAACAAAACAACATTTCCTGTTTTAGAATATTTTAAGTTTCCTCCGATCAGATCCGGGTAGGCCATACGAACCCCATTATAATAAGAAGTATTAAAAAAAGAAGCATAAGCCCCCGCAGTAGCCGCTCTTGCACCATCAAAATCTTGAAAAGTTTCTGCTATCGAGATTTTATCAATAGGTTCTTTGTCCAGCAGTTTTTTGCATCCTGAAAAAAGCGCCAGGCTAAGCATTAATATTGTAAATGTTATATTTTTCATCATGATGATCTTAAAATCCAAAGTTTAATCCGGCAGATATTGTTCTTGCCTCTGGGTAGGTATAGCGCAATTCTTTGATCCCGTTCCTGCCTTCGGGACTCTTATCTTTATACCAATAGGCGAGGTTAGTCGCATTTACATAAGCCGATAAAGATTTTGTAAATATTTTTTTAGCATACTTTTCAGGTAAACGATAACTCAGGGATACATTTGATAATTTGATATAAGAAAGATCATACACATATCTGGAAGAGTTTGCAATCTGACGCGCTATTCTGGACAGTCTTGCTACATCAGTAACATCACCAGGCCCCTGCCATCTATCCAGCAAGTTTACACCCATATTGGAATTTTGAATATTTGCTCCATCGCCATAATACCTGCTGCTCAGCATGAAATCTGCCCCATAAGAATATTGAAGGTTAACTGTCAGCGTAAAATCCCGATATTTAAAGTTATTTACCATACCCCCCTGAAAATCCGGAAGACGGTCACCCACAGCCTCCCATGCGCTCGTAGATAAGGCAATCATAGCCGCCCGGCTGACAATATTTCCGTTAGGATCGTAATATTGTTCCTGGCCAGTAGCCGGGTCTATCCCTGCCCAATTAATTCCCCAGATCGATGTGGTGCTTTCTCCCGCCTTTAAGGCAACCGCATCAGCAGTTGTACCATAAATATCTACATAACTTTTGTTCAAGCTCACAATTTTATTCCTGTTCAATCCAAAATTAAGTGCAGCTGTCCAGGAAAATTTAGGACCTTTAATCAAATCGGCATCCAGTGAAAATTCAAATCCCTGGTTGCGCATCGTACCTGTATTAACAGACATTGTACTGTAACCGCTTTCTAAAGGAACATTCACATTAGAGATCAGGTCTTTAATTGTATTGTTATAATATTCTGCCGTTAACCTTAAAAAATTAAAAGCCGAAATATCAATTCCAAAGTTCATTTTATAATTCTTTTCCCATCCCAAATCTGGGTTAGGAGCTGCAGAACTGAGCGGTATAGCAATCACTTCACCATTATAATTCCCGGTACTAAAATCATATAATCCCCTGGAAGCATACGTTCCAATGCGTGAATTACCCGTAGTACCATAACTCGCTCTTAATCTTAAATAATTTAATAATTCACCTGGCTGTAGAAATTCTTCTTTAGTAACCACCCAGCCCAAACCAGCTGCAGCATTAAAAGCAGTCTGTTTATCGCCGCCAAAGAGTGAAGATTGATCTGCACGGGCGCTTGTAGTTAAAAAGTATTTTTTCTTATAATCATAGCTAGCCTGAGAATAATAAGAAACAGTACCCGTAGCTTGTTTAGAAGAAGCTGTCGATTTTGTAGTCGCCTGGCCTAACTCCCTGATTTTATCATATGTAAATCCGCTACCCGTAGCAGAAAGCAGATCAGTTGTCTCTTCTTTAGCTTCAAAACCCGCGATAATACTTAGTGTATGGTTCTGGTTAAATGACTTCTCATACCCCGCTTGTAAAAAACCCAGCCAGGCGTATGTATTTCGGTCAAAGATACGGAGCCTCCCATTGGCATTGCTTCCTGTAGGGTTATCTTTAGATAGATAAGTCCTTTGTTTGCTGTAAAAAGTATTTGCCCCAGCAGTACCCGATACATATAAACCTGGCAACACATCATACCTTAAATGTGCATTCCCATTAAACGTTAATGATCTGCTATAATCCTCATTTTGTGTAACCACATCAAATGGATTTGCAATACCTGTAATTGCCGTTAAAGTTTCCCGGTCATCTACCGCGATATTTGGTGGCAGATAAGCACTGGAAGCATACGTATCCAGTCCGTTTCTGGAAGACAGGGTAGGAGACAAGGTGATGCCAAACTTCAGTTTCTTAGAAATCTGGTTATTCACTTTAAGGCTCACATAAAACTCCTTCAAGTCATTCGTTAAAGAAATCCCCTGTTGATTGCGGTAACCCGTAGAAAAATAATAATCCAAGCCATTGCTGCCACCAGATACATCAAAATTCAGGTTCTGAAAAGTAGCGTTGCGGTTAGTTAATCCCAGCCAGTCTGTATTTGCAGTACTGCTACCTGCTGCAGCTTCTGCCGCCGTTTCAGTAAAGCCGTCATTCATCAGCGCTTCTTTTTTGAGCATATAATACTCCGGGCCATTTAATAATTTAAGCCGGTTAATAAAAGTAGATACACCAGCACTCATCGAAAAATTAGTTCTGATCTCTCCCTGTCTGCCAGATTTGGTAGTAATAATGATTACCCCATTAGCCGCATTCGCACCATAAATAGTAGAAGCTGCCGCATCTTTCAAAATCGAGATGGATTCAATATTGGAAGGGTTAATCCCGGCAAGTGGATTTAGTAATGTTTCTCCATTAAACAAGCTATTCGCATCAGAAGAATTTTGTTCCTGTACTGGGATCCCATCAATCACAAAAAGCGGCTGTGAACTCGTTGTCCGGCCACCGCGTACAGGAATAAGTGAACCCTGTCCGCGAATATTTATTTTTACCGGTTTACCCAGTTCAGTGCCACTTTCTACATACACACCAGCCACCATTCCTTCCAGCAGTTTATCAAAACTTTCTATCGGGCGCTGTATTTGTAATTGCTTTGCAGAAATCTGCGAGATACTACCCACCACTTCTTCTCTAGGTTTACCATTCGTATAAGAACTGGTAATGATCACATCTTTCATTTGCGTCACATCTTCAGCCATATCTACTGTAAACCTATTTTTATTTCCAATGGCTTCAGTGATCAAGTTTTTCATACCAATCATCCTTAAAAATAATTTTTCTGACTCTATATGATCGCCAGTTACCCGGCCTGAAAATTTTCCATTAGCATCCGTAGTAGCCACATAAGCACCATTTTCTACCTGTACAATTACACCAGGAAGCGGAGTGTCGTCCGTTTGATTAGTGACCAAACCACTAATTGTTCTTACCGGTAACACCCTAACCAGGATATTTGAGCCATCTATTTTCAGAGACAGGCCGGCCAGGTTAGACAGCCGGGACAGCGCACCAGCTAAATTTCCTTTATAAACATAGCGGTAACGTGTATTTAAGTTTAATTCTGCAGCATTATAGTTAAAACGGGAATCACTTTGTTTTTCTATTGCTGAAAAGATCTCAGGAAGGGTAGCAGCCCTTAAGGAAACATCAATGTTGTTTTGTTTTGCCATTGCTTGATTGTAGACGCAAAAAAATAGCAACAACAAGCTGAAATGTTTTAATGGTGTAGTAAAGGTTTTAATCATGCGTATCTGAATAGTTTGAAGAGGATAAAATGATGGTGTTATTTTGAATCGTATAGGTAAGGTTTAAGGAGTAGCAAATCGCTTTAATGATATGCAGGGGAGACTCATTTTTGAAAGTACCCGTATAGTTAATCTTAATGGTTTGATGGGGAAGCAGCAGTTTGTAGCCAAAATTCTTTTCAAATACCGATGAGATAGTTTTAAAATCTGCCGCTTTAAATGACGTATTCCCCTCTTTCCAGCCAGTTTCTATTTCGGTATCAAAAGAAGAAGCAATCATTTTACCAGAACCGCTGTGATAAGTCATTCTTTCTCCTGGCTTCAATAAGATAGAATCCTGATTTTTATCCATCGTCTTTATTTGCACACTTCCCCTCACCAGGGCTACTGTAACTTCTTTTTCCGCTTTATAGTTTGATACATTAAATTCGGTACCCAACACTTTAGTCTGGATTTTTCCTGTTTGTACAATAAAAGGATGTGAAGCATCATGTGCCACCTCAAAAAATGCTTGCCCGGAAAGTTTTACCATGCGTTTATCCTGGTCAAATATTTTGGGGTAGCTCAATGTACTTCCAGAATTTAAGGTTACTTCAGAACCATCATTTAAATGCAGGATACTTCTTTGTGAAACAGGCGAAGTGTAACTAATCCATTCTGACTTAATTTTGTTTTTACTAAACCAGTGTACAGGAGATAGAAAAATCAGGGCAGCAGTAGTCATGACTATAATTGCAGCTGCAATTGGAATATATCGGTTAGAGAATAATTTAGGCGTTATTATGCTATTCTGAACAGTAGCGGATAGCGTATTTCGGCTAATCATAAAATCACTTAGCCGCTTCCTTTGCTCTTCCGCTTCATTTTGTGGTAAGCGTAAATGCAGCAAATCAAGCATTTGCTCTGCAGTAAGTATTTCATCGATTTTTTCTGGATGCAGGGCGATCCATTTTTCCCAATACGTTACATCTGCTTGATTGCTCTTTAAATAATAAGCGATAAAGGATTGATCTGAAGCAAACTCTTCTGCAGTATTTAAGTTATTTTCTATTCATGCTGGTCTATATCTACCAGTGCAGGAAAACTGTTTTTTTTACCGGGTTTATTTTAAATATTTTCAGTAATTGTGAGTTATTAAATAATAAACAAGCTAAATAACACTTTAAAATGATTTCTCATTGTTTTGAGCGCTTCATAAACCTGGTTATAAACTGTTCTGGGTTGAAGGTTCATCTTTTCGGCAATCTCTTCATAGCTCATCATTGCGAAAAATTTATAGGTTATAATCTGCTTTTGTGCCGGACTAATCCGGCTCAGCAAGTTTTTTAACCGGGCTTTATTCTCCTCGGTAGTTTGCGATTGGATTAAAAGTTCCTCATAAGAAACTGCATGTTCATCAGTTAAGGTAGATTCGAGATCAGCAATTTTTTCGAGCATTCCTGCTTCTTTCAGGATTTTGCGTTTCAGATAAGTAAATAGATAAGATTTCTCATTTCTCACTTCAGGAAGATCAAATCTTTTCTCCCAGATCTCGCAATAAATTTCATGAATGGCATCTTTAACCATTTCCTTATCAGGATAAATCCGGTAACCAAAAGAATAAAGAAATTGATAATATGCATCATACATTTTCATGAATGCTTGCTCATCACCTTTTCTTACCCTATCCCAATATCCTTTTTCCAACCTTTATTTTGATAAGCTGCAAATATATTATTTTTGTTTAGAATGATTTTAAATAGTTTATTATTTTTATCATATAAACGATTAATGATAAAATTTAAACGTGTTAATCTTATAAATTTTACAATAATTTATAAGATTAACACGTTTAATGACCAAGTGTATATCAGTGATCAATGATCTGTTCTCTATCTTATTTCGTCTATGCGACAGGCTATTAATAACTAGCACCTTATCTTATTTTAACTACTTTCAGCCACATATTATCCCAGGGGTAAAGCCGTTATATCAATTCAACATTTTACCTCCTCCTATAGCTTAAAGATCAGGTTATCCCCTGAGTTATAAACACCTGATTTGTAATGTGGATAACTTATCCACAAGATTAGTGGTTTTTGAAACTGTATTCGTTTGCCTGTTAGTGACTTATGAATTAGCTGAGATTTTATGATTTTTTGTTGGTAATTTTTAGGATATTCGCACTCCCAAAACGACCGGATATTTGGTCGTTAGATAAGTAGAAAACCTTTAATTTATTAAGTATATATGCAAAGAACTTGTACTGAAGTATGGAATAACTGTCTCCAAATTATAAAGGATAACATTCCGGCCCAAAGTTTTAAAACTTGGTTCGAACCGATATCTGCTCTTAAATTGGAAGGTAGCGTATTAACCGTACAAGTACCTAGTTTGTTCTTTTACGAATGGCTTGAAGAGCACTATGTTGGCTTACTGCGCAAAACAGTTAAACAGCAGCTTGGTGAAGAAGGCCGTTTGGAATATAATATAGTAGTGGATAAATCATCCAACAGCGGTTCTCCTTACAGTACAGTGATGCCTAGTAATGGGAATGGAGGAGCAGCTAAGATGCAATCCATGCCAGTTCCTGTTTCTTTAAACAAAGACATTAAAAATCCGTTCATCATACCCGGTTTGAAAAAACTGAACGTAGACCCGCAGCTAAACGCAAATTATACTTTTGATAGCTATGTAGAAGGTGACAGTAACCGTCTGGCCCGATCTGCAGGATTTGCTGTAGCTGCAAAACCAGGAGCAACCTCATTTAACCCGTTAATGATCTATGGTGCCGTAGGACTTGGAAAAACTCACCTTGCACAAGCAATTGGAAACGAGATCAGGCGTACCTTACCAGATAAACTGGTGATCTATGTATCCTGTGAAAAATTCTGCCAGCAATTTGTAGATTCCTTAAAAAATAATACCATTAACGATTTTGTGAACTTTTACCAGGCAATGGACGTAATCATTATGGATGACGTGCATAATTTTGCAGGAAAAGAGAAAACACAAGATATATTCTTCCATATTTTTAACCACCTGCACCAGTCCGGTAAACAAATTATCATCACTTCAGACAAAGCACCTAAAGACTTGTCAGGATTAGAAGAACGTTTGCTGAGCCGTTTCAAATGGGGGCTTTCTGCAGATCTTCAGATCCCGGATCTGGAAACCAGGATCGCTATCCTGAGAAAGAAAATGTATGCTGATGGTATAGAGCTACCTGCTGAAGTAGTCGAATACGTAGCACAAAATATTGATAATAATATCCGTGAGCTGGAAGGTGCCATGGTTTCCCTGCTCGCGCAATCCACATTAAATAAAAAAGATATTGATCTTGGCTTAGCCAAATCCATGTTAAAGAACTTTATCAAAAACACAACTAAAGAAATTTCTATGGATTATATCCAGAAATTAGTTTGTGAATATTTTGAAGTACCTGTAGATATGGTTAAATCACCTACCAGGAAAAGAGAGATCGTACAAGCGCGTCAGATCTCCATGTATCTATCAAAAAGCCTTACCAAATCATCTTTAAAAAGCATAGGGGCTTTTTACGGTGGGCGTGACCACTCTACAGTAATTTATGCCTGTCAAACAGTAGAAGACTTAATCGAAACAGATAAGAAATTTAAAGGTTATGTAACCGATATTCAAAAGAAACTAAAAATGAGCTAACGCTTTAAATTTAAATAGAAAAAGGGTGCCAGTTGATCTGGCACCCTTTTTCTGTTTAATAAATATCCTATCTTAGGCGGAAACAAAGCCTTATGAAAGTCGCTATTTTCAGTACCCATACTTATGACAAACAATTTTTCAATCTTGTCAATGCCAGCTTCAACCATGAGCTAGTTTATCTGGAACCCGCTTTAAATGAAAAAACAGCTGTGCTCGCTGCGGGCTGCAACGCTGTTTGTGTATTTGTAAACGATATCGTAGATGCAGCTACGCTTAATGTATTGGATAATTCCGGGATAACTGTCATCGTGCTGCGCTGTGCAGGATTTAACCAAGTCGATCTTGAAGCCGCCAAAAATCTGGGTATAAAAGTATTCAGAGTTCCTTCCTACTCACCTGAGGCAGTTGCAGAACACGCTGTAGCGATGATCATGACCTTAAACCGAAAAACCCATAAAGCCTACAACCGGATCCGGGAAGGAAATTTTTCACTGGAAAGGCTAATAGGTTTTAACTTACATGGTAAAACAGCTGGATTAATTGGACTTGGACAAATCGGACTCGCATTTGCAAAAATCATGAATGGTTTTGGATGTAAAATTATTGCTTTTGATCCTGTCGTTAAAACAGCACCTGATTACATTCAGCTTGTAGATTATGCGACATTGATTGCCACTTCTGATCTGATCTCTATCCATTGCCCATTAAATGAACATACCAGGCATTTGATCAATCAACAGAGTTTTGATCAAATGAAAGAAGGCGTCATGCTGATTAATACCAGCCGAGGCGCAATACTTGATACTTCGGCAGCTATTGAAGCACTAAAGCAAGGCAAACTCGGTTACTTAGGCATTGATGTTTACGAACAAGAAGATAAGCTCTTTTTTAGGGATCTTTCAGAAAGCCTCATCGAAGATGAACAAATCCTGCGGTTAATGAGCTTTTCAAATGTTTTAGTTACCGCCCATCAGGGATTTTTCACCAATGAAGCACTCACCGAAATCGCAACCACCACTTTACAAAACCTAAGTGATGCAGCAGATGGCAAAGACAACAGCAATAAATTATAGCGCTAATCTACGAACTGCAGGAAAGTGTAGAGCTACCCGGCTGGTCCATGGCCCAGTCTGGCCTTAACTTAAAAAATTCATCAAATCGATCTGAATACGGATCTTTCATAGCCTCTTTTAATTTTAAAAAGAGGCTATTATTGCCACTTTCCAGTTCAGTTATTGCCTGGTGTAACATGTAATTCCTTAAGATAAAACGAGGGTTAGTTTTACGCATTAGCTCTTGTGATTCTTCCCTGGTCAGCGTATCAGTTTCCAGTCTTATTTGATAAACTTGGATCGTAGCATATAATTTATCTATCGAACCAGCCACAGGAGCGCTGTAAAAACTTGGTACAAAATGAGCAGAAATACCTTCCATATTATTTAGATCCGCTGGAAGCGTCATTAATAACTGATAAAAAATAGTCATATCAGGTTGGAGCAAGCTTAAGCATTCTTCAAAATCATCAATTAATACCCTATCCTTATCCTGCAAATTTGATAATCCAATCTTATCCGCCATCATTGCATAATATTTTGCAAAATAGATGTCTTGATACGCTTCTAATGCAGCAACCAGTTCATCCGTAGTTTTCATTAGCGGAGCAATAGCACTTGCCAGGCAACCTAAATTCCAGTAAGCAATAGTATGCTGACGGCCAAAAGCATAACGCCGCCCTGGTAAATCTGTCGTATTGGGAGTGAAATCCAGGTCATAGTTATCCAAAAATGAAAAAGGGCCATAATCTATAGTCAAACCTAAAATGGATAAGTTATCTGTATTCATTACCCCATGCACAAAACCAACCCTTAACCAGCCAACAATCATTGAAGCCGTTCTATCCACCACTTCTTTATACCAGTCAATAATTCTGTTATCCCCCTGGAGATGAGGATAAAACCGGTCAATTGTCCAATCTACCAATTGCTGTAATTGTGCAGTTTCTTGTCTGGCAGCCAGCATTTCAAAGTTTCCAAAACGTAAAAAACTTGGTGCCACTCTAGCTACGATCGCTCCGGGTTCATAAGCGGTATTTCCATTATAAAAGAGATCACGCAATACCTGGTCTCCGGTTTTAACCAGGCTCAATGCCCTGGTAGTAGGGATTCCAAGATAAAACATCGCTTCACTCATCAGGTATTCACGTACAGAAGAGCGGAGTACTGCTCGGCCATCACCTCTTCTGGAATATGGAGTAGGGCCTGCACCTTTTAACTGAATTTCAAAACTCTCCCCTTTACTGGTTACCCACTCGCCCAAAGTAATTGCACGGCCATCACCAAGCTGTCCTGCCCAATTTCCAAATTGGTGGCCGGCGTAACATGCGGCATAAGGAAACATAGAAGGCGTAACCAGGTTGCCGCCTAAAATATTGACATCTGCCTCTTCAGGTAGTTTCATTTCCAATTTTGCAGCAAGTTCATCAGACCAGGCAATGAGTTCAGGCTGCTGAACAGGAGTAGGAATGGCTTTACTATACAACATACCTGGCGTTTGTCTGGGTTGAAGGTTTCCACTGTCATCACCATCAAAAGTGCCAACAAACTCATTTTTAAAGGTTTTGCTACTTAAGTTTTCCATAATACTCTTCTACTCCTTGTCTGATTAGCGAAGATAAGGGCATTTTATTTTTCAATCGTTGTTTTACTGTAAAATCAACAACCGGTAAAGCAATTGCCAATCTGCATTATTCGGTGCATCACCTTTTATCTTTTGATATAATTCATCATAAGCCGAATCAAAATATCCTGCCAGCGCTAATGTTTTTAATCCAGCAACAGGTTCAAATAAAGTCCCTTTTTTAAAACCAGGTTCACCATTTATTGCCCTGTCCTGATCAAATTTCACCGTAGAATTTACGTACTCTCCATGCGTTTTTTCTCCGGTGAGATAGGGCAGGAGCCACTCAACTGATTTTTTAATCGATGCCCCATTTGTAGACTGGTAAGTATAAAAATCAAATCCTGTAGCTTCTTTAATCACAATAGCCAATTTTAATAAAGGTTCCAAATCATAAACATGATAATGGAGTGCATCTCTCCGTTTAAAATCAATACTTGAACCATCTGGTGATAAATTCACAGCAATCTGGTTTTTAACCAGTTGATCAATTAATTGCTGGTTAGCTGGATCATTTAACGCGGTATAATTAATCTCTGCCATAATTTTTAACCGGTGTGAATGCCAGTTATTGCGCGACGTTTCTTTATGCTGACTGAGGAGGAAACTTTTAAATTCTTCTGAAGAAATTGTTTTCAGCCAATTTGTAATGATAGCATCATCTTCTTTACTTATCACAGATTTTATCAAATTATATCCTTCTATTGCAGCATCAAGATTCGTGTCATTAATAGGGTTGCCTGCAGGTTTGTTTAGTTTAGCCCAGGCTTTTAAATAAATCACTGCCTTATCCAGGTACTTTTTCTGATCCGTCATTTTATAAGCAATCGCTAGTGCATATATTTTATTAAAATCTTTAATTGATAACTGAGTGGTTATTTTTATAGGGTCTCCCTGTAACCTTCCTTCTGTACTAATCGTTTCAATGGGTTGAGGGGCTTCCTGTAAAGCATTTTCAGCGATTTTTTTACATTCGTTTATAATATTGGACGTTTGTCTTGAAAGGGAGCTAAGCTGTTTTATTTTTGTTAGTTTAACCACTCTTGCTGTATCCTGTTGTGCCTTTCCATGTAAACTGATCAGTATAAAGATCAAGATGTAATATATTTTACGCATTAGTTATATCTTTTTATAAACTAATCTAGTAATTAAAAGCTTTTTTTTAGATAATCCTGCGATATTATAAAATGATATTCTACATTTATCTTCATAGAAAAATGAATAAAATGAACGTCAAATTTAATAGGTAATTATTCTTTAACGATGTAGTTTTACTTAGGTTAAATTAATTAATAATTTAATATTATGGTGTCAGCAACTATTAACAGGACGCATACAACTACTGATTTTTGTGAGGATCCGGGTTGCAACGATTGCTTTGAGGGCAAACTGCTACTTGATTTAAAAGAGCGGAATAATTTATCTTTTAGAAGATTATATAAGTTATATTCTGGTTCACTTTTGGGTATTATACTAAGAATAGTTCCTGCAAGAGAAATTGCGGAGGATATTCTGCAAGATACTTTTGTCAAAATATGGAAATCAATAGATCTTTATGATCCATCCAAAGCAAAACTTTTTACCTGGATGGCCAGACTCGCCCGTAATTCTGCAATAGATTACAAACGCGGGAAGAATTTTGCTAACAGCATTAAAAATGAAGATATAGAAAGCGTATATGCGCAGGTAGATAATTTCCATCAAGTATTAGATCAAACAGATACTATAGGAGTAAGAGAGCTAATGGGCATGTTATCTGCCTCTCAAAAACAGGTATTGGATATGGTTTATTTTATGGGGTATACACAGGCAGAGGTATCGGATGAACTTCATATGCCACTTGGTACCGTGAAATCAAAAATTAGATTAGGTGTTAAAGCCTTGCGTCATTATTTTATAGAATTTGATTAAAGTATCATTTGATTAACAGGGATTGTTCTGGATTATAATTTCTTATATCCAGTTTCATCTTTTTTCTTTAATATCAAACTATTAAAGCGCGCGTCTGTTATGCGTAAAACCAATACGTAATCCTATGAGAACTAGTAAACTATTTTTAGCCTTGGTTATTTCAGGAATAACACTTGCTTCATGCGGCAATAACAATGATAAAACTGGCGCCGATTCAACTTCCGGTACTTCAGCAGATAGCAGGAGTACTGATACTATCGCAACTGATACTTCAGCGGTTAAACCTGCTGATAGTACACATTCTTACAGAAATGATAGAGGAACGGATAGTGTAACTGCCGGAAAATCTATTCCTGCCCAACCTTAAAAAAATGCCTTTGGGGTGTATCATCAAGCATGATCCCCCTCTTTTTTATTGTATATAATCGTTGCAATTTATTGTACCTCATACCGGAGCTTTTTAAATATTCAATTCTAAAAAGCACAATTTCAATTATAAGAAAGCCTCTTATTATCCCTTGAATGTATTATCATGAATTTGTCACCTTTAACTATAATCATCAGGGAGAGTAATCCTTTTGATAAGTTGGCCGTCCTATAGGCAAATTGATTTCATTCACACACATATGAAAAGTTCAAAATTTAAATCATTAGTCATTGTAGCAGCCGTTCTGGTTATCAGCGGTTCTGCTATTGATGCAGCTTTTGCACAGAGATCTGGGAGAGGCGGCAGTGGTGGTGGCGGAAGCCGGTCATCCAGTTCCGCATCAAGAGGTAGCTTTAGTGGTGGCGGAAGATCGCAAAGTAGTCCAAGAATGTCCCAGGGTGGTGGTTCCAGAATGTCTCAGGGTGGTGGTTCCAGAATGTCTCAGGGAGGAGGTTCAAGATCGTATCAAGGCGGTAACCGGGCTGTACTTCCAGGAAACAACAATAGAAATTCCCAGCGTGGAAACGGACGTAATGCTTATCAAGGCGGTGGACGTTCCTTTCAAGGGAACAGAAATGCTTACCAGGGCAACCGCGGAAGAGTAAGTCAGGGACGTGCAGGCAGATCATATTCAGGCAGATCATATTACGGTGGTAACAGATCAGGCCGTTATTATGGCCGTCTTGGATATAACCGTGGTTTTGGTGGCTACCGCAGGCCATATTATAATTTCTACAGGCCATTTTTAGGTATTAGCCTAAACATCCTGCCTTTTGGCTATTATCCATTCTATTATGGAGCCGACCAGTTCTACTATTCAGGAGGACTATACTACAGACAATACGAAAATCAATATAAAGTAGTCGTACCACCAGTTGGAGCAGAAGTGCCAACATTGCCATCTGAAGCTCAGGAAGTAAGTATTAATGGACAATCTTACTATGAATACAAAGGAGTTTATTATAGTGAAATTACCAATGCCGAAGGTAAGACAGTTTATCTGATAGCTGGAAAAGACGGGGTATTAAATACCCCCAATGGTAACATCAATGCAGATAATGTACCTCAGGTAGGTGATGTACTGAATGCATTACCTGATGGGGCTAGAGAAGTGATGCTTAAAGGGCAGAAATATTACGTTTCTGAAGATGGAATATACTATGAAGAAGTAATAGGAGCAGACAACCAGGTAACGTATAAAGTCGTTGCCAATTAATTGAAAGGTTAGTTCATTTAATAATAAAGGATCACAGGTTTATTGTGGTCCTTTATTATTAAATTATATTTTTTAGAAGTTTTAATGTAAATCTTTATTGATAAACCAGTATAGCCCTCATTTTCCCTTAGTCACATCATTTAATGTTTGATATTCTTGAATTTACATCCGTTAAACTATCCTGCAAAATCTGATAATTTTTGTAAAGAACCGGCAAAATATCGTATGTCAATTACACAGGCAAAAATTTAATTTTGTTTTGGATAATATTGGAAGTACATTATGCCACCGGCGATTTTAATACCGGGTGACCTATAATTTCAATAAGCCAGATATAATTTGATCATCATGATAAAAACAACCATTGCGGTTTTTGTACTCACGTTTTTAGGGTTATTCTCATCCGCCCATGCGCAAACTAACGCTCACCAATATTATTTTAATCCAGGAAAAGCACCCTTAGGCTATACCGCTATAACAGCAGGAACAACCTACCAAGACAATAAAGGTTATGGTTTCGATCTGGGAACAAGCAGCAGTATAATCGATTACTCAAAAAACAACAACCCCTTTTATTTTTCTGTGAAATTGCCAGAAGGTAATTACCTGGTCATCTTAAAACTAGGCGATGCCAAACGAGAAACCACAAGCACAGTAAAAGCAGAATCAAGGCGTTTAATGTTAGAAAACGTTAAAACCGCAGCAGGAAAAACAACTACCCGTTCATTTATTGTAAACATCAAAGACCGGAAAATAGATGGGCAAAAAAACGTCAGCCTTAAGCCAAGGGAACTCAGCAAGCTAGACTGGGATAACAAACTGACTTTAGAATTTGATCAGCAAACTGCCTTACAGTCACTCACTATTACCCCTGCAAAAAACCAGGTCACCGTTTACTTAGCTGGTAATTCTACGGTAGTTAACCAAGAAGATGAACCATGGGCATCATGGGGACAAATAATCACCCGTTTCTTTACACCTGGAGTAGCCATAGCCAACCATGCAGAATCAGGCTTAACCCTGGGAAGCTTTAAAGGATCTAACCGTTTAGAAAAGATAATGAGTGTGATCAAACCCGGCGATTATTTGTTTATCGAATTTGGGCACAATGATCAAAAAGAGAAAGGAGAAAACGATGGTGCCTGGAAATCCTATACAGAGCGGTTAAAGTTCTTTATCAGCGAGACAAAGAAAAAAGGGGCAATCCCGGTGCTCATCACATCCACCAGCAGAAGATCATTTGGCAACACTGGCAAAATTGAAAACTCCTTAGGTGACTATCCTGCAGCGGTAAAAAAAGTAGCAGCAGAGGAAAAAGTTGCATGCATTGATTTGAATCAAATGAGCACCAGGCTATACGAAGCCTTAGGGGAAGAAAACTCCAAAAAAGCCTTTGTGCATTATCCGGCAAATAGCTATCCCGGACAAGATAAACCACTGGCAGACAATACACACTTTAATCCATATGGCGCCTATCAGCTTGCTAAATGCATCTTGCAAGGCATAAAAGATAATCAGTTAGGATTGCAGAAATTCATCATTAAAGACCTTGCAAAATATGATCCATCACATCCGGATGCCCCAGAAAAGTTCAGCTGGCAGGAAAGTCCGGCCAAAGCAACCGTTAAGCCAGACGGAAATTAATGCTATCGCACACAGGATACCACAGGTTGCCATTGCTAAACGAAAAAATTAGTTTTATCGTACCCAATATAAAACCAGTTTTCTATGTTAAATAACTCCCAAATGTTGTATCGCTACGGCAAAAGCATGGTCATCCTACTTTTGTTTGGTTATGCAGCAGTTGCGCAAGAGTTATATCCCGTACAGTTAAAAGACGGTACCTGGCACCAGGAGCAGCGCCAAATGCGCTATCATCCAGAAGGAGAAGATTTTGTAATAACCAATGGGAAAAGGAGATTTAACCGTGCTTTATACGGTACTAATACTGCATTCAGAGTAGAAGCCGGTGATTTACCAGAGTTTTCCCTGTACATGCCCGGCTTGGGCGGAACATTAAAACTAGGGCTAATTAAAGCTGAACAAAGTAAGTGGCTGATCAACGCACAAAAAATTACAGCAAGCTATAAACCCGGTACGATGAATTATGTAATTCAGGATCCATTATTGGGCAATGGGAAGCTACATGTACAGGTTTTTGCTTTGGCAGATGCCGAAGGAATAGTTTTAAAAGCTTGGTATGAAGGAACAGAAAAGCAGGTAAAACTGATTTTTGCCTTTGGCGGGGCAAGCGCTAAGAAATTCTCCCGTGCAGGTGATATGGGGCCAGATCCAGAATCAAGTTTCTATTTAACAGCAGAAAATTGTATCAGTAATCAGTATAAAATTAAAGATCATTCCTTTGAATTAAACTATGGGGCCGGGCAAAAAGCGCAATTAGCCGGTGTTTTTCCTGCAAGCCTGAAACTGGCAGACGCAGCAAAATTAAATGATGTGTCCGCATTAGTGAATAGTACATCCACCTTAAACCTTACTCAACCTGTATTAATCAGTTCAAAAACATTAGTACCTGCTGAAAACGTATATGTCGTAATCAAAAATCCTGCAATTTCTAAAGAAGCAGTGAATAAAGAAGTCAATCCTATAGAAATTGACGGTAAAAAAGCGCATCGTAAAGCTATCATTACTAAAGATCAAAAAACTCTAAATGCAAAAACACCCCCCCTTCAAGAAATAACCGCTCAATCAGCAGAAATATTTAATGCCGCAGAATTAGCAAGAAAAAAAATAGCAAACAGGATTAAAGTAAACACACCAGACGCTTATATCAACACTATCGGTGCTGCAATCAGCATTGCTTCCGATGCCATATGGGAAGAACCTTCCTACCTGCATGGATCAGTAGGCTGGAGGATGCGGCTCAATGGCTGGCGCGGGCCCTATACCGCAGACCCGCTCGGCTGGCATGACCGGGCAAGAAAACACTTTGAAGCCTATTCTAAATCACAAATGACAACCCCTTTAACCGGGCCAGTAATTCCAGACACCGCCTTTCATTTTGCCCGGCACCAGGAAAAATTAGGTACCTCCATGTTCAGCTCTGGGTACATCAGCCGTGATCCTGACGGTAAATCGATCCGTCCGCATCATTACGATATGAATTTGGTATATACCGATGGTTTGCTCTGGCATTTTAACTGGACAGGTGATCTCGTTTTTGCAAAAAAGATGTGGCCAGTACTGCAGCGTCACCTTGCCTGGGAAAAAAGGAACTTTGACCCGGATAATGACGGCTTATACGACGCATATGCTGCTATCTGGGCCAGTGATGCCTTATATTATAGCGGAGGCGCAGTCACACACAGCTCTGCATATAATTACCGCGCCAATAAAATGGCCGCGCAGATCGCCCTGTTAATTGGAGAAGATCCCCGTCCCTATAAAAACGAAAGTGAAAAAATATTAAAAGCTATCAACCGCAATCTCTGGATACCAGAAAAAGGCATTTACGGAGAATACAAAGATGCCTTAGGCTTACAAAAAGTACATCCATCCGCAGCACTTTGGACGGTTTACCACGGCATTGATTCAGATGTACCCGATGCATTTCAAGCCTGGCAAAGCCTGCGGTACATCGATCAGGAAATTCCGCACATTCCTTTAAAAGCAGCAGGATTACCAGCAGGCCTATACTACACACTTTCAACCAGCAACTGGATGCCCTACACTTGGTCTATCAACAATGTAGCCATGGCAGAATCGATGCACACCGCCTTAGCAAATTGGGAAGCTGGCAGAAATGATCACGCTTTTACACTTTTTAAAAGCGAACTATTAGCCGCCATGTATTTAGGGGGCAGCCCTGGTAACTTTGTTCAAATCTCTCATTACGATGCAATCAGGGGAGAAGCATACCGGGATTTTGGTGATCCTGTTGGTATATCTTCCAGAACATTGGTAGAAGGGTTATTTGGGATTGTGCCCGATGCTTTGCATCATCAGCTCACCATACGGCCAGGTTTTCCATCAGACTGGAACCATGCCGCTATAGTCATACCTGATCTTGACTTTAAGTTTAAACGCCACCTTGAAAAAGACCATTACAGTTTCAAAGTTTCTTTCGCTACAGGGATGGATCTGAAACTACAGCTTAAAGCAAAAGGGAATACAGTCAGTTATGTATTAGTAAATGGTGAAAAAGTAAGCTGGAAAAATCTAGAAGACGCCGTGGGGATGCCCATGATTGAAATCAATATTCCGGGCAATCCAGCTAGCAAAACCCCGGTTTATGAAATAGAAATTAGCTGGAAAGGTAAAGCAATTAAACAACCTCAGCTTAAAACCACCTATGCTGCCGGAGATCATTTGTTAATTAATTTTGATGATGCTAGCGTGATCCGGGTAAACGATCCACAGCAAGTGTTTGAAACTGCCAATTTTAAACAGGGTCAGCTCCGTACCGTTTTAAGTAAAAACACAGGGAATAAAACAGCATTTGTACAACTCCAAAGCGGAAGTTATACCTGGTGGTACCCGGTATGTTTTGAACTGAAACCATTAATTTCCATCGCTGCCCCAGCACAGCAAGAAAAAGATCAGTTAGCTTTTAAGTTAGTTAACCACAACAATGCGCCAATTAAAGGCACATTAACTTTAAAAAGCTATACTCAGCAAATCACGCTCAATCCTGGGGACAGTTCTAAATTAATCAGGCTAAATGCAACACAATTAGTTCCAGGCACCAACACGTTTAAATTCCAGCCAGAGCAGCTACCTATTTCCAATACGGAGTTAAGTTTAACAGGTAAAAACTCAGATCCGCAAAAAACAGATCCAGTTACTTTAGCGCTGATCAACTGGAACATATCTCATCCAGTTATAAAACAAAGAACGGTAGATCTTTCCAGTTACTTTAACGACCAGGTTACGCAAATATTTAAGAACAAATACCTTTCTCCAAGACCAAATGCCGGGCCAACTTTGCAATTGCCATGGCAAGGAGCAGGAGATTGGCCGCATGCACTTGACATTCCTGATGTCGATGATACGGGGTTAAAAAAACTAGCCAGCCCGGCAAACAGCTTCTCCCTTCCACAGGGGATCCGTTTTAACACCCCTTCGGGGATCGGTAAACACAATATTCTATTTACCTCTCAATGGGACAATTATCCGGCAGAAAAAGAAGTTCCGTTAAGCGGTAAAGCCAGCCATGCTTATTTCCTGATGGCAGGCACTACCAATCCCATGCAAAGCCAGTTTGATAATGGAAAAATTGTAATTCAGTATACCGATGGATCCTCCGCATCGCTAATTTTGAGAAACCCAGAAACCTGGTGGCCCATTCAGGAAGATTACTACACCGATGGTTTTGCTTTCAACCTGAAAAGTCCGCGTCCGGTAAGGGTACATCTTAAAACAGGAAAGATCAGCTATGGAGACAACGAAGCCACCTTGCCTGATCAGCAAAAAATAGAAGGCGGAGCAGCTACTGTATTAGATTTAACACTCGATCCCAATAAAACTTTAAAGAGCCTTAAACTTAAAACATTAGCAAATGATGTAGTCATAGGATTGATGAGCATAACACTCACAGCGGATTAAGAAAAAGAAGCTGGAATAGGATAATTAGTGTTTAAAACAGAAAATAAAAGATTAATATTTTAAATAAGAGAACCCGTATTCAATAAGATAATTAGTATTAAATAATAAATATGAAGAACCGATTTTGTAACCAGCAACAACCCACCCGAATAACCTGTTTATTCTTATTGTTAAGCACTGCACTAATATTATTTAATACCCATCCTGGGTACGCTCAAACCCGTGCAGACTGGGTCTCAAAAGTCGGGGCAAGAAACAAACCCGCAAAAACCAAAGTATTTCTGGTCAACAATTACGGCGCAATAAACGATGGCAAAACATTAAATACAAAAGCCATTCAAAAAGCCATTGACGCCTGCGCTGCTAAAGGTGGCGGAATTGTAGCCTTTAACAACGGTGTTTATTTAACCGGCTCCGTATTTTTAAAAAGCGGGGTACACTTCAGAATTGATAAAGGTGTAGAAATCAGGGGGAGCCAAAACATTGCAGATTACAAAGAAATTGATACCCGTATTGCCGGGATAGAAATGAAATGGCCAGCAGCATTAATCAACGTTCTCGATCAGAAAAGCGTAGCCATCAGCGGCGGCGGGCTGGTACATGCACAAGGCAAGGTCTTTTGGGAAATGTATTGGAAACTGCGCAAAGAATACGATGCAAAAGGACTGCGCTGGATTGTAGATTACGATGCAAAACGACCCAGAACAGTATTAGTTTCTGGTTCTTCAGACGTAACATTAAAAGATCTGACCTTGCAGCAAGCCGGTTTCTGGACTGTTCAGATTTTATATTCAGACCATGTTACCGTAGACGGATTACTCATTCAGAACAATATAGGCGGCCATGGGCCAAGTACAGATGGAGTAGATGTAGATTCTTCCTCCTGGGTACTCATCCAGAACTGCGATATCGATTGCAACGATGATAACTTTTGTTTAAAAGCCGGCCGTGACTGGGATGGTTTACGCGTAAACCGCCCTACAGAATATGTAGTAATCCGAAACTGTGTTGCCCGTAAAGGAGCAGGCCTGCTCACCCTAGGCAGTGAAACATCTGGCAGCATTCGCCATGTACTCGCTACCGATTTAACCGGTAAAGGAACAGGAAATGCGCTCAATATTAAATCGGCCACTACCAGGGGAGGCACCGTAGAAGACATCTATTTTGAAAATATCCGCATGGACAGTATCGGTACATTTTTGCAGGTAAATATGAACTGGAACCCTTCCTACAGTTACTCTAAACTTCCTGATGGCTATCAGGAAGAAACACTGCCCACGCACTGGAAAAAACTACTGGCTAAAGTAGAACCCGCAGAGAAAGGGATTCCCGTTTTTAAAGACGTACACATTTCCAATATTCAGATTACCAGGGCTAAACGGGCAATTAATGCTAACGGATTAGCGCAATCCAAACTTTCAGGATTTTACCTGGATAAAGTAAATATTTCTGCGGCAACCGCCGGATTAATTGACCATGCAGCAAGCTGGCAATTAAAAGATCTGACCCTAACCATCGCAGATAAAAGCACACTAGAGATCAAAAACTCATCGAACATCACAGGAGAGATAAAACCATAAACCCCTTCATCCATGAAAAAGCTTCACTTATATCTCCTGCTTATCACCATGCTACTGCTGCATTATACAGCAATAAAAGCACAGCGCCAGATGGAAAAACTGGGCAGGGGTATAGTTGCTTTTCATCAGGGAAACGATGCTGTATACGTAGGCTGGCGGCTGCTAGGAACCGATCCCGAAGACATCTCCTTCAACCTCTACCGTAAAACAGGGAAAAACTCTCCCGTTAAATTAAACAAACAACCCATCACCAAAACAACAGACTTCGCAGATACCAAAGTAGACCTGGATTTAGCTAATATCTATACCATCCGGCCCATTATCAATGGAGCAGAACAAGAAGAAAGCAAACCCTTTATTTTACCACCAAATGCTACCGCAAAACAATACCTGACCATTCCTTTAAAAACACCTGCAGGATATACCCCAAACGACATCTCCGTTGGCGATCTGGATGGCGATGGAGAATATGAAATCATTCTTCATCAAACCGGCCGGGCTCATGACAACTCACACAATGGATACACCGATCCTCCAATTTTCCAGGCTTATCGTTTAGATGGTACCTTACTCTGGGAAATCAACCTGGGGACAAATATCCGCGAAGGTGCCCATTACACGCAATTTATGGTGTATGATCTAGACGGGGATGGCATCGCAGAATTTGCCTGTAAAACAGCAGACGGCACTGTAGATGGAAAAGGAATAACGATCGGTGATGCAAAAAAAGACTGGCGCAATGCGAGTGGGAAAATACTCAGCGGGCCAGAATATTTCACCATTTTTAACGGGGGTACTGGTGCCGCAATGGCCACAACAGATTATATTCCCGGCCGTGGAAATACAAAAGGATGGGGCGGACCTGGCGGGAATGGTAAAAATGATGACAATGGCAATCGTGTAGATCGCTTTACCGCCTGTATCGCCTATCTGGATGGTAAAAATCCAAGTATAGTAATGGGCCGCGGATACTATGGAAGAACCGTCCTATCTGCCTGGGACTGGCGTGGCGGCAAATTAACCTCACGCTGGGTATTTGATAGTAAGGACGGCTCAAACCCCTATTCGGGAATGGGAAATCATAACCTTTCTGTAGCCGATGTAGACGGGGATGGTAAAGATGAGATCATTTTTGGGTCTATGTGTATCGATGACAATGGTAAAGGATTATATACCACAGGTTTACGGCATGGCGATGCCATTCATGTCTCCGATCTGGACCTGGATCATCCCGGTCTGGAAGTTTTTGGCGTCCATGAAATAGAAGAAGGCACCAAAGGGCCAGGCGCGGTCCTGTATGATGCCAAAACAGGAGCTATATTGTGGCGCGGTGCAGAAGATCTTGACGTAGGCCGTGGAGTAGCAGAAAACATAGATCCAACCCTTACCGGTGCACAAATGTGGTATTCCGGTTCAAACGGTTTATTAGACACAAAAGGGAACAAAGCAGGTAATCACCCGCCCTCTGCTAATTTTTTAGTTTGGTGGGATGCAGACCTCAGCAGAGAACTCTTAGATGGAAACCATATTGATAAATACAACGGCGGCAGGTTATTGACCGCAACAGGTTGTATATCCAATAACGGCACTAAAGCTAACCCAGCATTAAGTGCAGATATCTTAGGAGACTGGCGGGAAGAAGTCATTTTCAGAACGGCCGACAACCAGCAATTGCGCATCTATAGCACAACCATTCCTTCCAAGCACCGTTTATACACCCTGATGCACGATCCACAATATAGATTAAGCATTGCCTGGCAAAATGTAGGCTATAACCAACCTCCGCATACCAGTTTTTACCTGGGCAATGGAATGAAAAAAGCACCAAAACCAAATATTATCACCCTAAAATAACCAAAACTAAACAAGATGAAAAAGTTCTCCAATAAAAAATATACCAGCTTAATGCTCGCTGCTGCCGTGGTTTTATGCTCCGCTTTCACTTTATTAAAAGAAAAGCCAGTGCTCTATGTCATAGGTGATTCTACAGTTAAAAACGGCAAAGGAAAAGGAGACAATGACCAATGGGGATGGGGCGATCTGGTTGCCAGTTATTTTGATCAGACAAAGATTAAGATCGAAAACCGCGCCTTAGGAGGCACAAGTACCCGTACTTTTCAAAGTAAAGGACTCTGGGACAGTGTACTGGTAAAGATCAAACCCGGAGATTTTGTGATGATGCAATTTGGGCACAACGATGGCAGCCCCTTAGATGATACCGCCCGTGCCCGCGGAACGATTAAAGGCATTGGCCCCGAAAGTAAAGAAATCTATAACCCAATCACCAAAAAACAAGAAGTAGTCTATACCTACGGTTGGTATTTGCGCAAATTTATTAAAGAAGCAACAGAAAAAGGAGCAATTGCAATCGTATGCTCACCAGTTCCAAGAAGCAATTGGAGTGAGGGTAAATTAGCCAGAAGCGAAGGCAGTTATAGTACCTGGGCAGAAGAAGTAGCTACGGCAGAAAAAGTTTATTTTATCAGTTTGAACAAAATAATTTCTAATAAATATGACGTGTTGGGAGAAAAAACAGTAAGCGGCTATTTTCCAAAAGACCACACCCATACCAACGGCGCAGGGGCTAAACTCAATGCGCAATCCGTTATAGAAGGGTTAAAATCATTAAAAAAATGTCCTTTAAAATCCTATTTACTTAAATCATAACCCATGAAACTTCAATCCCTATGGCTAGCTGTGTTTCTGTTCTCCGGATTACAAATACAGGCCCAGAAGATAAACCGAAAGGCACTGGTCAGCAGACATCAGATCAATGTGAAGCAGTTAGATCCATTAGCATCACTGTCTGTAGGAAATGGAAAGTTTGCTTTTACAGTAGATGCAACAGGTTTACAGACCTTTCCAGATCATTATGCGCAAGGCGTGCCATTAGGGACACAAGCAGAATGGGGATGGGATAGTTTTAAAGACACCGCAGGCTACCGGATAGAAGAATCTTTAAGGGGATATCAGCAATATGGCAGAACGGTAAGCTATGTGGTACAAGTCAAAACACCAGAAAGAAATAAAAGAGCCTCAGACTGGTTTAGGCAAAATGTACACCGGCTGCAATTGGGAAATATCGGATTAGACATCACTTTAAAAAACGGGCAGCCAGCAACAATAGCAGATATCAAAAATATCAACCAGCATTTAGACCTTTGGACCGGAGAAATTCATAGCTCCTTTACCATAGAAGGAGAGCCCGTAGCCGTACTTACTGTAGGCCATCAAAGCGATGATTTAGTGGCCAGCCAGGTAAAATCAAAGTTAATTGCAGCCGGACGTTTAAAAATAAGGATCCGTTATCCTTATCCTACCGCAGCATGGGCCGATGCAGGAAATAACTATTTAAATCCCGAAAAACATCAATCCATCTTAGTCAATGCCGATTCACAACATGCAATAATCAGCCACGAGTTAGACTCTGCCAGCTACTTTACCCATATACAATGGAAAGGAAATGCAGTACTTGCAGCAACACAAAAGCACGATTTTACGCTAAACCCAGATAAAAAATCAGACACATTTGAATTTAGCGTTCTTTTCAGTCCGGATCAAACGGTACCCGCATCCTCCCAAATTCCATTATTTGCAGCCACACAAGCAAACAGCATTAGCAGCTGGAGCAAATTCTGGCTCAGCGGTGGGGCCATTGATCTTGCCGGCAGCACAGACCCCCGTGCAAACGAACTAGAACGCCGGATCATCCTCTCTCAATACCTCACAAAAATCCAATGCGCAGGATCTTTCCCGCCACAAGAAACCGGCTTAACCTACAACAGCTGGTTTGGAAAACCACATCTGGAAATGACCTGGTGGCACCTATTCCATTTTTCCATGTGGGGCAGAACAGAAATCATGGAAAAAACAGCAGACTGGTATTTCAAAGTAGCAAGCGGCGCAAAAAAACTAGCGCAAAGGCAAGGATTTGATGGACTGCGCTGGCAAAAAATGACAGATAACAATGGAAATGAAACACCTTCTTCGGTAGGCGCATTGCTGATTTGGCAGCAACCACACATCATCACCTTCGCAGAACAAGCTTACCGCGCACACCCTAACCAGGAAACCTTAAAGAAATATAAAGAACTGGTCTTTGGAACTGCCGATTTTATGGCCTCCTTTGCCCATTACGACAAACAAAAAGACAAATACGACTTAGGTCCCGGAGTAATTCCTGCACAAGAAAGGTTCAAAGCAGAAGACACCTTTAACCCCACCTATGAACTCGCTTACTGGAACTGGGCATTAAACATTGCACAACAATGGCGGGTAAATTTAGGGATGGAAAGAGAACCCAAATGGGATGAGGTATTGGCTAAATTATCACCTCTGCCTGTTCAAGACGGCGTTTACCTGGCTGCAGAAAGTGCAAAAGACTCCTACACCAATCCAGAATATAAAACAGATCATCCCTCTGTATTAGCTGCCTATGGAATGTTACCGCAAACCACACTGCTAGACAAAAAGGTAATGAGAAAAACCTTTGATCTAGTCTGGAAAGATTGGAGCTGGAACGATACCTGGGGCTGGGATTTTCCAATGACCGCGATGACTGCCGCACGATTGGGGCTACCAGAAAAGGCAATAGATGCACTGATGATGAACGTTAAAACAAATACCTATTTGATTAACGGGCATAACTACCAAGACGAGCGGCTGCGTTTATATCTCCCCGGAAATGGTGGATTGCTCAGTGCTGTGGCCATGATGTGTGCCGGCTGGGATGGCAATACCGTAGAAAATCCTGGTTTTCCAAAGAATGGGAAATGGAAAATAGCCTGGGAGGGATTAAGCCCGATGCCTTAAAGCGATGATAATATTACAATAAAACAGGATGCCACAGGTTGCAGGATCACTCAAATAACCCTATACTAGCATCATAACCAAATAGCGCTGCTTTATAAGAGCAGCATCATTCAATGTCTATGAGCGTAACGTACTCCCCCTTATACAAATGGGTTTTAACAGGTATTTGCCTGGTATTCTTTTTTACCGGAACTACTACTGCACAAACTATCTCTTTAGCCGGAAAATGGCGGTTTAAACTAGACTCCCTGGATCAGGGCGTGGTACATAAATGGTTTTCCACTCCTTTTATAGAAGAAGTTACCCTACCCGGTTCTATGGCAGAAAACGGTAAAGGAAACGACATCACGTTAAAAACCAAATGGACAGGTAGCATTTACGATAGTTCTTATTATTTTAACCCCCGCTTAGCCAAATACCGCCAGCCGGGTAAAATCAAGATCCCATTTTGGTTAACACCCGCTAAACATTATACCGGGCCAGCCTGGTACCAAAAAGAAGTCATCATCCCCAAAGGATGGAAAGGCAAAAGGGTAGAATTAGAACTGGAATATGCCCATTCTGAAACCACTTTATGGGTAGATCAGAATGAAATTGGTAAACAATACACCTTTGTAACCGCGCAGCGTTATGACCTGAGTAAGGTATTAACTCCCGGCAAACACACATTAACCATCCGGATAGATAACCGCATCCAGGCCATTAACGTAGGACAAGACTCTCATAGCCTAACCGATCATACCCAGGGAAACTGGAATGGTATTGTAGGTAAAATCCAGCTCAATGCCAGTTCCTTACTTCATTTTGATGACATCCATGTTTTTCCAGACCTGAAAAACAAATCAGCAAAAATATCTATTACGTTAGATGCACCACAGAAAACTGATTTTGCAGGTGAGCTTACCCTGGCCGCGCATAGTTTTAACAGCAGCAAAACCCATGAGGTAAGCCCGGTAAAAGTTCCTTTTAAATTGGTCAATGGAAAAGCAGTAATCAGCATAAATCTGCCAATAGGAGATAAAATGCAAACCTGGGATGAGTTTGACCCTGCATTATATGCACTAACCGTTACTGCTGTTGCAAAAAACGGAACAATCTCCAAACAAGAAGTTACCTTTGGCATGCGCGAATTTAAAGCATCAGGCCGACAATTCCTGATCAACGGCAGACCCGTATTTTTGCGCGGCACCGTAAATAATTGCGAATTTCCATTAACCGGATATCCAGCCATGGACGAAGCCGCCTGGACCCGGATCTTTAAGATTTCCAAAGCCCATGGGTTAAATCATATGCGTTTTCACTCTTGGTGCCCGCCAGAAGCGGCATTTAAAGCAGCAGATAAAATTGGTTTCTATTTACAGCCAGAAGGACCAAGCTGGGCTAACCATGGTACCTCTATTGGAGAGGGCAAACCAATTGATCAGTTTATCTACGATGAAACCAACCGGATGGAAAAATCCTTTGGTAATTACGCTTCCTACTGCATGCTGGCCTATGGAAACGAGCCTAGAGGCAAACAAGTACCCTATCTTACCAAATTTAACGATTACTGGAAACAAAAAGACTCCAGAAGATTATACACCGGTGCCTCAGTAGGAGGAAGCTGGCCAGTCATCCCAAACAATGAATTTATGGTGCGTGCCGGTGCACGTGGCCTAAGCTGGAATAACCAGCCAGAAAGCCTTACCGATTACGCTCCATTAATTGAAAAATTCTCTGTACCATTTGTAGCACATGAGATGGGGCAATATTGCGTGTTTCCTGATTTCAAAGAGATTAAAAAATACACAGGCGTATACCGGGCAAAAAACTTAGAACTTTTTGAAGAAGACCTCAAAGACCACGACATGGCAGATGAAGCAGAACGCTTTTTAATGGCTTCGGGGAAATTACAGGTTCTGGCGTATAAAAACGAGATCGAAAAAGCTTTACGCACACCCGGATACAGTGGTTATCAGTTACTTTCTTTAAATGACTATCCCGGACAAGGTACCGCGCTGGTAGGCGTACTCAATGCTTTCTGGGAGGAAAAAGGATATGTAACAGCCAAACAATTCCGCAGGTTCTCTACTACCACAGTGCCGCTAATCAGAACAGCCAAATTCGTTTATCAGAGCAACGAAGTATTTCATGCAGCAGCAGAGGTAGCACATTATGGCAAAGCCGAAATCGCTAATGCCCAAGTAACCTGGAAGATTACCAATTCAAAATCAGAAGTGTTAAAATCTGGCAATTTCGATCCAAAGACCCTTACCATCGGGAACGGTATCAGTTTAGGAAATATTAGCTTTGCACTCTCTGGAATTAAAAAAGCCGAACAATTAAACCTGGAACTCCATATAGAAGGTACCACCTTTAGTAACGACTGGGATTTTTGGGTTTTTCCATCCGTTTTACCAGTGGTGAAACCCTTAGTCTACTACTGTACAGAACTGGATAAAAAGGCAGAAGATGTATTGGCAAAAGGGGGCAAAGTATTCTTAAATGCAGCCGGAAAAGTAGTAAAAGGGAAAGAAGTGGTACAAACCTTTTTACCGGTATTCTGGAATACTTCCTGGTTTAAAATGAGACCGCCACATACTTTAGGCATCCTATGTGACCCTAAAGCACCGGCATTGGCCGAATTTCCAACCAGTTTTCACAGCGATTTTCAATGGTGGGCAATTGTAAACAAATCCCAGGTAATGAACCTGGAAGATTTCCCGGCAGGTTTTCGTCCATTGGTACAGCCCATAGATACCTGGTTTTTAAACCGTAAACTCGGCTTAATCGTAGAAGCCAATGTAGGAAACGGAAAACTCATGATTTCCAGCGCAGACCTTTCTCCAGCTAGCAAAGGCCCCGCAGAAAAGCAATTGTTCTATAGTTTACAAAAATACATGGCCACCAAAGATTTTGATCCTAAATATACAGTTGATATCGCTGTGGTCAGAGACCTTTTTAAAACAGGTTCCAAACTGGTGTTTGATACTTATACTAAAGACAGTCCGGATGAGCTTAAACCCAAACCAGCAACCCCTTAAACCAAGACCAGCTCATCCATAAAAAAATGAACCCTTCCTTCTAACCACACTGTAATTATGAAAAATATATTAAAACTCAGCAGCCCAGTTATCATCGCCTCCCTTTTCTGTTTTATGCAGGTTAAAGCACAAAAAACTCCAGCAAAAGGGGCCGTGCTAAAAGTGCTAAAATCCACTAATGCCTATTTTATGGAAAAATGGCCTGATGCCGGCCTTCCGATTAAAACAAATATTACCCGCCCCAGCAATATCTGGACACGAGCGGTATACTACGAAGGATTGATGGGCCTACATGCGGTTAAACCTGAGAAAACATATTATAACTATGCAGAAGATTGGGGGGTAAAGCATAATTGGGGCCTTCGGGGCGGTGTGAGTACCAGAAATGGCGATAACCAGGCCTGCGGGCAAACCTATCTTGATCTATATGATATTGAAAAACATCCAGAGCGTATTAAAGAAATAAAAGAATCCATAGACCTGATGATCAAATCAGGTAAAATTGATGACTGGACCTGGATTGATGCTTTGCAAATGGCTATGCCTGTATTTGCTAAACTAGGTGTACTCTACAAAGACAACAGCTATTATGAATACATGTATAAAATGTACATGCATACTAAAGAAGCAGAAGGTGGTGGTTTATATAACAAAGCAGAATCACTATGGTGGAGAGACAAAGATTTTGTACCGCCTTACAAAGAACCAAATGGCCAAAACTGCTATTGGTCACGCGGCAACGGTTGGGTAATTGCAGCTTTAGTGAGGGTATTAGATATTATGCCAGATGATGCCCCACACCGGGATGAATATTTAAAAACCTACAAAGAAATGTTACAAGCATTAATACCCCTGCAGCGTACCGATGGTTTCTGGAATGCAAGTTTAGCTGATCCTAATAATTACGGTGGTAAAGAAACTTCAGGCACAGCTTTATTTGTATATGGCATGGCATGGGGAATCAATAAAGGCTTCATTTCATCCGCTACCTACAAACCAGTGCTGGTTAAAGCCTGGGATGCCATGGTAAAAGATGCCGTTCAAAAAGACGGCTCGTTGGGTTATGTACAGGGAACAGGAAAAGAACCAAAAGACGGGCAGCCGGTAACTGTAAGCAGCAGACCTGATTTTGAAGATTATGGATTAGGCTGTTTCCTGCTTGCAGGAACAGAGGTATATAAAATGAAAAAATAAACCATGCGCAGTTATCAATTTTATCCCTTGCTGCTGTTGTTTCTATTGCCTTTAATGGTAGCAGGGCAGGGCATTGGCCATTATACATCTGGCTTTAGCAGAAATGAAAATGCTTTTTCTTTTACCACCAGCACTGGAACAGTAAAGTTAGATCTGTGTGATGAATCTTTCTTTAGGGTAAGGGCAAGCTGGAACGGCAAATTTGAACCAGAAGAACACCTGATGGTTAACCGTTATCAATGGGCTGCGGTTAAAGCAAACGCTAAAGAAGAGGCAGATCATTTCCTGATCACGACTGGTCAATTGACAATCAAGGTCTATAAATCGCCTTTTCAAATCGAAGTATCTACTAAAAACGGTAAACTGCTCTCTTCAGAAAAGCTCAGCAACGCCACCCTCAAAAAAATGGGAGACACGGTGAGTGCTACAAAATTCTTGCAGCCAGATGAACATTTCTTCGGTTTTGGAGAACGGATGGATTTTTTGGACAGACGCAGTAAAAAAGTAACCCTAAACGTAGGCCGCGGCAAAGGTTTACCCCATGCAATTGGTGCCTACAATGTTCTGGAAGCCAATTATAGTCCTGTGCCTTTTTTTATGAGCACCCGCGGCTATGGTATTTTTATGCATAATTCTTTCGCTACTGAATGGGATATGGGCGCTGCTGAAAAAGGCAAATACACCTTCAAAGCAGTAGACGGAGAAATGGATTATTATTTCTTCTACGGGCCAGATTTTCCATCCATATTAGATCATTACACTGCCGTAACAGGCAAATCACCTATGCTGCCCGATTTTGCATTAGGGCTACACGCTGGTACTTATAGCGGTGGGACCTGGGGGCATGAAGATCAAACTTCTGACAGTTACGTTGTTGCACTGGCAAAGAAATTTAGAGATATGGGCATCCCCGTAGACCTGCTATGGCTAGATTCTACCTGGCGGTTATTTGGAGAAAACGGGGGTAAAGGGGCTACCTCTTTTGAATGGAGGGAGACTTTCAAAAACCCGAAATCAATGTTCGATAGCATTTATGCCATGCACTATAAAATGGTAGGGCTGCACATCAGGCCCAGGTTTGATAATGCTAAAAAACTAAATTTACTGGATCAGGCCAGGGCCAAAGGATATACGTATCCCGAAAACGGAAAACCAGGCGAGTTTGTAGATTTCTTTAATCCAGCTGCCGCAAAATGGTGGTGGGAAAATGGAGTGATGCGTGTAGCCAGTTTAGGGGCGAAATTCCTAAAAACAGATGAAGGTAGCGCATTTGGCGCCTTAGCCAACGAAAGTGAAAAAGTGGGGCCTACCGGTAAGCAAGCACAGCGGTTACATAATGTTTACCCGCTAGCTTATGCAAAAGAGCCTTTTGAAGAGTTTCAAAAACTAAATAAGATCCGGGGCTTAAATCAAACCCGTGAAGGATACTCAGGAATCCAGCGTTACCCTTATATTTTTGCCGGAGACTGGCCTAGTGAATGGCAATATTTTGCCCCGGTTATTAAAGCCGGCTTAAATATTGGAATGTCGGGGATAGGATCATGGGCACACTGCATGGGTGGTTTTGAACATGCCGCAGACCCGGAATTGTATATCAGATGGGTGCAGTTTGGCATGTTTAGTCCAATTGCGATGGTCTTTGGAATGGATCATCCAGGCTATAAAGAACCTTGGAATTACGGAGAAGATGCCCTGCGAAACTTTAAGAAATATGATCTGCTGCGTTACCGGATGCGGCCTTATTTGTATACCCATATGTACCAGCAGCACCAAACTGGGATGCCTGTGATGCGTGCTTTAGTTTTAGAAAACCAGGAGGATGAAAATACCTATGAAATATCAGATCAGTATATGCTGGGCGATCAGCTGATGGTTTGCCCGGTGACTACTAAAGGAGCAATTACACGGTCTGTTTATTTGCCTAAAGGCACCTGGTTCAACTATTGGACTGGAGAAAAAATGGAAGGGAGTAAATACGTGCATGTAGTGGCGCCTTTAGATACAATTCCTTTATTTGTAAAAGGCGGGGGGATTATCCCGATGCAGCCAGAAATGATCTATACCGGTGAAAAACCAGTTGATGTGATTACACTGGATGTTTTTCCTAATGGCGCATCCAGTTATCAATTGTATGAAGATGATGGAACTACGCTGGAATATCAGAAAGAAATCTATTCAGTGACCAATATCCGCTCAAATCTACAATCAGGGAAGTTAAAGCTGTCCATAGAAAAGACATTAGGTGATCATAAACCCGGTTTACGTACTTACACGGCTAAAATTCACTGGAATGGCAAAAAACCAGCAGCAGTGACTGAAAACGGTAAAAAAGTGGATCAGAGTAAATCAATGTTAGCTGGTAAAAATAGCGGCTGGTATTATGATGAGGCTGCAAAGTTGATCTGGATCAGTACAAAAGGAAATAATAACGTAGCTATTGATTTGGTAGTTAATTAACAGGTAAGTTAATTAGTTATTGGGTTAGTTAGTTAGTTAGTTAGTTAGTTAGTTAGTTAGTTAGTTAGTTAGTGGGTAAGTTAATTAGTTAGGGTTGAACTGGAAATTAATAATTCAAAGCAATTATAATCCTTCCAAACCACTACAGTAAAAAACATAATCCTTGCGGATATTATATTAAAAAGATGAAAGTAGCCTTTAAAATGAAGCTGAAACCTGGTTTTAGCGAAGAGTACCGGAAAAGACATGATGAAATATGGCCGGAACTTTCTGCCTTGCTTAAAGAAAACGGAGTAAGTGATTATACCATTTTTTTAGATGAAGAAACGCATACTTTGTTTGCTGTACAGCAGCAATCAGGAAAAGGATCACAAGATTTGGGGCAACAAGAAATTGTGCAGCGCTGGTGGGCTTACATGGCTGATATTATGGATGCAAATCCGGATAATTCTCCAGTGAGTATCCCCTTGAAAAACGTATTTCATATGGACTGATGATCAGCGATTTTTTATAACTGCTTAAGTGATCCGCAAGTATTGATATCCCATTATTAAAATAAAGATGAAGAAAGCCCTTTTAAATTTTGTATTTGTATTTTTAGTTATTGGTGCAAACGGACAGGTTGTTAAAAAAAACCTTTCCCCTTGGCCTGTCATCGAAAAACAAATGCGTCCCTGGACACGCTGGTGGTGGATGGGAAGTGCTGTAGACCAGGAAAACCTGGGAAAAGCACTGACTGTTTATGCTAAAGCGGGCATGGGTGGCGTAGAAATTACACCAATTTATGGAGTAAAAGGCTTTGAAAGTAAATACATCGATTTCCTTTCTCCACAATGGATGACCATGCTTAATTTTACAGTGAAAAAAGCTGCTGCCCTGGGAATGGGAGTAGATATGAATACGGGTACAGGCTGGCCTTTTGGAGGCCCTCAGATTACGCCCGAATTTGCTGCTTCAAAAATGATCATTCAGCAATACCAGGTGAAAAAAGGCAATTCACTAACAGAAGCAATACGAATAAAAGATCCTAAACAGCAGAAAATTGGTGCAATTTTACAGTCAGTCACCGCTTATTCTAAAAACGGTCATGCTATTAGTTTCTTAGATAAAGCGGGTGAAAACGTAAATAAAACAGATAGAGCTGCAAATAAAGTAAGTGAAAACATAAATAAAGCAGATAAAACCGCAAATAAAGCAGATAAAATCACAGATAAAGCGGCAAATGAAGCAAATAAAAATGTAAATAAAGCAGATAAAACTGCAAATAAAACAGATACAAATGGAGAAACCTTAAATCTGCTCGATAAAGTAGATGAAAACGGTATGCTAAACTGGACAGCAACCTCAGCAGACTATGAAGTATTCGCTTTATTTTCTGGCAAAACCCTGCAACAAGTAAAAAGAGCCGCACCTGCCGGAGCAGGATATACCCTTGATCATTTGGATCAGCCTGCTGTAAACGCCTACTTAAACAGATTTGACAAAGCATTTTCCGGTAAAACCCCCGGAGTAAGAGCCTTTTTTAATGACAGTTACGAAGTTTACGGGGCAAACTGGACTCCTTCGTTTTTCAAAGAATTTAAGCAGTTAAAAGGATACGATCTGAGTCAATATGTAAACATATTAAATGGCAGCGACTCTACCAGTGCTACTGCTGGCCGTGTAAAATCAGATTATCGCGAAACCATGGCCAAGCTATTGCTAGATAATTTCACTAAAAACTGGACCAACTGGGCACACCGTTACAAAAGCATCACTAAAAACCAATCCCACGGATCTCCAGGTAATCTATTAGACCTTTATGCCATAGTTGATATTCCTGAAACTGAAATCTTCGGTTCCAGCTATTTTCCAATTCCTGGCCTGCGAAGAGACCCCGCTGATGTTCGCAACGTAGACCCAGACCCTATAATGAGTAAATTTGCCAGTTCTGCCGCCCACACTACAGGCAAAACCCTGGTTTCCTCAGAAACCTTCACCTGGTTAACCGAACATTTTAAAACCTCCTTTTCTCAAGCCAAACCAGAAGCAGAACAACTTTTTCTATCCGGCATCAATCATATCTTTTACCATGGTACCACCTATACCCCGGCAGATATACCTTTTCCGGGCTGGTTATTTTATGCCTCCACCAATATGGTGCCTGCCAATAGCCTGTGGCCACAGCTGCAAGGTATGAATACCTATTTCAGCCGTTGCCAATCTATGCTGCAAGCAGGAAAATCAGACAATGAATTGTTAATCTACTGGCCAGTATATGATCAGTGGGCTAAAGAAAAAGGCTTGGAAATGCCGATGAAGGTGCATGACGTAGACGTTTGGCTACACCCAACCGAATTTTATAAACAAAGCCTTAAGCTGCAAAAAAATGGTTATTCCTTCGATTTCGCTTCAGAAAAAATGCTGGCCGCTGCTAAAGTGGTCAAAGGTAAAGTGCTAACCAATGTATTAGCCAATCCGTACCAGACCGTAATTATCCCCGCATGTAAGCTCATGCCCTTGCAAACTTTAAAAGATATCGTTGCCCTGGCCCATGCTGGCGCCACAGTAATATTTCAGAAATTACCAGAGGATGTACCCGGCTTAAGTAACCTGGAAAACAACAGGCTATTATTTATGCAGGAACTGGCAAAACTAGACTTAAAAAAAGAAGCCAGCGGAATCCAATCTGCCCAAACCGGTGCAGGGCAAGTCCTTGTTGCAGAAGATTTACCTAAGGCACTAGCCTTTAAAAACATTCATGGAGAGCAATTAATTAAAAGCGGGCTTCAATTTATCCGTCGTAAACTAAGCAGCGGCACTAATTATTTCCTGGTAAACCACACGGCAAAAACCATTGATCAATGGATTCCGATCAACCAAATTTATTCAAACCCGGCCCTTTCCAACTATACTGCTGCTAACCCTACCGATGTAAACGTTTCCCTTGCAAACCCTGAAGCTGCGGAAATCATGATCCTTGATCCCCAAAGCGGAGATTACGGTTTGGCGCAAAAGCAATTCAAAAATGGACAAATTTTAGTAAAAGTTTACCTGGAACCTGGAGAGACACTATTTCTGCAAACCGGTAACTACAATAAACAAAAAGCTGCCCATAAAAACTGGGTCTATCTTTCTAATCCGGGTAAACCCTTTGCATTAAACCAAAGCTGGAAGCTCCATTTTACAGCAGGCGGCCCTGTACTCCCTGCAGACAGAAACCTGGCTACACTGGTTTCATGGACTGATTTAGGTGATCCTGAAGCGGTTTCCTTTTCCGGTACCGGTGAATACACTACAAGTTTCATCCTGCCCAATAAAATCCATAAAGAATACATTTTAGACTTAGGACAGGTTGATGAAACTGCCCATGTCTGGATTAATGGCAAAGATGCCGGTTATATCTGGAGCATTCCATTCAAGAAAAGGATTGGACAATACCTGCTCAGCGGAAAAAACACCATTAAGATTGAGGTTGCCAATTTAATGGCCAACCGCATCCGTGATATGGACCAAAAAGGCATTTCATGGCGAAATTACCAGGAGATCAATTTTGTAAACATCGATTACAAACCATTTGACGCTTCCGGCTGGAAACCAATGCCATCCGGATTACTTGGCCCAGTAGTGGTTACAGGCTATAACTAGGGGTTAAAAAATCTCCGGGAACGATTGCGTAAATAATATAATTTTAACCCTCCTGATATTTATAAACTTTGTACTTTATACTGCCAATTTAAACCGTATGAAGCTACACGATTTTTTCAGTTATATCCACGTGGATGGATATTCTGCTGTTCCGAAATACCTGCAATTAACCAAATCAGTTTTATCCGCTATTGAACTCGGCAGGTTAAAAAAGAACGATACACTTCCTTCCATCAATGAAGTTAGCTATGAGCTGGAAATTTCACGTGATACTGCCGAAAAAGGTTACAAACACCTGAAAAACCTGGGCATTCTCGGCTCCATACCTGGTAAAGGCTATTATATTTTAAATGAAGACTACAACCAAAGACTAAAGATCTGTATGGTCTTCAATAAACTGAGCAACCACAAAAAACTCATTTATGATGCCTTTGTAAAATCCATCGGCGAAAACGTAGCCATAGACTTCTATATCTACAACAATGATCTCTGCGTCTTTAAAGAGCTCATCCAATCAAAAAACGAGCAATATTCCCACTACGTCATCATTCCACATTTCCTTGCCGCAGCCGGCGATGAATACGAGATCCTGAACTCGATCCCAAAAAATAAACTCATCCTGATGGATAAAATGCTCCCTGGCGTGACCGGAGACTACGGTGCCGTCTACGAAAACTACGAACGTGACATCTTCAATGCGCTAGAAAAAGCCCTTGTGCCGCTAAATAAATACCATACCATCAAGCTCATCTTCCCCGAAAGGAGCCACTATCCCGTAGAAATAAAAGACGGTTTCTCTAAATTCTGCCGGCAATTCGGTTTTATTCAAAAAATAGTTAGTGACATCAGCGCAGAACCCATCAGTGAAGGTGAAGTATTTATCAACCTCAAAGAAGAAGACCTTGTTACCCTCATAGAAAGAACCAAAGACCTCAACCTCGTCATCGGAAAACAGGTTGGCCTGATCTCCTACAATGAAACCCCCTGGAAGCGGATTATCCTCAACGGTATCACCACCATCTCTACAGACTTTCAAATGATGGGACAAACAGCCGCCAGCCTAATCCTGGAAAACTCCCGGCAACAAGTAGAAATCCCCTTCCATTTAACCCTCAGAGAATCCCTTTAAAATTGCAAAAACTGCTACCTTTGCTTGCAGATGGAATATTTCAAAAAGCTGCTTGACCTCCTAAAAATAGAAAAAGAGGAGGATCAAAACGCCTACCTTAGATCAACCGAATCTGCTACTATTGCAGAACGCCGGGCAAATGGGCTCTCCTGGTACCCCATCGCCATACGCGGTTCCGAAATGAGTCGTGGCGACTACCTTACCGTAGAAATAGAACGTACCAGCCACCACGACATCAGTCATCAGCTGCGTTTTGGGGCCTCAGCAGTTCTTTTCTCCAACCACGATCCAAAAACCGATCGTCTGGAAGGCGTAATCTCCCATCAAAGCGGTAACACCCTAAAAATAACCCTGCGCACAGACGAACTACCAGACTGGACGCGTGATGGCAAACTCGGCATAGACGTACTCTTCGATAACAACAGCTATGATGAAATGCAAAATGCACTCAAAACAGCTTCAAACCCTTTTGAAAAACCCGAAGAAGGCCGTCTAATCCAAATCCTCACCGGACAAGCCAAGCCTTCCTTCAATCCCAATACCCTAACCTATACCCTCCCTAGCCTCAACACCATACAGCAATCCGCTGTAGATAAAATTCTATCCGCACAAGAACTCGCCATCGTGCATGGACCTCCGGGAACCGGGAAAACTACCACCCTGGTCCAAGCCATCAAAGCGATGCTGAAACAAAATCATCAGCAAATCCTGGTCGTAGCCCCTAGCAATACCGCTGTAGACCTGCTCAGCGAAAAACTCTACGAACAAGGCCTCAACGTACTGCGTGTAGGCAACCCGGCCCGTGTGTCAGAAAGCCTGATGTCACTTACCCTAGACAGTAAAATGGCCGCACATCCTGGCATGAAAGACCTCAAAAGCCTAAAAAAACAGGCCAATGAATACAAAAACATGGCCCATAAATACAAGCGTACCTTTGGAAGGGCAGAACAAGAACAGCGCAAAGCCCTATTCAATGAGGCCTATAAAATCATGAAAGATGTAGGTAAAACCGAACAATACCTCATGGATGACCTGGTTAACAAAGCCCAGGTAATCACAGCCACCCTGGTAGGGGCCAATCATTACACGATAAGAGGACGAAAATTCCATACCGTAGTCATCGATGAAGCCGGACAAGCCCTGGAACCAGCCTGCTGGATACCGATCCTAAAAGCAACCAAAGTTATATTTGCCGGCGATCATTGCCAGCTCTCCCCAACTATAAAATCCACTATCGCTGCCAAAGGCGGACTAAGCACCACCTTACTGGAAAAATGTGTATCCCTGCACCCCGAAGCCGTCATCCTGCTCGAAGAGCAATACCGGATGAACGAAATTATCATGGGCTACTCCTCCAAAATATTTTATGAAAATAAGTTAAAAGCCCACGCCACCGTCGCCCAGCGTCTTCTGCTGCCAGATGAACCCCCTTTAACTTTCATCGATACCGCCGGCTGTGCTTTCGATGAAAAAAGTGAAGGCACCAGCACCATCAACCCCGAAGAAGCCGTATTCCTGCTCAAACATCTCACCCAGCTCGTCCAAAAACTTGCCCTGGCATACCCACTTGAAAATTTCCCAACTATCGCGGTCATCGCCCCCTACAAACAGCAAATCTATGTACTCAAAGACCTGTTAACCAATGCCCCCGAATTAACACCCTACACTACAAAGATCACCATCAATACCATAGACAGCTTCCAGGGGCAGGAACGGGATATCGTTTACATTGGCCTCACCAGAAGCAACTCAGAAGGTACCATCGGTTTCCTGTCAGACATTCGCAGAATGAATGTGGCTATGACCAGGGCTAAAAAGAAACTTGTAGTTATTGGAGATAGTGCCACACTTTCCAGATCACCCTTTTATTCTGGCTTAATCAGCTACGCAGAAGAGAAAAACGCATACCAAAGTGCCTGGGAGTTTATTGAAACCTAAAAACAATCACCTCCTAAAATCAAAAGCGAGGGGATAGATAATCTAATTAAAAAAAGCGAGGTGCAATATGGAAGCCTAGGAAATTTGCCTCTTCAGGCAAAGATTCCAGATGGAATATTATACCTCGTTTTTTTAATTTTTATAATTAAACACGAGCACCCCCTAACTCAAATAACAACTCCCATTTAAATTTAAAAACAAGCTATTCCCACCCTGGAAAATTACATTTAATATCTTATTATATTATTTCCTATATTAGTGTTAATCAAAGGTTAACACCCCTAGATTAAAAGCTCAAATTACTTTAAAAACAAAAAAAGATGGGACTACTCGACTTTTTAAATGAAGAGCACCCGGATTGGGAAATCGACAACAGCTACCTAGGCAATCTAGTCAGTCTGTTCATCTCCGATCCTGCGGTCAAAAAAGCCTACTTCGGGCTGCTACACTACGAAGGCCAACTCCACGGAGACCTCTTTCTCGCCATAGAACACGACGGAGAAGCAGACGAAATCTATCAGATGACAGAGCAAATCAAGCAAAACCATTTACCCGATCAGGAAATCTTTTTCACCTCCACAGCCATACAACCAGAGCTGCTAGACCACATCATAGAAAGCAATTTCCCCTTCTACGTAAAAAACAAGCCCCAAGCCCTAAACCTAGCCGTGATGAAACAATGGTTCAATCCCATAAAATACAAAAAAGACCTCATCCGTCACATCAAAACAGGAAAAATCATCTCCCTATTCAAAGACTTCGACCCCTTAAGCGACACCCTAAACTTCCAAACCTTCATTCGAAACGGCAAAGAATTCATCCCCCTATTCACCGAAAAAGACATGATCCCTAAAAGCGGAATGACAGAATTACCAAAAGACCTCACCATGCTGGAATTTGACTGGCGCAAAGTAGACGAAGGAGTAGACGGACATCTAAAAGAACACTACTACATCCTCAATCCAGACACCTCCTTCGAAGTAGAATTTATCACCTAATATCAATATACCCTTTTACAAACCAATTACATCCATAAAAAAAATAGATACGTATCTTTAAAAAAATCTTCAGCAAGCCATAAACAAACCCCGGCCCAAAGAATTTACAATAAAGATGGACAAAGTTAAAATATACGCAGAACAATTCGCAGACCTTGCAGCAGGCTATTTTGGTAAGATCATATTCGCACTAATTATACTCCTTGCAGGTCTGTGGCTAATCAAAAAATGCATTAAATTTCTACACAAACACTTTCAAAAAAACAGCATCGACCTCTCCCTAAGCGAATTTCTGATCAGCATCATCAACGTCATTCTATACATCCTGCTATTCATATCATTCGCCTCCATAATAGGCATACCAACAAGCTCCTTCCTCGCCGTACTCGGAACAGCCGGCCTCGCCATAGGACTAGCGCTACAAGGATCACTCTCCAACTTCGCCGGCGGCGTACTCATCCTGATGTTCAAACCCTTCAAAGTAGGCCACGACATCAGTTCCAGTAACAGCGTCTCAGGAAAAGTGCTAAAAATAGACATCCTATACACCACACTCAGAGCCGGAAACGGAACCACCATCTACGCCCCAAACGGCCCATTAGCAAACGCCGTAATCAACAACACCTCCGACAACACCACCCGGCAGGCAGAATACAAAATTAACATCTCCTTCGACAACAACATAGACACCGCCCGAAAAATCATCCTCGCCGTACTAGAAAGCGAGCCCCTGATTCTTAAAGACCCAAAACCAGCCGTAGTCGTAGGCGCCATCAGTGACACCGCCATCGTCCTTCTCATCAGAGCCTGGGCCGAAAACGCAAACTTCTGGACCATGTACCACAGCACCTATCAAAAGCTAAAAGAAGCCATGGAAGCCAATCAGATCAAATTACCAAACATAGCCACCACCCAAGTCCATGTAATCACCAACCCATCCGAATAATTAAACCACCATTTTCACAACCACCGTAATGAGCGAAGAATTCTACCTTCATCTATACAACAAACAAAACCAGATCCAGGCCATACCCTCCAACCAGGAAATAGCAACATGGGCAATCAACCTGTTAAACCTCATCTATCCAGAAAAATTAACCTCACCGCAATACACCCTACATGAAATACAAGAAATGTTTCAGCACTCCGAAAAAGCACTAATAAGCATTCTAGGTGCCACCAAAGCATGTCAAAACTGCAACCACGAAATCATTGCCAGCAATTTTTACAAAGGACTACCAGAACTATACCGGATCATGAATACCGACATCACCGCCACACTAAACGGTGACCCAGCAGCAACAAATCAATTTGAGATCATTAGAACCTACCCTGGATTTCTGGCCATATCCCTATACCGGATAGCCCACGAACTACTCAAATCAGAAATCCCATTAATTCCCCGCATACTCACAGAATACGCCCACTCGGTAACCGGGATAGACATCCACCCAGCTGCACAAATTGGAGAATACCTTTTCATAGATCATGGAACAGGCATTGTCATTGGAGAAACCACCATCATAGGCAACCACGTAAAACTCTACCAAGGCGTTACACTCGGTGCGCTCAGTGTAGAAAAATTTATGGCCAACACCAAGAGACATCCCACCCTTGCAGACCACGTCATCATCTACTCCGGAGCAACCATTCTAGGCGGAGACACCTTCATCGGCGCACACAGCATCATCGGCGGCAACGTATGGCTCACCAAAAGCGTGCCCGCCAACTCAACAGTATACCATCAATCAGCCATGAAAATAATCGTGACCAAAACAAAAAACTAACATGGGAAACATCATAGACACGATCGGCAACACACCACTGGTAGAAATCCAGCAGCTAAACCCCAACCCAGCAGTTCAGATCTTTGCCAAACTAGAAGGAAACAATCCCGGCGGCAGCGTAAAAGACAGAGCAGCCCTAAACATGATCCGCAGTGCCATGGCACGGGGCGAGATTCAAAAAGGCACCAAACTCATCGAAGCCACCAGTGGAAACACAGGAATCGCACTAGCCATGATCGCCGGAATTTACGGTTTAGAGATCGAGCTCGTGATGCCAGCCAGCTCCACTAAAGAACGCACACTCACCATGGAAGCATTCGGTGCAAAAGTAACCCTGCTAGACTCCATAGAAACCTGCCGGGACTACGCCGAAGAAAAAGGCAGTAAAAAAGGATACTTCCTGCTCAATCAATTCGCAAACCCAGACAACTACCTGGCCCATTATAAAACAACCGGGCCAGAAATCTGGCGCGATACCAATCAGCAAATCACCCATTTTGTAAGTTCTATGGGTACCACAGGCAGTATTATGGGAAACTCCATGTACTTAAAAGAACAAAACCCAGCCATACAGATCATCGGCTGTCAGCCAACAGAAGAATCCGCTATCCCCGGCATCCGGAGATGGCCAATTGAATACTTACCAAAAATATTTGACGCCAGCCGTGTAGACCGCATCATGGACGTTTCACAAGAAGAAGCCACCCGCTACGCCAAAGCAATGGCCAGATCCGAAGGGATTTTTGCAGGCATGAGCAGTGGAGGAGCACTAGCCTGTTCCATTAAGCTTGCAAAAGAACTCCAAACAGGCATCATCGTTTTCATTGCCTGCGATAGGGGAGACCGGTACTTAAGCAGCAATCTATTTCTAAATCAGGAATAACCTTCAAATAAAAAACGGCAATTTCCTATACGAAAATTGCCGTTTCTCAAGCACTATACTAATAGCGTTAATCTATATTTAACTGCGCATCAACAACTGCAATCGTCACCATATTCACAATCTCACGCACCGAACTATCCAGCTGTAAAACATGTACCGGCTTATTTAAACCCAATAAGATTGGGCCAACCGCCTCCACATTTCCCAGTTCCTGCAACAATTTATAAGCAATATTCCCAGACTCCAGATTAGGAAAGATCAGCGTATTAGCCGGGCTGCCTTTCAGCGTAGAAAATGGATAATTACCTTGCAGCAATTCAGAGTTCATGGCAAAATTAGCCTGCATTTCACCATCTACGATCATATCCGGATACTTCTGCTTTAGCAAAGCCGTAGCCAGCCTGGTCTTCTCCGGAACAGCTCCATTATTGGAACCAAAATTAGAGTAAGACAGCAAGGCAATTCTAGGAGTAATATTAAACGCCTTTACAGAATCACTGATCAAACCCGTAATATCCACCATATCCTGCGCCGTAGGATCAGGGTTAACCGTTGTATCACCCAGAAAAACAGGTCCTTTTTTTGTCAGCATCATATACATACCGGCAATTTTCTTTACCCCCGCTTTGGTACCAATCACTTGCAAAGCCGGTTTTAGCGTAGACTTATAATTCTTAGTCAATCCAGAGATCAAGGCATCCGCCAGACCAAACTCTACCATACTTGCCCCATAATAATTACGGTCACGCATCAGTTTTCTAGCCTCATAAAGTGTAATCCCGCGTCTTTGGCGGCGTGCATATAAATGCTCTGCAAACTTTTCTGAATCTGGCGTACCTTGTAAAGGATCAATAATTTCGATGCCGTCAAATTCAATTCCATTTTCCAGGACAATCTTTTGAATCGCCTCTACATTTCCAAGCAAGATAGGGGTAGCAATACCCTCATCCTTAACAATTTGAGCCGCCTTTAATATTTTATAATTATCCGCCTCTGCAAACACTACTCTTTTAGGAGCAGATTTAGCTTTACTGGCTAAGTTTCTTACCACTTTATCATCTGCACCCAATCTTACCTGAAGCTCTTCTCCATAGGCATTCCAATCCGTGATATGTTTTCTAGCCACACCAGATTCCATTGCCGCCCTGGCCACTGCCATAGAAACACTGCAAATTAACCTTGAATCAATTGGTTTTGGAATAATATAATCCTTACCAAACTTTAAGTTCTTTGCTTTATAAGCCAGGTTAACAATCTCCGGAACAGGTAGTTTGGTTAGTTCAGCAATAGCTTTAACCGCAGCAATCTTCATTTCCTCATTAATCGAAGTTGCGCGAACATCAAGTGCACCGCGGAAGATATACGGGAAACCAAGCACATTATTCACCTGGTTAGGGAAATCAGAACGCCCGGTAGCCATAATAATGTCCTTTCTTGAATTAATAGCTAGATCATAGGCAATCTCAGGATCAGGATTTGCCAAAGCAAAAACAATTGGATTTCTAGCCATAGACTGTACCATTTCTACAGAAACAACATTGGCAGCAGAAAGACCAAGAAACACATCAGCCCCTTTCATTGCCTGGGCCAAAGTTGTAATATCTTTTCTGGTCGTAGCAAAAGCCATCCGGATAGGGTCAAGATCAGTACGGTCAACATTCACCAGACCGTCAATATCAAACATCACCAGGTTTTCTTTTTTAACCCCTAATTTTAAATATAATTTAACGCAAGAAACCGCAGCCGCACCAGCTCCACTGACTACGATCTTTACTTTTTCAATTTTCTTATTTTGCAATTCGCAAGCATTCAGCAGCGCAGCACTTGTAATAATCGCAGTACCATGCTGATCATCATGCATCACCGGAATGTTCATTTCCTCTTTTAAGCGGCGTTCAATCTCAAAACACATCGGCGCAGCGATATCTTCCAGGTTCACTCCGCCAAATGTAGGTTCTAATGCTTTCACTACATTTACAAACTCCTCAACCGTAGTGGCATTCAATTCCAAATCAAAGACATCAATATCGGCAAAGATCTTAAATAATAGCCCTTTACCTTCCATTACCGGTTTACTTGCCGCAGGACCAATATTACCCAGCCCAAGTACTGCCGTTCCGTTACTAATTACAGCAACCAGGTTACCTTTAGCTGTATATTTATAAACGTCCTCTGGACTGCGGTGAATGGCCAGACAAGGCTCTGCTACCCCTGGTGAATAAGCAAGTGCTAAATCTCTTTGTGAATTGGTAGGTTTAGAAGGCACTACCTCAATCTTACCTGGCCTGCCTTGTGAGTGATAATCTAAAGCGTCCTGTTTTCGGTTGGTTTTACTATTCATGTTTTATGTATTCATGGTCTCCTAATTTTACGAGACCATTATGATATTCGGGAAATTCGTTTGAAAGGCCGAAATTAGGCATATGTTTAAAATAATACTAGGAAATAATGTGGAAATTACTGATAACTGACTATATATATACGTAATTTCTAAATAGTGCTTGGATTATCGAAAATCTACCGTACTTTCACAAGCAAATATAATTGCATTTTTATGACATTTTTGGATATAGTATTGGATCCACCTGCCTATGGATGGAAAAATGCTAACGGTGATCTTTCTATACCTAGCTCAGGGCAAATTTGGAAAGAGTTTTTTACAAGGCTTAATATCTTCAAATCGAAGAAAAACTGGCTTCCATTTCTAAGTTGGAGTAAAGTAGTTTTATCTGTCCCATTTTTAGCATTATTCATTTTTCAATACTTTAGCTGGCCTCTTTTGGCAGTGGCTTTTATCTATAGTATGATTATCATGGGCACCCATGGTACGATTTGGCACCACCGGTTTTGCACACACAATGCTTATACTTTTAGAAATAAATTCTGGCGGTTTTTTACCCAGAACTTAACCATATCTATGATTCCTGAAGAGATCTATGTAGTTTCTCATCATGTTCATCATGCCAAATCAGATCTGCCAGGTGACCCATATAATGCATCTGCCGGATTTCTTTATTGTTTTTTAGCCGATGTAAATCATCAGCCGATAGCTAAAGATCTTTCAGAACAAGATTATTACCGCGCCATCAGGCTGATGAAACATACCGGGATTACGCCAAATACTTACGCGCAATATCAGAAATGGGGATCGATTGCGCATCCAGGCAGAACTATTCTATCCTGGGGGTTAAACTGGGGATTCTGGTATGGAGCTTTTTATCTTATTGGTGGTCATGCACTTTCTTGTACTGTATTTGGTGCTGCTGGAGTTTGGGCAGTAGGGGTAAGGACTTTCAATTATGAAGGCCATGGAAAAGGGAAAGATATGCGCAGGGATAATTATGATTTTAGCAGGGAAGATATGTCTATCAACCAGTTATGGCCGGGTATTGTTGCCGGAGAATGGCATAATAACCACCATTTATTCCCTAAAAGTGCAAGAACAGGATTCTTGCCGCATCAGGTAGATATTGCCTGGTATTATATCCGTTTTATGTATACCATAGGAACCGTGAAATCTTTCCGTGATTCTAAAACAGATTTTCTGGAAAACCATTACCATAAGAAATAACACCTATTTATCATACCTATGTATTCAAAAGATGAAGCTTCTAAGCTGAAACAATCTTTCTGGACGGCATTTGGACAATATATAGCCCCTCAGCTCTCTGCTGAAGGGCTTAAAATTAACTGGATTAATTATAAGACTGGTGTCCGCTATTTGAATTTTAAGATGCAGGCCGATCACCGCTCTGCTTTTATTGCCATAGAGCTTTCTCATCCTGACCCAGGGATACAAGAATTGTTATTTGAACAATTTAAAGAATACCGAAATCTTTTAAATAATGCTTTAGGGGAAGAATGGGAATGGCAGTTACAGGTGACCGATGAAAATCACAAAATAGTGAGCCGGATTATCTTAGATTTACCGGGGGCAAGCATTTTTAAACAAGCAGATTGGCCAAAATTAATTTCTTTTTTTAAGCCCAGGATCATTGCACTCGATGCATTTTGGAGTGATGCTCAATATGGTTTTGAGTTGTTCAAATAGCATTTATATCTTTCCTTCATCTAATTCCTATTAATTATCTTTGCTGCGCAACGGGTATTTCAGCGTGTTGCTTATCATTTTATAGGATGTACGAAATTTGCTGCATAGGGCATATTACATTAGACAGAATAGTGACAACTGTTTCAGAAAAGCATATGGCCGGCGGGACGTCTTTTTACTTTTCCAATGCTTTGCGCAAACTGGAGCTGAACTATTGTCTTGTAACCGCCCTGGCAGATACTGAGCTTTCTTTTGTTTCGGATTTACAGGCGGAAGGTATTGAGGTAAAAGTGTTTTCTAGTGCAAAAACTGTTTATTTCGAGAATATTTATTCTGCTAACCTGGATCATCGTACGCAAAGGGTATTACAGGAAGCTGATCCTTTTACGGTTTCACAGTTGAATGGTATGGAAGCAGAGATATTTCATTTGGGCCCTTTGCTGGCTAATGATATAGGGCTGGAGCTGATTAAAAGCCTGTCTGAACGCAGTAAGGTTTCTTTGGATGTTCAGGGTTACCTGAGAGAGGTGAAGGATCAGCAGGTTTGCGCAGTTGACTGGGCAGATAAGAAGGAAGCGTTGCAATATGTGCATACGGTAAAGGCGGATGAAGCGGAGCTGGAAGTGTTAACAGGTGTTAAGGGGATTGCTGAAGGGGTTAATGTGTTGACTGAATGGGGCGTTAAGGAGGTAGTGGTGACTAAAGCGAGTTTGGGTTCTGTAGTATTTGCGGATGGTGTTTTTTATGATATCCCTGCGTTTCGCCCTGCTGTAGAGCTGGATGCTACGGGTTGTGGTGATACTTACATGGCTGGTTATTTGTTCAAAAGGGTAAAAGGGGCGGGGATTCAGGAGGCCGGAGAATTTGGTGCGGCGATGGCGAGTTTGAAAATTGAAAGCTCCGGGCCTTTTAACGGGACCGAGAAGGAAGTGAATCAATTACTGGAACGCAGCAGGATTTAAAAAAAACATTCATTGAATTTTTAGTGTTGAATGGATTTGACAGGAGCAGTTTGGTCATACAAATGTTTTTTATGAAAAAAATGATAGTGTAGTTTGTACACTATTGAAAAGTTTTATATATTTGTATCAACAAACAGAGATAAATACTTTCTGGTTTACGGATGATCTCCTTGCAAATCGAGATTAACACTGGCAGAAATTAAAGGAAAACCCGTTCATACAGGTTTATATTTGGTTAGAATAGGGATGCTTCGTGGATGCGACAACCCTTTCTTTTTTTTATAGCCTTTTGTGAATTTCGTTTTCTTCTGCTTTGTTAACCTTGCTGATCGCACATTTCAACTTTGTTTACTTCCCAAAATAATTTAATTGTACTAGTTATTCTAGTTTAGCATTGAAAAGCAACACTGATTGCTTACCTATGCTTATAAAGGCATTTTTTGCTAAAAAATGTACAGGTAATCTCCCATATTTCAAATGATCAACCGAGTAATATTGAAATTAGATTTTAATATTACTCGGTTGATCGGTATATTTGTTGATGATCAAACGAAAAATACAAGAAGAATTAGGCATACTTCTTCAAACATTTCCTGCGGTTGCTTTATTAGGTCCAAGACAGGTAGGGAAAACAACACTCACCCGCGAATTACTAAAAAGCAGTATACAGGAAGTTGTTTATTTTGATCTTGAAAATGATGATGATATCGCGCGCATGGAGAATCCTGCATTCTTATTTGAACAATATAAAAATGCTTGTATCGTACTGGACGAAGTTCAGCGTATGCCAGATCTCTTTCGGCAGTTAAGACCAATAATTGACCAGCAGAGAACGGTGGGGAGGTTTATTCTTACAGGATCTGCATCACCTGCATTGGTTAAGGGTGTTTCTGAATCATTGGCTGGCCGCATTGGTTTTGCGGAGATGTCTCCGGTGAATCTACTGGAAGCAATGGATAGTGGTATTTCTCAAGAGCAGCATTGGTTTAGGGGAGGATTTCCTACCGCATTGACAAGTGCTACCGATCAGCAATTTTCACTCTGGGCAGAAAACTTTATCAGAGCTTATATAGAACGTGATCTTAGCCTGCTTTTTGGAGTCAATCTTTCAGAGGTACTTATTCGTAATTTTTGGTATATGCTGGCTGCAAATACCGGGAGTATCTGGACGGCCGAAAATTATGCCAGGGCATTAGGGGTCAGTAGTTCGACAATAAAAAGATATCTGGACTTTATGGAAGGGGCTTTTATGATCAGGCAATTACCTGCATGGTATGTCAATGTAGGGAAACGCGTGGTAAAAGCGCCTAAAGTATACATTAGGGATAGTGGATTATTGCATCAGTTAAACCGGATCAAGAGTAGTCTTGAACTTCCATTAAATTTGATTGTAGGTGCATCCTGGGAAGGTTATGTCATTGAGCAGGTTTACCAATTGAAGCCCCGTCATTTGGAAATGTATTATTACCGTACACAGCATGGTGCAGAATGTGATATTATATTGGTAGAAGGAATTAAACCTGTAGCTGCTGTTGAAATTAAATACGCCACGGTTCCTTCTCTTTCTAAAGGGTTTTATAATGTATTAGATGATTTGAATATAAACAAAGCTTTTGTAATCACACCAGGTGAAAACCAGTATGTACTGGATGAAAAAACGACGGTATGTGGTTTACAGTTTTTCCTGAAAAATATTTTAAATGGATTGTGATCTTTATGTTTTTGATCCGCCATATACAAAGAAATAAATTCAGGTAATCATATAAGATTTGCTTAAGAAATCTGACACCAAAATCATTGTTTTAACTTTGTACAGGTCTTATTTGGTGTTAAAAGCACCTTAATGTAGCTTTTAACTAGCTTTTTAATACAAAACGCCGTACCAACGCTACTCCAATCCTATTCCGAAGGTATACCAAACCTGTTCCAACAATGAACAGAACATTGCCCAGGTATTGATAATGAACAGGAAAAAATGAGTTGAATATATTAGGACACCTGAGGCGGTTATAAATCGTAAACAAGATACAATAAATACCAGGCATTCCAACCATAATCTCCTCTATTTCCAATTTTTCTTTACATTTTTATAGGGAAAAGCATAGATCATGTGCAAGTAATTGAATTAATACTAACTTTGGTTTAACCATTACACTAATAAGTTATATGAAAAAAGTTATACTATTATTTTTTGCGCTGCTGCTAACCACAGCTTCATTTTCACAAGGGATGCTAAGTCTTTTTGGTAAGTCTGATGACTTCTTCAAAGTGATGGAGCAGAAAAACTATACCGCTGCACAAGCATTTTTTGATCCAACTGTTCAAGCGAAGGTGAGTGCAGAAGAGCTTCAGAAATTATGGGACAACTTAACGCTAAAATTAGGGAAATTTGAATTTGCCGACGTACAGCAAAGTAAAGCACAAGGTGAATATTATGCCCTAAATGTGGAGGTTAAATTTGCCAGGGCCAGTCAGCCTTTCCTGCTTGTTTTCAATAAAACAGAAAAACTGGTTGGTTTTTTCATTCAGCCAAAAGCAGCATCTTCCAGCTATTTAAATCCTGCCTATGCAGATACTACTTTATACAGCGAAAAAGAAGTTTATGTTGCCGCAGCCGGACATAAACTGGTAGGGCGGTTAACAACCCCAAAAAATACAGCCAACTATCCAATTGTAGTTTTAGTACATGGATCAGGGCCAAGTGATATGGATGAGACGGTAGGGCCAAACAAACCTTTTAAAGACTTAGCTGCGGGCTTAGCCGCTAAAGGCATTGCAAGCATCCGTTATGTGAAAAGAACAATGGTACACGCCAATGAGTTTGTTGGCGCATTTACAGTAAAACAAGAAACGATAGACGATGCCGTAGCTGCAGTAGCTTTAGCTACAGCAACACCAGGCGTGGATAAAAAACAAATCTATCTGCTGGGTCATAGCCTTGGTGGAATGCTAGCCCCTAGAATTGCTGCGCTTTCTCCTCAGCTTAAAGGTATTATCCTTGCAGAGGCACCAGCAAGGAAATTTACAGATGTATTGATTGAGCAAAATAAATATATGTATGAAGTATCAAAAGATACCACTCAGGCAGCTAAAAAACAATATGAAGGAATCATTGCTGAATTGCAAAAAGGAAAGATAACTACTTTAGGAGCAATGAAGCCGGATTCTGTAGTTTTAGGTTTACCTGCGGCTTACTGGATTGATTTAAACCAATACAACCAGGTTGAGGCTGCAAAAAGCTTAAAACAGCGTATCCTGATTATACAGGGAGAAAATGATTTCCAGGTTTCTATGGAAGACTACAATTTATGGAAAACTGAACTGGGAAATAAGTCAAATGTAACCCTAAAACTGTATTCTGATATCAATCATTTATTAACCTCTCAAGTGGAAAAAGGAACAACAGCTCAATATCAAACAGCTTCTAGTGTATCAGAAACACTAATAAATGACATAGTTGCGTGGATTAAGGGGCAGTAATTTTATATATTTGCCGACATGGCAAAATTTAAAGCACTTCTCTTTGATCTGGACGGTACCCTTGTTGATTCTGAGCACTTTCACTTTAATACCTGGAATGAGTTATTGGCAGAGTCCAATGTTCAGCTGGAGTATGAAGATTTTTTAAATAATTATGCGGGTATTCCTTTGCCAGGCAATGCAGTACGGTTAAAAGAATTATATACGATTGATTCTCCGCTAGAACTGCTGATCTCCCGTAAGGAAGACCTTACCGTTGCGCGTTTAAAAACAAGTAAGATAGAGTTGATGCCTTATGCGCAGGATGCTTTAGACTTTTTTGCGGGCACTGGTGTGAAAATGGCATTGGTAACGGCAAGTAAAAGACCCGATGTAGATGAAATGTTTAATAAAAACGGGCTGGGTAAATATTTCAGCTTCCTGGTTACCAGGAGTGATGTGGTAAATAGTAAACCTGATCCTGAATCTTATAACCTGGCTGTAGGAAAATTTGGTTTGGAAAAATCTGAATGCCTTGTTTTTGAAGATACTTTAAATGGGTTACGCGCAGCAAAAGCTGCTGGTTTAACTTGTTACGTTATCCAGGGAAATGAAAACGACCATGAAAAATTAGCCGCAGCTGATAAAATATTTACAAATTTTGAACAAGCTAAGGCATATTTGATAGAAAACGAATTGATTTAATCTGTATGCTTTATACAAAAGCATTTTCCTGAAATCCTATTAAATCAACCTTAGTTTCTTTGGAAGATTTTAGGTTCAGTTCACTGCTTTTTTTAATCAGGTCCGCTGTAGGACTATTCTTGTAATGGCCGGTAATCCAATCTATGGTGCTTTTTTCTTGCTCGCTGAATAATTCTTTGGTGCTTTCATTATGGCGTGTCTTGAATATTTCTCTTGCTTTTCCTCCTGCAATAATTTCCCAATCTTGATATATGGCATCACTCTGCTCAAAATAACTAAAGATATTATCGAAGCAATAAGGAACAGGGCCAACATTATTTATTTTATAGGAAAGCCCGCTTACGGAGTGACCGAAATTCTTGTAATGAAAAAAGTCAGTAAAAAATAACAGCTTTGTAAGTTTGAGTTTATCATTGTATTCTTCTTTACATTCTTTTATATAATGGATCAGTAAATATTCTATTTTAGTAGTATTGAGTGTGGCATAACCAGTATAATTACTGGGCATAGTCATGTTAATTGATATATCAAAATAGCCTTGTTTCCCCTTTCTATCCCTTATCATTGCCTCTACATGGGATATTGCTTTTATAATACTTTTGTCTTCCTTTCTGAGATTATGGCTTTGAAGAAGAAAAAGAAAGTTTTCTGGTCTTTCGGCTGTTTTGATTAAAGTACCGATTGCTGGCGTTGGGATTTCTCCCTTTTCGTAATTTCCATATCCATTTTCCCCTAATCCTAATACATCACTCATTTTAGTCGCTGAAAGACCATATTTTTCCCTAATTAGTTGGATTTCTTCAGAAAAAGGAATACCATTTTTTTCTCTATATTGATTATGTGCTTGTATCAAAGTAATGTGATCGGCTTCATTTGTAGTAAATTCTTCCCCACAATCTTCACATTTATAAAAATGAGCAATTACTTTAAATTCATATCTGCGATAAGAAAGTGATCTTGTTTCTCTTTTCAAAACAGCCATACCTTTGCCAAAAGGGCATTCTATTTTTTCTTTCATTTCTTTATTTGTTTAATGGGATAATTGATACTGTACTCAGCAATATGAAATGACATGCAATCGATAGGTTTATCTGGTAGGCCAATACTCATTTTTATGTATACCTCATGACCTTTTATCATGATGCCAAATTCATAATAATTAGGTTGCATGGGATCTTCCTTATTGTTCTTTGGTCCACCGATATAGTTTTAAACCTTAAGTTTTTTAATAATATCATTTCTGTATGATGGGATTATGTCAAGAAATGCTAAAGTAGCTAGATTTTTGTTCCTGTTTCTAAAAATTATACCAATTGGATGAAGTCGTAGCTTTTCCTTTATTGCTTTTAAAAATAATTCAACTTCTTCAAGGTCCCTCATACTGATGTTTACACAAAATAATGGAATATTTAGCTGTTAATCAAATTTAATTCCATTGTTTAGTGGTTTTAGGAATAATGTCCTGATTTATATAACGATCATTACTACAGGTATTAAAGAGGATGATTCAAAATAAAAAAAACCATCTCCTAATTAATTAAGAGATGGCTTCCGTTAAATTCAATGTATTTGCAGATCTTATTTTCTATCCCGGTTCTCCAGATAAGATGTCAGTATACTTTTTAAATATAGTTCTGGTTTAGGCATGGTAATCACCGCTCCAGGCTCTTTATCTTGTGATTGTTTAATATAGTTAGCTTTAATTTTACCCCAATCTTTAGAATAAAGCTGGATGAAAGTGTCAACAAATTCTTTATCTGTATATTCTTTTGGAAGCTTACTTAGCACAACTTCAATTTTCTCTTCTTTTTTATGTAATACTGCCATGATGGATTTTTAATCACAACAAAGCTATAACTCTTAAATTGGTTTTTACGGGTTTCAGCTGTTTTTCTTTTTATAAACTTTTATACCTTCCAATTGTTCATTATACAATATTGATTAATGCTTTTATTAAAAACCAAATAAATCATAAGCATATGAAAGGGCAGCTGATCGAAAATGGATTATTTAATTTCTTCACACAGTGTTTACAAGAATTGTATTGTGCAGAGAAAAAGGCAATTAAATGCTTTGCCGCATTATCTTTAGCCGCTTCTACAGAAGAGCTGCAGCATGCACTCAGTTCACAATCACAAGAAGCTGAAAATCACATCAGCCGTTTACAGCTAATCTTTGAATTACTGGAACAGCAACCTGATCCGGGTACATGTGATATCATTGAAATATTAAGTGATAAAGCCGCTGATATCGTTAAAACCGTTGAAGCCGGAACTTCTTTACGTGATGCTGCAATTATCTATTCAGTACAGCTTGTAGCACATTATAAGATAGCGAGTTATGGAAGTCTGGTCTCATTAATGAAACAAATCGACTATCCGGATGCAGAAGTTTTACTGGGCCAATGCCTGATAGAAGAAAAAAATGCAGACGCTTACCTGACGCAAATTGCAATGAATTTTGTTAATCCAGCAGCTAAAAAGGAATCAGATTAATCAGCGAACATTTTTTTATTAATTGATGAGTTCCCTGATTTTGGCTTCCAGGTTCAGGTACTTGTTTTTCCAGTAATCCCGGTCCTTTTCTATTTCCGATAAAGTAATTACATTAGTCACGGCAGGTGTGTATTTTTGCTCTTTTTTTGAATACGCATCAGAAAAATCATGGTGTAATACTTCTCCATATTTTGCGATAATATGGTAAGGCAGGTCTGGCTCTTTAATATGGTTATAAAATGTGCTGCGGTCAACACCTGCTTTCTCCGTTAATACCGTGATTTTGATTCCGTTGGCACGTACAATCCAGTTTAAATATTCCCCTTTATCTTTCTTAAAATCCTTGTTTTCCACTAAAAACAAGATAAATGTTTAATTCTTAAATATTTTCTACAATTTATTTCTAATATTCTACAATAATGTAGATATTAGCGGGTAATATGTAGATTGTTATCTCTTTTGAAAGGAATTACTCTACAGATTGATTAAAAACTAACCAAGTATATATGTTTCAAATTATCAAAGGAAGGCATTAGCCAGCCCATTAAGCTAACGCCTGTTTGCTCAAGAAACCATTTTAAGAAAACCGAATCCTAAGCATATGAGCTGAAGCGGTCAGCAAAACCCAGCTTTACTCAACTTGTAGCTGGCCGCCAAGCTCAAATTATACCTTCAATTCATAAATCTAAATTTAACCATATGTATAATCATTTATTAAACAGGGAATCGATAGTGTATTTCAAACTGTCTAAAAAGGTATATCATCTAAAAGGGGTGATCGAAAAGGTTTCAGAACAAGTGGGTACAGAAAAAATAGTGAAAAGACTGTGGATAGACGGTATAGAAATACTACCGGATAAAGCCTATGAATTGCGCCCTTTTTATGAACATGCTTTAGATTGGGGCGAGTTGGGCGGTATTTCTTCCCATGCCGCTGCACTTGCGATTTGCCTGGCTATTTTTAAAGAGGAAAGGCTGGCAGAAAATACTTATGAATGTTTTTACGAACTATACGTTAAACATTTTCCATCAGGGAACTTTGAAATGGAAATTGATCTGACCTCTTTTTTAAGAAAATTTAAGTCTCGTTTACATCCGCATTTGTACAGCCGGTTTTGCTATTCTGCATTAATTGATACCAGGGAAGTCTTGATGTTTAAAGACCCGTACACAAAATTAATTACAGTTAACCTGGCTGAAAATTATTCAGCGCATAATTGTTCTATTCCAGATGTAGCAGTGAAGCGGTTAAATGAACGAAAACAAAGATTGATGTTCCGGCTTTTTGCCAAAGATAAATACATGATCTCTGGTTATGATTTTGATAAAGTGATGCAGCAGGTAGAAGAGATCATGTCAGAGTTTTACTGGAAATCTCTGGAGCGGCTGATTAGAAAGCAAATAAATCCTTTAAGCAAGTTTAAGCCTGCTCCTGTAGCAGGTGAAAATGATTTTAAAAAACTATTATAGTAATAAAATCATCTGATTATCAATTGGTTATTATCTTTTTTGTCAATATAAGGAACAGACTGTTTGGATATCACCGGGCAGTCTGTTTATATTTATAGGTGCAATGAAATAATTGATGTAACCAATCTGTATAGAAATATAATGACCAGGTTTTATGAAATAAATAATAACTATGCGTACCTTATTGATAACCTTACCTGATAAAATGAAACCAAATGTATATTCCTAAAAAGAACGGCATTGTTGCTTTAATATTTATTTGCATTACATTAAGTAGTTGCAAAACACCTGCTATCTTAAGTTATGGCAAAAGTTTTGGTCATTGCGTAGGATATTGCAATAAAGAACTGATCCTGTCAAATACCGGCATGACCTATGTACAGAAAAAAAATGGTGATAAACCAGAAACTAAGAAAACTATACAACCATTAAACAAGGAAATGTATAATGAAATCTTAAGTCAGTTTAATTCAAAATCATTTTACCTGCTGGATTCAGTTATTGGTTGTCCGGATTGTGCCGATGGCGGGGCTGAATGGATAGAACTGAAATCTGGAAAGAATAAAAAAAGAGTGACTTTTGAATATAATCAAGCTCCTGAAGATTTAAAGGCAACAGTGAATCAATTCAGGAAGTTAGAAGAAGGAATTGAAAAATAAAGAAGCAGCTGGAAGAAGTAACATTGATTCAAATAATACACCAGTTAAAATAGATGTAAATGGCCAATCCTATATTTGATCCTGTATATCAAATCATAGCAAATGCTCCTTATGCAGTTGCACTTTTAGATAAACAACTGCATTATGTAGCTGCTTCTGATAAATGGATTAATGATTTTAGGCTGGATCAGGATATCAAAGGACAATCCCATTTAAAACTTTTCCCTAACATTACTCCTTATTGGAAAGCATTATACGATAAGGCACTCCTTGGAGAACGCAGCAAAAGCGACGGGGAATATTTGACTTCTATAAACGGTCTTCCGGAATATCTTAAATGGGAAATTCAACCGTACTTTAATGAGTCGGGAAGGGTTAACGGGCTGATCATTTACCTGGAAACAACAACCGGTACAAAAAAGAGAATAAGCAGTAACCTGGCAAATGAAGAGCGGCATCTTTTAAGCGCACTGATTGATAATCTTCCTATTAATATATACATTAAAGATCTCAAATCAAGAAAAATAAGAGTTAACCGGTCTGAAATTAATTATATGGAAGGATTGACTGAAGCAGAGATTCTTGGCAAAACAGACTATGAGCTATTTCCATCGGCCACTGCCGCAAATTCTATCAAAGAAGACCAGGAGGTTTTAAGAACAGGAATTGCGATGATCAGTACCGAAAGTGTAGACCATAAGCCAAATGGAAAAGTCACTTATCTGCTCACCTCTAAGATTCCTTTAAAAAACAGCAAAAATGAAGTCATTGGCCTGCTGGGGATCAGCTACGATATTACACACCTAAAGCTGGCAGAACAAGCCCTGGCCAGAAGTGAAGAAAAATACCGGAAGATCTTTGAAAATATACAAGATATTTATTACCGCACTGACCATGCAGGGATCGTGACTGAAATTAGTCCTTCAGTAGAGAAATACTACAATTACAAGCGAAAAGAAATCATCGGCAGCCCGGTTACGGATTTTTATTATTACCAGTCAGACCGGGATAACATTGTCCATGCTTTACGGACAAATCAATCTGTTATAGATTTTGAAGTGAAGTTGAAAACGAAAAACAATGCGATGGTTTATGCCTCTGTAAATGCCAGGCTGATTATTGAAAATAATCTTATTGTTGGCTCTGAAGGAAGTATTCGTGATATTACAACAAGAAAAGTCCAGGAAAACCAGCTGACTGAATTAAATACAGAATTAAAGGCTTTAAATAACCATAAAGAGAAGTTGCTTTCTGTGATTGGACATGATCTTAGAAACCCGATTGCTGCGAGCTTGAAATTAGCGGAGCTGGCTTTAATGGATATCGATGAGGCCTCTAAAGAAGAACTTATTGAATATCTTTCTAAAATGGAAGTGGGATTGCAAAATGCAAATGAGCTCTTGGAAAACCTTTTGCAATGGGCCAAGAATCAGTTTAACTCCTTAAACTTTAATCCTGTACTGATTGATGACCTTCATCAGTTAATCTATAATTGTATCAAACGCCTTTGGCCAATGGCCGACGCGAAGCATATTGAACTGATAGAAAAAGTACCCGCAGGACTAAAAATATATGGTGATAAAGATATGCTGGACGCCATTATACGCAACCTGGTCTCTAATGCGATCAAATTTACCACCGGTGGAAAGATCATTGTCAAGGTAGAAGAACGGCCTTATGATTTACTTTTTTCTGTTCAGGACCATGGGGTAGGTATGTCACAGGATGTGGTAAGCCAATTGTTTAACCGGTCGTTTAATCATACTACTTATGGTACTTCTGGAGAAAAAGGAACTGGTTTAGGGCTAGAGCTTTGCCGTGATTTTGTAGAAAAACACCAGGGAAAGATCTGGGTAGAAAGTGAATTAGGGGCAGGAACGACCTTTTATTTCAGCACGCCTATCTGATCTTTATCCGTCTCGGTTTAAAGATTAATTTATTAATTAGGACAAAAAATTGTAAGTTTAGGCGATTGGTTATTTACACCAGTTATTTGAAAAGCCATATATAAACATTGATGTTCTATTGGAAATCCACCTTTACGCTGGTCATTTGCCTGCTTTCTTCTTTGTTGTTTGCACAACAGGATCAAATCCAGTTTTCCCGCTTTGATATTTCTAACGGCTTGTCTCATAACCAGGTAAATGCGATTTTAAAAGATAGCCGTGGATTTATGTGGTTTGGCACTTTATCAGGGCTAAACCGTTTTGATGGTTACCAGTTTAAAGTTTTTAAACATGATCCCAGGGATATTCATTCTCTGGCTGATGATTTTATCACCAGTATCTATGAGCTTCCAGACAATAAACTTTACCTGGAAACCCGCAGCGGGCCAAATATCTATGATCCTGTTACCGAAACTTTTCTCAGGGATGTCAAAAAATATCTCCGGTCTTTAAAGATTAGTGCTGCAGCTATTCGTGATATTGTTAAGGATAAAGAAGGTGATTTCTGGTTTAATGCTGGAGAGGAAGGGTTATATAAATATAGGTCAGCAGATGGCCTGGTGACACATTTGTTATGCGATGGTAAAAAGAATACAGGGCTGGCTAAAACTGGAATAGCCGCCTTACAGCAGGATAAAACTGGAAATATCTGGTTAGTGCATGCCGATCAAACGATAGAAATGTTAGACAGCCGGTCTGCCCTGGTTAAAAAACGCATTACTTTATTCCAGCAACCCCCAGGACGCTATTCTAAAGAATACAGGATTTTTATTGATCAGGCGGGTGCGATATGGAGCTATACCCTTAATACCATGTCGGGGATCAATTACTATAATCCGGCCACCGGCCAAAAACGGCTGATAGAAAAAGGAAAAGGACAACTGAACAATACCCTAATCAATAGTATTTTAGAAGATGCTAGCGGATTGATCTGGATTGGTACAGACCATGGCGGGATTAATTTGCTGGATAAAAAGGATTTTAGCATAAAATACCTGGTCAGAAAGGAGTATGATGATAAAAGTGTAGGCCAGAACAGTGTTTTAAGTATGTATAAAGATGATCTTGGGATTATCTGGGTAGGAACTTTTAAAAAAGGACTGAGCTTTTACCATAAAAAGATCCTTAAATTCCCCTTATTTAAACACCATACAGGAAATGAAGAGGGCTTAACTGATGAAGATGTGAACCGGTTTGTGGAGGATGCTCAGGGGAACCTCTGGATTGGTACCAATGGGGGCGGACTGTTTTATTATAACCGGCAAACCGGCAATTTTAAAAGATATATACATGATCCTTCCAATTCCAACAGCCTGAGCAACAACATTATCGTTAGCCTGTACATAGACCGGAACAAGAAATTGTGGATTGGTACTTATTTTGGTGGATTGAACAGTTTTGATGGCCGGCAGTTTAAAAATTACAAACATCAGCCCGGAAATGCAGCAAGTTTATCTGATGACCGGGTTTGGGATATCCTGGAAGACCGTAAGGGTAATCTTTGGGTGGCTACTTTGAATGGGGGGTTAGACCAGCTAGACAGAAATACAGGTGTTTTTACACATCACCGCTCTTCCCAGCCTAATAGTGTGAAGTCTGATTATATCTCCTGCCTGATTGAAGACCGGGAAGGAAATTTATGGATTGGAACTTCTAACGGAATCGATAAATTAAATAAGGACGGCCGTTTTACCCATTATGAAAATAAGATTGGCGACACAGGTTCACCAGTCAATAGTATTGTTTATGATCTGATGCAAGATAGCTATGGGTTTATCTGGGTAGCTAGCAGTGAGGGGATCAGCAGGTTAACTCCGGCTACTGGAGTTTTCAGGAATTTTGATCAGAAGGATGGACTTACCGAAAAAGCGACCTTAAAGATCCTGGAAGATCCACAGCGCAACCTTTGGCTGAGTACTGCAAATGGATTATTCAATATTTTAGTGGCCAGAGAAAAAACAGGCGGTTTTTCTTATGCCTTTCGCAAGTATGATGAGCAAGATGGATTACAGGGAAGCGCATTTAATGCAAATGCTGGTTATAAAACACGTGCCGGAGAGTTATTGTTTGGCGGGCCAAATGGTTTTAACCTGTTCCAGGCAGCGCATATTAAGAATGACCAAAGTAAACCGCAGATCGTATGGTCTGGACTAGAGATCTCTAACCGGCCAGTTACGATTGGAGAAAAAATAGATGGACATATCATCCTGCAACAATCTGTTGCCCTCACTAAAGCTTTAGAATTACGTTATAACCAAAACGGTTTTACCATTGCTTTTGCGGCACTCAATTACTTCAATCCCCATAAAATAAAGTATAAATATAAGTTAGAAGGTTTTGACCAGCACTGGCAGGAACTACAAGGGGGCAGCCGCAGGGCTACTTATACCAATATTGACCCGGGGAAATATGTTTTTAAAGTAGTGTCTACTGATGCTTCTGGAAATTGGGTAAACAATGAGAAAAGGCTGCATATCACTATCCTGCCTCCGTTTTGGCACACTAACCTTGCATATGTGTTGTATATTATCGGGATAGGAGGAACATTGCTGTTTATCCGTCAACGGGGGATTCAACGGATCAGGAAAGAATTTTTGATTGAGCAAGAACGCCAGCAGGCTAAGCGGATGCATGATCTGGATGTAATGAAGATCAAATTCCTGACTAATGTGAGCCATGAGTTCCGAACGCCGCTTTCTTTAATCATTACGCCTATGGAGAAACTGATCAGGCAAGCACCAGATAGTGAAAAACAGCAATTACAAATGATCCAGCGAAATGGCAGAAGGCTATTAAACCTGGTTAATCAATTGCTGGATTTTAGAAAAATGGAAGTTCAGGAACTCAAGCTACACGCAAAGACGGGTGACATTATCCAGTTTATCCAGGAGCTTTCTTACTCATTTAGTGATGTTGCAGAGCGAAAAAATATTAGCCTTACCTTTGAAAGTGACAGAAATAACCTGATCACGCTCTTTGATCATGATAAAATTGAACGGATCTTGTTTAACCTGCTCTCTAACGCTTTTAAATTTACCCCGCAAGGTGGTGTAGTTAAAGTGTCTGTATCCATCAGCTGTCAGGAAAATGGAAAAGCAGCATTGCTTTTGAAAATCAGTGATTCTGGCATTGGGATTCCGGCAGATAAACTGGAAAAGATCTTTGAAAGGTTCTTCCAGCATGATATTCCAGATTCTATGGTCAACCAGGGCAGCGGTATTGGTTTATCCATTACCCGTGAATTTGTGAAGCTGCATGGAGGAACAATTGGGGTAGAGAGCAAAGTGAATGAGGGGACTACTTTTAAAGTGATGCTGTTATTTAAAGAACAGGAAATTCAAAAAATAGAATCTGCTGCACCAGTACCTATATATATAGGATCCGAAAACAGGCAATTGTTAAATAGCGATACTGAATTTGAATGGAAAAGTAAAAAGCCGGTGTTGCTGCTCGTGGAAGATAATGAAGATTTCCGTTTCTATCTAAAAGATAACTTAAAAGAATATTACCAGGTTGCAGAGGCTGGGAATGGCAAAGAAGGCTGGCAAAAGATTTTGGCGCAGCATCCTGATCTGATTGTAAGTGATGTGAGTATGCCAGAAATGAATGGGATTGAGTTGTGTGAAAAGATAAAATCTGATAAACGGACGGCGCATATCCCTGTGATCCTGCTCACCGCGCTTACCACCGAAGATCAGCAGCTAAAAGGACTCGGTACCGGGGCAAGTGATTATATGACTAAGCCATTTAATTTTGAGATCTTGCTTTCTAAAATCAGGAACCTGTTGCAGCAACAGGCGCTTTCTAAAAAAACATACCGTAAACAACTGGATATTAAACCGGCAGACTCTGAAATTGAATCTGTAGACGATAAATTTATCAGGCAGCTTTCCGGGCATATCGAAAAAAACCTGTCTGATCCGGGGTATACCGTAGATCAGCTGAGTGCGGATATGAACATGAGCCGGGTAGGGCTTTACAAAAAGATATTGCCACTGACCGGAAAATCACCTATTGAATATATCCGGTCATACCGCTTAAAAAAATCAAAGCCAATCTTGTTGAAATCACAGCTCACCATTGCAGAGGTGGCCTATGCTGTTGGCTTTAGTAACCCGAAGCATTTTAGCAAGTATTTTAAACAAGAATTTGGGATTTTGCCTTCTGCTTATGTCCTGACCAAGGAAGAGTAAAATCTTTGATCCTGTCCTTTTAATAGTGTTAAGGCACTTTTGTTAACATTTGGATACCCAATCGTTATCATATGGGTGACCTGTGCTGTGTCAGTTCCTGATAATTTTATGAAATAATATTAACCAATATAAACTGTGTTTATTTCTATGCGTAAAATTAGGGTCAGTTCCGTAATCTTTATCTGTGGCGTTCTTTTATCAATTAAGGTATCAGGGCAAGGGCGTAAAAGCTATACTCAAACAACTACTGGAATCGAAATAGCAATTTCCAATTCTTCAAACGGAGTGAAAAAGATCCGTATCCAACCTGTTTCTGATCAGATCATCCATGTCACTGAGAGTGCTGGAAACGAATTTGCAGCAGACCGCAGTTTGATGGCAATTAAGCAAAACAATACCGCCGCTGTTTTTTCTGTTCAGGAAGCGCAAGATTTAATCACGCTAACTACGGCTGCTTTGAAAGTACAGCTTTCTGCAGTAACTGGATTAATCACTTACCGTGACTTGAAAGACAATTTGCTGCTAGCTCAAAATAAAGCGGCCCATCCGGCACTGGTTCCAAAGGTATTTAATGGAGAATCTTCTTATGAGGTTGCCCAGGTATTTGATGCGCAAGAAAATGAAGCTTATTATGGTTTAGGGCAGCATCAGCAGGGAATCATGAATTATAAAGGACGCAGGGTAGACCTGGTTCAGTACAATACCGATATCGCAGTGCCTTTTTTTATGTCTAATAAGGGATATGGAGTGCTTTGGGACAATTATTCGATTACCCGCGCGGGTGATGTAAGGGATTATCAGCCGCTTTCGGTTTTTCAGCTGTTTTCTAAAAACGGTAAAGAAGGATGGCTAACAGCTAGTTATGCAAACCGAAAATCTCCTGCTAAGGTGTTATTTACGCATCCGGTATCAGAACTGTCAATGAACTGGTTAACTGATCAGCATAAATTTCCAGACAGTATTAAACTAGCCGATGCAGTGGTAAATTATGAAGGTTCCTTAGCAAGCAATTTACCTGGCCTATATCAGCTACAACTAAAATATGCCGGATATATTAAGGTATGGTTTGATGGTAAACTGGTAGCAGATTACTGGCGCCAGGCTTGGAACCCAGGTTCTGCGACTTTAGACCTGGTATTAGAAAAAGATAAAAAGGTAAAGGTTAAAGTGGAGTGGATCCCTGATGGGGGAGAGTCTTATATTGGTATTACTTGTTTAACGCCTGCACCTGAGGCATTGAAAAACACTTTTGCCCTGCAATCAGAATCTGGTGCAGCGGTAAATTATTATTTTATGTATGGCCCTACGGCCGATGAGGTAATTAGTGGTTACCGTACCGTTACCGGAAAAGCAGTATTGATGCCAAAATGGGCAATGGGATTTTGGCAGAGCAGAGAACGCTATAAAACACAGGATGATATTTTATCTACCGTAAAAGAGTTTAGAGACAGAAAAATACCGCTGGATAATATTGTTTTAGATTGGTCTTACTGGAAACAACCAGAATGGGGCAGTCATCAATTTGATCCTGCGCGTTTTGAGAGTCCGGATAAAATGATCAAATCTTTGCATGCCAATCATGTGAACCTGATGATCTCGGTTTGGCCAAAATTTAATAAAGGCTTTGATATCTATGATGATTTTGATAAAAATAACTTTTTATATAAAAGGAATATTGCAGATGGTAGGGTAGATTGGATTGGAAAAGGCTACTCTAATACATTTTACGATGCATTTAATCCAAAAGCAAGAGCTGCATTTTGGTCATTGATGAACAAAAGATTATATAGTAAAGGTATCGATGCCTGGTGGATGGACGCTACAGAGCCTGATATGCATTCTAATTTACCAGTAGAGATCCGGAAAGAATTGATGAACCCTACTTATGAAGGTTCTTCTACTACCTGGTTTAATGCTTTTCCATTGGTAAATGCAAAAGGTGTATATGAAGGACAGCGTAAAGTGAACCCGGTTAACCGCGTATTTATCCTTACCCGTTCTGCGTATGCTGGTTTACAGCGTTATGCGGCTGCGGCCTGGAGTGGTGATATTGCATCGAGATGGGAAGATATGAAATCTCAGATTAGTGCGGGATTAAACTTTTCTATGTCTGGTATGCCGTACTGGACAATGGATATTGGTGGTTTTTCTGTAGAAAAACGGTATGAAGAAGCTAAAGGAGCAGATTTGGAAGAGTGGCGTGAGTTAAATACCCGCTGGTACCAGTTTGGTTCTTTTGTGCCTTTATTTAGAGTACATGGCCAATATCCCTTCCGTGAAATCTACAACATTGCACCAGAAAGCCATCCTGCTTATAAAAGCATGCTGTATTACAGTAAACTGCGCTATCGGTTAATGCCTTATATCTATTCTCTGGCAGGTAAAAGTTATCATGAAGATTATACGATCATGCGTGGATTGGTGATGGATTTTCCAGCTGATCTGAAAGCTTCTAATTTGAATGATGCCTATATGTTTGGCCCTTCGTTACTGATTAACCCGGTATTGGGCTATAAAGACAGGAGCAGAAATGTGTATTTACCTTCAGGACAAGGCTGGTATGATTTATATACCGGTAAATATTTTAAAGGTGGACAAGATGTTAAAGTGGAAGCCGCTTATGAAAAAATCCCTGTATTTGTAAAAGAGGGGTCTATTATCCCCTCTGGGCCAGAATTGCAGTATACTTCAGAAAAACCTGCTGATCCGCTAACGCTATTTGTATACACAGGTAAAGATGCTTCTTTTTCTCTTTTTGAGGATGAAGGCACAAATTATAACTATGAGAAAGGTGCTTTTTCTAAGATCGGTTTCCATTACAGTGAAGCTGGCAGGATCTTAACTATTGATGAGCGTAAAGGAAACTTTACCGGAATGTTAAAGAGTAGAACGATCCATGTGATTTTTATTACTCCGGGTTCACCTAAAGGAGCTGATTTTAATCAAAAACCAAATCAAACCATAAAATATACCGGTAAACAAGTCCGGATCATGCAACAATAAAAACCAAATATTACCAAATCTTATGAACGGAATGGAAGCGATAGCAGCTTGCAGACCATAAAAACAATTTTACACATGAAAAGCAATTCTACATTAAAAAGAAAAAGCGTCATTCTGCTGATGTTTCTTTCTCTGCTTGTTTTTAGTCAGACTGTATTGGCGCAGCAGCGCCAGGTAACAGGTAAAGTGACCGGGACCGATACACAGCCCATTCCAGGGGCGGTAATTAAAATAAAGGGTAAAACTGGTGGTACGGGCTCTAATAATGATGGGGTGTTTTCACTAAGTGTACAAACTGGTGACATCTTACAGGTGAGCTCTATTGGCTTTAAAATGAAAGAAGTGACTGTGCCAGCAGGAAACACAGTAAATGTAACCCTTGCTGAAGACAATCAAAACTTAGAAGAAGTAGTGGTAGTGGGTTATGGGGTACAGCAAAAGAAACTCGTTACCGGTGCTTCTGTGCAGGTAAAAGGAGAGGCGCTGCAAAATCAAAGTACCACTAATCCGCTGCAAGCCCTTCAGGGACAAACGCCAGGAGTTCAAATTACGACTGGTACCGGGCAGCCAGGTGGAAATGTAAAGGTGGTGATCCGTGGATTAGGTACCATTGGTAACTCTGGGCCGCTTTATGTGGTGGATGGAGTGTTAACGGGTGATATTTCTTACCTGAATGCAGCTGATATTGAATCTGTAGATGTACTTAAAGATGCGGCATCGGCAGCAATTTATGGTTCACAAGCAGCCAATGGGGTAGTATTAATTACAACCAGAACAGGTAAAAAAGGACAATCCGGCCAAATTACCTTTGATGCTTATGCGGGTGTGCAGAACATTGCGAATAAGATTGATATGCTCAATTCAAAAGAGTATGCAACAATCATGAATGAAGCAGCGATCAATGGTGGCAAACAGCCGCACTTTAGCCCGTCACAAATTGGTGCTATGGGTGAAGGAACGAATTGGATTGATAAAATGTTTGTGAAAGATGCACTAACACAAAATTATTCTCTGGGTGCCTCTGGTGCTTCTGAGGCTTCGGTTTATTCTTTGGGTTTATCTTATACTGGCCAGGAAGGTGTAGTAGGGGGCAAAAGCTTATCTAACTATGAGCGTTATAGTTTCCGCGTTAATACAGAACATAGTTTTTATAATGATATCATCAAACTTGGACAGCATTTTACGTATACCGATATCAACAACAATGGTGTTGCTGTAGGAAATCAATATAATAATACGTTACGCAGTGCATTTAATACAAGTCCTTTTGTACCTGTATATGATGACAATGGTAATTTCTTTGACAATAGTAATTCTACCTGGAATAACGGAGAAGCAAATCCTTATGCGCTGATGTATTATAACAATCAGAACAAAAGTAACAGTCAGCGGATTTTAGGTGATGTGTACCTGGTTGTGCAGCCATTTAAAGGTTTAACCTTCCGTACCAGCCTTGGAATGGATTATAGTGCAGGAGAAAGTCATTCTTTTACGCCTATCTATAAACTGTCTGCTTATGCATTGACAACCATCTCTAAAGCTAGCCAAACCATGAATAAAGGTAAATCCCTGATCTGGGATAATTTACTGACTTACAAATTTAAGGTAGCTACAAATCATAATTTTGAAGTGCTGGCAGGTTCTTCTGCTTATCAGGCAGATGGAACTAATATTTTTGGTACCAATACTAATTTAGTTTTTAATGATCTGGACCATGCCTGGTTAAGTAATGCGACCAACCAGGGTACAGCTGGGATAATCATCGGTGGCGGGCCTAATGATGCCGACCGCAGGATGTCTTATTTTGGCAGGATCAATTACAATTATAAGGAAACGTATATACTGAATGCTACTTTTAGGGCAGATGGTTCTTCTAGATTTGCTTCTCAAAACCGCTGGGGATACTTTCCTTCTGTATCTGCGGGCTGGGTAGCCACCAATGAAGATTTTTTCCAGGGACAAAAAGGATGGCTTGATTTTCTGAAGATCCGTGCCAGCTGGGGACAAGTAGGAAATCAGAATATTGCTGCTTTCCAATATCTTGCGCCAATTGAAATCCGTAATATAAACTATAGTTTTGGACCCGAAGAAGGAAAAAATACAGCGGGTGCTTTTCCAAGCAGACTAGGTAACAGAAATATAAAATGGGAAACTTCAGAACAGACAGATTTTGGATTTGATGCGAACCTGTTAAAAAGTAAGTTGTCGGTTAATTTTGACTGGTATAGCAAAAAGACGAAAGATTGGTTAATTGCTGCGCCTATTTTAGCCACAGCGGGTGCTGATGCGCCATTTATCAATGGGGGTAATGTCAGTAATACAGGGGTAGAGCTTGCCTTAACCTACAGAGATAAATTGGGCGAATTTGGTTATTCTGTAGGTGTTAATGGTGCTTATAACAAAAATAAAGTAGGGCAGATTCCATCTGGTGATGGGATTATTCATGGTGCGCCAGCACAATTGTATGATAATTCATTAGAATTTTACCGGGCACAGAATGGATTTCCAATTGGTTATTTCTGGGGCCTGAAAACCGCAGGTGTATTTCAAAATGAAGCAGAAGTTGCTAATTACCGGAATGCAGCAGGAACGGTGATACAGCCAACTGCACAGCCTGGTGATGCTAAATTTGTAGATTTAAATGGTGACGGTGTGATTGATAACCTAGACAGATCCATGATTGGTAAACCTAATCCAGATTATACTTTTGGGATTACTTTGTCTGCAGACTATAAAGGTTTCGATTTTACGATGGTTGCTTCTGGTGTAGCTGGGAATGATATTGTACAGTCTTATAGAAACCAGGCTAACCAATTTGGTAATTATACAACGGCTATTCTAGACCGCTGGCATGGGGAAGGTTCTTCTAACCGCACGCCGCGGGTAACTGATGATAACCGTAACTATACCAATTTTTCTGATCTATATCTTCAAAAAGGAGATTACCTGCGGATTAGTAATGTTACTGTAGGATATGACTTGAGTAAGATCGTTAAAAAAGGATATCTGAAAAAGTTTAGGTTATATGCTTCTGCACTAAACCTTTACACTTTTACAAAGTATGATGGTATGGACCCTGAAATTGGTTACGGTAGTGATACGGATGCTTTTGCTTCTGGTATTGACGTAGGGTATTACCCTAGGCCAAGAACTTTCTTATTGGGTGCAAACATCAAATTCTAAGGCTTTCTACAACAATATATACTGATGAAATTATGAACACGATAAAAATATTTACAATGGCTGCCATTCTTTTGCTGATGGGGAGCTGCAAAAAGAGTTTTCTGGACACCGAACCAATTACTAAGGTGACCGAAGAGAATTTCTATAAAACACCTGCGGACGGATTTAAAGCTTTGGTAGGCTGTTATGATGGCCTGCAAATTATCTGGTCTGCTGGCATCGCGCTGCCAGTTGCTGCAAATGTAATGTCTGATGATTGCTTTGGTGGTACGGGTAATGCGGATGGTTTTGGTTATCAAATGATTGATGAATTTGATAAGTCAAGATCTCCTTCAGATCAAGACCTGTATGGCAGAAACTGGGAGCTTTACTATAAAGCGATTTATCGCTGTAACGTATTCTTAAGTAAAATGGACCAGATAGAATGGGGCAGTAACACCGATCTAAGGAAAACTTATGAATCTGAAACCAGGTTTATCCGCGCTTATCTTTATTTTGATATGATGCGTTTATGGGGACATATTCCTTTGCTAACGGAACCTTCTGCAGAGAATCTTCCGCAAGCTGATCCTGATGCCGTTTACAAAGTGATTGCAGAAGATCTAAAATATGCGACTACTAATCTGACCGGGATTCCTTATACGGCACAAGCGGTAACAGATCATGGCCGGGTGACTAAATATGCGGCTGAAGCTTTGCAGGCTAGAGTTTACTTGTTTTATACAGGTTATTATGCAAAACCTGATTTAGCTGGTGTAACCAATAAAGCTACGGTATTGGCTGGTTTGGAAAATTCCATTACTACGGGTGGATATGATTTAGTAGAAAATTTTGCTAATCTATGGCCTGCCGCTTCTCAGGCTGCTTTTGCAGGGGAAGATAATAAAGAAACAATTTTCGGGATTAAATATACTTATACGAGTGATTACGATGGTAACACAGATGGAAATCACTGGATGGTCATGTTGGGTATCCGCGAGCAATATAGCTTTCCTTATGGCAATGGATGGGGCGGTGCAACGGTGAATCCTAAATTGTATAATACGTTTAGTGCCACTGATTCGCGTAAGCTGGGTTCTACAATTGCGATTGTAGAGGAGAAGATCAACTTTGTTAATCAAGCTAAACAGCGGGAATATACGGGATACTATATTAAAAAATATAGCCCGATGGTAGATATAAATGGTGTTTCACCAACGCAGGGAGTTGGTCAGGATTTTCAGATCGGGCAGTTCCAGGATTATGTATCGATCCGTTATGCTGATGTGTTACTGATGGCTGCAGAGCTGGGTAGCGCGAATGCGCAGACTTATTTTGACCGGGTGAGAAGACGTGCTTATCAGGCTAGTTTTACCCCGCTTGCAGTAAGCCAGGAAAATATAATCAGAGAACGCAGGCTTGAATTTGCTTTTGAAGGGCATCGTTTTTATGACTTGCTAAGATTGGGTGTTACACGGGCTGCACAAGAAATTGCAGAGACGACTACGCTTTTAAATGGTGGGGTGAGTACGGTGAAAAATATTACCGCTGCCAGGATCATTCAAACAAATGGTTTTCAGCAGATCCCAAATACACAGATCACGCTTTCTGCGGGTACGTTAAAACAGAATGCAGGCTGGTAATTTTATGATCAATAATTATAAAAATATAGACAATGAAACACGCTTTTAAAATATTAATGGTACTCCTTTTACCTGCGATGGTATGGACGTCCTGTAAAAAAGATGAGCATGACCTGGGCAGGGTGCTTGATAAATCTGAGATTAAATATGAGATAAAACAGGATCTGGCAGCAGATGCCGGTGGAAATACGGTGATCCTGAAAAACATGACCCCTGGTACAATTTCTATCTGGAATTATGGTACGGGTACGTCTAACCGCATGGTGGATACGGTTCATTTTGCCTTTACGGGTGATTATACCATTAAGTTTTCTGTGCAAACAGGGGGCGGGGTAGTAGAAATGGACTCTCTAGTGGTGAAAGTAACTCAGGATAACTTAAAATATGTAGATGATCCATTATGGACGGCTCTTTCTGGTGGTGTTGGTAATGAGAAACAATGGGTGCTGGATACTGAAGGCAAATTCTTTGGCGGGCCTTTATCCTTTTATGGGGTAAATAATGGCTGGTTAAAAGCAGGAGGCGTTTGGGACGGTGGTGCTACAGGTTGTTACGGTGGAGATTGCTGGACTTGGGGCCCTGGTCCGGCAGATATCTATCCAAATATGATGACTAATGGTGATTATGGAGTGATGACGTTTGGCTTAAAAGGTACAGCTTCATTTAAAGCGGTGAAAACGATGGAAAATGGAGTGACACAGAATGGAAGCTATTTCTTAAATGTGGTCGCTAAAACCCTGACCGTCAATAATGCTTCGATCTTACGCGGGTATAAACCGGCAAAGAATGGAATTTCAGGAATTAGTAACTGGACTACGTATAAGATTCTTTCTATGGATGAAAACACCTTACAGCTAGGTGTGATTAGGGATAGAGATGTAGATGGAGAAGGGCCTGCAATGATTGTGTATAACTTCCTTTCTAAATCTTTTTCTGATAATTATGTGCCTCCTGTTACTGGGCCTGATGAAGGTTATGACCCTAGTTTTAAAGCTGGAGAGTTATTAACGATGCTCACTGGTACAGGATCTGGCAGGTTATGGAAAATTGATGCCGAGGGTAATCCGGTAGATTGGATTGCTAAAGGAAAGGGCTGGACTAAATCGCATGCCGATTCTAGAGATTGGGGCTGGAATAGCTCATGGGATGTGATTGCAAAGGACTCATGGATCTTGTTTAACAAAATTGGCGGTATGAAATATACCCGCAATCAAAGTGGAATGATTACCAATGGTACGTTTACCATTAATGAATCTACCAATGAGGTATCTCTTAGCGGAGATTTACTGATCCAGAACCCTGGTCATTTTATGACTCCGGTTAAGCCAGTATTTAAAATAGTGAAGGCTTTTCCAGGTAGCGCCGAAACTAAAGGTATTTGGTTTGGAACGGATTATAATGCAGAAAAAGACGAATGGCTGTCTTTCCATTATGTGCTATAATTTACCTGTAAAAACTTTACACGGTTAATCAACTAATTTAAGCCGGGAATGACTGTTATAGGTTATTCCCGGCTTTTAACTATAAAAATATGTATACTTTGAATATATCCCGGTTATTCTTGCTGCTGCTCATCATGTTTGGTGTTACTTTTTCTTCGTTTTCACAACCGCTTAACGGGGAGAGTGATTTTAATCAAAACTGGAAATTCTTATTGGGTGATGATGCTAAAGCGAAACTAGTGAATTACCCCGATGCCAAATGGCGGACTTTAGATTTGCCCCATGATTGGGGAGTGGAAGGAAGCTTTAGTAAATCACATCCTGCAACTTTTGGTGGTGGTGCATTGCCCGGTGGGGTAGGGTGGTACCGCAAGCAGTTTGTGGTTCCTGCTGTCGCTAAAGGAAAATATGTAGCGATAGATTTTGATGGGGTTTACCGAAATAGCGAAGTTTGGGTAAACGGACATTTCCTGGGCAAAAGACCTAATGGGTATATTGCTTTTCGTTATGACCTTTCTCCTTATTTAAATTATGGAGGGAAAAACACCATCGCCGTGCGGGTAGATAATTCTAAACAACCTAATGCCAGGTGGTATAGCGGTTCTGGTATTTACAGAGATGTGAAATTGATTACAAAAAGCCGTACCCATATTGATCAGTGGGGCACATTTGTTTTAACACCAGTAGCTAATGAATCGATAGCTAAAGTTAAAATTCAGGTAAAAGTGAATGCGCCTGCGCTTGCTAAGGGTACTGTGCTGGTTAGGAATTTGATCTATGACCGGGATAATAAACTAGTTGCTTCGACAGAAAAACCTTTAAAGTTAAATGGAAAGATCACGCAGTCTGATCAGGAACTAGACGTTCAGCAACCACATTTATGGTCTGATACCAACCCCTATCTGTATACGGTGCGTACCCAGATTTTAACCAATGGGGCATTGACCGATACCTATACTACGCCGCTTGGTATCCGTACTTTTAGTTTTGATGCGAACCGTGGTTTGGTGTTAAATGGAAAAGAAATAAAGATCAAAGGGGTCTGTAACCACCATGATCTTGGTGCACTTGGTACTGCGTTTAATGTGCGGGCAGCTACCCGGCAGCTGGAACTTTTAAAGGCAATGGGCTGTAATGGGATCCGTACTTCACATAATCCACCTGCATCGGCATTGCTTGATCTTTGTGATCAGATGGGCTTTATTGTAATGGATGAAGCTTTTGATATGTGGGTAAAAAAGAAATCTGATTTCGATTATCATTTGGACTGGGCTAAATGGCATAAGAGAGATCTGGAAGATCAGATCTTAAGAGATAGGAATCACCCTTCTGTATTGGTGTGGAGCATTGGAAATGAGATTCAGGAACAATGGGGCAAAGGTGCCGATACGACCGGAAGAGTGATTGCCAGAGAGTTGGCCGGGATTGTGAAAAGCCTGGATACCAGCAGACCTATAACTACGGCTAATAATGATATTAATTTATATAATAACCTGATCCAGTCTGGTGCAAATGATTTGATTGGTTATAATTACAACCACAGTAAATGGAAGGAATTTCATGATACGTATCCGGGTAAAAAACTGATTGCTACAGAAACTACTTCTGCTTTGCAAACGCGCGGACATTATGATTTGCCAGCGGATAGTGCAAGGATCTGGCCAACTGCCTGGGATAAACCATTATTGACAGGTAATGCAGATTTAAGTTGTTCTGCTTATGATAATTGTTATACGCCTTGGGGTTCTTCACATGAGCAAACCTTGCAGGCTTTTATGTTTGATCCGGTTGTTTCCGGAATGTTTGTGTGGACTGGATTTGATTACCTGGGTGAGCCTACGCCATATGAATGGCCTGCCCGGAGTTCTTACTTTGGGATCCTTGATTTGGCGGGTTTTCCTAAGGATGTGTATTGGTTGTACCAGAGTGTATGGACCGATCAGCCGGTGCTTCATGTGTTTCCGCATTGGAACTGGAAACAAGGACAAGTGGTTGATGTAATTGCTTATTATAGTGCTGCAGATGAAGTAGAGCTTTATCTAAACGGGGTGTCTTTAGGGAAGAAAACTAAGGCAGGAAATGAACTTAAAGTAAGCTGGAAAGTAAAATTTGAGGCGGGAACTTTAAAGGCTGTTTCCAGAAAAAACGGAAAAGTGGTATTAGAGAAAACGGTGCATACTGCGGGGCAGCCGGCACAGATTAACTTAACGGCAGACCGCGATCAACTGGATGCAGATGGAAAAGATCTTTCTTTTGTGACCGTAAAGGTGACAGATAAAGATGGAAACCTGATTCCAGATGCTGGCCATCTGTTAAGCTTTAAGCTTAGCACAGGCGCGTCTATTGTTGGTTTAGATAATGGAAGCCCAACCAGTCATGAATCTTTTAAGGGAAGCCGTCACCAGGCTTTTAATGGATTGGCTTTGGCTATTGTTAAGGCGGGTTATAAGAAGTCTGAGGTTACACTTACCGCCACTAGTCCTGGTTTAACTCCTGCAACGCTAAAAATTCAACTCAACTAAGTATGCAGATGAATAATAAACCGATATTTTTTGCCATTTGCTTTTTGCTGGGCTGTTCAGGTTCTTATGCACAGTCTGCATTTGAGAAACCTGCCCGTGGTTTTACCAGCTGGCAGCCGGCAGAAAATTGGGAACAATCGCTGTTGAGCGGCAATGGCACAATGGGCGCAATGGTTACAGGGCAGCCTTATGAAGAGACGGTTATTTTAAGCCATGCGGCTTTGTACCTTCCTCAAAAAAGATCGGGGAAGGTTTTTGATCAGCAGCAAGGGCTTGCCGGGATTAAAGAGCTGTTATTGGCTGGAAAATACAAAGATGCGGCAGTGATGCCAGCGAAGATGAGGGAGCAGCAAGGGTATGATGACCAGCGTGATCCTTTCATCCCGGCCTTTGATCTGAAGATTAGCCAGCAGTCTTCTAATGTTAAAAATTATCAGCGTGCTGTGAATTTTGAAACAGGAGAAGCGGTGGTGCAATGGGTAGATGATTTAGGGGAGTATACCAGGAAAGTATTTGTTTCAAGGGCTGATAGTACGGTGGTGGTTTCTCTGAAAAGTAAGGGTAAAATCAATTGTGCGATTAACTTTGATCAGCGGCCGTTTACCTGGGAGCAGGCTGCGTTTGTGAAAGCTGGAGTTAAACAGATGCATTCGGTAGCTGAGGATAACTGGCTGATTTTTAATTCTGAATTTAATAATCAGTATGCGGATGGATTGAAGGGATACACAGGTGTTGGCAGGTTGATTCAAACTGGTGGTACGCATCAATTGCAAAATGGGAAGCTGGTTGTAATTGGGGCAGATGAAGTATTGCTGCTGATTAAGATTTTGCCGCAAACCGATCTTAGGACTGATGTTAAGGCTTTGCTTAAAACACAATTGTCGGCTTTTGCCGGTAATGAAAATGGAGCTAAACAACCGGATTATGAAACGCTTTTAGCCAGACATGTGAAAATACACGGGCCTTTATTTAGCCAGGTAAAACTGGATTTAGGCGGAAGCGCAGAGGAGCGTAATTTAAATAGTGAGGCTTTAATTTTAAGGGGAAATACTGCGGTTAGCCCTGCGTTGATAGAAAGGGTTTTTGATGCTGGCCGCTATAATATTTTAAGTGCAACGGGGTTGATGCCGCCAAATTTGCAGGGTTTATGGTCTGGTACATGGACTTCGCCCTGGAGTTCTGGCTTTACTACGGATGGAAATTTGCCTGCAGCGATCTCTATTTTGCTGCCTGGTCATCTGCCATCGCTCTTGAAAGGGTTTTTTAACTATCATGAGAAGATGATGGAGGCGTACCGAAAAGAATCAAAACAGTTGTATGGAACGCGTGGGATTCATATTCCGGCGCAGATTACTACCCGTGGTGTCGAAACTGATTTTGGGCCTGTCTGGTGCCTTACGTATTGGACTGGTGCAGCGGGCTGGACGGCAAATTCGTTTAATGATTATTACTTGTATACGGGTGATAAAGCGTTTTTGAAAGATCATGCTTATCCTTTTATGAAGGAGGCTGCTTTGTTTTATGAGGATTTCTTATCTGCTGGAAGTGATGGAAAACTGATGTTTATCCCTTCTTACTCTCCAGAGAATAATCCTGCTGGTATGGATTCTCAGGTGACTATTAATGCAACGATGGATGTGATGATTGCTAAACAATTGCTGAGAAATTGTATTGCTGCGGCTAAAATTTTAAAAACGGATGCGGTAAAAATAGCCCTTTGGGAAAAGATGCTGGTGGGTATGCCTGCGTATGAGGTGAATGAGGATGGAGCATTGAAAGAATGGATCTGGGAAGGTTTGAAAGATAATTACAGTCACCGCCATGCTTCTCAGTTGTATGCGCTTTATGATGGGGTAGATGCTGATTTCCAGGCTAACCCTGCGTTAGTTAAGGCTGCTGAGGTGTTGATTGATAAAAAACTAGCTTTTAGAGAGGCGGAGGGGGGCGGAGAGATGGCTTTTGGTTTGGTACAGCTGGGTACGGCTGCAGCGCATATTGGAAATGCGGTACAAGCTGGGAAGCTGTTAAACTGGCTGGCTTCAAAATATTGGACTAAAGGGATGGGGTCTTATCATAATGTGAAAGAATTGTTTAATACGGACATTAGCGGAGGGTTGCCTTACCTGGTTACCCAGATGCTTTGCAGCTCAGAACCGGGTGTGATTAATGTGTTACCGGCGCTTCCAGAGAGTTGGGAAAAAGGTGAAATTGAAGGGTTGCTTTTAAGAGGGCAGATTACTTTAAGTTCATTGAAATGGGAGAAGGGTGAGGTTCATCTGATCGTGAAATCTGCGATTGACCAACCGGTGAAAATCAAATATAAAGGGGGTTTTAAACAGTTAAACTTGAAAGCCGGAAGTCGACAGGAAGTGAGTTTTAAGTGGTAATGTTTTAGTTTAACTGATTTTGTATAAGTATTTGATAGATAAAGTAATTAAATTCTGTTACTTTGTTGATAGGCTCATGTTTTTTAGTGATTACTGTAAATAAAATTATCATATTCAAGTTGAGTTAGGTTGGAGGTTGCTAAAGAAAGATGGTTTGATTTGCGGTCACAATTTGTGACCGCAGTAGAAAAGAAATGGTTCTTTAATGATTGTGTGTCGGAGATGAACACGCTTTAGAAAAGCCTAGATGCAGACTAATTCTTCAAATACATATTTAGTTGCTCAACTAGCATAATCTACCAAAGAATTTTTGGAATTCTTGCCGCCATGAATTAATACAGTCTTTGAAGGCACAGGAAAACTACTAAAATAGTATGGTTCTGTATTTTCCCCTTCACATATGATCAGAAAAGTTTTGTTTGGAACCAACTTTTCTTCCTTATAGGCTAAACCTCCCGTGAAATTAATTGACCGTAAATAGGACACATTTGCTGCAGCTTTGCTAGGCTTATTATATCCCATGCTCAACTTTCTTTTTAATCACCTCATCTATTTTATCCAAAAAAGGAATTGCGGAGTAAGTTCCATTAAGATATTCCTTATCATATGAAGCATCTTTTCTTACCCCTTTAAATTCTATTAAGGTTGTTAATGAGCTAATCCCATAGTTGTCTTTATTCACTAAACAGATTTGGTCTCTCCTTAACGAGGCCCTTTTTAACAAACTGGCATCATGGGTTATGAAAATTAGTTGTGCATGATTAGGATTTGTTTCTGGATTGTTAAATAACTGTACGATCTTTAGTGTCAGGTTTGGATGAAATCTGGCATCAAATTCGTCAATAATAATTATTCTTCCTTCTAACAGTGCATCAAGCATTAAAGACCCTATACCAAATAATTTAGCTGTTCCCTCAGACTCCCATTCACCAAAAGGCACTAATAATTTTTCTACAACCTCGCCTTTATCATTAAACTTTGAATGCATCGAAAAAAGACTTACTGCACTGCGCCTGGTGCCATCAGCCACACTATTCAATTCCCTTTTTGTATCAATGTCTATCAAATGATCGGGTAATTCACCAATATCTAAATCTTCAATACCTGTATCTGCGGCTCTTAACAGGCTTATTATAGCCTCCTTTTTCAGGTCGTCACCTTTAATCATTGTATTCATTGCATAATTTAATGCAGAGTCATCATATATTCCATCAATAGCCATAATTCTCCGAATACTATCACGAATAGCACCTAAAAATTTATTGCCTGACAGTGCTGCTGCAGTTAAAAATAGCGAATCAGCCCGAAACAACTCACTTTCACCACTTAATGCTTGTTGAACGAAAGCATCCATTGCTGGCAACTCTTTTTTGTTAATATCGAACTCATCAGGAGTTCGCATAAATACTTCCGCTTGCGTTTCACCTGTACCTGCATACAACCACTCATAGGTTACTATGCCTGCTAGTATTTGAAAACCATATCTGTAAACAATCTCTTTGTGCAGTAATGAATATTGAAAAAACATTGGCTGATCATCCCAATCAGAAAGAAGTTGAAAGCGGTCATTCCATAAACCATTCGGAATCCCTTCAACTGCTACAGACCTAGTTACCATATAAATAAAAGCTGCCATTGCTTTAGCAAGATTACTTTTTCCGCTTGCATTTCCTCCAAATACAGCTTTAGATTTTAAAAGTCTAATTGATCCTGATTGGAATACATTAATTTCTTCCAATCCATTATCATTATTTCGTAATGGACTAGCTTCCAAGCTGAACTTCTGTTCATCCCTAAAAGATCTGAAATTCCCGAAATTGAATTCTATAAACATATAACAAAGATACGTGTTTATATTTGTGAAAAAATCACAAATATACAAATCAATATCTGGAATATTTTATGGAGGGCGTATCCAGGCATCTTATCATGTCAGTGCCTATCTCTCCCGTGTCTCTCCCGTGGTTACCCCGTGTTTTCTCCTTAGGTTTACACACGCAGTAACCACTGTAGAAACACAGGAGAACCTGCTATCTACCTGCAGTAAACTATGGACAATGTTTAATCTTAATCATATTTCCTATTTCTACCATAGATTGGTCACTTCTGAATAATTTGGAATTTTGCTTTCTATATCGTAATATTGCGATTCAATGGGGCTTACAAAAACAGAAATATTTACAGACAAGCAAAATCAGCTGGCAATAATGCTAAAGGCATTGGGGCATCCTGCCCGTATCGCTATTCTGGAATATATAATAAATGCGAATGTCTGTATCTGCGGTGATCTGGTTAATGAACTTGGTCTTGCACAAGCAACAATCTCACAACATTTAAAAGAATTGAAAAATGCAGGATTAATACAAGGAACAATTGAGGGCGTAAGTGTCTGCTATTGCATCGAACCCAAAGCATGGGCAAAATTGCAAAATGAGCTTGGTATGTTCTTTAACTCCTACAAGGGCATAAGCACCTGCTGTTAAAAAAAATTGGTTATAACCATCGTAATATTACAATAAAGGAAACGAAACTAGTGGCGGCCGCCGAAACCTGCAAACCAGGATCGGGCTGTTGCTAAAAACGAACTGATAGGATGGGTATTCAAAAAATAGACTAAACAAAGGATACAACATGAAGAATGTATTAGTATTGTGTACAGGCAATAGCTGCCGTAGCCAATTAGCAGAAGGGTTTCTAAGACATTTTGCGAAAAATAAAGCCAATATTTACAGCGCAGGTATTGAAATCCACGGACTTAATCCAAGAGCGGTTGAGGTAATGACCGAATGTGGGATTGATATATCTGCTCATACGTCAAATCATATTGATGAATACGCAAGTATTAATTTTGATTACGTAATAACTGTTTGTGATAATGCCAAAGAAAGTTGCCCTGTCTTTCCGGCACAGGCACAAAAGTTTCATTACAATTTTCCTGATCCTGCTAAAGCCAGGGGAACAGAAGAAGAGATTATGAATGATTTCAGAAAAGTAAGGGATCTGATTAAAGCTTACTCCTCCGATTTCGTTAAAAGCCATTTGAGCGATAAAATACAAAACCTATAAAAACAATTATGTCAGCAAATAACTGCGCTCCTGCGACGGAAAGAAAGAAACTTGGGTTTCTTGATCGTTTCCTTACCTTATGGATTTTCCTTGCTATGGCGATTGGCATTGCAACGGGCTATTTTATCCCTTCCTCGTCAGGCTTTATCAATTCTTTTTCTAGCGGAACGACCAATATTCCACTGGCAATAGGATTAATCCTGATGATGTACCCGCCATTGGCGAAGGTTAAATACGAAAATATGGCTGAAGTATTTAAAGACACAAAAGTGCTAAGTGCTTCCCTTGTTCTAAACTGGATAATTGGCCCTATCCTTATGTTTGTGCTGGCCATTACGTTTTTACGGGAATATCCTGAGTATATGATTGGCCTGATTCTTATTGGCTTGGCTAGATGTATCGCAATGGTAGTGGTATGGAATGAGCTTGCAGAGGGGAACCGTGAATATGCGGCTGGGCTGATTGCATTAAACAGCATTTTCCAGGTATTGCTATACAGCGTTTATGCCTATGTTTTTATCACCGTCCTGCCGCCATTATTTGGAATCAAAGGTTTTGAGATAAACATTACGATAGCACAAATCGCAAAAAGCGTGGGTGTCTATCTCGGTATTCCTTTCGCTCTTGGAATTATAAGCCGTTATATGCTAATTAAATTTAAAGGCGAAGAATGGTTTCAAACTAAGTATGTGCCGTTTATTTCTCCTGTAACTTTGATCGCTTTGCTGTTCACTATTGTTGTCATGTTTAGTCTGAAAGGAGAATTAATCGTTCAAATTCCAATGGATGTTGTGCGGATCAGTATTCCACTGGTAATTTATTTTTCAATCATGTTTCTTGTCAGCTTTTTTGTTGGCAAGTCATTTGGTGCTGATTATTCAAAAAGCACTTCAATTGCCTTTACGGCCACAGGAAATAATTTTGAATTGGCAATTGCCGTTGCAATCGGTGTATTCGGGATTAATTCTGGTGCAGCTTTTGCAGGAGTGATTGGGCCGCTAGTGGAAGTTCCGGCACTGATTGCGCTAGTTAATGTCGCGTTCTGGATAAGGAAGAAATATTATGTGGAAAAGACAAATCATGATCTTTCAGATCACGCAGCGAAATGAAAATAAGATCATGATAGCTTCAACTTATCCTGTAAAACCAGCTTCGCGTTATTAAAATTGAGGTTTTCAATTCTTCAATTTTATGTATCCAAATTTAATATAGAGTTTACAGTGTGCTTGTAATTTTGTCTCAGTTTATGAAACAAGCCTCTGACCGTAGTTTAATGGAATTAGTGCAAAGTGATAATCATTTAGCATTTACTGTTCTCGTAGATCGATATTGGGAAGAACTTTACAGACATATCTGGATAAAAATTAAAAGTTCTGATGAAGCGAAAGACATTGTTCAGGATATATTTCTTGGGCTCTGGAAAAACCGAATGACGATCGCTACGGATGAACGGGAAAGTATGGCGCCATATTTATTTAGGGCAGCAAAATACTCGGTCATCAATTATTTTACGCGGCCAGGAATTTTAGTGAGCCATGATACCGGGTTATATGCTGCGCTTGATTTTCCTTCTGCCCTAAAAACAGATGATCAGTTTCTTTTAAAAGAACTTCAGGATATCGTAGACAAAGAAATAAATGAGCTACCTGAGCGTTTACAGTTACCCTATCGTTTGAGCAGGGAGCAGCAGCTCACAATTAAAGAAATTGCAGTAAAGCTTTGCTTATCGGAGCAAACTGTTAAAAATAATATTAGTACTGCCCTTCATAAAATCAAGTTTCGCCTGGTAGAATATAATTCTGATGCCACAGTTGGCATTGTACTGGCCATTACCGCTTATCTTCATCACAAATAGTTTATGTTTTAATAACATTATCTTAAAGTACTATCAGGCTTTTCTGTGATATGTATTGTAGTAATGTCAGAAAACAGAAACCAAGAGGAGCTAAAAGCTTTCCTGAAAAAATATCTTAGAAATGAAGCCAGTTCAGCAGAACGGGCTGCCGTTGATTCGTGGTATCACGAAATTGGATCAGAAAACCTGGAAGCTCCATTGGTTAACGATTTAAAAGCGAAAGCGAAACTGAGAAAAGGGATTCATCAGTATTTAAAGTTTCAGATAGCTGATCAAAAATCAGCTTGGTTTAAATTAGGGTTCGTTAAATACGCAGCTGCCTGTATCTTAATAATGGGGGCCGGTGCCATTGCCTACCAATATCATTTAAATAATAGCAGGAATGCGCAAAAAGAGATCGTCATTTTATCTGGCAGTGGAGTAGAGAAGCAGCTTGTTTTAACGGATGGATCTGAGGTTTTGTTAAATGTAGGGAGTAAGCTGATCATTTCTAAAGATTTCGGAAAAAGTTCCCGGCAGGTAACACTGATTGGCGAAGCGTTTTTTAAAGTGGCTAAAGATAAAGACAAGCCTTTTATTGTTCAGGCTGGTGCTTTGAAAACAAGGGTACTGGGTACTTCTTTTAATATCAATGCTTATCCTGATATGGAGAAAATTAAGATAGCTGTGATGTCCGGGCAGGTTAAGGTATCTGCTGCTGCAAAAGGGAAAGAGAAATTACTAGCCATGGGAATGCAAAAGAACCAAACGCTTAGTTTTTACAGGGAGAAGCAGAGTTATGAATTAAAAACGGAAGATACCGAACTGATTTCTTGCTGGCGTACCAATAAACTTTATATAGACAATGCGAGCATAGAAGAAATAGCCAGGCAGCTGGAACGCTATTTCCAGATCAAGGTTTTATATACAGGGAAAACCAATCTAAAGGATAAGTATACCATCCGGTTTAACAATGAATCCAGGGAAGGGGTATTAGAGATTTTATCCGTATTGACAAAGAAAGCATTCAAGAATGAAAATAATCAAATTACTATTAAATAAAATCTTATGAAATAAATATGTACTTATCAAAAAGCCGAAAATGCGCTAACATTTCCGGCTCTTTATGGACACTGCAGCAGTGCCCGGAATTTCCAATGAATCTTGTAAAACATTAAAAACTTATCAAATATGCAAAAATTTTATCCGGGTTGCAAATACCCGCTGTGGTCACTTTTTAACTTAAAAATGAAGCTAACATTAGTCCTTATTTTACTTTCAAACGTGCTGATTTATGCCGGACCTACTTCGGGGCAGTCGATGAACGATATTAAAATAGACCTCTCTGCTAAGGATCTTACCTTAAGAAAGGTACTTGACCTGATAGAAAAGAAAACCTCCTTTGTAATTGGTTATAAAAACAATGGAGTAAATAATACTAAAACGTTTAATATAAACGTGAAACAAAAATCGGTGGCCGAGATCTTAACGCAATTGATGCCTAACTCAGCGATGGATATCCGCCAGGTAAGTGATAAGTATATTCTTATCAATACGAAACAGGTATTTGCTCCTGTCATAATTTCTGGTGTCATTACCGACAAACGTACAAAAGAGACATTGCCAGGGGTGAGTGTGAAGGTAAAAGGAAGTGCTTCTGGTACCCAAACGGACAATAAAGGCTTTTACAGGATCGCGATTCCGCAGGATAAGGATGAAGTGACTATTGAGGTGAAATATATCGGCTTTAAACTTCGTGAATTTAATGTATCTCGAAATGCTTCAAATACGACTATCAATGTGCAGCTGGAAGAAGATTTACTTGGTTTAGATGAAGTTGTGATTACCGGACAGGGGATGGATATCAGTAAACGCAGGTTGTCTTCAAATGTGGTGAGCATCGGCGAAAAAGAAATCAGGGATATCCCGGCTCAGCGGATAGATCAGCTTTTGCAATCTAAATTGCCTAATGCACAGATCAGGCTAACTGGCGGACAGGCGGGTGCTACTTCTATTATCCGTTCCAGAGGGGTAAATTCTGCTTTTATCAGCTCTACGCCTATTATTTATGTAGATGGGGTGAGAATGGATAATTTAAATACCAGAGCTGCCTTGGGCGGCGGGAGTGCTACAGGAGCGGCTATTAGCTCTATTTCTGATATCCCTATGGATAATATTGAAAAAATAGAGTTTGTAAATGGTGGAGCTGCGACTACTTTGTATGGATCGGATGCCGCAAATGGTGTGATCCAGATTATCACTAAAAAGGGTGGGGCTGATAAAACAGATATCACTGTAGAAACACAAATGGGGGTAGAAACACCTACAGCAGATTACCTTCATTTTAAACGTTCAAAGGATCTTCTTTTTGAAAATGGCTTTTATCAAAAACATCATCTTTCCTTAAATGGTGGGGATGGTAAATTTGGCTATAGCTTTTCTGGTGGGTACCAGAATAGTACGGGTACGCAGATTTATAACCAGAATAGCAACCAAAGAATTGATTTGCGCACAGGATTAAGGGCTGCTTTAGGGAGTAAAGTTACTTATGAAAGTTCATTTAGCTATATCAATAATAAATATAAACGTAGCCGGAATGGAAATCAAGGTGGATATACCGGATTGTGGTTTGCAGAAAGCGGGGCGTCATCGATTACTGGGCCGAGGTTTAAGAGTGATTTAGATAATTTGAATGAGGCAGAATATGCCGCTATCAAAACGTTTGTGAATGAAGCAGAGCAGTTACAAGATAATGGTATCGATATTAACCGGTTTCAAACTTCTCAGGTGTTTAAATACCAGCCTTTAAAGAACCTTAGTTTTAAAGCTACGGGTGGGGTAGATTACCGGACCCAGCGCCAGCAAATTATTACGACCAATGAATATCTTTCTTATACGACCAATACGAAGATTACAGATCAGGGGAGTATAGATAATTTTGACCGTAATTATTTTGGGTTAACTTTTGAACTGAATGGTCAATATGAAATTAAGTTAAAAGATTTCTCCTTTATTACGACTGCTGGCGGACAGTTTTTTAGAAATGAAGATCATCAGATTCAATATTTGGGTTCTAATATCAGGGATGGTGCACAAAGTATTGGAATTGCTACAACCCGTACCAGTAATGAATATTATTCTGAAGTTGTAAATTATGGTATCTATTTGCAGGAGAATTTAGGTTATAAGAATAAATTATTCCTGGACCTTGGCCTGCGTGGAGATGGTAATTCTGCTTTTGGTAAAAATATTGGTATCCAGTATTATCCAAAGATTGGATTTTCTTATATCCCAAGTTCTGAAAATTACTTTAAAGCGGTGAGTACGGTACTGTCGTCTGCTAAAATTAGAGGTAATTATGGATTGGCTGGTAATTTCCCTACGCCATTTGCGAATGAAAGGACGATTGATTTTGTAGGGTATAATGGCGTTCAATCTGCTGCATTTGGCCAAGCGGGTAATGCAGACTTAAGACCAGAGAAGACGAGCACATTTGAAGCAGGTATAGATCTTGGGTTCTTGAATGACAGAATCATTGTTTCTGGTGGTTTTTATCACTCGATTACCAACGATGCTTTATTTCTTGTGCCTCCTGCGCCTTCTACAGGACAAGCTAGTCAGCTTAAAAACGTAGGGAAAATCTTGAACCGTGGATTGGAATTTAATACAGTTCTTACGCCAATTAAGACTACTAATACTAGTTTACGTTTTAATTTATCGGTAAATACCTTGTACAATAAAGTATTAAGTTCTGGTGGTGCGGCTGCATTTAATATTAATGGTTTTAGTGCCAGAACTGTACAAACGGTTGTACAAGAGGGATATTCTGTCGGTTTTATCCGGGGTAATTATGGCCAGTTTAGTCCGGAAGGATTATTGACAAGTACCACTGCGCAGCAGAACTTGGGTACCACTATTCCTGACTTATTTGGCAGCATGGGATTAAATTTCCAATATAAATCATTTAATTTTTTCGCTAATGCGGATTATCAGAAAGGAGCGTATGCGGTTTCTTTTGACAGACAGTTTAGATTTAATTATGGTACCGCTACAGAAGGTATCCCGCAGGCGGAGATTGATAAAAGTGGCAGAACGAAATGGCTGGATGTGACAAATATGTTTGTAGAGAAAACAGATTTTATTAAAGTAAGAACTATTGGTACGGGCTATACTTTTAAACCGTCAATATGGAACGGAGTGATAAAAAATGTAAATGTTGGATTATCTGTAGTAAATCCGTTAAACTTTTCTGCTTCTAGCTTTGATCCTGAAGCAACGATTAGTGGAAGTGCCCAAGGGCAAAATGGTGCAACTACTGGTGGGATCTCTTATTCTACGTATTCTGCTCCAAGACAATTTCTGGCTTCTTTAAGGTTAAACTTCTAATTACGAACTGATGAAAACTTATATAAAAAATACTTTTATCTTATTGATGCTCTGTACACTGCTTTATGGCTGCAAAGTGGAAAACCCCAATATTACGGATGATGTTTATCTCTCTACAACGAATGTAACGAATACCTGGCTGCCTGGATTAAGAAGACAACTGGCTTTAACTTTAAACCAGGTCGTGGTGAATACAGAGTTGGTGTCTGATAATTATTATAATAATAGAACGCTGAGCAGTAAAGTGTTTGATATTCCGCAGATTGACAATTTTGATGTGGATGTAAATAGTATTCAGGCGGCTATACAGCGGTTAAGAGAATTGTCTGAATATGGATTAGGTAAGGTGGCTGCAGCGGATACAACGACAACTGCTGCTCAGAAAGCTGAAATGCATTTTATCAATGCGTATGCTCACGTGCTTAGCGGAGAATTATTTGTTGGTTTGCCAGGTGCAAGCCAGGGCGCGGTGCTAACGCCTGCTGCTCATTTTGCTTTTGCTATAGCTGCACTGGATCAGGCTATTGCCTTGCAAACTGATGCAACAGAGAAATTGGTGTATACTTTATTAAAAGCTAGAGTATATTATGATTTGGGTGATGCAGCTCAGGCAAAAACTTTTGCCACTGCTGCAATGGCGGGCCCGCTTTTATTAAAACAAGCGGCTTATGATGGACAAAATGGGGCTTCTAATGATTTTCAAACTTATATCTTTTCTTCTACGAGTAATGAGTTTGCCCCACTGCCAAGATTAGATTTTCTTGATCCTAAATATTATCATACGGGTACGCTGGCTCTTGATCAAAAGCCGGTGAGTTATATCAAAGCTGAAGAGGCTTACCTCATTGTGGCCGAGGCGCAGGTTAGCCAGGGTGATTTACCTGCTGCACAAACTACGCTGAAAAATCTATTGCTAAATGTGGTTTCCAAACGTCCGGTGGTTACTTTAAGTGATGTGAAAGAAACTAGAAATGGAGGGAATAGACCTGATTATCCTTTGACTGCGGTGCTGGTTAAATTTGATGCTGCTGGGGTAGAAAGGGCTGGTTATGTATTGAACCGCAAAATAGCAGCGATAAGTGTGTCTGCGGTTTCGGGTACTAAAGTCACTGCAGATGATATTAATGCAGCTGTTACACTAGATGAGCTGATGTATGTAATTTACAGGATGAGACAGGAAATTTTTATTGCTGAAGGAAGAAGAATGACGGACTTGGGTATTAAGTTTCCTGTTTCTCAAACTGAACAACTAAATAATTCTAATGTAAAGGCTGCGGATGTTATTGCTCAAATCCCCTCTTTTATTCCATTATCCAGGGGTATGGATGATTTTACGAACAATACCGCAACAGGTGTGGTGACCATGAAGTTTGATATGAACAAAGTTTTGGTAACCAATAAAACAGCTAAAGAAATTTTTCCTTTTATCAATTAATCAAATGAAATATCCAATCTTAATCAAAAATATGGGTTTTGTTGTTGCCATGGTATGCGCAATGAATGTTACCGCACAGTCTGCTAAACATGTTATATTAATTAGTATTGATGGTTTTAGACCAGATTTTTATATAGATAAAAGCTGGCCTGCACCGAATTTACAGGCATTAATGAAAAAGGGGTCTTATGCGAATGGGGTGCGCTGTATTTTTCCAAGTGTTACTTATCCCTCACATACTACACTGATTACCGGGGTTTTTCCTGCTAAACATGGGATTACTTATAATACGATGCCTAATGAGCAGCGTAAATATGAATGGACTACGGCAAGTAAAAATATAAAGGCAGAGACTTTATGGCAAGCGGTAAGAAAAGGTGGCTTAAAATCTGCTTCGATCTCCTGGCCGATATCCGTAGGTGCAGAAATTGATTATAACTTGCCAGAGATCTGGTCGGCAACTAATATGTCTGACCGTAAAAGCGCGATTTCTGAATTTGCTACGCCTAAAGGTTTACTGGAAGAAATGGAAGAATTTGCTATTGGCAATGTGGATATGGAGGATTTAAACCTCAGCTCATTGGCAATGGATGAAAATAACAGCCGTATGGCGGCTTATATTTTCCGCAAATACAAACCGAATTTATTAAGTATCCATATTGCTGGTGTTGATGGTGCTGAACATAAAGAAGGACGTACAGGTGAAGGAGTAAATAAGGCTGTTGCGGCCGCGGATCATGCGGTAATGAATATTTTAGATGCTGTTACTAAATCTGGCCTTCAGGATAGTACAACGGTTATTATTACCGGAGACCATGGTTTTCTGGATATCAACAAAACACTTTCTCCTAATGTGTGGCTAACTGAACTGGGTATTGATAGCAAAGTTGGTGCAGAAGAGCCTGTTGCAAAATTCCAGTCGGCTGGTGGCTCTTCTTTTTTCCATTTGAAAGATAATAAGGACCTTAAAACACTGGCAAAAGTACGGGAGAAATTAAATGCGCTTTCGCCAGAATATAAACAACTGTTTAGAATTGTAGAACGGGCAGAACTGGATCAAATTGGTGCTGATCCACATGCGATGTTTGCTTTGGCTGCGGCTAAAGGAGTATACATTCAAGATGCAGCTACTGGTGCACTTGTTGGCCCTAAAAAAGGTGGTGCACATGGTTTCTTTCCTGATGTTCCGGAAATCCGTACTGGATTTATTATTGCTGGTGCTGGGGTTAAGAATGGTGTAGTGCTGGAGTCTATTGGATTGGAAGATGTAGCGCCTACAGTGGCTAAACTTCTTGGAATTACTTTAGCGCATCCGGATGGAAAAGCAGTTGTGGAATTTTTAAGTAAATAAGTTGAATTGATTTAAATAATACACCATTAAAAACCCTGTTTTAAGAAATTGAAACAGGGTTTTTAATCTTTTATGAAAATCTATTGGTGTTAAATCATTCTTTCTTGCAGAATGGCATCTATTCTCAAATTAACTGCGCTGAGCAAATTGAACATATAGGAGCGCTGGATCCAAAATACTTCAGCTTTTAAGGCAGAACCTTCATCATTGAAAGTATTTAATCTTTCATACTGCGCTACAATATTATCAAAGGTATCCATCAAAAAAGGATATGCCGGATGATTATCGATTTTAATCAGTTTTATTGAGGTGTCTGTAATTTTCTGATCTTGAAGTTGGTTGAAATTATTCATGTGCCTGATCATTTCCTTATCATGAATTTACGATATAAGTTTTATATTTCTTATGCTAATCTGTTTTTTTTATAAAATAAATCTTTTTAACAGCGGGGTAAGGCAGTAAATTATGGATTAAATGAATATTAAAACACGTATTTAACTCCCTCATTATCCGTGTTTATACGTTATTTAAAAATATTAAAGACTTTTATTTTTGTAAATAGAAGGTTTACCTTCTCTTAACCAAGTATGGATATGCTTCCAAAAAATATACTTTGTTTTTCTTCCGTTCCATGGGATTTCAAGATGCGGCGTCCGCAACAGCTGCTTATCCGCTTTGCAGAACAAGCAAATGTTTATTTTTTTGAAGAACCTGTATTTGATGCTCAAAATGATTGTTTCATCACTTTTTCTACCCGCTCTGAGACCTTATGGAAGGTTGTTCCCCATGTGTTGCCTAACTTAAGCCGGGAGCAAATTAGCACATGCATGGAGCAGCTTTTGGATGATTTTTTTAAAAAGGCAAATCTTGATAACTGGACGTTTTGGTATTATACCAAAAATGCATTCTCGTTTAGTAAAAAATATAAACCAAAATTAACTATTTATGATTCAATTGCAGGTTATGATGAAGGCCATTCATCAGACTGGGATGAAATTTTCACCGCGATCCATTCAAAGATTAAATCCCAGCTTTCATCTGTCAATATTATTGACTTGTGCAATTAATTACCAATGGGAGATAGATAAGATGCCTGCTCTGAAGGTAAGCTAAAGAAAAGGTATGGAGACAAAAACATCAATAAAGGAGTTAAAATTTAACGATCTTTTTAAAAAGACCTTGCAAGATATACACCGGGCTGAAAATACTTTAGCAACAGTATTGCCTTTAATCAATAAAGTGATAAGTTCCCAGCTTATTGCATCTTTCGAAAAGCAGTTACATGAGACACAACTGGAGGTACTTCGCATAGTTCAATTATTTGAAACACTTAAAGATGAGCATAATGAAAAAGTGTAAATGAGGGTGTTTAGCTGAAAGTTCTTTATTGCTTATAAAATTACACCTATTTGTGTTATGTGAGTATTGTTTTGTTCTAATATTCAATATATTTTTATAATTGGAAACATTTAGGTATTGTTTTTACTTTATCATTTTTTAGATTCATTACAATAACTGGCTTATGTTGTCTCCCTATTAGCATTTACCTTGTGGAATAAAGATACAATTGTGCTGCAATGGATTAAAATTCCTGCTACAGGTATGGAACTTATGAATATAGTGCTAAAATAATTTTATAGATTGAATAGTCTTATGATGATGGGGATCAATGATTGGAAATTTACTGCAATAATATACAGGTTGATCGCTTTAGTATATCCTATGGGTAAATCTAATTTAAATCATCATTTACTGCATATTCATAAAGGACAGGAAAATATTAATCTGGAGTTTAAAGCGATTTTACCCGAATCTATGAAATATGCTTTGGTAAAAGGAGATGAAATTAAGGTACAGGAACGAAAGGCTTATTTTGATGGTATCTTAATGGATATTACTGCACGTAAACGGATGGAAGAACAGGTGAGGGTGTTAAAGAACAATCAGCAAAAGCTAATTTTATCTGCTACTTTGACAGCGCAGGAGAAAGAGCGAAATAAGATTAGCAGTGCTTTACATGATAGCGTGTGTCAGATTTTGTATGGCATTAAGTTAAACCTGGAAAGTTTAGAAAGGAGCAATCAGCTAAAAGGGGAGTTTAAAAATATATATGAATTGCTAAACCAGGCAATAAAGGAAACACGTCATCTATCTTATGAGCTGACGCCTTCTGTGCTTAAAGATTTTGGTTTTGTAGCTGGAATTAAGGAGATGGCACAGCGTACGGGTACGCGGCACTTTCAAATTGATACGCTAATTGATCCTAAGGCAGATCTGCTTGCAGCGGATGTGCAGCTTTATGTTTTTAGGATGATACAGGAATTGATCAATAATTGTATTAAACATGCTCATGCGACACGCGCTGAAGTTAAAGTGATGCTGCTTCAGGATCTGGTTACGATTAGAGTGGCTGATAATGGTGATGGTTTGAAAATGAACCTGGAAGAGGCGATCCGGAACGGATCAGGATTGAGCGGAATTAAGAACCGGGTATACCTTCTAAACGGTCACCTGAAATTTGATCACCCTGGAGAAGGTTTGGCTGTTACCATCATATTTAATCCTCTTCATGAAATTTTACTTTAAAAAATAATGTGATGTTAAATTTAATCTTAGCTGAAGACCATAATATTGTCCGAAATGGAATTCGTTTGCTTCTTGAAGCAGATAAGGATATTCGTATTTCTGGTGAAGCAACCAATGGCAGGGAGGTTTTAGAAATGATTGCGGAGGGGGTTAAGGCGGATATTGTGATGGCAGATATTAATATGCCAGAGCTGGATGGCATATCTTTGATTAGAGAGCTTAAACTGAAGAGCCCGCAAACACGGATGGTTATACTTTCTATGCTGGATAACGAGAAATACGTAACGCAGGCTTTTGCTGAAGGTGCCTTTGGATACCTGCTTAAAAATGTAAGTGCTGATGAATTGGTGTTTGCTTTAAAATTTGTGCATGGCGGAGGTAAGTACTTGTGTGCCGAGTTAACTATACTGTTATTGGATAAATTAATTCACACTTCTTCTTTGCCGCTAAACCAGCGTAATCCCCAAATAGATTTCTCTATCCGGGAAATTGAAATCCTGCATCTGATTGCAGAGGGCCTTACTAATAATGAAATGTCTGATAAACTTTTTATCAGCAAACGTACCATTGAAGGGCACCGGCAAAGCCTGATTGAGAAAACCGGATCAAGAAATACAGCGGCCCTGATTAGGTTTGCCGTATTAAACGGAATTGTTCAATAAATTTGATTAGCCGGACAAAATTCTTTAGTGTGTATTTCTTCTAATCCCATGATTTAAACCTAAGTCATGGGATTTTTTTTAATTATTTAGTTTACAACAGGTTATGAATATATAAAATATTATTTGTAATTATTCTAAATTACTCCTTATACTTGTAATGTTATTTATATTAATTATAAATAAATCATAATTGTTGAAGGGCCGTTTTTGTTTCTAACGGATCGGATGCGTTAGCTGTAATGATTAATTGAATATAAATAGGTAAAAAAGCATAAAGCTTGGTTAGTTTTGTTGTGTAAAGGCCGGCTTCCTTGTGATTTAGGAAGCCGCCTTTAAATTAGAATGTGGATTGTCCGCATAGCATAAATATAAACCGGCAAGATTTATAACCTATATATAGAGATATACTTGCCGCTTCATTAATTAAAAAAATACAATGGAAAATATTATCGGATTGAATAAACAATGGGAAGCCTTTAAAACTGAAAATCCTAAAGTTAGGATCAGGGATGCAGCAAAACAACTGGGCACTACAGAAGCGGAGTTGATTGCTACTGCTGTGGGAAGTACAGTTATCCGGTTACGTGATGATTTCAGAGAGATTTTGAAAGCGGTAGAATCTTTAGGGAAGGTGATGGCTTTGACGCGTAATGATTATTGTGTACATGAAAGAAAAGGAATTTATAAAAATGTATCCTTTACTGGTCCAATGGGACTGGCTGTAAATCCTGATATCGACCTTCGGTTGTTTATGAATAGCTGGTCTTCTGCATTTGCGGTGGATGAGGCTGGACGCAGAAGTTTGCAGTTTTTTGGTAAAGATGGGGAGGCGGTGCATAAGATTTATTTGCTGGAAGAAAGCGATGAGAAAGCTTATGCTGATTTGGTGACTGGTTTTAGTGCTGCTGACCAGCAAATGGATTTGGTGATTTCGGGAGATAAAAAAGAAATTGAAGAAAAGCCTGATGCAGAAATTGATGTGACGGGTTTTAAAGAGAACTGGCTTACCCTTAAAGATACACATGATTTTCATGCATTGCTGAGGAAATTTGGTGTAACCAGAACGCAAGGTTTACGTTTGGCACCGGAAGGCCATGCCGCAAAAATTACTGTTGATTCTTTAAAAGCGATTTTACAGAAAGCTTCTGATACTGATTTGGAAATTATGGTTTTTACAGGGAGTGCCGGATGTATCCAAATTCATACTGGCCTGGTTAAAAAACTAGTGCAGACCGGCCCTTGGTATAATGTGCTTGATCCTGAATTTAACATGCATTTGCGTGATGATGCGATTGCAGCGGTGTGGCTGGTAAAGAAACCTACTGCGGATGGTATTGTGACTAGCATAGAGGTTTTTGATGCGAATGGAGTAATTATCGTCCAGTTTTTTGGTAAGCGTAAACCTGGGATTCCAGAGAATGAAGGCTGGAGATTAATGGTGAATGAAATTGCTGTACTTACTGCTTAAAATTAATTTATCTGTCTGCTTATTTATATTTGTTTAATTTTATCGGTATTAGCACCTATAGATTACAATTAATATTTGAATTTTGGATAAGCAGTTAAATAATATTAGTGATATAGAAAAACAGACCGCCGCACTGGAGGCTGTTAAATTCATTAAAGACAACGATATTGTTGGATTAGGTACGGGTTCTACCGCCTTTTTTGCCATACAAGCGGTGGCAAATTTAGTGAAAAACGGATTAAAGATTAAAGGGGTGCCGACATCAGAGCACACGGCATCTCTTGCTCAATCTTTGGGCATTGAAATGTTGGACTTGAATGAAGTTACCGCTATTGATGTGACTATTGATGGTGCAGATGAATTTGATGGGGAACTTAACCTGATCAAAGGCGGGGGCGGAGCGTTGTTCCGTGAAAAGATCGTTGCTTCTATGACTAAAAAGGAGATTATCATTGCTGATTCTGGCAAAATGGTAGAAAAGCTTGGGAAATTTAAGGTACCTGTAGAAGTCCTGCCTTTAGCTTTAAACTATGTTTTAGAGCAGTTGAACCTGCTTTCTGGAAAAGGCGAGGTCAGAATGAAGGACGGAGCTCCGTTTATTACGGATAACCATAACTTAATTGTAGATACAGATTTTGGCCTAATCACTGATGCTGCGTCTTTATCTGCACAACTGAATCAGGTGGAAGGGGTGGTGGCGCATGGGTTATTTGTTAATCTTGCTGCGCTGGTAATTATGGGTAAAGGTTCTGAAACGGTCATTTATACCAAAAAATAATTTCCTTTCTTTTTTCTTGGTATTCGTTCCTGAAAATGTTTCTTAAAAACTTATCTTTGTCCTTCGAAAAATCACCTTGTAAGTGATTATAGTACATTAAATAATATTTCACATATAAATCATAGTTGTAGATGATTAACATTACACTTCCGGATGGCTCTGTTCGTCCTTATGAAAAGGGGACTAGCGCCCATCAAATTGCCTTATCAATTTCTGAAGGGCTTGCCCGTAACGTTTTAGCCGCTGAAGTAGATGGCGAAGTTTGGGATTCTACCCGTCCGATTGAAAAGGATGCTGCTGTTAAATTACTGACCTGGAACGATACTGCAGGTAAAGCTACTTTCTGGCACTCTTCTGCACATATTATGGCAGAAGCACTGGAGGCACTTTACCCTGGAACGAAGTTCGGTATAGGCCCTGCAATTGAAACAGGATTTTATTATGATGTAGATTTTGGTGACCATGAATTTTCATCAGATGATTTTAAAGCAATAGAAACTAAGTTCATGGAACTGGCTAAACAAAAGGAAGTTTTTGTTCGGGAAAGTGTTTCTAAAGCTGATGCTACGGCTTATTTTACTGAAAAAGGTGATGAATATAAATTAGATCTGATACAAGGTTTGGAAGATGGCAAAATCACTTTCTACAAGCAGGGTGCTTTTACTGACCTTTGCCGCGGCCCGCATATTCCTAATACTGGTTTTGTGAAAGCGGTAAAGCTAATGAATGTTGCTGGTGCGTATTGGAGAGGTGATGAAACTAAAAAACAACTTACCCGGATCTATGGGGTCACTTTTCCTAAAGCAAGTGAACTGACTGAATACCTGCTGATGATTGAGGAAGCTAAAAAACGCGACCACAGAAAATTGGGTAAGGAATTGGAACTGTTTGCTTTTTCTGAAAAAGTAGGGATGGGTTTACCTTTGTGGCTGCCTAAAGGAACTGCCTTACGGGAACGTTTGGTGAGTTTTTTAACTAAAGCACAATCTAAAGCTGGCTATGAGCAGGTGATTACCCCACATATTGGACACAAGAACTTATACATTACTTCAGGACACTGGGAAAAGTATGGTAAAGATGCTTTTCAGTCGATCAAGACCCCACAAGAAGGAGAAGAGTTTTTGCTAAAACCAATGAACTGCCCTCATCACTGTGAAATCTATAAAGTTAAGCCCCGTTCTTACAAAGATCTTCCGCTTCGTTTTGCTGAATTTGGTACAGTGTACCGTTATGAGCAAAGTGGCGAGCTTCATGGCCTGACCAGGGTGCGTGGCTTTACCCAGGATGACGCGCATTTATTTTGCCGTCCTGACCAGGTAAAAGAAGAATTTAAAAAAGTGATTGACCTGGTACTTTATGTATTTAAATCATTGGGATTCAATGATTATACCGCTCAGGTATCCCTAAGAGACCCGGAGAATAAATCGAAATATATTGGTTCTGATGAAAATTGGAAACTAGCAGAAGATGCGATCATAGAGGCAGCAGCTGAAAAAGGACTTTCTACGATTGTAGAATTAGGTGAGGCGGCATTTTATGGCCCGAAACTTGATTTTATGGTAAAAGATGCCTTGGGAAGAAAATGGCAGCTGGGTACGATCCAGGTTGATTATAACTTGCCGGAAAGATTCGAGCTGGAATATACAGGTAGTGATAACCTGAAACATAGACCAGTAATGATCCATCGTGCGCCATTTGGTTCTTTAGAGCGTTTTGTGGCGGTATTGATTGAACATTGTGCTGGTAATTTTCCACTTTGGCTTTCTCCTGAGCAATTTATAATCCTTCCTATTTCAGAAAAGTATGAAGATTATGCTAAAAAAGTTTCAGATGAACTAAATAATTCCGATATTCGCGGTTTGATTGACTTCCGCGATGAGAAAATCGGGAGAAAAATCAGGGATGCAGAGGTGAAGAAAACCCCTTACATGCTGATCATTGGCGAGAAAGAAATGACAGAAGGTAAAGTGTCTGTAAGAAAGCACGGAGAAGGGGATTTGGGTGAAATGACAATCCAGGCATTTAGTGAATTATTAATTAAAGAAATAACAGTTTAAATAGTATATAAATTTGGCATTAGGCAGACCAGGATTTAATAGGGGACCACGTCCTCCTTTTAAGAAAAAAGAAGCAGAACATAATATTAATCAGTTTATCAGAGCCCAGGAGGTTAG